>Ga0209369_1000027_pt1 | contig 393322 bp, 333 predicted proteins | sample EBPBio142010_DNA_FD_185865 | JGI IMG/M metagenome (GOLD analysis project Ga0209369, IMG submission 185865) | Wastewater treatment Type I Accumulibacter community from EBPR Bioreactor in Madison, WI, USA - Reactor 1_10/4/2010_ DNA (SPAdes)... | ecosystem: Engineered > Bioreactor > EBPR >...
GGATTACAAATCCCTTACAGCGCAAGGTCTACCCAGGGTTCCAAGGGATTTGTAATTTATGCTCCAAGGGATTTGTAATCCCGCGGAGTTTACTTTGCGGATTTTTAATCCGCGTCAACTTAATACCCTAATCTGCGTCTAAATTAAATTTAAAATCAACCATAGACGGATTTTAAATCCGTGTATTAAGCGGTGCGGGATTGTAAATCCCTTACAGCATCAGGTCTACCCAGGGTTCCAAGGGATTTGTAATCCCGCGGAGTTTACTTTGCGGATTTTTAATCCGCGTCTACTTAATACCCTAATCTGCGACTAAAATAAATTTAAAATCAACCATAGACGGATTTTTGTAGCGAAGCGGAACACAGAGTAAATCCGTGTATTAAGCGGTGCGGGATTGTAAATCCCTTACAGCGCAAGTGGCAAGTAAATCCAATAGCCCGGCTTATCTCGGCGTTAAATGAATAACCGGAATGAGCATTTCCTCTAGGCTTATACCGCCATGCTGGAAGGTATTCCGGTAAAAATTTACGTAGTAATTGTAGTTGTTCGGATAGGCAAAAAACTTGCTTTCCTTCGCAAAAATATAACGGGTACTGATGTTTATTTTGGGCAAAAATACTTCTGCAGGATCTGAAATTTCATACACATCGCGGCCCTCGTAACGCAAATTACGGCCTTGTTTATAACGCAGGTTGGTGGTGGTTTCACGGTCGCCAACTACTTTGCTGGGTTCTTTTACACGGATGGTTCCATGGTCGGTGGTAATCACTGCCTCACAGCCCATTTCCGCAATCTTGTCGAAAATTTCGTTGAGGGGTGAATGCTCAAACCAACTGGCCGTAAGTGAACGGTAGGCCGCCTCATCGTCGGCCAGTTCGCGTATTACCTCCATGTCCGTGCGGGCATGCGAAAGCATATCCACGAAGTTATACACGATAACGTTCAGGCTGTTTTGGGCCAGTCCGTTCATTTGGTCAACCAGGCGTTTGCCGGCAGCCATGTTCGTGATTTTATGGTAGCTGAATTTTATGTTTTTGCCCAGGCGCTTCAATTGCTCGCCCAACAGTTCTTCCTCATGCATATTCTTACCGCCCTCGTCTTCTTCGCCCACCCAGAGTTTCGGGAAGCGCTTCTGAATTTCTGAAGGCATAAGCCCGGCAAAAATGGCGTTCCGCGAAAAGTGGGTAGCCGTGGGTAAAATGCTGTAGTACAGACCTTCTTCTTCGGTTTTAAACGTGGTATTCAGTTTACTTTCCAACACCCGCCACTGGTCAAACCGCAAATTATCAATCACCACCATAAACAGGGCCTTATCGGTTCTGATTTTGGGAGCAACTTTATTCCGGAAAAGCGTGTGGGAGAGCAGGGGAGGATTCGGATCTTTTCCGTTCAGCCAGTTTTTATAATTGTTCTCCACAAAACGGCCAAACAGGTTATTGGCATCCGATTTCTGCATGAGCAAAATATCTTCCATGCCGCCCGTGTTCGACTGTGCCAGCTCCATTTCCCAGTGCACCAGTTTTTTGTACACGTCAGACCATTCTTCGTGGCTCAGACGGTCACTCAGGGTCATGCCAATTTTGCCAAATTCACGCTGATAGGCAGAAGTTACCTTTTCGCCGATAATCCGTTTTTTGTCCAGAATTTTCTTCAGGGAAAGCAAAATTTGATTCGGATTCACGGGTTTGATGAGGTAATCAGCAATTTTGGAGCCGATGGCATCTTCCATGATATGTTCCTCTTCGCTTTTGGTAATCATTACCACGGGCAATTCACGGCGTATAATTTTAATTTCCGAAAGCGTTTCCAAACCCGAAAGTCCGGGCATATTTTCATCCAGAAATACAATTTCAACATCATTTTCCTTAATCAGATCCAAAGCATCGGAACCGTTTGTGGCGGTAAGCACTTCGTAGCCTTTAGACTGAAGAAACATCACATGCGGCTTCAGTAAATCAATTTCATCATCAACCCAAAGAATCTTGCTGTTATCCATATTTATTTATTTCTATAATTTATTCAGTATCAGTTTTACAGACAGAAATGTAAGCACCTTTGAATCGGTTTCTTCTGCGGATATACCAGCAAAAGTAACGGCTTAGAATAACATCCGGTATATTTGAACCAAAATTTGTACATGGCGCCGTCCGAAACAAAATATAAAATCATCAATGATCCCGTATACGGTTTCATTTCTGTTCCCGATTTGTTTATACAGCAATTAATAGACCATAAATATTTTCAGCGTCTGCGCCGCATCAAACAAATGGGTTTGGCGCATTACGTATATCCGGGGGCGCACCATACGCGTTTCCATCATGCCTTGGGCGCCATGCACCTGATGTCTGAAGCCATTAAACTGCTGCGCGATAAGGGTGTGGAAATTACCGAAGATGAGCGCCTGGGTGCCCTGGCGGCCGTGTTGCTGCATGATATAGGGCATGGTCCGTTTTCGCATGCACTTGAGAATACAATCGTGAAGGGCGTTCACCACGAACAGCTTTCGCTGGCGTTTATGGAACTGCTGAATGTGGAATTTAAGGGCCAGCTGGATACGGCCATCCGCATCTTTAAAGGCGAGTATCCCAAAACATTTCTATGTAATTTGGTTTCGGGGCAATTGGATGTGGACCGGCTCGATTACCTGCGCCGGGACAGTTTTTACACGGGCGTTTCGGAAGGTATTGTGGGGGCTGAACGCATCATCAAGCTGATTCATGTGAGCGGCAATAATCTGGTGGTAGAAGAGAAAGGCATTTATTCGGTAGAAAAATTCCTCATTGCCAGGCGCCTGATGTATTGGCAGGTTTACCTGCACAAAACCGTTATTTCAACCGAATTTTTGATTCTCAACATTTTAAAACGGGTGAAAGAACTGGCCGAAGCCGGAAAGCCCGTATTTGCAGGCACGGCTCTCAATTATTTCCTGAATCGCCGGGAACCGATTGCCGACCCCAAAGAAATTGTACCCATGTTCAGCCATTTAGACGATGGTGATATTTCGGCCTGCCTTAAAGAATGGAGCCGGCACGAAGATGCCATTCTGGCCGAACTTTGCGAACGCATTTTAAACCGAAGGCTTTTTAAAATCCAGTTGCGCGAAAATCCGTTTACGGAAAGTGAACTGGACGGACTTAAACAGGAAATGAACCGCCTGGGAATTCCCGAGCAGCATGCGGGCTACTATTTTACCCAAGGCGAGGTTGAAAATACCATATACAGTTCTAAATCAAGTCCTATCCGGATTATTATGAAAACGGGCGAGGTGAAGGACATCACGGAAGTAAGCGAGACCATTGCCAGCTTAAAACAGGTTGAAATACAGAAAAAATATTTTCTGCTGTATCCGCGTGAGATTAGTCTTTTCGGCAACTGAGCGCCGGAATGTTACTGAATTGCTAAAATAATTTCAAAATATGTGCGCAAATTACAAATAGGGGCTTATTTTTGACCTTACCAAATGCACAAACAAACACCTGACAGATGGAGTATACTGCCAAGCAGATTGCCGGTTTTATAAACGGGCGGGTTGAAGGAGATGAGAATGTGGCGGTGAACGCCATAAGCCGTATTGAAGAAGGAACCTCCGGCACCCTGAGTTTTCTGGGGAATCCCAAATACGAAGAACATATTTATGCCACATCGGCCAGTATTGTGCTGGTAAACAACGATTTTAGTCCAACAAAACCCATAAACAGCACGCTGATCCGGGTTGAAAACGCATACGAAGCCTTTACGCAGCTTTTAAAAGCCCTGGACAACCGCAGCAAGAAAACCGGTAGGGAAGAACCATCTTTCGTACATCCGGATGCGCAGGTGGCCGAGGATGTGTATATCGGGGCTTTTGCCTACATATCGGCGGGAGTGGTTATCGGTAGCGGTACCCAGGTGTATCCGCATACTTTTGTGGGTGAGGGTACGAAGATTGGAAACGACTGCATTTTATACTCGGGTGTAAAAATTTACCACGGCTGCGAAATCGGAAACAAGGTAACCCTGCATTCGGGTTCGGTAATCGGGGCCGACGGTTTTGGCTTTGCTAACCAGGAAGCCGGTTTCGACAAGGTGCCCCAAATTGGCAACGTTATATTGGAAGACAACGTGGAAGTGGGCGCCAATACCACCATTGACCGGGCCACCATCGGTTCCACCATCATCCGTAAGGGCGTGAAGCTCGACAACCTCATTATGATAGGCCACAACGTGGAAGTAGGGGAGCACACGGTAATGGCGGCCCAGGTGGGCGTAGCCGGATCTACCAAAATTGGCCGCAAATGTATGTTTGGCGGACAGGTAGGTGTAGCCGGACACATTACGGTAGCCGAAAACTCCATTATTGGAGCCCAGGCCGGCGTAAACAGCAGCATCCGCAAAGCCGACGGCATCTGGCTGGGCGGACCGGCCATTGAAATCGGCAATTTCCGCAAATCAGCCATCCTCTTCAAAAACCTGCCCCAAATGGAGCAGCGCCTCCGTGACCTGGAACGGAAGAATAAGGAGGAATAGGGTAGGTATTGGGTATTGTGGGTAGGGTAGCAGGTATCAAGCAGAGCGAAGCGGCGCATGAGCGAAGCGAGTAATCAGGTATCAGGTATCAAGACGAGTAGCCTGTGATTTTCGCTTGCGAATTGTTCTTACGGTTAGTCTGCCATTGACTGATAACCGATAACCGAAGCCCAGCGGACGGAATATATAACCGTTAACCATTAACAGATAACAGATAACCAATAACCGATAACAGATAACCAATAACCTCCCCCCAAATTTGCTTTTTTCCCCGCCAAGCCCTACATTCGCTTTTTAACTCATATAACCATGATACATAAAACCTATTTACCCGGCTACCCGTTTACAAATGCTTACAAACGTTTACAAGTATTTAATTTTTCTAACTTAAATAGTTTATTTTTAATTAATTAAAAGTGCGAGTTGCGCTTAGCCGCAAGTTACCTGCAAGCCTAACAGACTATGACGATAAATAAAGTAAACATTAACAGAAAAAGACAAACATATGAAAGTATTTAATAACCCAATGAAAAGAAATTTTAAGTCAATAGCCTTAATTGTATTATCAACAATTTTAATGATAGGATGTTCAACAACATCCCGAACAAAAATTCAACATAGAAATGAGCAAGTTCATCCACTACTTTTAAGAAAGTTGCTACCATCGCTTTCAACAAATCAAAATAATATTTGCCTAAACTGGAAATCAAATAAATTATCTGAAACCATTGAGGAAATAAATGAAACGGTATTAGCAAATAAAGGCATTTGGTACCGTAGTTATTTTTCACAGACTGGTTTTGCTGATTATACAATTATCGGTAACTACAAAAAAAATAGATGCTTAATTTTAAGGGAATCGGAAGGAACCTTAAACAGAGCATACATATTATTCATTAAGCTAAAATGCAAAAAAGTATGTTTAAAAGGGGTTGTCGAAATCAAAGACTTGAAAAATGATTTTGTAAAAATTGAAGGCAATAACCTTTTTGTAGGTGATACAAAATATGATATACAACTGTTATTCAAAAAACAGAATAATTAAAATGTACTTCCAGAAATTTAAAATATTCAATGCAGAGGAAAGTGAAATTTACCTCCATAAGGTAAATTCTTTATCTTCCGAATTCATTTTTGAAATAGATAATTTTTTCTGCACTTTGGGCATTGCGGCTTATCAAAATACGCAAAATATTGAATCATACTATAGTAAAACAAAGAAATTAAATCCAACATTATGGAATAATTTTGAATCTATTTATATAAAAATAAAAATAGTATTTGAAGAGTTATTTGGTTGTAAGGTGTTATATCCTGCTTATAAATTATCGCTACCAGGGTTTCATATTTTTGAAATTGGCAGTAAGGAATGTTTTTATGGTGGTTCACCACATTTTGACCTTTCATTTAAAAATATTCCATTCATACAAGACAACACCTCTAAAAACTACCCTGAACACTATTCCTTTACAATTCCATTGCAACTTCCTAATAGTGGTTCTGGTCTAAATATTTGGGAATTGGAATTGTCTGAGTTTACTTCAACTATGTCTGAAGAAGATAAGTTAGAAATTTGTAATGAAAAAAATAAATATTTTATCGAATATCATTTAGGCGAAATGGTACTGTTTAATGGATATAACTATCATCAAATAGCAGCAGTTAATCAAACAATAAGAAGTGACAGAAGAATAACAATGCAAGGACATCTAGTAAAATGCAATAATAATTTTTTAATATACTGGTAATATGGATAGAAGAACTTTACGTGATTATATCATCACAAACGAAGGATTTAGACTAACTGTTTATTTGGACAGTTTAGGAATCAGAACTATTGGAGTTGGTTTTAACCTTGAAAGAGCGGATGCAAATGCTCGAATATCAGCGTTAGGACTTAACTACAATTCTGTTCGGGCAGGTACAACATCATTAACCCCAGAGCAGGCAATGCAATTATTAGAAGCGGATATTGATATAGCAATTGCAGCTGCGACTGCCATATTTAGCAATTTCTCAACTTTAAGCAATGAAAGGCAGATTATAATTGTGGATATGGCCTTTAATCTTGGGCAAACACGATTAGCTGGATTTGTAAACTTTATTGCTGCTGTAGAAGCTGGTGATTGGGATACTGCTGCTGATGAAATGCAGAATTCAACTTGGGCAAACCAAGTTGGTAGAAGAGCAGGATGGAATATTGGAGGAATGCGAAGTAATAGTCTGCCAAATTATCAACCACATAAGCCAAAAGAAAATAAAGAAAATAAAGAAGGGAAAGATGGAAAAGATGGAAAGGAAGGTAAAGATGGGAAGGAATCTACTGATAAAGGAAAAGACGGAAAGGATGGGAAAGATTCTTCCGATAAAGGAAAAGAAGGGAAAGATGGAAAGGACGGGAAAGATTCCTCAGATAAAGGCAAAGACGGAAAGGATGGAAAGGACTCTTCCGATAAAGGAAAAGAAGGGAAAGATGGAAAGGATGGTAAAGACTCTTCGGATAAAGGAAAGGAGGGGAAAGATGGAAAGGATGGAAAGGATGGTAAAGACTCTTCCGATAAAGGAAAGGACGGGAAAGATGGTAAGGATGGAAAGGATGGTAAAGATTCTTCTGATAAAGGCAAAGACGGAAAAGATGGTAAAGACTCGTCAGACAAAGGGAAAGACGGAAAAGACGGAAAGGATGGAAAAGACTCTTCCGATAAAGGAAAGGATGGAAAAGATAGTAAAGATGGTTTAGATATTGGCTAAAATAATGTGATTATGAAAATATTGTTAATTAGAAATAATAAGTTTAGTGGATTAAATATTAAAAAAGCATTGATTAATCTTGGACATTCTATATACGATGTTTCATCAGTCAAGCAAATTTCAATATCAGAGCTAAACTCAAATGGAAAATGTGAAATCTCTTTTTTCAATAAACCAGTCTATTTGTTCGATAAAATATTTTTTCTTAACACACCATTTGACAGTAGGGAAAATGGAGATGAAGATACTATATTTGAATTCTGTGAATATGATGCAACTCTTATAGCTACCTTAAATATATACAGCGAAAGGTCCATCAATTTAGGATTAATAAATACAAACAGAAGTTTGCTGAATAAATACTATTTGGCTTTTAAACTTCTAAATATAGGTTGGGTTTTTCACAGTTCATTCTTTAATCTTAAAACCAATGGTTTTAATTCACTTTCAATTAACAATTTAATTGTAACACGTTCTAGCTATTCCTTTTCTCCTTATTATGATATTTTCTTGTCTAATAAAATTGATATTGAAGAATTGGTATTTAATACACAAAAATTATTATGGCTCAATGAAATTGATATTATAAATATTAAATTTATTGTCGAAGATGATTCTATTTATTTCATAAATGTCAGTACGGACTTTAATGAAGTTAGCCAAGAATTATTAGAAATTAACTTAAAAGAAATAATATAAATATGTTTCTAATAATAGGATACAAAACGGAAAGCACAATAAAACATTTTTTACATTATTTAAAAGATAATGAATCTTTGGCTAAATTTGATTTGTTAGATTTGTCTGAATTAAATTCAGATTCTGAGATTGAAATAACCTATAAGAATGATTTGCTAATTAAATTAAACAAAAAGGAGTTTGATTTTAGTAAATATTCCAAAATATACTCAAGATGTTTTATTCAGGATTTCAATGATTCATCTTCTAATTATTCAACATTAAATTTCATTCAGTTATTATCAAATTATTTGGACTCTTGCGATAAAGTGGTTGTTAATCCTCCAAGTTCAGGATATTCAAACTATTCTAAATTATTGCATATAATGAGATTGAAAAAAGCAGGATTTTCAGTTCCTGAAACCTTTATCTTCGGCTCTGAAGAAAGTTCTAAAGCAGTCCTATCAATTGATGATACTTGGATTTCAAAAGGAATATCGAGTATTCGGACTAAAGCTGTAAATTTTGATTTTTCACTCTATCTGAATTTAGACTTATTAGGCAAAACGCCTTCTTTGTTTCAGAAAAAAATTAAGGGATTTGACGTGAGGATTCATTTAATTGCTGATAAATCAGTTTCACTGAAAATTCTATCTACTGAATTAGACTATCGTTATAGCAAAGAAATTAATAAATATGAAGAAATAAGTTTGCCTCCTGAAATTGAAAACAAGTGCATTTTATATTGCAAAAGCGAAAAGCTAATTTTTGCAGGAATTGATTTTAAAGTAGATGAAAATTTAGAATGGCATCTTCTTGAAGTTAATCCAATGCCTGGCTACAATTATTTTGACAAGAAACTAGAAGGTAAAATTTCTAAACTTCTATATGATTACCTTTCTTCGAATCAAACTGTTTCAGAAGATAAGCCAATAAAATATAGTATAGATAGACCTTTCATTTCAAAAAAAAGAAGAACGATGACATAGAACTTTATAAACTAAACCGACAATATATTGTAAAAATGGTTCGAAATAATAGAACTATTACGTTACAAAACGAGACTTTGGACAGAAGGCCAGCAGGTAACACGGGTTTGGCAAAAGTGGCGGTTCAGTGTTCCGCAGACACATTTGTGGTTAATCAAAGTTATGTTCTCCGCATCAACATTTGTGGTGAAAATCGCCACCTTCGCCAAGCCCGAAACCGTTAGCAGTCATTCTAAAACCGACACACAAAAAGAGATATGGGAATATTTGACAAACTTTTTAAAACTAATAAATTGCAATACGAAATTGTAAGGGACGAAAACGGAAAACATCAAATTGGTGGTGATATTCCAAAAGACTTTATCATACCAGAAAATGAATTTATTGCAGGATTTCAATATTTGGGCTTTATTGACAATACTGACCCAATATTTTCTTGGCTTCCGTTCAAAGTGAACTTAATTCATCCAATTTATACAGATGAATATTCAGTTTTCCTTGACTATACAAATCCAAACAAACCGACAATTATTGAACCGACAGACACTGCTTCCTCGACAAGTGCGTTTGACGAAATTGACGAAAATTCTAAGATAATTTGGGAAGCTGTAAGGGTGAGTTTGGAAGCGAAAGAAGAAATTGACGAATTTGAAAGTATCGGAATTTGTGGACAACCAGAATGGCTTCAAGATGCTGAAATTCCAAAATGTCCGAAAAGCGGAAAAACTATGAAGTTTTTATGTCAATTAGGAAGTTTTAGCGAAATAAAATCGACATTTAGCAATGTTGTTCCGACAGATGGAATGGCACAATACTTTGAAAAATTGAACTTTTGGTGTGACGGTAATTTATACATTTTCATTGAGCCGACAACAAAGACAATGTGCTACACAATGCAAAATACATAACGAGACACTAATGACGGAAGAAAAAGAACGAACTGCTAACAGCCGTTTTGCAAAAGCGGGGGTTTCGTGCTTCTATGACAGTGAAGTGCTAAATTCAAGCTTTGTGCATCTAATGAAGTTTAGTGCTGAAAATCCCCGCCTTCGCAAAGCGGCAAAACGTTATGCAACATTTTAAGACGACAGAGATATGATAAAAAACCATACTAAAACAGAGAATTGGACAGTGGTAGAATTAGTAAATTCGATAACTGACAACTCGAACAAGAATAAGATCTTAATACCAAAATTTCAAAGAACTCTTGTTTGGAATCCTAAACAAAAAAAAGAATTTATAGACTCAATAAAGAATGGCTTTCCAGTTGGAGCTTTACTTCTTTACAAAACAAAAACTGAAAGTGATATAACTTTTTATACTTTGATTGATGGTTTACAGAGATCAACAACTTTGAAACAGTATTCCGAAGCACCAACAAATCAATTATTTTTTGACGATTCTAATATCGACACCTCACTTGTTGAATCAATAAAATCCATAATTGAATATGATGAAAATGATGAAAAACTTATTGACACTTTGGTTTCTTGGATTACAAGTTTAAAAGGATTTGAAGAATCTAAAGGATTTAGTTCATTTGAAATTTCTAACTTTTTAAATGAAACACTTGAATTGAATAAAGACTTAAGTGGTATAAAAAAATTAACAAATGAATTTGTGCCGTTTCTAGAGAAAATAAAGGATGAATCAAATATTTCAGCTTTTAATATTCCAATTTTAATTTATAGTGGTCCTGAAGAAAACTTACCTACAATTTTTGAACGTCTTAATTCGAAGGGAACACAATTAAGTAAATATCAAATTTATGCCGCAGCTTGGCAACACTTCCCACTCTTTAAGATAAGTAACACTGAAATTATTGACAAAATCAAAAGAAAATATGAATTGTTAATTGAAGAAGGGTTTGATGTTGAGAATTACGATGGATCAAAAAAGTTTTACACGACAGACTTTTCATATTTTGAGTACTTATTTGGCTTAGGTAAACAACTAACTGAAAATTTTAAACTTTTGTTTTCTTATAATACTGCTGAAGAACAAGAAGACTCAATTGGATTTAATGTCGTTAATTTATGCCTTGGACTTCCATTTAGTGAAATGAATACGCTTCCAAAGCATTTGCAAAAGTTAAATCTTAATAAATTTGAAAATTGCATCTTTCAATCAATTGAATTTGTTCACGACTGTTTAAAAGGTCAAATAGGGCTTAAAATGAATTCTAAAAAACGAATTCAAATAGCACATACAGAAATGCAAATAGTTTCAATGATTGGAAAAGCGTTCCATTCTAGATACGACAACTTATTAAATGAAAAAGCAGATTGGGTTGGAATTAAAACTAGACTTAAAGAAAATCTTAAATTTCATTATTTATACGATATTCTAAAAGAATCTTGGAAAGGCTCAGGAGATAGTAGGGCTTACAATTTAATTTCATCAGACGTTTATGAAAATAAAGTTTCCAAAAAACAATGGGAAAATTTGTTAGAAGAGTGGTTAGAAAACGATTTGTTGAAAAAAGAAAAAACTCGTGTAAATATCAAAGACAGCGCAATATTATTTTATAAATATTTATATACTCATACTCTTACGGCTTTTGAAGAAATTTCAGACAAGTCATTTGACATAGAGCATTTAGCTCCTGTGAATCGACTTAAAGAAATAGCTGGTGACGGACTACCAATTAGTGCATTCCCGAATTTATGTCTACTTGATTCCGCATTAAATAGGTCAAAGGGTGATTTAACATACTACGAGTACTTTAGTGACCTTAAAAGCAAAGGTGAGATAACTGACGATCAAATCTTATCAGAGCTCGAAAAAATTGAAGAATATACTTATACAACCAAGACAAGTCTAGACTTTGTAAATACAGACTTAACTAAAGAAAAATATATTGCATTTTTGAGATCTAGATTTGAAATAGTAAAAGCTAAATTTTTTGAATTAAACAAAATAGAATAAATAAAAACGTTGCATAACAGGCGTTTGGCTCAATGGCGGGTGTCCGATAGCTATCGGACGTGGTTAATTGAACATTCTACCTCGCATCAACTTTTGTGGTGTATTGACAGTTTTGAGTTCCGAAATCCGCCACTGCGCCAAGCGCCAAACCGTTACCGGCAAGCAGCCAAGAATGCATAAACTCAACAATAAGCTAGGTTATATAATGAATTTGGACGAGGATTTTTTCAGATTTTTGGAGTATGAAATAACTAAATATTTCAGAAAATGTAAAGTTCCAGAGCTTGCTGGATTTTGGTGTGATGGTGTGATGTCATCGGCGAAAACTTCAATGAATAATAATCTTAAAGATTCGTATTTGATTTTACGAGCCTTCATTGGAAAAACAGGTCAAGATGAATATGATTTAGTGCTAAAATTTGGGGAGAGAAGTCTAAGTTGCATTAATAATAATGCTAATTTTCAAAAATACTTTCCCTGTATTGAAAACGATAATGCGTTTACATTGGATTTTGAAAATAAGATTTTGGAAATAGAGTTTCAATAATTCTGCCAGCCGGTAACAGCTGGTAAACGCCATTGCTGTTTTGGTTTAAAAAGGAAACAGTTTTTCCATAACTTTGTTTTGGTTGGCCGAGAGTTTCCGGGTTTTATTTCCGCAACGCGCGTCTACCAGCGAAACGTTATGCGGCACCATAGAACGACAGCCAACGATTGAAGAATGACAGAACTAAAAGACATATTTCTTAACAAAGATTTAAGATGCGGTGGCTTCTATGAACTTGCTATTCAGGTTTGCCCAAGTATTGACAACGACCCAATAAAACTCTACACTGACTTTATTTGGACACTTAATAATGTCTCAGGACCTTTTGACGAAGATTTTAATACTATACAGACAGACATTGAAAATTTTCAACACCGTGGACTTATAAGACTTGACAATTTTGTCATCCCATTTATGACTTATAATGTTCGTGAAACAGAACCAATTGAAACAGGATTTAATTGGTTTGACATCTGTTTTTATACAGCAGCGATTGAACACGTTTTTGGTTCAGAATATCAAACTTGGACGGAAAATCCAAAAGTCCCGAAAGAATTGACCGACTTTTTCACCAAGACATTGAAAGACTTGTATAAAATATTTCCATTTGAACTTGCAATGTTAGACTTTGAAGTTTCGGGACAGTATTACTTAGACGACTTAACCAAACCGCTGACAAACAATTGGGCAACTTCCACTTTTTACGTGGGACAAAAAAACTATGACTTAATAGCAACTGAAAATAGAAAATTTATAAAACGGATTGAAGAACTTTGACCGAAAAATAGAATGGCGACCGCATAACACGGGTGGCTGTTGCACAACTATGAATAAACAAAAGTTTTACGAAAATTTTAAAAAATGAATTGACTTAAATATACAATATCAACGAGTTAGAAATATGAGTGTTTGTCAAATTCAAATAAATAAACTTGAAAACGAGTTGTGCAACAAGCACACGGGTTTTGCGTCAGGCGGGCTGACGCGCAAACTTGGAGCTTCTATTGAACTTTAGTAATAAATTGAAGTTTTGTGCTCCGAAACCCGCCCGAACGCAAAGCCCGAAACCGTTAAGGAGCAAAGCTAAACAGACCAAACAGTAAAGTATGACACCAAATAAAACAGACTTCTTTAACGACCTTTCAAATCAGATTTCAGAGCCTTTGTATCTGACTGACAAGACTGATGAAGTAGATGAAGAAATCAATTCTAATCATTTTATTTTATCTGTTCCAGCAGACATTATATCTCAAGCAATAACTATTGACTTTTTAGAATTAATACAAAAAGTAAAAGACAATTCTAAAATTCAACTTAATAAATCACAGCTGGACATAGACCTAATATTTTATCTTTGGTTTGACGAAATGGCTGGACAACTTCGTTTCAATTTTATAAACTCAAATCACGACAAACTTCCATTTGGTTGCAAACTAAAATATACAGACAGGCCAGAAGAAATAGTTGACCAATATTTGAAATCAAATTATCACGAAGGGATTCCGTGGAACGAACTTGAAACGATTGATATACCAGAAAAAATAACGGAAGCAGATGAACTTGAAAAACAATTATACGATAATTTGGTGTTGGCAGTTTACCAAGAAAAAATCAAGAAGCAGAAATGATGAAAAGAAACTCAGTAGTTAATAATAAATTGGCGGTTAGGTGGAAAATGCCGAAGCTGTAAAACTCTTCATATAATTTGTCAACCTTGTGGAGCCAAAGGAATGATGAGAATGAACAATTCTTGGAAATGTAATTGCAATTTTGAGTGGACCAACAAAGAAGGTTATTATGAATTTAAGTTAATTGAAGAAAACGATATTGATTACTACGAAAACCCAAACCAAATGAAAATTGACTTCGACTAGAGGCTATCCGCTAACAGGGGTAGCTGTTACCTACCCAAGGTCGGTACGTTTGCACAAACCTCCACAAATCAAAAATAATGAAAATCTTTTTATATGTAACTGCTAAATTTAAGCGTTTTGATAAATATGAAAGACAAATTGATCCGTATTACCTGTTCCATATGGGTGTTCTTATTTTCATCAACAGTTGTTTCAGCTCAATTTTTGGAGCCCTTAGATTATGTAAAGTTTGAAGTTGTGCATGCGTTGAGAATACCGCATAGTCGTACTTCCATAGAATTATCAACAACGTACGGAAGTAAAGATAAACCAATCAAAGCTGTTGTAAAATCAAGTCCGGCAAGTGATAATGAAAAATTTGAATACAGTAAGATCGATACGAGCTATTACATTGATAAAGCAAAATTTTATTTGATTATTGATGTGGTTCAAAAAATCTCAGCATCTGATATTTATTCTTACCGCACGATGGGGGAGGATGGTTCAACTTGTAAAATTGAGTTTGGTAATTTTCAAAATTATGTTTCCTATATTGTGTGGACACCTAATTACAGAACAGAAGAACGAAAGCTTGGCCCTTTTTTAAACGCTTGTAGAATGATTATAGAATTGGTTCAATTAAATCCGGATGAAATATTATAAGGTTAATCAAGAATAACGAAGCTCAAATTAGGTTAATATTGCACTTTCATTATACATCTAATATGTTGTCAAAGAAAGGATTGGTATCAATAGTAGTAGTTTGGTTTCTATTAACCTTGGTTAACTATTATTACATGAATTTCTTCTTTTTAGCATTTATATGGTTAGGAATGATACTGACATTAGCTGTGCTTACAGTCATTCAAATGATAAAGACCATTAAAGAAAGGAATAAAATTACCAGGTTCCGTATCTCAAAACTTCTGGTCTTTTTGGCGCTTCTCATCTTGACTATATACAGGCACAAAACAAATCAGGTAATTGAAAAAGTAGATTGGCTAATCTTTGAAAATAAACGAAATGAAATTGTGAAACAGGTAATAAACAATGAATTAAATCCGAATGTGAGCTGGAATGGATGGATTTGTGAATTACCTTTTGAATTTCCTGTTGTATCAAATGGAGGCAATGATATTGGAATATCTAGAAATAAAGGAACAACGGTTACGTTTTGGGTATTTCGTTACTATTTCGATTCCCCTTCAATACATTTTGTTTATTCGGATGATCCGGACGAAATAAAAAAATTAGACCAACAAGTTGCTGATTATCCTGATGATAATTGGAAGATCAAGGAAAATTGGTATCGAAAATATGGTAACTGAAAAACGAATTGGTATTAGTAAATAAAGAAATAAGGTTAACTTTTTCTATCAACACTATAATTAATTTAAAACCACATAAGAACACATTCGGTCACATAAGATTTTTCGTGGGTTTTCTTTGCGTGCTCTGCGCCTCCTTTGCGCCCTTTGCGGTTAAACGAAATTTTAAACCATATAAGACACATTAGGCTTTTATATGGTTTTCTTTGCGTCCTCTGCGCCTTCTTTGCGCTCTTTGCGGTTAAACCAAATTTAAACCACATAAGACACATGAGGCTTTTGTATGGTTTACTTTGCGTGCTTTGAATTTCCTTCACACCCTTTACGGATTTTACTTTTTATGTGCGTAAAATTACCTGAAAGGGCAGTAGCCAAGGGGAGAAAGGAAATAATGCTTAGTGCTGAATATTCGCTACTTTTGTACATTCCTAAAAATTTGGCAATCAGGTTCACTGGTGCCATCAAAAAATGAAAACAGCTAAAAAATGAATAAATAAGAAGGAAGTACTGAAGGATATGATCGCAATTACTGAACCAAAGGTTAAACTGTACATTAAATATATGGTTAGCCTTAGATGTAAAATAAAGGTAAAGGAGGAACTTATGAAATTAAACATCAAGTATGGGGTGGTAGATTTGGGGGTGATTGAGATTTTTAAAGAGATTTCTCCAGAACTGAGGGATATTCTTAAAGTTAATTTGAAAAAATCCGGACTGGAGTTGCTTGATGATAAAAAGAGTATTATTATTGAACGAATTCAAAATGCGGTGGTAGAAATGATTCATTACTCAGATGAACTACCCAAAACAAATTATTCGGATCATATTAGTCAAAAACTTGATTTGGACTACACTTATCTTTCTAATCTGTTTGCTGAAATAAAAGGTTTTACGTTACAGAATTTTATTATCACACACAAGATAGAAAGGGTAAAAGAGTTATTATTCTATGATGAACTTAATTTAACTGAAATTTCATACCGGCTTCAGTATAGTAGTGTGGCACATTTATCTGCACAATTCAAAAAAATGACAGGCCTCACCCCTTCATTTTATAAAAAACTAAGAAAAGCCCGAACAGTAAACCTCGAAAATCTGTGATTTATGTATTTATTTTAAATAAATATATAAGGGATAAGTCCTGTAACTGCTCCATATTTGTGGTGTGAAAATTCATTCACAACACTAATATCGCAAAATGAACATAAAAAATATCTCAGCAATTCTACCTTTTGCACTGATTATTACCTTTTTCGGTTGTAAAAAAAATAATGATAATATAGATATACCGCTCCAAACGGTTATTCAGCCAACAATTAATTTGGGCTCTACAAGTAATTTTGTTGTATTGTCCGGTTCATTAATATCTAATATTCCAAGTTCCTCAATTACCGGCAATATTGGGTTAAGTCCGGCTGCGGGTAGTATGATTACTGGTTTTGGAATTACCGAAATTACGGGTATCATTTATACCGTTGATGCCTCCGGACCCAATGGTTCTGTTGCCGATGCAGTCGGGCTTACTGCCGCCAAAGGTGACTTAACACTTGCCTATAATGAAGCTGCAGGCCGAACATCCACTGATATTGTGCCGCTTTCGGGCAATATTGGCGGACTCACACTTACTCCGGGTCTTTATAAATCAACCGGCTCGCTTGAAATATCTTCCGGAAACCTTACTTTCGACGCAAAAGGTGATGCAAATGCAGTCTTCATTATTCAGATTGCCTCTTCCTTAACCACAACTTCCGGCAGACAGGTGATTTTAACCGGAGGCGCACAGGCGTCAAATATTTTCTGGCAAGTGGGCACTTCAGTCACGCTAGGAACTACAACGGTTTTTAAAGGAATAATTATGGCTGATCAATCCATTTCATTAAACACGGGAGCTACGATTGAGGGAAGATTACTGGCACGAATCGGCGCCGTTACGCTCAATAGCAATACAATTGTAGCACCATAATTAAAATTCTGTTTTTAAACATAAAGAGGATGCCGTGAAAGGTATCCTCTTTTTTTACCAGGCTGTGACTGATTTCAAACACAATTAGAAATCAGTGCTGTCCTCAAATAGTTCAACAAGCTCTGAAGAGGTTTGCCAGAAAAAGTCAAATAAATAAATTGAGTTGAATAATCTGTGAAACGTATAACTTATTCAAAAGGTCCTGTAACAACTTACAGTATTGAACACTTTACTTTTGCACTATATAAATTCATTCACATACTTACACAAAAAAAATGAAGAAAAAATTACATACATTCATATTATTATTTCTGTTTCCTTCAGTCGTTTTTGCACAAGCACCTAATCTGGGTACAACAGTTAATTTCGTTTTATTCAGTTCGGATGGTGCAGTAACCAATACGGGCATTTCTCAATTTACAGGTAAAATCGGTACAAACAACGGTTCAAATACAGGCTTTGGAAATGTAAACGGTGGTATGCATGAAGCAGATGCAATAACAGCCCAGGCATCTGCAGACTTATTGGTTGCTTATAATCAGTTAAATGATGCAACTCCTAGTTTTTTTCCTGCTCCCTTACTTGGAAACGGAACAACGCTTTATGCAGGTGTTTACTCTGTTTCTGGAGCTTCTACTTTAAATGGGAACCTAATTTTGGACGCTCAGAATAACCCGAATGCGGTCTTTATTTTTCAAATTTCAGGGCCTTTATCCACCAATGCCAATTCAAAAGTTAAATTAACTAACGGGGCTAAAGCCTGTAATGTGTTTTGGAAGGTTGAGGGTTTGGTTGATATGACAGCGGGAACTTCGATGAAAGGTACCGTTATTGCGAATAATGCCGGAATTATTATGAATGCTGCTGATACCATAGAAGGAAGAGCACTTACCACAACAGGAGCGATTTCTATTAACGGCGTGATGGGATATACACCAACTGGCTGTGGAAGTCCAATACTTTCAGGACCTGCAACTCCTTCACTTGGAGAAGTAGGCTGTTTTGGAATCTTTTCCTCAGATGGACCTGTTCAAAATTCAGGAATAACGAATGTTATCGGAGATGTTGGATGTAATGTGGGCTTAACAACAGGATATGATTCATTATTGGTAACAGGAACAATTCACAGTATACCTGATTTTTCAACCGCAAATGCAGCTGCAGATTTATTGGTTGCTTACAATTATTTGAATTTACTACCGCATGATATTGAGTTGCTTTATCCTGCGCAATTCGGAAGTAATCTTGTGTTAACGCCACATACTTATATTTTAAATGGTGCAACTACTTTTACCGATACACTTTATTTGAACGCCCAAGGTGTTTCTGATGCGGTCTTTGTAATCAAAATAGAAGGAGCTCTGGAAACAAGTACTTTTTCTAATGTAGTACTTAGGAATGGAGCACAAGCTAAAAATGTGTATTGGTTAGTTAATGGAGCGGTAAATATTAATAATAATTCTGTTTTTAACGGCACATTAATTTCTCAGGGTGCAATTAATTTGTTTTCAGGAACAGAAATTAACGGAAGAGCACTATCTGGCGTAGGAGCTATGTCAACAACGGCCATAAACAGTTCGGCAGATATTGTGCTTGGTAGTTGTAACACCGTTTCAGTTAATGAAAACAATGCCAATATTCCGGTAAGCATTTATCCAAACCCATTTGTAAATTTTATAACAGTCACTTTTGATAATATTGAAAACATGGGCAAAATAGAATTACATTTATATACGGTTTTAGGTACAGAAGTTTTTAGTGAAATAATTACTTCACAATCCACTACTATTGACATGGGTAATTTTTCATCGGGAGTTTACCTTTATAAAATTACTACTGACAACCGGGTTATTAAAACCGGAAAATTGATTTCAAAATAGTAATCGATTTATAACATTGAATCCCGCTTCATTCTTATGGCGGGATTCATTTTCTTTCAAAATACCATTGAAAGGGAAGAATTTATTTAATAGGGTTTCTCAACTCACAAGAATGCCATTAGAAGGAATAAGATGATACCTATTTTTAATCAGGCAGCGAAGGAATCCGTTCAAATTTATTATCCTTGCGCACAACCCTGAAATTGAACGAAAACAATAAGTTATGTTTTCCGCCTTTGGCCTGAAGATTATAATTAAATTGATTTACCCATCCGCATTGGATGGATAAAAAATGAGTGGCCTGATACCCCAAGCCCAAATAGGTTCGGTTACGCATGAAATAGGGTGGGGTATCGGTAAGAAAAATTTCATTAAAAGCCGATGCAAAAACGGTATTCACTTCAACTTGCTTTTTATTCAGGGGCACAATTAAATTAATTCGGTAACGGAAACGGTTTCTGTATTTCCGGTTTAGCCAAGCCTGCTCAAACCGGAAACGGTGTTCAAACTTCAAACGGTTCAGGGGCTGATTAATTACAAACTGTTCCCAAAGCCGCAACTCATCCACCGTTTTGGGGCCGCGAAGGTTTTTCCAGTCGTAAGTACCGTAATTTCCAAAACCCACAAAAGCAATAAAATTTTTATTGATACGGTAATTTAATCCGCCCTTTACTTCGTAATAAAAGGCATGGTTAAACATGGCATGCGAGCGGCTCTGCAGCTCAAAATAGGCAAACCAACGGTTTGCAAATTCATACTGGATATTGGTTACGTACCATCCGCCCCAAACACGGTCTTTTTGGGCATTAAGCTGTATGCTTCCCATAACTATAAATACCACCAATAATCCGGTAATCCGCCACGATTGCTTTGCCATCATCATCCGTTGTTCTATAAATTAAATCTAAACGAGCCCTGCACCCCGAAACGGCTTACTTTGCGGTCGTTTATTCCGTCGGCATTTAAGTCGTTGTTCAGGTTGGAGAGTCGCCAGGTAAAATCAATCCGGAACACCCGGAATATATTTTCAATACCAAATCCAACCTCATAATACGGCTGTTGTAAGGAGGGTTTAATGGCATTTTGATACTGCGGAAACGTAACCAGGTTTTTGTGGGCCGCGTAATTCCGAAGGCTTCCGTATAGGGCACTGGCCGTAAAAACTTCTCTCCATTTCAGTTTCCTGAATCCGGGAATACGGTTAAACAACAATCCTTCAAAATGATGTTCCATTTTCAGGGCCACGTATTCATCGCTCACAAATTCAAGGGTATTCATGCGGTTAAAGGCAAAACGGTCGTACATAAACGTAGGATTTCCGTTGTGGTTGAACAAAAAGGGCCAGGGCGCAGCACCCCAAATTTTCCCCGCCTCAATATAATAATCGGTATAACCGATGGGATTGATCCGGAACCGGTCAAAAACGGTAATCAAAAGCTTGTGATACCCAAAATTGGCCCTCCATAAATTCTTTACGCCCAAGGTGTATTTGATGTCGATAATGGGCCATTTTGTACCGGCTGAGGTACGTTTTATGCGGCGTAGCAGGTATTTTTCTTTCAACGCAAAATGGGTAGAAAACGTAAATTCGGTGGTGACCAGGTTCTCGTAATATTTCCCGGGTTCTGAACCCCTTTGGAATTGGATATCACCCACCGGCTGTACTTCACGGTGTTCAAACTCAATCATGTTGGTAAGTCCCTGAAACCATTCATGCTCATAAAACCCGTACACTTTTTTTACGCGCAGCAGGTTATTGAATGAGCTACGGCGGAACACACTGTTTAAAATATTATCGTGTTCCCAGGTACGGTCGGTTACGCTGAATTGTTCCAAATCATTGCGGTACTGGAACCCGAGCAGGCGCCAGGGCAGGCGGTCGGGCGTGAGGTGGTAATACACTTCCCAGTTTGATTTCCAGCGGGCATCCTTAAAACCGTATGCCACGTGTCCGATAAGGAAAAAACGGCGGCTCAGTTCCGGCGTGGTGCGGAATCCCATTTTGATGCGGTTCCCTTCAACCGGATTAAAACTGTATATTTTATAGTACTGTCCCAGTTCAATGTATTTCAAAGGGAAATAACCCGTAAGAAGCACATTTCCAATTTTGGTATAGGCTTTATAGGTTTTGTTCTTTTTAAGGCTGTCAACCATCACGTAAATGCCTTTTTCAGTCTCCGTAAGCGGTACGGTTCGCACACTGTCCCAATAGTTTACGGGTTTTTCGTCAATACCGGGCAGCAGAATGATGTTATTCGGGTTTCGGGCAATGGTATCAGGTACTTTTTCATTGAAGCGGTAATCCTTGTAATACCCTGATTTCCGTGCAATCACGCCGATGGATTTCTTGGTGATCGGATTCAAATCAATCAGGATTTTATCATTCTTCAGTACCCAGTGCCCGTCGCTCAGCATGTAATTTTGCTCCGCATCCAGGCCCCGGATAAAATTCACGTTCACTTCTTCCGAAAGCAAAAATTTGATGGATTCCACGGCAAAGGTAGAATCGTGAATCCACATATAGCCGTTGAAGGTATAATCCTGTTTCCGCCGGGGGAAATATTCCAGTTTATAGAATTTCCCGTTTTCATTCACCACGCTGTCGCTGAGGTAATACTTGTAAAAAAAGATGCCCGAATTGGCAATCGGACTCACAAATGATTTGTTGGAAATAATGAGAAAATCCTTATAAATGTTGAAATTAGTGAAGAAATCGCCCGTAAACTGGTTAATCTCCTTGTCTTCCCCATTTCCGGCCAATTGGGAAGCTTTGATGACTTCTTTGTTGAAATTGGGGGTTTTCTGGTAGTAACGGTCCGAGATGGATTCAGTGATGTAGGAGGGAAGAAATTTACGTCCGTCGGCACTGCTGTCCATATATTCAAACATGAATTTGAAAGGACGTGTAATGAAGTTGTTTTGCAGGAATTTTGAAATGTTATATACGTCAACCTCAATTTTCTGATAGGTTTCGTATTTAAGGGTTTCGAAGCTGCGCGGATCGTTAATCGGTTTGTTGTCGATTACTTTTTTGAGCAGCACCTCGGCCGGATTTCCTTTGTATTTGATGATGACTTCCGTGAGGCTCTGGTTATCGGGTTCCAGTTCTACGCTCAGTTTATTGCCGTCGCCCGCCGAAATGCGGATGAGTTGCTTTTTAAAGCCTACGGCCGAAATCATTACGGTATCTGATTTCAGTTTGGTTTCGAGGTTAAAGTTCCCGTTTTCGTCGGTAATCGTACCCGAAAAGGTGCCTTTAAAAATTACGTTCACGAAAGGAATGGGTGTTTTAGAAACGGCATCAACCACCGTACCGCTGATTCGCGTGGTTTGTTGTGCCTTCAATTCCGCTCCCGATGCTGCCAAAAGCAGCAACACAAGTATGAATAATCCGGGGCGCAAAAATGTAAACAGCCTTTTCATGAAAAACAGCCTAAAGATATACTAAAAACAAGGGAAGGAGGGGGCTGTTGAAAAAAATAAACACAGATCAATTCAGTGCGGGTTTCATACGCTCCACCACTTTTCCGGCCCATGATTGTGCGGTTTTACCATAAAAATGGGTACTGGTGAGCGTGTCGCTTCCTATGATATCATCGCTGCGCACCAAAAAAAGTTTGTTTTTACTCACTACCTGTTCGATAGCTTTTATACGGGGTTCAAAATTGGTACGCAAAACCGGACCAACCCAAATGATTTTGGCCATGGGCGCATTGTCTTTTATAATGCTCACCAGCGTCTGGTGGTCATTCACGAAATTATTTCCCAAAGCCACAATCACATATTGGGGCTGTAATTGGGTCACCACATTTTTCAGCTGCCCTTTGTAGCTTTTACCTACAATTTCGTTGGTAAGCGCGGATGCTTTTTCGATGGTTCTGATTTTTGTTTTGGCCGGAATTACCTCTCCGGCGCAGCTTTCCCTAATTTTGAATCCGCAGCAGTGGTTTTTCATGGTCATGGTAAAATGCCTTGAACCGGCCCCGCCTATGGCGATGGATAAAATATCGTATTTGCCCGCATCATGCAGTTTACGTTGCAGCGACTCACCAAATTCACCGTTCAGGTGCGAATCGCCCAATACCAAAACCTGTCTGATATCCTGACTAAACGCCTGTGAGCAAAGGAGAAGGAACAAAAAAGGAAAAAGGGCTTTTGTTTTCACGATTTAAAATGTGTGTGCAAAATTAATGCATTGCGAGTCAATTATACAAACCATTTTTGTAACGATTTGTTACCTTGCAGTCAATTCGAGTTTATGAGTTTACGTGTATTTACAATTGCCGCGCTGTTCATGTTTGTCGGAACTGCCGTTTTTGCCCAGCAGAAACGCAATTATGTGCTGGTTTACAAGAAAAAAGCCAATCTGGATTCGCTCCATACGCAGTTCCGCGCCCAAAAAAGCAGTGCATCCGAACGTGCCCTGCTTACGCTGGAACTGCTTCACCGGGTATCTGCAGAATCGGGTCAACAAACAGAGGCCTTTCTCAGCTCTTTTTCAACCCAGCAAGTGAGTTACCGAAAACACTGGATTAGCAATGCACTCAGTATACAGGCTGAACCTGCTCTTATAACGCAGCTGTTGCAGTTTGAAGAAGTAGCATATATTGACGATGTGACGGATTTAAAAATCCAGCTCATGGAGCCGGTCAAGATGGTTGAAGATAATGCCGGCCGAGCCATCGGTTCGGCCGAGCCTAGTTTGGTTGCCGTTGGTGCCCGCGAACTTTGGAACTTGGGCTATACCGGCAAAGGTTTAAAATTATTGAGTTTCGATACCGGCATCTGGCCAACGCATCCGGCCCTTGGCGGTCGTTTTTATGGTGAATATGTACCGTATGATTTGGCATGGAACGGAATTTGGGAACCTACTCCCGCCGACAAAGCAAACAGCCACGGAACACATACCGTGGGCACCATGGCCGGTTTAGATACCTTAACCAATGATACCATCGGGCTGGCTTTCGGAGCCTATATTATGGCCACTGATCCCATTGTTTCCAACCTGGCCGACACCATCGGCGTAACCAATTTGATGCTGGCCTATGAATGGGCGCTGAATCCCGACGGAGACATCAGCACCACCGGAGATATGCCGGATGTAATCTGTAATTCATGGGGAACGGCCGGAAATGCCGGTTTCTGCGGCAGCTACGTGGCAGATATGCTTATTGCCATTGATTTGGCAGGAATAGGAAATGAATACAGCGCCGGAAATAACGGTCCCAATTTTGGCACGGTTGGTTTACCGGCCCTCATGAATCCCGGAATTTTAAACGCTTTTGCGGTAGGAGCGGTTTCCACATCCAATGTGCCCATCGTAATGCCTCCCAATTACCAGATAGCCAGTTTTTCGAGCCGAGGCCCTACACCGTGTTTGGGCGGTGGTTCCATCGAAATTAAACCCGAAGTGGTTGCTCCCGGTGTAAATGTGCGCTCTGCGGTGAAAACCGATGCGTATGCTTTTTACGACGGAACGAGTATGGCCGGGCCGCATGTGGCGGGAATTTTATTGCTGCTGAAAGAAGCATTTCCGAGTTTACCCGGCGAAACCTTAAAAGAAGCCATTTATTATTCAGCCTATGACATGGGCGATGTGGGTGAAGACAATACCTTTGGTATGGGAATGGTAAATGCTTTTGCGGCCTACAACTGGTTGATAAACGAAGGCTATACCCCTCAAAGTCCGCAGTCGCTTGTTCCGGAACTTATGCTCGAAAAATGGGAAACCGGACTCATTACCCGCGAGTGCAGCAGTCCGTTCACACCCCAAATCAACCTCTACAACGAAGGCAATCTGCCCATCCAGGATACCGTGTATTTTAGTTTAAACCTGAACGGCAATGTAATCGGCAACTGGGCCCAGTTCATTAATTTACCGGCCCAACAGCGTTTACAGGTTAGTTCGCCGTTCAGCGTAAATCCGGCTGAGGGAACCAATGAATTGTGGATTTCTGCCCGTCAAAAAAGCACACCGGTAGAGAAAGATAACATTAACAATAACCGCAATTACCGTTTTGAGTATAACACGGCCAAAACTGTTCCGTATTTTGAAACATTTGAATCGAGCAGCTTCGCCGATATGGGTTGGGAAGTGATGAACCCCGATAAATCCAAAACCTTTGAACTTTTTGCCACGGGCGGACAGCCCAACGGTTTAAAATCGGCAGCCATGCGCTTTTACGTGTATGTTCCGGCGGCCGGGCAGCAAGACCTTCTTATTTCGCCACCCATTAAACTGGAAACCGGAAACCATTTTGTAGCCTTTGATATTTCATATCAGCAAAAAGCGGCTGCACAGAATGATTCTATCCTATTATTGGCTTCGCTTGATTGCGGCAAATCCTTTACCGAAGTCATTTTTGAGGGCGGACCGGCCCAGATGGCCACCTATTTCAGCAATACGCCTTCAAACTTTACGCCCAGCCTTGCTGAACAATGGAAAAGAGTAAACTTCCCACTTTCCCCGTCCTGGAACGGCGAAACCCTGTTGTTTGCATTCAAAAGCGTAAATAGCCGGGGCGCCAATGCTTATCTGGATAATTTTGCCGTGTTCACGGATGCAAATGATCCAATGAGTCTGGATGAAAATACAGCAACGGGTTTTTCCGTATTTCCCAATCCGTTTGTAAATGAGCTGAATATTCAGTTTACGGCTCCCAGTTTCGGAAGTTTGAGTTTGACAGATTTGAGCGGAAGACAAATAAAGCAGGTACAACTAAACGGTGAAACTTCGATGATACTAAATACGGGAGAAGAATTAGCCAAAGGCATTTATTTTATCAGCCTTTGGGATGGTAAATCTACTTCGGTATTAAAACTGGTTAAGCAGTAAGCTCCAATCCGCTTTCGGCCAATAAGCGATTCACCTGCTTAAAAACCTTGGCCGCACTGATATCGTTTCCACATTTAAAATGGCTGAGTGGGCAAGCTTTTTTGCCATGTAATCCGCAGGGACGGCAAGGTAATTTTTCGTCTACTTCAATCACGGCATGCCTGTCGGACAGGGGAAAGAAGCCAAATTGAGGAACCGTGGAACAGTAAATTTCAATCAGGGGCGCATTCATGGCCGAAGCCAGGTGCACGGGGCCGCTGTCGTTCGATATCGTAAGTGCAGCCTTGGCTATCAATGCCGACGATTCGAGTAGGTTGAACTGCCCAGCCATGTTTTGGGCTTCTTTACCCGAGCGGGAAATAATCTGCTCACAGAGTGTATGGTCGTTTTTCCCACCAATCAATACAATATCAATTTTTCCGGACAGCAGCTGAATGAGTTCGGCCCATTTTTTGGCCGGCCATTGTTTGGTTTCCCAAACAGATGCCGGAGCCAGGCATATATAAGGCTTGCTCTTCGACGTTTTGTCAAATTGGGCGGAAGATGGATATAGTTTGGGTTTTTGAAGGGGAGCATCCAAATGGACAATCAGTTTATGATTACGCTCAATTTCATGTATGCCTTCGGCATTTGAATGTGAACATTTCCGGCTGTACAAAAAAGAGAACGGATTCTTATCAAAACCAATAATTTCGGATGCTCCGGAAAGCCCTGCCATCAACCCGGAACTGGCAAAACGCTGTAAATTAATCACCAAATCGTAGTTGTTCCGCCTGATTTGGCTGATCATGCTTTTCAAACTGCGCAACTTACCGGCCGATTTATTAAAAACCAAAACCTCATGCAAATAGGGATGACCGGCAAAAAGACCTTCGTTTCCTTTACGCACCAAATACGTGATTTGCGCATCCGGAAAACGGGTATGCAGGCTTTCTAACAGAGCCGTGCCTAAAATGGCATCACCCGTAAAAGCGGTCTGAATAAGCAGTATGTTTTGGAATGCAGGCACTAAACGGCTACATTATGATCTCTCAGGGCATCGTTCAGGGATGTTTTCAGATCGGTGGAGGCTTTGCGTTTTCCAATAATCAGCGCACAGGGCACCTGGTATTCACCGGCGTCGAACTTTTTAGTGTATGAACCGGGAATCACCACACTGCGCTCGGGAACAACACCTTTATATTCAATGGGTTCAGCCCCGCTTACGTCAATAATTTTGGTTGAACGGGTAATGACCACATTCGCACCGAGTACGGCTTCTTTTTTAATGTGTGCGCCTTCAACCACTATGCAGCGTGAACCGATAAAACAGCCATCTTCAATGATTACCGGTGAAGCTTGCACGGGTTCAAGCACACCGCCAATGCCCACACCGCCGCTCAGGTGAACATTTTTACCGATTTGGGCGCATGAACCTACGGTTGCCCAGGTATCTACCATGGTTCCGGAATCCACATAAGCGCCAATATTTACGTACGAAGGCATTAAAATCACGCCCTGATTTAAAAATGAACCATATCGGGCAACGGCAGGCGGCACAACGCGTACACCCATTTCGGCATAATTATGTTTGAGTTTAATTTTATCATGGAACTCAAAAGGACCCACTTCCATGGTTTGCATTTTTTGGATGGGAAAATACAGAATTACGGCTTTTTTAACCCATTCGTTTACCTGCCAGCCGTTTTCGGTAGGCTCGGCCACACGGATTTTGCCTTCGTCCAGCATTTCAATCACTTCGCGCACACTCAGGCAGTATTCATTGTCTTCGAGCAATTGGCGGTGTTCCCAAATTCGTTCAATACGGTGTTTTAATGCTTCCATGCTTATTTCGTTTTGATGATAAAATCGGCTTTGTTTTTTGTTTTGTTTATTTCGGGATATTCATCGTTTTTGCGTTCCAAATATAGGCTTTCAATGGCTTCGGAGTGGAAGCCTTTCCAACGGTAGAAATTGGCAAATCGGTTTTTGCGTTCTTCTTCTTGTAATTCCACAAATACGGAAACATCGGCCAAATTCAGCAGGGAATCGGACATGAGCAGGGGTGCGCCCTCTATGATTACCACATCCTGACCGGCATAATGGTAAATCATTTCTTCGCGCAGTTTACGGGTTTTGCTGTCGTATTTCTGAACCGATATCGTGTCGCCATTAAAAAGCTTATGCAGGTCTTTTTCCAGCCTTTGCATGCGGAATCGTTCCCAAACGCTTTCTTTTCCCGTGCGGTCAGGAGCCGGCATAATCCAGTCGTCGGCCTTAATCTGTAATACTTTTTTGCCTTCTTTCTGAAATTGAATCCGCAAATACGAACTCAGGGTTGATTTTCCGGAACGGGACTGTCCGCCTACCAAAATCACAAAGGGTTTATGCGCTTCGCCACATTGGTGATACAGGGAATCTAATTCATTAAAATAGGGCAGAAGCGGTTCGTCCAGAATGAAATCTACGGCTTCGGACAGGTTTTCAAACAAAAAATCCGGATCTGATTTTAAATCGGCACAACCTTTCCCGCTGCGCACCCCGATGGTCACGCATCCGGCTTTGCGGCCTGCCTCTTTGTCCCGGTCACTGTCGCCGATAATATAGGAATTACTAAGATCAATATTAAACTCAGCCGCAGCCTGTTTCAGCATTCCAGGATTGGGTTTACGGCATTCACAGTCAATTTTATAAATCGGATTTTCATCGGGGTAACCCTTGTCGGGATGGTGCGGGCAGTAATAAATGGCATCCACTTTTGCTCCGGCTTCGCCTAAACGGGTTTCCATTTTATTGTGAATTACCCTTAATTCGTCCTCGGTACAGAGGTTTCGGGCCACCGCCGACTGGTTGGTAACAACAACGGACACAAATTCACTTTTATTAATCCGTTTCAGGGCAGCAGCCGTATAATCATAAAGCTCAAACTCTTCGGGCGTTTTAATGAAATCGGTATCTTCATTCAATACACCGTCGCGGTCTAAAAATATGGCCCTTTGCGGATAGAAATAGCTTTTGCGTTTTACTTTACCGCTGATGATATCGTTTTCAACGGCCCCAATGCGGTCGGGAGTACCCATGTCTTTGATATATTCCGAGGTATTGTAAGCATAAACACTTGCTTTTTGGATGAGTTCCGGAAATATGTCTTTGCCGAAGTCTTGTTTTGTATCGGGCTTGATAAATGAAAATACCTTGGGCTCAAAAATGTAAACGGCGGCGTTTACCAGGTTCCGGTAAAAGGTGTCGGGCTGATGGGGTTTAGGTAGGAAGCGGGTTACTTTTCCTTCGGAATCACATTCCAATAAATCACTGTCGTAAGGATGATCGTTGGGGTGGACAACCAGGCTGGCATCGGCCATTTTTGCTTTATGGAATTTCAATAAACGATTGATATCCATATCCATAATTACATCACCGTAAAGTATAAGTACAGGTTCATTGAAGCTGTTTTGTAAGCCGGCCAAAGCTCCGGCGGTGCCCAGCGGCGTGGTTTCTTCCAGGTAAGTAACCTGTAATCCAAAGGCTTCGCCCCGTCCTACAAAATCTTGAATTTTATGGCCCAGGTGGTTTATGGTAATCAGCACATCCGTAAAACCCTGAGCGGCCAGCATCTCTAACTGGTATTGCAGCACGGGTTTCCCGGCCACCGGAATAAGCGGTTTGGGAACTTCAGAATGAATCGAATGGAGCCGCGTGCCTTTACCTCCGGCTATGATTATTGTTTTCAAAGTGCAACAAAGATAAGGGCTGCAAAGCAAAAAGAGAACCGCAGGGCAAGAGATTGCCAATACAAAATTTATAAAATTGGTTAGCAGATATAAAATTTGAACGCTTGGTACGTTTATTGAAATAACTTTAACAGATATTCAGGCATGCAGACTAAAATCCGTCAAATTGATTTAATTTTGTCTACTTTTAAAAATATGAAATTGAAATTTCTCTGCTTATCCCTGTTGTTCATGGCCGCATTATCGGTGCATGCGCAGGTTGACTACAACAAGGTTGACGCTGCCAAAAAGAAGCAGGGCCCTTGGAAAGCGTATTTTGATAACGGAAAATTGAAGTATGAAGGCATTTATAAGAATGACCTCCCCACTGGCACTTTCAAACATTATTACGATACCGGCATTATCCGCGCCGAAATGAAGTACTTAAGCGACGGTAAAACCTGCAATGCCGTTATCTATAACGAAAAAGGCATTAAAGCAGGCGAGGGTATGTACGTAGATAAAAAGAAACACGGCGAATGGAAGTTTTATGATGATTCCCTTCATCTGCGCAGCACGGAGCAGTACAGCTATGGGGTTAAGCACGGTTTCTGGAAGTTGTTCTATCCCGACGGGAAACTGTTGGAGGAACTAGAATACAAAAATGACAAACGCGATGGCGTGTGGAAGCAATACTATCCCACCGGACAATTACAAACACAGGCCACATTTAAGAATGATGTGCTTACCGGCCCGGCCCGTTATTTTCAACTCAACGGCAAAATGGAAGCTGCGGGTGAATACGATGAAAAGGGCCTGAAAATAGGCTGGTGGTCGAAGTACGACAAAAATGGTGTTCAGTATGAACGTATTGAATACAAAAACGGGTTACCCGTGGGCAAAAACCTGTATAAAAATGAAGACAAACCGATAATTGTGGAGACGCCTGATGGCACAAAAGAATAAAAGAGTACTGGTTGCCATGAGCGGCGGTTTAGATAGTTCGGTAACCGCACTGATGCTGCATGAGCAAGGGTATGAGGTGATTGGCATTACGATGAAAACCTGGGATTATGCCAGTTCGGGCGGTGAACGTAAAACCACGGGCTGTTGCAGTCTAGACGATATCAATGATGCCCGTGCATTGGCGGTAGACAAGGGATTCCCGCATTATATTTTAGACATACGGGAAGAATTCGGCGAGTTTATCATTGATAATTTCACTCATGAATACTTGGCCGGCCGAACGCCAAATCCTTGTGTGCTCTGCAATACCCACATAAAATGGGATGCCCTGCTCAAACGGGCCGACAAACTGGGCTGTGATTTTATCGCAACGGGCCATTATGCCAACGTGCGCGAAGAAAACGGCCGGTTTGTGGTTTCAAAAGGCTTAGACGAAAGCAAAGACCAATCTTATGTTTTATGGGGTTTGAAGCAGGAAGCACTTGCCCGAACCATCTTTCCGATGGGAAAATACCGTAAAACCGAAATACGCCAGATGGCCCTGGATTTCGGTTATCAGTCTTTGGCAAAAAAGGCCGAGAGTTATGAAATCTGTTTTATTCCCGATAATGATTACCGCGGATTTCTGAAACGCCGTGTTCCCGGTTTGGAAGCCCAGGTAGCCGGTGGAAATTTCCTGGATACCAAAGGAAATGTTATTGGCAAACATGAAGGTTATCCGTTTTATACCATCGGTCAGCGAAAAGGCTTGGGACAGGCCTTCGGAAGGCCCGTTTTTGTTACCCAAATTGATCGTGAAAATAATACCGTAACCCTTGGCGACGAGGAGGATCTGGAGAGTTCTGAGCTGTTTGTGCGGGATGTGAATTTTGGCAAGTTTGCCGATCTTTTAGAACCCAAAGAACTCGTTGTAAAAATCAGGTATAAAGACGAAGGCTCGGCAGCCCTGGTCAGTAGGGAAGGCAATATGCTGAAAGCTGAATTTCCGTTTAAGGTAAAGGCCGTTACACCGGGCCAGAGTGCCGTGTTTTATGATGGTAATGACGTGGTGGCCGGTGGATTTATCATCTGATAAAGATTAAGATTCATCTGTTTATAATTCATTGAAGGCTTTGATGCGTTGCTATTTTTTTTCGTATTTTCGCCGGTATTATAACTACTTATGAAAAAGTACATACCCATTTTGATGCTCCTTCTGCCGGTTTTCGCCGGTCTCCAGTCCTGTAAAAAAGACGAAGGTCCGCAGCCAACAGAGCATGAATACTATCAACCGGTTCGTATTGGCGATTATTACCGCTATAGTGTAGATTCGGTATGGTATGATTACCCGAATGATTCATCCGGACAAGTTCAGTATACTATTATTGAAAGTTATGATACCGATGTCCCAAACTCAGCCGGAAAACTCGAAACCCGCATCAAACTTGAACGGATTGATGCTTTGCCCAGAAGGGTAGTCGGTTTTTCGTATGTACAACGGTATTACAACGCCGCCAAACAAGAATATTCAATTGAGCGTGTTGATAATGACGTACGGTATGTTTTGTTCCGTGCTCCTATAATAGTGGGCGATACTTTTAACAGAAACTCAAAAAATTTACTTCCTGCCGATGTTTGGACCAATTCATCTGTTGGGCAACCCGGCGGTGGGGCAGGCGGAAACTATGATTATGTTTTCCGTTTGGTTAAAGATGAGTACGAAGATTCACTCACCTACATAGCCGATTATGAATTATATGGTTTTAATACCGGCTTATTCTATAAAGAGCGTACATACTTGGCCGGAAGAACGGATACCTTAAATTGGCAAAACATTCCGGTTACCAGCCGCATTGAGTACGGATTTTCGTATAAAAAAGTACTCGTTGAAAGCGGTCTTATCCAATAATGCGTAAGCTGTATTTCATATCGTTCGCCTGCATATTTTCCCTTACTCTTTTTTCCTGTAGAAAAGAAGTAGTGGATGATTTGGGTGACCGGGGTAAAAGCTTTTATCCGTATAGTGAAGGGCTTTGGTGGGAATATGATGTTGACAGTACCTTTTACAACGATTTTTCGGGCGATACGCTCATCAGTTCCTACATACTGCGTGAAGAATTTGTATCTTATTTTGATTCAAGCGGCTTATCGGCCATCCGTATAGAACGCTTCCGGAGGGCAAACGAAAATGAATCCTGGCAAGGCCCGCGTGTCTGGTGGACTTATCTTACCGAGCAAGGCGCCGTAAAGGTGGAGGAAAATATTCCCTACGTAAAAATAAATTACCCTGTTAAAAATAACCTGGGTTGGAATGGTAACCGGCTCAATTTTTTAGATCCGCTTACCTATGTTTACCAAAATACGGATGAACCACTGTCGTTAAACGGAAATACATTTGACAGCACCGTAACGGTGATGCAAAACGATAACGAAACCCTATTGGGTAAAAAGCTTTACTATGAAAAATATGCCCGAAACCTGGGCTTAATTCAAGTAGAAATTACAGACATAACCGGCTTTATCGATTCAGATAATGTGGCCGATACATTGGCCAAACCCATACTGAACCGAATTAAATCTGGCGTGGTGTATTCCCAACGCATCCGAGACTGGGGTACCTTGTAATTTTCTTACCCAATTTCTTCAGGCTCGCTCTGTAGCTTCGCGATACGGGCATAATATCCCGAATTATTCATCAATTCATCATGGGTGCCGAATTCGGCCAATTCTCCATTTGAAAGCACCAGAATCTGATCACAGCGTTTTAACGTAGATACTTTGTGGCTGATGAGCAGGGTAGTTTTACCAGAGGAAACATCCATGATATGGTTCAGGATATTCTCTTCGGTTTCGGCATCCACGGCGCTCAGGCAGTCGTCAAACACTAAAATGGGGGGCTGGTTAATCAGGGCGCGGGCAATTGAAATCCGTTGTTTCTGTCCGCCCGATAGTTTCACCCCGCGTTCCCCGATTTTGGTATCAAATTTTTCACGGAAATCCATGATATTGTAATACACACCGGCTTGTTTGGCAGCATTTTCCCAATCTTCGGCAGTGGTGGCCTTATGTGTTCCGAAGGCAATATTTTCCGAAATTTTATCACTGAACAACATCACCTCTTGGGGCACATATCCCATTTTGCTGCGCAGATGACTGATTTCAATGGTTTTAATATCGTGTTGATCTAACAAAATTTGTCCCGAATCAATATTATAAAGCCGGCCCAAAAGTACCGCCAGGGTTGATTTACCTGAACCCGTATTTCCCGTAATACCCAATGAAGTTCCTTCGGGAATTTTAAAACTCACTTGCTTAATGGCCTGAATTCCGGTATCGGGATAGGTAAAACTCACGTTTTTAAATTCAATTCTTCCCTTAATGGGCGGTTTTATGGCATCCGGCTCCGACACAATCTCAGGTTTGGTATCTAAAAACTCGTTAATCCGCTCCTGCGAAGCCGCAGCCTGCTGTACAATGCTGGACACCCATCCCACGCTGGCTACCGGCCAGGTAAGTAAATTCACGTAGATGATAAATTCACCAATCACCCCGGGATTTAATCGGCCGGCAATCACTTCATTTCCACCCGCGTAAACAGTAATCAGTGTACTCAATCCGATCAAAAACAGGATAACCGGAAAAAATAAGGCATCGTATTTTATGAGGGATAAACTGGCATCCTTGTATTCATCGCTCTTTTTATGAAATATGCTTGAAAAAAACGGGGCGCGGTTATAACTTTTGATCACCCGTATACCCGAAAAAACTTCCTGTGCCAAAGAAGAAAGTGCTGAAACCTGCTGCTGCACGATGCTGCTCTGTTTGAGTACCCTGCTGTTAATCAGGTAAATCATTAGGGCCATAATGGGCATGGGAAGCAAAACATATAAAGTAAGTTTGGGACTCACGGTTATCATACCGTTAATAACCAAAATAAACATCACCAGCAGGTTCACCGTGTACATGAGCGCCGGGCCAACGTACATGCGCACCTTGCTTACATCCTCGCCTATACGGGTCATGAGGTCGCCGGTATGGTTTCGCTTAAAAAAGGCCTGATCTAATTTTTGGTAATGGGCATAAATGTCATTTTTGAGGTCAAATTCAATATGACGGCTCATCACCACGAGTGTTTGGCGCATAAAAAACATAAAAATGCCTTTTACGAGGGCTAATACCAAATAGAGCAGGGCTAAACTGCCTACGGCCTTAATCGTAAAACTGTAATACTCGGCCTGGAGCGAAAATCCGGTGCTAAGCCGGTAAACGGTTAACATTTCCACCAGCAGATCCAAGGCATAACCCACAATTTTAGCCGGATAAACAGCGAAAAAGTTTGAGAATACGGTTAACAGTATCCCTGGGATGAGATACCGCTTGTACTTTAAAAAATACCTGTTCAGATACTTGAGACGTCGCACGTTAAATGGTGTCCTTCCTTTTTATTTTCCTATATTTGCCCGCTTTTCTATATGAAATGCTATTGCAAAAGTAACATTAAATATTGCGAGTATGTTTGCCAACGAAAGTCTTTTAGATGTGAATGCCCAAACCGGCATTTTGGGGGGGATGACAGAGATGAACCACGAAGAAGTTTTGTTCTGCCATGATAAAGCAACCGGCCTTAAGGCCATAATTGCGGTTCACAATACCGTTTTGGGCCCGGCCCTGGGTGGTACCCGGATGTGGTCATATGCCAACGAAGGCGAAGCCATTACGGATGTTTTGCGTTTATCGCGAGGTATGACCTACAAAGCGGCCGCTGCGGGTCTGAATCTGGGTGGTGGAAAAGCCGTAATCATAGGCGATGCCCGTACGCAAAAAACAGAAGCTAAAATGCGCCGTTTTGGTCAGTTTGTTAATGATTTGGGTGGAAAATATTATACTGCCGAAGATGTGGGAATGACCTCAAGAGACATGGAACTCATCGGTATGCACACTAAGTATGTAACGGGTTTACCCGAATATATGGGCGGATCTGGAAATCCTTCTCCGGTAACGGCATTCGGCGTATATTCTGGTATGAAGGCATCGGCTAAGTTTGCTTTCGGAACCGATAACTTGGCAGGTAAAAAAGTAGCTGTTCAGGGTTGCGGAAGTGTGGGGCAGGCCCTCATCGGATACCTGACCAAAGAAGGCGCTGATGTATACGTAAACGACATCTTTGAAGATAAGCTCAGCGAAACTTCGGCCAAGTATCCGGTAAAAGTAATAAGTACGGAAGAGCTGTTCAACGGTTCGTTTGATATTTATGCTCCCTGCGCGCTTGGAGCTACAGTAAATGATGAGTCGCTCAGCACCATGCAGGTTTCCGTAATTGCCGGAGCAGCCAATAACCAACTCAGAAACGAAGAAGCCCATAGCGCCATAATCAAAGAAAAAGGGATTGTTTATGCCCCCGATTTTGTGATTAACGCAGGTGGACTGATCAACGTGTACGCTGAATATCTGGGTAACTACAATCAGAAAAATGCGCTTGAAAAAGCAGAAAATATATACAATGTAATCTTACAGGTTCTGCAAAATGCTTCCAGCGACGGAATTACTTCCCTTCAGGCAGCCAAGAACCTCGCCGAACAGCGTATTCAGGAATTATCGGCACTCAAATTACCATTCAGCGGATGCTAAACAGACGGGTTCTCAGGATTAAAGTAATGCAGGCCCTGTACGGGTTTTTTCAGTCGGGTAATGCCGATATGGCTTCCGCGGAGCGTAGTCTTTTCAACACCTTTGAACGGATTTACGACCTGTACCTGCTTCAGTTCATTTTATTAACAGACGTACACCGGGTAGCCCTCAAAGAAAGGGAAGAAGCTCCTAAGAAATATTTTCCGGATGAGGAAGATTTAATGCCAACTACGCCGTTTACGGAAAACCCATTCCTTAAATCGCTCGAAGAAAGCAGCACATTTTCTAAATTAGTGGCCTCGCGCAAATTAAGCTGGCATAAGCATCCGGATATTTCTGACAAAATTTTCCGCAACATCAAACAGATGCCGGAATACAAACGCTATATCCATAAAAAGGATACTACGCTTGATGAACATATTGATTTTCTGCGCAGTGTGGTGAAAGATATCCTTTGGGATGAGGATTACCTGCATTCAATTTATGAGGATGAAAACATTCACTGGGGAGATGATATTGACCTGGTTAATATTACCTTGCTTAAATCGGTTGAAAATTTTGTACCCGAAAAAGGCGTACAGTTTGCCAAACTCTACAAAGACGAAAAAGAGGATACGGAATTTGTAAAAAGCCTCTTCCGCAAATGCATCCTGCGAAATGAAGAACTGGAAGCCTATATAACACCCAATACCAAAAACTGGGAGCTGGAGCGTATAGCCTATATGGATATGCTGCTCATGAAAATGGCGGTGTGTGAAATGATTGAGTTTTCATCCATTCCGATTAAAGTTTCCCTAAACGAGTACATTGAAATATCCAAACTGTTCAGTACACCCAAAAGCAATTCATTTATTAACGGTATCGTGGATAAAATTGCCATACAGTTAAAAGAACAGGGGATAATTAAAAAAGTGGGTAGGGGACTCATTGAAAATTAAACAAAAAGTATAATTTCGAAATATGAAAAAGTTAATGTATGTAGCAGTGTTGGCCGCCATGATGGCTTCCTGCGGTTCAAAAGATAATGTAAGTACCGATTTGGTAAACAATCCGGCCAGTGCCACCGGAGAAAATAATGGTAAAGTGCCGGTTTTTGAATTTGAAAGAACCGAATATGATTTCGGAACCATTATTGAAGGTCAAAAAGTGAAATATAATTTCAAATTCAAAAATGCAGGTGAAGCCGATTTGTTAATTTCGGATGCCAAAGGTTCATGCGGATGTACGGTTCCCACATATCCTGAAAAACCCATTAAACCAGGCGGAACAGGCGAAATTGAAGTAGAGTTTGACAGCAGCAAAAAACCGGGTGAACAAAATAAAACGGTTACCTTGTTTGCCAATACTTCACCAACCGAAACCGTACTGAAAATTAAAGGATTTGTAAAAACAAATTAAAATATAACAAAAAACACAAAATGATAAATCAAATTTTAATGCTGGGTGCACCGGCTGCCGACGGACAAGAATCCAATCCGATTATGACATTTGCACCCCTGGTGCTGATTATGATTGTTTTTTATTTCTTCATGATTCGTCCGCAGATGAAACGTGCCAAAGAACAGAAAAAGTTCCGCGAAAGCCTGAAAGAAGGCGATAACGTAATTACAATGGGTGGTATTCACGGTAAGATTGTAAAAATTGAAGATACTACCGTTACCCTTGACGTAGGAAATGCCAAAATTAAATTTGAGCGTTCAGCCATCGTGCCAAATGCTGCCGATACCATGGCGAATGCCAAATAAAAGCTAATTTTTATTCAAGCGTAAAAAAGCATCCCTAAAACGGATGCTTTTTTTGTTATACAAATTTCATATCATTAACGAAAAAAAAAATTTTTTTCGCTCGGTTTAACCGCAAAGGGCGCAAAGAAAACTATACAAAAGCCTTATGTTTTCTTATGTGTCCTTATGTGGTTCAAAAAAACGTAAAGTGTGCAAAGAAAACCACACAAAAGCCTTATGTTTTCTTATGTGTACTTATGTGGTCAAAAAAAAAGCCCGGCTTTGTAACCGGGCTCTTTTCATAAACTAAACGTTTCTTATTCTTCCGTAGCATCACCTGTTTCGGCTTTTTTACCTTTGGGTTTGCTTACTTTGATTTTAATTTCATCTTTTACTTTATCAAAGGTTACCGTGATGGTATCACCTTCTTCTAAATTGGCATTGATAATTTCCTCAGCGAGCGGATCCTCCAGGTATTTCTGGATGGCTCTTTTGAGCGGACGGGCACCAAAATTGGCATCAAAGCCTTTTTCAGCAATGAAATCCTTCGCCGGCTTATCAATTTTTAATTTATATCCGTTTGTTTCCAAACGTTTGATAAAGCCTTCCATTTCAATATCAATAATTTTAAAGATATCTTCTTTGGTAAGCGAATTAAACATGATGATATCATCAATCCGGTTCAGGAATTCAGGGGCAAACGCTTTTTTGAGGGCACTCTGAATCACGCCTTTTGAAAGTGAATCCGCCTGCGACTCTTTTGCACCCGTACGGAAACCTACTCCTGTGCCGAAATCTTTTAAATCACGCGAGCCGATGTTGGACGTCATGATGATTACGGCATTTTTGAAATCAATTTTTCGTCCCAGTGAATCTGTGAGCTGACCATCATCCAATGCCTGAAGCAGGAGGTTAAACACGTCGGGGTGAGCTTTCTCAATTTCATCCAGCAACACAACCGAGTATGGTTTACGGCGAACTTTTTCGGTAAGCTGACCGCCTTCTTCGTAACCCACGTATCCCGGAGGGGCTCCAATCAACCGCGAAACACTGAATTTCTCCATGTATTCACTCATGTCAATACGAATCAGCGCATCGTCGCTGTCAAACATATAACGGGCAATTACCTTGGCTAACTGTGTTTTACCCACACCGGTAGGACCCAGGAATATAAATGAACCGATGGGTTTATTTGGATCTTTTAATCCCACACGGTTTCGCTGGATGGCTTTTACTGTCTTTTTGACAGCCTCATCTTGTCCGATAACCTTCGATTTGATGGTTTCGTACATATTGGCCAGTTTCTTCGTTTCTGTTTGGGCCACTTTAGTCAGCGGAATCCCCGTCATCATGCTCACCACTTCGGCTACATTTTCTTCCGTAACCAATTCACGGTGTTTACGGCTTTCCTCTTCCCACTGATTTTTAACCTTTTCAAGGTCTTCCATCAGCTGGCGTTCTTTGTCACGGAGGCGGGCAGCATCTTCATATTTTGAGGTGCGCACCGCGCGGTTTTTCTCCTCGCGGATTTCTTCAATTTTAAGCTCCAGATCTGTTATTTCGGCCGGTACCTTAATATTGGTAATATGTACCCGGGCGCCAACCTCATCCATGGCATCAATGGCCTTGTCGGGAAGGAAACGATCCGTAACGTACCTCGCAGTAAGCGTAACGCAGGCCTTCAGGGCCTCGGGCGTATACGTTACGTTGTGATGGTCTTCGTATTTTTCACGGATATTATTTAATATCTGAATGGTTTCTTCTTCGGTAGTGGGTTCAACCATTACTTTTTGGAAACGACGATCCAGGGCGCCGTCTTTCTCAATGTATTGACGGTATTCATCCAAAGTGGTGGCACCGATACATTGAATTTCGCCCCTGGCCAGCGCCGGTTTAAACATGTTTGATGCATCCAGCGATCCAGATGCGCCGCCAGCTCCAATAATGGTGTGGATCTCATCAATGAACAGAATCACATCAGGCGATTTTTCCAATTCGTTCATCAATGCTTTCATACGCTCTTCAAACTGACCACGGTATTTGGTACCGGCAACCAGCGAAGCCAAATCAAGCGAAACGATGCGTTTGCTGAACAACACGCGCGAAACTTTCTTTTGGGAAATACGCAGGGCCAAACCCTCGGCGATGGCCGATTTTCCCACACCGGGTTCACCGATGAGGATGGGATTGTTCTTTTTACGGCGGCTGAGAATCTGACTTACGCGTTCAATTTCTTTTTCACGCCCAATGATGGGATCTAATTTCCCTTCTTCTGCCATTTTGCTCAGATCTCTGCCAAAATTGTCTAAAACAGGCGTTTTTGACTTAGGGTCTGCCGGATTTTTGCGTGAAGCACTACCGCTGAAACTGTCTTCCGGCTCGTCGTCCGAAGCACCGGGCATTTCAGAGCGCGGAGAAGTACCGCCGGTATTCATGATTTCATATTTTTCCCGTACACCTCTGTAATCCACATCGAAACGCTTTAAAATACGTGATCCTACCGAATCTTCATCCTTTAAAATGGCTAAGAGAAGATGCTCGGTTTCAATGATGGGACTGTTGAACAATTTGGCTTCCAATACCGTAACTTTCAGCACCTTTTCAGCCTGTTTAACCAGCGGAATGTTTCCGAGGTTCATGGAGCTGCGGTTACCTGGTTTTACGGTATTTTCAATCTCTTTGCGAAGGGCAACCGGCGACACGCCCATCACATCCAGAATTTGTAGGGCCAATCCTTCGCCTTCCCGAATGATTCCTAACAATAAGTGCTCTGTGCCCACATATTCGTGGCCGAGCCTGAGTGCTTCCTCTCTGCTGTAGGTAAGCACATCTTTTACACGTGGCGAAAATCTAGATTCCATAATATTTTATAAATCAGTTCTATTCAATTTTTGTTCAAAAGTTTTGAAGGAATTTTACCCCTTATCAAAAGTAACGGGAATAGCCCAAAACGGTTGCAATTTATAGGTTTTTTTTTAACACCGAAATGTTTATCGATAAGTATATTTTATTTCCTTTTAAAGCGGTAAAAGTGTACTTTCGTTCGCTTTTTGGCATAGTATGTCAAAAAGCATGCAAAACATAAAAAATGTAGCAAATGGCTGAAGAAGAAAAGATTATACCGATTAACATCGAAGATGAAATGAAAACGGCCTACATCGATTACTCGATGTCGGTTATTGTTTCCCGCGCCCTGCCTGACGTTCGTGACGGTTTGAAACCCGTTCACCGCAGGGTTCTATTCGGTATGATGGATCTGGGTATCAACTCAACCAAACCACACAAAAAATCGGCACGTATCGTAGGAGAGGTGCTCGGTAAGTATCACCCGCACGGTGATTCATCTGTATATGACACCATGGTGCGTATGGCCCAGGACTGGTCATTACGTTATCCGCTTATTGACGGTCAGGGTAACTTTGGATCGATTGACGATGATCCACCGGCCGCCATGCGTTACACCGAAGCCCGTTTGCGCAAACTGGCCGAGGAAATGTTGGCCGATATTGACAAAAATACGGTTGATTTTGCCCCTAACTTCGATGATTCCCTCGAAGAACCTACGGTAATGCCTTCGGCTTTCCCGAATCTGATCGTTAACGGAGCATCCGGTATTGCGGTAGGTATGGCCACCAATATGGCTCCGCATAACCTTTCTGAGACGGTTGACGGAATTCTGGCTTACATTGATAATAATGATATCGAAGTTCAGGAGCTGATGAAACACATCAAAGCTCCCGATTTTCCTACCGGTGGATTAATATATGGATACGAAGGCGTAAAAGATGCGCTCGAAACAGGTAGAGGCCGCGTAGTTATGCGTGCCAAAGCCGGTTTTGAGGAATTGGATAACAACCGTCAGGCCATTATCGTTACCGAAATTCCTTACCAAGTAAATAAGGCCGACATGATTAAACGTACGGCCGAATTGGTGAACGAAAAGAAAATTGAAGGTATTTCCGATATCCGTGACGAATCTGACCGTACCGGTTTGCGTATCGTTTATGAACTGAAGCGGGACGCCATTCCCAATGTTGTATTAAACAATTTGTTTAAATATACTTCATTACAAACCTCATTTTCAGTAAATAACATTGCATTGGTGAAAGGCCGTCCGCAAATGTTAAACCTGAAAGACATGATTGTGTACTATGTAGAACACCGTCATGAAATTGTGGTTCGTCGTACGCAATACGATCTGGAACAAGCTGAAAAACGGGCCCATATTTTAGAAGGTCTGATTATCGCTTCGGATAATATTGACGAAGTAATCAAAATCATCCGTGCGGCCAAAAGCCCGAATGAGGCCATTGAGGAATTAATCGTACGTTTCAATTTATCCGACATTCAGGCCCGGGCCATCGTAGACATGCGTCTGCGCCAGTTAACCGGACTTGAGCAAGACAAACTGCGCGGTGAATATGAAGAAATCATGAAAATGATTGCCTATTACCGTGAAATTCTGGCCGACAAAAAACTGCGTATGCAGATTATTAAAGATGAGCTGAGCGTAATTAAAGATAAATACGGTGATGAGCGCCGCTCGGAAATCGTTTACAGTGCCGACGATATGCGTATCGAAGACCTGATTGAGGACGAGGCAGTGGCCATTACCATCTCACACAAGGGCTACATCAAACGTACGCCATTGGCCGAATACCGCCGCCAAAACCGCGGAGGAATGGGCTCACGCGCCAGCGGTACCCGTGATGAGGACTTCCTGGAACACCTGCACATTGCCACGGCACACAATTACATGCTCTTCTTTACCGAGAAGGGACGTTGTTACTGGCTGCGTGTTTACGAAATTCCCGAAGGCGACAAAACCGCCAAAGGGCGTCCGATTCAGAACATGATCAATATAGAAAGCGACGATAAAATCAAAGCTTATATTGCCGTAAAAGACCTGAAAGACGAAGAATACTGTAAAGAACACTTCATTATTATGTGTACCCGCCGCGGTACAATCAAAAAAACCACGCTCGAAGCATACTCACGTCCGCGTACCAATGGTATCAATGCCATAAACGTACGTGAGGGAGACGAGCTGATTGAAGCCCGCCTAACACAGGATAACAGCGAAGTGCTGATTGCCCTTCGTTCCGGCCGTGCCATCCGTTTCCCCGAGAATAAAGTGCGCCCCATGGGCCGTACCGCAACCGGGGTGCGTGGTATCAGCATGAAAGACGAAAGTGATGAAGTGGTAGGCATGATTTGCGTAAGCGATATGGCCAACAACGTACTTGTAGTTTCAGAAAACGGATACGGAAAACAGTCGGCTCTGGAAGATTACCGCATCACCAACCGTGGCGGTAAAGGGGTAAAAACCATGAACATAACCGACAAAACTGGTCTGTTGATCAGCATTTTGGAAGTTACACCGGAAGAAGATTTGATGATTATTACCAAACGCGGAACCCTGATTCGTTTAGGAATTGACAGTTTACGTGTAATGGGAAGAGCCACACAAGGCGTACGCCTCATCAATCTGAAAAACAATGACAGCATTGCCGCCATTGCCCGTGTACCGGCCGATATGAATGCGGATGAGGAAGAAGCCGCTGAAAACGGGGGAGAAACCGGTGCCAATCCGGAATCAGGACCTGAAATTTCAGGAACGGGAGCTGAAAATCCGAGCGATGGAGAATAAATAATGTCATTGGACGATTGAAAAGATGGCATTAATTTTGAATAAACTAACGAACAACTAATATTAAAAGAATCGAGCTTATGAAAAAGTGGATTGTCGGAGTGTTAGCCTTATTTGCGTTTACGGGCTTAAAAGCACAGGACAGCAACGTATTGAGCGCATGGGAATACATGTCAACGTACAACAGTGAAAAATCGAGTGGCAACATGGGTGTGGCCATCGAAAACCTGATACGCGCTAAAGAAGCCATTGATGCAGCCAGCGTGGATGAAAAAACGCTGGGTAAGTCAAAAACCTGGAAACGTAGGGCAGAAGTGTACATTGCCATTATGATTGAGAAAGATCCTTCGCTGGCACCTTATAAGTCTACGGTAATTGACGAGATTTATAAATCGGTTCAGAAAGCCCGCACGGTTGAGGTAAATCCCAAGAATAATAAGCCTAAAATATTCGAAGAGGATTTACTGATCAGTCAGGCCTATTATTTATGCGATACCTTGTTTAAAAGCGGATCGGCCCGTTACCTGAGCAAAGATTTTGAAACGGCCGGTATGTTTTTCGAGAAACGATACACGCTGTTGAAAGAGTTGGGCAGAACCGATACCGTTTCATTAAACAACATGTTTTTATCGGCTTACCGAGGTAAGCAATTGGATAAAGCATTAGAATTAGGTAATACACTCATGGGCTTCGGTATTGCTGATCCAAACCTATATGGCACCATGGCCCGTATTTACCAAGAAAAAGGGGATGCTGCCAAAGGGTTACAGATTATTAAAGATGCACGTACCAAGTATCCTAAAAATACGGAATTCATTACCGAGGAGTTGAATTATTACCTCAGCACCGGTGATAATGCCAATGCCGTGAAGGTAATTGACGAAGCCATTGTGGCCTTTGGCGACCAAAAAGACATGCTTAAAACCCTGTATTTCAACAGCGGTGTATTATACAGCCAGTTGGGCGACCGTGCCAAAAGCCGAGAATATTACGAAAAGGCCCTTCAGATAGATCCTGAATATTACGGAGCCTTGAACAACTTTGCCGCTATGGTTTTGGATGAAGCCAACGTATTTGTGAAGGAAGCAAACCAATTGCCCCTGAGCGAAACCAAAAAATACGATGAGCTGAAAAAGAAAGCAGACGTTTTGTACAAAGAAGCTGCCCAGTACCTAGAGAAAGCATATGCTAAAAACCCGAATGAAAAGCTGAAAGCGACCATTTTGGAGATTTACATCAAGTTAAAAGATGAGGAAAAAATTACAAAATATAAAAATTCAGTAATAATTAACACACAATCCCAACCTGCAAATAAATCAACAGATGAATCAAAAAAAGAAAACAATGTAATTGTGATTCAAATGAAAAAAACTTCCAGCGGTACATATGAAATACCTTGTAAGGTTAATGGTCTTAGTTTGAATTTCATATTTGATACGGGAGCTAGTGATGTTTCTATATCATTAACAGAAGCTCTTTTTATGTTAAAGAATGGATATTTGTCAGAAAAAGATATTATTGGAACTCAATATTACTCAATAGCAAATGGTGATATTGCCGAGGGGACAATTATAAGAATTGCTAAATTGGAATTTGGTGGAGTTACTTTATATAATGTAAATGCTTCTATTGTTCACACAAACAAAGCTCCTTTATTATTGGGACAATCAGCAATAAGCAAGCTTGGAAAAATACAAATTGATCCAGAGAAAAGTACTTTGACAATTGTTAAGTAAACAATATTGCTGAAAACAAAGCTAAGTAATTATACAGCAGGTTACACGGATAAATTTGGTACATTAATATTTAGTATATAAAACCTCATTCTTAAATGGAAGTTATAAAAACAATGAAATATGATTATTAGGTGATGTTTATATATATATATGTTTCATATACCCGACTATCTTAAAAAAGCTTCCTTTAACTTAAGGAAATATGAAATTTATTATGCTGACTGGCCCAATATATGTTTGAAGATTTTATATTTAATAAAATAAGAAAGTAAATATTTAATTATATAGAAATACAACAAACAAAATTAGAATAAATCATAAACAAGTTCTGTTTAATACAATAAATGATATGATAAGCAAATGGTAATCTATAAATTGTTGATTTTTAATATTGAAAAAATCGATATCTATGAAGAGTTTTAAAAGAGTGATGTGGGCCATTGAGAAAGAGTTAGCTCAAAATAATTACAAACTAAAAACAAAAGAATCAGACTGGGGTTTTATGTTTGAATTTGGAAAAGGAAAACTATCAGGTCAAATGTTGAATAAGAATATACAAATTCAGCATCATGAACCTCATTTTTCAATAGAGTTTCAAATTGGGACTTTGATTCCTGAAATAGTAGAATATAGATTTAGTCCTGAAGAAGGTTATTACATAGAATTGAAAAACAATAAAAAACAAACTTGTGAACAAATTGCGGAATATTGGCTTTTAAAAATTAATGAAGAGGCATATAGGATATTTTAATAAAATAGTGAAAAAAGACATTAAATCTATTAGATCATTACACAATTATGAGTTGTCTATTGTGTAAGGCTTCAGAAGCCGACAAAACAAATTCGCATATTATCTCAGATTTCCTTATTCGTTCAATGCTTTCATTAAGTAATGATGGCAAAAGATCTGAAAAGACGCACAATAACACTATCTCTACTTCAAGTTCTTCATTTTACTTTGGAAGGGATGTCAGGGAAGATGAGATTGAAGCAATAGCGGGTAGACAACTGACTGAAGAAGAGATAGAATCTAATATAAATCCTTATACCAAAAGCTATATTTTCTGTACTCCATGCGAGAGACGCTTTTCATTTGTAGAATCGTTGTTCAATGAGAAATTTTATAAAGATCTGAAACGATTTCCGAAAGACAAAGGCTCGGCTAAGTTTGGTGAGGCAGGCCTATTTAAGCTCTTCTGGCTTTCAATCATTTGGAGATGTTCAATAATTCGGCTACACGACTTTACATTATCTGATGAAATAGAAGAAAAATTGCGACAACTTATAGACACTTCTTTGGGACAAAGCATGAAAGAAACTGAGGAACTAATAGCAAAGAACGAAGAGTCTATCTCGGGAGAGATAATAGGAGTTTTATTTGCCAACGACATCGAGAACCCTACTGGTACGTACGTAAACTGTGAGAGCAGACTCGGTGAGCCGTACACCCTGCTCATAAACGAGTTCTACTTAGCCTACTTCAATAGCGAAGATGACTTAGAGGCCAAGATAAAAAAGATAAGGGGAGTAACAAAGAAGATGTCTGCTGCCGAATTTCTGACTTCCAGGGGAGAAGAACCAAAGGTTATGATGCTGAATAAGAATGAATATCTAGAAGTTAACAGGTACTATTTGGATATGTTGGTCAATAGCAGATTGGACTTTGTCGCCAAGAGGTTTGCTGATGAGTTTAGCAAAACCGTGGGTAAAAATCCATCAACAGAGAAAATACGGAAATTTGTTAAGCGTTACGGAGCAAATCATGCTTCGTATGGAGGGGATACTGACGAAGTTGTGGACAAGCTAATTAATGAAGAGATTGGTGATGGGTTAGACTAGCTATACTATTTAAGGTGAGATCTAATTAATAGGTTAGTGTTTGGATAATTTTTGTTTTATAACATGTGAAAACAAGCTAAGTTATGGCGAGTAACTGAAAACTATTTACTTAACATAATGTAAATTATAAGGTAAAATTATATTCATGAATAAGCCATTTTACGGGGATTTTCATAATACTTCATTTGATTCAGCTTTTCATAGGCCATCTTCAATTATTAAGTTATAAGGATCTCCAAAATTTCTAATATGTAAACAAATTTGCTTATATTTGAACAATGAAATTCAATTTCACAAAATACAAAGGCATTCACCCCGGCTTCGTATTAGACCGTGAACTTAAAAAACGTTCGCTGAAACAACGACCCTTTGCTCTATCTGTTGGTGTTCATCCGCAAACATTTAATGCCATAAGTAAAGGTAAACGCAGCCTTCCCACATCCCTTGCGCTCAAAATTGAACGCAAATTAGGCCTAGACGAAGGTTCTTTGGTACTCTTGCAGGCTTATTATGACATTGAAAAGGAAAAAGAAAAGATACACACCGAAACGCCTAATCTGACCTTACTTCGTAGATCCTTGTTTTGGGATACCGATATTTTACGGATAGATTGGCAAAATCAAGCCCAAGCGGTTATTGAACGCATATTTGAAAGAGGAAATAAGGAAGAAAAAGAAGAAATTATTCGGTTTTATGGTGAAAATAAGGTAAAATCCACATTAAACTTGCCGAAACGAAAGCCTTATTTACCCGCTCAAAAATAAGATTGTATGTTGCTGTATACTAATTAAGGACACCTTTTAGGGCAAGACTTAAATTTACAACTTTCAAGCAGTAGAATTTCATGAATCAAAAAAAACATAATACATTTTTATTTACAATCTATCTGAATTCAAAAATCATGAAACATCCCATCCATTTCTTGGCCGCTATTTTACTGATGATTAGCATTGCTTCCTGCGACTCAACCAAAACAAATGAACAAAAAGCCGATGTAACGGCCCAGGCAGATCCCGAAGGATGGGAAAACCGCCCGTATGAAGTATCCGAATTAGTTATAATGTTTCAAAATTGGGTGCCTGATGAATACCTGAACGGCAAATTTGTTTGGCTCAGCATGAACCTGGAATGGGAAAAATTCAAGCAAACCGACCATACCAAGATTAAACCCGGAAATTACAATATCGTGAGAAACGACTCAAGCATAACGCCGGCCAATTACCTGGCCACGATTACCGGAACCATTGATGACCGCAGCTTTTTTACCGATGAGTGGTTTAAGAACGCCGGTTCATGGGAAGAAACGATGCTGGTAAATTACTCCGACGAAAAATGTGCCGACCAAACCATAATCTTGGTAGAAAAATACATCAACCAAGATAAACTTAAACCAGAGTTCAAACTTCACAAAGAACGCTGGATTAAGGAATTGAAGAAAATTGCCAATCCATAATAGTTTTGTGGGCGCTTTGTCCGCCAGGACTGGTAACACAAAAGGCAGCATATTCTTTATACTTTTGTAGCCGAACATATATGCAGCATCCGCTTCTCCATTTTAATGCCGAAAACACACAATTGCCCATAGTTGAGTGCATACCTGAAATTCAGAAAATTTTAAAAACGCATAATACTCTCATCGTTCAAGCTGCCCCCGGAGCCGGGAAAAGTACGGTTTTGCCTTTGGCTTTGCTGGATGAACCCTGGATGACCAACCAAAAAATACTGATGCTGGAACCGCGACGCCTGGCCGCAAAAACCATTGCCGGTCGCATGGCTGAGCTGTTGAATGAAGATATTGCCCAGACCCTGGGTTACCGTATCCGTTTTGAAAGCCGAATCGGTTCAAATACAAGACTTGAAGTGCTTACCGAAGGCATTTTAACCCGGATGTTGCAGGATGATAATGCATTGGAAAATGTGGGCATGGTGATTTTTGATGAGTTCCACGAACGCAGCATCCACGCCGACCTGGCCCTTGCCCTTTGCCGGGAAATACAGCAGGTACTCCGGCCCGATCTTCGTATCCTGATTATGTCGGCCACCCTGAATACACCCGAACTGGGCCGCATGCTGAATGCCGAGACAGTGCAAAGCAAAGGCCGGCAATATCCGGTTGATATTTTTTACGCCGACTCCCCTACCGATATGCTTTTTTTGGCTGAAGCAACCCTGAGTGCGGTTCAAAAGGCCGTTGCGAAGCATTTGGGCGATGTATTGGTTTTCTTGCCCGGAGAAGCCGAAATCAAGAAATGCGCCGAATTGCTGGAATCGAAACTACCCCACGTTTCCATCCATCCGCTTTATGGTAAGTTGAGTCATGCCGAGCAGCACCGGGCCATTCTCCCGCATCCGCAGGGAATACGAAAGGTGGTGCTGGCCACGTCCATCGCCGAAACCAGTTTAACCATTGAAGGTGTAAGTATTGTAGTGGATTCAGGCTTTATGCGTAGTTCCCGATTTGATGCCAAAACGGGTCTTTCACGACTGGAAACCCTGCAAGTAACAAAAGATTCGGCCGATCAGCGGGCGGGCCGGGCGGGCCGACTGGGTCCCGGTGTATGCTACCGGCTTTGGACAAGAGCCAGTCAGGAACGCCTTGCCGAACAACGGATTCCGGAAATTTTAGACGCCGATTTATGCTCCCTGGCCTTAGACTTGGCCGTTTGGGGAATTCAGGATCCATCTTCGATGGCCTGGCTCAATCCGCCTCCTGGAAAAGCCTTTGAACATGCTGTGGATACCCTTTTCAGGCTTGATGCCATTGACGAACAGGGTAAGCCAACGGCGCATGGACGACAAATGCACCGTATGACCTGTCATCCGCGCATCGCGCACATGCTCATCATGGCCAAGGACGAAAACGCTTCTGCCCTAGCCTGCGATATTGCCGCCCTGCTGGAGGAACGGGATCCGCTTCCGAAAGAAACGGGTATTGACCTGAACCTGCGTATTGAGGCCCTGCGAAGGGCCAGGCAGCACGGAAAGGCCGGAAACCGTTTTGCACGGATAGAAAAAGTGGCTGAATCTTACCGCCGTATGCTAAACACGGCCCAAGAAAATTCAGCGGTTGACCCTTACCTAACGGGCCTTTTACTGGCCTATGCTTATCCAGAGCGGATTGCATTTGCCAAACCGGGTAACCAATCCAGGTTTCAATTGGCAAACGGCCAATACGCCGCCGCCGACCACCGGGATGATTTGGCCCATGAGCCCTGGCTGGCCATTGCCCACATGGACACACGCGAAGGCCTGGGTAAGATATTCCTGGCTTCGGCACTGAATCCGAGGGATTTACAGCACCTGGTAAAGGAAAAAGAAATCATCAGCTGGGATACTAAAAAAGGCGGACTACAAACCAGCAAAGATTTGCTTATTGGTAGCATTATACTCCAATCTAAACCTATTCTTAATCCAAATAAAGAATTAATAAGCAAGGCTTTATTATTGGCTATTAAAACTGAAGGTAGAAGTCTTTTGGATTTTGATGAAGATATGATTCAACTTCAAAACCGCATAGAAAGTCTTTCCATCTGGAATGCCGATGAGGGTTGGCCCGACGTGAAAACGGAAACCCTATTGGCCTATCCTGAAGAATGGCTCGGTCCGTATATTGAAGGGGTGAAACGGGTGGATGATTTTAAGAAAATAAATCTCAGTGAGGCCCTGCTACATCATTTACCTTATGATAAACAGGTACTTTTGCAAGAACTGGCTCCGGCAAGGATTAAAGTGCCAAGCGGATCCAGCCTGAGTTTGCAGTATTTTGCCGATGGTTCGGCACCCGTTTTGGCGGTTCGGCTCCAAGAGGTATTCGGTATGGCCGAGACGCCCCGCCTGAATGCCGGTAAAAACGGGATCATCCTGCATTTGCTTTCCCCGGGCTATAAACCCGTGCAGGTAACCAGCGATTTGAGGAGCTTTTGGGATAACACCTATTTTGAGGTGAAAAAGGAATTAAAACGCAGGTACCCCAAACATGCCTGGCCCGAAGATCCCTGGACTGCGGCTGCAGTGGCGAAGGGAAGGCCAACAAAATAAAGTCAAAAATTGCCCAGGCCTATTCCATCTTGATTTCAAGATGCCATAAGCATCATGGAAAATGAGTGAATATTAGGTTAATCTAAATTTAACGAGTTAAAAGGCTTTTAAACAATATTTTAATTCAAAATATTTAAACCTTTTCTAAAGCCTGTTCCATATCCCCGATTAAATCATCAATATGTTCCAGGCCTACCGATACGCGGAGTAAATTCTGTGGTGTTTTTGTATCGGGTCCTTCTACCGAAGCCCTCCGTTCTATCAGGCTTTCCACTCCGCCCAAGCTAGTGGCATGTGTAAAATACTGAAGCGATTGTACCAGCTTATCGGCCTCTGCTGACCCGCCTTTTACCAAAAATGATAGCAAGGCTCCGTAGCCGTTCATTTGCTTTTGGGCCACGGCATGACCCGGATGTGTGGGCAGTCCGGGGTAAAATACCTGCTCAACTTTCGGATGGGAAGCCAGGTAAGCACTCAACATCGCTGCATTTTCCAAATGACCGCGCATGCGATAAAAAAGGGATTTTATGCTTCGTACCAACAAATAACAATCAAATGGAGAAGGTACTGCCCCGCCCATGCGTTGCACAGTTCTAATTTTTTCCCAAAAAGCATCTTTTTCTTTTGTAATGAGTGCTCCGCCCAAAATATCACTGTGTCCGCCCAACCATTTGGTACTGGAATGCATGACCAAATCAGCTCCTAGTTTAAGCGGATTCTGGCAAACGGGTGAAGCCAGGGTATTGTCGCACACCACTTTAATGCCTTGTTTACGGGCTATTTCACAAATCGCCTGAATATCGGTAACGGTGAGCATGGGGTTGGATGGCGTTTCTACCCAAATGAGCGCAGTATCAGGCCGTATTGCGTTGGAGAAGGTCTGCAAATCGGTCATATCTACGTATTCAATGTTCAGAATTTCATTGAAAAGTGCATTCAACTGCCAACGGAAACCATGATACATATTAGCCGGCATCAATACATGTGATCCGGGAGGCAGGGCCTGCATCACACTCATCCCGGCGGCATTTCCCGAACTGAAGGCGGCGGCTTCAACTCCAAACTCAAGCTGGGCCAGTACATTTTCCAATGCATCGCGGTTGGGATTGGATGCGCGGGTGTATAAATGCGGCCCCGGTACAGAGCGGTCAAACGTTGTAGCAGTGGTAATAGATTGAATGGCCGGATGATTAGTTTCGTCAGGAAAATTACCGGCATGTATGGCTGCTGTTTCAGGCTTCATATGGCTTGTATGAAATTAAAAAGTGAACGAAGAATCGTGTTCATAAGAAACAAAGGTAAGAATGGTATCCTTTATGGTGTGATAGGCCCTTATTTTTAAACTTTTTTCGCGTCGCCAGGCACTTGAAGAGTCTATTTTAATGGACTTAGCCACCTGTTTATAATCTTCCAGCTCCAAAAATGCCTTTACGATATGCAGGTCCTTGGCCTTCCAGTCATCCATAAATTCCTGATATACCCAAAATAAATTATTGAGCATACGGTTTTCATACCTGCTGTTGACCTGTATGTGGTATCGCCCATTCCCGGTTTTGAGTTCGCTCAATTTCTGCCTTGCCCGTGTAAGTCCGGATCCCAACATGCCATGAGCCATTTTTCGGTTTATCTCCGTCTCTATATTTCCCAAAAACAACACATAACGTAATTTAAAATCGAAGGTATTACGGATAAGCTGCTCATCCAGATACAAAAGCAAGGCCACTGCGCCAGACAAATCGCTTACAATTCCCTGAAATTCATCACCCAAGGTAATGGTTAGGGGCGAAATGATTGATTTTTTATATTCCTTATTGGCCTGACTAACCAAATTTTTGAAATCTGACATTAATCTGGGGTTATTTTTTGCACCACTGTCAATGATATCAGCCATTAATATGTAATGTTCCATGTATCGTATCCGTTTTGTCATTGTAAAAATAGTACAAAAAATCAATTATTGTAAAAAAAATGCAATAAAATGTTTTTTGTAGAAAAATTGCAATGCGTTTTAGGCAAGAATAAAGTCATTCACAAATTAAACACGCTAATTTACAAATGAAGGCATGGTATTTGGCATTGTTCTCATACATTTATACCAAAGTAAAATCATGAAAAAGCTATTATCCGTACTTTCTTTTATCTTTTTAGGCATAGGAAGTTTAATTGCCCAAACCAATGTGGATGAACCATTTAAACCCGGGAAAGAAATGCTTTCTGTAGGACCGTTCAGTGATGCCCTGGAGTTAAAAACGGGAGATGTATTTTATTCACAGGGCAGGCAGCACGGATCGGTTGGAATAAGTTATGAATTTGAGTTGAAGAATGATTCGGTGCTGGAGCTTCAGCAAAAACACTTTGCATACACAAATCCGCAAATTGAAGGTACTACCGGCGGCGATAATGCCACCGTTACGTACGTTTTTAAAGCCCTTAAAAAGGGACAGACCCAAGTTATTTTTAGGAGTATGTACCGCGGGAAAGTGGAGAATGAACAAACCCTTACGGTAACCGTAAAATAAGCATAAGCAGTTTCTTTTCCGTTTCGCCGGTGAATCTGTCCGTTTCGCCGGAATACATTTTTTATGCCCTGTTTGGATACCCAACTTTGTATCTAAATTCAACAGAGCAGTATGAAATATGTATTTATCCTCGCATTGATTCTGAGTGCATACCGGGTTTCTATTTCCCAGACCAATCTCTTGCATGTAAAGGATGCCCTGAGCCTGGCCGAAACATCAAACCCGGAATTGGCCGGTGCCCGTGCACAACCCCAATTAAAAAAAGCCGATAAATACCTGAGCGAAGCGGCCATGATGCCTCAAATCAGCGGTTTTGCGGCAGGCGATTACAATGCCCGTTTGCCCGTGCAGCCCATTCCTGCGGAAATTTTTGGCGGTCCGCCCGGAACCTATCAGGAATTACGCTTCGGATTACCTTACAACCTCAGCACGGGATTTGATTTCAATATTCCGGTTATCAAAGCGAATCAATGGTTTGACCAGTTAGCGGCCAAGACCGAATGGAAACGTTCGGAATCAGAAGCCGACCAAGCGGCCGAAACCATCCGCCTGCGCACGGCACAAGCCTATTTTTCATATTTGGCCGCCAAGGAAGCACTCGGGCTGAGCGAATCCCGATTAAGCACGGCGAAAGAAGTAAGCCGTATTTCGGAGCGAAATTTCGCTGAGGGCCGCAGTACCGAAGCCGATAACATACGGGCCCAAAATTTAAGCCGTGCCGCCGAAATAGCCCTCAATAATGCCCAAATGGAACTTGGCAATGCCCTACGAAATTTATCTGTTTTACTCAATACGCAGCAGCTCAGCATTCAAGATTCACTTGATGTTTATATTACCGGTTCCGCCGGAATTATGCCATCCATTCAGGAAAGGCCTTCCTTTGTGGTAAACCAGTTGCGCATGGAAAGTTTGGGACGGCAATCCCAATCCAGGATGGCTGACTTTTTTCCCAGTCTTTCCCTTTCGGGCCGCTACGCATATTATCTTCAATCCGATAATCCTTTCAAAAATTCAGATGGAAATGTTACGTACGATCAAGCCATCATTGGTGCCCGGTTGAGTATTCCGATATTTGGAGGCGCTAAAAACTATGCCCGGTTAAAACAGGCCAACACGCTTTTAAAAATTGCTTCCTGGCAAGCCGATGCAGAAAAACTGCGGCTTGAAAAAGAACATGCAGATATAACAGCCGAACAACAAACCCTATACGAAAACTACCGTTTGGCCGAGGAACGCCGCATACAGGCCAAACGGGCAGAACAGCTCATGCTGAAACGCTATGAGGAGGGATTAAGCGGATTTTCGGCCTATGCCGAAACTTTTTACGAACACATACAAACCGAACAGGAAGCCCTGCAAACTGCGGCACGTCTGGCTTATATAAACTATTTACCCACACTTTTAAAATATAAATAACGTGAAACAGTTTAATTGGATCGTATTTTTTGGATTTCTATTTTTAGTTTCCTGCGGAAATAATGAAGAAGCCGTAAGTCCCGAAAAAAGAAAAATCACTGAAACGGTATATGCCTCGGGCATACTGGTTCCTGAAAATGAGTACATTTTAAGGGCACAAACCGAAGGATCGGTAAGCCGTATATTTTATGCGGAAGGTGATTCCATACAGGCCGGAAAAACCTTGCTCGAAATAAATAACGAGCGCATTGATGCCGATTTTATGGCGGCCTCCGAAATATATAACACCACGGTTAAATCTACCGGAAACACCTCTCCTGCCCTTGCCGAGCTTGAAGCCAGACTCGCTGCTTCGGAACTGAAATTTAAAACTGACAGTCTGAATTTTGGGCGGTTTAAACGTCTGCTGGCCGAAAATGCGGTATCCCAATCAGAATTTGAACAGGCCGAATTGCGATATAAACAAAGCCTGTCTGAAGTCAGAGGCCTTCGGCTTCAGGCCGAATCTCTTCGCTATGCCCAACGCAATGAACTCAGCCGCGCCAAAGGAACCTACCTGCAAACCGGTAGCCTGGGTGAATACCGAAAACCCAAAGCCGCCTACGATGCCCTCATATACGAAATAAACAAAAAGACCGGGGATTATGTAAGGCCAGGTGAAGCTTTAGCCCTGCTTGGTTCGGGTGATTTAATTGCCAGACTTAAAATTGATGAAAGCGATTTTGCCAAAATAAAACCCGGACAAAAGGTGCTGATTTCGGGTGATGTATTTGAAGACCGGATTATAGAAGGAAAAGTAATCCGGGTGTTGCCCAAAATGAACGAACGGGAACAAAGTTTCACCGTTGAGGTTTCATTACCCGAATTGAGTCTGGCCTCCGTTTATGGCCTGAATGTAGAGGCAGATATCATCATCACCGAAAATCGGGAAGCCCTGCTCATTTCAAAATCTTACCTGCTTCCGGGCGACAGTGTGATTGTGCAAAAAGGGAATGAAACCCAAAAGGTAAAAGTACGCACGGGCATGCTTTCCGGCGAATATGTGGAAATATTGGAAGGTTTGAATACGGAATCTAAAATCCTGAAAAAATGAATCTGAAACTTGCTTTTCAAATTGCCCAAACGCACTTACTGGCCAAAAAGAAACAAACCATCGTGGCCATGCTGGGCGTTACCTTCGGGATATCCATGTACATCGTTATGATTTCGTTTATGAGCGGGGTAAACCAATTTTTGTTTGATATTGCCATTGATGGCTCCCCGCACGTTCGCCTGTACAATCCGGTTGAAAATAAACAGGCCAGTCCGGCCGAAATCCATTACCGTGGTTCGGATAATTTGGTGATGATAAACGGGAAACGCCCTAAAAATGAACCTCCGCGCATCAAAAACGGATTAAAAATTGCAAAAGAAATAGAAAAAATGCCCGGCGTAACCGGCGTGATGGCCCAGGCTACTTCGCAAGTATTTTTCAATAACGGAACCGTGCAGATGCCCGTAACCGTGGTTGGAACCGATGCCGACAAAGAGATCAGCATGTACCGGTTGGATAAAAAATTAGAATCCGGAAGCATCAAAGACCTTAAAACTCAAGAAGACGCCATTCTCATCGGTTCAGGTCTAGCCGAAAAGATGAACTTACGGGCCGGTCAGAGTTTTTCGCTTACCACGCCCGAAGGCGGCGTATTCCGGCTCAAAACGGCGGGTACTTTTTCAACCGGTGTGGCCGCCATCGACAATAGCCGGGCTTATGCCGAACTCAAAACGGTTCAGAAATTATTGGATAAAGGACCCGATTACGTAACCGATATACAGGTGAGAATGGCCGATAAAGATGATGCCATTGACTTTAAAAAACAACTGTTCACGTATTACGGTTACAAAACCGAAGACTGGCAGGAAGCCAATGCGGGTATTTTGGCCGGTGAATCCATCCGTTATGTTATGACCATTGTCATTTCCGCTACACTACTTATTGTGGCTGGTTTTGGGATATATAACATCATGAATATGAATATCATTAACAAAATGAGGGATATAGCCATTTTAAAGGCCACCGGATTCCAAGGAAAAGACATTGTAGCTATTTTCCTTATTCAGGCTTTAATCATCGGTTTTCTGGGTGGATTACTGGGTTTGGGGATTGGTTTTGTGCTTAGTTGGCTTATTTCAATGACACCTTTCCCCGCCGGTGATTTTTTTAAAATAGACACCATTCCGGTAAGTTTTGCCGCCAAATATTATATTGCCGGACTGGGATTTGGAATGCTAACCACGCTCATTGCCGGATACATGCCATCAAAAAAAGCAGCCAAAGTAGATCCCGTAGAAATTATCAGGGGATAATAAACTAATTTGACCTATAAAATGAATACCATATTAAAAGCAACGAAGATCGTTAAAACCTTCACCGATCCGGAACCCTTTCAGGTATTGAAGGGGCTTGATTTCAGTGTAGATAGAGGCGAATTTCTTTCCATTGTAGGTAAATCGGGATGCGGTAAATCAACCTTGTTATATATTTTGTCAACCATGGATACCGAATACGAAGGATTACTGGAAATGGCGGGTGAAAAGCTGACCGGATTAAGTCAGAATAAGCTTTCGGCATTCCGGAATGAACATTTGGGATTTGTTTTCCAGTTCCATTACCTGCTTCCTGAATTTTCGGCTTTACAGAATGTGATGATGCCTGCCCTGAAACTGGGTAAGTACAGTAAATCGGAAATTGAAGACCGGGCCATGGAAAAACTGCGCCGGGTAGACATTGCCGAACAGGCCCTGAAGCCTGCATCTAAACTCTCGGGCGGTCAGCAGCAGCGGGTGGCCATTGCCCGTGCACTCATCAATGATCCGGCCATCATCATGGGCGACGAACCCACCGGAAACCTCGATAAGGCCAATACGCAACGGGTGATTGAAATTTTCAAGGAACTGACCATTGAGAATAAACAAACCATCATAGCCGTAACCCACGATATGGATTTTGCTGATTCCGGCAACCGCATAATTGAAATGACCGACGGACTTATTACCGGAGAACGTATCTTGCAGGCATGAATCCAACCTGGATCAAATACAGAAAGCGTATACTGATTACCTTTTTGGTGACCAGTATTCCAACGATCATCCGAATGAGCGGTCTGGTTGGATTTACCGTAGGTAATGATCTCCTATGGATGTTGGTCAGTTTCCTTACATTCCTGACTTTATGGGAAATATTTGACCGTATCCATAAATTCTTGGATAAGAAGGTTCCGTTTACTGCCAATATAACAAAACGGCTCATCCTTCAATTTTTAGGAAATTGGCTTGTATTGGTAGTATTGCGCTGGACAGGTATTTATTTTTTAGAAGATTTTATAACCGTTAAGCTCAATCAGCTCAATTATCTGATGATAATCATGATTGACATTATCATATCCGGAGCGCTTACCCTGGCCATTGCGGCCTCTTTTTTCTTCAAACGCTGGAAAGAAAGTTTAATCCGGAACGAACGCCTGGAAAAAGAAAAAAGCCAGATTCAGATTCATAACCTGATGAACCGGATGAATCCTCATTTTTTATTCAATTCCCTTTCTGCACTCGACGGGCTAATCAAAACACAACCCGAACTGGCTTCGGACTTCCTTCAGCATTTATCAAAAGTATATCGCTACAGCCTGCAAAACGAAAACAAAGAGTTCGTTTCTCTTGAAAGAGAGTATGAAGTTTTCAAACATTTTGTGGCATTATTGGAAATACGGTACGAAAAAACGCTTTCCATTCAAATTGAACTTGATGCGGCCAGTATGGAAAAAGGAATCGTTCCACTAAGCCTGGAATTGTTAACCGAAAATGCACTTAAACACAATGAAATAAGTGAAGCCCATCCCCTACGCATCCGCATATTCACGAAGGGAAACTTTTTATGTGTTGAAAATTCCATCCGCCGCAAAAAAACTATGGAAACATCAAATAAAAAGGGCTTGGAACAGTTACGCAATTTATATGCCTACCTCTCCACAGAAAAGTTCAGCATAAGCGATTCGGATGATTTATTCACGGTACAAATTCCCTTGTTATGAATATTTTGCTGATTGAAGATGAACCTTTTGCCGCCAAAAGTTTGCAGATAGCCCTGCAAAAATTAGAACCGGCTGCGCAGATAGAAGGCCCCGTTTCCAGTGTTGAAGAGGCCCGTAAACGCCTGTCGGGAACCCATCTGCCTGATTTAATTTTATGTGATATTCAATTGGCCGACGGTATCGCATTCGACATTTTTAAAGAAGATATACCACCCATACCCGTTATTTTCACCACGGCTTTTAATGAGTTTGCCCTGCGTGCCTTCAAACTAAACAGCATTGATTACTTACTCAAGCCAATCAATGCCCAAGAATTATCCGATGCCTTAACCAAATTCAAAAAAATACATGCCAAGTTCGAAAATCCGGAATTTATGGCCCGGTTCCGTTCGTTTTTCGGCAAATACCCCGATATTGAAAAATACAAGGAACGACTTCCTGTTCACGAAGGAAAAGCGGTGGTGCTGGTAAACACGGATGATATTCTGTATTTTCAGAAAACGGGGGAACTCATCAGCCTGGTAAGCACGAAGCATAACGAATACCTCACCGATTACCGCTCATTGGAAGAAGTTTCTGAACTGTTGGATCCAGCCATTTTTTACCGTGCCAACCGACAATTTTTAATCCATACAAGACATCTGGAACGTTATCAAAGCGATGCACAGGGACGGATTCTCTTATATTTTGCGCAACCGGGTCAGCCGGAAATTGCCGTATCAAAAGATCGGGCGGCCGATTTTAAGAAGCATATTTTATAAAAAACCTTATTCACAAACCCCGTCAACAGAGCAAGAAGCACCCGAATCGGCAGAATGATCGGTGGGCGTATGGGTCTGTTTCCATTCTGCAAACGCTTTGTTGAGTGCACCCAGAAAAGTATCCGGATGCTGGGCTCCCGAAACCGAATAGCGGTCATTAAACACAAAATGCGGTACGCCCCTTAAGCCAATCTGACGGGCTTCATAAATATCCTGCTGCACCTCCGAAGCAAATGCATCCGATTCCAGAACCTGCCGAATTTCATGCTCAACCAAACCTATTTTAATTCCAATCTGAACTAAAGTTTCGTGGTCGGCCGTATTTTTTCCTTCGCTGAAGTAAGCCCTGAAAAGTTCTTCTTCGGCGGCATCGCCCAAGCCTTGGGTTTTAGCCAATTGGATAAACCGATGCGCATCAAAGGAATTAGCCACCACGGCACGGTCAAAATCAAAATTTAATCCCACTTCGGCGGCCATGTTTACCACCTGTGACTGAATTTGCCTTGTTTGCTCTATTGACCAGCCTTTGGATGCTGCCAAATGTTCGGTAAGCGAAAGGCTCAAATTGGTTTTTATGGAAGGGTCGAGCTGGAAACTTTTCCATACCACCTCTACCTTGTCTTTATCGGGAAAACGGCTTAGGGCATCTTCAAATTTGCGTTTGCCTATATAACAAAACGGGCACATCACATCACTCCAAATTTCTACTTTCATTTTCGTGTATTTTGGATATAAATTTATCAGAAACCATGCCGGCAACGGCTCCGGTAACATCAAGGAAAGCAGGCTATGGCATCAACAATTCAAAGGCTTTCTGAAGTTGTACATCCCTTTTTAGCTTTTTATCTTCAAAACTGGGTATTACGGGATATTCGGGTTTTACTCCGGAACCGTCAGCTTTGGCATCGGTAACGGCGTAAATTCTAAAATGCGGAAAGAAAACCCGGATTTGTGTATTGGGTAAAATAAGTCTTGAAATACGTCCGCCACTGCAACCAACTGCTGCCCCGCCCGTTTCTTCGCCCACATGGTAAATTTTGCGTTGCGATTTCAAACTGCTCACCAAAAGTGAAGCCGCCGAAAAGACCCAACCGTCGGTTATAACGGCTACTTTTCCCCTGAAACGGTGTTTGGGTGCCGGATCAATGTATTTCTGTTTAGAAAGTTTCATTTCATAACTCATGGGGCCTGTTTGTTTCACAATTTTCATATCAAAGCCCCGTCCTTTGGGCCTTGGCTCAAAATAGGCCTGTAACAGCTTCAGGTACTGGGTACTTTCCAATTGAAGTTCGGTACGGTCCACCACTTTAAAGGGTTTGTCAACCAGGTAACTCATTAAATTTTCGGCTAAGTTGAGATTGCCGCCCGAATTGCCGCGCAAGTCAATAATAATGGCCTTCGGATTTAAGCTGTCAATACGGCTGAACAGCTCGGCATGCATCTTTTTATATCCCAGGCTTGAATAATCATCGTAGCTAAAACCCTTAATTTTAATGTAAGCCATTCCCGTATCCGCAGCCGTGAAACGATAGGAAAACTGTTCGGCGGTTTTCTTTTCGTTCTCCATCCGGATTTTAGCTTTCAGCTGTTTCCGGGTATATCGTTGTTTATCGGGCCCCGGAGGCTTGTACGGAAAGGCATACACTTCTGATTCCCGTAATTCTCCCGCTTCATTTTTCAGCAAAAAACGGTACGGAGGACTGACCCCAAAAAAATTGGAGGCCACTTCATCCAACAGATACCAGCGGATAAACAAATCCTTCCAATGCGGATTATCGCCGTCGGCCGATTGTATGCTCCGGGCCTTTTCGTAAATGGTTTGAATGGAAATATCGTTCACCGAGATGAGCTCATCGCCGGGAGTGATGCTGGAATCACTGCTCAGGTTTTCGAGCACATAAACGTGTTCATTTTCAATAAAGAGTTCAAGAGGCCAATACGAAGGACTCGAAGCCCTATTTTGATAATAGGATTTGGAGAGTTCAGCATACGTATGTCCGCATTGTACCTTGGCAAGCAGAGGCATCAGCAGGCGATGAAACTCCTGCTCGCTCATATTCTCGGTAATTTGAAGATAGGTACGTGCAAAATACAGATCCATGCTGTCTTTGGGAGTATACCAGTAAGTTGCGGGGTGAGCCTCTTCCAGTGCGGTTTTCAGCAACATGAAATCATCCTGTAGGGCTTCTTTTGAAAACTGCTTCTCGGCATGCGTTAACTGGGTAAAGCCCGCCGGGATGAGGCAAAAGCTTAGAAGCATGAAAAATGGTAAATGGTAGAACCGTTTCATCTACTCAAATTAACGAATCCGAAACTAAACAACCTAAGTCTGTTTATGTTTTTAGGCATAAATTAACGGAAAAGGGACATTTAATTAGCCCTTAGGCTTGGGGAAAGGCTGTATCTTTGCGACAATGGAAAACAGCAAAGAAGCGGAACTGATAGCCCCAAAGGCGCCCATCCGGGAACTGGAAATCATTTACCGGGATGAATACCTCTGCGCTATAAATAAACCGCACGGACTCCTGGTACACCGTTCAAAAATTGCCGCCGATGCTTCGGAATTTGCCATCCAGATTTTACGTAACCAATTGGGCATGCGTGTTTATCCCGGGCACCGTATTGACCGTAAAACAGGCGGGGTTTTGGTTTTTGGATTGGTAAAGGAGATGGACTCTGCCTTGCAGAAACTGTTTATGGAACAAGACGTAAAAAAGGTTTACAGAGCCGTGGTGCGGGGCTACACTGATGATTCGGGAACAATTGATTATGCCCTCCGCAAAGAAAACGGAACCCTACAGGAAGCCGTAACTCATTACAAAACCCTCAGCCGCGCCGAAATCGATATCCCAACGGATAAACATCCAACCTCGCGCTATTCATTGGTTGAAGTATATCCCGAAACCGGCAGGATGCATCAGATACGGAAACATTTTAAACACATCTTTCATCCCATCATCGGCGACAGGCCGCACGGCTGCAATAAACAGAACAGGCTCTTTGCCGAACACTTCAATATGCATACCATGCTCTTGCATGCCGCCGAGTTGGAATTTGAGCACCCAATAACTAAACAAAAACTTCAAATTAAAGCCGATATACAATCTGAATTTAAACGTGTTATAGAATTATTAAATTTGGAAAGCAGAACCTAAATTTACGGTTTGGAAACTCTAAAAAGCGGTTCCATTCGTGCAGAAAATGAAATATAGCGATGCCCATTACCAGTAAAGCCAGTGCCGAAACCAAGCAATTTTTACGGAGCCAGTCGTTCAGCGACGGCCTGAAAATTACGTTCGGTATTTTGCTTCCCTCCGTTTTGCTGTATCAGTTTGATTTAATTGAAACCGGCATAGCCTTTTCATTGGGCGCCCTCTGTGTTTCCATAACGGACAATCCGGGGCCGCTCGTTCATAAGCGGAATGCGATGTTGTTTACCATTCCGCTAATTTTCATCATTTCTTTTCTTACCGGACTTTTAAACCGAAGCAGTTGGCTTTTAGCCATCGAAATTGGTATATTAAGCTTCCTGCTTTCGATGTTCAACGTATATGGAGCCAGGGCCGGAACCATCGGAACGGCCGCGCTGATTATCATGGTTTTGGGCATAGATCATCCATTAAGCGTTGAAGAAAACCTGATTCACAGTGCCTATATTGCCGGGGGTGGAATTTGGTATATGCTGCTCAGTCTCTCGCTTAACCGCATTTTTCCTTACCGTGCCGCACAACAAACCTTGAGCGAAGCAGCCAATGAATTGGCCGAATACCTGGAGATTAAAGCCTTGTACTATGATTCGGATGAGGAAATCAGTGCCATACAGGCGAAGCTTATTGCCAAGCAGATTAAGGTACATGAACATTTTGAGCATGTGCGCGAAATCATGTTCAAAACCCGTAAATTATTTAAAGATGCCAGTCCTACCAGCCGAAAGCTGATTCTGAGCTTTGTGGATATTGTGGAACTCTTTGAGCAGGCAACCGCCACACATTACGATTATGCCGAATTAAGGCACAATTTCAGAGGTACTTTGATATTACCGGAAATTGGAAACAGCATACGTTCCACGGCCACGGAGCTGCGCCATATTTCACATGGATTTCGGGATAATTCAAAAATACAACCTATTGATAATCTAGAAATAAAACTCAATCAACTTAAAGTAAAAGTTGATGCCTTGGATGATGCTGGTCTTCATGTAATGCAGCTCCGAAAAATTACCCTGAATTTGCTGAACATGGGCAAACGCCTGCAACAGATATACAGCTATGCCGAATATCCCGAAAAACTTCCCGGCCCCGGAAATGCCGATTTCTCAAAATTTGTAACCCATCAGAAATTTGATTTCCGCTTATTCAGTGATAACTTGAACACAGGTTCGGCTCATTTCCGTCACGCGCTGCGAATGGCTATCGTATGCCTTTTTACCTTTTTGGTAGCCCTTCCATTGCACGAAAGTGAATACGGATATTGGATTTTGCTTACCGTTGTGGTGATACTGAAACCGGGCTTTAGCCTTACCAAGCAGCTCAATTACGAGCGGGTGCTGGGCACACTCATCGGCGGATTGGCTGGAGCGGCCATTTTGTATTTTATACAGGACAAAACCATTTTATTTATCTGCATGATGTTGTTTATGATATTGTCATACAGCTTCATACGCTTGAAATACTTTGTGGGCGTGCTTTTTATGACCCCTTTCATCCTCATCATGTTTAGCTTCATTTCAGTTAGTTCACCCTTGGATATGGCGCAGGAACGTATTTTGGATACGGTGATCGGAGCCTTGATTGCCGGGGTGGCGAGTTATTTTATTTTCCCCGCATGGGAAAGTTTCCAGATTCAAAAGATGATGGCCGAAACAGTTCTTAAAAATGCGAATTACCTGAGCAAAATGTTCGAAATGAAAACCGGTGATTATGCATCAACCTCTGCTTACAGGCTTTCGCGAAAGCAAATGAACCTGAGTCAGGCCAATTTGGCAGCCGCCTTTCAGCGTATGCTGGAAGAACCCAAAAGCAAACAGAAAAACGCTCCGCTCATCCAACGTTTTATTATTCTGAATCATATTTTCTCGGGATACGTGGCCACCATTACTCAGCATAAGCATGAAACCGGACATATCCTGCTCAGTGAAGAACAAGTGCGTACCATTCGTAAATCACTGGCCCTGCTTCGAGAAGCCTATGAATTGTTGGGCGGGAAACCCGCAGAATGGCCTGAGTTTAAACCTTGGACAGGTAAACTACCGGAAGCAAACGGTACCCATAATGACCCTGTTTATGCCCTTATTTTGAAAACGGCCGGGGACATTTGTAGAGAATCAAAACTTTAAAAGTTAAACGATTCAAAAGAAATATTAAAATCCCTCCTTTTCATACGAAAAGTAAACTATTCTCGTTGTAAGGGTGTATATTTATCGAAGTTTTCTTTTTGTCGGTCGGAATAGCCCCAAGCACATCGGTTTTCGGAAAGGAATGCTTTGTTTTTTATTATTAAATTCCATTTCGAATGGCTACATTTCAGCCTCTACGGTTTTCGCCGGGAAAACCCGATTTTGCTTCTGTGCTCAACAAAAGGGTGAACGAATACTTCGCCCAAAACAAAATCAGTAAACATGCCAATTTGACCATGAAGCTTAAAACGGCTTTCATGCTTACGCTTTACATTGCGCCCTATGCGGTAATGATGAGCGGTTTGGTAAGCAATACCTGGGGAATGCTCGGGCTTTGCGTATTAATGGGCCTGGGTCTGGCCGGAATTGGTTTAAGCGTTATGCACGACGCCAACCACGGTGCTTATTCTTCCAACCCTAACGTAAACAAATGGCTGGGATACACCCTGAACATGATGGGCGCCACCGCCTTCAACTGGAAAGTACAACACAATGTACTTCACCACACCTATACCAATGTTCACGAAGCTGATGAGGACGTAAGCCAGCGCGGTTTATTCCGTCTCAACCCGCATGCCGACTGGAAACCCATTCACCGGTTTCAGTTTTTGTATGCCTGGTTATTTTATGGTTTGATGACCTTTGTATGGGTTTTCTTTAAAGACATCGTACGGTTGAAAAAATACCAGGAAAACGGAATGGTTGAACGCGTAAATGCCTCGGCCAAAGAAGAATGGATCGTACTTTTGGTTACCAAACTGCTTTATTTTACGTATGCGTTGGTATTACCGGCTATTTTTCTGCCTTACAATTTTGCGCAGATTTTCCTCGGATTTTTCATTATCCATTACATTGCCGGTTTTATTCTGGCCATTATTTTCCAGCCGGCCCACGTTACATCCGAAACCGAATTTCCGATGCCGGACGGTGATAATAAACTGGAGAATAATTTCTTCATTCACCAGATGCTCACCACCAAGAATTTTGCCCGTAAAAACAAGTTGTTTTCATGGTACGTGGGTGGTTTGAATTACCAGGTGGAACACCATTTATTTCCAACGGTTTGCCACGTACATTACGAAAAACTGGCCCCCATCGTAAAAGCCACGGCCGAAGAATATGGCATTCCATACCTCGAGGAAGAAACCTTCTCGGAAGCCATTCTGGAACATGCCCGTTCCTTGTACGAGTTTGGCAAAAAACCGCTTCCAAGCGCCGAAACGCCCAAAGTGGCCGAACCGGTGATGGAAGAAGCCGCTTAGATTTCCTATTTTTGGGCACATGATTCCGTTGCCCCAAATTTCTATTTTGCTTCCTGTACATAATGCAGAAAACAGCCTGGAAAGGGCTGTGGAATCTATCCTACAGCAAGATTACAGGGATTGGGAACTCATTCTTATTGAAAACGCTTCTACGGACAGCAGTGCTAAAATCTGCCGAACATTTCAATCCTCCGATTCCCGCATTCATCATCTTTCTTACAAAGAAAAAGGCGTTGCTTTTGCATTAAACATGGGATTGGCCCATGCCCGCGGACGCTACATTGCACGCATGGATGCCGATGATTATTCTTTTCCTGAACGTTTAAGGCTACAAGCTTCTTTTTTGGATGAACATCCTGAAATTGGATTGGTTTCGGGGCAAGTCATTTACCAAACAAATATGGACCGGAGCGAAGGGTATGCCGCTTATGTAGATCAATTAAATTCATGGAATACCGTAGATGAAATCAGACGGTATCGATTTGTAGAATCTCCCCTGGCCCACCCCAGCGTGCTATTCCGAAAAGAATTGATTGACCGCCACGGACTTTATTCCCAGGAACCCATTCCCGAAGATTATGAATTGTGGCTGCGCTGGCTTGAGGCAGGCGTAAACATGGCCAAAATTCCCCAATCCGTGCTGATTTGGCAGGATTCACCCAAACGTTTATCCCGAACAGGCGTACATTGTCAACCCGAAGCTTTTGACCAAGTAAGATATGCCTATCTGGCCCAATGGCTTAAACCCCGTTTGCATGCGCTTCCGCCCATTTATGTTTGGGGAAGCGGAAAAATGGCCAAACGAAAACTACAAGTACTACAAAATCTGGTTCCTTTTGAAGTGGCCGGATTCATTGACCTGAGTGAAAAGAAAGGCAATCCCGTTCCGCAGATTCATTTTGAAAACGTACCCGGGCCGGGAAACCAATTCATCATTTCGCTGGTATCAAACCGCGGTAAATACAAAGAAATTGAGGCCTTTTTGGAAGGACGTGGCTACCGCAACGAAAAAGATTTCATTTTGGCGGGCTGATTTATTTGCTTTTGCAGATTGTGTTTGGTTATTTCGAAGCACAAACACATTCCTTTGGAAAATCAAACGCATTCAGGTTTAAAACGCACACTTGGACCGCTCATGCTGTGGGGGCTTGGCGTAGGTTATGTAATTTCCGGCAACTATTTCGGCTGGAACCTGGGCCTTGAAAAAGGCGGAACCCTGGGCATGCTGTTGGCTTTGCTGCCGGTGATTGTGATGTATGTATTTTTTACTTTTTGTTATACAGAGATGGCCTGCGCCATTCCTAAATCGGGCGGCGCTTTTGATTACGGTACAAGGGCTTATGGAAATAACTTTGGTTTACTCTGCGGAACAGCACAGCTGGTAGAATTTGTATTTGCGCCTCCGGCCATTGCCCTCGGACTCGGCTCTTACCTTTCGGGATTTTTTCCGGGACTTTCGCCCGTTTTGGCAGCCATTGTGGCCTATGTGCTTTTTACCCTGCTTAATATTACCGGCGTAAAAATGGCCGCCAGTTTCGAACTTTTTGTTACCGCCGTGGCCGTTACCGGGCTGCTCCTGTTTGCGGGAAATACCCTTCCGCAGTTTAAAGTTGAAAATTTGCAGTTGAGCGAACTCCACTTCGGTTGGACGGGCGTGGCGGCAGCGGTTCCGTTTGCCATCTGGTTTTTTCTGGCCATTGAGGGCGTGGCCAATGTGGCCGAAGAAACCGTAAATCCGCAGAAAAATATTTTGATTGGTTTTGGTGCGGCTTTGCTTACGCTTGTCATTTTATGTGGATTGACTTTTTTCTCGGCAGTTGGTGTAAACGGTTGGGAAACGGCCGTATTCCCGCCCGGCTCCGATACAAGCTCCGACTCTCCCCTGCCCATGGTATTTCAGGCTGCCGGTATTTCACAAGGCTGGCAAACCGCCATTTTGGTTTTTGGATTATTTGGCATTGTTGCCTCTCTAAACGGAATTATTCTGGCTGCCGGCCGTGCCCTGTTTGAAATGGCCCGTTCCGGATTTGCACCGCCGGCTTTGGCTGCGCTGAACAAACGATTCAACAGTCCGTACGGAGCTTTACTGGCTAATTTGTTGGTGGGCATTGGCGCACTGCTCACCGGCCGTACGGGCGATTTGATTACCATTGCCTGTTTTGGGGCCTTGGCCTTGTATATCCTGTCAATGCTGGCTTTTATCCGCCTGCGGCGACGCGAACCCGACATGGAACGGCCTTTCCGCGCTCCGCTTTATCCCCTGGCGCCGGTACTGACCATTTTGCTGGCTGCGGTTTGTTTTGTGGCCATGGCCTGGTTTAATCCTTACCATGCCTTGATTTTTATGGCATTTTTATTCACTTTTACGGGCATTACCCGATTATTTAATTTCAAGAAAAATGAAAAACTTTGATGTTCAATCCTTTCTGGATTATGTGGAAGAAAATAACATCACGAAAGTACGCGTGGCCGTATGTGATATTGACGGTGTGCTGCGCGGAAAATACATTTCGGTGGATAAGTTTTTATCTGCCGCCGAAAAGGGATTCGGGTTTTGTGACGTGGTTTTCGGGTGGGACAGCTCCGACATTGCCTACGACAACGTAAAAGTAACCGGCTGGCATACCGGATATCCCGATTCTAAAGCCGTGATTGACGTTCAAACATACCGCAATACGCCTTGGACAGAAGGCACACCCTTTTTTCTGGCCGATTTTGATACGAATGAAAGCAGTCTGAAAAATGTTTGTCCCCGCACCCTGTTGAAACGGGTTGCCAAACGGGCCGAAGACATGGGTTTTGTGCCATTCTTTTCGCAGGAATTTGAGTGGTTCAACTTCGTGGAAACCCCGCAAAGCATGGCCGACAAAGGATATCGTAACCCCAAACCCCTTACCCCGGGCATGTTTGGCTACTCGGTGGTGCGTACCAGTCAGAACGATGAGTTTCTGCAAAGCATTTTTGATGATTTAAAAGCCTTTAACATTCCGCTGGAAGGGTTACATACCGAAACGGGTCCGGGCGTTTTGGAAGCGGCCATTACCTACGATAACATTATTGAATCGGCCGACCGTGGGGCTTTGTTTAAAACGGCATTGAAAGAAATTGGCGATCAGTTTGGCATCATGCCCACATTTATGGCCAAAATAAGCGAAAACCTGCCAGGCTGCAGCGGACATGTGCACCAAAGCCTTTGGGATGAAGCCGTAACCACAAACCTTTTTTACGATCAGGAGGCGCCCGACGGAATCAGCAACCTGATGAAGAATTATATTGCCGGACAACTGCATTGCCTGCCTTATATCTTACCCATGATGGCACCTACGGTAAATTCGTACAAACGCTTGGTTGAAGGCGCCTGGGCACCAACTACTCTTACCTGGGGAATGGATAACCGCACCACCGCCCTGCGCGCTTTGCCGGTTGATGCCAAAGCCTGCCGGCTCGAAACCCGTGTGCCCGGCTCCGACGTAAACTCATACTTGGCCATGGCCGCCTGTTTGGCATCGGGTTTATATGGCATCAAACACAAATTGGAATTGCAGCCCATAACCACCGGCAACGGGTATGCCGACTTATCGCATGGCAAATTACCGGCCGATTTATGGGACGCCACCCAAAACATGAAAAACTCCCCCATTGCAGAAGAGCTTTTCGGAAAAGAATTTGTGGAACACTTCTGCGCCACCCGCGAATGGGAATGGAAGCAGTTTGCCAAAACCGTAACCGATTGGGAATACAAACGGTATTTTGAGGTGATTTAGGATGCAATTTTAAAAAATAGATCAGTCCTAATTAAACGCATTTTGATGCGAAATGCGCCACTCATTTTTGGATATTAAAAAAGGGTTTTTGAATGGCAAAAGTCCTTAAAACCTTTGCAATTACGTCATTTTATTTACAAAGTCAGCTCAATTTTTCATTTTGGGAGGGTTGTGCAACAGCCACGCATGTTACCACCAGTGCTTCCTTGTCTGTCGTGGTTTGTCAGTCTATTAGTTGCTGTGATATTCATAGTCTTTTGTCGTGCGGTGGGGCATTTTTAAAATTTCTTTTTTTATTGCGTTGGCTTTGCAAGCTCTTTGACAAAGCTTTGGTCTGTGCCTGGGCTTGCGGGGCTTTGGCAATGTGCTTGCAAAATACGTGGGCTTGTTGTTAGTATGTCCATTCACCGTGGCTTACTGGTAAACGATTTAATTCTTCTCTATAAAATTTCCATTGGGGCATATGCTTTTCCATTAGCGAAAGAAATCTGTCGTTGTGATGTCTTTCCAATAGATGAATGAGTTCGTGAACGATAATATATTCTAAACAATGAATCGGTTTTTTAGCCAATTCAAGATTTAGCCAAATTCGTTTTTTCTCTATATTGCAGGTTCCCCATTTGGTTTTCATTTGTTTTACTTGCCAGTCCGCAACGGTAACACCAATTTGCTGTTGCCATTTGTCAATGAGTGGTTTAACAAGTTTCTTTAATTCTGTCCGATACCATTCATTGAGAATAGTTCGTTTTTGTTCTGTTGTTGTGTTGGGTCTAACGAATAAGTCAATAAAGGTTTTTGTCTTTAGCTCTACTTTGACTGGTGCATCGTGTTCGGTAATTCTCAATAAGTAGCGTTTGCCTAAGAAGTAATGGCTTTCCCTTTCCTTGTACTGTCTGGGTGCTTGCCTGTCTTGTGCTTCAAAGTTGCGTTGGTGTTTTCTAATCCAACTGATTTTTGAAATGGCAAAAAGTTTTACAGCCTCATCATTTACCCGTAACGGTGCAGCAATACGAACCCTGCCCGTTGGCGGATAAACAGCCAAGTGCATATTCTTGATGTCTTTGCGAACAACATCAATACTTAGATTGGAAGTGATATGTAAAACCTTTACTTCTTCCATTGATTATTTGTATTCTCTTTGTTGTTTAATCACTTCAAAAATGGGGTCTAACTTTTCTGCCTTGTCGTATTCTTCCAAAACGGGTTTTACAACCTTATTTTTTAAATGCTTTTCTTTAGAAAGTGTTCCTTCCCAATCATCGTGTTTTCCATAAATCACGGCACTGTCCATCGCAATGGTGCATTGTTCGTCACGGTCAAGGTTGTCGTACAATGCCCGTTTGGCTTGGGTGTTGATGCTTGACGGATATTCGTTGCTCGTCTCGGGCTTTTTGATTTTTACCGCAAGTTTTACAATCTCTTCTAAATATTTCTCGTAAGCTTCGGCTTCTTCATTGCGGAGTTTAATGAGTTCGTCCAACAGCACACTCATTTTCTCGTAATAAATCGGGTTGGTCGGACTTTCTTCAATGATTACTTTTCGCAAGTTGTTTTCAATGGTCTCTGCCATTGCTTCTTTGTTCTTCTTGATGTTTTCAGGAAGTTTATCCAAAGCACCTTTGCCGTCTTTTACCAGCAATTCCACCAAACTGAAATCATCAAAAGCTGACACCTTTTTGCTTTCCTCCGCAGCGATGTAGCTATCAATCAAATGCCGCATTGCAGGTTCGTATTGTTTCAAATCCACCCAGTCGCCACTGGCTAACTGGATTTCCTTTCGAACATTTTCAAAGTGTTTGATTTCCTCTTTTATCTTCTCGATTTGAGCCGCAGTGTAGCCCGCTTCTTCCATTTCATCGGCTATGTTAGCATAAGCCCTGATTAATGAAATAACGGCTTTATACAAAGCTACCCGTTTGGGTTCGGTATCTTTCAGGTCTTCTTTGATTTGCGGATTTCCGCAGAAGAAAGCAATGTATTGCTGTGTGCCTTTAGGTGGAACCACATCTTCGCACAAGGCTTTGATGGTTTCCAAGGCATCGTCCAAGCGTTCTTTGCCTTTTGCCAATCGGTCGGAGAGTAATCCTTCCACATCTTTTTTGTCGTAATCTTCAAAGGCTTTGGAAGTAAAATCCTTGTAGGCACTTTCCAGACTGCCGAACAAATCTTTATAGTCAATGATATAGCCGTAATCCTTATCGTCTCCATCCAAACGGTTTACACGGCAAATGGCTTGAAACAAACCGTGGTCACGCATACTCTTGTCGATGTACAAGTAGGTAGCACTGGGTGCATCAAAACCAGTGAGTAGTTTGTCAACCACAATCAGCAGTTTCATTTGGGCAGGTTCGTCAATGAAGCGCTTTTTTACTTCGTCTTCAAAGTCTTCGGGAGTTTTGCCGTTGAGCATTTTTTGGTAAATGTCATACTGCATCAACTTTTCGGTGTAGCCTTCGCCTTCGCCTTTAATGTCGCTGTGCGAAGGGGCAAATGATGTAACGATAGCACAACGGGTAAATCCTGAATCCTGAAACAACTGATAAAAACGGCAAGCATTGTAAATACTATCCGAAACCAAAATGGCATTACCTCTACCGTTTTGCAAGCGTTCACGGGTTTCCATATCTAACAGAATATCGGCAACGATTTTCTGCAAACGCCCAACCGAACTGAACACTTTTTTCATTGTGCCCCATTTTTGTTTCAGTTCGGTTTTGGCAAAATCGGTCAAGCCTTTTGTTTTACTGTCAAACCAGGCATCAATCTTATCCAGTGAAGTTATTTTCTGCTCAATGTCACGGGCTTCATAACGCAAATCCAATACCACTCCGTCCTTTACGGCTTCGTCAAATTTGTAGGTGTGAATGTATTTGCCAAAAATTTCAATGCTCTTTTGTTTGTCGGCTTTCATCAATGGCGTTCCGGTGAAACCAATAAACAAAGCATCTTCACCCAGAATTTTACGCATTGCTTTGTTCAGGTCTCCGCTTTGGCTGCGGTGACATTCATCTACAAATACATAAAACTCGCCTTTGGGCTTGAAATCTTTTGGCAAACTGTTTTTCAGTTCTTCCAGATAGCTGTCGTAGTCAGCTTCTTCTTTATTGCCGAATTTGTGAATGAGAGAACACAACAACCACGGTGTGGTGGCATTAAGTTTATCTATCAAATCGGCTCCGCTTTTGGTGCGAAGGATTTGCTCGTCAACTCCTTTGAAAACCTTTTCAATTTGCTTATCCAGTTCGTCACGGTCGGTAATAATTAGCACACGGGCATTGGGGTTAAACTCCCGAATCCATTTGGTAAGCCATACCATTGTTAAACTTTTGCCACTGCCTTGCGTGTGCCAAATGATACCGCCTTCACGGTTGCGGATGCTTTCCTGTGCGGCTTTGATACCGAAATACTGATTCGGGCGGCAAAATTTCTTTTGCCCACGGTCAAACACGACAAAATCGTGTAGGATTTCTATGAGCCGTTCTTTGCCCAACATTTCAATAATATTCTTGTCGAGCAGGTTCTCGGCTTGGGCTGCTTTTTCCCTGATGGGTTTGGTGAGTTCCAGCAGATACGTATCGTTCGGGTTAAATTCTTCATTGACTTCTTTCCATTTCAGGTAATACTTTTCAGGGGTGTCAATGGCTGCATAACGCAAACCTTCCACATCTTGCCCTGCCATTACCAACTGAATGGTGGTGTAAAACGGTTTGATGAACAGGTGCTTTTGGTTGTCGTTGTTTTGGCGAATGCCTTCCGAAACGGAAACCGTGCTGCGTTTCAACTCCAACACACCAAGGGCAATACCGTTGATGTAGAGCACTATATCGGGGCGTTTGTTGTGCTGCCCTTTGATGGTAACTTCTTCGGCAATGGCAAAATCATTTTCCTGTGGATTTTTCCAGTCAATCAGGTAAATGGTTTCTTTGTTTTGCCCTGCTTCTTCTTTTACATTAATGCCGTAGCGAAGGGCTGCATACACATTTTTATTGGCCTGATACAGGTCGTCATTGGTGTTGATGGTGGCAATTTTCTTAAACTCATACAGCACTTTGCCAATCAGGTTTTGGCTGTGGCCTTTTTTGGTAAGGTATGCCGTGAGCAAAGCTTCGTTGATATTGCTGTTGTCTTCTTCTTTTTCAAGATTGCCCAAATAGCCGTAGTGCAGCACTTCCTGAAAAAGCTTGACTACACGGTTTTGGGTGGCACGTTCTATTTGTCCTACTTTGCTCATTTAAAATTATGGTTTAACGGGTAATTCAATGCCAATTTTGAAAAACCTCTTGTATTCTTTTTCTTCTTCCATTTTGAAATTGTCACCTATAAAATCATTTCGGTTCGCACTTTGATTAGAGTAAATTACAAGGCAGTCTATTACCTTATCGTCTTCAATTTCCAAAAACTTGTAAATCTTATTCAGTCTTGCATAACCGCTTATTTGTCTAATGTCTTCAGTGTTTACTTTACCGTCTTGATATTGCGGTTTGTATTTGGCATCTACCACCATTTTTGTTAAACCATCATTGGAGTGAACAATAAAATCTGGTTCCAGGTAATTGAATTTTTGATGATAGGTAACCTCTTTGTGATGAGGAAACCTTTCTTTTAGCTTTGAGAATACATACAACTCAAACAGTTTGCTCATATCAATCCAAAACGGGGGTGTATTAATGATCGTTGAATTGGCTGTTGAAATATTGTAGCCGTATCGTTTCAAAATATGTTTGGCAAATTTTAATGCTTGCTCATATTCTTTATACAGTTTGTTCGGTTTGATACTTTTCAATTCTTCAATGTTTACTTCGCTATCTACATTGATAAATGCAGGTTGTATGTAATTTACCAATCCATTCAATGATGAAATGTCAATACCTTTTATATTCTGCATTGCTGCAATAGAAAAAGCCAATGCTTTTTTAAGTACTTTGTTTTCAGTGCTATTGATACCAAACTCAGAATATTGGCAATAACTGTACAACATTTTATTGTTGAAGTGATTTTTCTTGATGGTTTCGTTGATCAAGATTTTCCCCTTCACTCTTGAATTGAGATTGTTTGTAACCGTATAGTACGATTTCTTCAATCCTTTCTGCACAATCTTTTTTAAGATGTTGATGTATTGAATAAGAAGTAAAGGGGTTAATAAATCTTGCTTTTGTTCGATGGAAATACTGGGCTTTTCAAAATTAATTTCGCACAGTTGGTCTAAGTAATTATAGTTTTCCGGTTCTTTCAATACATCAAAAAGCATTTTCACATAATTCACTTCCGAATTTTCATCGTCTAATTTGGGTTTTACATAAATGGGAAGCTCGTTTTCTACAATCCAGTCTACACCTACAAAGTAGGAAGTTTCAAAGAGGTATTTATTTAATTCGGATTCTTTCTTAGTAATCCGATAACAGAAACTATCGCCTTTAGCTCCCGAGATAGACTTATAAAAAGGTTTGCCATCAAACAATATACTCTCTAAAGCGGATAGTTCGCTATCTACTAGTGTAATAGGTTGTGGGTTATTTTTATAACCTAGTTGCTCGGTAAGCTCTTTAGGTTTCATAGTTTTTCAATTACGTCTAAAGCACTTTTTTTCAAAATACCATCTTTTACATACTCTTTCAGAATGGGAACAATTTCATATTTCTTCCTCAACGAAAAATCTCCTTCACCTTTTATAAAATAGCTGTGCCCCAACCATACATCTTCGGGTCTGAACTCATCTGATAAATGCTCAGACAGTTTTAGTTCAACCGTATTGTCTTGCAAATACTCGTCAAGGTTTTGTATAAATAAAGCTGAAACATTTTTGAATAATTCCAATTCAAACGAATCGCCTTCTAACACTTTTGGCAATACATCAATAAATGCAAAACGTCTTCTGATAGCATAATCAATATGCCCAACACTTCGGTCGGAGGTATTCATTGTACCAATGATGTACAAGTTAGGTGGAATAACGAGTGTATTATCATCGTCTATCGGGTACATACTTTCTACTTTTTCACCTCTGTATTCCAAAGCATAAATCAATTCACCCAAAACGGCAGGCAAATTGGCTCTGTTTATTTCATCTATGATGAGTACAAATATTTTCTCAGGAATACTTTCAGTTGTTTCGATGGGTTTTAAGTTGTTGTCAGCAATATATTTTTTGAACAACTTTAAGATTTCAAGCCAATAGGTTGATAAACTTTTTGCAGTTTTGGTTAATTCCGGGTTGTCTTTTATTTGTCTTCTTGTTGTGGTGTCAGCCAAATACATTTTTATTATGTCCGAAACAGGAACACCACCATCCACTTCCCAAGCATCGGAATTGTATCGAATACTGTTTTCAGTAATACGATTGATATATATTTTGCCTGTAATCATTAATTTTTCATCCTTTTCCTCGATTTGTTCGGCAAGAAAATCTTTAAAATCTTCCAACGTTTCTTTTACCCAGGTTTCTCTTGCCACTTTCTCTTTCGGCTCAGTGGCTGCTTTCCAGTTCTTATAGGCTTCTTTGGCAAAGTCTGCCAATAGTTTATCCTTTGTGACGTAATTTATTTGTGTTCCCTTGCTTTCGGCCACAATACCTCTTACAAAATCTTCATAGGAATAGGCAGGATGAAACTGAATTAACTTCAAATATTGGCTACAATCTAAATTCTCAAAAATATACTTGGCTATTGCTGCACTATAGGGGTCGTTTCCTTTTGACTGACCGCCTTCCCATAGCTTGGTTTCATACGCTTTAATAATCTCGTTCATTGAAGGCGAGTATTCGCTGCCCGTCTTCAGTTTGAGTGTTATTTTGGAAGCGTCAATTTTTGAAACTTCATACTCGGTATAATCAGTCGCACTTTTTAGTTTGTCACCAACGTAAATTGTCTTTTGAATATCTTCAATTGTGATTGACGTTGGCATTACAAGTCTTCTGGCAATAATTTTGGCTTCTCTTGTTTTGCCTGTTCCCGGAGGCCCTTGTAAAATCACCTGTTTTTTGTATTGGATCAGTTCCAGTAAACTTTTCATCTCTTTCTTGTTTGTAATTATTTTATACCAGGTATTTATACGATTAAACGTATTGTTGCCAGCATTAATCTTGTAAAATGTACCCGTTGGTGGTGCATTGCCCCAGAGGTCAACCTCCCTTTGTTCTTGTTCTGATAAATTGTTGTACTCACTCAAAACCTCAATGGCATAATCAATACCAAAACTTTCATCAGACAAGTCATCATCAGCAATTTTATGCTTAACTTTTACCAATGAAATGGGAAATGCTCCTTTGTGAATAAGAATAATATCGCCTCTTTTCAAATGATTGAATTGTTCGCCAGCGTAATCAAGGTCGGCCGTAATACGTCCTTGTTTTAGCATTTCCTCGGCAATTCTGTTACCATCACTGCCTGACTTCATTTGCATTCTGTAGAAATAGCTTCTCATTACACCAATCTTATTTTCCCCGTTAATAAATTTTGCATCATCCCCAATTTTACCTTGCGGTATTTCTCCAATTTGGTTTCCAAGGCTGCTATCTCAGCATCCATATCGGATAGGATGGTGACAATGCGAATTTGCTCTTCGGCCGAAGTTGGATATGGTATTTCAATTTTCCGAACCATATCTTTACTCAAGTTGCTTTGAGTACCTGTTTGCCCCATTGTTGCGAATTTCCTTTCATTAAAAGAAAGGAAATAGTACAAATATTCCTTATCTATTGAGTGTGGTTGAATTCCTAATATAGCTTGATTACAAGTCGTATCCATTAATGCTATTGTAGTCTTGCCAATGGAAGCATACATTGCAAATAGCAAAACCCCGCTATTAAAAAGTTTAGCAGAACTGTTAAGTAGACCTTCATTACTTATTGTTTTCTCTGTCTCAACAATGTATTTACCCGCTTTTGTAATATCTGCTATTACTACCCAAGGTATTCCACCATTATAGAAGTTAGCATTTGAAGTTAAAGGTGTACCACCTGAAAACATATCCGCAACCTCCCCCAACTTCTTCACCTCCCAGCCCTCTTTCGGTTGCAGCAGTTGTTGCATGGCCCCTTGCTTGATCATTCGTTTTTTGGCAATAAGTTTTTCCAAACTGCTGATCAAAGCATCGGCATCGGAAAGGGCGGTGGCTATGGCGCATTGTTCGGCTTTGGTGGGACAAGCGAATTTCGCTGCTTTTAAGATGCTATTGTATAATCTCTGAATTGTCCCACCTTCAGTATTATACTTGACAACCTGATATATATGGTATAAAAATTCGTTCGAAACAGTAGAAAAGTCATTTTCTAGCCAAACTATATTTGAATCTTGAAAATATGCATCATCACCGTTGTAAACTATTGTTCTCCCAATTGTTCCTGCCGCTGAAATCAGTATGTCACCCTTTCTTGGAAATGAAAATCGTTTGCGATAGTCTTCATATTGTTCCCTTGAAATATAAGCGTCAGGCTCTTTTCCAAATGTACCTATTTTGAAAAATGGTACTGAACCATTTGAGGAAGTTTCGTTGTTAAAAATTCTACGGCACATTTTAACGTCACCAACTTCTCCCAAAGTTCTCACCTCCCAATCACTCGGTATCAAGCCCACTTCAGTCTGCTTATATTTTTCTGCTATCTCCATTATTTCAGTTTTTTGATTTGAGGGTCTCCAATAATGGCTTTCAACTGGCTGATGGCTATTTCATTCAGCTTGATCAATCGTTCACTCTGAGGCAGATTCATTTTTATAAATTCGGCATTCATGCTTTCTATATTTGCCAATACGAGGAGCTGTTCTATGGTAGCCTGGTCTCTGATATTGCCCTCGGCATCGGGGTTATCGTCTCTCCATTGTTTGGCCGTTTTACCAAAGAGGGCTACATTGAGCACATCTGCTTCGCTGGCATACACCAGATTGGCCTGTTCTTTTGTAATGGAATTGGGAACAATGTGCGCTTTGATGGCATCAGTATGAATGCGGTAGTTGATTTTGCTCAGGGTTCTATGTAAATTCCAGGTGAGATTCAGCCGATCGTTTTCATCATCTTTAAGGCGTTGAAATTCTTTGATGAGGTAGAGCTTAAATTCAGGACTCAACCAACTGCCAAATTCAAAAGCCAAGTCTTTGTGGGCAAAGGTGCCACCGCCATACCTTCCTGCTTTAGAAATAATGCCTATGGCATTGGTAGCTTCAATCCACTTCTTAGGAGTAAGGTTAAAACTGTTCAGTCCGGCTTGGGTTTTAAAGGTAACGAATTCGTTACCTTTAAAATCAGGATTGTTCATTTCCTCCCAAATACCTAAAAATTCCAAGGTGTTTCGGTTTCGCATCCAGCTATAAATCATGGTATCATCTCCAAAACCTTTTACCATGTCGGTCAATGAAATGTAGTCTGATGTGTCTTTTTGGAGGATCGCTATTTCAATTCCTTTTACAACAATCGTTTTATTTTTTGCCATTTTTATTACCTTTGATTCACCTTATTCCCGTTAGTCCCTGAGCGCCATTCAAACTAGCGGGTTTCGTCTTTTATAGGGTTTCCATTCTAAAACCCATCATTTCCAAGTGTTTATTTACTTTTTCCTCCAATAGCTTTACCTCATTGGTTTGTCTCGGCAGCGGTGTTTCGTAGCGTTCTGCCAGTTCCTTAATGCGTTGAGTCAGCCGTTGACTGATGCGTTCCATTTCGGTTTTTACGCTGCGTTCTATGCTCGCCATCCATTTATCATCCACCACCAATTGCTTTATTTCGTCTTCGGTGAGTGTTTTGTAGCGTTCGATTACTTTTTTGTCAAGATCGGTATTGGCTTCCTTTATTTTTTTGTTCAGTTCAGTTTGTTTTTCGGTCAGTTCAAGATATTGCTCCAATACGGCTTGTTCGCCATAAGCTGCTTCGGGTTCGGCTGCCATTGCCAAGGTTTGTTTTTTGCCTTTAGGTTTAGTGGCCAATAATTCCTTCAATCGCTTTTGCACATTGGCTTTATTCACCTTATCCAGTTCAGCAAAGTATCCATCTTCGGCACTGTGTTCTTCCTCTAATTCCGTGAGTTGATTCGCAATGGCTTCCTTATCCGCTTCCAGTTTTTCAATGGCTTGCTTTTCGGCAAGGAAGTAGCGGTCGATCACTAAATACTTGGGCACCAAATCACAATCCCACACGGTGGCGGTTTTGGTTTGTTTGATGATGCTGAGTTCGGCTTTCCAGCCATCGGCTGAAATCTGATAGCAATCATCTTGCATCACTTCATTCCAGTAGTTCATCAAATGCTGGTACACATCGTATTTGTCCATCAGGGCTTTGCCTGTGTAGGTAGTAAGTACATCTTCCGAAATGCGGTGAATGGTTTGCTTGGGTTTAATGCCTGTTTTCAACGTTTTCAAAAAAGCGGTGTTCTTGGTTTTCCAGCCTTCAAACACGGCATCCATTTCTTTGCTGAATTGCACAAACTCGGGGTGTGAGAAAATCTCGTTTTTTACGTGCGCAGGTTCAACGGTAAGCTGCGAATAGTTTTTGCGTCCGTCTTTAAACAGTTGCTTCCGTAGCGATGGATACACTTTCCAATATTCTTCCAGTGCATCAATATCTGCATTGGGAATATCGCCCAGCAAATGGGCAGCAATGTCTTGTATGTCTTCCGCTTCCTGACTGTCGATGTAGCGGGGAATGTTCAGGTTAAAATCATTTTTAGGGTCGCTGATTTCTTCCACACTCACCAGTCGGCTGTATTTGGGCAGTTCAATCTGTTTGTTGAACACGTCCACAATCTTGTGAATGTCTTGTTCACGCAGTCGGTTTTTGTTGCCGTCTTTAATAAAGCCTTTGCTGGCATCCAGCATAAAAATGTGTTTGCGTTCATCGGCTCCTTCTTTGTCCATCACAATAATGCAGGCAGGAATACCCGTGCCGTAAAACAAGTTGGCAGGTAAACCGATAATGCCTTTGATGTAACCCCGCAAAATTAAACTCTTGCGGATTTCGGCTTCGGCATTGCCACGAAACAACACACCGTGCGGTAGAATGCAAGCCCCTTTTCCCGTGCTTTTCAGCGATTTGAGAATGTGCAGCAAAAAGGCATAATCGCCATTTTTATCGGGTGGTGTTTTGTAGGTGGCTTTGCCTGTTTTGGTACTTTCTTCTTCGTCCTTTTCAAAACGTCCGTACAGGTCGTTTTGCGGGTCGAAGCCTGTTGCCCAATTCTTGGAAGAAAAAGGCGGATTGGCTACCACAAAGTCGAAAGTTTTCAGATGTCCATTGCTGTCTTTGAAAAACGGGTCGGATAAAGTGCTTTGCCCACGGTGAATTTCAATGGCTTCCTGTCCGTGCAGAATCATATTCATACGGGCAAGTGCAGCGGTGGCCACATCTTTTTCCTGTCCGTAAATGGTGCCTTTGCCATCGGCTTCGTCCAAGGCTTTCAATAACAATGAACCCGAACCACAAGTAGGGTCATAAAACGTGGTGCGGTTGGTAGCGTTGTGAATGTTGAGCACTTTGGCCATCACACGGCTCACTTCGCTGGGTGTGTAGAATTGTCCTTTGCTTTTACCGCTTTCGGTGGCAAAGTTTTTCATCAAGTATTCAAAAGCATCACCCAGAATATCATCGCCACCTGCACGGTTTTTAGAAAAGTCGAGTGCAGGATTTTCAAAAATGGCAATCAGGTTGCTCAACCTGTCCACCATTTCTTTGCCTTTGCCCAGTTTGTCGTCATCGGCAAAATCAGCCACATCAATCACGCCTTTCAGGTCGTTGGCCTTTGCCAGTTCACCAATGATAATGTTGATTTGGTTGCCGATGTCTTTGTTGCCTTTCAGTGCAATCATATCCTTGAAACTACCACCTTCGGGAATTTCAATAATCGCATCAGGGTCGTTGGCGTATTTGTCGCTTACATACTTTACAAACAACAACACAAGGATATAGTCCTTGTATTGGCTTGGGTCCATTCCGCCTCTCAGTTCGTCACAACTTGCCCAAAGAGAGCTGTATAATTCAGATTTTTTGATTGCCATTTAATCGCTGTCTTTTATATTAATTTAAACTCCAAATTTAAGATTTACCTGCTTCTTTGATTTCATATTCTTCTTTGAAGAGTGCAGGTGCTACCGTTTCAAGCAATGGCGGTAGCTTCCATAAGTTTTGTTTATGAAAGTACTTATCAATAAACATTGAAAATGGGATTAGTTTCGACATTCTCATTTGTTTATATTCTTCTAAATATTTGTTGTATTCTTCTTGTGATTTGAAATTCTTCTTTTTCTCTTTAAAAACTTTTTTGTTGTCCAGATAAAGGCTCAGCATTTCGTGTAATGAGATATCGTTTGATAAACCAACTTGATGAAAAATAAGGGAATCAATATTTACTACTGATAAAGGCTTGACGTGATGAATAAATAGTCCTTCTTCCTCCAATTCTAACAATGCATCTTGAAACCAAAAATCAATTAATTCATTAAAGCCAGGTGTGTCATATTGATGGTCGTGGGTTAAAAGAACTGGATAAATGAATACTTCTTTGTAGTGATATGCTTTATCAGCAGCAAATTCATTCTTTAGAATTCTTCGAATGCCATTAGTCAACTGCATTACTGCCTTTAGCTTTCTTTTGCCGTCAGGCAAATCTTCATAATCTAATACTCTTCCAAATTCTTGTTCATAAACATTAAAGTCAAATGACATTTTTTTATCTGCTGCAATCAGGAAGTCTTTAGATTCGACTAGCACAATGTTTTTGCCTTTCCTAACATAGTAATCAGGTGCAGCATCAATTTTCATATCTACCAACTCTTTACCTGAAAATCGAATGCATTTTTCAGGATAAATACTTTCCATCACCTTGTAACAAAGGATCTTTTCTGAAAATTCATCACCGTAAAAGCTCCTAAAATTTGATATTTTAATTTGTTTTCTTTCTTCATCTGGCATTTTATCTAAAACATCTTTCAGTAAAAAATATACTCCTTTGAAAATCTTTTCTACAACAAATAGGTTAAATATGATTCGATAGACACCATCCTTTACTTTGTAAAAGGGTTTTGCCCTCACTGAAAGAAAATCATTTTGGTCAAGTTCATCATTTTCTTCAATCATCAACTTTTCAATGAAAGCACAACCTTTCTCAAAATTTTCGCCACCTTCCACCACAATGTCCGTATGTGCTTCTCTTTCATTCTTAATTGCGGGTGTGGTTAAAGGCAGCAAACTTTTCAGATAATCTTCCCAAGTTTTACAATCAAAGAATTTTAAAAAAGCGATTAATAAGGGTTGCGTTTTTGCGTGTGATTCAAGGAATTGAAAAAGGTAAATCGCTTTAATCATTTGAGTTGCCCAAATCTGATTGATATCGTAATTCGATTTATCAGAAATGGGATATTGCATACAAAACATCATCATAGGAATTTTTAATTCCTCATCACTTTCATTTGCTGATGGAAAAGCACTACTTTGTTTTGCGGTGAATTCTGTATTTAAAGCTAAATAAGCTTTGAATAAATTCACTTCTAATTCTGCATCTGATTGAGAAACTGGCTCCTCTGGTTTTGAAAAGTAATATTCAAAAAGCTTTAAACTTGAATAAGTATTAATGATTCCTATTCGAACTCCTTTCTTTTCATACTCTTTTATTCTGTCATAAATTTGATTGGCAAGTTCATTGTTTTCGGCTCTAAAGAACATTCCTAGAAATTCTCTATTGTCGTCAAACTGTGATTTATGATTTTTGAAACCTAAAAAGAATGCTGCTGCATTTAAAATCATTTCCCTACTACTACCAGCCAGATATTGTTCAACAGTCAATCGTTTTTCATTTGGAAAAGCAATTTCAAATTCAAGGATTAACCCCATACTTACAGAATTTCCAACTTCACCTTTCATAAGTTATTGGGGCTTCTAATAGGGTTGGATAAGAACGGCTCTTTTGGTTTTGCGAAGCGTTTGCTTTGTGAGTCGGGGCAAAGCCAAATGTGCCGTTTGTACGGCTGTCTAAAAGAAATTTTAAAAAATGCGAAGGGTCAGCTTTTTCTTTTCCTTCTGTCAACTGTTCGAATAGCAAAACACGGTCAGCATGAAAGTCTGTCCGCTTGGTCGATATGGTCTGTATGTCGTGTCCATTTTCAATCATTGTCTTGCTGTGTCGTCTGTCTTTTTAGCATTGGTGGTAACGTTCCGCAGCTTGGCGAAGCGGCGGAATTGGAACGGAATGTTTAGGTTTAAAGATAAACATTTTTAGAAAGATAAACACCAATTTTAGGCAGTTCGCCGCCGTTTTGCCAAGGTGCTGTTAGGTGCTGTGCCATCACTACGGCATGTCAGTTAATTTTAAGCTTTTCTAATCAACAGAAAATTGATTATAATAAATGTTATTGTTTTTTATATTTTCCGTCAAATGAGCAACCTGCACCATGACAAAGACAATCAATTTCTTCAATGTCTATACCATCAATTGTTTTTGTAAATTTCAATGAACACTTGTCTTCATAACACTTGTCTTTGAAAGTAGCTATATCATTACTTTCAATTTGAGCGTAACCTTCAATTTCACCAATACATTCGGGTGTTGCGCTTACAAATATTTTGAATTTGATATTGTCGTCAGAATTCCCCTTATCAATGATTAATTCACCCGAAGCATTTTCATAATAATCTAAATCTTTATTATAATCTCCTTTCCATTCCCATGAGTAGGTTCCGAACCATTCATTATGTTTTGCTTCAGTAACTGTCGAAGTGTCTTTTGGCTGTTCCGATTCTTTATTACCTCCACAAGAAATAAGTGAAGTAAAAGAAATGAACATAATAAACATGGAAATTGTGGTTTTCATTTTTGAATTTGATGATTTTGTGTTTTTCATTGGGATGAGTGATTAAATTATGATTAGTTGTTGTATTTACCTGTAATTTGCATTGCACCTAACTTGTGGCTAAGCGCAACTCGTCTTTACAATTTATTAAAAATAAGTTACTTAGGTATCCAAATTTAAACACTTGTAAACGTTTGTAAGCATTTGCAAACGGGTAGCCGGGTAAATGGGTTTTATGTATCATGGTTATATGAGTTAAAAAGCGAATTTATGGGTTGGCGGGGAAAAAAGCAAATTTGGGGGGAGGTTATTGGTTATCTGTTATCGGTTATTGGTTATCTGTTATCTGTTAATGGTTAACGGTTATTTATTCCGTCCGCTGGGCTTCGGTTATCAGTTATCAGGCAATAGCAGACGAATTGTTATCGAAAGATAATTCGCAAGAGAAAATCAGATGCTGTAAAGGATTTAATTCATGTTCCGTTTCACTCCAACAAACCCGCACCGCTTAATACACGGATTTACTCTTTATTCCGCTTCGCAACAAAAATTCGTGTTTGGTTGATTTAAAAATTAATTTAGACGCAGATTAGAAAATGAAGCTGAAGCGGATTAAAAATCCGCAAAGTAAACTCCGCGGGATTACAAATTATTACATGCGCTGCTTCGCTTTGCCTTGGAGCGTTGGGGTAGGGTCTGAAGTTAACGCGGATTAAAAATCCGCACAATAGTCTCCGCGGGATTACAAATTATTACATGCGCCGCTTCGCTTTGCCTTAGAGCTTTGGGTCTCAATACTAAATACTAAATACCGAATACTTAATTATAGATATTCCGAATATACTCCTTATACTTTTCCAACAAGGCTTTGTATTCTTTTTCGGAGATGTCGCGGCTGCCGGTTCCGTCGCCCATGTTGATGTAACCGTAGGTTTGTTCGGTTGAATACGAGTATTTGTATATAACAACAAATGGACCATCGTCTTTCTTCACGATGCCCATGGCTTTGGCTTTTCTTTTTTGGCGATCTTCTTCTTCTTTCAGGCGCATTGCTTCTTCAAGCTGTTTTTTGCGTTCGGCGGCCAGTCGGGCCTGTTCCTGATCAAATGCTGACTGACGTTGTGCTGATTCGGCTTGTTTTTGGGCTGCTTCTTCAGCCAATAGGCGTAATCTTTCAGCCTCCTCAGCTGCTAAACGTGCCGACTCCTCCTCTGCCCTTTTCCGGGCTTCGGCGTCCTGCTCGGCCAGGGCTTTTAAACGGGCCTCTTCCTGCGCAGCTAAACGGGCCGCATCTTCAGCAGCTTTACGTTTGGCTTCGGCATCTTTTTCGGCAAGGGCTTTTAGGCGGGCTTCTTCTTCTGCGGCTAAACGGGCAGCATCCTCGGCGGCTTTGCGTTTGGCTTCGGCATCTTTTTCGGCCAGAGCCTTTTGACGGGCTTCTTCTTCTGCGGCTAAACGGGCAGCATCTTCATCGGCTTTTTTACGTTTGGCCTCTTCTTCGGCTGCGCGTTTTTGGGCATCCTGCTCGGCCGCCAATCGTTCGGCTTCTTCACGGGCTTTGCGTTTGGCTTCTTCTTCGGCTGCCAGGCGTGCGGCATCCTCTTCGGCCTTTTTACGGGCTGCTTCGTCCTGTTCGGCGCGTTTGCGGGCATCTTCCTCCGCTTTTAAGCGGGCGGCTTCTTCGGCCGCAAGCCGTTTGGCTTCATCTTCAGCGGCTTTACGTTTCGCTTCCTCATCGGCCAGGCGTTCAGCTTCTGCCTCTTCTTCGGCTTTCTTTTTAGCCAGGGCATCGGCTTCTTCCTGAGCTTTGCGCTTGGCTTCGGCCTCGGCTGCCAAACGGGCTTCCTCCTCTGCTTTTTTGCGCGCTGCTTCCTCGGCGGCCAAACGGGCCTCTTCTTCGGCTTTTAACTTGGCAGCCTGATCCATTTCGGCCAGAATGGCATCAATGCCGGCAATTTTTTCTTTAGGCAGGGTTTCCTGCGGTTTTAAGGCCGAAGCATCGGCAAAGGCCAACTTGGCTTCGGCATATTTCTTGGCACTGAGCTGCTTTTCACCCAAGGCAATGGCATCCGTATATTTTTTATCCAAGGCAGCGGCAGCGGCAGCCTGATCGGCTTCGGCTTTCAGCTTCATGTCAATATCCGCAATTTTATCCTTCGGATAAGCCTCGGTCGGTTTCAATTTCGACGCTTCGGTATAGGCCGTTTTGGCATCCGTCCACTTAGCAGCAGCAAAGGCCTGATCGGCACGGCTGATGGCATCCTGGTACTTGGAATTTGTTTCCTGTTCCTTGGCCAGCGCATCCGCTTCGGCTTTTTGGGCCGCGGCAATTTCTTTGAGCTTGGAGGTTGGATAGGCTTCGCCCGGTTTTAATGCCAGTGCCTCCTTAAAGGCCGTGATGGCATCCTCGTACTTCTTGTTGCCAAAATCGGTATCGCCCTTTTTAATGGCGGCTGCATACTTCTCATTCTTCTCCTTTTCGGCGGCTTTGGAGGCTTCATCGGCGGCAATAAGGCCTTCTACCTCGGTCAGTTTCTGTTTCGGATAGGCTTCGTTTGGCTTTAGGCCCGTAGCCTCGGTAAAGGCCGTTTTGGCTTCGGAGTAGTTTTTGGCAGTGATGGCCTTATCCCCTTTTGAAACGGCTACCGTGTATTTATCATCCAGGGCTTTCTCGTCGGCCAGGCGTTTGGCTTCGGCGGCAATCAGTCCGTCTATTTCTTTGATTTTTGTTTTGGGATAAGCCTCCGCAGGCTTCAGTACAGATGCTTCGGTAAAGGCGGTTTTGGCGGCCGTTAAATCGTTCTGCCCAAATGCGGCATCACCCTTGGTAATGGCGGCATCGTATTTTTCGTTCGTTTCTTTTTCTTTGGCTGCTTTGTCGGCTTCGGCTTTTTCTATGCCCTCAATTTCTTTTATTTTGGTTTTGGGATAGGTTTCAAGCGGTTTAAGGGCAGATGCATCGCCGAATGCGGTTTTGGCATCGGTCCATTTTTTCTCGCTAAAGGCTTTATCGCCCTGGGCAATGGCAGCGGTATATTTATCGTTCAATTCTTTATCGGCGGCTTTTTTGGCTTCCTCTTCGGCTATCATCTTCTCAGCCTCGGCAATGCGGTCTTTGGGATGCTGCTCGTTTGGTTTCAGCTTGAGGGCTTCGTTGTAGGCTGTTTTGGCATCGAGCCATTTTTTGGCTACAAACAGTTTATCGGCAGCGGCAATCTGCGTGGTGTATTTGGCATCCAGCTCTTTTTGTTTGGCTGCTTCGGCTATGGCGGTTTCGGCTTCCTGTAGTTTTCCTTTGGCGTAGGCATCATTGGCTTTGGCCGTAAGGGCTTCGTTATAAGCCAGTTTAGCCGTAGGATAATCTTTGGCAGTCATGGCTTTATCCCCTTTTTCAATGGCAGCCGTGTATTTCTTTTCGTTGGCTACCCTGGATTCAAGCTCGGCCAGTTTTGTTTTGGGATAGGCCTCGGCGGGTTTCAGGGTGGCGGCTTCTTCAAAACTTTGTTTGGCAAACTCCCACTCACCCTGGGCAAAAGCCTTGTCTCCTTTGGTTATGGCAGCAGTATATTTATCATTGAGTTCTTTTTCTTTCCGCAGCCGTTCTTCCTCTTCCATGGCCTTTTTACGTGCTGCTTCTTCTTCGGCGTAGCGTTTGGCAATGGCTTCCTGTTTGGCTTTTAGTTCGGCTGCTTCGGTTTCTTTGTTGGCCGCCACAATCTTTTCTTTTTGGGCAAGGGCCACTTTCTTTTGGGAAGAAAGGGATTTAAACTCGGTTTTATCGAAGTCAAAATCGTACAGTACTTCATCAAACTTTACGGTGGCCACCACTTTTGAACCATCGGGACCGCCTTTGTAATTCTGAACCAAAAACACGGGCAGACTGAAACTCATGAGTCCGTCGCTTTTGGCATCGGCGGAGGCATTGGTAAGCAAACGGAATTTAACGGGGATAAAACCGTCCTGGGAAACGGTGATGGTATAATCGCCGTCGAAATCGAGGTTCATTTCAAAACGGCCGTCGGAGCCTACGGAAGCTGTTCCTGCGCTGCGTCCGCCTTTTTCAATGGTCACTTTTGCCCCGCTAACGCTTCCAACCTCCAAGGATACCTGACCTTCTACATTCCATTTTTTATCTTGTGCAGAAAGATTGAGGAAGGAAAAAAATAACCCTAAAATTAATAGTGTTTTTCCAAAGAAAAAGCGGTTCGACATTTGGTTTATTCGAGGTGTTTTGATGATTTTCCTAAAAATTCTAAAACGCAAAATAGCACAAAATATTTTAAGAATAAAAATCAAGCATAGTTAAAGCGAAGGATTGCCGCTGAATTCATTCTTAATCCATTCATTTACAGTCATTAACCCTAAATTCAGATAAATTAAGAAGTATAGCTTCTTTGTTAGAAGTCTAAATGAAGTCAATATCAGAAATCAGGGCTTTACGGAGTTCTAAATTTAGCTTCTCGGCCACCGCCGTTTTGGCCATGTGCAACTCGGCACGGATAACCGAGGAGTCAATTTTGGCCGTTAGTTTTCCCTGTTTGTAGCTGATGGAGCGTGTATGATTAACGATAAACGGCCCCATGGTTTTGTTCCAGGCTTCCTTTATCTGGGCTTCGCGAAGCTTATCGGTAAGTCCGTATGCCTCAATCAGGTTATCGAGCGCATTTTTGATATTGGTTTCGTTAAACGGCCTTTTCATGCTGTACAATTTGATTGTTGATTTCGTGGGCTTGGTAGCCTGTGCCAATCTCAGCGATGAGTGCACTGATCCGGCTTATACCGGTATCGGTTATTAGTACTTGCGCAAAGGGTTCTTCTGAAATAATTTTAATCAGGTTCTGCACCCGAGTATCGTCCAGTTTATCAAAAATATCATCCAACAAAAGAATGGGGCGTTTACCCGTTTTGCGGTGGATAAGATGAAACCGGGCCAGTTTAAGTGCGGTAAGGAAGGTTTTTTGCTGTCCCTGCGAGGCTGCGTTTTTTACGGGCCGCCCAGCCAGGTAAAATTCCAGGTCATCTTTATGCGGGCCGGCCGAAGTGTAGAGCAGGTTTTTATCCTTTTCACGGGCTTTGATGAGCAAATTTACCGGATCGGGTTCCTGCGATAAATCGGCTTTAATTTCAATACTGGGTATTTCATCTGAACCGGCCAGGGCCTGATACATTTCATAAAACAGGGGAAGGATTTCAGCATTCAGGGCCTTTCGCTGATTATGCAGATACAGGGCCGGTTCGGCCATCTGTTCATCGTAAATATCCAATAAATCGTTTCGGAAAAGTCCTTTTTCGTGGCACTGTTTCAAAAACGCATTTCGCTGTTCGAGCAGTCGGGCGTAGGCAATGAGCTGTTCAAGGTAACGGCGGTCGTAAACCGAAATGAGTGAATCGATAAACTTGCGACGTTCGGCACTTCCGCCGTAAAGCAATTCAGAATCACCGGGTGAAATGAGTACCGAAGGAAAAAAACCGATGTGGTCGGAAAGTTTTTCATACTCTTTCTTATTCCGTCGGAACACCTTCCCCTGCCCTCTTTTAACGGCACACTGCAAAATATCTACCTGTTCAAGACCGGTAAGCCAGGCTTCCAGAAAAAACACATCGGTACCCGATTTGATATTCTGCACATCTGACGAAACCAGAAAACTCTTGCAATTGCTGAGGTAATGCACGGCATCCAGCATATTGGTTTTACCCGAACCATTGGGCCCGTAAAGGATGTTTATTCCTTCGGAAAGCTCAATGTCAGTATGTTCATAGTTTTTGAACCCCTGAAGTGATAGTTTGCTTAGATACATGATAATTCTTGTCCAAAAATACACGGATTATACCAGTTGCCGCATGCTGAACCGAATAATTTCGGCCATCAAACCGTAAAAAAAGCAAGCCAATACAGTGTTATGCATTGAAATAAAGCTATTTGCATAGTATGAATCGTAAAGCCTCAACTTATGAACAGGTGTCTATCAACAATATACCGGATTCAAAAACAAGCATTTACACAAATTAGCAGATTCCACATCACAAAATATCCGATGCATAGGAAAAAAAACTATTTTTGCACCCTATTTTTAATAGCAAAAAATGAGCAAACATTCAAAAGATCCGATAGACAGCGTTCTGGAGCCTAAAAAAACGGCGGCTAATTTAGAACAATGGATAAAAACCAACGGCAAAACCGTAGGAATTGCCTTGGCTGTGGTTATTCTAATTCCGTTGGGATATATCGGGTACAAGAAATTTATACAGGAGCCCAAAGAAGCCGAAGCGGCAGCTGCCATGTTCTATGCTGAGCAGTACTTTGCCCAGGAGCAATTTGAACTGGCCTTGAACGGTGACGGTAATTTCTCGGGTTTTCTTACCATTACGGATGAGTTTGGTGGTACAGATGCCGGAAACCTGGCCCACTATTATGCCGGCATCTGTCATCTGCGTTTGGGTCAGTACGCCGAAGCCATTGCCCAGCTTGAAGATTTTTCATCTGATGATGTATTGGTGAGTTCAGTGGCTTATGGTGCTTTGGGTGATGCTTACCGTGAAAGCGGTGACTCAGAAAGTGCCGTTAAAAACTACGAAAAAGCAGCCAATAAAAATCCAAACAATTTCAGCTCACCCATTTACCTTAAAAAAGCAGGTATGACCTATGAGGATGATTTAAATGATTTGGACAAAGCACTGGCCTGTTACGAGAAAATTGAAAAAGAATATCCGGTAACCCGTGAGGGACAGGAAATAATGAAATACATTGTACGTGTGAAAGCCAAAAAAGGCGAGTAAGACTTTACCAATTAAAAGAAAGCCGCCCAACAGCGGCTTTTTTAATTTAAAACAAGATAGCTCATGTCAAGCGCAAATAAAAACTTATCCGTGTTTCATGAACGGAACACCCAGGCTAATGGCAAACGTTTTGCCATCGTGGTATCGGAATGGAATACCGAAGTAACCGAAGCCTTAAAAGAAGGCGCCATTAAAACCTTAAAAGAGGCCGGAGCCAAAACCGAGGATGTGTTGATTGACTATGTTCCCGGCACATTTGAGCTTCCGCTGGGAGCGCGCCTGTTTGCCGAAAATACCGATGTGGACGCCATCATCTGTCTGGGATGTGTAATTCAGGGCGAAACAAGGCATTTTGACTTTATCTGCCAGGCCGCCGCACAAGGCGTAATGCAGGTTGGATTGGATTATGGTTTACCCGTGGTGTTCGGCGTGCTTACTACCGATAATCAGGAGCAAGCCCTAGACCGTGCCGGAGGCAAACACGGCAACAAAGGCGATGAAGCTGCCATTACGGCCATAAAAATGGCCAACCTCAGTGAAAAACTGAGCGACTAAAATCCGTTTTTACATTGTTTTCAGCACCGAAAGTGCTTCATCAATATGCTGTTCAGCATTGAACTGGCTATTGAAGATATGTTTCACAACACCTTGTTTATCAATTACAAATGTGGTTCTGCCCGGAATCAAAAAGAAGGTATTCTGAATTCCGTATGCCTTGCGCACTTTGTTTCCGGAATCACTCAATAACTGATATGGCAAACGGTGGTTGTCGGCAAAGCTTTTATGCGATGATTCTCCGTCGCCGCTTATGCCGATTACTTCGGCGCCCAGGTCAGTAAAGGCTTCGTATTCATCCCGAAATTTACAGGCTTCGGCCGTGCAGCCTGGCGTTTCATCCTTTGGATAAAAAAACAGAACCACGTTCTGCTTATTCCGGTAAGATGACAGAGAAACCGGTTCTCCGTTTTGGTTACTGAGTGTAAATTCGGGAGCGGTGTCTCCTACTTTCAATGTTTTGGTGCTGCTCATAATTATGTATGTTATGGATGCTATTGCAAGAATGGCTCCAAGTATACCATATATAATAAACCGGCCTTGCTTTTTGTTCATTTGCTGCAATATTGACAGTTTTTGTGCGAGGGCACAATTTTTGGCAAAGATAGCTTATGCAACAGCGAATTGGTAAAGACGGGCAATTATTCAACTCCTTTTTAGGGGCTGTGCTTCTGGTATTGTTGCCTGTGGCTGTTTTTGTTTATGAACAAGTAAGTGGCCATTATTTAAGTGACTACGGGCTTTTACCCCGCAACCTGAGCGGACTCCGTGGTATTTTTTTTATGCCCTTTCTGCATGGCGATTTAAGCCATTTACTATCGAATATGAGTGCCCTTTTTGTACTTTCCTGGTTGGGCATTTATACTTTTAAACGCCTGTATTGGGGTATGCTGCTGTTTGTATGGTTGGCTTCGGGCACCTGGACCTGGATTTTTGCCCGACCGGATTATCATATCGGCGCCAGCGGAATTGTTTACGGAGTGGCGATTTTTTCACTGGTATCGGGCTTTTTGAGTAAAAACAAATCCTTGCAGGGCCTTACTTTGCTTACCGCGTTTTTATACGGAGGATTTATCTGGGGAGCCTTTCCCTGGGAATATACCCGTGATATTTCATGGGAAGGTCACCTGGCCGGAGCCGTTGCCGGTTTGGCCGTAGCCTTGGTGATGCGCACTGAGTTTCCAAAAGATCCCGTTTATTCATGGGATATTGAACCCGAGCCTGAAATCATAGATCCGGAAGAAGCCTATTGGGAATTGCCGGAAGAAAAATCAGCCGCAAAACCCGATGAACCGGAACAGTCAAGTTAATTTTTGCTTAAAAACAACATGCTTAATGCACGGAAAAGTAAATTTGAACCATGATTATGCGAAAGCTTAGTTTATTACCCATCCTCTCTGTTCTCCTGTTAAGTTCCTGCATTAAAGATGTGCAGCTCAAAACGGTACGTGCCGGAAACAAGTTTCTGGTTGACGTACCCAAAAGCATGAACACTTCCGAAAGTGTTAAACCGGGTGCAGCACTCCAGCTAGCCGGTGATAAGGATTTTCCAATCAACTTTTATGGACTCTCCGATGAAAAAGCCGAACAAAAAACAATGGGCGTAAATTTCACCTTGGAAGAATTGTACTATTTAGAGGCTGATGAAGTCAGCCAAATAGGCAGTGATATTAAAATCAGTATTCCCAAAACGGCATCTTTGTCTTATCTTCCCTGTGTTTCGGGTGATGTATATTTCTCACTGAACAATGTACCGCATCATTGCAAACTGTATGTATGCGAGGGCGGTGCGCGCTTTTACCGCTTAGGCGCAACCGGAACGTCCGAGAACATGGATAAAAACAACAAACTGGTAAAAGACATTTTTGAAAGTTTCAGGGAATGGAGTGAGTTCCAAGCGGAGACTACCGAAAAGTAATATACTTAGCGGTAAAGTTTGGCCACACGCACCAACAATTCCGGGTCATCCGAAATAATACCGTCAACCCCGGTTTCAATTGTTTTCATCATTTGAATGGAATCATTCACTGTCCAGGGAATTACTTTCATACCCATGGCATGCAAATCGGCCACAATGGCTTTATCCAACAATGTATAATTCGGACTGTAAACAGCGGGTTTAAAATCCAATTCGGCTAATTTGGCTTTATAATCCTTTTCATTTTCAACCAAATATACCAAGGGGATGGATGGATCTATCTCACGCATGGCTTTCAATGCACGCGGGTCGAATGATTGAATGGTAACCCGCTTCTGCATACCTGCTTTTACTATAACATCGTAAACCAATTGGGCAAACAGTTTGGGTTCCGGAGTCATAAATCCGTCCCATTCGGGTTTACTTTTGATTTCGATGTTGAACATCACATCCGGAATTTTCTGTTCGGCACTATACTCCACCACATCGCTGAATATACTTTCAAGTAAGGGTTTTACCTGAGCTTTGGGTTTTTGTTTTGGAAAAGTTTTATTCCAGCGTTTACCACAATCAAAGGTGCATATCTCATCATAGGTCATTTCATAAAGGCGGTATTTTTCATCATCAAAGGGCAGCACACGGTCACCATTTGAAAACGAACAGATATCACTGCTCATCCAAGGCTCATGCGATAGAACCACTTTTTTATCTTTCGAAATCACCACATCCATTTCTAAGGTGGTTAAGCCTTCAATTTTCAAGGCACTGATCATTCCAAAGGCCGTATTTTCAGGAAACAGGGCTCTTGCTCCGCGATGGCCCTGGATATCAAAATTGGCTGGAATTTTCACCGTTTTATCTTGCATAAATGAATCAGTCTGTGGATTTTCAGAAAGTATGTTCGGATGCGGTTGTTTTTCTCCGCAGGAAGCCATTACCAATATAACCAGTGGAAGTATGCTTAATTTTTTCATATTCTATTTCTTAAATTCCAGTAATTTTAAATTCCGTTCTTCGGTTGTTGGCCCTGCCCTCTTCGCTTGTATTGTCATCAATCGGAACACTGTCTCCAAATCCTTTTGTGCTGATGCGTCCCGTTGCTATACCTTTTGATTCAAGGTATTGGCGAACGGCCGAGGCTCTGTTTTCGGATAATTTTAAATTGGATTCCTTACTGCCCACATTATCGGTATGGCCCGAAATCTCAATTTTAATGGATGGATTTTTTTGCAGCAGGCTCAGCAATTTTTCAAGCTCTACCCTGCTTTCGGGTTGTAATTCGGCCGATCCGGTGGCAAAGAATATGTTGCGGAGCACCACGGTTTCATCCACTCGGATAGGCGTTAATTCTACATTTTTTACGAATGGTTTCGTTTTCTCCGTACTTCCTTGAAGGGCAAAATTTGCCGAATAAAATAAATACCCGTTTTTGCTCACGTTGAGCGCATAATCACGGTTACCGGGAATAGAAACCAAAAACTCACCGCTTACGGCATCCGATTCCGACTGAACCACCACTTTTCCGGTTTTCAGGTCTATCAGTTCAAACGAAGCATTCAGGTTTGCATGGGTATTGGCATCCGTTACAATTCCTTTCATGTACGAAACGGGCACCGGACGGGCCTCTTCATACAGTTCAAAAGCGTAGAGATCATAATCGCCAAAACCCTTTAAATTATTGGATGCAAAATACCCGGTTTTACCGTCGGCACTCACCACCAGGCTGTATTCATCCTCTTTTGTATTGAGCGGACTGCCCATATTTACCGGCTTTTGGAATTTGCCGTTGATATCTTTCCTGGAATAGAACAAATCAAATCCACCTAATCCCGGCAACTGATCTGAAGCAAAGTAGAGCGTTTGGTCATCAGGGTGGATAAAGGGCGAAAACTCTTTTCCGGGTGTATTGATCCATTCCCCCAAATTTACGGGAACTGACCATTTACCGTCATCACCCAGCACCGAAAAATAAATATCCGTATCGCCGAAACCGCCGGGTTTATTGCTCACAAAATAGAGTGTTTTTCCGTCGGATGAAATGGATGGCTGGCTTTCCCAGGCTCCCGTATTTATGGGTGGACCGATATTTCGAGCGGGTTCCCAGGTATTTCCTTTTTTGCGGCTCCAGTAAATATCACTGCTTTCAAATACCCTTCCGTTCACCGTACGACCGATTGCCGCAAAGAACATCAACTGCCCGTCGGCCGAAATGCTTTGGGCACCTTCATTGCAATTGGTATTCAGTGGCTGGCCCATGTTCAGGGCTTTATTCCATTTGCCGTCGGTTTTTTGGGCCATGAAAAATTCTTCCGTTTGTCCGTTTGGTGTCGGACAGGAAGGATTGGGAAACATTCCGCGCCGGGTAAAGATGAGGGTTTGTTCATCGGCCCGCAAGGTGGGCGCGTACTCACCTTCGGGCGAATTGATTTCGGGACCCAAATTTAACGGATTAAAGGCAATGGGGTGTTTCATGAGGCTGTCACACACAGCGGCTTTGACGATATTGGCCCGTGTAAGTGAAATGGATTGCGGATCGTTTACAAAGCGTAAATATTCGGTGTAATGTTTCACGGCTTCGGCATACTGCCCTATTTCCTGCTCAATTTGTGCCATGTATAACAAGGCTTTATATCCCTTTTGTGGATCTATCTGATAAGCCGTTTTCAACGATTGAAGCGAAGCATCAAATTCACCCATACTGGCCTGTACGTTTCCGAGCAAAACATAGGCCTCACGAAAATTGGGGTCTCTTTCCACCGCTTTTTTGAGGGCTTTTTGTGCCGCCTCATAATCATTCCTTCTGGATAAGGTAAAGCCTTCCTCATACAGCGATTCCGCTTTTTTATCGGTAGTGGTATATCGTCCGCTTTGTGCTTTGCAGGAAAAATGGAATCCCAATCCCAAAAAAAGAATCAGAAGATGGTGAAGACCGGTGGAACCTAATTTTTTGAGCATTCTTATGGGATATTTAAATATTTATGAGTCTGGAGTGAAATACGCCAGCGGGGATTTTCTTTCACGAAGTCGATAATGAACGGGTTCATTTCTTTTTCACGGCTCCATTCGGGCTGCAAATAAAGTTGGCATTTTTCAGACACCTTATCGGCATGGGAAATGGCCCAGTCAAAATCAGATTTGTTATAAACCACGATTTTTAATTCATCAGCTTGTTCATATATAGAGGGATGCGGAGCCTTGAATTTTTTGGGTGAAAACACCACCCAGTCCCAAGTACCCGAAAAGGGATGGGCGCCGGAAGTTTCAATCCAGGTTTGCAGTCCGGCAGCTTTCAGGCGACCCGTAAGTTGAGTTAAATCATACATGAGCGGTTCGCCGCCGGTAATCACCACGGCATTGGCTTGGGCTTCGAGTACCCAATTTTTCATGGTGTCTAAACTTACTTTTGGATGTATATCAGCATCCCAGGATTCTTTTACGTCACACCAAACACAGCCCACATCGCAACCGCCCAGACGCAGGAAATACGCCGCACGGCCGGCATTGGCGCCTTCGCCTTGTACGGTATAAAAATGCTCCATGAGCGGAAGCGCATCCATAATTTGTAATTCTTTCATCTTATCAGATAACGAAGTAAAGGCTTCAAACACTATGCCCCAAATACTTTTTTTAAGGAATATCGGATCATTTCTTCCACATCTTTATCGGCATCGCTGCTGAATTCGCCCCGAACCCGGTTGGCCACAATTACCGAAACTGAAATAGCCCGGTGTCCGAGAATGCGGCTCAACCCGTAAATGGCAGAGGTTTCCATTTCAAAATTGGTAACGGATAATCCGTTCCAAACGGTTTCCTGGTAACGGTCGAGCAGATTATCCAGACTGGGTTTGGCCCTTAATATGCGTCCCTGCGGACCATAAAATCCGCAAGCGGTTACCGTAATCCCCGAGAATGCTTCGGTTGCCAATGTGTTAAACAAGTCATCATCGGCCTTAACGGCGTAGGGTTTTGCCCAATTTGTGGGATATTGGGTTTGCCGGATGAAGGTTTCGCAAAGTTGAATTTCATCCGCATTAGGCGTAAAGCGGTAATAATTCAAAAGCCCGTCGGTACCCATGGCGTAAGCCGATACCACCACCGCACCTGCCGGAATATCGGCCGAAAGAGAACCCGAAGTTCCCAGGCGGATAAGTCGTAGGGATTTTTTTTCAATTTTTTCTTTCCGGGTTTCAAAATCAATATTGACCAAAGCGTCCAGTTCATTCAACACAATATCAATGTTATCGGTGCCAATGCCGGTGCTTAATACGGTAACCCGCTGCCCCTTGAGCATTCCGGTAATGCTTCTGAATTCGCGGTGTTCTCGCTGTAATTCAATTGAATCAAAAAATCGGGCCACTTTATCGGTACGGGCTGGATCGCCCACCAGAAGCACGGTATCGGCTATTTCATCGGGGCGCAGATTCAGATGGTACACTGCCCCTCTTGAATTGATAATTAATTCTGAAGGTTTGAATAATTCTGTATCTGTTGCCATGTGGTTTTTTGTAATTTTGTGCTCAAATTTAATAAACCCCGGAATAACATGGCAGAACAATCTGTAATAGTAGTACCGCTCGATTGGAGTGAACAATCATTAATAGCTCTGGAACAGGCAGCTAACGTAGCTGAAACATTAAATTATTCTTTACACCTGGTACATGTAAAAGAGGCCGGTGGCTTGTTTACCTTGGCTTCGCAAAAAGCCTATCAGGAAGAACTGGAAAAAGAAATTAACGCCAAACTGGAAGAATCGGCAGAGGAAATAAGAAAAGAACGCGGTTTAAACGTAACCCATGAAGTTAAAACCGGTAAAATTTACGACCAGATCAACCACGTAGCTGACGAAAAAGAAGCCTCTTTCATTATCATGGGAACCAATGGCAGCCATGGACTGAAAGGTAAGTTTATAGGTTCAAATGCCCTTAGGGTAGTGAAACAAAGTAAAGTACCCGTTATTTCCATCAAGGGAAAACACCATTCCAAAGGTTGTAAAACAATCATTCTGCCTCTCGACCTCACTAAAGAAACCCGTGAGAAGGTGGGCAAAGCCATTGATTTTGCCAAATCATTTAATTCTGAAATCATTATCGTTTCTGTTTTAGAAACAAAAGATGAATACATACTCAACCACCTTCGCAGGCAAATGATTCAGGTACACCGTTACATTGAAGATCACGGTGTGAAAGCCAGCAGCGATTTAATTGAAAAAGACGGAACCGTTGCGGAAACCATTCTTGATTTTGCAAAAAAATCAAACGCCGATTTGCTGATGATCATGACCCAGCAGGAAAATGATTTTACCGATTTATTCATCGGTTCTCAGGCCCAGGCCATCATCAACCATAGCGAAGTTCCGGTACTCAGCATCATCCCAAGGGAAACGGATGTGAATCTTTCATCCGTATTACATTACTAAATGAAGATTTCACCCTCCATTTATTCCCGCAAAGAAGGCAGCCTGATTGAATTGGTTCAACGATTGGATCAGTACAAAGTAGATTCCTTTCATGTAGACTGTAATAACAACTGGGCTGTATTTGAGGATATTGAAACCATTCGTAGTATCAGCAAAACACCGGTAGACCTGCATATCATTTCGCCTGAACCCCAGGCATTCATTGACAAAGCGGTTGAAATGGGCGTGGAATATATTCAGGTGCAATTGGAAGATGCACGGCAGCCCTTCCGGTTTCCGGAGAACAGCGCTTCGCGATTTGGCATTGCCCTGGTTTCGGGTACCCCGGTTGAAGCATTTGAGCCGTACGCCGATTCCTGCTTTTTTATTCTTTTCATGACCACCACGCCCGGACAAAGCGGCGGTGTTTTTAATAAAGAAAATTTTCGCCGAATCCGCTCTTTTGCCAGGCAATTTCCGGGCAAACGAATCCATGTTGACGGAGGCGTGAACGGTGAAGTATCCTTCATTTTGCGCCTTTTGGGTGTAGATTCTGTGGTTTCGGGTTCTTACCTGGTTAACCATGAACTGCCCGGTGTGGCCATGCTTGAGTTGTTGCACCGCGAAGTACAATCCGAATTTTGTGTGGGCGATTTCATGGAAGAAGAACATCTGCCCGTAATTGCCGAAAAGGATTGTTCGTTTTTGGATGCCGTACATGCGGTAGAAAAATTCGGACACGGATTTGTATTTTATACCGATGAACATTCCATCCTGAAAGGGATCAGCAGTAATGCCGATATTCGCAGGGCCGTGTTGAAACATGCGTCTGCCCTGCAAAATATCCAAGCCGATGAATTTATAAACCGCAAACCGCTTACCATAAACATAAATCAAAATATAACAGAAATGCTCCGTCTGATTAAGCGGCAATCGTTCCCCGTAAATTTTTTACCGGTAACCGATGAGCAGAACAGATTAAGGGGATATTTAACGTTTAATGCATTAATTAGAGGAGAATCATGATTATTCATTTAAAAAACGAGGTTTCCGAAGCCAAAGCACAGGAGCTGGGTGTGAGTTACCGTTCTATTTATTTAACTGATAACAATCAAAAAATACTGGTAACGGGCAGTTCCGTGAAAGAACTTCCGGCCGGGCTGGAATCTTATACCGAAGCGTTTTTTCCGGTAAATTCGGATATACAGCTGGCCTCACGCTCCTATCGCCCCGAAAAACGAGAAGTTAACTTGGGGCCCGTAAACATTGGCGGAAATACCCATAATACGGTAATGATTTCCGGCCCATGTTCGGTAGAATCAGAAGAACAAATTACCCAGGCGGCCGAACTGATGGTAAAATTGGGTGTAAAAGTATTACGGGCCGGTTGTTATAAACCACGAACTTCACCCTACTCATTCAGAGGTTTGGGACTAGAAGGATTAAAACTACTGGCCAAAATGCGTGAAAAATACGGCCTGGCCATTATTACCGAAGTGCGTGATGCTTCGCATGTGGATGACGTAATTGAATACAGCGATATAATTCAGATTGGGGCGAAAGCCATGTATGATCACGGTATTTTAAATCGCTGCGGCGAATCCAGAAAACCGGTTTTATTAAAAAGAGGATTTGGTTCTACCCTGCAAGAATTTGTGCAAGCAGCCGAGTTTGTCTTATCAGGTGGAAATCCGAATGTTGTTTTATGCGAACGGGGTATCCGTACATTTGAAACCAAAACCCGCTTCACGCTTGATTTATGCGGTGTGGCCTTTTTAAAACAGGAAACCAATTTGCCCGTAGTCTTAGATCCGAGTCATGCCATGGGTTATGCCTACGGAGTGCCCGATCTTACCCGTGCTTGCATGGCCATGGGGGTTGACGGTTTACTGATTGAAACCCACCCTACTCCGGCCAAGGCACTTTCGGATGCCTCCCAACAATTAAATTTTGAAGAATTCACGGAATTATATAACTCCCTAAAGCCCGTGGCACAGGCCGTGGGATATAAACTTGTATAAACAAAAAAGCCGGTTGCATTCACAACCGGCTTTTTTAATAAAAATAAATCCGGTTGTTAAAATGTGGAAGCGTCTATAACAAAACGGTATTTCACATCGGCATTGATTACACGCTCATAGGCCGTATTGATGTAATCGGCTGAAATGACTTCTACATCCGATACAATGTTATGTTCGGCACAATAATCCAACATTTCCTGAGTTTCCGGAATACCGCCGATAGAAGATGCGGTTATACTTTTATTTCCGCCCAGTAAACTGAAAGCATTCACTTTTATGGGTTCCGGCGGAATACCAACGCAGATGAGCACACCATTTGTGCGCAGCATCCGCACATACATATCATAATCATGCGGAGCCGAAACCGTATCAATGATGAAATCAAAATGGTTTTCGTATTGTTTGAGCTGTGAACTGTCTTTCGTATAACAAAATGCTTTTGCTCCCAAACGCTTGGCATCGGCTTCTTTTGAAAGCGAAGTGCTCAGCAGGGTTACCTCGGCTCCAAATGAGGCCGCAAATTTAAGGGCCATGTGTCCCAAACCACCCAAACCCAAAACGGCCACTTTATGGCCTTTTCCAATTCCGTAGCGCTTAATTGGCGAATAGGTAGTTACGCCCGCGCACAAAAGCGGAGCCACACCTTCAAGAGGAAGCTTATCGGATACCTTCACCACAAAGGTTTCGGTACAAACAATCTGATTGGAATATCCACCGTACGTAGGCGTTTTTTTGTCACGCTCCAATGAATTGTAGGTATATACCGTTTGTTTTTGCTCGCAAAACTGTTCATGACCGCCCTGGCAGGAAGGACAGCTTTGGCAAGAGTCAACCATACAACCAATTCCGGCCAAGTCGCCCGCTTTAAATCGGGTTACTTCATTGCCCACGCGCGTAATCCGGCCAACAATTTCATGTCCGGGTACCATGGGATAAATGGCCGGCCCCCATTCGCTGCGGGCCTGATGAATATCTGAATGGCAGATTCCGCTGTACAAAATCTCAATTAAAACATCTTTAGGCCCTGGTTCCCTGCGCTCAAAATTCCAGGGTGCCAATGCATCGGTTTTACTATGAACTGCATAACCTTTTGTTGGTAACATATTCTTGTATTTTTGTTTTCTCAAATATAGCCAAGTAATCGGATAAATAATTTTTTGTGTTTACGGTTCTTTTTTAGGTTTCGGAGCAACACTTTTTCAATCAAATACCTATATTTACTTCATGGATTTCATTGCCTTATCAGTACCTGCTTTTTTTATTCTAATTGGCTTAGAACTGGCAGGGGCGGCCATTGCAGGCCGTAAATGGTTTCGCTTTAATGATGCCGTCACCAATCTTTCCTGTGGGATTGGCAGTCAGGTGTTGGGTGCTTTTTTTGCCATCATTACCTTTTGGGGATATACATATACGTATGAGAATTTTAGTCTCTTGAAGATTGCCGAAACACCGCTGAACTGGTTTCTGCTCTTTTTGGGTGTTGATTTTGCCTATTACTGGTTTCACCGGCTCAGCCATGAAATAAACGCCATTTGGGCCACCCATATCGTACACCATCAAAGTGAGGAGTACAACCTAACCGTAGCCCTCCGTCAATCCTGGTTTCAGAGTATGTTCAGTTGGTGGTTCTATCTGCCTCTGGCCTTTTTGGGTTTTAGTCCGCTGATGATTGTAACCGTTGGGGCGGTAAATACCTTGTATCAGTTTTGGATTCATACCAAAGCCATCAAAAAACTGCCGGCTCCAATTGAATTTATTTTCAATACGCCTTCACACCACCGTGTGCATCACGGGACCAATCCGCAGTACATTGATAAAAACCATGCCGGTTCCCTTATTATCTGGGATCGGATGTTCGGTACGTTTATCGAAGAAAAAGAAGAGGTCGTTTACGGAATCACCAACCCGCTGAATTCATTTAATCCGTTCCGGGCTAATTTTCATTATTGGTTCGAATTGGTTGATACCGCCAGAAAAGCAGATAACTTTAAGGATAAACTGTTCGTTTTCATTAAACCTCCGGGATGGTTTCCGGCCAGTTTGGGTGGTTTTAAACCGGCTCCGCCCGTTGATTTAAACCATGTACATAAATACGACACCAAAACCACTGCGTTCACGAACATCTACATTCTCATTCAATTTGCGCTTATCTTGGGTATTACCTCCTACTACATGTTCTTTTCAAAAGACATGATTCAGTCCGGGGATCCGTCCATATTGTTCTTTGCCATGTTTATGGCCGGGTTTATTTTACTTTCCTTATACGTATTCAGCCTGTTCTTTGAAAACCGGAAAACGGCCTACGGATGGGAAATTTTCAGGCAGTTGCTGAGTTTGGGTATGCTCTGGTTTTATAAGGAAGATGCTATTTTCAATTTATTGCTGGCCGGCTTTTTGGGAATTGTTTTGATTTCCATACTTGTGCTGTTCATCAAACATAAAACAGAATCAAACCGATTGAAGGCCGCCTAAATTCAATTTGATTATCAGGGTACGAAACCCTACATTTATCCCATCAATACATAATTACAACGAACAAACATGCGATTTTTTGCCCCGCTTACATTGATTTATTTTGTGGTTCTGGCCGTAGAAATTTATGCCGAAGTATACGATTTACGTTCTTGGGTTTATGTAACCAAACCCCTGTTGATGCCCATTCTCATCCTTTTATTTTTGGCCAACGCTTCAAAAGTGTTGAACAACGAAAAACTCTTTTTAACCCTCGCCTTGGTCTTTTCACTGGCCGGAGATGTATTTCTGATGTTTCAGTTGGATGAACTTTTCGTATTCGGACTGGCCTCGTTTTTAATCGGTCACCTGGCCTATGTTTTATCATTTAACGGACGCATAAAGGAAGCCGCTTTGCCCTTGGGAACTAAGCTGTTGTTGGCCATTCCGTTTGTGGGTTTTGTAATCGGATTTCTCGTTTTCTTATTTCCGTATATAACAGCCAATCCGGAAACGGCACCCCTGTTTGGTCCGGTTGCCGTATATGCTTCCGTAATCAGTTTGATGGGCTTTACGGCTTTACTCCGTAAAAAAGCAGTTTCGGGCACGGGCTTTTTGTATGTATTTGCCGGGGCTTTGCTGTTTATCTTTTCAGATTCCTGCATTGCCCTGAATAAATTTGTAGCTGAGTTTGATTCGGCCAGGTTCCTCATCATGGCCACCTACGGTACGGCTCAGTATATCATTACCGTAGGAACTCTTCAAAGCAATAAAAATTGAAGAAAATGAAACACATCTTATTTTCATTTTCGGGTTCTCTTCTGATTTGTTTTTCGGGTTATTTTATTCCTAAAAAACAATTTTCTTCAACATTGAGAGTAAAGCCCGTACAGGAAAAACCCGCCGAACCCGACTCAAGCGAAATAAAAATTGTTTTTGCCGGTGATATCATGGGGCATGAACCCCAGTTCAAGGCCGCACTGAAAGAAGGAAACACCTATGATTATACCGACAATTTCCGCTTTGTAAAAGCCTATGTGCAATCGGCCGATTTAGCCGTTGCCAACCTGGAAGTAACGCTGGCGGGGCCACCCTATTCCGGTTATCCTATGTTCAGCAGTCCCGATGCCCTGGCTGCAGCTTCTGCCGATGCCGGTTTTGATGTGCTTCAAACCTCCAACAACCACACCTGCGATAAAGGATTAAAGGGTGTAAAACGAACCTTGGATGTATTGGATTCGCTTAAGATAGAACACCTGGGCAGTTACCGGACAAAAGCCGAATCGGATGCCAATCATCCCTTTATAAAAACGGTGAACGGCATTAAACTGGCCATACTTAATTATACATACGGCACCAACGGAATGCCCATACCCGCAGGAACCGTGGTTAATGTAATTGATACGGCCATTATCCGGAAAGACCTTTCCAAGGCCAAAACGGCCGGTGCCGATTTTATTATTGCCAGCTACCATTGGGGATTGGAATATCAGCGTACGGAAAGTCCGGAGCAAAGACGTATTGCCGAATTTTCGGCCAAACACGGAGCCGATTTCGTCATGGGCGGACATCCGCATGTGGTGCAACCCATAAAGAAAACGGCCGTAAGTGCCGGCGACAGTATTTATACTGTTTATTCACTGGGCAATTACGTTTCAAACCAGCGCGACCGTTTTAAAAATGGAGGCATCATGGTAGAACTCAATCTGGTTAAAACCAAAGAAAAAACCTATTTGAAATCCTTGGCCTATGTACCGGTTTATGTGCACCGGCCTTCCTTACCTAAAGTATCGTATACCCTCATTCCCGGTTATATGGATGCCGGTGCGGATACCCTGCTGAGTATGAATGCCGCGGATAAGGTATTGATGCAGCAATTTTTTAAAGATACGCGTGAGCATCTAAAAAACATACCCGAAACCCGATTCCAATAAATCGTATATAACAACGTAAACTATTCAGAACCCGAACATGCTGAAATATATTATCACGGTTGACCTAGGAACATCAGGACCCAAATTGGGATTGTTTACCGAAAAAGCGAAATGTATTGCCCACGAAATTGAGCCCAATGATTTAATTCTGCTCCCACACGGCGGGGCTGAGCAGGATCCGGAACAATGGCTTTCATCCATCAAAACCGCACTCGGACGATTATTGGAAAAAACGGGAGTGAATATCCAACAGATTCAGGCCGTATGCTGTACTTCGCAATGGTCGGGCACCGTGCCGGTTAACACGGAGGGAAAACACATCCACAATGCCATTAACTGGATGGATTCCAGAGGTGCCGATTACGTTAAGAAAATGATGGACGGTCCCATCAAAACAAACGGATACAGCGTTTTTAAAGCTTTAAAATGGCTGCGCATTACCAATGGAGCACCCGGATTAGCCGGAAAAGATTCCATTGCCCATATACTGTTTATCAAAAACGAAATGCCGGAATTATATGCTCAGACATATAAGTTCTTAGAACCTGTTGATTACTTAACCGCCAGGCTCACCGGAAAAATTCAGGCTACGTATGATTCCATCTGTTTGCATTGGGTTACCGATAATCGCGACATTAAAAACGTAAAATATAACGAAAGCCTCTTGCGCATTTCCGGACTCGAACGTTCCAAACTACCCGATTTGGTTCCGAGCAATTCGGTGGTAGGTAATATTTCGGCCGAAGCTGCCGAATACCTGGGACTTTCAACCGACACCCTGGTGGTTTCGGGCTGTGGCGATTTGCATTCGGCGGCTGTGGGTTCGGGTGCGGCGGTCGATTTTGAGCCACATCTGTACATTGGTACTTCTTCCTGGTTGGTTTGTCACCTGCCCTTCCGCAAGGTTGATTTGGCGCATAACATGACTACCATTCCATCGGCTTTGCCGGGCCGTTATTTGCTGGCCAATGAGCAGGAAACCTCGGGCGCCTGCATCCAATACCTGCGGGATAAACTCTTTTTCAGGAAAGACGTGTTTACACCCGATGGAGCGCCGGATGATTTTTATTCAAAATTAAATGAGCTGGCTTCGGAAGTACCGGCCGGCAGTGAAAAATTACTGTTCATTCCACGTTTATATGGCGAGCGCTCACCCGTGGAGGATCACCATACACGGGGAGGATTTTTCAATCTGTCGCTCAACCACGACCGACGCCACATGGTACGCGCCGTAATGGAAGGCGTAGCCATGAATGCCCGATGGCTGCTGAAATATGTAGAGAAAAATGCCGGCCGTAAATTTGAATCCCTTAACCTGATTGGCGGAGGAGCAAACAGTGAACTCTGGTGTCAGATTATTGCCGATGTGTTTAACCTGAAGGTACGCAAAATGAAAAATCCGGTTATGGCCAATTCACAGGGTGCGGCCTATTTAGCAGCCTTGGCTATGGGAAACCTCACGGTGAATGAAATTTCCAATATCCGCGAAGTGGAACGCGAATTTATCCCCAAACCGGAGAACCGCGCCATTTATGACGAACTGTTTGCTGAGTTTTTAATTTTTTACAAAAAGAATAAAAAGGCTTTCAAACGCTTAAATCAATAACCACAAAATATAACAAAAAAGGCGGCTTGATTTTCAAGCCGCCTTTTCATTTCACAACTATTTTTATTTTACAAACTTGGCAGAAAACTGTTCCTTGCCTTCTGTAACCGTAAGTACATAGGTTCCGGTGGCCAATGAGCTGAAAAATTTCACGCTTAAGCGGTTTTGGGTATGCTTAAATACCGAGGCTGTTTTTTCGGCCACGGTTTTACCGCTGAGGTCACTTACTTTAATGGTCACCACCCCATCATACATGGCAAAGAAATCCACAAATGCTTCATCATCTTTAATGGGATTAGGATAAACCAACAATTTCTGGGTTTTATAATATGAATCAGCCGTCTGGCTTTTCAGAATTAAATCGGCATACCCAAAATTCGGAATTCCGTATCCGTAATCATTATCCGGATTGCTGAATTTGTGGGCACTACGCTGAATAGCATCTATAATTTCCATATTTGATTTGGTTGGATTTGCCTGCCATAAACAAGCCACGGCCCCCGCAATAAGCGGCCCGGAAAAGCTGGTTCCGTTTGAAAAATGAATCCCACCCGATGTATTGGAAACCAAAGTTCCCTCGCCCACCGCGCAAACGTTGGGTTTCACTCGTCCGTCAAAACTAGGTCCACGCGAGCTGAAGCCGGCAATTTTACGGTCTTTGTTTACGGCACCGATGGCCAACACGCTGTCGCCGTCGGCCGGAGCGCCCACGTATTTCCAGGGACCCGAACCTTCGTTACCGGCGCTGTTTACCACCAATATTCCTTTTGATGCGGCCATATCGGCTGCTTTGGTTACGATGGCTGTGTTTCCATCCATATTGGCATAGCTCAGATCACCTATTCCGTTATCAAATTTGGTATAACCCAATGATGAATTGATGATATCGGCACCCGCGCTGTCGGCCCAAACGGCGGCGGCTTCCCAGTTATACATTTCCGAAATGGTTTCAGTAGCTGCATCTTCAGAACGTAATAGGAAAAACTTTGCCTTAGGTCCGGTACCGATTAACTGCCCCTGTTTCACCCCGGCAATACAAGAAAGTACCGACATTCCGTGGGAATTATCTTCATATACCGAAGCTTCATTCATCACAAAATCCCAAGTTCCCAGAATCTGGTTGTTCTCGCGAAGCGAATAAAACGGAGCCAGTTCATCTACTTTAAAAAAACCACCGTCTAAAATGGCAATGACCATGCCTTCTCCGTTATAGCCTTTGGCATGCATATAATCAATACCAATCATGTTCACCTGGTTCAGTGATGTGCCGTAATCCCAAAAGGGCAATGTGGCCAAATTATCGCCTGAATTGCCTTTTTTGGGCTCCGCATTGCCATTTCCAAATTCATCCATTAACATGGAAAAGAAATCGGTTTTAGCCGTTTTTTTGTTATAGATTTCTTTTACCTCTTTTACGAAAGGTAAATTCTTCAATTTTTGCGGTGGTACTTTGTCTGTAGCCGCAACAATGATATAATTGCTCCAATTGGCTTTAGCCACGAACTTGAACCCTAATTCAGTCACTTTTTTAATGTACTCGGGATTTACGGGCAGATCGGTTTCGTTGATTTTTATGCCCGATTTGGCTCTTCGTTTAATGGCCCGCTCGCTTAAAAATTCTTCAGGCCTGGAGACTGAATAAGGCGAATTGGCCTTGTCTTTAAAATATATGGCATATTTAATGGCCTGAACTTCCTCCTGGGCAAAGCTTCCCAAAACCAGAAAGGAAGCCAGAAATCCTGTTAAGAGCGTTTTCTTTAAAATCATTATAAAAGTATTTATGCAATGATAACGTTAAAATGCGAAAATCGTTTTCATTTTCATCGAATTGTCTTCGCATTCGCAAGCTAAAGTTATGTTAATTGTATGAGTACTTTCCTTAAAGTAATCTAATCGGAACCCGCCGTTTTGTTTAAATTCCCTTTATTTGTCCAAAAAATAGTATGCAAGCATACAGTAAACCTGTACATATCCGCTGGTCTGACTTAGACCCCAATTTTCACCTCCGCCATTCGGCCTATTATGATATGGCTGCTATGATCAGAAACGGGTATCTGGAAGAAAATGGACTGACGCTGAACGTGTTGAAAGAGCAACATTTCGGACCGGTAATTTTCCGTGAAGAATGTGTGTTTCGTAAGGAAATTATGGCCCATGATAAAATTTCCATCCGTATTGAGGTGATAAAACTCCGGAAAGATTTTTCACGCTGGTCAATCCGTAACCTGTTTTTGAAAGAAGACGGCACATTGGCAGCCATCCTAACGGTTGAAGGAGCATGGATGGATACCCGTGAACGCAAACTCACCGCCCCGCCGAGCATCGGAGCCGATACAATTGCCAATATGCCCAAGGCCGAAGATTTTGTCTGGGAATAAATACCTTGGCGATAAAATAGGCTGAAACAAACTTTCCGTTGCCGAAGCTGTTATCTTTACCTAAAATAAAAAGGCATGAATCGGGCTAAAAATCTGGGAGAATTAATACAATCGGGATACCGTTCCCAAACGGTAAAGGAAGAACTGCGCAACAACCTGCTCCGTTTTTTAAAACAAGGCGAAAATCCCTTTCCGGGCATATTTGGTTATGAGCATACCGTTATTCCGCAATTGGAGCGGGCTATTTTGGCTGGACACAACCTCAATTTTTTAGGCTTACGCGGACAGGCCAAAACCCGTATGGCCAGGCTTTTGGTAAATTTATTGGATGAATATATCCCCGTAATTGAAGGTTCCGAATTAAACGAAGATCCGCTTCATCCCATTACTGAGTCTTCCATCAAACGGATGAAAGAAGAAGGAAATGCCCTTCCCGTCTCTTGGTTGCACCGCAGTGAGCGCTACACCGAAAAACTAGCCACACCCGACGTAAGCGTGGCCGACCTTATTGGAGATATTGACCCGATTAAGGCAGCCAACCTCAAATTATCCTTTTCCGATTCGGGCGTTATTCATTACGGTTTAGTGCCAAGGGCTAACCGTGGAATATTTGTAATCAACGAGTTACCCGATTTACAATCCCGTATTCAGGTAGCTTTGCTCAACATTTTACAGGAAGGCGATATCCAGATTCGGGGCTTTAAGCTCAGACTGGCTTTGGATTTACAGTTTGTGTTCACCGCCAATCCCGAAGATTATACCCATCGCGGCAGCATTATAACGCCCTTGAAAGACCGGATTGAAAGCCAGATCCTGACCCATTATCCGCATTCCATTGAAACCAGCCGCAAAATTACCGACCAGGAAGCCCGCATCCGTCCCGAACTCAAGGAATCCATAGAAATTCCTGAGCTTATTAAGGATGTGATAGAACAATTGGCGGTAGAAGGCCGGCGCAGTGAGTTTGTGGATGCCAAGAGCGGAGTATCGGCCAGGCTTACGGTTATGGCCCGTGAGTTGGCTTTCAGCACCGCCGAGTGGCGCATGATCCGTAACGGAGAAACCCATGCCATACTACGGATGACGGATTTATTGGGCATCGTGCCCGCAGTAAACGGAAAAGTGGAATTGGTTTACGAAGGTGACCGCGAAGGTCCGGCAAAGGTGGCCCATCACCTGCTGGGCAAATCGGTTAAGGCTCTTTTTCCCAAATTGTTCCCCAGTCCCGACCGCATCAAACGGAAAAAAGAAACGAATCCGTATAAATCCATAATTGAATGGTTTTCAGAAGGAAACAGCATTGAACTTACAGCCTTACTTGACCAGAAATCGTTTACGGAAACCTTGTATTCGGTACCCGGTTTGGCCACATGCGTGCAAACCTTTCATCCGGGTGCTTCCGAATCCGAGCGCTTGTTACTTATGGAATTTTTACTGTTCGGATTGAGTGAATTTTCGCTTCTATCCCGTTTTTCGGAGCAGGATGAGGTTTCATTCCGCGACATTTTAGGCTCCATGCTCGACGGAAACGAGGATGAAAACGAAAGCGTGTATTGATTTAGCCTTCTATTTTCAATATCCGGGGTATATATCAGAAAAAATTTTCATTTTGTGGCATGCAAAAGAATGTCACATTCTACCGTAATAAACGTATCGTAATAACCGGTGCGGCCTCCGGAATCGGTGCCGAAATCACGCATCTGCTCATGCAATACGGTGCAAACTGCATTGCGGTAGATATAGATGAAAACGGATTGAAGGCATTAAAACAAACCTACCAGGAAGCGATTGAAACCTGTCTGCTCGACTTATCCGACATACAAAGCCGGAATACGTTCATGGAAGAGTTGATAAAAAACAGTCCGGTGGATGTATTTTTTGCCAATGCCGGATTTGCCGGTCATGGGCCCTTCGGAGAAATGAATCCGGCCCAATTCCGTAAAATGAACGAAGTGAATCTAATGGCTCCGGTTGAGGGTTTTCAATTTCTGTATGCCAGGAATCGGGGTCCTTTTCATTATGTGATAACAGCATCCGCCATGAGTTTTGTGGGCATGCCCAATTATGCGGCCTACTCGGCTCAAAAAGCGGCCCTGCATGCGTTTTCCGATACCTTTCGATTTGAAAAGCAGGACAAGGCCAAACTCAGCATGGTCTATCCCGTATCAACCAAAACTGCCTTTTTTACAGGACAACGGGTTCCCTGGCCCGCCCAAACCCCTACGCAAGTTGCCAAAGCTGTGTTGAGAGCTGTACGAAAAGGGAAACGGGAAATATTTCCTTCTACTATTTTTTTCAGCATGAACGCTTTATATTTCCTACACCGCGCACTTTTTTATCCCTACCGTTTGTTTTACAGAACGTAAATGGCAGGCCGTTGTTAACAGCATCGTCTTTATATCTTAGCCCATAAATAAAAAAACGGGCTGTTCTGCGTTCTACATTTGTATCAGGAGTAGAACCATGGCGAAAAAGAACACATTACGAAACCAGGAAGAAGAACCCGAAAAGGAACAAAAAACGGCAAAAAAGACCGTCAAAACCACCAGTGCCAAGAAAAGCAACAGCGGTGGAAGTAAATTCATGGCCTTTATCCGCGATGAAAGAACCCATAAGGTTTTTGGCCTCTTGTGCATACTGTTGTCCGTCTTCATGCTGATTTCGTTCATCAGCTTTTTCTTCACCCATACCTTTGACCAAAGCATCATCGGGAACACACAGGATGCCGAAGTGAGCAATTGGATGGGCAAAATCGGAGCTTCCCTTTCCAACTTTTTCATTTCTAATTTGGGACTGGGTGCCTTTTTTATTATTCCGCTCAGTTTCGTTACCGGTTTAAACCTGCTGCTTCGCGAAAAACTGTTTTCCATCGGAAAATGGTATTTAATGTCATTTCTGGCCTTTATGTGGACGGCTACCCTCATCGGTTTTCTTACGTACGGAAGTAAGTTGGACATTCTGGGTGGAAAATTTGGATTTGGTATGACCAATCTGTTGTACGGATATGTTAAAAATATCGGTATTGTGCTGATCCTGATCTTCTCTATGGTCATATACATTACGGTGGCATACAATATGTCCTTTTCTTTTTTGAAAGATTTATGGGCCAAACTCAAGCTGAACCGTAAACGGGATGCCGTTGCCGCGCCCGAAGCCGAGGAAGAATTTGAGAATGTGGTTGATCATGATTTTGACCATTCCCAATACGAAGCCGAAATCATTGAGGCGGCCAATTTGCCCAATCTTGAAAATTTTGAATTTGAAGTAAAAGAGTTAGCACCCGAAAAGCCAGTAGCAGAGCCGGAACCGGAGCCAGAAGCTGGCATCATTCCCGAGCCGGTAGAGGAAGACCCCGTACTTCCGGAGGAAGCTCCGGTGCCATTTGAAATTGAAACACCAAAAGCTGTAGCCGCACCGGTAACGCCAGTTGCAGAGCCATTGCCCGTATTGCCCCCTGAGCCTGTTTCGGGAGCCATTGAATTATCAACCCAATCTACTGCCGAAGAAGAAAAAGCGGCTTTGCCCGAAGAACTTTCCTTTGTGGTGGAAACGGGCATACAGGAAGCGACCGTAGATGATTTGGAACATGTTACACCAGATCAGACGGATGATGTAAACTTGGGAGAATATGACCAAACCTTGGATTTACCGCATTTCCGCTTCCCTCCGGTTGATTTGTTGGAAGAGCATGGTTCCGGCAATATCACCATCAACAAGGAAGAGTTGGAAGCCAATAAAAACCGCATCGTAAATACGCTCAATAACTATAGCATTCAAATTGAGAGCATTAAAGCTACTGTAGGACCAACCGTAACTTTGTACGAGATTGTACCGGCTCCGGGCGTGCGGATTTCTAAAATCAAAAACCTCGAGGATGATATCGCCCTCAGTCTTTCTGCTCTCGGTATCCGAATCATTGCGCCTATTCCGGGCCGCGGAACCATCGGTATCGAAGTACCCAATCAGCAGGCCGAGATTGTTTCCATGCGTTCTATCCTCACTTCAGAGAAGTTTGCAAAAACCAGTTTTGACCTACCCATCGGTTTGGGTAAAACCATCAGCAACGAAACCTTTGTAGCCGACTTGGCTAAAATGCCGCACTTGCTTATGGCGGGTGCCACGGGTCAGGGTAAATCGGTAGGTTTAAATGCCATTCTGGTTTCCCTCTTGTATAAAAAACATCCTTCGGAATTAAAATTTGTATTGGTTGACCCCAAAAAAGTAGAGCTTACCCTGTTCAACAAAATTGAGCGGCATTACCTGGCCAAACTGCCGGGCGAGGAAGAAGCCATCATCACTGATACCAAAAAAGTGGTAAATACACTCAACTCACTCTGTATTGAGATGGATGCCCGCTACGAGCTGCTGAAGGATGCCGCTGTTCGAACAATCAAAGAATACAATGCAAAGTTCAAATCGCGCCGCTTAAGTCCGCACAAAGGACACCGATACTTGCCTTATATTGTGCTGGTGGTGGATGAGTTTGCCGATTTAATCATGACGGCGGGTAAAGAAGTAGAACTGCCCATAGCCCGTTTGGCCCAATTGGCCCGTGCCATCGGAATCCATCTTATTATCGCCACCCAGCGGCCATCGGTAAACATCATTACCGGAACTATCAAAGCAAACTTTCCGGCCCGTATCGCATTCCGGGTTTCTTCAAAAGTAGACAGCCGCACCATTCTGGATTCGGGTGGTGCCGAACAGCTGATCGGACGCGGAGATATGCTGCTGTCCTCGGGTTCGGACCTGATTCGTTTGCAGTGTGCCTTTGTGGATACGCCCGAAGTTGAAAAACTCACAGATTACATCGGCGAGCAGCGCGGATATCCGGGCGCCATGGAATTACCCGAATATGTAGGCGAAGATGGCGAAGGCAAAGCCGATTTCGACATCAACGACAAGGATGCACTTTTTGAAGATGCTGCCCGTATTATTGTGCAAAACCAGCAGGGATCAGCTTCATTGCTTCAACGTCGCTTAAAACTAGGATATAACCGTGCGGGACGTTTGATTGACCAATTGGAGGCCGCGGGTATCGTTGGGCCGAATGAGGGAAGTAAAGCCCGGCAGGTGTTAATTCATGATGAAGTAAGTTTGGAACAGTTTTTGGAACAAATGAAATAAAGGACGACTTTTGCGCCCTTGATTGAGATTAAAAACTAAGAAAAATGAAAAAAGCGACATTCCTCCTCGTCCCTGCCCTGCTACTGCAATTTGTATTGGGTATGGCCCAAATCGACAAAAAAGCGAAAGATTTGTTGGATAAGGTCAGTGCAAAAACAAAATCGTATACCAGTTACAAAGTAAACTTCACCTTTTCGCTCAGTAATACCGACCAAAAAATAAACGAAAGTAATTCAGGTGCTTTGATTGTAAAAGGCCCGAAATATCAGTTGAAAATGGGTGAGCAGGAAATTTTCTGCGACGGTAAAAAAGTAATTACCTACCAAAAAGAAACCAATGAGGCGCTTTCACAAGATTTAGCCGATATGGACAGCGAAAGCATTACGCCACAGAGCATCTTTATGATGTACGAAAAGGGATTTAAAATTCGCTACGTAAAAGACATCACCGAAGGAAGCAAAAAATTGGCCGTGATAGAATTGTATCCGATGGAGCCTAAAAAGAAAGATTATACCATGATCATTCTCTATGTTGAAGAGGCCCAATTGAGCATTGCCCGTGCCGAAATCAAAGCCAAAAACGGTAGTAAATACACATATTCGGTTTCCAAAATGGAACCTAATGTAGCCGCTGCCGACGGACTTTTCATCTTTGACAAATCGAAATATCCGGGCGTAAAAATTATCAACTAATTGATTAATAATTATAGTAAAAGGCTGCTTCCGAGGGGGAGCAGCCTTTTGTTTTTTTATCTGATTTCTTAGGATGTTATTTATACATATCCAAATAACAGCAAGTTCTGTCTAATTGACCTATACAAGATTCACTCAAGGAAGTGTTCGACCCCGCTGGGGTCGTAACTGTACTGTATGCGTTTATGTTACAAAGCTTTGACCCCAGTGGGGTCGAACATACCATAACTAGCAGAGCAGCAGTCCCTAAAACACACTAAAATAAGAAAGCCGGCATAAACCGGCTTTCTAAGTATCTTACAGGATTATTTTTTCTTCTTTTTATTCAGCTCATCCGTGCGCTGACGTTGGATTTTCTGCATTTCTTCCAATTTAGCAGACCAGCCTGATTTCGGTTTATCCGGACGTTTTTGGTTTTCTTCGATTTTAGCACGGAGTTTGGCTTCGTTAATCACAAACTTACGTATGAAAAGCGTTTGCAGGATATTGATCGTATTCGCCAGGAAATAATAGTAACTCAGGGCTGAGCTGTAGCTGTTCAGCACACCAAGGAATAAAATCGGCATGATGTACATCAAAATTTTCATCTGCTTAGCCTGGGCATTATCACCCATATTCGTTTGTGACAAAGATGTGTATATCACGGTAGTAACGGTCATGAGTATGGTAAACAAACTCACGTGATCGCCATAAAACGGAATTTCAAAAGGCAAGGATGCGATACTGTCCCAGCTTGAGAGGTCATCGGCCCATAAAAAGCCCTGACCACGAAGCTCAATAGACGAAGGGAAAAACTGGAAGATGGCAAAGAGAATCGGCATCTGTACCAGGGCCGGAATACAGCCGCTTAGCGGATTCACCCCGGCTTTGCGGTACAGACTCATCAATTCCGACTGTTTTTTCATCGGATCGGCATCTTTGTGTTTTTCGTTCAGGGCATCAATATCAGGCTTAAGCGCCCGCATTTTGGCTGAAGACAGGTAGGTTTTGTAGGTAATAGGCGAAAGTGCCAGTTTTACGATGAGTGTCAGAATAAGGATAATGATACCATAGCTGAGGTTAAACCCGTCGAGCCATTGGAAAAGGTTGATGATTACCCAGGTATTTATATAACGGAACAACCACCATCCCAAAGGAATCTGTTCTTCCAAATCCATATCATATTTACGCAGAACCTTGTAGTCTTTTGGTCCCATGTACATGTCCATGGCAATGCTTTCGTTGGGTTTACCTTCATAAGGCAAACGGAAACTGGCATTGTATTCACGGATGAAATTGGCATTCTCGTCACCTTGTTTGGTGGTAATTTTGATAGGCTGCTGAATGCCTTTTTCAGACACCAGGGTACTGGTAAAGAACTGCTGCGAAAAACCGAGCCATTTAATGGGCTCTTCCAAAGTTTCGTCATCATCTTCGCCCGTAGAAAGGCTTTTCACCTTTTCATCTTCGGCACGCTGGTAATAAACCGTGGTTTTATTTTTCTCCTGTTTGGGGTCTTTTTCCTGGATCGGGGTTACCTGCTTCCACTCCATCTCAAGCGGCACATTGCGGTTTAACACATTGTCCAGCCCCACGAGGTTGATGTCGAAGCCCATCATGTAGTTGTTTCCTTTTACCGTGTAAAGGAATTCAATGTATTTGTCTTTACTGCCCGCGTAGGCACGCATGGGAATGTTGATGCTGTTTTCTCCGCTCACCTTGGCTGATTTGGCATCGGTGCTGAAGTACAGGCTGTCGGTTCCGAAACGGCGGTTACCCACATTCAGCGGAATACGGTAGTAGGATTCCTTGGCATTGAAAAGCTTCACGGTATCCTTATTGCTGTAAACCTTGTAATCTTTTAACAAAACCTCCTGAATCAAACCGCCTTTGGGCTGGAAGAAAACCACCATGTGGTCGTTTTCGATTCGGATCAGCTCATTTGAACCGCTTGCCGCTCCGGCAAAAGGACCATACATATCCGCCTGACGGCTTTGCATGAGTGAATCTGAGAGCATCGGGCTGTTGGCGGTATCGGCCGGGGCATTTCGCTTTTGGGCCATGAATTCGGCGGTTTTGGCCGAATCGGCTGATGCCTGAACGGCTTTGGCCTGCTGGGTTGAATCCCGCACGAATTTTGCGCGGGCGCGCTCCTCATCTGAAGGTGAGCTGATTATACCAAAAGTTATGACAATCCCCAGGATCAACAAAACTCCTATTATCGTATTACGGTCCATGTTTCCTTATGACGCTTTTTTGTGAAAGTGGGCAAAGATAGCCGGTTCAACCGCCTTTGCCAATAATTTTTTCGACAGAAAAACAATTCCGGCCTACGAGGGGTTATCTTTGTATTGAAAACATGGACTTAGGACACTACACATACCTGGCCTTAAATCTGGGAACGCTTTTTTTTCCGCTGCTTCTTTCCTTTGATAAAAAAGTGGCGTTTTACCGCATGTGGCCTTCCATTTTGCCCGCAATTATCCTCACCGCCAGCGTTTTTATCCCTTGGGATATGTGGAAAACCGATTTAGGCGTATGGTCTTTTAACGACGAATACTTACTTGGTATTTATATCGGCAACCTGCCCTTAGAAGAATGGATGTTCTTTTTTACGGTCCCCTACGCCATTGTATTTATTTACGAATGTTTGAAAGCCTATTTCCCCGATTGGCTTGGAAACCGTGGAACGGGTATTTCCAAGTGGGTGTTTGGCATACTGATTTTTGTAACCCTGTTCTTTACCGACCGCACCTATACCGTGATTACCTTTCCTTTTGCGGCCATTTTTCTGTTTATACATTACTATGTGTTGAAAAACCGCTATGCCGGACGCTTTTGGGTGGCGTACCTGGTGCATTTGATTCCCTTTTTCTTGGTGAATGGAGTATTAACATCCTTGCCGGTGGTGATGTATAATCCGGCCGAACAGATTGGCATCCGCATTTTTTCGGTTCCGATTGAAGACAGCGTATATTCGCTTCTACTCTTTTTGATGAATGTTACCCTACATGAATTTATACAAGAGCGTAGGAAAATAAAATCGGGCAAGAGCTGATGCTTAATTTTATGATTTTGGGATTCTAATTCCCATCACGAGTTGAAAACCTAATGCTGTAAGGAGAAGCGGCGCATTAATAATTTGTAATCCCGCACCGCTTAATATACGGATTTAAAACTAATGCTGTAAGGCAAAGCGAAGCGGCGCATGTAATAATTTGTAATCCCGCACCGCTTAATACACGGATTTAATACTAATGCTGTAAGGCAAAGCGAAGCGGCGCATGTAATAATTTGTAATCCCGCACCGCTTATTATGCGGATTAAAAATCCGCCAAGTAGTCTCCGCGGGATTACAAATCCCTTGGAGCGCTGGAGCTAATGTTTTGGTATGTGATTTTGGAATTCTAATTCCCATCACCATTTGAAATCATAAATCCTCATCACTAAACACAAAGACTTCCATTCCCAAGTATTGCGTTTCTGAAGATTTATGCATCCCATTTTTTCGAGCCACGTGCATAGAGTCCGTATTTGTTTTTTCGATGATGGAAATAAAATAAGGTGCTATTTTATTTTGTTGACCAAAGCGTTTCATCTGTTTGGCCATTTCGGTGCCGAAACCTTGGTTCCAATAGTTTGGTTTTAAGGAATACCCGATTTCATATTCGGTATTACCGTTCAAATCCCGGAGTAAAATTCCGGCCATACCGATTAGCTTGCCGCTACTTCTTTCAATAACAGCCAAATGCCCCAATCCTTCATTCCTGTATCGTTCCAGCTGCCTCATCACCCATTCGGTAGCCAGCGTTTGATGATCTTTTGAGGTATCAATACCCAAAAAGTGCAATCTATCATTATTCATAAAGAATTCAGACCATGATTCAATATCATCCTCTCTTAAAGCACGAAATAATAGCCTGTCAGATTCCTGGTTGAAATAATCCGTTTGCATTGTTCAAGTATAATATAAATATATTTAATTCTTGGGAAATCGTGAAAGCCCCTGATGCTGTATAGGATTTATTTCAGCTTCCCATGCACTTCGGCAAATCCTTTGGCGCGGGAACTTAAATTGAGCGAACGGCTAAGGATAAACAACAATTCTACTAATTTTTATAATGGCTTGAGGATGAATTTTGTCGATGGATAAAGAGTTGAATTTGTAGAGGGTATTGTTATGCTGCCAGTAGTTAATTTTACCTGTTCTAGAAGCCATTCGTTTTAGTTCATCTATATTTTTGCATATAAGCTGTAATTCAATCTTATCACCAACCCTAATACCATCTTCTGACATATAGGGCGAATTGGCACCGAAAATAGATATACTATTGCAAAAACTTGTATCAGAACGATTCAAATTCGTATTAAAAGAAATAATTACTTTTTCTTTATCAAATGCATATTTATCCCATCTGATTGTTTCAAAACCTCCGCCAAGAAGATATGCTTTATACATGCCGGTTTTATGGGTTGGCTTAGAAAGAAGAAGCTGTCCATATTCGGAAGTAAAGAAACTTTGCTGGGTTAAACCTCTCAGCGAACTGCTCTTAATGGCGGTTTGTGCATTTGCTCCGAAATAGAAAAAAATAAAAAAGATACATGAGAAGAATCTAGAGAACGCCATATTACTTTTTAAGTAAAACGTTAACCGTTTACTAGCAAATATATGATTTTTTACGGATTAATTTTTGGGGGAAATAAATTTATAACATATTCCGTTTAGCATGCCCTACATTCTTTTTTACATTTAATCGATCCCCTTCCACCATGCCGCAAACTGCTGTGTGCTGTCGTTCAGGTAAACCGGCTCCCCAATCATGGGTGTGAGCAGCGGAATTTGGCCCTGGTTCAGTTCTGTTATTTTGTTTAAGGGCTCATCCCAGGCGTGCAGCGCCAGTGCAAATTTTGACGAGTGAACGGGTAAAAGTCGCTTAGCTTTTAAATCCTTGGCAGCCAGCAATACCTCATCGGGTAACATGTGTATGGCTTGCCATGCCACATTATACTGTCCATTCTCTAAAATAGCGAGGTCAAATTCACCGAAGCGCTCTCCTATTTCGGCAAAATGAGTATCGTAACCGCTATCACCGCCTATGTATATTTGCAGCTTGGGCGTTTGCAGAATAAAGGAGAGCCAGAGCGTATTGTTACGCGAAAACATACGGCCCGAAAAATGCCTGGCAGATGCCGTGTGCAGCGTAAATCCTTTATCCAGTTCCAGGCTTTCGTTCCAGTCTTTTTCAATTATATTTGCGGTATCGTAGCCCCAGTATTCAAAATGGGAACCCACACCTAAGCCGCAAACCACCTTGTTTACTTTGCTTTTCAGTTCTACCATACTCGGATAGTCGAGATGATCGTAGTGGTCGTGTGTGATGAGCAGGTAATCAATGTCGGGCATATCCGCTGCCGAATATAAATCGGTGCCCGGAAACGATTTGTTGCTGCCCGGAGCCGGAGCCGCGTTGCCGCTGAAAACCGGGTCAACCAGAAAACGTTTCCCCTCAATTTGCATAAAATACGAGGAATGCCCAAACCACACCAACACATCGCTATCGGAGGGCAGGCTCAATAAATCGGTTTTGATGGCGGGTAAGGGAAACCCGGGTTTATTTCGGGCATCTTTTTTAAACAAAAAATTCCATATCACACCGGGCATCGAATAGCCTTCGCTTAAATCGGGAGTGAAATGTCTATTTTGAAACTTACCGTCTTTATAATTGGGCGACTGCTTCATCCGCTCCAGGCGCGCACCCGATGGAGCCTTTCCAAACAATGGCTGCCGAAGAGATAGAAAAATACCCAAGGCCAGCAGCAGCAGGAAGCTCAAAAAAAAGATCATGATTCGGTTGCGAGTTTTATGTTTGTTTGCCATTTTGTGTTTCTGGCCACGAAAGTAGACATACCGGACAGATTGCGGTAAACGGAGTTTAAATTTAACAAAGCCGAAAAATAAACCGGTAGCTTATTGGTATGCGTGCGTATGCAAAAAACATCTACTTCACCAAAAAACGGACAGACATACTACAGGTGAGTTTAATCTTTTTAAACTGAATTTCAGGAACCTCCTCTTCATAAACAGGCCTTGGTTCATCATGGACTACTAAATTTATATTCCTTTATTACCTGTCAATTGCCTATTCCCTGTAAAGCCATCAATACAAAATAAGTCCTACTTTAATCTTTTCGGGTGGAAGGAGGTAAATTTTTAATCAATCTATCAAAATCGCTTTCAAACAAGCGATCTTGTATGATTCTGTATTTTTCAAATTCGGCTTCGGCATGCGCTTTGGCTATTTCAGCCGTTACTTTTCCCGCATCTTGCAATATATTTCTGTCGGTGGCTTCAATAAATTTGTTGAGTCGGATTTCCCAATCTTGCATGGACATGGGTATTTGCCGTGAAGCCATATCTTCTGCCAAATCTAAATAAGCTGAGACCAACCTTTGGAGCTGTTGCATTTCTTTTTCAGTAAGGTAGTTTTTGGCAACACTTACATCAAATTTTTGGATTTTCCCTTTCGGTGCATCTTTCCAAGTGGTTAAACCCATATTTTCCTTTTGGTGGTCTGCACGGTTTACTATAATTTCAGCAGCAGTATTGCCGTGTATTGCCCAGTGTAATTTGTTTTGTACGGTAGCAAAAAAACGTTGTGTAGCAGTGGCAGTTAAATCATAGTCAAATGCAGTTGCGTATATGTCGGTAATTTTTTGATAGAATTTTCGCTCGCTTAGACGTATTTCTCGTATTCGCTGTAATTGTTCTTCAAAGTATTTTTTACCGAGAATGCTACCGTCATTCTTCAAGCGTTCATCATCCATAGCAAAGCCTTTAATGGTAAACTCTTGCACAATTTGGGTTGCCCATTTTCTAAACTGTACCGCTCGTTCTGAATTTACTTTATAGCCTACTGCAATTACAGCAAAAAGGTTATAGTGAAGGGTATCATATTTTTTGCCATCATTGGCAGTTATTCGAAATTTTCGAATAACTGAATTTTCATCTAATTCATTATCCGAGAAAATTTTTTTCAAATGATAATTAATTGTATTGGATTCTATTTCATAAAGAATTGCCATCATTTTTTGCGATAGCCAAATATTTTCATCAGCATAAATTACCTCTACACCGCTTTGTCCGGTGGCACTTACAAAGGTTAAGTATTCTGCTGCCGAAGACCTTATAATATCTCTATCTTGTTTCTTTTTTCCCATACTTTAATTAGCTCTGCGAGGAAAGTTAAAAATTATTATCCCACTTTATACATAAAGGTAATTATTATAAAATAAGTTGCATTGCATTAGAAACTTATTTATTATCTTTCAATTACAACTTAATGTCGACCATACAATTTATTTTCTAAAAATCATATGGTCAAATATACGGTATGTCGGCTTCAAAATTTATGTTGTATACAGAACTTATTCAATACTATTAGAAAAACAACCAAACCGCTCTGTGCCTCAGCGGAAAAAAGAACATTGTATTACAAATTCCCCAGTCCTTTATCCTTCATCCTTACTCCTTCATCCATTCTATCAAAATGATTGTCTCTATTATGGATGAGAACCAAGACTCAGCGACTTTTTAGCTTGCGAACCATTGCCTATTGCCTATTGCCTTTTGCCTATATTCCCTATTATCGCCTATTGCCTATATTGCCTTCCCAAACCAAACCTACATATTCCTCCTGTACTGCCCTCCTACTTCAAACAGTGCCTTGGTAATCTGGCCCAGGGTGCAGTATTTTACGGCTTCCATGAGTACCTCAAAAAGGTTGTCGTTTTGGATGGCGGCGGTTTGTAAGGCGCTGAGCTGGGCGTTGATCTGCGCCGAATGGGCCTTGTGCATGTTCTGTACGGTTTGAATCTGTACCTGCTTCTCTTCCTCCGTGGCACGGATAACCTCGGCCGGAATAATGGTGGGCGATCCCTTGGAACTTAAAAAGGTGTTTACCCCGATGATGGGATACTCGCCCGTATGCTTCAGGGTTTCGTAATACAAACTCTCTTCCTGGATGCGGCTGCGCTGATACATGGTTTCCATGGCGCCCAATACGCCCCCGCGCTCGGTAATGCGGTCAAATTCGGCATAAACGGCTTCCTCCACTAAATCGGTGAGCTCCTCAATAATAAAAGCACCCTGCAGCGGATTTTCGTTTTTGGCCAGTCCCAACTCTTTGTTGATGATCAACTGTATGGCCATGGCCCGGCGAACCGATTCTTCGGTTGGGGTGGTAATGGCCTCATCGTAAGCATTGGTATGCAGGGAGTTACAGTTATCGTAAATGGCATACAAGGCCTGCAGCGTGGTGCGGATATCGTTAAAATCAATCTCCTGCGCATGCAGGGAACGCCCCGAGGTTTGGATATGGTACTTGAGCATCTGCGAACGGGCATCGGCACCGTACTTATCGCGCATGGCTTTGGCCCAGATACGACGGGCCACACGGCCAATTACGGCATACTCCGGATCTACCCCGTTGCTGAAGAAAAAGGACAGGTTAGGCCCGAAATCGTTAATGTTCATGCCCCGGCTCAGGTAATATTCCACATAGGTAAAGCCGTTTGAAAGCGTAAAGGCCAACTGCGTGATGGGATTGGCTCCAGCCTCGGCAATGTGGTAACCGCTGATGGACACGGAATAAAAATTGCGCACCTTGCGGCGTATGAAATAGTCCTGCACGTCGCCCATGAGGCGGAGGGCAAACTCGGTGCTGAAAATACAGGTATTCTGGGCCTGGTCTTCTTTCAGAATGTCGGCCTGTACGGTTCCGCGCACGGCACTCAGGGTTTCGGCCTTAATTTTGGCGTACACCTCGGCGGGTAAAACCTGATCTCCGGTTACACCCAGGAGCATCAAACCCAGTCCGTCGTTCCCTTCGGGAATATCGCCACGGTATGCGGGACGCGGGACGCCCAGTTGTTTGTAAATGGCTTCAATCTTGGCATCCACTTCGGCTTCCAGTCCGTTTGCTTTGATGTACAGCTCACACTGCTGGTCGATGGCGGCATTCATAAAAAAGCCGAGCAGCATAGGCGCCGGACCGTTAATGGTCATACTCACCGAGGTTTTGGGATCGGCCAGGTTAAAGCCCGAATAGAGTTTTTTGGCATCATCCAAACAGCAGATACTTACCCCGGAATTACCGATTTTTCCGTAAATATCGGGACGTAAATCGGGATCGTTTCCGTACAGGGTAACGGAGTCGAAGGCGGTGGAAAGGCGTTTGGCCGGCATACCCAGCGAAACGTAGTGAAAACGGCGGTTGGTGCGCTCCGGACCGCCCTCGCCCGCAAACATGCGGGTGGGATCTTCGCCCTCCCGTTTAAACGGATAAATACCCGCCGCATACGGAAATTCGCCCGGTACGTTTTCGGCCAGGCTCCAGCGTAAAATATCGCCCCATCCCCGGAATTTGGGTAAAGAAACCTTCGGAATCTGAATATGGGAAAGGGATTCGGTATGTGTCTTGATTTTAATTTCCTTGTCGCGCACCATGAAACTGTAGAACTCACCGGTATAATTGGCACGTTTGGCATCCCAGTTGCGTATGATTTCCCAGTTACGGGGCTCAAGGTCCAGTTTAATGCGGTCAAATTCGGCCAGCAGCACTTTTGCAATGTCGGCATTTTTGGTGCTTGCCTGTACTTCTTCCAAACCTCGCTCCCACTCGCCTTTTGACGGATTTAGGGTGATACCCGTAAGGCTTTCCAGGGTTTTTACGATGGCGTATAGTTTTTCGGCTAAATCGGCCTGTTTGTTGAGGCTGTTGTTGTATTTACGGTTGGTTTCGGTAATCTCGCTCAGGTAACGGGTACGGTTGGGCGGAATGATGTATACCTTTTCGGACATGCCGGCCGTAAGCGCAAAATCAGAAGAAAGGCTCTGACTGCCCGTGCGTTCCACGATTTTATCCATAATGGCCCTGTACAGGCGGTTAGTGCCCGGATCGTTGAACTGGCTGGCAATGGTGCCAAAAACGGGCAGCGATTCTTCGTCCGCTTCCCATAGGTTATGATTGCGGCGGTATTGCTTTTTCACATCGCGAAGCGCATCCAGGGCACCGCGTTTGTCAAATTTATTGATGGCCACAATGTCGGCAAAGTCCAGCATGTCAATCTTTTCAAGCTGGGTGGCGGCACCAAATTCCGGTGTCATCAGGTAAAGCGAAACATCGCTGTGGTCCAAAATTTCAGTGTCGGACTGACCGATACCCGAAGTTTCGAGTATGATTAAATCAAAATGGGAAGCTTTTAGGATATCCACCGCATCGCCCACGTATTTGCTCAGGGCCAGGTTACTCTGGCGCGTGGCAAGCGAGCGCATGTACACACGAGGGTTACGTATGGCGTTCATGCGGATACGGTCGCCCAGAAGGGCACCGCCGGTTTTGCGTTTGGATGGATCTACGGAGATAATCCCGATGTTTTTTTCGGGAAAATCAATCAGAAAGCGGCGTACAAGCTCATCCACCATACTTGATTTTCCGGCCCCGCCCGTTCCCGTAATTCCCAGAATCGGGGTTTGGGAAGCTTTGGCCATTTCCTTCACTTCTTCGAGCATGGCTTTGCTCTGTTCCGGGTAGTTTTCGGCGGCTGAAATGAGCCTGGCTATGGCTCCGTGTGCATTCGGATTCAGATTTTTATGTTCATCCCTGAGCGTTTCGCCCACGGCATAATCGGAGCGTTGCATGAGGTCGTTAATCATACCCTGCAGTCCCATGGACCTTCCGTCGTCGGGATGGTAAATGCGGGTGATTCCGTAAGCCTGTAATTCCTCAATTTCGCTGGGTAGGATGGTTCCGCCGCCGCCGCCAAAAATTTTGATGTGGCCGGCTCCTTTTTCGCGAAGCAAATCGAACATGTATTTGAAATATTCCACATGCCCACCCTGATAACTGGTCATGGCAATGGCATGGGCATCTTCCTGTATGGCCGTGTTCACCACTTCTTCCACGCTGCGGTCATGCCCCAGGTGAATCACTTCGGCGCCCGTAGCCTGAATGATCCGGCGCATGATATTGATGGCGGCATCATGCCCGTCGAAGAGACTGGCAGCCGTAACGATACGAATTTTGTGCTTGGGAATATATGGCGTGTTGTCCTGCATACGATGAACGTTTGTGAGGGGCAAATATAATGGATTTTAGCGTTGGCAATTGCTTCCCTTAAGGCATTGGAAATGAGCTGAAATTGAAAAATAAAGGTGAAAAGGCAGTCAATTTGTCAGATTAAATGAACGCTTCCTAAACTTTCGTTAAAATACCCGCTTAATAATTTCTTAACTTTCTAATTTTCAGTAAATCAAACAATAAGCCCATTTATGAGCAGGGTTAAACGCCTTGCGGGCGCAAACCGGAGGGCATCAGCGCGATTATTTTTGGTTACTTTGGCCTTTCAAAAAATTGAGGACATTGAAGGATCAAAAAGTTGCCTTTATTATCAACAAGGGATCGGGGAATGTGTTAAAGCGGGCATCCAAGGCAAGGCTGAAGGAATATATTGAGAAAAACATGCCCGAATTCGTGGTGTTTGAACCATCGAGCGCTGAAGAGTCGGCAAAGATTACCAAACAACTGATTGCCGAAAAATACGATGCCGTTTTTGCCTGTGGCGGAGACGGAACGGTGAATACCATTGCCTCAGAACTCATTCATACGGATACCGCGCTGGGCATTATTCCTTTTGGCAGCGGAAACGGTTTTGCACGGTACCACCAAATTCCCATGCACTGGAAAAAGGCACTCTATGTAAGTAAAAACTACCGCGAACATGTGTGCGATACGGGTGTAATCAATGGAAAATGTTTTGTGAACGTGGCCGGCATCGGGTATTCTGCCCATATTTCAAAACAGTTTAAGCAGGAGAAAGGACGCGGTGTACTGGGCTATGCAAGGGTTTTGCTCAAAAACCTGAAATTTGATAACCGCCTGCTTAAAATGGAATCGGAACGGGGAACCTACGAGGGCGAAGTATTTTCGCTCGAATTTGCCAACGGCACGCAATGGGGCTCTAACGTTTACCTGGATAAAGACAATCCGATGGATGACAACACCTTGGTGGCCGTGGCTTTTAAGAAAATATCATTTTTTCAGCTGCCCTTTCTGGTGATTCGGGTTTTGTTATATTTAACTAAAGGAAGCAGCTACGTGCATAAGTTAAAAGGAAGCAGTTTTAAAGCCGAATATGCGGACATTTTGCCCATTCATATTGACGGTGACTATGCCGGCAAATCAAAATCACAGATTGTGGTGGAATCGGTGCCCAAAAGTTTAAAAGTATGGGTACCGAACTAATTTCGTAAGATAACCGTTAGTTAGGAAGAACGGAATTTTGAATTATAAAAGTGGAACGAAAAAAAATAATCAGACGCAGTAAAATTTCCCTCCTGACCATACTGGTAAGCGGATTGGTGATTTATATACTGGGTTATTTTTTCGGCCGTCCGATTCTAGAATCCAAACTGAAAGACGCCTTTAAAAAAGCCTCGGCAGGAAAATATGTATTGGAATTTGCCGATTTAAATATTTCGTACCCCAACCGGGGCATTTACCTGAGCCAATTGAGTATAAAGCCCAATCCCGACAGTATATTAAGCATGAAGGATGCCGATTTACTGGAAATGGATTGTAAAGAAGCCTCGATATACGGAATTCATTTTTTTGAGACATTTTTCAGCAAGGGATTTTCGGCAGGTGAATTAAAACTGAATGAACCCCAAGTAAGGCTTTGGCGCTCGGGAACTCCGGTTCAGAAGAAAAAAGATACGCCCAGGAAGGATTTCGGTAATTTGAAATTAGATAAAATCCGGATTTCGAATGCCAAAACCATCATCAAAGATCGTGAAACGGACCGGTTTTTATTCCGCACGGAGCAGTTTAATTTATTTGTGGAAGGTTTTTCGCTTACCAAAAACCTGATTCCGGTGTACGATCATTTTACGCTGGAAACGGAAAATAATGCCATTACGCTTTTGGGCGGAAATGAGTTTATAATCGGGAAACTGTTTATTGCGGGTGGTCCGGATTATACGGCGCTCAGTGCCGAAAAGTTTGATATCAGCGAGATTGAAAAGCCTTTACGGGCCACGCTTAAAATTCCGGATGAAATTAAATTTTCATTGGAGAGCATCAGCCTTGAAGCTGAATCCATGCGTGAGCTTGTGGAACTGATCGGCAGCGGACATACCGAAAAAATTAAAATCAGCAAGCTGCTCATCAAAGCGCCGAATATAACACTGTATACCAAGATACCGGGGGCAGGCGACAGCATTGAAGTGGAAAAAGAAGCATCCATTTTTGAGAAGTTGGCTCTTCCGAGTATTGAAAAAATCGGGATTGTGGACGGCATTTTTACGTACAAAACCAAGAGGGCCAAACGTCCTATATTTAAAGCCGAAGGAATTAGTTTTTCTGCCACTGCCCTGCGCCCGTTTTTCCGCAACCATATTCCACTTATTTGCAGCAACCTGAGTGTATCGGCCAAAGAAACCCAATACACCCAACCCGGTTCCGACTATACGTTTAATGTAAACCACTGGAACTACCGTGCGGCCACCGATTCGCTGCTTATTTATGGCCTGCGGATGAATCCGCATCAGTCGGTTGATTCTTTTCACCGTTACCAAAAATGGCGGATTGACCGTTTTGAATTCAAATCAGACACCGTTGAGATACAGCACCTGAATTTACCCAAATATGCTTCCCTTGAAAAATTCGGTCCGGATACCATTGTTTTCAAAAACCCCGAATTTCAAGCGTTTAACGACAAACGCCTGAACCATGACCCCAATTTTAAAAAGCCTTTTCCGCTGGGAATGCTGAGGGGTTTGGGCGGTTATTTTGAGATAGGCGGTATCCATTTCAAAAATGGGAAACTCACTTACAGTGAACTGGTGGCAAATAGCCCCGGCAAAGGAAATATAAGCATGCAGAACGTGGATTTTAAAGCCGTGAACATCAAACATCCAGCCTTGCCAGGTGATTCGCTGCATCTGTTATTCAGCGGCTCCTTCGGGAAAGAAAGCCATGCCGAAATTAAGGTGGATATTCCGCTTTTTGGTGAAGATGAAATCCAACATGCCCGCGGGAAAATCAAAAACCTGAATTTTAAGACCCTGAATTCCATTACCGAAAACACGGTTTTTCTGGGCTTTGCCGATGGTGTATTGGATTCGAGCGAGTTTTGGTTTACAGCCAAAAACGGGGTTTCTGAAGGTTATTCATTCTTTTACTACCGCGACTTAAAAGTGAAAATTTATAAGGTAAAAGAAGTGAAAGCATATAACAATGCCAAGCTGCTTTTTAACCGTACTTTTTTATCTCTTGCCGCCAATTTTCTGATCAACAAAAACAATCCCGATCCCGAAGGATACAGTTATCCCGGGCGCATGGAATTTGAGCGTGATCCGCTGAAAGGGCCGCTTAATTTCTGGATTAAAACCATCATGACGGGACTTATGAATACCGTGGTGGATGATATTTCGGAATTAAAAGAACTTCAGGAAGAAATTAAAGGCCTTAAAACACAGTCAACCACCGGACTTTTAAGTAAAATGAAATCCGACCCGGCCAAGCGGAATGCCCGCCGGATGATCCGTGAAGCCAAAAAAACGACTAAGAACGGGGATGAAAACTGATAACCGTTTCTCGTAAATATTCGCGATCGAGGTGGGTGTAAATTTCGGTTGTTGTTATACTGGCATGTCCCAACATATCCTGTACGGCACGTAAATCGGCACCGCCCTCCACCATGTGTGTGGCAAATGAATGGCGCATGGTATGCGGGGATATATTTTTCCTGATTCCCGCTTTGGCCGCCAATTCCTTTATAACCAGAAATACATAAACCCTACTGAAGGCCTTGCCATTGCGGTTCAGAAATACAAAATCTTCCTGCCCTTTCACCGGATGCATCTGCGAGCGGTCGTGTACCAAAAACAATTCCAGCTGTTTGAGGGCCTGTCCGCCAATGGGAACGAAGCGTTCTTTTGAACCCTTTCCGAGCACCTTCAAAAAGCCTTCATTTTTATAAAACCCCGAAATTTTCAAATCACATAATTCGCTCACGCGCAATCCGCAGCCATAAAGCACCTCAACGGCAGCACGGTTTCGGCGGCCTTCGGGTTTGCTCAGGTCAATGCAGTCAATCATGCGCTCCACTTCATCAATGGAGAGTACTTCGGGCAGTTTGCGTTTCTGTTTGGGCATTTCGAGCAGTTCGGCCGGATTTTCCTTAATAATGTCCTCCATGCGCAAATACTTGAAAAAAGCCCGTAATCCCGACAAAATGCGGGCCTGAGACGGAGCCGCCAGGCCCAGGTCAAAAATAAAAACGGTAAATTCTTCCAGGTGTTTGAGCTTAATTAGATCTAAACTACCTGAAAAACCGCCTGTTTCCAAGTAGCGGAAAAACTTGCGAACATCTTCTAGGTAGGCATCAATGGAGTTTCCGGCCAGTGATTTTTCCAGCTTTAGGTAAGTCCTGAATCCTTTTATGTACTGTTCAGCGTTCAAATGTGTAATTTAGCCCAAAAATAGGATTATCCGCGCATGAAAATCATCATCATAAACGGTCCCAACTTAAATTTATTGGGCGTACGCCAGCCGGAGATATACGGTTCTGAGCCTTTTGAAGCGAAACTGAAGGACTTACGCAGTCAGTTTCCCGAGCTGGATATTCACTATTTTCAGTCGAACCACGAAGGTGAGCTGATTGACAAACTGCATGAAACGGGTTTCAGTTATGCGGGAATCATTTTAAATCCGGGCGGCTATTCCCATACCTCGGTTGCACTTTCGGATGCGGTTGCGGCCATCAAAAGTCCGGTAATCGAGGTGCATCTCAGTAATATTTATTCCCGTGAGGAGTTCCGCAGGCATTCGTTTATTTCGCCGTATTGCAAGGGCGTGATTTCGGGTTTGGGTTTATACGGCTATGAGGCCGCTTTGCATGCCCTAATTTCGCTTGAGCTTGAAAAATGAACATACGCGCGCTCTTATTAATCCGCCCCAAACATTTTGGTTATAACACCGAAACGGCCGATTCCAATACATTTCAGAACAAACCGGATGCAGAAACCGCCTTATCGGCCCAAGAAGCCCTACGCGAATTTGATGCCTGTATGGCACAATTAGCCCGGCATGGCATTCCGTTTACCGTTATTGAAGACTTGGATCAGCCGCCACTCCCCGACTCCGTTTTTCCCAATAACTGGATCAGCACCCATGCAGACGGGAAAATGGCGATTTATCCCATGTTCACGGCCAACCGCCGGGCAGAAGTACGGGATGATATCATGGAAAAACTGAAATTGAGCTACGGATATTCCGAACTCATTGATTTTAGAACACAGGACGGGATTTGTGAAGGCACCGGAAGTTTGGTGTTTGACCAGGAACAGCGTTTGGCCTATGCCGTACTTTCGCCGCGTACGGAAGAAAATATAACAAAATTCATTTGTGCCCGTTTGGGTTATGAACCGATTTTTTTGAAAGCCTACGCAAACGGAAAGCCCATTTACCATACCAATGTACTCATGTGCTCGGCTCCGGAATTTACCCTCATCTGCCTGGATGCATTGGACACGGAAAGCAGGGAACGTTTCCTACAGGCACATCCAAAAACAAAATCCTTGATAGAGATTACGGCAAGCCAGATGAATCATTTTGCCGGCAATATGCTCAGTGTGGATTGTGAATCGGGTAAATTCATAATACTATCCGAAACCGCCTATGCGGCCTTAAACGAAGCTCAACTCGCTGCCATTTCCCGGCACCGGAAAATGGTACGTTTCCCTATTTCACATATTGAAAAAATTGGGGGCGGCTCAGCCAGGTGTATGCTGGCTGAATTGTTTTAGGTGAGGATTTCTATTCTCTGGTGCTGTTTGTGATTTATTTAATTTTCCGTTTTACTCGATTAATCCCTTTAAAACGCTTCTAAACATGCCGACTCAAGCGTTGGTATTTGCGTCGTTTTTTCTAAAAGGTTAGTTTTTTTTTTGATTTGGGGAGAAGGTTGTGCAACAGCTACCGTTGTTAGTGGCTGGTGTTTATTGTTTTGGTTTAATTGGTATCCAAATTTCTTCTTCTGAATTTGGGTCGTTGTTCTTGTATTTGTCGCCCAACACTTCAAAATGAGGTCTGTCGTCTAATAAGTATTTTGAACTCGGTAACCAAGTCCCAAAAATGTATTGAAATATACTTGGGTCGTTACTTGAACCTTTATAGTCAAACACTGCATAAAGTCCGCCTGCCAATGAAAATGTTTCCATTTCTGTCGGCACACTTTCAAAATTTGTTACTTCAACGGTTGCCCATTTTTCAAATTCATTGGTTGGTTTGAAGTCCGCAAAATATGTCGGTTTATACACTTGTATTGAAATCAAATCATTAGAAACATTATTTGTTATTTCTCTGCGTTTGGGAATAAAATTTTGCCACAGTTCGCCAGTCTTGTTGTTGGCTAAACTCATAGTTAGTCGTTTGCCAATTAGCTTTTTATCGGATAAATTTTCAATTCTTGGTGTCATATTTTTTTAATTAGAATGTTCAATTTCAATGTCATATTTGTCTAAAAGACCTGCAACGCCCAAAATTGAAAACTTTGCTTAAGAAGTTGGCGATTTCGAAGCACAAAACTGTCAACCTGCACGAAAGTTTGATTGAAAAACTGAACTTGAATATAAGCACATCACCCCACATGACGCAAAACGTGTGTGCTTGTTGCACAACTCGTTTTCAAGTTTATTTATGTCCATTTGATAAACATTCATCTTTATAACTCGTTGATATTGTTCATTTAAGTTAATTCATTTTTTAAATTTTCGTAAAACTTTTGTTTATTCATAGTTGTGCAACAGCCACGCCTGTTAGCGGTAGTTTTTATCATTTAATTTTGTTTCTATAAATGCCTCTAAGTCGAGTATAAAATTCTTGTTGTCATTATTTTGTCTGAATAGCTGTTCAATTAGTGCAACTGGGATTTCTTTGTTTACCACTTTTTTTGTGAAGTCTGGATTGGTGTTTATGAACTCTGCTTTTATTGAATGGTCACGACAAAAGGAAATTAGTATTTCAGATGCAAATTTGTCATTTGTTAAGTGAGCTGCATTTTTAATTTTTTCTAAGTCCTTGTCAAGGTCTGGATAGTCAGTTGAAATGAAGTTTTTTGTTGGCTTAACTTGTATCTGACTCTTTGGGGCATTAAAAATTACTTCTTTTGATTCAGGAATTGTCAATATTCTTTGTTGTCTCTCTGAACTGTAAGTATCATTTAAAAACTGAAGTATAGTCGTTAAAGAATTGAGTTTATTATCAAATTTATACTCGTTCACTAATAACGCATATTCTTCCTTACCGTCAACCTTTAATGCTAAGACAGTATCGTCTATGAATCCTTGTTTAAATAAATAGCTTCCGTCATTTCTGTCAATTAGAAGTGAGTTGTTACCTAAATATTCCCAAGTTCCTTTCTCTATCTTTCCATTTTCAGAGATAAGAAGTTGGTTGTCCTTGTCTCTAAAAATGAAAACTACTTTTCTATTAAGTTCTTCGTCAATAACCACCCAATGCTTATTTGTCAAAACGGTCAAGTTGTCCAGCTTTTGGCTGAATCTTTGAATTTTCGGAATTATTTCAAGTAGAAATGTTTTCATTGTTTTTATCGTCAATTAAAGTTACCGCTAACGTTTGGCAGCTACCCCAAGGTGGCGATTTCGAAGCACTTCACTGTCAACCAAGCACAAACTTTGAAAGAAGCTCAAAGCTTGATTTAACCACTGAACCGCCACTTTTGGGTAGGTGCTGTTGGGTGCTGGCTTTCTATTTGATGTCATATTTTTTCTCCCTTTGTTTAAATGCTTCATTTCCTCCTTCGAGTATTTCACATACGTGCTCTTTAATTCCTTGTGAGTGCAGAGTTACCTTAATTGAGTTGTCAAGCTCTTTGGTATTTTCTAAACTACCCGAAGTATATTGAAATTTAGCCCCGCCAATATTTGGAGTGTCAATTCCATTTTGGTTAGCTACAATTACTAATTCCGAATCAGCTCCTACAACAATGTTTGGGTTATGTGTCACAAGAATGATTTGTCTTTCTTTCTTTTTGTTTTTTAGGTATTTAACTAAGTCTTTATAGATTGCTCGGTTGTCTAAATCATCTTCTGGCTGGTCAATCAATATCGGGCAGTCTTTGTTACTAAAGTCTAAAAGTAGCATTAGAACAACAAACGCTTTTTTACCCTCGGACATCTTTTTGAACGTATCTTCATAAATAATATCATAGGTAATTTCAAAGAAATTAGTTGAAAGCACTTTTTGCGCAAAGCTAATGTTAGTATTACCTCCTTTTAGTGTAATATTATTCAGAAGCAACTTGTCAAACAAAGCGTGAGTTGATGTGAAAAAATCTTCGATAGTTTCAATTTTTTCATTAACAATTGATTGACCTTGATAGCTTTGTTGGTTAATTCCAAAATTTAATAAATCCTTATATCCTTGAGAATTTAATCGAGCAGAAGCTTTTATTTCAAGTTTGTCTTTAGCAATATCAAGAGAACTTTTCATTTCTTCGATTTTCTTGAAATAGTTCCTATGCGCCTCTTTGATTAAAGAAACAAAGCTTGTTATTTGTAGTCGTAACTCTTCATTTTCTTTTTTAATCAGAGATATGTCAGCCAATTTGTCTTTTTGAATCTTTAATTTTTCTTCAAGTTCCTTGTACTGTCTATTATTTTTAAATGTCTCTATACCCTTTATATAAACTGGACTGCTTTGAATTGACTCAATTTTTTGATTGTTTGCCTTTACTTCATCAGAATTTTTCTGCGATATTTTTTCTATGGAGTCTTGCCATTCCTTTTCAAAACGCAGTTTCAAATCATCATACTTTGCTCTTACCTCGTCTTTATTAGAATCGCTTAAAGCAACTATATCAAACTCTAAATCTTTGTTAATTAAAAATTTTGACTTTAACGATTGCAGCTTTAAGATTTGTGACTGTAAATTTTCATTAAGTTTTAGAAGTGTATCGGTTTCACTTTTTAACTTGTTATATTCTTGTAGTTCAGAATCAGAAATATTGATTTTTGTTTTTAATTCCTTTGATTCTCTTTCAAGTTTATCAATTTCACTTCGGATTCCTTTTTCATCACCTTTTTCCTTTAATTGTGCATTCTTTTTGACCAATTCATCTTGTAGCTGAAATAATTTATTAAGCTTATTGGTTATGTCCGTATTGTTCTCTGCACTGTAAGTTTCGTAATCTGCAATTAGATTATTTTTAGCTTTATCTTGTCTTACAATTTCTTCAATAAGTTTGTCTAGTTCATTGTTTTTGTTTTGAGCAAGACGGTACATATAACTTTGTGGAAAATACTCAATATTTCTATCGTTATTTATAACTCCGTCTTTCCAAGTCACGGTAATGCTACCGACAACTTCATTTACGAATTTTGTATAATCTTCATTATTGAATTTCACTTCCTTATCACAGTTCAATTTCTTTGCAATTGCACCTAAAAGCACCGACTTGCCAGTTGAACGACCTCCAATTATGGAGTTAAGGTTTTGATTGAAATGAATTTTTTGACTGTAGAAATCACTATGTGATATTTGAACCGAATCAATAACTTGATATTCCGCCTTTTCGTGAGGTTTTAGTGCTTGAATCCTAACCCTTTGTTTTGGTTCATAAATTACTTGTTTTAGTCCTTCAAATGAACAATCAGCTTTTATCCAACAATTTTCTTTTAAAACGTATTTCTTAATATTGTGATTATCTGAACAGATAATCATAGGAATATGCTTTCCTATTGCTGGGAATACAACATTGATATATCCATCTTTGTCATCTACTTTACCCAATTCATAAATATCAATTTGATTAGCTATTTCGGTCTTTTGTGCCTCACCGTGCGGTAATGAATGGGTTATATTTTCAATGCTATTTGTCTTATCTCCTGCGTGTATTGTTGTTATTCCTCCAAGACTTTTAACTAGTTTAATTGTTTCTTCTAAGTCACAGTATACTTGATTTGGCTCTTTTCCTTCTCCCTTAATCTTTTTTATATTAGTGGTATTCTCGATTTGTCCCCAAATGTATTCGAGATTACAATTTTCTGAGAATATACCAATAAAATGAATTGGTACTTTTCCTCTTGCATCTGACAAAAATTCAATACCTGGAAGAACCAATATGTCTTTTTCTTTTCCGAGACGTTGTAACTCTTGAATTCTTTCAATGTCTATTTTATGGTGGTCTGTAATTGCAACCACAGAAATTTGATTTGCCGATAAAGTATCAATTATTTCTTGATTTGTAATGGATTTGTCACCATAGTCATATGATGAAGGTGTATGAAAATGTAAATCCCATTTTCTCCAGTCTGAACCTCTTTCAATTTTTGTCATAATTTAATCTTTATCGGTATCTTTTTAAGCTTGCACCCAACGTTTTCGGGCTTGGCGAAGGTGGCGATTTTCACTATAAATGTTGATGCGGAGAACAAAACTTTGATTAACCACAAATGTGTCTGCGGAGCACTGAACCGCCACTTTTGCCAAACCCGTGTTATCGGCTGTTCTTCTTTCTGTCGTCATGGGTTAAATTTTTCAAATGTTTTTCCGTTGAACTTAAATGTTCCGTTGTCAGGTGTCCCAAGCCATAAGTCGCCTTGATTGTCCTTATACATTGAAACTAAATTAACGTCTTTCGTGCCGTCTTTAACTGAATAATTTGTGATGTTCTTGCCGTCATATTTATAAACTCCCTTGTCCCAAGTGGTCAGCCAAATATTTCCGATATTGTCCTCTATGATGTATGAATAGTAAACGTATTCGTCACCTCCAAATATTTTTGCGTTTCCAATTCCGTTGGTCTTTTGATATTGAAGTCTGTCGCTTTTTGTTGTTTTGTCAAAGTCAAAAATATACCGATGCCAAGTATTGCAAAACCAAAAACCACCTTCCTTGTCTTCAAATATTGAACGAATACCAAATGTTCCACCGTTTAAACCTATTGTTAAATCTTCTTCATACATCCATTTGATGGATTGTCCGTCAAAACGGCAAGCACCAAAAACTGAAGTGCCAAACCACATTGCACCTTTTCGGTCTTTATAAATACAATAGACTTCATAAGGACTAAAAAATGGATTGATGCCTTTTGCATAAATTTCATCGTGTAGGTAATGTTTTGGGAATTCTAATTGAAACAGATTTTTTCCATCATAGCGATAAGGTCCGTTTTCGTTTCTTTTACCCAATATGTTAAACCACAAATCATTTGGTTCTAATTTCCAGTCTTTACTTTTTATAGGTTGCAAAGTCGTAAATTGTTTTCCGTCAAATTTGTTGATACCACCAAGCGTTGAGAAAAATATATTGCCAAATTTATCTTCTTGAATTTGTCTTATACTATCGTTGCATAGTCCGTCTTTGGTCGTAAAATTGACAATAGTTTTGCCGTCAAAACGATACACACCTTCGCCATTACTCCCAAACCAATAGTTGTTCTTTTTGTCTTGAAACACATACCACAAATGGTCACCAAGTTTATTTACGGTGTCGCCTTGTGCAATGTTTTGGCTTAAATCGTCAGCGTTTGATGCTTTATTTTTTGTCTGTCCGTTGCACGATGTCAATATGGTCAGTATGCTAAAAAATAGGATTGTTCTTAACTTCATTGTCTGTCTGTTTATTGTTAGCATGGTCTGTAATAGAATAGCCGATAACTTGCGGCTATGCGCAACTCTCCTCCGCAATTTATTAAAAATAAATCGCTTACGTATCTAAAACTAAATACTTGTAAACGTTTGCAAGCATTTACAAACGGGTAGCCAGCTAAATGGGTTTTATTTATCATGGTTATATGAGTTAAAAAGCGAAAGTAGGGGTTGGTGGGGAGAAAAGCAAATTTTTGAGGCAAGAGGCAATGGGCAATAGTGGCATTTTATAGACCGCTGCGCTCAAAGATAAAAGATTAAAGACCGCTTTGCTCAAAGACTCCGTTTGGGTTAATAGGGATGTGAAACGCAGTCCTTGTTCCTTGTTCCTTTGTCAATTGGTTATTGGTTATCTGTTATCGGTTGTAATTGTCAATGCCTAAATAATGTTGACCGTTCGCAAGCTGAAATCAAGTCCTTTTTCCTTGTTCCTTGTTCCTTTGTCAATTGGTTATTGGTTATCTGTTATCGGTTGTCAATGTGTCAATGCCCAAATAATGTTGACCGTTCGCAAGCTGAAATCAAGTCCTTTTTCCTTGTTCCTTTGTCAATTGGTTATCGGTTGTAAATGCCCAAATAATGTTGACCGTTCGCAAGCTGAAATCAAGTCCTTCTTCCTTGCTCCTTGTTCCTTTGTCAATATATGGTTATCTATGAATATGCAGAAGGCTTTTACCTGCCGGTTGAAATGGTTACGGTACCGTGGTAATCATTCCGGCCTATTTCCAGTATCCAGAAATATACGCCGTCAACGGCTTTGCTGTCGGTTTTCATGTATTTGCCGTCCCAGCAGTATTTTTCCAGCTTGTCGCTGTCGAACATGAGCACGCCCCAACGGTTGTATACATATAATTTATAACAGCCTTCGGGAACTCCGGCGGGTGCAAAACAGTCGTTAATGCCGTCTTCGTTGGGGGTAAAAATATTGGGCATTTCCAGTTGTCCCCAGTAATCGTCGAAACTTTCAAATGTTTTGGTTACCGAAATGGTATCGGTACAGCCGCCCCCGCTCACAATCATGTAAAACGTAACGGTGGTATCATACGGAACACTGAACACATACTCATTGCCCGGAACGGGTACGCCATTATTGGCATACCAACTGTACTGGTACGAAGGGTTTCCGTTAGCGGAAACGGTGACTTCGGCTCCATAACAACCCACAAATTCGCCATACGTAAATCCGGGAGCGGCCGGATTGGCCACAAAAACGGTCATAGTATCGCCAAAGGGACATGAACCCGGATTACCTAAGGCATGACCGTTTAAAATATACGTAGTGGTTACCTGCGGACTGGCCGTTGGATTTGGAATATCGGGATTATTGAGCGTGGATGTGGGCGACCAATGGTATTCCAAAAACGGATTCGGAATAAGCGGCCCAATTACCGTGGATTGCCCTTCGCAAATGGTATCATTCAAGGACGGATGTGAACCCGGTTCAAAAATTTCAACCAGCTTAGTTACCGTATCCGAGCACACTCCGTTTGAAATGATAACCGAATACGACTGCGTTTGCGGTGGATATAAAACCGGATTATAAATCAATGGATTACTGATCCATAAGTTCGGGCTCCAGTCATAACTAAGTCCCGGAAAACCATCGAAATCATGCACGGGAACGGAATCACCCGGACAAATGCTGGTGTCCTGCGTGGCAAAGAATCCCAAATCCAACACATTGATTTCGCGTTCCAAAGAATCAATACAGCCGGGAAAACCATAAACCGCGGTAAATACCTGTGAGGTTTGAGGTGTATAACTTGGGTTGGCCGTATTGGCTCCATTGAGCAAATTGGCGGGTGTCCAGCTAAAACTTAAGCCCGGAGGCGGATTCGAAAAACCAATATTCATGGTAACACCGGCACACACCAAGGTATCATTCAGACTCAAGGGTGCAAGCGGGGCAACCGTTACCAGTAAAGTTACCGTATCTGAACAGGCAGCATTAGAAATAATAAGCTGATACAGCTGAGAACCCACGCTGCTGTTAAAAATTGGATTGGGAGCCGTGGGATCGCTCAATCCAAGCGGTGGCGACCATTGGTACGTAACGGTAGGATCGGTAGTGGGCTCAAGCCCAATTTCGGCTGACTGACCCTGGCACAATTGTATGCCCGGCAAAGATTCATCTTCTAAACCCAGTACGGTTACAATTTTATAAACCGTATCGGTATGGTTGCAGGTTTGTCCATTGGTGTTATTGGCAACAAGCATTACGGTATACACACCGGCATTGTTATACACGGTTGAAGGGTTCTCCAATGTGGAGGTTTGTCCGTTTCCAAAATCCCAGAAATATTCGGTTGCACCTACACTGTAATTTTCAAAATCAACTGCAGCGGGAGCACAAACGGAAGGCGGAATATCAAAATCGGCTATGAGACTCGGAAAGTCAAAACGCATTTTAAATACCCCGTTGTTACAGTTAAAACTGTTGTTGGTCGGCGACCAGGCGTTAAACGGTTCTATCGGAAAATCATCGTTACTTCCGCAGCCGGCACAAACCGACTGGTATATTTCGCCTCGCCGGTTAAAACGGCTGGTTCCGCCATCCACGTGCTCGGGTGAAGTGGCCCCGCCGAAATAGGTTCCGTATGTTATGGACGATAAATCATCCTCGAGCACCATGATGTAAAAATCGCTTCCGTTTGTAGTAGACTGATAGGCATCAGCAGTGATGGGCAAACCGGTTACCGTGCTGCCCGGCACATTCGGATTATTAACGGTTCCGCCCCAACCCGAAAGGTAAATCTTTCGGCATACATCTACCAGAAATGCCGTTGGCGAAATATCCGGATGTCCGTTTTCATTGCCGAATGCGGTACTCCAAATCCGATCGGTTAACTCTTTGTTGAATTTGGTAATAAACTGGTTGCCATTCGGAACACCCACCGGTGTACCCGTATCAAAATAACCCGTTGAGGCATTGGTCTGACCCAATATATAAACATCCTGAGCAGCATCTAATTCTACAAAATAGGCCTGATCATAAAGTGCCGAACCGTAAAGAATAGAATTAAGGATAGTCGTTCCGGGCGAATTAATTTTAGTTACAAAAGCATCTACACCTCCATTGTGTGTAGTGAAATTGGGGCCTGTGGTGGCAAAATTGGTTGATTGGGTTCCGCCGGTTACCACTATGCTGTTAAACTTATCGATTGCCAGTGAGAATACCGCATCGTTTCCGGAACCGCCCAAAAAGCTGGACCAAATGAGCACACTCAGCGAATTATCCATCTTTAAAACCACTCCATCAAACCCACCTCCACCGAAATTGGGCTGAAATGCATTGGCCGTAGTCGGAAAATTAGTTGAAGCCGTGGATGTGGCCAAGTATATGGCATTGGAATTATCAATATCAATCTCACCACGGGAAAGGTCAGCATAATTATGGTTGAGCACCGAGCCCAGGTTCAAACCGTCGTTTCCGGAGCCGCCCAAAAAGGTAGAAGCCAGCAATTGGGTACCGTCGTTTGAAAATTTGGAGATAAAAATATCCGAACCATTGGCATCCGTATAACCTACCCCTGTTGACGTAAGACTGGTTCCGCCGTTATAGGTTTGGTCGTATGCATTGGCCGTTGTGGGGAAGTTGGGCGAACCCGTTGTTCCATATACAAAGAGCTGATTAAATTTATTCACCACCATACTGTGCGGCATTTCGGAACCTGTGCCGCCCAGATAACTCGACCATACCATGAATGTGCCCGTGGTATCGTATTTTGAAATGGCACAGTCGATATTTCCTGCTCCGTAAGTCATTTGAAAAGCTCCCGGCGTAACGTTGTAGCCAGCGGCAAAAACATTTCCACCCGAGTATAAATAGCCTTTACTGTCATAGGTTGCCGTAAATCCGAAATTATCGGCCAATGAACCGGAATAGGTAGAAAATACGAGTGTGGGATCTATAATTAAATCCAGCGTTTTGTTATATCCCGAAGGAAAATGGTAACTGATTTCATCTCCTTTAAGTTTGTATTCACAAGGAATAAAAAGCGTATCGCCGTTTGGATTGAGCTGATAGGCAATTGGTTTTTCCTCGCGCAGGGTATTTAGGTTTGTGCTGCTGATTAAATTTCCGAGGTGGTCCAGGTATAATTTTTGATGACCGGCATAATTCAGTTTAATTAGATTGGGATCTGCGCCGGCCTTGATGCGGAAATCGTATTTTAAAAATCCTTCCTGCTCATACCAAATCCAGTCAATACCTTCATATACATTCTTATAAGCCAGTTTTTCTGCCGGATACACTTTGCTGGCATGTTTGGATTCATCCGAACCGAGGAACCAGTTTTCATAAAATTCGGTAAACAAATCTTCCTGCACAAAAGGAGACGAATTTGCCCCAATAAGCTGCACCCGGACCGTTACCCCGTTGATGAGGTTATCATCGGCAGCCTCCATGGGTTTACCTTTATTGTCGTGAATCCATTTTAACTTATTTTTATCATAGTATCGGAAGGTAATTCCGTCACGCTCCAGGTACATTTCGCCGCCCGGCACATGAGTACGGTAAAGCACGCGGCTATCCCATTGTCCTTTGTTGGGGCTGAATAAATAGGGCGGACGATGCGCCGACGCCGTTAAAACAGTGGTGAGGAGGATGGAAAGTAGGCAAAATTTCCTGAGGACACCCATTCGCTTTGATTATCAAATAAACCCCTAATTTAATGCTTAATGTTAACAAATCAAAATTTTAACATCCGCAAGGCATAAAATAGAAACGTGAACCTCAAACAAAAAGATTTTAAAACCCTACTTTTGCTTCATGTTACGGAAAATACTTTATTATCTGAATCCGCTTACCTTATTTGACAAACAGGATGAAAAAGCCGGTTTCAACCTCCGTTTTATGCATGGCATCAACCGTATATCGGTCTATATGTTTCTCATTTGCCTAATCATTCTTTTCATACGCTACGTGCTTTAAAGGGATTTTTGGTACTTTCGCATCAGGTTTAGAAACTATGTCATTTCCGGGTAAAGAAGAAGTAAATACACTGTTTACGGAGTTCCTTCAGCAAAAAGGGCACCGTAAAACTCCGGAGCGCTTTGCCATATTGGAAGAGATTTATTTTCAGAACGAACATTTTGACGTAGAATCACTCTACCTCAACATGAAAAATAAAAAATACCGGGTAAGCCGCGCCACGGTATACAACACTCTTGACTTATTATTGGAATGTAAGCTCGTTCGCAAGCATGAATTTGGCGAAAACAGAGCCCGCTACGAGCGCGCCTACGGATTCAGGCAGCACGACCATTTGATCTGTAACCAATGCGGCAAAGTGATGGAATTTTGCGACCCAAGGCTTCAGCAAATACAAAGCAGTGCCGGTGAAATGTTGGGGTTCGAAGTTGAGCACCGTTCGCTGATTCTTTACGGAAATTGTACGAAGCCCAAATGCCCTGAAATAAAGGAAAAGAAATAATTACACCCGCTCATTTTCCGATAAACCTTTCTGACAAGTGTGTAAAACTTTTTTTTGAGTTGCGTGTATCATTATGCAACTTCGACAAAAGAAAGGAGAAAACAGCATGAAATTTACAGCAAAACAACACCGCGATTTAGTCATTTTCTCTTTAGAAGGCCGCGTTTTTTCTATGGTTGATGCAGAACCCCTGCTTGTAAGCGTAGAAGAAAAACTGTCACTGGGTAAGAATTTGATTATCCTCAATCTGGAAAAAACGGAGTACATAAACTCGGAAGGATTGAACATGCTGCTCAAGATTCTTACCAAAACCCGAAATGCAGGAGGCGACTGTGTGCTCTGCAATATCTCGGGCGAACTTGAAAATCTGTTCATCATAACCAAGCTGGCCCATATATTTACCATTGCCAAAAGCGTAAAAGCTTCGGAAGAGTATTTGCAAAATAAGTTTGGCTCACTGGCCGAATAAATACCCAAATACGCCTGGCTAAACCAAACAGGGTATTCACATTTTCTATGTCAATTAAGTTATAAATTGCTGGCTTATAATCAGTTTATAATTATTGAGGGGGTTAATAAATCGTAGTCACCAATTCGGCCGGGATTGTTACTTTTGGCTTTTGTTTAAAATTTGATATGAAAAACAAGGCCGACGTTTTATTAGGTCTCCAATGGGGCGATGAAGGAAAAGGGAAAGTGGTTGATGTACTTACTCCCCGATATGATATCATAGCCCGTTTTCAGGGCGGTCCGAATGCCGGGCACTCACTTGAATTCAACGGAATCAAACACGTATTGCATACCATTCCTTCGGGTATTTTCCACGAAGGCAAAATGAATATCGTGGGCAACGGGGTGGTAATTGACCCCATTACCCTGAAAAAAGAACTTGATGCACTTGAAAAGATGGGCGTTCCTACGGCAGCGCGCATGATGATTTCACGCAAAGCGCATCTGATTCTTCCCACACACCGCTTACTGGATGCTGCTTCGGAAGCAGCCAAAGGCAAACAAAAAATTGGATCCACGTTAAAAGGAATCGGTCCTACGTATATGGATAAAACCGGCCGCAACGGACTGCGTGTGGGTGATATTGAAACGGCCGATTTCAAAGAAAAATACGAGTTTCTCAAACAAAAACATATCCAGCTGCTCAACCAGATGAACTATGAATTCAGCCTGGAAGAAATGGAAAACGACTGGTTTACCGGTATCGAAACCCTGAAAACCATTCCGTTCTGCGATTCGGAACATTACCTGAACAAAGCCCTGGCCGAGGGAAAGAAAATCCTGGCCGAAGGTGCACAGGGCACTTTACTTGATATTGATTTCGGAAGTTATCCGTTCGTAACCTCTTCAAACACCGTTACCGCCGGAGCCTGCACCGGTCTTGGTTTACCGCCTACTGCCATCGGAAATGTATTCGGTATTTTCAAGGCCTACTGTACCCGTGTGGGAAGCGGCCCCTTCCCTACCGAGCTGGATGATGAAGTAGGACAAAAACTACGCGACATAGGCCGTGAATACGGTGCTACCACCGGTCGTCCGCGCCGTTGCGGCTGGCTGGATATACCGGCTTTAAAATATGCCTGCATGGTTAACGGAGTAAGCCACCTCATTATGATGAAGGCCGATGTGCTTTCTGATTTTGAAGAAATTTCGGTGGCCGATACCTATACCATTGATGGAAAACAGATTGATTATCTGCCCTTTGATGTACTTTCCGGAAACATTAAACCGGTGTATTCACAGGCTAAAGGCTGGAAAGTAGACGTTACAGGCGTGCGCAGCATGGCCGAAATGCCCGCCGAATTGGAAAATTATGTATTGGACATTGAGGCCAAAACAGATTTACCGGTTTGTATCGTTTCATTGGGACCGGACCGGGTGCAAACCATAGAGCGTAAAAATATTTTCGGTTAATTTGCGTTACTCGCAAAAAGCTATTTGAAGAAACCTGTATTCATATTCCTTTTGCAGCTTTGGCTGACCGGTTTGGCTTTGCTCAACTTTACGCAGGTAAAGGCTCAAACGCCTGCTGAAAATAAGGATACCACCAAAGCCAAAAAAGTAGAGTTCATCAATGCCGATTACACTGAATATGATGAAAGTATGGGTATTAACGCCATGCGTATCATAGGCCGGGTGGTGATGAAGCACGAAAACGTTTTCATGTATGCCGACAGTGCTTACCGCTACATGGATCGCAACGCCTTTGATGCCTTCGGCCGCATTCACATTGAACAGGGCGACAGCATTGATTTATACGGAGACAGCCTTTCTTACGACGGCGACAAAGGAATTGCCATACTCATGGGCCGGGTGCGGATGATAGATCCGCAGGTAAACCTTGAAACCACCTATATAACCTACGATATCCGAAATAAGGTTGGCTCATACCCCGACAGTGCCACTACCCGGTCGAAAGACAATAACTACCTGCGAAGCGGAAAAGGAACCTATTACGCCGAAAAGAAAGAATTTGTGTTTACCCGGAACGTTACCATTGAAAATCCGGATTACACCGTTCACAGCGATACGCTTCACTTTAAAACCGATACCGAAATTGCGTATTTCTACGGGCCTACCACCATTGTTTCGGATAAAAACGTAATTACTTGCGAATTAGGCTGGTACGATACCAAAAAAGACATCGCTTCCTTCTCTAAAAATGCGCAGATGGATGCCGGCTCCCAAAATATCAAAGCCGACAGCATTTATTATGAGCGGAATACCGGCTATGGATTGGCCAAACGGAATGTGCAGATTCGCGATACGGTGGAAAAAACATTGGTCATTGGAAATTTTGCCGAATCATTCGAAAAAGAAGAACGGTTTATGGTAACCGACAGCATGACCCTGGTTTTGGTAAATGAACAAGATTCACTTTTCCTTACGGCTGATACGCTTTTTGCCCATACCGATTCCATCTGCGACCGCATCATTCGGGCATTTTACCATGTAAAGTTTTTCCGGGCCGATATGCAGGGCGCCTGCGATTCGTTAATTTACATTCGGGGCGACAGTTTGGTACAGATGTTTTACAAACCCATACTCTGGAACGAAAATAACCAGCTCACGGCAAACTATATGCAATTCGGTCTGGCCGGAGGGAAAATCAACTTTCTGGATATGGTGGGTGCATCCATGATTATTGCCGAAGAAGATACCTCAAAATATAACCAGATTTCGGGAATCAATATGCGGGGGTATTTTACGAATAATGAATTAAGTAAGGTGGATGTATTCATGAACGGACAAACCATCTACTACCCTACCGAAGACAGTGGTGCTGTTATTGGTATGAACCTAGCCGAGAGTAAAGATATTTCAATTTATATAACAGAGAAGAAAATTGACCGCATTGTATTTAAAGTAGACCCCAAAGGCGAACTGATTCCCATAGAGGACGCATTACCCGCACAAAGTAAATTACCCGGCTTTAAATGGCTGATTGATATCCGTCCCAAAACTTTAGCCGATATTTACGGAACAATCGTCCGGGGTCCGCAAAAGGTAATTCCTTCGGATGTACCAAAACCTCCAGCAAAGAAAAAACCGGTCAAAAAGAAAGCGGTAAATCCGTAAGTAAAACTTCATACTTTCAAATAACAGGCCGCTTAAAAAGAAATGAACTTAAAATAATCTAAGGATTTTTTCTTTTAATTTCGAATAATTTTTTTCAAATAGCTGTTTCCTTGCTCGTCCTTCAGCTCCAATAAATAAATGCCCACACTAAAGGCAGAAATATCAATTCCTATTGCCTCTGAATTGCAATGCGGGAGTTTAAAAACCGGCGCTCCTTGCATATTGTAAACAGTAATGTTTTTGCAGGACTGAATACCTTTTGCAGAAATCCATATCATGCCCGAAGAAGGAACCGGCCAAACTTCTATCAGAGCTTTGTTATCAAGCTGTTCAGCCACATTCAGCGAACCAAGAAAAAGCCCTGAAGGAAACGTTTGATTGTCATACCAGTTCTGAATAATTGGCGGATAAGCGCAAAGATCATTCAAAATATAATCTAACTGTGATACAGTGCTATCTTTTTTGAAAGTAGTATAAGCCCAGGCAACATTCATTTCAGCCCCTGCCGGGAAACTATACGGACCAAGTCTGCCCAGGCCTCTCACATCCCTGTGAGGCAAAGGCCCATTACCTGGATATGGTGTAAGCGCCGTCCAGTAAAAACCCGGATCTATACCATCTGTACCAATAAAATTGGGGTCAGAGTTTCCGGGAAATGCAAAACTTGTGTTGATTCCATTCGGAGAACCCATCCCATACATTCCGTAAGTCATAGGAAAGCCATTTAACCATCCGGTTTGCCGGAGCATATTTATGTACTCATGGGGAAATTCGGGATCGCTGCCGTTATTATTTGGCGATTTATAAAACGTACCAACCCCGCTTAATTCCCGGTCAGTAGGCGCATGAATGCCATCTTTCAATAAAATAACAGCCTGAAAAACATCGGTCTCTGCGGCAGGCACCGGAAAATCATCAATCGTAGACCGATAAGCATAATAACTATGCGAATTTACACAGCTTCCAAAATGGTTATGATCGGCATAACCAACATCCAAATCACTAAAGTTGGCTACATAAACACTATCATAGGTAATGGCTGATTTATTTTTGATGATATGCTCTATAAAAACGGTTTTATTAATTAACTCATTATTTCCGGTTGCTGTATCATTTACAAATGCATACGCAATATTTTCGATTTCCAAACCCAAGGGCAAACCGCCCGATTCACGGTTTGGGCTTTGCATATCGTTGTATACCCACCATATCATTTGATCGCCTTTCATCAAAGGATAATCTCCATCAAAAGGGTTGTATATATTATCGTTATTCGCATCGTGGAAAGGAGCATGAGTAAGACCGGGCAGCACATTTCCGGGCCATTCCAAAATAGAAGCAGGAATTTGAAAAATGCCGCTACCCACATTTCCCTGATTATAATGGAAGATGAAATTCGCCACTTCCATCCGGTTAATTTTCCAAACTCTGTCATATAATAAGGTACTCATAAGGCTAGATTGACCCGTATTATCCAATGGACCCGGCGAAAAATCTTTCCCTCCTGCCCTAAACATTTCTGCAGATAAATGATATTGGCCGGTTTGGGTATTTTTGCCCGAAATCCATAGTGAACTGGAATATATCGTATGTAAGGCGTTCACCTCAAAATTATCGTTCCCGGTATGTGCGAATTGCGAACCACCTGAATTAATCCGGCATTTAACCTCGTTTATATCCAGTTTTTGAATATTGGTGAAGTTGGCATAAATAAAAAGCGAATCGTATAAGAATGGGGACGTTAAATTCAAATCTATTTTTTTCAATTTGGACCCCTCCGTATAAACCAGCTCAGTTGGATTAATAAAAACGGGTTGAATTTTAAATCCCGGATTGTATATAACAGATTGGTCTGCCGCTGTGATTGGATATGAAACTCCGGTAGCGGTGTTAAACAGATGCGTTTGGTTTACTGCATACAATACATTCAAGGGATTAACGCTTAATGAAACACTTTCATCCAGAAACCTACGTTTGTCGTTAATAAAATACGCACTTGCATAAACCCATTGATTATTAATATAAACGTAATTTTTTCCGAACACGGTAAACCATAAATATCCGGCATGCTCGGTTAATTGGGTATTTAAGTCGGCCACAAAGGGCATCGAATTTATATATGACCAACCCGGGGCATTGTAAATAGAAATGGAGTTGGGATGCAGAATATACAAGGATGCCCCTACCCGCTTAACTCCCAAAATCTGATTGGACAATAATCCAGAATTTGAGCTTGTATATTCACCGTAATTCTGTCCGTCGAACCACAAAAGAGAACTATCCGTACTGGCATAAATTAGATTATTGAAGGTAGTCAGGTTTTGTACTCTCAACTGCGGAAAATTACCCAACGTAGGAGAAAACAACTCACAATTGGGGTAAACTTTGGCTATGCCCTTATTAAATAAAGAAACATAAATGCTTCCATTCAATTCCGTAAACGGATACGGCACATTGCTTGCAAATGGAATACAGGAATTTTGGTTATTAAATTCTGTCAAACTCCCGTTTTCATAATAAAATACAGCCTTATTTGTTTTTACCCATACCTTTCCATCCGATGCTCGGAAGCAGCCAGGTGATGATAAAACAGCAGTGCTACCCGGTTGAGTGTCTAATGAATATTCGGTAATATAGGATTGTGCCCGGCAATTCGACAGGGAAAATAGAGCGATGAAAGTTGCATAAATATATTTCATAATCGGGGTTTTGGTTAAAATTACGAGTTTATCCCCAAAAATAAAAAAACATTTTTAAGCGTTTATCATGCAAATTACCCACTTAATTTTTAAATGAAATACTACTCAAATGATAGGTTTGCAGACATAAAGCGGAATAATTAATCATATACCTCTGTTTAAAACAATGTTCCAAAAGGAGCACATGGTAAACAGGTCGTATAAATTTACGCTGGGCAATGCAGTAAAATTAATCAACCCTACTTTAGCCCACAGCCTTCAAACTATAGGCCAAGGGTTTTCCCGCAAATCGGGCTTTGGCAAAAGACCAGAGTTTGGTAAACGTTTCAGACTGACGGTACGATTCCAGCGCTTCGGCATTTTCCCAGGTGCTGAACGTGTAATATACATGTTCAAAGGTATCGTCCTGAAACAGTTCGAGCGATAAACAGCCCGGAAATGAGGCAATGACTGCCTTATTTTCGCTAAAAAAGTGTACAAATTCGGCTACCCGTTCGGGATCAAATTCCAGCCTTACTATTCTCCTGATAATCATCTATTAACACAGTTATTTTATCGCCTATATCCAAACCCAGCAATTCGTGGGCCGATCCGCCATGCACGGCAATTTCCAAGTAACCCGAAGAATTGAACAGCGCCACGGTATCGCCCGGAGCCACGGAGGTATATGAGCGATTGATTTTTTTCATGCTGTAGCGTTCCCGGCGCATCAAGATGGTGAATTTGCGTCCGGCCATATGTGCTTCAAATTCGGCCTTGCGGATATTTGTAATCACATTACCGAAATCATCGGCGTACAACACATTTCCCTGCACTCCGGCAGCACCAAAAACGGCATTGAACGGGTAGAGTTCATATAACTTAGGAAGCGGGCTGCCAAGCGTTTCGAGCGCCGCGCCTTTTAACAAGAGAATTGCGGCTTTGCTGAAAATATCCCTGGCCTGAAACAGGGATTCCTGCCAGTCGGCAGAAACGGCATCCAGCCTTACCGCGCCCTGAAGGGGGGCATCGCCGAATGCAAGCGAAAAAACACCGTTATCGGTACCGATGAAATACTGGTCGGCATAGCGAAGGGCCACAAAGGGCTTATCAAAATATACCGAAGAATCCACACTGATGATGTGGACCGTACCCGCCGGAAAATGGGTATAGGTATTTTTAAGGATAAAACCCGCCTTTTTGATATCGAATTTGGGCACATGATGGGTGATATCCACCACCTGAACACCCGGCAACATGCCCATTAACTGCCCTTTCAGCGAGCCCACGTACCAATCGGAAGTGCCCAGATCTGTTAGGAGAGTTATTATCGGCATATGATTAACGGCGCAGTTTTTTTATTTAATTTTGGCACTTCAAAGGTAAAGAAACCGGCCATATTTTCACGTTAAAATGCGGATTCGGCGTTTACCCGTTCATAACCACAAACAAGAGCATACTTGAGCGAAAAAATAATCGTATTCGACAGCATCAACCCGGTTGAACTTTTCGGCCCGAACAATTCACGGTTGAAAGTCATCCGGGATTTGTTTCCTAAACTGAAAATTGTAGACCGGGGTTCGGAACTCAAACTCAACGGCGACGAAATTGAAATTGAAAAACTGCGTGAAGGGCTTATCCGTATGCTCAAACACTATCACCGTTACGGACAACTTTCAGACGATAAGCTGCATGAAATATTGAGCCGTGCCGCCCAAAGCCAGCCTGACGGCGATGAAGAATTGGCCGACCCTGGGCAGGGAAACACCATATTAATCGGCAACGACGGACTGCTCATTAAAGCGCGTACCCCAAACCAGGGTGTACTCATACAGACCTGTGCGGCAAACGATATGGTTTTCGCCATCGGTCCGGCCGGTACCGGAAAAACCTACACGGCGGTGGCATTGGCCGTAAAAGCCCTCCGCAACAAAGAAGTACGGAGAATCATTCTTACCCGACCGGCGGTTGAGGCCGGTGAGAATTTAGGTTTTTTGCCGGGCGATTTGAAAGAAAAATTAGATCCATATCTCCAACCCCTTTACGATGCCCTCCGGGATATGATTCCGCCCGAAAAACTGAAACTGTTCATGGAAGGCGGAACCATTCAGATTGCCCCGCTGGCTTACATGCGCGGACGCACACTCGACAATGCCTTCGTGATTCTGGATGAGGCCCAGAATGCCACACAGATGCAGATGAAAATGTTCCTGACCCGTATGGGACAATCGGCTAAATTTATCATCACCGGCGATTTAACGCAGATTGACCTTCCGCATACCCGGCAATCGGGCCTGGCAAAAGCCATGCAACTGCTGGAAAAGGTAAAAGGCATCGGCTTTGTACATTTCGATAAGTCGGACGTGATACGCCACAAACTGGTGAAGAAGATTCTGGAAGCCTACGAAAAAGACGAAGCATCAAAAGAAGCAAAAGCGGTAAACAAACCATCTTAAATTTATTTTATATCCATGGAAAACACAATAGCAGGAACCGATTTCAAACTGCCGCAACAAGTAAACCTGTACAAAGGCAAAGTAAGAGACGTATATAACATTGCCGATAAGTACCTGGTGATGGTGGCCTCGGACCGTATTTCGGCCTTTGACCATATCTTGCCGAGAGCGATTCCTTTTAAGGGTCAAGTGTTGAACGGTATTGCCTGTCATTTTATGGATTTAACCAAAGACATGGTTCCCAATTGGATTATGGATACCCCCGATCCAAACGTGACCGTAGGAAAACTCTGCAAACCCATCAAACTTGAGATGGTAATCCGGGGTTACCTTTCCGGACATGCCTGGAGACAATACAAAGCCGGTGAACGGATACTCTGCGGAGTGGCCATGCCCGATGGAATGAAAGAAAGCGACAAATTTCCGGAACCCATCATTACACCGGCTACCAAGGCTGACGAAGGCCACGACATGGATATTTCAAAAGAAGAAATTCTGGCACAGGAAATCGTGGATGAAAAAACCTGGAACATATTGGAAGATTACACCCGCAAGCTCTATGCCTTTGGCCATGAATTTGCCAAAGAACGCGGACTGATTCTGGTGGATACAAAATATGAGTTCGGATTTTATGAAGGTGAAGTAATCCTGATGGATGAAATTCACACGCCCGACAGTTCGCGCTATTTCTACTCCGATACCTACGAATCCAATCAGGCTGCCGGCATTCCGCAAAAGCAGCTTTCAAAAGAATTTGTGCGCCAATGGCTCATTGAACAGGGATTTATGGGTTTAGACGGACAACAGATGCCGGCCATGAATGACGAAATCGTTCATGAAATCAGTGAAAGATATATTGCTTTATATGAGCAGATTACCGGGAAAAAGTTTATCAAAATTGATTCCGATTTCCGCCAGGATCAAATACAGACACGGATTTTGGCTTCCTTGGGAAAACTGGGCATTCGTTAGATTTTTCATAAAATCTACCAATCGGCATAACCTGAATCATTTTTTTGCGTTTATTTAGCAAATACTCAGAAAAAATATGAACAGGCACATCATACCTACCCTATTATTTGCATTGTTTTTTGGAAGCAGTTTATCTCTGTATGCCCAAACAGATGCCATGGGCGAATCCTTACAGAAAATCCATCGCCTGTTTACGATTTTAGAATCAAACTACGTAGATAATTACGATTCTAAAAAAGCCACCGAAGATGCCATTAAAGCCATCCTGAAAGAATTAGATCCTCATTCAAACTACCTGGATGCCGAGGAACTTAAACGGGCTAATGAATCTTTACAAGGCAGTTTTGAAGGGGTTGGAATCACCTATAATAATGATGAGGATACCTTATTAATTGTATCTGTTATAGAAGACGGTCCGGCCGACAAAGCCGGTATTTGTCCAGGTGACCGGGTAATGTTTGTGGGCGATTCGCTGATTGCCGGGATTAACATCAACGCCGCCCGGCTTTCCAATCTGCTGAGAGGTAAAAAAGGAAGCGAAGTGGTTTTACGTGTGCTTCGCGAAGACCAGCCGGATACCTTAACATTCAAAGTTAAACGGGATAAAATTGCCATTGAAAGCGTATCATCTGCCTATATGGTAACCGATCGGGTGGGCTATATAAAAGTGCTGCGTTTTGGCGCACAAACGGCTTCAGAGCTGAATGATGCCATCAAAAAACTGAAAAAACAGGGAATGGAAAACCTGATTTTAGACCTAAGGGGCAACCCCGGCGGTTATTTGCACGCGGCGGTAGAAATGTGTGACGAGCTGCTTCCAAAGAATGACCTGATTGTATATACGCAAGGAAAAGAATCGAAACGAAAAGACTTTTACACGAAGCCGGGCGGTATTTTTGAAACCGGCAAACTGGCCGTGTTGATTGATGAAAATTCAGCCTCGGCCAGTGAAATTGTATCGGGTGCCGTGCAGGATTTAGACCGTGGGCTGGTAATCGGAAGGCGTTCGTTTGGAAAAGGGCTGGTACAGAATACGTACACCTTTGCCGACGGTTCGGCAGCGCGCATTACCACCGCACGCTATTATACACCTTCGGGCAGGTGCATACAACGGCCGTATACGGGCGGAAAGGACAAATACTATGAAGAACTCAAAAAACGGTATGAACGCGGTGAATTAAGCTCTGCAGACAGTATTGTATTCCCCGACAGTTTAAAATTTAAAACCAAAACAGGCCGCATTGTGTATGCCGCCGGCGGTATTATGCCCGATATTTTTGTGCCACTTGACAGTCTTTTTACGGATTCTGTGGTTAAAGTAATGAACGATAAAAACCTATTATACCGCTTTGGGGTGCGCTTTGTACAACAAAATCGAAAAAAACTGTTGAAAGAATACAGCAGTTTTGAATCATTTAGAAAAAATTATCATGTTGATGCGGCTACCCTGGAACAGTTTGGATTGTTTTGCGTAGAGAAAGGAACAGATATCAAACCCGCCGCTTTGAATCAGGATGTGCGTAATTATGCCGAAATCATGCTAAAAGCCAATATCGCCCGTATTATTTGGAACACTAACGAATACACAGCCATCCTGAACGAACGGGATCCGGTAATGAAAGCAGCCTTATTAGCCTTTGAGAAAGATAAAATGGCCGAACTGCTAAATTCGGGTAAAGAAGACGTAGGTGTAAAATAAAACCAACAGGCTAATCATTTTTTGGCCTCATTGGTTAACTTTGTTAGCGAATAAAATGTTAAACCAAATAAGATGAAAAACAATTTAGGTACAATTTTGGGCGGTGTTGCCTTAGCCGTAAGTTTAGGAAACTCGTATTTCCTGTATGATTTATCAAAAGGTGATGCCAATAATTTTGACACACCGGTTGCGAGCAGTTCAAATGCTATGCCCGTTGACAATGGCATGAACAGTAATCCCATGATTACTGACCCGAATAATCCGATGGCCGGGCAACCTGCTCCCGCTCCGGTTCCTACAGGGCCGGCTACAGCTATCTCATTTTCAAAAATGGAACATAATTTTGGAACCATTAAACAAGATACGGATAACCCGTATGAGTTTGAGTTTACCAATACGGGCAAAAATCCCTTGGTTATAACAGATGCCAAAGGCTCATGCGGCTGTACGGTTCCTGAGTTCCCGAAAGAGCCGATTGCACCGGGTGGCAAAGGAAAAATTAAAGTGGTTTACAGTCCCGGAAAACAAGAAGGAGAACAAACCAAAAACGTTACCGTTACCGCTAATACCGAGCCTCAGCAAACGGTGTTGACAATCAAAGCGAATGTAAAAACCTCTTAATTTAGATTATCATGACCCGTAAAATCCTTCTCCCTTCATTTTTGGGTGCTGCCGTTTTCATGCTTACCGGTTGTCCATCAAACGAGGTAATGGAAAGCAAAAACGTGTCCCAGTCTGAAATTCATCAGGCGCTATCTGCCGTTTATGACGAAGAAGACAATACCGGCAAGGTAAATGCCGAATTTCGTGTAGCCGGGCCCAACGGCACTACCCTGGTTTTATCCGAACCTTCGGATATACAAGTAAACGGAACCGAATTGAAATTGGATACTTATTTGCTGGGCGGTGCTTATTATACCCTTTCGCAAGGAAAAAGTAACGGTGATTTGAATTTTGAATTTACAGACTACGACAAAAAATCGTACAAAAATTCCTTCAAGATGCTGCCGGCCACTTTTGCCCAAACCTTAACCGAGCTGAGCAAAAGTGAAACCACCAAACTGGCTTATATGGGTCCGGATTTGTTGGGAAGCGAAACCTTGAAACTCACTATTTCTGGCGACAGCGTAAGTACAACGATTGATGCCAATTTGGCCGAAAAAGCATTTGTGATTACTCCGGATGCCTTGAAAGACTTTCAGCCCAAAGAAAATGTGACACTCAGCATGGAACGTAACCAATCCGGTTCACTTCAACAGGCTACCGCGCGCGGCGGAACATTCAGTATTACCTACCGTTCTAAAAAAATAAAAGCCTCGATTAAATAATCGGGGCTTTTTCTTTAGACTGTTTTTTCAGCTTAGTCTTTTTTCTTGTCTTTCAGTCCCAAAATAGATTCTGTTATGGAATTTATGATAGACAAAACGATGCTGAATATAATGGCCCAGAAAAACGAATCTACATCAAAACCGGGTACAATTTTATCCGTAAGCCAAACGGTAAAGCCGTTAATCACGAGCAAAAACAAGCCCAAGGTAAAAAAGGTAACCGGAATGCTGAGTAAAACCAATATAGGTTTCAAGAAGGTGTTCAATAATCCCAGAATGGCAGCCACTACAATAGCCGTCCATACCTTGCTATCACCTGAAAAATTGACACCCGGCAATACATAAGCGGTAAGGATCACGCTCAGGGCGGAAACTAAAAAACGTGCTATTGACTTCATTTGTTATTTAATTGTTAATATAAAATATTTTAGTGATTTTTGGCCTCTTAATTGTTTTTACAAGCTTAAGTAACAAAACAAAGATATGAAAAGATTCTACACCTTTTTTGCCGCTGCCGTGATGAGTATTGGGGCTTTGATGGCGCAATTACCTTCCCGCATCACCGTTTTTTCTGAAGACGGAAATCCGTTTTACCTGATTGTAAACGGCATAAAACAAAATGACCGTGCCATGACCAATGTATTGGTTGACGGTTTAACCATGCCTAACTACAAGGTAAAGGTTATTTTTGAAGACCCTGCTCTTCCGGCAATTGACAAAATGATTCAAACGGTTGACGTAGACGGCAATCCTTCCGAGGTGGCTTACCGAATACGCAGAAACAAAAAGAACGAACTGGTAATGAATGTATTTTCATTCACTCCGATTGCACAGGCCGTTCAATACAACCAAAGCAATGTTCCGCCAACTATGGGCGTTGTCAATTTCAGAACTTCTGAATCGGTAAGTAATACCATGGTTGTGGGTTCATCGGTTACCACTACCACCACTACCGTTGGCACCCCAATGGGCGGCGGTGTAAATGTTGACGTTATTGACCCCGTTACCGGCGAACGTGTAAACATGAATGTAGGCGTAGGTTTTGGCGGTGCTTCGGTAACCACTACCACCACTACTACTTCACAATCCAGCGGAAATATAGGCCAGCCTGTTCCACAAAACCAAGGTTGCATGTATGCCATGAGTTCCCGTGATTTTGAATCGGCCAAGGCGTCTATCCGCGGCCAATCATTTGAGGATAACAAACTCAGCACGGCCAAAACCATCGCAAATTCAAACTGCCTTACCGCTGAAATGGTAAAAGACATTTGCGGTTTGTTCTCATTTGAAGAATCAAAACTGGACTTTGCCAAATTTGCGTATGCCCGTTGTACTGAAAGAAGCCGTTATTTCATCGTAAACGATGTATTCTCATTCAGCTCAAGTACCGAAGAATTAAACAGCTATATCGCATCGTTTAGATAATTTGGTTTCATAAAATCTAAAATCCCCAATCAGCAATTGCCGGTTGGGGATTTTTTTTGTGCTTTATTTTTATGAAATTATTCTACTGCAATTTTCCGCACATGCGGTTTTTTGCTTGCTCCGCGAAAGAAAACATAATATACACCGGCGGCAAAATTCACAAGCGGAACGGAAATGTAAGCCTGATTATCCAATTGAATCTCTTGCAACACTTTTCCGTTAACGTCGGCAATTTGCAATATATTCACCTTAAACGGAATGCCTTTGATTTCAATTTGTGTATTGGCAGGAACGGGCCATATAGTCAAATCGGAAAAATCACCCGCAGGCGGCGGCGGTTCATAGCCAATGGGCCTTAAAGCAGCGTCCCGTATGGTTACTTCGGCATTATCCAGCGTAACATAAAATGATTTGGACTCATACCCCTGCTTTACAAAAGTGATGATAAATAAACCCGAATCGGCAGAACCGGTTTTGTATGTGCCATCAATCCCGGTAAATAAGGTATCGCCCGGCATCAATCCTGAAAAATATACTTCAACACCCGAAAGCGGCTGCCCGGTGGATGTATCGGTCACCGTACCTTCTAAATATGCAGCGCGCACATAGCTAGGGTTAAAAATAAATAATCCATTACTGCGGTCGCTGGCAATCATTCGGCCGCTGGGGAAATAAGGATATAATTCCCAAACCCCGCCAAACGTACTTCCCGTATCGGTAACAAAAGTGTCATAATAGCCGGTTACAATCATGTTTTGCGGGCGGTGGGCATCAATTATAACAACACCCTCACGGTAATAAGCTGTGGGGAGCCAACCGTTCAGGTAACGCACATTATGTGGCGTTTCGCTTCCGGCAGGATCCATCTGTATACGGTCTAATTCAATAATATTAAAGACATCGGTCATATCATAAGCGGTAACAAAACCGTCGGCTACTTCATCGGTAGTAAAAATATACTTTGAATCATCCGTAGGCCAGGCGTTATGGGTAAAGTTCCCGGGGGTATTCCGGGCTCCCGTAAATTCAAAGGCAATAGAATCCGTATAATCAAGATTGTAAATAAGTAATGCGCCATCATAAATAGCTGAGGCGTACAATACATCATCCCGCACAAAACCGTCGTGAAAATATGGTCCGCCCAAACGTCCCAGATATACGGGGTTAGCCGGATCGGGCTCCAAGTCGAGCACAATGCAGCCTCCTCCTTGAGGAAATCCTGTCGCACCATATAAAAAACATTTCCCATTTTCATCAATCCAGATGGTATGCACATTGTTGATGGATCCAACGGGCGTTGAAGTAAATACCGTATGGGACAAATTCGTATCCGGCAGGTTTGCTAAATCGATAATGGTTAAACCTGTTCCGGCCTCCGTAACGCAGAAGGCATAATTCTTATAGGTTTTCATTTCCCGCCAGATGCTATTCGGGCCGGGCACAAAATACAGTTCTTCGGGCTGTGATGGATTGCTTACGTTTACCACGCTTACGCCCGTACAAGTGCCCACGATCGCATATTCGTTTCCCTGTGGGTCGGTATATCCCCAAAGGGCGCTTAAACATTGTTCATAGGGTAAATGCCCCGCTAATGTTATATTTTTTGAAAACTGCGAATAGGCCCTGCCTGTCCAAAAAGAACCGAGCAGTGCATATAACACGAACAATGCGAATCTAAAAGAGTTCCTGCTGGCTATCTTGGTCATTTAAATCAATTTCTATCGAATCGTCAATTTCTTCTTCCTCCTCTTCATCAGGTAAGGAATCAATTTCGAGTACGCTTTGAATTTCGCGGAAATTCAGTTTATTTCCCCTTGCGGTATCGCCTTTCACGCCCACCTGTTCCCAAAGGTCTACTTCTTCCGTTTTTTCTTCACCGGCGCGGCCAAACAGGTACGTTACCTCTGCACGCGGATATTTATCGGCTGAAATCAGGATGATGGCACAGTCTTCATTTTCGGGAAGGAAAGAAATGATTTTATCCGGGGTTTCCGGGGTAAACCGTTTCACGTAGAATTCGCCTTTGGTATAATCAGCGTATACCACGGTTACCACCATACCCGGCTTAAACTTGCGCAGCATGAAGGGTTCTTCTTCAAAATACGTGGTAGGCTCCGGCGGAACCATACGGTATGTTCCGTTATTCATGAAAGCCAGCACACGTTCACCGGGGCGGAAAGCATCCACCTCAATCCCACGGGCATCCAAATTAAAGCGTAATGAGGTTTTATCAAACCAAATAAAGCGAGCGGAGCTGGTACCTTCGCCCTGCGATTTGCGAACGATTTTCCGAAGCGGCAATTTCGTAAGAATATTACCCTGTGAATCACGTCCTTTGACCGCCAATTCGCCCAAATCCACGTCAAAAATCTGTTTTTTGAGCTTCGGACGGGGTTTCAGGTAAACGGTAAGAATTTCGGTTTCACCAAACGGATTGGCGGTGAAATAAACCACCGAACTGCCGGCTGTACCTTTGGTCAGCACATAATCACGATCTCGCGTGATGCCTTGCACCCGGAAGCGTTTCATCATGTAACTGCCCTGTTTACCGTCGCGATAAATCATGTGGTACACGGTATCTTTATCTTCGCGTTTGAAAATATTCACGTACAGAGCATTCTTGCCCACATCCACTTTCTCTGAAACCCGGCTAACCATCATGGTTCCGTCTTCGCGGAACACAATCATGTCATCCAAATCGGAAACATCACAGATAAATTCGCCGCTTTTTAATCCAAAGCCGGCAAATCCATTGTCTTTGTCCCACATCAGTTTTTCGTTACGGATTACCACCTGAACGGCTTCCACGGCATCAAAAGATCGTATTTCGGTCTTGCGCTCACGGCCGGTTCCATATTTCTTTTTAAGATCCTTAAACCAGGCAATAGCATAATCATTCAGCCGGTCAATGTTATACTGAACGGTTTTCAGTTCTTCCTGCAGCTTGTTCATGGCTTCATCGGCCTTAAAGCTGTCGAATTTTGAAATCCGTTTAATTTTTATTTCGGTAAGTCTTACCAGGTCATCGCGTGTAATTTCCCGGTAAAAATCTTTCTTGAATGGCTTCAAGCCCTTGTCAATCGTCAGAAGTACATCTTCCCAGGTTTCGCAGTCTTCAATTTTGTTGTAGATGCGGTTTTCAATGAATATTTTTTCGAGTGAGGTAAACAGAATCGACTCCATCAGCTCTGCCCTTCGGATATCCAGTTCCTTGCCCAGCAATTCTTTGGTTTGCATGGTATTCTGGCGCAGAATATCGTTCACGCCCAAAAATACGGGCTTATCATTAATGATTACACACGAGTTGGGCGAAATACTTACTTCACAATCGGTGAAGGCATACAGGGCTTCAACCGTTAAATCGGGTGAAGTTCCGGGTGGCAGGTGCACCAGAATTTCAACAAATTCTGCCGTATTGTCTTCTACCTTCTTGATTTTTATTTTGCCTTTATCGTTGGCCGATACGATGCTGTCAATCAGTCCGCCGGTGGTTGTACCGAAGGGTAATTCGGTAATGCAAAGTGTTTTATTATCCACCACTGAAATACGGGCCCGCACGCGGATTTTTCCGCCCCGCAGACCGTTGTTATATTTAGAACAGTCGGCCATTCCACCCGTTGGAAAATCGGGTAAAATATTGGGCGATTTCCCTTTCAGGATATCAATGGAAGCGTCCAGCAGTTCATTAAAATTGTGGGGCATGATTTTGCAGGCCAAACCCACGGCAATACCTTCAACCCCTTGGGCCAGCAGCAGCGGGAACTTCACCGGAAGCGTAACCGGTTCTTTGTTTCTGCCGTCGTATGAAGCCTGCCAGTTGGTGGTTTTGGGATTGAACACCACGTCTTTTCCAAACTTGGTGATGCGGGCCTCAATGTAACGGGAAGCCGCAGCACTGTCGCCCGTGAAAACGTTTCCCCAGTTTCCCTGGGTATCAATCAGTAAATCTTTCTGCCCAAGCTGTACCATGGCATCGCCGATGGAAGCATCGCCGTGTGGGTGATACTTCATGGTATGGCCCACCACGTTGGCCACCTTGTTATACCGGCCGTCTTCCAATTCCCACATCGAATGCAGGATACGGCGCTGAACGGGTTTCAATCCGTCCTCAACGGCGGGTACGGCGCGCTCCAGAATTACGTAGGAGGCATAATCAATAAAATATTCTTTGTACATGCCGGCCAGCGGTGCCACATGCCCTTCATTTCCCTGAAGGTTCTCTCCGCTGTCCGTCATACCGGGATGCTCTGAACTCATGGTACAAAAATACGTTTCTGAACGGAAATTTTATGCCTTGTTAAAACTTAAGGATAAGTTATTCCTAAATTCGTTAATTGCCTAATTTAAAAGCTATTTAGCCCAATTCGAAGATCAAATTGGGGCATTTTTGAGTATTTTCTAATGCCGAATGATATCTTTACGGCATGGCTACCCCGCTCAAAGATTTATATAACGATACCTTTTTTGACTATTTCCTGAAACAGGCTGAGGCCGCTTATCCGGGCTTCAAAAGCAAGGCGTTTTTGAAAGCCGTTTATGCGGGTAATTGGGAAAATCTGGAACTTAAAGAACGCATGCGAAAATCAGCGGATGCCCTTCGACAGGTTTTGCCGGGAAACTTTCAGGATTCGGTAAATTTTATCCATTCGTTTGCCAGGTATTGTGAAGCAAACAATCACCGGGGTTTTGGTCTGGAGCTGATGTTCCTGCCTGATTTTGTGGAGCGTTACGGCATTGAAGATCCCAATATGGCTCTCCCCGCGCTGGAAGCCATTACCCGCATTTCGAGCGCCGAATTTGCGGTACGGCCTTTTCTGAATCGGTATCCGGAACGTATGCACACACAAATGCTGGAATGGAGCCGGCATGAGAATGAATGGGTTCGGCGCTTGGCTTCCGAAGGTTTCCGGCCCAGGCTTCCATGGGGATTGGCCGTTCCGCACCTGAAAAAAGACCCTTCGCCCATTTTGCCTGTATTGGAAAATCTGAAAACCGATTCATCTGAAACCGTGCGCCGCAGCGTGGCTAATAACCTGAACGATATCAGTAAGGATCATCCCGAACGTTGCATCCAAATCTTAAACCGCTGGCGGGAAACGCATCCGGAAACCGAACGCATCATCAAACATGCCTCGCGCTCGCTTTTGAAAAAAGGAAATTCTGAAGTGCTCAATCTTTTTGGTGCCGGCGATGCTTCCAAACTTGAATTCAGCATTGTTTCTCCCCTGCCCGGATCCCTTGCCGTTGGCGAATCCTTGCCCTTTGGCTTCAGCTTACTGAACACGGCCAAAAAAATACGGAAAATACGGATCGAATATGTACTGTATTTCCGTTTAAAAAACGGAGATTTCGGACGCAAAGCTTTTTATATGAGCGAGCAGGAACTGCAACCCGGGCAGCGCATTTTGTTGAATAAAAAACATTCCTTCAGACCCATCACAACACGCACGTATTACAACGGAAAACATAAACTCTGTATTCAGATAAACGGAAAAGAATTTGACATGGGCGAATTTAATTTAAAGGGAGCAGATCACGCATGAACAGTTGCCAAATTTGCCAAAGTAACCGGCTCACACCCCTGTATAACAATACCCTTCTGCGTTGCGAAACCTGTACCCATATAAGGGCAAACATGGAAGTATCAGCCGAAAAGCTGGCCGAAATTTATTCAGAAAACTATTTTAAGGGCGAAGAATATGCCGATTACCTGGCCGATAAAATCATTCTGCAACAAAATTTTGCAAAACGATTACGGAGTATCCGCCAATTAAATCCGGTCCCGGCCTACAAGCAAGTGCTGGAAATTGGCTGTGCGTATGGTTTTTTTGCCGAACTGTTCCGAAACCAAAACCCCCATGCCGATTATCTGGGCATTGATTTGGCTGAAGAAGCGGTTTCATACGGAAAAAATACACTTCATCAACCCCTCGAAAGTGGCGATTACCTTCAGCTGCAAGCGCCTGAAAACAGTTATTCCGACGTGTTTATGTGGGATGTGATAGAACACTTGCCCAATCCCGAATTATTTATTCAAAAAATAGCCGCCGAAACCCGACCCGGAAGTCGTATTTATATAACAACCGGTGACATCGGTAGTCGCCTGGCCAGTTGGCAGAAAGAAAAATGGCGTATGATTCATCCGCCTACCCACCTGCATTATTTCACACGGCAATCCTTAAAAATACTGCTCAGCCATTACGGTTTCGAAGAAGAACGTGTTTCTTATCCGCCCGTTTCAAGATCCCTACGGGTTATATTTTATTCCCTTTTTATGTTGAATAAAAAATACGGAAGCTTCATTAAAAAACTATATGAAAGCATTCCTGAAAATGCTTCCATATCGGTGAACACTTATGATATTATGTTCTTTACGGCACGAAAAAAATAATGCTACATTTGTTTCATCCAGTTAAAGCAAAGAAAAAATGAGTCAGCCTTTTGAAATATCCATTGTGGTTCCTGTTTTTAACGAGGCTCCCAATATTGCCGTATTGGTTTCACGCATCATGAATGCCGTTTTACCCTTGAACAAAACAGTTGAACTGATATTGGTGGATGATGGAAGTAAGGATGGGACCATGACCGAAATCCACAGCCTCGCGGCAACCTATCCGGCACTGAAAGGCATTTCGCTCTCCCGAAATTTTGGGCACCAGGTGGCCCTCACGGCCGGAATCGAACACAGCTGCGGGAATGTGGTCATCAGTTTAGACGGCGACTTGCAGCATCCGCCGGAACTCATTCCCGAGCTGTATGCAACCTACCAAAAAGGATTTGACATCGTAAACACCCTGCGCCTCGAAACCGAAGATGAGAGCCATTTTAAACGCATGACATCCAGCGGCTTTTATAGCCTGATTAATAAATTGTCGGATGTGGAAATTAAACCCGGTGCCGCCGATTACCGTTTGATGAGCCGGCGCTGCGTGGACGCGTTTTTACGTTTGAAAGAAAGAGACCGCTTTACCCGCGGACTGATCAGCTGGATGGGATATGCACAGGCGTTTATTCCGTATAAGGCAGAAAAAAGAAACGCCGGAAAATCAAAATACACGCTCCGAAAAATGGTACGCTTCGCCCTCGACGGACTAACCTCCTTTTCGGCCAAACCGCTGCGCATGCCGCTGTACCTGGGTCTTATTTTTGCATTTTTCGGATTCATTTATTCGGTGTATGCGATTGTGAATTTTGCACTCGGACATACCATGCCGGGTTGGACATCCATGCTGGTGATTACCCTTCTGATTGGCGGGGTACAAATGATTTCACTGGGAATTATCGGCGAATACCTTGCCCGGATTTATACCGAAGCCAAAGCCCGACCGCTCTACTTTGTAAAAGATAAAACGGATACGCTTTGAGCCAACAACTTTTCATAAATCCGCCCTTGTTTAAACACTGCACTGAATCCTTACCCTTGTTTTGATATGTGGCTTACGGATAAATCAAAAGGAATTCTATTGACCCTGGTTTTATCCCTGGCGCTTCTTTTTTATTTTTTCGGAAAACCCATCCTAAACCTTAATCAAACGTTCTTTAACACCAACGGAGACGGCATTCATGCATATTATACGGCATTGTATCATGTAAACCACGATACTACGTTTTGGCGCATGAACGGGATGAATTATCCCGACGGAGAGCAGGTGTTTTTTACCGGTTGTCAGCCCATTCTTACCAATTCAATTAAAGCCTTCAGTTATATTTACGACATAAAACCCTATACGGTGGCTATTTTAAATGCCGTGATGCTACTGAGTATTGTTTTATGTGCCCTTTTCTTATTTCTTATTTTTGAGAAGCTTAAAATTCCGCTCTGGTTAGCTGTGTTATCGGCTCTTACGTTGAGTTTTGCATCGCCCCAGATATATCGCTTAAACGGACATTTTTCACTTACGTATCAATTTGCCATTCCGGTATTTATATACCTGCTTTTGTGTTTCAGGGAGAAAAAAAGCCTACGGATTTCAACCTTCATCCTGCTTTTTGTGAGCTTGATGACGGCCCTACAGTTTTACTTTTTTGCCTTTCTGCTTTTGATTTCGACAGTATGGTGGTTCTTTTACCTGGCCTTTGTAACCGATGAAAAACGAACCTTTCTCAAAAAAATTGGTTTTGCTATTGGACACTTCGGCATACAGATGGTTATACCGTTTGTGTTGATTCAGTTTTTGATTAAATCAACCGATCCTGTTATAGACCGTACCCAATCGCCTTGGGGATTTTTCAATTTCAAAGCCATTCCCGAAAGCATACTGTACCCCTTTAAAATGTGGTATGACAGCAACTGGCTCAGGAATTTGGTTAAACCCGACTTGAATTATGAGTGGGAAGGTGTTTCATATATTGGAATCATAGGTGTTTTTGCCGTATTTGCCTCATTTCTGCTTGTTTTACGTTCCATCATTAAAATTAAAGAAAAACATTTTTTACTGCCATTTTCAGATCCGTTCATGAACAGTTTGTTTTATGCATCCCTGTTTGGTTTTATAATTGCCATTGCGATTCCGTTTACTGTTTTTGATAATTACCTGTATAACCATATCAGTTATTTTAAACAGTTGAGGGGAATTGGACGATTTGCCTGGGTAAGCTATTACTGCATGGGCATTATCGGTGTTTATGTATTAAAAATGCTCCTCCAAAAAACCGCATGGTTATATCCTATGACCATTATCCTGCTTTTGATCAGTGCCAGCGATGCCTATTTTGTGTCGGATTTAACAGCTAAAGCCATCCATTCTCAACCTGCTTTTTGGACCGAAAAAACCGAACATGCCAATTATAAATGGATTAAAACAATAGACCGAAATGCCTACCAGGCCATCATTCCACTGCCCTATTTTCATATCGGTTCAGAAAATAGTTGGGTTGCCCCGGAGGGTTCCATTTATGAGTATGCTTACATGAGTTCCCTATATTCGGGCTTGCCCTTAACCTCCGTGTTATTGAACCGGAACTCATTGCAACAAACCTACGAGCACCTCAAAATTATTCAGGAGGCATCAGGCGATCCGGTTAATTTCGTAAGCCGGATAAGTACGAAACCTTTCCTTACTCTGTTGGATAAAAAAGCGGCATTGAATCCTCATGAGTCCGAAATGATTCAATCATCTCAATCGAAAATAATTTTTGAAAATGAAAATATGGCTGTTTACGAACTCAGCGTTTCCTATTTTACTGAACGGGAAAGCCGCCTAAAAAATGAGATCCGACAGCTCAGTCCCGAGCATTTTTATACCCAGGACAGCATCCATTATTCCAGTTCCGGGCGCCATTTTCTATACACTCATCCCTTTATGGTTGACACCCTCAGCGAAAGCCTCAAAAATCGATATATTCCCATTCACCAAGGCCTGTTTCCGATAAACGAAGACAGTCTGGAACTTAGTTTTTCGGCTCGTATTCTAAATTTTTATACCGACCTGGTTCCGCGCACGGTTTTCGTTCTGAGTCAAGGAAAAGACGCAGATAGGAAAGAACAATATTATGCGTTCAATACGCATTTAATCAGCACCCAAAACAAAACCGGGCTTATTGAATTTACCTTCATGTACCGCAAGAACGAAGCCTTGGAAATAAGCGCCGTAAATTTTGATATAACAGACCAAACGGCATTGGTATACCATTCCTTACTGTTAAAACCCGCTGCGGATACCGTTTGGTTTGAAACCGATAAACACAAATGGGTAAATAACCGTTTGTTTAACAACTAAATCTTTTTGATTTTGAACTTTGAATCACGTAAAAATATCGTATTTCTGGTGTTGGCCGGTTTTTTCATTACCAATGCCCTCGTTGCCGAAATGATTGGCGGCAAACTGATCCAAATTGGTCCGTTTACCCAGAGCATCGGCATCTTACCCTGGCCGATCGTGTTTTTGGCTACCGACTTAACCAATGAATACTTCGGCAAAAAAGGCGTAAAAACCATTACATTCATTACCGTTGGATTAATTTCATATACCTTCTTATTATTATGGCTGGGCATGCAGATTCCGGCCGTTGGCTTTTCCCCAATCAGCAATGAGGCTTTTAATATGGTTTTCGGCACGGGAATGTATATGATTGTAGGCTCCGTGATTGCGTTTTTGGTATCTCAGTTAATGGATGTGTTTGTGTTTTGGGTGATCCGCAACCGCACCGGAAAAGGATTTATTTGGATGCGGGCCACCGGCTCAACGGTGGTGGCACAGTTTTTTGACACCTTTATTGTGCAGTTTGTGGCCTTTGTGATTCCGGGTGTTTGGACTTGGAGCGAGTTTGCCAAAAATGCGTCCTTCGGATATGTGTTTAAACTGGGTGTGGCATTATTACTGATTCCCATGATTTACCTTACCCATTTTTTGATTGACAAATACCTGGGTAAAGAAGAATCAGAAAAATTGCAGATCCAGACTTCCGAAAAAGAACTGGGCGATTAAAATAGGTACGGAAAAATAACCTTCCGGTTTTTAGGATAATCGGCAAATTTAGTTTTATACCAGGTATGGTGCGAATATGCGCGGGGAAGCAGATTGGCGGCCGTCCAGATAACAAATAACCAGCCGGCCATACTTCCGGCAATGATGGCAAAACCAAGCCATTCAATCAACTCACCCAGGTAATTTGGACTGGTTACTTTTTCGAACAAAAAACCCTTGGGGATTTTGTATCCCGTTTCGCCCGGTTTACGCAAATTAATCAGCATCCGGTCGGAAATAAAATGAATCAGGAATCCCCCGGCAAAAAGCGTACAGCCCAATACCAGCTGCCAAAGCGGAATATCTTCCCTACCACCCATAAATCCCAGTTGGTAGCCGATAAAAAAGGTATTCATCAAATTAAAAAACACGGCTGAAAACGTTATGGAAATGGGCATTTTTTTACCCTTGGTACGGGTTAAAAACGGAAAAATATAGCCCCGGTAAACATAATGGCCTACATAGAGTGAATAGATAAATAAGTTCAGTGGTGTTTTTTCGGAATCACCCATCCAAAACCAAAAACTCACAAAAATGGGCGAAAAACCTTCCATAATCATCCAACCCAGTTGGTTTGAAATTTGGGGACCCCAACCCGAAACGGTATGACGCCCATACGGAGCCGTCTGTTTAAACAGGTAAATGAAAGTAATGAGTCCCACCAAAGCCCAAGCTGCCGCCGCATAGTAATACCAAGAATGATCCATAAAAATATATTTCATGTCAAAGGAAATAAAAACTTCGGTTTACGTTATATTTGTTAAACAAAATACATTCCATGAAAAACAGCATCCCTACCCTTATCATTGCCATAGCCGTTATTGTGGCTGCCGTACTGCTCGGCAACGCCTACACTTATAAGTACAAGAAAAACCAGACCGTATCGGTTACCGGTGCGGCATTTTACGATTTCACTTCCGATTTTATTGTGTGGAGGGCCGATTTCAGCCGTAAAAGCATGGAAATAAAAGATGCCTATGCCGCACTCAAAGAAGATGAAGCAACCATACGGGCTTATCTGGAAGGAAAAGGCATCAAAAATGAAGACATCATTTTCAGCTCGGTGAGCACCGATAAAGATGTGGAGTATGTATACGACAATAACGGCGGTTCCAGAAGCATTTTTACGGGCTATACCCTTTCACAAACCCTGAAGGTAGAAAGTAAGGACATGGAAAAAGTTGAAAAGATTTCGCGTGAAATCACCGAATTGTTAGACAAAGGCATCGTAATGAACAGCCGTGAGCCCCAATATTATTACACCAAGCTGGACGAACTTAAAATTGATTTATTGGCAAGGGCCTCTAAAGACGGGGAACTCAGGGCCAAAACAATCACCGAAAACTCCGGTTCTAAACTGGGCGATTTACAGCGGGCATCGGCCGGTATTTTTCAGATTACCGCCCAAAACAGCGATGAAGATTACAGCTGGGGAGGTGCATTTAATACCTCAAGCAAGAAAAAAACGGCTTCGATTACCATAAAAATGGATTTCGGAATCCGTTAATACACAGCACAAACAACTATTTTACAATAGGTTATCGGCCGCTTAGCGTATAAAATATGTTAAACGGTTGATAACACGCCAAATTTGTCGGTTTGATATGCGAACTATACGGATATATTTGTACGAAATTTATCAGGATAGACTCAAGATTTATGAAGTTAAAAGTTGTACTCGCATTTCTGCCCCTTTTATTCATTCAACTACTCAGCCACGCACAAAATAAAAACAACGGACTTGTAAAGGGTACGCTATACAGCTCCGAAAGCGGCCAGCCGGTGCCTTTTGCCAACGTATTTATTGAAGGTACCACCAATGGCGCGTCTTCCGACATCAACGGTTTCTTCAGTATAAACCAGGTTGTTCCGGGAACGTACACGCTCAAAATCACTGCCATCGGTTATCAAACTTATTCACAAAGCATTACGGTTGAGAGCGGAAAATCGGTAAACCTTACCATTCAGCTCAAAGGCGGTGCCATTGACGTAAATGAAACGGTAATCACCGGAACTCGTCAGGATACCAAACAGGAAGTATTGACCTCCGTGACCACCATTACGGCCGAAGACATTAAACGTTTACCCTCCATGGGCGGTGAGCCGGATTTTGCCCAAATGCTGCAGGTTACCCCGGGTGTAGTTTTCACGGGCGACCAGGGCGGTCAACTCTATATCCGCGGAGGTTCGCCGGTACAAAATAAATTATTGTTAGACGGGGTAATCCTGTATAATCCCTTCCACTCCATCGGTATGTTCTCGGTGCTTGAAACGGAGATCATCCGCAGTGCCGATGTGTACACCGGCGGTTTCGGTGCCCAATACGGCGGACGTATTTCCAGCATCATGGACATTACCACCCGCGACGGAAATACCAAACGGTTCTCGGGCCGCGTGGGTGCCAATACCTTCAGCAGCAAACTCATTCTGGAAGGTCCCTTGAAAAAAATGAAAGAAGGTTCCAAAACCTCGGCTTCTGTTTTGGTAGCCGGTAAATATTCGTACCTGCCCCAATCATCTAAAGCGCTTTACTCCTATTCGGAGCGCGGAAAAGAAGGTCTTCCCTTTGGTTTTGGTGACGGATATGCCAAAATTACCATCAACGGGGCCAACGGTAACCGGGCCAGTTTGTTTGGTTTTGCCCATACCGACCGTGCCGTGTTTAACCAAGAATCAAACATTAAATGGAACCAGTTTGGCGGTGGCCTCAACTTTACCGTGGTGCCCGGCATGGCCAACGTAAAAATTGACGGTCGCTTCGGTTACTCCTACTATAAAATCGGACTGGAAGAAGAAAATAAAGACCCGCGCAGCAGCACCGTGAACGGCTTTAACTTCGGTTTGGACTTTAACAGTTACTACAAACGCGACAAACTGCATTATGGAATTGAGGCCATCGGCTTTACCACCGATTTTCAGTTTTACAATGCTACCAACCGTCAGATTAACCAAAAAGAGAATACCACCGAATTTGCCGGATTTGTGCGTTACCGCATGAACCGCGGAATTGTGGTGCTTGACCCCAGTTTCCGTTTACACTATTACGCTTCCCTGAACAACGTATCGCCCGAGCCACGCCTGGGTATTAAAATCAATGTGGTTGAAAAGTTCCGCATTAAAGCCTCGGGAGGAATGTATTCGCAGAACCTGATTGCCGCCAACAACGATTTTGACATCGTAAACCTTTTTTATGGATTCCTGAGCGGATCTTCCAACCTTCCGCAAAACTTCCAGGGAAAACCGGTGCGCAGTCAGCTGCAAAAAGCCGAGCATGCCATTTTAGGTTTTGAATGGGATATTTACAAAGACGCAAGCAAGAACCGTAATTTGGGACTGAATGTGGAAGGTTACTACAAAAACTTCCGTCAGCTTACGAACCTGAACCGTTTCAAAATTTATGAAGACAATGCGGCCAACGCCGAAGAACCGGATCGCCTGAAAAAAGATTTCATCATTGAAAAAGGGTATGCCGCCGGTATGGATGCCAGCTTAACTTATACCGACAACCGCCTGTATGTATACGGGGTTTATTCACTTACCTTTACCGAGCGTTTCGATGAGATTGTTACCTATTTCCCTTCATTTGACCGCCGTCACAACGTGAACATTGTGGCTGCTTACAAACTGGGTAAAAAGAAAAACTGGGAAATCAGTGCCCGTTGGAACTTCGGTTCGGGCTTTGCCTTTACACAATCGGCCGGGTACTACGAAAACCTGAACCTGCAGGACGGCATCACCACCGACTACACCACCGGAAACGGCGACCTGGGAATCCTCCTGGCCAACATCAACGGCGGGCGCCTCCCCACCTACCACCGTTTGGACATCGGCGCCAAATACACCAAAAAATTCAACGACAGACTGGGCATCGAAGTCAACGCGGGAGCCACGAACGTATACAACCGCAAGAACATTTTTTATGTAGACCGTGTAACCTTTAAACGCGTGAATCAGTTACCGATTTTACCATATTTGGGATTGCAGTTTCATTTTTAGGCGGGGCGGTTATCTGTTATTGGTTATTAGTTGCTGGCTGGAATCAAGTCCTTTGTCTTTGCTCCTTGTTCTTTTGTCAATTCGTTATTGGTTAATGGTTATTGAAATCAAGGTCAATTAAATCTCATAATTGATTCTTGCGCTTATTATATTTAAGAAATAACTGGAACTGCACTTAATTACCAATAAGTACTCAAAAGCTATTTAAGTTTTTCATATTGAAGTACTCTTGTTTCTGTATTTAATGTCACTCTGGCTGATTGATCCGTAGTACAAAATGCTAAGGTAATTTCTTTGGTGGGTGCTGTTCCACAGTATGAATTTGGTATTTGTCTTGATATCTCATTTAAAAAATCTTCAAAACATTCTTCTGAAAAAATAAGTACTTCAACTTCTATCGCTTCAACATTATATTCCTTAGGCTCTTCTATAATCGTATAGCAATCGGGTAGCTTAACCTCTAATATTTTTTCAATTTCTTCCGTACTCACTTTTTGCTTACAAGAGTTGAATAAAAATATACTGATTGCTAATATTGGTATGATTGATTTCATTCATGCTTTTTTAATTAATTAAACTTTTTGTTTAGTCTATACGTATCTGCTTCGACCAAGAATCTCTTTTTCACTTGCTATTTCCGCATGCCTCCTAATTAAATTTAATGCGTTATTCCTTTTTGAAATGCGCCCAGTAAGTCATAAGCATACTCAATATCTTTATCTAACTTTCTAGCCCAATCTTTGGCTATTGAAGATTTAGACGCATTTTCCAAATTATTTTTCAGCACCTTTAATACTCTTTCTGATATAGCTTCTGATTTTTGCAGATACAACCTGGAATCTCTACCCAATACTTCGGCTGAAATGAGCAATTGATCGAATGGGTCTTTATCTAAAGTGTCGTAATGCTTTTCAACGATTTCATCCCACTTCAAATTATAATAGTGTTGGATAATTCTAAGGATATCAGAAAGATCATTTTCTCGCTCCTCCGGGCGATCGCTCCAGGCAATTAATTTTAAAATGACCATTCCCGATAATGGAGGAATATTGGCAATTTTTTCTTCTATTTCCACCTGCACAGCTTCCTCCATTACTTCTCTAAAACCAAGTACATGCAAATCAGCGTATCGTTCATTGAAATTTACCGTATAGTTTTCTTCAATTTCACCAAAAGGAAGCAAATCAATTGCAACCTTAAATGCATCAGAATAAAATGTCCATGGTGCAGCAACTTTTTTAAAACCTCTTATTTCTAATGCAATACTGATTTTTTCATATTCGGCAGTACTTGACATCATTACAGCAAAATCAATATCCTTCGTACCTCTGTTTGGTTTAATTCCTTCTTTCAGCAACTCCAAGGCAATGGCACTCACCCCAATCAGGTAATAGGGTATCTGTAACTCCCCCATCACTTCATCAATACAGTCAAAAGATTCTTTAAAATAAGGAATGGCTAATTCTTTATAGGTTTGGTTGGATGTACTCATGGTAAATTTTTTCAGCCGTTTCTCTATTTCGTTTTCCTCCTTCCAACATCAAATCTGCATACACTATGATTGGCGGTGCTATATTTTGTTCCTGTTGTTTCCAAAACATCTCCAATACTTCCAACTCTCCATTTTTATCTGGCATTAGTTTGTAATTTTTAATCAAATCCATTCGATTTTCTTTGGTATAGATTAAAAACTTTTCAGGACGTAAAGAATTGGTGAACAGGTCTGCTGCAGGTTCTCCTCCCCAAACGGTTTTATTATTGTCAAATTGAATAGTTTCCCAATTTCCTTTTAACGTATATTTTTCTTTGAATAGCTTTGGTCTTAATACCGTTGCGTACTCTGCTATCCATCTGTCCAACAACTCTTTTCTTTTTTCCCAAACATAGGTTTTATTTTTAAGAGGAATGAGGTAACCGGTTTCCTTCAACCCATCTATTACCTGCGGAATATTACCGAGTGCTACATGAGTCAAATCAGCCAATTCTCGTTGGGGCAGATGAATAGCCTCTTTGTGCCGCAATAGATAAAACAACACTTTTAAGCCAGTTTTGGTGAATGCCCGGTTGCCTTTGTTTTTTTCAATATCCAATGGCTTTTGGGTATCCACAAATAGAAACAGTCCTTCCTTTTTCAGGTAGATATTGCCATTGGCTTCGAGGTAGGGAATTTCTTTTTGACGGAGTTCTTCCTTAATTTTGGGGAAAAGTCGATTGGCTATCAACAAAAAAGGCTCATTTCTGTGGAAGTGATTCTCTATTTGTTCTATCTGATGCGTTCTTAATTCCTGTTTTACTTCTACCGTGAAGACATTGGTTGCCCCATTAATGGCAAATTCTAAAACGCCGTCCAAAGGCCCCATTTCCTTAAAAATAGCCTGAATTCCAGTTGTTTGTCTAAGTGCTTCAAGGGCTTTATGTATAATTTCTTGCTCCATGCTTTTCAAATTTGTTCACAAATATAAGATGTTCACGTTACGTGAACAAGAAAAATACATGAACAACTACGAAAAAAGGTCGCTTCGCTTAATAAATCGTTACTTTTTCAATGGGTTATCAGTTTATGGTTATCAATTTGCTGGCTGTCAATGCCTGAATAGCGTTGACCGTTTTAATTTATGGGATAAGGATACGGTTCAACTACAATTTCAATAAACTCGCCTTGCCTCCTTTTGTGCAAATTCACATCTTCCAAAATACCCAATGTGTCTTTTACTTTATTCGGGATTTCTTCCATTAATCTTTTGGAATCTGAAATGCCAACTACATTTCCTGCATCATCTTTACCAATGAAAAGTGTTCCACCGTTGGCGTTGGCAAAACCACATATCCATTTCAAATACTCGTCTCGCCAAAGATTTTTATATTCAATGTTTTGGGTTTCGGACATTATTATTAGTTACTTGAAAAGTGGTTAAATCTAATTTCTGCAAGTGTAGCATCATAGGATTTTTCCAATTCGATTTCGATAGCTGATTTAATTTTATTGTTAGATCTTAATCTATTCAAGAAAACCGGATCATTAAGGTCAGTGAGCCATTTTGCGTCAAAACTGTTGTAGTTAAAATTGAAAGGGTTAATAAGCCAAGTTTCAAAATCATTTAAGTTTGAAAAAGATTTCAATTCTTCTCTATCAAATTCAATATTAAGTTTGTATAAAAGGTAAGCAAAGTGAATAAAAACCAAATCGGTCAATTCCTTCTTTCCGTATTTGTAAGCTCTACCCCCTTTTGATGCGTTGATGTGTTCCACATAAATTTGAAAATAGTTCTTCTTTTTATAATCGTAATTAGCTTTTTCAAGTAACATTTCATAGAAATCGCTACAGAATTTGTTGTCAAGTTGAATTTCAAAAGTGTTTAGCAAAATCTCTTTACATTTTTCAGAACAAACCTTTACCAATGGAATTAGGTGGTTGTAATTAGAATTATTTCCATTGTCGGATGAACAGTTCAGAATTGCAATCTGGATGAGTTTTAAATTTTCAATTTTATAGTCAGGATAAAATTTAAAAATCGCTTTAGCGGTTTTTTCTATCAGGTCTATGTATTTATTGAAGCCATACTTATCGCCATCAATAGCAATCTTCAAAATGTCAAGTAGTTCTGTTGCTTCAAATAAATCACCTTTTTTAAATATAAAATTGCATAAATGCTTTAAGTCGAACCAAGCTAAATCTGATTCTACTCTCAAATATTTAAGCAAAGTTTTTTTTGAACCACTAAATTGCTCTTTTGTAACATCTAATTGAGAAAGAATAATAAATTGATTTGCAAAAATGTTTGTGAATTTGTCTTTGAATCTATAGTTGTTCAAATATTCTTTCATCAATGGTTCTTCATCAGGGTCTCCAAAGAAGCTTTCTCTAAGATAAGATGAAGTAAAATTATTGAGTTTTTCTATAAGTTTTTCAATACACAAATCATCAACTGCAATTAAATCAAACGGTTTCAAAATTTCTTCAAGGTTACTTGGATTGATATGAAGAATCGCTTCTGTCAAAAAGAATTCATTGAATTTGGTCATACCACGTTCTTTTGTTTGGTAACTTGTAACAAGCCCCTTGAAAACCTTTTCGGTTAATGATTTGTAGCGTTTGAAGTTGTCGTAAACAATGTGGTTTCTATTTATGTGCAGATACAAATTAAAGTATGCCTCTGATAATTTTTTGGATAAATTGGATTCTGAATGTCGAATGTCTCCATTTTCATAAAGTTGTCTTAACTTCTCTATTTTAAAAGTAATCTCGTCAATTTCATCTTGCAATTTGTAGATCAAAACATCTTCTTTGACATCAATCAAGTAATTCTTAACTTCTTTATCAACGCTAAATTCTATTTCATCATAAATCACTTTGTCCAAATCAATCGATTTAATGTCATTCAATATTTCCTGACCATCGGAATGGCGATAATCCAAAATCAGGTTATGTAAAAGTTTTATGTTATTCTTGGTTAGGAAATAATATACCTCTTTTCCTTCTTTCCCTTTTGTTTCTTTCTCAATGGCTTTGTAAATGCTGTAAGTAGTTTTAAAATTATTGCTTGCTGTGAGATAATTTCCGTAAGCGAATTCAGAAGTGTTCAAGTCTTCATTTCCAATTGCAGCTTTCAATTTCGCGAACAACTTCTTGAAATTAAAACTTCTATAATTACAACGCACACAATCGCATTCTTTACTTTGAATTAGATTAATGTTTTTAGTGATTCCTTCTTCTCCTTCTTTAAAACTGAAAGAATGCCTAACACTGAATCCTATGGTTCTTTTGTTTCTTTCTTCGACCTGTTTGTAATCTTTAATTGCTGTTATTTCATAAATAAGAGAATGGTTGAGAAATTTAAAAGCGATTTCAATTTTCATTTTTGCATCAACAACATTTGCCGTTGCAATTTCCTTTTCCAATTCATCTGAAAAAATTACTTCATTATTTTCAATACTTATACTTTTTAATAAGTGGTAAAACTCTTTGTTAATAGTAAATAGATTTCTGTTGTAATACTGCCAAACATATTCTCCTAAAATATTGAATGGATAGAGTGTTACGAGATAATCTGGGTCAACAAAGCCAAAGCCATCAAATCGTTTTATACACTTGTAAAGTTTGTCAATTATATGAATAGGCTTATCATTTTCCTCGGTAAATAGTTTTGATTTATTTAATAGTATATCTGTCCTGCTTTCGCCTTCTTTTTTCACAAATCTGTCTTTATGAAAGAGTAAAAGAAGTTCATTTCGTTTTTCCTCCATATTTAGGTCTTTAAGGAAAAACACCTGATACTTTGAGCTATCATTTGAATAGTAAAAGCGTGTTTCTTTGATGTTTGAGACTACAACCCATTTACAATTGCCTCCCATTTTTGGCACATAGGAGAATGCTTGCTCTACTGGAGTTTGATTTCCTGACCTGCTTTGCTTTACATCTAAATCTGTTTGGGCATCTTTAATTTCTATAACAACTCTTACATCATCCTTTTCTTTCTCAGTATAAAAATATCCTAAAGCAGCATCTGGTTTTTTACCATCAACCCTTGATTTTGGCTCCTCTCTGAGTTGCCATTCATTTGAGTTACCATAGTTGAATCCTAAAACATCACCGAAAAAATCAGTAACAAATCTTGATTTTATTTCCTCCTCTTTGAATGATTCAAGTTTTCCTGATTCTAATTCTTGAATGTAGGATTTTATGATTTGGGTAATTTCACGTATGCCTGTAATTGATGAAGCTCTGAAATCAGAGAGTATATGTGATAAAAAATTATTTGTAAATATTGGCTGTGCTTTCATTTCCCCTCAACAATTTTAATTTCTTCTTCCGTCAACTCGTAAAGTTGATAGAACAATTGGTTAATTTTGTTTTCAATTTCTTCGATATGTTCTGTTTCGTTTTTAATATTCGCTTCAATCACTTTTTTAACTTCTGAAACGATTTTGTCTTGCTCTCTTTTGGTTGCTGGCTTTATGTAAGTATTTAAGAGATTTGGCGAAGAGTATAAAAGATAGCCACCTGACATTTTTAAACCATCAAAAAAGCATTCAAATAAATATTGAAAAAGTTTTGAGTTTACCCAACCTAAAATAAATTCAGGAAAATATTCAGCAGCGAAAGAGTGAATACAATTAGTATTTACAGAGGCATATTCTCCCTTTTCATCATAAAATGCTTCGGGTGTAATAGCAATTTTTGCAAATATAATTTTTGGTCTTGAATATAAATCGAAGCGGTTTTTACCTAAAATAGTTGCGGATTTCGGCAAGTATGGCGTTAAATACTTTTTCTTCTTATCCACAAGGTGAGATAGTCCCCAAGTATTAGAGAACTTATCAATAGTTCCTGTATTTATCAATTTAAAACCTTCACTTTCGTTTATGTGTGTGTTAAAATCATCAGCTTCTTTTGCTGTTGAAGTAGCGTTAATTATTCCGCACTTGCCGAGAGGTTCGGATTGAGAAATGATTTTACTTACAATTTCATATTTCTCACTTAAAACAAAGCCAAGAATAAAGTCATTTAGAGAAAATAAATCTTCCGTTCTGTAAGTCCTATATTTTATTGGCTGATACTCATCAATAAAAGTGAATGACTTTAGATTATGATGGTTTGGAGACTTTTTAAACAACGTTGTGATTGGATATGTAGAAGCTTCTTTAAAAACCTTTACGTTGGAATAATCACCAATATTTAAGATGCTTGTTTTGTTTAGTAAAAATTCTCTTAATGCAAAACCATAACTGGCAGATAAAAATCTATTTGGAGTGATGTAGTTTAGAAAACTGTTATCTCTTAGAATGATGTAGCCAAGTTCAAAAAAGTATATGTATAAATCTACTGAGCCTTTTGCAGTCGAATATGTGTTTTTATAAAAATTGTATTCGTTTTCATCTAAACTCTTTTTCAACTCCATTGCATTGACATAAGGTGGATTCCCAATCACCACATCGAAGCCCACAAAATCGCCATCATCATTCAGCACTTCGGGAAATTCAAAACGCCATTCAAAAGCTTTTTCAAAAATCTTGTTGGCTTTTATTTCTTCAATTTCGGTTTCCAGTTTTTGGGTTTCTGCGGTTAATTGTTGCACTTTTTTGTTCCAGGCGGCTTTTTCCATTTTCCCCCATTCAAAATTGATTTCTGTGCTTTTAAGAAAAAGTTCTTTTTTAAAGGCATCTAGTTTCTTCGCTTTCGGGTCGTTCAATGATATTTCACTTCTGAAATCCGATTTAATGTCAGTAATAAGCCGTTCCATTTCGCGCTTCTCTTCTTTGTTTTCGGCATTTCGGTATCGGTCAACGGCCAGTTTGTAGCTGTCTATGGTCCACTTGCTTTTTTTTAGCGCCTGTTTCAGGTCGGCATCAATGGCAAAACGGCTCACCAACGAGTTTCCGCATTTGATGTTGATGTCAATATTCGGAAGTGTTTCCAGTTCGGTGGCGTTCTTGTAATACGCATTTTTCAACAACTCAATCCACAAACGCAAACGGCAAATTTTTACAGAGTTGGAATTGATGTCCACACCGAAAAGGCAGTTTTCAATAATGGTTTGCTTTTCGTGGAAAAGTGTTTCCTGTATGCGCTGACTTTCTTTATTGCTTGGGTTATATTCAAAAAGTTCTCCTTCTTCGTCTGTTACAAACAATTCATCATTGACCACTTCCACCTGATATTCTTTCAGGCGTTTTCCGTCACGGTCTTGCAAAATTTTCAAGTCGTTTTTTACGGCAATCATTTCATTGAGCGCCGAAACCAAAAAGTGTCCTGAACCAACGGCAGGGTCGCAAATTTTGATGCTGTTTACAATTTTGTTGGCTTCTTTTCGGTCTTCAATTTTGTCGTATAGTTCTTCAAGCGTTGTGCAGTTCCATTTTTTGGTTTCGTTGAATTTCTGTACTACTGCTTTGCGAATGGTTTCACGGCACATATACATGGTGATGAAACCTGGAGTGAAAAACGAACCGTCTTTGTAGCCGTTTATTTTCTCGAATATCAATCCGAGAACCGAAGCATTAATCAGCGTTTTGTTGTCTTCCTGAATTTCTTCTCCGCCCTCTGCTCCAAAGTCGTAAGCATCTAAAAACTCAAACAGATATTGTAGCGTGGAAATATTACCTGTCTGTTTTTTGCCTTGTTGGTCTTTCAGCACAGTTTGCGAAAAGATTGGAATGGTTTTATCGTCTTTCAGATTGCTGATAAACAAGGTAATCTGTTCTATATCGGTAGGCTCAAAAAGAGATGAATTCAGATAAGGAACCTTCTCAAAAGCTCTTTTTACATCTTCGTTCCGTTCTTTATATTTGCGAGCCAACACCTGAAAAAACAGGCTGTTCAGGTCGTCATAATTCTTGATTTTGTTCAGGTTGAGAAACGAATATGATTTGTCGCCTTTATGATAGGTGATGAGTTGGGCTTCCAACAGTTTTAGGAACAGAATCCTGTTTAACCAAGTAATCGAAAGTTCCAGCGCCACATTAAAAAGTCGTTCTTGTTGTGTGTTGCCGAATTGGTTTGGTTTTTCCAATCGGCTCAATTTATCTAAACTCTCAAGTTGGATAATGGCATCTTCAAGGATTGTTCCTGTGTGTCGTTCACCTGCTTTGTTTCGTTCAATCAGTTTTTTGCTTCCTTCTTTGGTTTCGGTCAAGCCGATAATGTGCAACAACTCGCTGTAAAAGCGTTTGTCAAGGCTGTTGCTGTCGTTAGTGAACGGAAGTTTTAAAAGATGCTCTGGCGATAAAAGTTTGAATAAAGCAATCAGCGAATTGTCGTCTGCTTTGTCGGTGTTGCGTAAAGGTTTTTGAAAATCCTGAATGTTGAAGTAAGTAAATTCAATTTCAGAAGTGATGCTGTCTATAAATGGCTCGGCAATTTGTTTGTAGAAAAAATCTGTTTTGGTGTCTGCCAATCGTCCAGCTTCAAAGTCGTTGAATTGTTTTACAAGATTTTTGTTTTGAGCAAAAAGTCTGTCGAATAGGGTAGCGTCAAAAATGAACCATTCATTGATGTTGGTCGCCACCAAATGTTTTACTTCAAGATTTTTGTGTGTAATTCTCTCACGTAAGTAATACAAAACCAATTCCTGAAATGCTTTTGCATTCAGTTTTTTGGCGGAAATCATCTCGGCTTTGTTGGTCGGTTTCTTCGCTTCGAGAATTACTCCAACTGTGGAGTTTGCATTTTGTCCGTTATGAATAACAAGGTCGTTTCGACCTTTGGTATTTATAAAATGGTTTTGCTTGTAATACGTGTCTTTAAGAAAGTCTGAAACTAAGTTTTTATGAAACTCTTCGCTTTCCGTGTCATTTGTTCTGCCGAGCAAAGTAATGAGATTGGTCTTGAAACCTTCAATTTCAGTCCTGTTCGGTTTTACTTTTAAAAAGGCTTTGTTCAGTGCCTTTCTTGGTTTCAATTCTTTTAAAATCATTTACAAATTATATTCTTTTTTCAGTCGGTTAAATTACGCTTTTATCTCGTTACTCTTAATAAGTGCAGTGAAAAAATTGACTCATGGCTTATACCGAAGGATCGGCGTTCTCTGTCGGGCAAAACCAAATGTGCCTTTTGTTCGACTTCGAAAAAGAAATTTAAAAAATGCGAGGAAGGCTTTTTTATTTTTCTGTGTAACTTGATCCAACAGCAAAACTCGGTCAGTTTGAAAGTCTGTCAGCTTAGTTGATATGGTCTGTATATATAACCTATTTTTAGTCATTTTTTTGCTGTGTTGTCTGTCATTTTAGTATGAGCCGGTATCTGGCTCTGAACTTGATACGAAAGACAATCGTGAAAGCTTTTGGGTTAATTTAAGCACTGACCTACTTTTCGTCAAATGCCTTAACGTTTTGAACAAAACAATCTATTAATGTTTAATTTTTTACACACTTAGTAACACAACTATTTATAATTCAATTACTTCGAGTATAAATGGCGTTTCATCAATGACAAAATATTTTTTACCTTGTTTTATGAGCACATTGATAAACATTAGGGTATAATTATCTTTTTCAGTTCCAATTGCAATTTTTTGATCCTTTGAAATCTTCCAATTTTTATTATTTATAAAACTGAGTTCCTTCATAACCAAAGAGCCATTGGCCGAAAACTTGACTGTGAACTCATTATTGTCCTTAAAATTAAAAATTGTACCGATAAATCCTTCTCTCATTTGTTCCATCATCATTTGTCCCTCTGCGTCTAATTCCATTTCCATCTCAGGCATTGTTCTAGAGTCTATTACCTTCCATGTACCAATGAAAGCGTCTTTTGATAATTCCTGGGAATATAGTTGTGTTGAAATAGCAATTGATAAAATAATTGTTGATAATGATTTCATGTTTTTTAATTGATATTTTATTGTTTTTAGTGATTATTAAAAACTATAAAGCATTCAGCTTAAGTCTAATAAAACCTGCAAATCAATTAATTAAAAATAAATGTAAATATTCGTAAGCATTTGCAAGCAGTTAGCCGGTTACAGTTTTTGAGTCAATCATAGCAAAACAAGTTAAAAAGCGAAAATAGGATTTGGTGTGGAGAAAAGCAAATATATTGAGGCAATGGGCAATAGGCAGGTGGCAATAGTGTGGTTTTAGGGGAAATTTTTAGACCGCTTTGTTCTTAGGGTGGTTATCTGTTATCGGTTATCGGTCTCTGAATAGCGTGACAGACGGGGCAATAGTTCGCAAGTTGTCATCATGTCTTGACTCTTGATTCTTGGCTCTTGATTCAGGAGGCAATAGTTATTGGTTATCGGTTAATGGTTATCGGTTATCAATTATCTGTTATCTGAATAGCGTTGACAGACGGGATAATAGTTCGCAAGTTATCATCATGTCTTGACTCTTGATTCAGGAGGCAATAGTTATTGGTTATCGGTTAATGGTACCGAAGCATAAAACAAATTGGAATAAATTACCTACCGCTCCCCCGCCCCCGGGCAGGGATTGGAAGGGCGAGTGAAACGAGGTGCGGAATGCAATGCAGCACGGAAGCGCAGCGTACCCCTGTAAAGCCCGGTGCCTTTGGCAGCCCGCCTAAACCCACAAAAAAAAGCCACCTTTTCAGATGGCTTTTTTTACAATATAACAAATACTTATTTGGCGGCAGACATGGCCATGGCCATTTTTACGGCGGCTTCCAGGTTTACCACTCCGCCTGTTTTGCTCAGGGTAGAGAACGGTACCAGGGTTTCTTCGCCGGGTTTGGCCTGCTTGGTTTTGCCATACGGCGTGGCCGATTTCAGGATAATATCGCGAATTTCGAACATGCTCAGATTGGGGAAATACGCTTTTAAGAAAGCGGCTACGCCGGCTACGGCCGGGGCGGCCATGCTGGTTCCCTGTAATTTACGGTATTTATTGTCGGGGATGGTGTTATAGATTTCGTATCCGGGTGCAAACACGTCTACCGATTTGATGCCGTAATTGGAGAATGAAGCGGCCAACTGTCCTTTGGCAAAGCGGGTTGATGCCCCGATGGTAAGCAGGTTTTTGAACTCCTCGGTTTGGAATGAAAACTTAACCGCCGGGAAATTGGGCGCGACATCAATATCGGCGGCATCGTTACCGGCCGCATGAATCAACAATACGCCTTTTGACTCGGCATATTTCATGGCCTCGTACACCTCTTTCTGATGGGTAGAATAGGCTTTTCCGAATGACATGTTGATTACGGAAGCGCCATTATCTACCGCATAACGGATGGCAAAGGCCACGTCTTTATCGTACTCGTCGCCGTTGGGCACGGCACGCAGAGACATAATTTGTACGGGAGCCGCCACGCCGTCGCCACCGAGTGAATTACCGCGTACGGCAGCAATAATACCGGCCACGTGGGTTCCGTGCAGGGCATCGGGACCTTCAACGTCGTTGTTTCCGTAGTTTTTCTGGGTAAAATCATAAGGGTCGTCCCCTACCACTTTACGGCCGTCGAAATCGGGATTGAGGTTATACTCCAACTGGTCGTTGAAATGTTTGAGGCCCTCATCCAATTCTTCGTTGGATAACTCGCCGGATTCAATCTGCATGGCCAGTTCTTTGATCTGCTGGTCGTTTTCGGTTTTGGGTTTCCATTTTTTAAGATCCTGCAGTGTATAATTTTGTACGCCCATGGCTTTTTTCACCATCATGGGAACCATAGGAATGATTTGGTCTTTGAGCATGGTGTAATAGCCCTGCATCTGCTCGGCTTCTTCGCGCTCTTTTTTGAGTTTGTCGCGGCACTCTACCCATAATTTGTAATCGGCTACCTCGTTCAGGTTGATTTCGCCTTCCTGCTTGCCTACAAATTTGGCTTTTCCTCTTTTGTAGATGCGCACAAATTCCAGATTTTCGTCGTTGGAATTTTTTCCGTCAGCCCCGCCCAGGAAGTTCCATCCGTGAATATCGTCAATGTATCCGTTTTTATCGTCGTCGATTCCGTTGCCCGGAATTTCGTTTTTATTTGTCCAAATCTGGCCTTTGAGGTCTTCGTGTTCAATATCCACACCTGAGTCGATTACTCCAACGATAACCGGCTGCGGGGTTTTGCCTTTTACCAGTGCATAGGCTTTTTCGGTGCCCATTCCGGGTTTTTCGCGGTTGTACCAGTTTAAAATTTCTTTGCTTACAGCCGTCTGACCGAAGCTCATCCCCATTACTCCCAAAGAGAGGAAAAAGAAGGATGCCCTTACGAATAACTTTTTCATGTTTCAGTTTTTAAATGGGGAAATTCCCGTTATACAGGTGTAAATGAACAAAAGAAAAAAACACGTTCCAAAAAATGGAGCGTGTTTTAGATTATTCTTAACAGAATGTCGACCAAATTAGGCCTTGTCTGAATGCTTCTTTGGTTTAATGAGCAGGTTGAAGTCTTTGGCATGCTTTACTTTTTCTTTGAGTAAGGCAAACTCCGCCACTTCGGCCATGTTTTTTACATAGGTAAACTCAAGGCCGGCAATGTATTCGGGCTCAATTTCGTTCACGTCTTTGCGGTTTTTCTCGCTGAGCAGAATGTACTTGATGCCGGCGCGTTTGGCTGCCAGAATTTTTTCTTTGATGCCGCCCACGGGAAGCACTTCGCCTCGCAGGGTAATTTCGCCGGTCATGGCAATGTGTGAGCGCACCTTACGCTGCGTAAAGGCCGAAACGAGTGAGGTAAACATGGTAATACCGGCCGAGGGGCCGTCTTTGGGCGTAGCGCCTTCGGGAACGTGCACGTGTACATCGGTATGCGCAAAGAGTTCGTATTTGAGGTCGAAATCTTCGGCTCTGTTTTTCAGGTATTCCAAGGCAATTACGGCCGATTCTTTCATCACATCGCCCAGGTTTCCGGTAAGGGTAAGTTTTCCCCGGCCCGGCGTAACGGATGATTCAATGTACAGAATATCGCCGCCCACGGAAGTCCAGGCCAAACCGGTTACCACGCCGGGATACTCGTTACCGATGTATTTTGATTTGGGATGTGCAGGGCCCAGAATGGATTCCAGCTCTTCTAAATCGATGCTTTTGGCGGGGTTTTCGTCCATGGCAATGGCCTTGGCCCGGCTGCGGATTACGCGGGCAATTTCACGCTCCATGTTACGCACGCCGCTTTCGCGGGTGTAGTTTTCAATGATGTACTCCAACACTTTTTTTGAAAACGTTAGGGCATTTTTCTTTAATCCGTGCTCCAACAATTGTTTGGGAACGAGGTGACGCTTGGCAATTTCTACCTTCTCCTCAATGCTGTATCCCGAGAGTTCGATGATTTCCATACGATCCAACAAAGCCGGCTGAATGCTGGAAAGCGAGTTGGCCGTGGCAATGAAAAGTACTTTGGATAAATCGTACTCCACTTCGAGGAAATTATCGTGGAAACTGGTGTTCTGCTCCGGATCCAACACTTCGAGCAAAGCCGATGAAGGGTCGCCGTGGAAGCCGGTTCCGAGTTTATCCAACTCATCTAAAATAAAAACGGGATTGGATGTTTTAACCTTTTTAAGGTTCTGCAATACCCGGCCCGGCATGGCGCCGATATAGGTTTTTCGGTGACCGCGGATTTCGCTTTCGTCTTTCATGCCGCCCAGGGCCATACGCACGTATTTGCGCCCCAAAGCTTCGGCTACCGATTTTCCGAGGGAGGTTTTACCCACTCCCGGAGGGCCCACGAGGCAAAGAATGGGTGAACGCATATCGCCTTTCAGTTTCAGCACGGCCAGGTATTCAATAAGGCGTTCTTTTACCTTTTTCATGCCGAAGTGATCTCGGTCTAATATTTTTTTGGCCCGGTGCAGGTCAAAATTATCTTGGGTGAATTCGTCCCAGGGCAGGTCGGTCATGAGCTCCAGGTAGTTCATGATAACGCCGTATTCCGGTGAGGCAGGGTTGGTACGCTCTAATTTAGCCAATTCTTTCTGAAAGACTTCGGCGGCTTCATCCGACCATTTTTTTCCTTCGGATTTGGCGCGGAGTTCCTCCATGTCTTTGTTTGCACCGGTGCCCAATTCTTCCTGAATTTGACGGAGCTGCTGGTGCAGGAAATATTCGCGCTGCTGCTTGTCGATATCAATCCGCACTTTGGAACGGATCTTATTTTTAAGTTCCTGCATCTGCAAATCCTGCTGCAGGAGACCGAGCACGCGGGTAGCCCGTTCGGTAATATTACCAATTTCTAAAATAGACTGTTTATCCTGAACGCTGGCGTTCATGTTGTTGGAAACGAAATTGATGAGGAAGGCCGGACTTTCGATGTTTTTGATGGCAAAAGAGGCTTCCGAAGGAATTTCGGGAGACAGTTCAATAATTTGCAGGGCACTTTCTTTGAGCGTTGAAAATATGGCTGAAAATTCCTCGTCTTTTTCGGCCGGTTTTTCATCTTCCAGGGTGCTGAATTTAGCCATCAGATAGGGTTCGGTGCGGGTGAGATCTAAAATCTCCATACGCCGTTTTCCCTGAATGACGGCAGTGGTTGAACCATCGGGCATTTTCAGCATTTTGAGGATAACGGCTATGGTGCCGGTGGTGTTTAAATCCTCAAAATTGGGCTCTTCAACCGAAGCGTCTTTTTGGGCGGTTACACCCAGCAGGCGGCTTCCCCGGTAAGCCTCGGTAATGAGTTTGATTGATTTGTCCCTACCTACGGTGATGGGAATAACCACACCGGGAAACAACACCGTGTTCCGCAGGGGTAAAATGGGCAATTCTTCGGGCAATTCGGGCAGTTCTCCCCCATCTTCTTCCGACGTAATGAGCGGAATCATGTCTCCGTCATCATTCACCATGCCGCTTAATGTCAATTTGTCAATATCGTTGAAGTAATCCATCATGTCAGTTCATTAAATCAGACAAAAAGGCCGATAAAAATTAAAAACGGCCTGTTTGCCTTTGCAATTTAAGGTTATCAATGCAAATGCCAAGCCGGATATCCCGCCATAAAACAAGCTGATGTTTTAATTTCGTACTTATCAGCTATTTAATTTTTGCAGCAATGCCATATAAAATCCGTCAAAACCTGTTTCGGAAGGATAATGCATATAAGAATCAATCAGTTCGAACTCCCCGTGCTTGGCCAAAAAGGCGTTTACGCAGTTTTCATTTTCATCGGCAAACAAAGAGCAGGTGGCGTATACCATCATGCCTCCGGGTTTAAGCATAGTAGCATATTCTTCCAAGATTTCGTCCTGAATTTTTCGTACCCGGTTAAATAGTTTACGGTCTATTTTGTATTTGGCATCGGGGTTCCGTTTCAAAACGCCGCTGCCCGTGCACGGTACATCCAAAAGCAGGCGGTCGGCCGAATTTTCGAGCCTTTTAATGGTTTTTGAGCCTTCAATGAGCCGGGTTTCAATAATGTCGATGCGGTTACGCTGGGCTCTGTTTTTGAGCTCCACCAATTTATAATCTTCCACATCCATGGCAATGATACGGCCTTTATTTTGCATGAGTGCCGCCAGGTGCAGGGTTTTTCCGCCTGCGCCGGCACAGGCATCAATCACACGCATGCCCGGTTCAACCTTTAAAAAAGGAGCTATTTTTTGTGAACCGGCATCTTGCACCTCAAAAGCGCCTTCGCTAAAAAGCGGATGCCTGAAAATATTGGTGCGTTTATGCAGTACAATGGCTTCGGGATAATTCTCCAAATCTGATGCTTCCAAACCTTCGGTTAAAAGAGCTTTCAGTAAAGCTTGTTTATGGGTAAGAATGGTATTGGTGCGCAATACAATGGGCGCCGGCAGATTCATGGCGGCAATTTCGGCGTTCCATCGCTCCTCGGGCATTTGTTCCAGAGCCAGGGCATCCAGTTCTTCCGAAACCGATTGTAAAATATGACGGGGTAGATTTCGTCGCCCGGCCCTTTCGGCCACACGGGCAGGGCTTATGGCGGCAAATTCCTGCCATTCGGGCAGCTGGTAGCCTTTTAAGGCCAGCAGATTTCCCACCAATAACCAGAGTCCGTCGCGTTTAAACGAGAAACGGTCGCCGGTAAACCAAACCAAATAATTCCAGTGCCGTATGGCATCGTACACCATTTCGGCAATAAAAGCACGATCGTCGGAACCCGCTTTTTTATTGGCTTTAAAATAACGTTCAAGGGCTTTGTCGGCCTGCTCTTTTTTGCCCATTACGGCATCTAAAATCCGCACTACGGCCTCTACCCTTGCCGGGAAAGGCTGAAAATAACGTTCGGGTTTGGTAATCAAAATCTGTGTAAGAATTAGTGTCGCTTATTTGGCCACAAAACCTTTGCTCATGGCATAATTAAGCAATTCGGTGGCATTTTTGCAGGACAGTTTTTTGAGAATATTTTTGCGGTGGGTATAAATGGTATGGATGCTGAGAAAAAGCTCATCAGCCATTTCCTGGGCAGTTTTTCCCTTTACCACCAATTTGAGTATTTCTTTTTCGCGTTCAGAAAGGTTTCCGAAATGATCCTTCACGGCTTCGGGGCTCGGACGTCCCTGCATGGGTCTTCCGGCGGCATCCGATCCATAGGTCATGGCAATGAGGGCTTCCACAATTTTGGGACTGAAAAATTTAATACCGGCGGCCGTTTTACGGATGGCATCGGTGATTTCCTGTTTCTCGCTTTCAATGGTAATGAAGCCCGTGATATTGAGTTTGTGGATACGGTAAATGGTTTCCTTATCCGAGTCGGAAATGACCATCACTTTGTTTTTGGCAAAAATATCGGAGGTCTTTTCCATGTTTTCTTCGGTGAAGTAATCGCCGAAGTTTTTATCCACAATGAGTACGTCGAAATGCTGGTACGAAGGCAAAGCGGCCAACTCGGCCAAGTTGTGCACGGTACCGGCCGGTTCAAAATCCGGATTTTCGCGAATCAGATTCAACAGCCCCTGCTTAACCAGGTACTGGGTTTCAGAGAGCATGATCCGTATATTTTTAGCCGCTGATTTCATAACAATGTGATGCAAAGGTAACAGAATAGCAAACAAACGCATGAAAATCGTTTCTGTTCAAAAAAGGAAGATGGAATCCAAAATTTCAATTCCTTAAAAATTAATTAATTAACCCGAATTTGAAAAAATAACTTTCAATTTATTTTGAAAGTTCGGAAACTTATCCATACCTTTGGACTATGAAATACAGCGATGCAAAAGACCGGTTTATCAGTACCTGGGGAGCTTTAGGCACCAACTGGGGAATTAACGGTACCATGGCCCGTATTCACGCCCTGCTCCTGTCGGCTCCCGAACCCATGAGTGCCGAGGAAATCATGGAAGAATTAAAAATAAGCCGGGGCAATGCCAATATGAACATCCGCGCACTGATGGACTGGGAACTTGCCTTTAAGGTGATTGTACCGGGCGAGCGCCGGGAGTTTTTCCGTGCCGAGAAAGATGTATACAAAATTTTCATCCGCATCGTAAAAGAACGCCGCAAACGCGAATTGCAGCCCGTTCTACTTGCCCTTGGAGAAATGAAATCCATTGATGCTTCCGATAAGTCGGACCGCGCAGAGGAACTCCGTAAAATGCTGTCGGAAATTGAAAACTTTACCCAGCGCGCCGATGTGCTCAGTGAAAAACTCATTAAGGCCGAAGAAAATAAACTGCTCACTTCCCTGCTCAAACTGCTGAAATAATTTTTTTATCACAAACTTTCAATATTTTCTGAAACTTTTAAAAATATAAGATTATGAGATACTTTAAAACAATGGATGTCTGGCTGCAGGGTGCATTAATGCTTGTATCGGCCCTATTATACTTGATTGATCCCTTTTTGGGTTTTCTGTTATACTTTCCGGGTATGGGACTCTGGCAGCTATTTTCCATGCTTATCCATGCCCTATTTTTTCGTTCCGAAGGATTTATGCGCAAGCGCCGTGTGTTAATGGTGTCCATCGCCATTGTGCTGCTGCTGTTGCCTGCCCTGGCTGAATGGATTCAAATCAGCACCGAAACAACCCGTGTATACATGAAAACCTGTTTTGCGTATTCCATTGCGTACGCGGCAGTTTCCATATTGGAATACCGCAGCATGCTTGCCGTGCGGGAACAGGTTGAATTTATCGATATTCAAAAACAGTAATTCCCGTTTTGTATGAAAACCCAAGATAACATATTGATATACGACGATGATTGCCCGATGTGCCGGGCCTATTCCGGTGCCTTTACCCGTATGGGCTTGTTGAAAAAGGAGAACCGGGTGCCCTTCCACAGCATTCCGGATGAAAGTTTTGCCGGTAAAATGGATCCCATAAAATCTAAAAACGAAATTCCCCTCATCAATTTACAAACCGGCGAAACGCTTTACGGCACCGAGGCGTTGATTGAAATCCTGTCGCAGCGCTGGCCCTTCTTCCGTTATTTTAAAACCAATCCGTTGCTCCGTTTTTTAAGCCGAAGGGCCTATTTCTTTGTTTCGTATAACAGAAAGGTCATCGTGCCCGCCACACCCAAACCCGGTTCCGTTGACTGTTCTCCCTCCTTCAGCCTGCCCTACCGGCTCAGCTTTATCCTTATGTGCCTCATATTGGGATCGGTGTTCTACAAAATGGCTTTTCCGCATCTGGCCTACCAAAACCAAATCAGCATAGGCATATTGGCCTTAGGTTTACAGAGCATCGGATTTCTTTTCGTAAAAAAAGAAAAATGGGCCGATTATGCCGGAAATATCGCATTGCTTTGGTTTTTACAGGGTTTTGTGTTATATCTAACAAGGTCTGTTCAATCACAGTTTTATTCCAGTTTCTGGGTACTTTATCCCGGTATATTTATGCTGTTCTGTCTGGCCCATTTCCGTCGTTCCAACCTACTCCAAACCAATATGCCCATTCAGGCGCTCTGGCTGCTGAACCAGTTATTATGGTGGGCTTTGCTTTTTCAATTGGAATAAAAATGAATGATTATCTGAATAAAAAACTACTGTTATAGATTATTTTTTAAACGGTGGGCACACCCTAAAGGGCCGGGCTGCTTCGGGCTCCGTTTCACTCCGGTGCGCATGCGCGGCACTAAACCCTCCGTATCCCTTGTGCAGATCATTCCTACGCCAAAAAATGATTTATTAATAAATTTTAATTCAATTTTTCAACGAAAAATAATTTATTGATAAAAACCAAAAAACGGCCTTTTGAAACAAGCGTTAAGAAAATGGCCGGCTTTTGGCGTTTATACATTATTGAAATTAAACTATTTTCAAATTGGTTTCTGTATAATGCCGACATACATTGACATACCCAATCCTATCGGCACCATTTTATATGTATCGTCGGCAGAAGAAGTCCAAACTGTTTGAGCGCAGCGAGTTTTTGGACTTTAGCCAAAAGGCGGTCATTTTTAGCCGGTTTTATGCAGCCTTGACTTTTTTTGATCCTTTTTTGTGTCAAGACAAAAAAGGATGGATATATCGGGTAAAAAAACAATTTTTGAATAGTAACGATAAGAAATAAGAACACAGCCAGAATTAAATTTTAATCCACGTGCTTATGCATTTACAGGCAGCTCCGCTGGAGCTATGTTGCCATGGGGACATCTAATTTCTATTAACAGGCAGCACCTAACGGCGCTGTATAATTCCAAAAAAAGGATACAAGGTAAACAGGAATTAATTTTAATTTAATCTATTACGAAACATATTTTCATGAATGAATCCCCAAAAAACGGCCTCATGAAACCGGCGTTAAGAAAATGGCTGGCTTTTGGCGTTAAGAAGTCCAAGCTGTTTGAGCGCAGCGAGTTCTTGGACTTTAGCCAAATGGCGGTCATTTTTAGCCGGTTTTATGCAGCCTTGACTTTTTTTGATCCTTTTTTGTGTCAAGACAAAAAAGGATGGATATACCGGGTAAAAAACAATTTTTGAATAGTAACGATAAGAAATAAGAACACAGCCAGAATTAAATTTCAATCCACGTGCTTATGCATTTACAGGCAGCTCCGCTGGAGCTAGGTTGACATGGGGACATCTAATTTCTATTAACAGGCAGCACCTAACGGCGCTAACTTTAAGTTAAAAAAAAACTGTAAGCCGTGAGGAACTAAATTCAATTTTCGAGTAAAAAATTATTTCTAGATAAAAACCCCATAAACGGCCTCATAAAAAAGGGGGTATGAAAATAGTTGGCTTTGGGATTTTTGCACACGGATTGTAAATCCGTGAATTATTCTCCGCGGGATTTAAAATCCCTTGGAGCGGCAATAGTTGGCTTTGAGATTTTTGCACACGGATTGTAAATCCGTGAATTACCTTATGCTGTAAGGGATTTGTAATCCCGCACCGCTTAATATACGGATTTGTAATCCGTGTATGACTGTTTTGGAAACCTTATGCTGTAAGGGATTTGTAATCCCGCACCGCTTAATATACGGATTTGTAATCCGTGTATGACTGTTTTGGAAACCTTATGCTGCAAGGGATTTGTAATCCCGCACCGCTTAATATACGAATTTGTAATCCGTGTATGACTGTTTTGGAAATTTAAAATGTAAACGGATTACTGTAGCGAAGCGGTTTTTGCACACGGATTGTAAATCCGTGAATTATTCTCCGCGGGATTTAAAATCCCTTGGAGCGGCAAGCATCAATAGGAATTAATTAAAATTTAATCTCTTGCGAAACATATTTTCATGAATGAATCCCCAAAAAACAGCCTCATGAAACCGGCGTTAAGAAAATAAAATCACTTACTCAAAGCCGCTACAACCTCAGCAGCTAACTTCTGCTGCAATTTTTTGTCCAGAAAATTACTTTGCCAAATGCCCGGAACAGAACAATAAACCAGTTTATCCCGAATCAATAATACCGGATAGATACGCTCCGGTGCGGTATTCAAGGCTAATTCGGCACGGTTATCCACCGGAACCGGATATCCGGTTCCGCCTTTGGATTTTCCCCAAAGCAACACCCTGTCACCGGCCTTCGCTTCCATTATATTGAATGCTAAATTAAAGGGCGATTTAAACGTAGTATCCACATCTACCAAACCCTTCACCTGATACACCGAATCCCATGCCGAAATCCGCTGCCGCACATCCAGGCCCTTTTCTTTTTCCCAACGGGTTTGCCACGAAAAAAAAGAAATAGAATCATACTTTACTAGCTGCGTAATCTGCTCCCTGATCGGTTGGACATCTATGCCCAGAGTCTGTTCGTATTCAAGTAGTTTATTTTCAATATTGCCAAAAAAATCCGACCGTAAAAATCCAACCATAAATACCCGCGAAAACTTGGAAATAAATTGATATTCAGCCTCCGTTTCACAGGCGCATAAACCCAAGTAAACATCTTGTTCTGAAGGGTTATCGTTCATGCCGGGTTTTACATAGCGCAATCCGTATCCTTTTTTCTTAAATGCATCAAATAAAATCGATGCATTTACCAGTTTGTCGGCATCATGTTCATAACAACCGGCATTCAACCACATATTTTTACCTGATGGCCTGTCCTTCCATTCAACCGGAATACCGGGTTTAACCAACTCGGCAATAAATTGCATAACAAAATTGCGGTTAGTACCATAGCGTAAACCAGTCCGGGCACTCATATTCCAGATAATCTCAAAATCGCAGATTACGCCTATTTTCCCTTGTCCGAATGGTGTAATGGCGGCCATCACTTTTCCATCGGCCGACTTCGCCCTGCTTGCCGTTGAATCAACCAACTGCAAAGAAGCTGGAAAATAAAATATAACACTGTCTGTCGCCCCATATACCGTTTTTGCCCGAGGTCGGAAACGATCGGCAAAATGGGTACTGCCTATTCGTTCAACCTTATCAAATAAAATTTCAATTCCGGTGCCGGTTAAAAACCGGTTCAAATTTTCGCTGCTGCGGAAGAAGTTTTCATGTTCGGCAAAAATCAGCAAGTTTCCGCCCTGCATCACATAAGCACGCAGCGCATCCACATCCGCCTGCGAATAGAAACTGAAAATACCGGGAACTAATAAAAAAACAGCCGGTTTATGGATTTTCAAAAAATCGGCCGGCGAATCTGAATTTAATGATAGACGGTATCCGCTTCGGGTAAGCTCCTTCGAAAAAAGCGATACTCCCGCATAGCCGTCATCTGCCGGGTAAAACGGTTGTCCCAGACTAATGTCGGCCACCACATCTTGCGCCGAAAGCCGGGTTATGGAAACAATGAATAAAAGGACAAAAAATGTTCTCAAAGGAATTTATCTACTTTTTTACCCTTACGTTGCAATACGGCCATGGTTAATCGGCTGATGCAAACCATACGGCCGTTTTCGTCTTTAATTTCAATACTCCATACGTGCGTGGTTGCCCCCAAATGTATGGGCCTGGCCGTACCAATTACTTTACCCTCTTTTACGGCCCGCAGGTGATTGGCATTGATATCCAAACCCACGCAAGTATACAGTTCCGGATCAACCACCAAAAAGGCAGCAATACTACCTAAAGTTTCGGCCAAAACTACCGATGCCCCGCCATGCAACAGTCCGGCAGGTTGTTTGGTGCGATGGTCAACGGGCATGGTTCCGGAAATAAAATCATCCCCAATCTCCGTAATTTGAATATCCAGGTGTTCCATCATGGTGCCCATACCCATGCCCTGCATGATTGAATCGTCGTATTTTTTAAACCAAATCATATCTATAAAAATTAGCCGTTTAAGCTTTTTGAAGTGTTTTGAAATTCCTTACACCAAATCTTTAAATCACATACGGCACATTTCGGGTTTCGGGCGGTACATACATATCTTCCGTGTAAAATAAGCCAATGGTGGGCAATATGAATTTTTTCCTTCGGGATATATTTAACGAGTTGCTCTTCGGCTTGAAGCGGTGTTTTGGCATTCGTTGTAAGCCCTAAACGTTTAGACACCCTAAAAACATGCGTATCCACGGCCATTGCGGGCTGATTAAATATAACAGAAGCCACCACGTTAGCTGTTTTCCGGCCTACTCCAGGCAAGGTCTGTAAGTCTTTGATATCCGAAGGTACTTCGCCCCCGAAATTATCCCGCAACAGCTGAGCCATACCCACCAAATGTTTGGCCTTCTGGTTCGGATAACTGATACTTCTGATATAATGGTAAACTTCTTCTACATCGGCTTCTGCCAAACTTTGTATATCCGGAAAACGCTCAAACAGTTTCGGCGTAGTCATGTTCACCCGTTTATCTGTACACTGCGCACTCAGGGCAACAGCTACAATCAGTTCATACGGGTTTGAATATAAAAGTTCTGTCTCAGCTTCTGGATGATTTTTTTCAAAATAGGACAAAATTTCCCGGTAACGGTCTGCCTTCTTCATTGCCATAATGCAAATTAACACAAATAGAACGAATCTTACCGTATTAGGGTTTACATAAAATAGAAAGGAGAAACCGAGCGGTTTCTCCTTTCCATTTTTTAACCCTTAACCCTTAACCTATTTTGCAATAGGAGGTATTGATGCAAATGTAAAACATTTTTCAATACCTCCAAAAAAAAATTATAAAATGTATGGAATTGTACCCCCGGGTGTAAAGTTTCCTGCTGAATCATAAGTAAATACAAATATTCCGGCATCGCCTATAAACAGGGCAATTCCGTTGTACATGATTACATCTTTTACGTTAATGCTGCTAATGCCGGCCAAGGGAACCAAGTTTGCCGGATCGGCGGCATTAAATACTTTTACGCCGAACTCCGCTTCGCAAACGGCCAACACATTTCCATCAATACCTAAACCGTAAGGGCCGCTCATGGGATAAGTGCGGATTAAAACGGGATTGTTTACGTTCTCCACATTCAATACATCCAACTGGTTTAAATTGCCCTGGCAGTTGGTACCCGAACGCAGGGTAACATAAGCAATATCATCCTGTACAATAACCGGGTCGCAGGCCGTGGCGTGTGAAAATGCACTGATAAAATTCGGACTGGCCGGGTTGTTCACCCCATAAATAAAGAGTCCGGTCTGACTGCCCAAAAACAAAAAACGCTCATAAGCAATGATGGTTTCAATGTTCCAACCCACCGTTTGCTCAGATGTTTTTTGCGGATTTAAGGGATCAAAAATAGAATACGCATGTAAGGTACTGGCATCAACCGTATACAGATAGTTACCCATTAAAGCAAATGCCGCCATGGATCCACCACCCGAAAAGGTTTGCGGACCCGCACTATTCCCCAAAAATCCGCCTCCCATGTTCATGACTTCACAATTTGGGCAAGTATAAAAAATGGAAGCACCTCCATTACAGGCCGCTTCATCTGTTACTTTTTCAATTTTCCAGTCAATCACCACACCCTTACTTTCATCGGGAGCCACCACCGGGAAACCTTCGTTTGCCTGCACTTTAAACGGATTATATGGAAATACATCCAACACCCGTTTAATTTCAACCGGTGAGGCGGGGTTTGAAATATCCAATACCAGCAAATCGGTATAACTGTCGGCATATAAATAATTGTCCTTCACGGCAATATCAACCACACCGGGCACGGTAACAAAGGCTATCTCGATAGGGGCATTGCTGTTAGCTACATTATAAATATGAATACCTGCATTTAAATCACTTACAAACAGGTAATCATCTTTTCGCCAAAATTTGGCCGGTTTCTTTAATGGAGAGGAGGCCACAACGGTGGCTGGCTGCCGAAGTTCTTCAAAACTCAGGTATACCGGAACGTTGGCATCGTAAACTGTTTCAAGCGTACAGTTGTCTTTACATGATTGTAAACCTCCCGCAAGGGCGAGAATGGTTAAACCTATTGAAAACATTTTTTTCATGTTCATGGATTTTGATTTACTACTTTGATGCATGAGAATTCAAAATGGTTGCATGCCCAAACTTTTTATTTTTCGATGCAACCTTTTCAGCTGTTTCGGCATCTACCTTCAAAACATACACAATGAAAAAGACAGTTCTCCTGATTTTTGCCCTAAGTTCCGGCCTGTTGCTAAAAGCACAAGACATCATTCCTGCTAAAAAAAGTATGTTGGGCTTTTACAATACCAGTACTTTCAGTGCCATGCCGGTTATAAGAACAAACAGCAATTACTACAATTACGATCTTATTTATTATCCGGTTCAACAAGAAGCCAGAGCCGCATACTCGGTAAGAAATACAAGCGGCTACCGTTTTTTTGATGCCCTGAATGTAGGTTTAGGAACCGGACTTGAAAATTTCGAATCCAGTGCACTCTTAATTCCGGTTTATGCCGAAATTTCGGGGAATATGCTTAATAAGCGCTTCACGCCCGTGTATTACGTGCAGGTTGGTTATGATGCGGCCGTTAACATTTCAAGCAAAAACCAAAGCTACCGCCCCAAAAAGGTAGAAGGCGGCTTAAGTACCCTGGCCGGCATCGGATTTGGTGCCCGTTTGGATAAAAGTACCGTACTTCGCCTTAACTTTGGATATCGGTTACAGCAGGCTTCCTACACCTACGATTACTTAATTTATGGTCAAACCGGAAGCATACAAACCAGAAATATGACGTATCATCGGGCCGAAGTGGGACTCAGTTTTACTTTTCAGAAGTAATACCGATGGTACAAATAAAATGACCTGAAAATAAATGAAGAAAAAGTCTGTATGTAAGTTTTATACCAAAATCGTTTGGATTAACTTTAATTTTCAAAGGGTATAAATTGAACGTAACGCCGGACATAATAGAAGCCTGTAAAAAGGGGAAACGGGAGTATCAGGAAAAACTCTACCGTATCCTCAGTCCCAAGCTGTTTCCGGTTTGTTTGCGATATGCTTCAAACAGAAAGGAAGCCGAAGACTGGATGCAGGAAACCTGGATCAAAATTTTTGGCAAACTGGGCGAATTTCGGGCAGAAGGCTCATTTGAAGGCTGGTGCCGTAGGGTTTGTGTAAGTATATGTCTTGAAAATTTACGAAAAAAACATGTCCTCATTGAACACACCGAGCTTTCCAAAATACATACGGGCAGCGCAGACGAGGGTGTAATTTCGAGTATATCGGCCGCTGAAATCATTGAACTGATACAAACCCTATCGCCCGGCTACCGAACGGTTTTCAATCTTTTTGTGATGGAATCATACAGCCACGAAGAAATTGCTGTTCAACTGGGTATCAGCGTGGGAACATCAAAATCACAATTGGCCAGAGCCAGACAATTACTGCAAGAAAAAATTACACGGTTACATGCCGTGGCAAAACCTAATACAGGTTCATTATGAATGAACAAGAGCACTATAACAACGATTTTATGAGGGAACAGCTTTCCGGTTACAGGGAAATGCCCCCTGCCCCTGTTTGGGAAGGCATTGAAAAAGCCTTGGATGCCAAAAAGAAAAAACGCCGCATTTTCTTCTGGTTGTTTTTTGCCGGAACCGGAATGGCCGGTATGCTGCTGGCATTGAATTATTTCCATTCGGCCGAAAATCACATGGCCCTAAACCGCCATGCTGAACTTGCCCCGTACCCAAAATTAAAAAACACGATCCAAGCCGCCCGGTTAAATTCAGAAAAACCGAACGAACAAGTACAAAGTCAGCAAACAGAATCACTAAAAAGCGTAACACACCAATCCGAAAAACAAAATACGCAAGCTCCGAAATTCATCCAAAAGCCGGGCAACCGGAAACAAACAACGGTAAACAATATCAAAACTTCGGCAGATGTTTATCCTTCAAGCTCCGCAGTAACTGCTGAAAACAAACAAACCGGTGCGGAAAACAGTGCGGAAAACCAAATCATAAACCGCCAAAACGAAACCTTCGTAACCATTCCAAATCCATTTGCCCTGAACCTGCAGCAAACCAATCCGATGGGCAACCTGACATCAGCAATCACTACAGCCAAGGTTCAAAAAGATTGTCAACTTATTCCTTTTATTGGAATGGAAGGCGGCTCCGGCGCATTGGGATACCATAGAAAAATCAACGAAAATAACCTTTCAAACGCTGGATTAAACCCCGATAGTTCGGGATACTCATCCCGAAGGTTTGGAATTCATTCATATGCCACGGTATATGCCGGTTTCAGATATAAAAAACACCTCAGTTTTTCAGCCGGTATAGGCTATGAAAACCTCTATTCCGTAAATCCGTACAAGGCAAATTACAGTGCAATCGGTCTAACCAATGATTTGCTCACAGAACCGGGCAGCCTGCCTTTTGGTATCTTGAATGTTGTGGCTCCCGATGATTTTGAATTCAGCTCAGCCATGCCACCCAGCGAAAACGGTTCCGTAAAATTCAGCAGTCATTACCTGCATGCCCCGGTAATGCTGGGCTTCCACTTACCCATTAAAAAGTTTTCTTTCGGAATTCAGGCCGGACCCGCATTTCATATTCTGCTGGCCCAAAATGCCCGATTCATTAACGAAAACGGTGAGGAACGCGATATTATCCTGAAAACCCCGAACCGTTTCAATGTTTCACTCGGTATTGAACCCCAACTGGCTTACCGTATCCGAAACCTTGAAATTGTAGCTGCCGGAAATTTCAGATACCGCTTTCTCAATATCTGGCAAAACAGCGAAGCCCAAATTATGCCCTACAATTTGTCGGGCTCAATCAGTTTGCGTTACCATTTTGGATGCCGATAAAGTAAATTGTTTTTAAATTATGATTTAAAACACTATAAATCATACGTTTAACCAATTTCATTTTTTTGAAAAAAATACGGTTCTACCCCTTTCAAATTGATGTGCTTTTCGCCAAATTTGCGCAAAAGAGATAAGCATATCATGATAAATCAATTTGATCCCGCACAAACTTACACATTCAACTTCCCTACCCGAATCCGTTTCGGAGCCGGAGTAATCAATGAACTAAGCGAATATCTTAAAAATAACGGGCTCAGTAAACCCTTACTGGTTACCGATCCTGTTATCCGTGAACTGGGTTTCTTCAAAAAAATCGTGAGCGATTTAAGTGCCGGCGGACATACGGTAAGCGTATTTTCGGATATGCATAAGAATCCGGTAAAATCAGACGTACTGGCCGGCGGTGATGCATACGACCAAAACCAGTGCGACTGTATTGTGGGCATCGGAGGCGGTGCGGCTTTAGACGTGGCCCGCGCCATTGTTTTACGCATAAACCACCGCAGGGATTTATTTGATTATGATGACCTGATTGGCGGAGACGTGCACGTTACCAATGATGTACCTCATTTTGTTACCGTACCCACCACTTCCGGAACAGGAAGCGAAGTAGGCCGCAGTGCAATTATTTCGGAAGACGAATCACATAAAAAACGGATTCTGTTTTCGCCAAAATTGCTGGCCAAAATTGTATTTGCCGATCCGGTGTTAACCATGGATTTACCCCCATTCGTTACGGCCGCCACTGGCATGGATGCCCTCACGCACAACATGGAAGCCTACATTGCCAAAAACTGGCATCCAATTTGCGACGGGATTGCATTGGAAGGCATGGCCATGATTGCCGCTTATATTGAAAAAGCCACCAAAAACCCGGATATCACGTCAAGAGCCTACATGCTGTTGGGTTCGATGATGGGCGCCATAGCCTTTCAAAAAGGATTGGGCGTAGTGCACTCCCTCTCACACCCGCTCTCTACCCTGTTAGATACCCACCACGGACTGGGAAATGCCGTAAACTTGCCCTACGGAATGAAATTCAACTACGAAGGCTGCGAAGAAAAATTTGAAAATATGGCTCGTGCATTGGGTGCCAAATCGGGGAAAGAACTGCCTGAATTTTTATTTGAACTGAACGACAAAGTGGGCATTCCAAGAAAATTAAGTGATATTGGCGTAAAGGAAGAACATTTGGAAGCGCTTTCTGATCTGGCCCTGGCCGATTTTGCGCACCCCAATAATCCGAAACCCTGCAGCCGCGAAGATTTTATGAAACTTTACAGAGAGGCATTATAAAATGTCCATCAAAATAGGCATTACCGATACGGCATCCCGCTACGAAAATTATCCCAAATGGATAAAGGCAGATCGTACGGATATCGAAATCATCCGGCTTTCGCATTCCGAAAACAATGCCCACCTGGTTGAAACCTGCAATGGCATTGTGTTGAGCGGTGGCGTGGACATTCATCCGAAGTTTTATGGAAAAACGGACGAAAAATATCCCAATGCACCCGATGTTTTTGACATCAAACGGGATGAATTTGAACTGGATGTGCTGAAAAAAGCCAAAGCCCTGAATAAACCCGTATTGGGTATTTGCAGGGGTTTACAGCTTATTAATGTGGCGTTTGGCGGTACACTGGCCTTAGATTTGGAAACCCTGGGTAAAGAAGACCATACCCGGCACGGACTTACCGACGGTATCCACGAAGTAACGCTGCTCAAAAATACTTTACTGTTCAAAATCGTGGCCGAGTTGAACGGAACCGTAAACTCCGCACATCATCAGTCTATCGGTAAAATTGCGCCCGCATTAAAAATTACGGCTTATTCGCCCGATAGAGTTCCCGAAGCCGCTGAATATACCGATTACGAGCAGAAACACTGGCTCATGGCCGTACAATGGCATCCCGAAAGGTTACACCAAACCGATCCCGGCAATCCGCTCGAAGCCGATATCCGACAGGCATTTCTAAAAGCCTGCCAATAACCCCAATTATCAAATCCAAAAATTTTCAAATTTCCATATTTTCAAATTTTCAAATTGTAAAATTGTTCCCATGCAAATCATCAATCCAGCCAATAACGAGCTGATCACCGAAATAGCCGAAGACAGCCGCGAACAGATCCACGCCAAATATGAAAAGCTAAAAGTTGGCCAGAAAAAATGGCTTGCCGTTCCGCTTTCGCAACGCATAGAAATAATACAGCGTTATGCCGAACTGGTAAAAGAAAACATAGAGGACCTTGCACTCACCTTAACTACCGAAATGGGCAAACCCATCCGTCAGAGCCGCAATGAAATTAACGGGGCTTTTGGGCGGATTACGTATTTCACCAACAATGCCGAAAAATACCTGGCCGAAGAAGAAACGTTCAACGAAGGAAACATGCGCGAAGTAATCCGTTTTGAACCCCTGGGAGTTATCGGAAATATTTCAGCCTGGAACTATCCGTATAATGTGGGCTATAACGTATTCATTCCGGCACTGCTGGCGGGAAATGCCGTGTTATATAAACCTTCGGAATTTACCAGTCTTACCGGTCTGAAAATATGTGATTTGCTCTGGAAAGCAGGCGTTCCTCAAGATGTATTTGAAGCCGTAATCGGCACGGGACAAGCGGGACAGGCCTTGCTTGAACTTCCCTTGGATGGCTATTTTTTCACCGGCTCATACAAAACCGGCCGATACATTGCCGAAACCGTTGCCCATAAACTGGTCCCCGTTCAGCTTGAACTGGGAGGAAAAGATCCCGTTTACGTTTGTGATGACATTGCTGACGTAAAAGCCACTGCACAAGGAATTGCCGACGGCGCCTTCTATAACAACGGACAAAGCTGCTGTGCCGTTGAGCGAATTTATGTGCATGAAAAGATTTATGATGACTTCGTTAACTATTTTACGGAGGAAGTAAAAACCTATGTTTCAGGCAATCCGGCCGATGAATCAACATACAGCGGAGCCTTGGCCCGTGCTGCCCAGCTGGATGTTTTGGATGCCCAAATTTCGGAAGCTGTTGCCGGCGGGGCACAAATACTTACCGGCGGAAAGCGCGTAAACAAACCCGGTAACTGGTTTGAAAATACCGTTCTTATTAACGTAAACCACAGCATGAGCCTGATGCGCGAAGAAAGTTTCGGTCCGGTGATCGGCATCATGAAAGTGAATAATGACCAGGAAGCCATTGAACTCATGAACGATACGGAATATGGCTTAACTGCCGCCGTTTACACTTCAAACGTTGAACGGGCAGATAGACTTTCGAAAGAAATCAATTCAGGAACCGTATACTGGAACTGTTGCGACCGGGTAAGTCCGAACGTGCCTTGGAGCGGACGCGGAAATTCCGGTTTGGGTTCTACCCTTTCCTATCAAGGAATCCGTGCCTTTACACAGCCAAAGGCATACCAGATGCGCGGTTAAACAATCGCCCTTGGGTAAGTGTTAGTTTGTTATGAATGAGTTAGTTCAGGTTACCGGAATATCCGCCTGCATCATTTTGGTGTATATGTTGTGCTGGTTTGTACTGGCCCAAATTTTAAAAAACAACAGCATTGTGGATATTGCCTGGGGACTCGGTTTCACGGCAGTAACGCTTACTCTCGGATTACTGGATATTGAACAGGCAAGTCTCGCTTGGATTATGCTATTGGCTATGATTTGTATTTGGGGAATCCGCCTTTCTTCGCATATCGGATACCGTAATTGGGGCAAACCCGAAGATTTCCGCTACCAAAACTTTCGCTTAAAATGGGGAAAACACCCCTATTGGGGAGCTTTTTTGCAGGTATTTGTGCTGCAAGGCTTTATTATGTGGCTGGTGCTCATGCCGGTTTACATCGCCCATTTGGCAAATAAAACAGACGAAATGAATCATCCGGGTTGGATGCAGTGGCTGGGTCTGCTTATTTTTTGCGTCGGATTTCTGTTTGAAGCCATCGGCGATTATCAGCTGCTCCGTTTTAAATCTAAACCCGAAAACAAAGAAAAAATCATCCAAAGCGGTTTATGGAAATATACAAGACACCCCAACTATTTTGGCGAAACAGTGCTTTGGTGGGGTATTGCCGTATATGTACTGCCCTATTCTTTCGGATGGATGGGATTGCTTGCCCCCGTAATTATGACTTACCTGCTGACTAAGGTTTCGGGCGTTCCCATGCTGGAAGAAAAATACAAAGGCAATCCGGAGTTTAAAGCCTATGCAGCCAAAACACCGGCCTTCTTCCCTAAATTTTGGTGATGCTGCAGTTATGCCTGCCAAAAACTAAATTGTGCATCGCATAAATGATTAACTTTATACATGCAAAACATCAAAAAAGCCCGAATTTGGGCCATACTTAATTTGATTGGCGCAGCCCTGATGCTTACCGCAAATTCGCTGGCCAATGCCCTACCCATTAACAACTACAATACCGGGCAGGTTTCCGATTTTTATCCGAACCTGTTTGCGCCTGCGGGAATTACATTCTCCATCTGGGGCTTGATTTACCTGCTGGTGATCGGGTTTGTGATACACGGACTGGTGGCCGCGTTTAAAAGCAATGAACAAACGTATTCCAAAATTGCCGCAATCGGCCCATGGTTCTTTATTTCCTGTATGGCCAATGCGGGTTGGATTTTTGCCTGGCATTACTTGTATATCTCGCTTTCGGTTGTGATTATGTTGCTCATCCTGGGAAGTTTAATTGTTATTTACCTGCGTATCCATGCCGATCCATTTCCCCGTAGCTTTCCCGAAAAATTGAGCCTTCGATGGCCGTTCAGCATATACCTGGCCTGGATTACTATTGCCACGGTGGCCAATACTACTGCGTTCCTGGTTGATTTGGGTTGGACGCGTTTGGGACTGAGCGAAGATTTTTGGCTGAGCACCATGATTGGCATTGCCGTACTTATTTCGGCCCTGTTTGTGCTGCGCATGCGCGACTCGGCATATGCATGGGTGATTGTTTGGGCCCTCACGGGCATTGTAATTAAACAAAATAGTCTTGGGAACAATCATTTAACCGGTTATTATATGGCCATTGCCGGTATTGTTATCATGGCCGTTTTGGGCGGAATGATGGCCTTCAAAAAAACGAAACCACATCAATTATGAAAGTCACAGCACTGATGGTTATATATCTTTTTCTGGCCGTTTTAGGCTTTGTCATTCCGGTGTATTTCAATTTTCTGGCCGATTGGACATCTACCGAAAACCCTTGGTGGAAGCCTATTTTTGAATATCCGGTGATGAGTTCCTTTACTGCCGACTTGATGATAGGCGCCTCGGCGGCAACCTTGTTTATTGTAAGTGAAGGCCGGCGTTTAAAAATGAAACGCATCTGGTTGTATGTGCTGCTGACATTTACGGTGGCTTTTGCCTTTTCATTGCCCCTGTTTCTATTTATGCGCGAAAAACACCTGCAACGCAAAACTGGATTTTAACATATGCCTAAGCCTCGTTTTTTACTTTTTGGTTTCTTGTTGATCTTTACTCTAAAAGCCAATTCGCAGCAAGTTTCCTGGATACCCGTGACGGTCCCGGAGGCTTCTTCATTCCGGGCGCTTTCCATACCGGATGATAAAACGGCATGGGTAGCCGGAAACAAAGGTTTGATTGGACAAACAACTGACGGCGGAAAAACTTGGGATTTCAAAAGCATTGAAGGCTTCGAAAAGTTAGATTTCAGAAGTTTGTATGCCTTTGACAAGCATACGGCCATTGTGGCCAATGCTGGTTCGCCTGCCTATATCTTACACACGAAAGATGCGGGAAAAAACTGGAGTATTGTGTATGAAAATCAAGATTCAGCCGTATTCATAGACGGTATAGATTTTTGGGATGCGGAAAACGGTTTAGTGTATGGAGACCCTATACACGGAAAGCTATTTGTTCTGAAAACAACCGATTCCGGTAAAACCTGGAATCCGCTTCCCGAGGCTTCCCTACCTGCGCTTGAACCGGGTGAAGCATCTTTCGCGGCCAGCGGCACCAACATCCGCTGCTTTGGTAAGAAAAAAGTACTAATTGCAAGCGGTGGCTCTATATCAAGACTGTTTTATTCTGCAAATGCCGGCAATACCTGGAAATCGATTGAAGTACCCATCATCCAAGGAAAAAATTCGGAAGGTATTTTCGGGATGTACCTAGTGTCTGATAAACACTGGATTGTGGTAGGCGGCGATTATACTAAAGAAAATCAAGCCATTAAACATATTTTCTATACATTAAACGGAGGAAAAAATTGGGAAATGCCCAAAAAAGCCACCGGCGGATATAGGGAATGTGTGGCCCAACTGGATGATGAAATTATGATTGCTGTTGGTCCACAAGGTGCAGAAATCAGTTTTGATAATGGATTGAATTGGAATACGATAGAAGCTCCGCAGGGTTTACATGTAATCAAAAAAAGTAAATCAGGGAACCTGGTTCTGGCGGCAGGCCGAAACACAATTTGTGTATTAAGCCTCACTAAATAAGTTCAATCTATTCCACTTTTTTCTTTTTCTTCTTCCTTTTGGGCGCTAACGATTTCTTTTTCTGCGGATTGAGGGGTTTTGATTTTTTTACGGGCCTACCCTCCTGCTCGGCCATTTGCTGTTTTTTAATCTTCCAATAATCCCCTCCGTAGGAAACCAAAATTTCGGAACCGGCTTTAATTTTTTTTGTTGATTCTATGTAAGGTACACCGCGTTTATTGGTAAATATGGCATTATTTTTCATGCCTTCAATCACTACAAAACCTTCGGCATCATTGGCATATCTGGCCCAGGCTTCCAGGTTATACATGGCATCGATGCATTTTTTGTACGATACGAAATAAATATACGGTGCATCCTGAATATTTTCGCCGTATCGTTCGCGTATTTCCTTCATGCTCAGTGTATCACCCCAATATTCTACAATCAAAGCACCTTTCGGAATATCTTCCTCAGTGAATAAGCCTTTACCCGCACCCGGAATGCTGGATTCCTTGATGGATAATTTATAAAATGGGGGCGGCTGTTCTCTTTTGATCATATTATTCTAAAATACCTATGTCGTATAAGGGCCGCAAATTAACTGAAAATATCGTAATCATTCAAGTATGAACAACCCGTTACGGTTTAGTTTTAACCTTATCCCAGGCTTTAATCTGCCAACGGGTAAGCGCCTCCGAAACTAAATTTCCAGCCGTATCATGAACCAAAGATGTGAACTCAACTACCACTTTATCGCTACCTTCAAGCGGTTGGAGCACGTTTTCTTGCAAAAAAGCCTCTGAAAGTTCAAAACTGGCTATCACATCCGTTTTGGCCTGATAGCGGTACTCAATATGCATGGTTTCCATGATCAGGCGGTACTTTTCGGTCCCCAAGCGGCGCATGAGCGATAAACCCGCCACATATTCCGAAGCCGTTGCCAAGGCACAGGCATGAATACCTTTGATATGATTCAGATTTTTACGCTTGTAAGGCACTTTTACCTCAAAACCGTTGGGATTTATTTTACTGATGGCCACTCCGTGCGGCTTATTGAAAGGAATGCGGTTTTGAAGGGCTGTATTCAGCAGCCACATGCTGAATGAAGATTTTTCGGCTTTTAAAACGGCACGTTGAAATGCATCCATACTCTTTTCTGTAATTGAGGCCCAAAGGTAGTTTTTCAGGCCTTATAATCGAAACTTTCAAAAGTGCCGTCTGCATAAAGCAAAATCATGCGCTCAGGCCGGGCATGGACTTCTTTTTCAGTTTCTCTCAAAATGCCCGATTCTGCGGGAAAAAATGCATGCCGTGTTTCTGGTGGGTTCTGCGCGTCATGCGCTGCTTGGTCATTTTTGAGCGGAGTACCGTTTCCACTGATAAGCCATTCCAGATTTACGTCCGGAAATTCGGCAAGCAGGCGTTCCATAAATTCAAATCCCGGTTTATTTCTTCCCGAGAGGAGATGGGAAAGTGCAGAACGTTGGATTTTTAATCGTTCTGCAAAATTGGCAGCAGAAATATTTAACGCTGTCAGTAAATAGGCAAGTCGCTGCTCAAATATCATCATATTACAAATGTAACAAGGTACTAATCATTAATTATCAAATAATTAAAATTATAATAGAAGATAAAATCCTCTTAACCAAGTGCAAATATGCAAAATTTTCACTTGAAAAAAGTATAAATAATTAAACTTATACTTTTTATAAAGTATACTATATTACAGATTATAAATTATTTAAATTAGATATAAACATAATGAAAATAGAACATTACAACCGTAAAATATATTTTAAAATATTGATTTAATGAATATTAATCAAAGTTTAGTTTAAAAACATAGCTGAAGTAACATGATAAATTACAAAGTAATAGTTTAAATAAATAATCATAAATTATAGATATATAAATATTTATAATAAATAACTAACATACAAAATTACACTTGTAACGAGTTAAATATTTCTCTTTTTTCAATTAAAATGATGTCCCAACTCAACTATAGTTCATTTTTACTCCTTTTGTTTTCGACGTTCGATATGAATAAATTGTTACTTTTGCTTATTGACTAATTTTATTTTCAGAACATGAAAAAGACTTTTATTTTTCTATCTCTAGTAACTTCAACCCTTTTTGCGGGGAAAGCCTTAGGGCAAATTGTGTTTCAGGCAACCGATCCTGTAGCTGTAGAAGGTTTTTATAATTTCAGCCAGGCTAACGGTTGGGCTGCCGACTTAAACGTTCCTGCCAATGCCGTAAGTGGACTTGGTGTTATCGTAGATGACGGTACTTCTGCTGACTCACTGGGCTGTGGTACACTTACAAACGGTATTGACCTATCCGGCAATATTGCCTTTGTATATCGTGGTACTTGTGAATTCGGTACCAAAGCGTTTAATGCGCAAACGGCCGGTGCCATTGGTGTAGTTGTAATTAACAATACATCAGGTACAATCGTAATGGGCCCCGGTGCTGCCGGCGGTAACGTTACCATTCCGGTAATAATGATCAGCCAAGAAACAGGCGAAATCCTTCGTCCATACTTAGATAATGGAACATTGGAAGTATTCATCGGTTCTAAACTGGGCTTATTGGGAAGTGACCTTGGAATGAAAAAAGGAGATGTTTTCCGTCCGTTAAACTATGCCACACCTTCTTTGTTGGTTGATGGCAGTGCTGAATTGCAAGCCATGCAAATTGGTTCCTGGGTTAGAAACTACGGTTCAAATACACAAACCAATGTTACGCTCACGGCAACCATTTCCTTAAACGGAACAGATATTTATGATGAATCAACTTCGATTGCTTCCTTAGCTTCTGGCGACAGCACATTGTTAGGACTTCCAAATTTCGAGATTCCTAACGCCAACGTAGCTAAATACACCTTAACGTATACCGTTACTTCTGACTCAACTGACCAAGAAAATTCAGATAACGAAATCGTTCAGGATTTTTATATTACCGATGGAGCTTACACTAAATCACGTTTCGATGTAGCTGCTAATAAGCCTATAAGAACCTCAGGCCTAACTGCTGCCGGAAATGCCAACATTACTTGGGGTATCTTAATGAATGCAGTTGAAGGAAGCAAAATTAAAGCAACAGGCATACAGTTCTCCGCTTCTACGGCTGCAACAGATTCACTTACAGGAGAAATTATCACTGGTATTCTATACGAATGGGATGATGCCAATGCTGACGGAGGTATCTCAGACGATGAGTTAACTGAAATTGCAATCGGTTTCTATTCTTACCAAAGTAACCTACAAAATGAAATCCTGACAATCGACTTAAGCGATACGCCAGGTGAAGGTCCTGCGTTGGCTGACAATAAAGTATACTATATAGCCATTCAATACGAAGGAAATAAAACCGTTTTCATGGGTGTGGATGAGGATTTAGATTACAATCAAACCATCAACCAATACAACCAGTCTATCAACCCCCTTCTTTCTGACGGAGCATGGTATGGTGGCGGTTTCGGTTCCGAGTACACTCTTTCATTGGCCTTAAACACAGCGTTTAACAACGTTTCTATTGAAGAAAATGGCCTTGAATTAAACCTTTCTGCTTATCCAAACCCGGCTAAAGATGCCGTAAACTTGGTTTTCGGAAATGCAGTGGCTAATGCAGATGTTCAAGTAAAAGTGGTTGACGTAACCGGCCGTGCCGTTATGAACACACAATACAACATCACTACTTCAGAAAATTATGTTACCGTAAATACAGCCGATATGGCTGCCGGTACTTACTATTTCTCAGTAAGCGTAAACAACAAAACGGTTAAAACCATTCCGGTGGTAATCGCCAAATAAGGTTTTTGCCTACTTAATTTTTAAAAGGGAGATTCACACGAGTCTCCCTTTTTTTGTGGCCTATTCCGGTTCAATTACCATTATGTTTATCTTTGGTTCATATTCGTTTAGCTATGCGAAAATTTGCCTTATTGATTCTTACGCTTTCAGCATTGCAGACCAATGCCCAGTTTCCAACCGATCCGCGAAGCGACAGCCTGGATATCCTGAAACAACATATTAAACTCAACATTACCGATTTTACCAACCGTATCATTTCCGGTTCCTGTGATATACGGTTTAAAGCAATTACAAATAATGTGCAGGGCATTACACTCGACCTGCATGAGTTTACCGTAGATTCGGTTACGTCCGGAAACCAACAACTGAGTTTTAGTTACGCCGCAAACTTGTTGCATATTCCCTTTCAGACAGCCATGAATAATGGCGACAGCACTGATATTTCGGTTTGGTACCACGGAGAGGCCCAGCAGGGTTCCGGTGGCTGGGGCGGATTTTACTGGAATCAAGGCATTGCTTTTAATATGGGCGTAACCTTGTTTGATATACCCCATAATGCAGGCCGCTTCTGGTTTCCCTGCTTTGATAACTTTACCGAAAAAGGATTCTACGAAGTTACCGTAACCACACAACCTAACCATGTGGCTGTATGCGGGGGATTTTTGATTTCAGAAATTGAAAATCCGGATCTAACCAAAACATGGCATTGGAAACTCAACCAATCCGTGCCTTCTTACCTCGTTTCAGTGGCCGTGGGGCCATTTACCTTTGTAGAAGATACCTATGCGGGAACAAACGGTAATATTCCTGTAATGCTTGCCGCATTGGCATCAGATACCACAGCCTTGAAAAATTCCTTCCAAAACCTGGAAGCCTCTTTTGAAATTTATGAAGAATTTTACGGTCCTTATCTTTGGGACCGCATTGGTTATGTGGTGGTTCCGTTTACCGGAGGAGCTATGGAACATGCAACCAATGTTGCTTACCAGCGCACCCTGATTGACGGGGCAACTACCTACGAATCTGTTATGGCCCACGAACTTTCGCACCACTGGTGGGGAGATTTGGTTACCTGCGAAACGGCCGAAGATATGTGGATCAACGAAGGCATGGCCGTATTCAGCGAATATTTATTTTTAGAACAGGTGTATGGACGCCCTACGGCCATCAGTGCGCTCCGGAGCAGCCACTCTTCCGTTATCAAAACGGCACACATTTCCGACGATGATTACCATCCGCTCAGCGGAGTACCCCAGGAACATACTTATGGTAAACATTCTTACGATAAAGGCGGAAACGTGGCCTGGTCTCTGCGCGGCTATATGGGCGATGAATTATTTTTCAAAGGGTTAAAAGCCATTTTAAAAGCCCGGCCATACGGCAATGTAAATGCATTGGAATTCCGCGATATTATGACAGATTCTACCGGATATGATGTGGGACCGTTTTTTGATGACTGGTTTTTACAGCCGGGTTTTGCCGAATTTTTGTTGGATTCCTTTACGGTGAGCCCGGCCGGAAACCAGTTTAACGTGGAAATACGTACTTCACAGCGCCTTAGGGAAGCCGATCATCTGTATACCCAAGTTCCGCTTGAAATCAGTTTTATAGGCCCGCAACGACAAGTTGTGACGGCCACGCATACACACAGCGGATTGAGTTCGCTTTCGGCGCATGTGGTTCCTTTTGCACCGGTAGCGGTGTTTATTAACCGTAGCCAGAAATTATTTTATGCCGTTACGGCCGATGAAAAAGAAGTAAAAACAACGGGAACAAGTGTGCTCAGTTATTCTAATTTCCGCTTGTCGACCGAAACTGTTACCGACTCTGCACTTGTGCGATCAGAATACCACTGGGCTGCCCCGGAGCAAAATTTGGCAGAGCCTTGGAAATATGAAATTACACCCGACCGGTTCTGGAAAATTGACGGAATTTTCCCTTCTGATTTCACGGCTGCGGGAATTTTTGCCTACGACGGCAGTAACACGGGGCCCGATAACATTATTTATACCGAAGACAGCGTTCTTGTTTTCTACCGAAAAAACATTGGCGACTACTGGAGACCGGCACCCAATCAAACCTTGAATAAACAGGCACTGGGAGATAAAAAGGGAAATGTAAGTGTTAAACCGCTGATAAAAGGCGAATACTGCATCGGAACCAGAAGGGCTACCGTAGGAATATGGGAATCTGACAACCAGAAAACGGGGAATTTCAGTATTGCCCCTAATCCTAACGGGGGAATATTCCGTTTGGCGAATGTAATTACGGGTAAACAGGCAAAACTTACCGCCACCTTAACCGATTCAGCGGGTAAACGACTAAAAACGTTTACCGTAGCGGAAAATGGTGAAATTGACTTGAGTGAGTTGGCTTCCGGAACCTATTACATCAACCTGAAAAACGGGCAGGACAATTTAGGAACCGTGCCGGTATTGATTAAAAAATAAAGTTGAGGAACTAGCGTGGCGTATTATTGATGCGCGGCTTGATTTTCTTGATTTTCTGCTGGAACACGAAGCCGATTTTAAAATAGGATGTAATTCCGTGATCGGGAACATCCACAAAGTAACTGTCATCGGTAATTTCGTCACCGTTAAATATTTTGGACAGGTATATATCCCGCTTTTTAAGCTCGTAAGAAAGTAGATTAAAGCCGATTATAAAACCCACAACGGAATCATATTCATCGTTCATGTGCATGAAAAAGGCCACCTGCGGCGAAATCATAAACCCGTTGGTCATAAGTGTGCGGTTGGGGTTGGGATAAAAAGACGTATCGACGCCAACCCGCAAGCCCGTAAAATAATTGAATGTGTAACCCGCAAAAATGGATGGGTAGAACGAAAAACGCTGATCTCGCTTCAAACGGGCTTCATATCCGAGTGTAAAACCGGGTGTAATATGGTGCTGTAAAATATCGCGGTTTTTAATTTTAAAATCGTTCGGACTACGGGTCTGGAAAACATTGTATTGCCCGCCAAAACCCATGTGAAAGCCTTTTGCAACAAAAAAATTGGCCGTAAGCTCTGTGGCAATCAATCCACGGAAGGCCTCCCGCTGAATCCGGTTCGTCATCATGATGGGCACTCCGGCCGTTACCAAAATATTGGCACGGTAATTCGGCGCTCTTTCCGGACGATCATCCGGATCAGAAGTTTGTGAATAAGATGGAACCTGTGATAAAAGGGTAAATACACCAATGAGAAGCAAGACAGATTTACGGAGCATGAACCTATTTTTAATATACGTTAACGAAAATAGAAGAAATTTAGTTCACGAAGGAATTAAATTTCACTCTCCGGGATATTTTCAATCGTTTTCTTTTTCCACCAGCCGAAAACAAACGAGCAGATGAGTAAAAAAAGAAACATGGATAAAAAATACAAAGGCATCATTTTAGCCGGATTCATTTCTTTCTGCATAAAAAGGGCATCTGTTTGCAGGGCACTATTTTCAAACGTAACAAACAGCGAACTGAAGATATTATTGGCCGCATGTACGGCCAGGGCAATTTCCATGCCTTTGTCTTTCAAAGTAATAAAACCCAACAGCAAGCCAAATCCACAATAATAGGGAAACATAACCCAGAATCCGTGCTGTTTCACTTCGGGGTTCCAACTATGCAGCAGGGCAAATAAAATAGACGTGAGAATAAGGGCGGGGACACTGCTACGGAACATAAAACTGAATCCCTGCAGGAGATATCCCCGAAACACCAATTCTTCAAAAGACGTTTGGAAAGGCAAAAACACCAATACCACGGCTGTCAGAATAAAAAAGCGAACCGGCTCAAACTGGAATACATAATTATCCGTATCCTGCATATAAAGTGCGATCTCAAAGCATCCCGAAAGGAGAAAATAAATGAAAAAGGCCGTAAACAATTTTTTCCAGTTTAATTTTTTCAGGGGAGTAATGAGCGTTAAGAAATTCCGGCGGTGCATAAATCGGATTACCAGCCAGATGGCCAATACTCCAATCATAAACGAAAGAATATAAAGGAAAAGCAAGGCTGTTTTATCAAATCCTGCGGCCAGGAGTGCATTTGTATCGCTCAGCTGTTCTAAGGGAATTTCATTCATCATGCCAAAAACCATCAAAACAAGGGTCAGCGGAATCTGTCCCATGAAAAAGGCGCCAAAAACAATTAAGGTACCGCCGATGTATCGGAATGGCGAATTATCGCCCACTGCGGCGGCAAGCAAAAAAGGGTTTCTCAGATTTGCCGCATAGGCCGGCTTGGGCGGGTTTCCAGAATCGGTTATTTCTTCCATGGTACAAAAATAAAAAACGTTGTTTCTTTTGGAAACAACGTTTAGTCAATGTATGTCAATGCTAGGGAAAGGCTTAGATAATTCCCTTCTCGGCGGAGCGACGGAGCGCTTCGTGAATTCCGATTTTGTTGATAATGCGCATGCCGTGGGCAGAAACCTTCATGGTTACCCATGTATTGGCTTCCGGATACCAAAATTTCTTAACCTGAAGATTCGGGTTAAATACACGCTTAGTTTTAATATTAGAGTGAGAAACCAAGTTTCCTCTTTGTAATCCTTTACCTGTAATCACACAAATTTTTGCCATGGCACTATCGTTTTTATAAATTTGGGAGTGCAAAATTAGGATATCATTCTCAATAATGCAACAAGACCCCCTAAAAATCTTATTGATATTTTATTGTTCATAAGTCTGTAAGCGGTTCTGGGCCGTTATCAGAGCCATAAGTGCCGCAGTTTCAGTACGCAAACGTAAATCGCCCAGCGAAACCGGTATATAACCCGCCTCCTGACCCAATTTAACCTCAGCGGGTGTAAAATCACCTTCGGGACCGATACAGATGCAAATTTCGGGTTCAGGCTCCAGGGCCTTGGCCAGAAATGGTTTTTCGCCCTCTTCGCAATGCGCCAAAAAGGTTTTGCGCCGGTTCTCTTTCACAAAATCGGTAAATTTCACAGGCTCACGCAAATCTGGCATAAGCGGGTTAAGCGATTGTTTTACGGCCGCCAGGATAACCCGTTTCCAGCGATCGGCATTGAACTTACCTCTTTCGCTGCGCTCACAAACAATCGGAATGATTTCTGAAACACCAAGTTCCGTGGCTTTCTCCAAAAACCATTCAAAACGATCGTTCGATTTCAGGGGAGCCACGGCCATGCTGAGCTTCCATGTGCGATGTATTGACTTTATAGGCTGTTCATCCAGCTCAACGCGTGCATTCCGGTTTGAATACGGATAGAAACGTCCGGCAAACATTTTCCCTTTTCCATCCGTCAGCCATACCTCCTGCCCGTCTTTTAGCCGCAGGACCCGTATGCCATGATGCGCTTCTTCTTCAGATAGTTCGGTGTACGGGAATTGGATATGACTGGAAAAGAAAAGCGTCATAATGAAAAATAATAGGCTGCAAAGTTAAATTTCAATCATGGATATTGTTCATTTCGCCTGGAATATTTCGCTTTAACAATTCATTTTACCCTATTTTTACAAAAATAACCTGTGAAAATTGGTCATGAAATTCCTCCCAATTCTGCTTCTGTATCTGCCCTCTTTCTTAAACGGAATGGCCCAGCAATCCATTGATTATTTGGCAGAACAATCAAAAAATGTCCGTTACTCCTGCGAAATTTCAAATCCCGACTCTGTTGACGCCAGCATACAAAACCTGCTTGGTATAGATCCGTCCCAAATTTCAAACGGACTCTACGATTACTATTTTGATCTAGGAATGGCCTATTACACGAAATCTTTTATGTTCAAACAGGTTGAATATAAACCCGATGCTTATGACTGCTTCCTGAAATGTATTCAAATTGATCAAACCCGGGGCGATGCCTATCATAATTTACTACAGCTCAATTTTTCATTTTGGGAGGGTTGTGCAACAGCTACCGCTGTTACAGGCTGGCATTGATTTTAGATGAATAATCTTTGATACCATTTTAAGCTTTTTAGTCGCTCAATTTCCTTTTGATTTTGTTCAATCGTCTTGTTTTGCAAAGTAACAGCTTTAGAAAGTTTGTCCAAATCACCGAGAATTTGTTCAAATTTCTTGTTCGTCTCTGATTTTGCGTCATATATCGCACTTTTCAAGTCCTCATTTGATTTGAGAATTTCCTCGCATTTGGATTGAGTGTCATTATTGACTAATTGAACCTTTTGAATATTATTTTCAGCTTGTTCAATATATTCAATTGCCTTTTTCAGTCGAGAAAGTTCTGTCTGCAATTGTTGTTCTATGGTAATTTCTTCGTTCATTGCATTTAGAATTTTAAATTTTCAGTAAAATGTTGATTGAATTCTTTTAAAATATTCAATAATGAAATTTTATCGTCATTATTAATGCTAGATGCTTCTTTCATTTTTTCATCATCATTATTTTGTTCTTGACTTGTGAATATGTCTGTTTTTGCCAAATCTTTTTCTCGGATTACGGCAGATGGTTTGAAGCTAATTTGTGATGATTTATTTAACCTCGCTGTATGTGGTATGTTGGGTGTCCAATTTTTTAATTTTTCCAATTCATCGGTATTAGGTAATTTAGGGATTTGCTGTATTAATGCATTTTCCAATTTCCCTAACCAATTAGAAAATGGCTTGTTTTTTCCACGTTGCTTTCTTATTGATGTAATAAAGCCAAAATTATTTTTGAAAGTACAGAGTTCATTTTCATCTTTTGCACTTGACAAAGTTGATCTAAACTGTGCAAGTGACGTAATGGCATTAGAAATTTTACGTGTTTGTTCGCTGTGATTATCTTTTGAACATTTAAAGATGTAAGTTGCTCTATCTTCAGATAAGTCTACATTTTCCCAAACAATAGCAAATTCATCTTTATTTTCAATTTCTATAGTGAATAATTCAGTTTTTTCAAATTCATCAATTCCCGAATTCTCATCTAATCGCCTATACATATTTTTTGGCTCATTTACTATTGTGATTTCTATGTTTTTGGCTTGATTAGTGTTTAGATAATTAATTACTTGCTTTCTAAGTTGCCAATCTTCAGTATATGTATAATTCTGGCTATTTCGCTCATTGCCTTCAATAACTGTACCTAATGCCTTTTCTATTTCACCTGTGTGAATTTGTGCAAATAAATATTCTAAGCCTGTTAATTCTTTAATTTTATTGGCCTCAACTACTATTTTCAAAGGTATTTTATTCAAGTAATGGTTTGATGGTATTCTGTTTAAACCTGTACTTGAATACTCTGTGGGAAATTGCTCTGTATAGTCCCTATTTTCTAAACGTAGTTTAATGTATCCATTGCCAAAGTAAACATTCTCGACAAAGGCTTTGTATGACTTTGCTGTTTCATTAATCTGCTCATAATTTGTACACGGTTTTACTTCTGAAACCTCTTGTTCAGATATTTCGGAAAAGTCTTTTTCATTTGTTTTAGTTCTAAAATATTCTCGCTCTTTATTTGTTAAATATTTAAAATTTGCTCTAAAACCGACATAGCTATAATATTTTTTATCAGTCAGATAATCATAAAGCCACAATCGTATATGGATTTCGTTGTATTTTTCAATTGAATTGTAAATGGCATCAGCCAAATCAAGAATATTAAAATCTTTTTTGGATTTAGAATTGTAATCAATTACGTCACACAGAAAACTATGAGTTTCTTCTCTTTCAATAATTTCAGTTGGATAAACTACATCATTCCATTTGTAATTGATAGCAAAGCCTTTTAAGCCGTTTAGGTCTAGATAAACCAAATTTAAAAGAGTTTCTATGTCAGCATTATCGTTTTCAGTCAAATAACGTAAAATAAACTTTAATCTATAATAATGGTTTATTTCACTTAGATTTTGCTTTACAAAAAAGTACGCATTTATTTCAATATTAATTCCTAAAACCCATAATACAAATTGCTGATATGGTCTTATTGTTTTTTGAAGAATGTCAATTATTTCTAAATAACGGTCTGTAAACTCGTTTTCAAAAATTTTTAAATACTTAACTAAATTTGGATATTCCTCCTCAAAGTCTAAGTTGCCCTTTGCTATATCAATAAAATATTGCTCGTAAATTTTAGAAATTAGTTCTGTATATTTTGCCTTTCCATCTTCGTCCTTTCTTTGTAGAAGCAGTTTGATGGAGTTTTTATCACCTAGATTGAAGTTTTTCACAACATAACTTTCACTTAAACCGTCAATGTAGTCGTGTAACCATAAATCAATTAGTTCATCGGGTGATAGAGTCAAAAGCAAATATTGCTTTGCCTTTTCATATAAAGATTTTCTCCTAGTTTTTTCGTTTCGGTATATTATGTCTAAAAAAGTCTTTAAATCGTTATTTATGCGTTTAAGTTTGTTTGAGTTTTGTAAGTGAAGGAAATATTTATCAATTATTACCTCTTTGTCTACTTCTATTAGTTTTTGAATAATTACTCTTTTCGTGTCAGCATTTGCTCTAATAAAATATTCCTTAATTGTATCGATGTCATAAGAGTTTATAATATCCGATTCCCATAGTTGAATTAAATATGTTTTAGAAACATATTTTGATAGTAAGTCGTATTCTGCTGTAAAGGAATAATCTTTGCTATATCTTTTTAAAAGGTCTGCTAATTTCAAGTAGTCTTCAATTGTTGAAATTAACCCTAAATTCATTAATTCTAATTCAAATCTTTCTGTAAGAGTTAATTCATTTTGGTTAGAAATACTTAATATGTAATCCTTTAGTGCAGGTATATGATATTTTTCGTATTGTGATTTTAAAAAAACTACATCCCTCTCAATAGATACAGGATATGCAAAAAAAGCAAACAATTGCGTTGTGTCTTTGACTGAGACAATTGGATTAAAAATAACTAAATCATTATTTTGTATATTCTTTGTATTTAATAGTCTTGTGTGAAATAGAAATATTTTTTTACCGTCTGTCGGGTAGTCTATGAAACCAAATTTGCCATTCCAATTTTGAATAGTCCCAATACGTAAATCATAGTTTTTGAAATTGCCTTCTTCAATCAGATTTATTTCTATTGCGACCTTTTTTCCTTTGTGCTTTTTTGAATTTGCTACAGATGTTTGAAATGATACCTTGTCAAAAAGTTGTATGCTTTCATATTTACAGTTGCTTTTATGAAAGAAAATACTACTTGAAAGCTCCGGACATTCAATAAAGCCATAACTAAAGGTTGGATTCCAATATATTATATTTCCTTTATGAATATTACCCATTGTCTGTCATTTTAGTGAATTGTTTGCCTTGATTTGGTATCGTCTTTATGCTTGCCTGTAACGTTTTGCCTTGGCGTAGTGGCGGATTTTTAGCACAAAAGTTCAATTGAAGAACTACACTTGAACCTATCATAAAACTGTCATACGAAGCACTGCACCCGCCATTACGCCAAACCGCTGTTGGCGGTAGTTTTATTTATAAATTCGTTTAGTATAGTTAATTTATTCTCTTCTGAAACTTTGTCAACCAAGCTCGGAAAAAGTCTTTTAGATAAATAGTCCAAACGATATAGTTCTTCTAATCGTGTCATTAATTCAGAACTATTTGTTAAGTGTATCTCATTTAAAGTTAACGCCTCTCTTAAATGTTCTGTATTCCTCAAGTTTAATAATTCCTTCTTTTTGTTTCTTAAAAAGTTATGTGTGTCTGTCATTATTTTTTGGAATTGCTCTTGTGATACTATATTTGGGTTAGCAAATAGTAGCTTGTTTATATTTGTCAATGCTTTTTGCTCTTGCGATAAGAACTCAATGAACTCTATTGATTTTATGTAATTTTTTAAAGATTCTGAAGGGTCAGATTGCTTTTTGCAATTAGCCATTTCATTGTAATAATCATAACGAACAAGATGTTTTTCAATAAGAGGAATAGCTACATCATAGAGTTCAAGTTTAATGATATTCTTAATAATGTTTTTCTTTAGAGTATAATCAAGTGTGTTTAAGATTGGAATAGCCGGTTTTATATATTGTTCAAAATGTTCGTATTTATTGCAACACAATAACAGTATTTGATTGAAAACAGGGTTTTTGTATATTTTTATTTTAGACTCTTTCAAAAAGAGATAGTTCAATGTTTCTTCTGGATTTAGTTCTGCAAGATTCAATAATCTGTTTGTTGCTCCATTTCTATGTTCAAGTAGCTTGTTTTCCAACTCTTTAAGAGCATCGTATAAAGCGGTAAACGTCACAAATTTTGAGATAAATGTATGATTAGGCACGAACAAAGTCTTTATGCCTCTACTTTTTAATTCTTTATACAGAGCAATAAGTTCAGCCTTTTCATCACAAAGATTCATTAAATAGGTATAGCTAAAGGGATCTCTTTCAGATTTAGGTATTTTGTTGAAAATTTCTTTTCCCTCCTTGAAGGTTGCTGATTTTTTAATTAAAATATTTAAGTCTCTCGTTGTAACAGGAAAACCCCAAGGTTGTTTTTCTTCGGGGCTATAAAGTTGATTGAAAAGTGTTTGTATTTTTTTCTCTGAAAAATTATCATAAACCACGTCAACAGAGTTTCCATTAGAGTCATAAAGGAAATCAATGTAGGCCTCTTCAATGTTAATATCTGATTCGGATGTAATGAAGTTTAGAGCTGTTTCTGTTGATTCAAGAATGTTTTTTGCTTCTTCCCATTCATAAGGACTAATTTCCTGTTTGATAAATTTTTCGCAAAAGTTTTTGATTTTAGTGTCATTAAAGGTGTTTTTAGAGTTTTCGTAGTTTAGTAGATGATAATGCAGTTTTAACCCTAATAGAATTGAAGTTGGTATTTCTTTTTCGTCTTCTTTTAATTTTAAAAACCTTTCACGCATTGCATCAAGGGGCAAAACTATTGAGCCAAAATTTCCATCAAAATTCCGAATGTCAGACTTAAATCTTTCTTTATTTGATATTAGAAAATTTGCGACATTCGGATCTGATTTTTCAAATCTTTCTATATGATACTTGTTTAAAAATAAACGTGTCCGTGTATTGTGATTTAAATATTTCTTGAATCTGTCAAATTCAGGACCTCGTCTGCAAGTAATGACACATTTAATGTTAGAGTTGATGATGTGTTTAAGTAATTTATTGAGAGAAGGGTTACTTTCTTGACAATAGTCATCAACATCATCAAGTATAACAAGCATATTAGGGATAGTTGTGGGTATGATATATCCTTCTTCTGTGTTTTTTTTGTCCTTTTTAGGTATGATGATATTCCATTTGTGTCCAATTTCTTTTATTGAATCAAATACTATTCTTGTTTTACCTGATAATGGATTTCCTATTATCAAGGTAATATCTTTATCGCGTATGGATTCCTTTATTTTGTCATAAATAGGTGCTTTGAAAAACATATCCTCAATATATTCCCTTTCCCGCCAACCTAATATATCCTTAGGTGTCAGAGCATTTTTTGACAAGTCTATATGTCTGAAAGTTTCTGTCGCCATCTATTTAGTCTTAATGTTAGCCGTATCTTTCTTGATATTTGTTGTATCTTTTTTCGTTGCAGCACTATCATCCACAATGTCAGTTTGCTGTGTATTCTCAATCATTTTATTTTCTTTCATTTTACCCTTGTTAATTTGGTAGTTCAATACCCCTAATGCTAACACCAGTAGCGTATTTAATAAAAATGCTGTAAACTTGATTTGCTTGTATATTTTCTCTGCTAAAAATGGTCTATTCTTAAAAGGAAATATTGTTTTGTCAATAAGATATTCTCCCTCAAAACTAATTTTATAGGCATTACTTACTTTTTCGCAATAGTTGTTTTTGTTGAGATATTCAAGAATACGTTGTTGTATATGCTTATCAATTTGTGTTTGTTGAATTATGTCTTCAACCGTAGCAAACTCAACACTCTTAGACAGTTTGTTCAGCGAAGTAATTGTAATATCAAGTTCTTTTATCTTCTTCATATCTTTTATGGGTGTCCTTACAAAAATTACCGCTAACGGTTTACGGCTTGGCGATGTGGCGGATTTTAGCCCTAAAGTTCAATAGAATTACTGCTGTTGAACCTTGCACAAATGTTTCATAGAAGCACTCAAGCCGCCATATTGCCAAACCGATGTTACCTGCTGGGCTTTTTTTCATCGTCATATTAGTCGTCTTACTTTTTGTCTGTATGACAAATAATTTTGTCCGTGTTCCTTTGTTAAAAACTCTTCTTCCAGTCGGATTTGAATTTGGATTAAAATATAGCCTAAAATCAAAAATAGTCCTGTCAAGGCATTTGGTGTTGTTAGAAAAAGTCCAACCAAACTTAAAATCATTCCAAAGAATATAGGGTTTCGTGATAATCTAAAAAGACCTGCCGTTACAAGTTCGGTTTTTGTTTCTGTGTCAATACCAATTCTCCAAGAATTTTTCATATGTGCTTGTGCAATAATTGTCCAAATAAGCGCAATCGCCAAAAGTCCAAGTCCGATATATTTTATGGTCAAGTTATCTATTGAAATTATTGGCAAAAAATTGTCGTGCCAAGTTGGGAAAAAAGCGAAAGCTAGAACGTAAAGAAACATTGCAATAAGTGTCAGTTTGAAATAAAGTCCAATTAGTCCAAATGCACTGTCGTCTTTTGGTAAAACAAGTGGATTTTTTCCTATTCGTCTTGCAACAATTACGCTTTTCAAAACGAAAGCAAGTCCGAAGTAGATTATAAAATAAATTGGTAATGTCAGTCTTAAAATTTCGTCCATTTTCGTCTGCTTATTTTTTTGGTTGTGTCGTCATAGCCTTGCAGGTAACGTTTCGCAGCTACCCGAAGGGCAGGACTCTTACCACAAAACTGGATTTGAAAAACTAAACTTCCATTAACCATAAAACTGTCTTTGGAACACGAAACCCCGCCTTTTGGGTAGCTGCTGTTATGTGTAGCTGTTTTATTCCGCAAGTTCATTTTTTAGTCTTTCAAAGTCTTCAATGTATTTGTCAATTTTCAATTGGTCTTTGGTTGAGAGCAAAAATGATTTCTTTCGTCCTGTCACCATTGTGTCCCAAACTAATTTATTGTCAGCACCAACAATGTTACAAGAGTTTGTTGCTTCAAACATTTTGCATTTTGTCTTTGGAAGTCTAGTTGCTAACCAAGCATATTCTCTTGTTTCAAACTGATTTGATATTTCAAGTATTTCAAGGTCTCTAAGTTGACCTATTGGTTGTAACGTATCGTCTGCAATTTTAAGATTTGTCAAACCGAGATACTTCAAGTTTTTCAGTCCAGCTAAAGGCTTAATCGTTTTTATTTTCAATGGCTTGTCGTGTCCGCCACCAAGTGTCAAGTCGCTTATTTGAGTTGCTAATGAAAGTTGGTCGATTTCTTCTAGTTTTGAAAAGTCAGTTATTTCAAGTGTCTTTAAGCATTTGTTTTTGCTGATGTCCCAAAGTGATGTTGATTTGGTATTCCAATTCAAAATAATCGTCTCGGTCTTGTCGAGTGTTTCAAGAATTGTCAAGTCTTTTGCTAATACTTGATATAAGTTTAGATACTTTAAATTAACTAAAGGAAGTATTTTTCTTAATTCCTTGTCGTTAGCACCAATAAGCCATAAGTTTTCAATTGACAATTCTTTTAGCCTGTCAAGGTTTTTAGCAGAAACAGACATATGTAAAGACTTTTCGTTCTTGTCAAAGTCGTTCAAGTCTGTTATAAATTCTTTTGGTTTTTGTGGTGAATTGTCTGTCATTGTCGTCTGTTACAGTTACACATAACTTGCGGCTATGCGCAACTCCCCTCCGCAATTTATTAAAAATAAACCGCTTACGAATCCAAAACTAAATACTTGTAAACGTTTGTAAGTGTTTGCAAACGGGTAGCCGGTTAGGTTGATTGAGTTCATTATTGTTATACGAGTTAAAAAGCGAATTTAGGGCTTGGTGGGGAGAAAAGCAAATATTTTGTTTAGACCGCTTCGCTGCAAGAGTCAAGAGCCAAGAGCCAAGACCGCCGCGCTGCTAGACTTAGTTACGAATAATATTGGTGTAAAAACCACTACTTTCTCCTTTGTTGATTGGTTTTCGGTTCGTGGGCTAAATCAAATCTTGATTCTTGATTCTTGATTCTTGATTCTTGGTTCTTTTTAAAACCACTATGCTAATTCCCCGCCCGGTAGGGTACCCGGTTCAAAATGGAGCGGCCCAGGGTAATTTCGTCGGCATATTCCAGCTCATCGCCAAAACTTACCCCACGCGCAATGGTGGATACACTCAAATCCAAATTGCCCAGTTTCTTGTACAAATAAAAATTGGTGGTCTCCCCTTCCGTGGTAGACGATAAGGCTAAAATTACCTCCTTCACCTCGCCCGCAGCCAAACGGGCCAACAAACTCTCAATATGCAAATCGGCCGGCCCTATGCCCTCCATGGGCGATATCTTTCCGCCCAAAATATGGTACTTGCCCCTAAACTGGTTCGTGTTCTCAATGGCCATCACATCGCGTATGTCCTCCACCACACATAAAATGTGTTCATCCCGGTGTGGAGAAGCACAAATTTCACATATCTCCGTATCCGACAAATTATGACATTGTTTACACTCCTTTGCCTCCCGTTTCAAGCGCAACAAACTCTCCGCAAAAGAATCAACCCGGCTCTGGTCCTGCTTAATCATATGCAATACCAAACGCAAAGCCGATTTCCGTCCGATGCCCGGCAAAGTGGCAAACTCATTTACCGCAGCTTCCAGGAGTTTTGAAGAGAAGTTGTCCATTTTTAGTATTGGGTATTTGGTATTGAGTATTTAGTATTTAGTATTTAGACTAGAAGCAATAGCTATTGGCTGGAATTGGTTTGAGGGGCAAAGATATTTTTTTTGGATGCAAGAACCAAGAGCCAAGAGTCAGGAGCCAAGAGTCAGGAGTCAGGAGCCAAGAGCCAAGAGTCAAGAGCCATGAACCAAGCTGTCTTGATTCTTGGTTCTTGGTTCTTGTTTCTAAAAGCGAAGCGATCTCCCCCTAAAAATCCTACCTTCGCATAACAAAATCAATACATGAGTACTGGATTAATTATTGGTGTTTTGGCGGCTTATTTCGGTGTTCTGATGCTTATTTCCTACATCACGGGAAAGGGTGCCGATACGAATGCCTTTTTTACGGCTAACCGCAAAAGTCCCTGGTTTTTGGTGGCCTTCGGGATGATTGGTGCCTCCTTGTCCGGGGTTACTTTTATTTCGGTGCCCGGGCAGGTAGTAAATGCCGGTTTTACCTACTATCAGGTCGTTTTGGGTTATATCCTGGGTTACATCGTTATTGCCCAAATACTCATGCCCTTATACTACCGGCTCAATCTGGTGTCAATCTATACCTACCTCCGGGATAGACTCGGCCCCTACTCCTACTATTCCGGAGCCCTGCTTTTTCTCATCAGCCGTACTTTGGGCTCAGCCATGCGGCTTTACCTGGCGGCTTCGGTATTGCAGCTCTTTCTGTTCGAAAAAATGGGAATCCCATTCTGGATTACCACACTTTTCACCCTGGCACTCATCTGGCTCTACACATACAAAGGCGGTATCAAAACCATTGTCTGGACCGATACTTTCCAAACCTTTTTCCTCGTTAGTTCAGTGCTTATCTGTACGGTAATCATCATCCAAAAACTGGGCATGAATTTTCCCACACTCATGGATGCGCTTTACGACAAAGGCTTTTCAAACCTATTTCAGGTTGAAAATGCCAATGCCAAAAATTTCCTGCCCAAGCATTTCTTTGGCGGTATGTTCATTGCCATTGCCATGACCGGACTCGACCAGGACCTGATGCAGAAAAACCTCACCTGCAAAAATGTGGGCGATGCCCAAAAAAACATGTATTCCTTTACGGCCGTGCTGGTGGTGGTGAACCTGCTTTTCCTGATTCTGGGAGCCTTGTTATATATTTATGCTGAACAGTTTAAGATTGCATTGCCCATGAATGCGGAAAACAAAATCATTACCGACAACGTTTTCCCCACCTTGGCACTCGGCGAATTTGGCATCCTGGCCGGTATTTTCTTTCTGCTGGGCATCACGGCTTCTTCCTTTGCCAGTGCCGACAGTGCCCTGGCTGCGCTCACCACTTCTTTTTGTATCGATTTTTTACCTTGGAAAAAATATACCGAAAAAAAGCGGAACCTGGCCAAAAACCTGGTCCATTTGCTCTTTTCTTTCCTGTTTTTTATCATCATCCTCATTGCCCGACAGGTGGCCGATCAGGCACTCATTGATTTAATTCTGAAACTGGCCGGATATACGTATGGCCCACTGCTCGGACTTTTTGCCTTCGGAATACTCAGCAAAAGAGACTTGGCCGATAAACTGGTTCCGATAATCTGTATGCTTGCACCGGCTATTTGTTTTGTGCTGGACTGGTTCAGCGTAGACTGGTTTGGGGGCTATGTATTCGGATTTGAAATACTCATATTAAACGGAGTGTTAACTTTGGCAGGTCTTTTGATGATATCGCACAAAAAAGAAACGAAATGAAAAAATTAGGCATATTTTGTATCAGTATACTTGGAATGAGCATGGCCGGTATGGCACAAAAAACGGCTGATTTCAGTAAAATTGACGATAAACAGCCGGTAGACGGTTTCTTCTTTTATCTGCCCCGAACGGCCGTGGAATTTGAATTTACCATTACCGAAAATATATTCAGCAAAGGCGAACTTTCGGGCTATGCCGAGCAGTATTTCCAAACCAAACCCGAAATCAGCGAAAACCGTTCGGTATTTTCTATTAGCAATATCTCCATCAAGCCCTACGCCATTCCCGATCCTAACCAAAAATACCGGTATTCGGCCGAAACGGCGGGTAAAATTCATATCCAAACCTTGGCCGGTGGAATCATCAAAAGCATAAATGCCGAACAAAATACGAATACCGAAAGCGTTAGTCCCGGTATTTTCTCGCGCTTCAGCGGAGCAGATGAAGTTTCGGATGCCAAAATTCCTTTTTTCAGCCTGGGCACACGTTCCGATACCATCCTGAACCGTGAAATTACCGCCGACAGTACCATCATTGAACGCCGGGTCATCAACCGCCGCACCATCAGCAACACACCCGAGGAAATGGCCCGTGAATCCATCAAAAAACTGGATGACATCCGCAATGTACGCTACATGCTCATCAGCGGTCCCGAAGACATTGTGATGGATGGTAAAAGTCTTGAAATAAGCCTGAAAGAACTGGAAAAAACGGAGCAGGATTTACTGGCCTTATTTTTCGGAAAAACCAATAAAATAAACCGCACTTACCGTTTTGCCTATATCCCGGCCGAAAGTCCGGATACCCTCTTTTACCTCAGCAAAGAAAAAGGGGTGAATACCGGAGAAAGCAGCGGCTATGCTCCCGTAAAAATCAGCGTAAACAGCTTTGGTAATTCAGTTGAAATAACAAATTCCACAGCGCAGGCCAGTGGAGTAATACCTTACCGAGTGCCGGCCAAAATGGTTATTTCGGTGGTATGGAACGGCTCAAAATATTTTGAAACCGAACTCTACCTGCCCCAATACGGACAAGTGGTAAACGTACCCATGAAAAACCCGGGAAGCTTGCGGGTAATTTATGATGAAATGAGTGGTTCCATCAAACAAATTGGCCCGGTAAACCAAACAAAATAAGGGCCTTCATTTCATTCTGCCTGAAAATTGGAAGGATGATGCCATTATTATACATTTGCATCAATAAACAAACAACAAATATGAAAAAAGTAAGAATTTTGGCCCTGGTGTTTACCTCATTTGCCATCATAAGCAGCTGCGGACAGGCCCAGAAGAATAAAAAAGGAAAAGAAGTGAAGTTAGAAACAGAACAGCAGAAACTCAGCTATGCAATTGGTAAAGACGTAGCTACCAACCTGAAAACAGCCGAGTTGGAAATTGACTTGGAAGCGTTTACACGTGCCATGGAAGATGTATTGAAAGGACAACCTTTATTGTTGACCGATCAGGAAGCCAATAAAGTAATTCAGGATTACCAAACACGCAAAATGCAGGAAATGCAGCAGGCTTCAGAAGCTGAAGCTGTTAAATACCGTGCCGAAGGCGACCAATTCTTAACCAATAACCGCAGCAAAGAAGGCGTTAAAGAAACAGCCAGCGGTTTGCAGTATTTGGTTGTGAAAGAAGGTTCAGGTCCTAAACCTACGGCTACCTCACAGGTAAAAGTACACTACAAAGGAACCCTGCTTGACGGTACAACATTTGACTCATCTTACGACCGCGGCGAGCCGGCCACATTTGGCCTGAACCAAGTTATCAAAGGATGGACTGAAGGTTTACAGTTAATGAGCAAAGGTTCAAAATACATGCTTTACATTCCGGCCGATTTGGCTTATGGAAATCAGGCCCCTCCGGGAAGTCCGATTAAAGCGGGTATGACTTTAATTTTCGAAGTGGAATTGTTAGAGATCATCAAATAATTTCATCTCCCAATAGTTTTAAAAGACCGTTCCCTGATGGAACGGTCTTTTTTTTGTGTGTTGAAGCATTTTATTCCTTAATTTTGAAAGGAGAGAAAAACAAAATCCGATGAATCAAGGTATCCGTCAGGTATTCAATTGCCAAAAAAAACTCAATGAGTTAGATGCAGATGGAACACATTTTTTCTGCCAGACCTGTGCAAAAAAAGTATATGACTTTAGCCGGAGCAGTAAGGCCGAAATTCATGAAACACTGCTCAAAGAAAAATCTACCGTTTGCGCAGTTATTCCGCAAGAATACCTTTCAACCGAACCTGGATTTGTAAATAAAATATATGTTCCAAAATGGTCTTTTTTGGTTGGCTTGGCCTTCCTCTTTGGAAACCCGAAAGCCCTTTTCGCTCAGCGGGCGCCTTTACAATCCGATTCAGAAGAAAAAACAATTCCCCTGGGTTACCAGAAGATTAAACTAAGTGGTAACATCCATACCAGAGAAAATAAAGGCATTGAAGGAGCCCTGCTGGTATTTTCGTTTCACCAACAAGATTTAGGCCGCTGCAAAACCGATGCACAAGGAAACTTTGAATTCAATACCGAAAATTTTGGAGGCATCCGAAATATTGATATTCATGTTTTTGCCGACGGATTCTTGAAAAAAATGATAACACAGGTAAACATTGACAAGCCGGAAACTCAAATTAGTCTGCTATTAGAAAAGAGTGAAAGAAATTTGAATACCGATTTTGGAGATGGTTTAATGAGAATTGGAAGCGTTGCAATTATTAAAGAAAATAAAACTACAAACGGACTCATGGCCCGTCATTTTTTGGGTACCGAAATTTTTGAGGATATACTTCCGCGCAGTTATTATGCAGGCGAAAATCCGGTGAAGTATGCAGATAAGCTCAATTACCCGGTTCAGGTAACCGACTGGTGGGGAAAGGGCATCGTGGGAGCCAAAGTAGAACTCTTGTTCAACAATGGAGAAAAACGCTACGGCATAACAGGCGATATGGGCATCGTGCGCCTTAATGTACAATTAGAAAATAAAGCTTCGGCCGTAAAAATCCGGATTACGGCGGCCGGCTACAAAACAGAAAAACGCTGGGATTTTGATTTGGAACAAAACGATATGCAAAACTTTGTTTTAAAGCCAACAAAAGCGGGTTTAAGTTAAATATAGCCTAAAGATCGGCAACAAAACAGCTATTCTTACTTATATTCGTTGCTCACTTTATGACAAATGAACATCCTATTATTTGACCGGGCGGATATACGCATCAATCTCTTACCATTCACGTTTACGAGGCCCGGCGCCGAAATGCGCATCGGCATTGATACCTTCACCGATAAATGGAAAAGGCATACTCAGTCAAGCGTTTCCTTTCTTACCGAAGATTATCTGAGCACAAAATATACGGCCAATTTTACCGATGATAATTACTTTGTGGCCGGCACCCTGATTCCAACAAGCGATTTGGTAAAGGCTATCCAAAACCTGCAAACCGGAGAATCGCTCTGGGCCGGAACCGACCTGCTCGCCTACCGTTTATCAAAACCTTTACAGGAAAATGAACACAGCACGCGGGTTGAATACAGCGGCTCCTATGTGTATATCAAAAATCCATGGGAAGTATTTTCGCGCAATGCAGACGTGCTAAAAGCCGACTTTGCCGCCCTTACCCATGCCAGACAATCCGCACCGCTCTCCGGCTCCGTAAACGTTATCGGGCCGCGCGAAGCCATCTTTTTAGAGGAAGGAGCCATTGCCGAAGCCTGTACGTTCAATACCACAAACGGTCCCATTTACCTGGCCGCCGAATCGGAAGTAATGGAAGGCGCACTAATACGTGGACCATTTGCATTGGGTGAGCACAGTCAGGTAAAAATGGGTGCCAAAATATACGGAGCCACCACATTTGGACCACACTGCAAGGTTGGCGGAGAGGTAAACAACTCCGTAATTTTCGGGTATTCAAACAAGGCGCACGACGGTTTTCTGGGCAACAGCGTTATCGGCGAATGGTGCAACCTGGGTGCCGACAGCAATAATTCAAACCTCAAAAACAATTATGCCAACGTAAAACTCTGGCATTATGGCAAAAAAGGATTCGTGAACACCGGTCTGCAATTTTGCGGGCTGATGATGGGCGATCATTCCAAATGTGGCATTAATACCATGTTTAATACCGGAACCGTGGTGGGTGTGAGCGCCAATATATTCGGTGCGGGCTTTCCGCGAAACTTTATTCCCTCGTTTGCCTGGGGCGGCGCGGGCGGGTTTAGCGAATATAAAACTGCCGAAGCCTTTACCACGGCTAAACTGGTATTTGAACGGCGTTCACTTCAGTTTGATGAAACTGAACAAGATATACTGCGCCATGTATTTGAACAGACCGCAGAATTTCGTAATTTCTAAAACCGGCTTCATGCTAAAAAGAACTTTATTTTACATTGGATTTACGCTACTTATTTGTTTACCGGGGTTTTCACAAGAGATGAAAAGCCTTTCGTATGCACAATTTGAAAAAGAAATGGCAGCTTTTGAGGGCGAATACCTGATTGTAAACTATTGGGCAACCTGGTGCAGGCCTTGCGTGGAAGAAATGCCTGATTTTGAAAAGATCAATGCCGAATTTTCGGGCCAAGGGGTATCCGTTTGGTTTGTGAATTTAGATTTTAACAGCGCTGTTGAAAAGAGCGTTATGCCCTTTATTCGCAAAAACAATCTGCAATCCAAACTGTTTCATTTAACCGATACCGATCCCAATACCTGGATAGATAAAGTAAACAAGGAATGGGGCGGAAATATCCCGGCCACGGCCATTTACCTAAAGGGAAACCAGATTCATTTCTGGGCCCGTAGCACGAATTACGATGAATTACGGGCTGCCATTCGTAAATAAATAACAACAATATAAACATATGAAAAAAGTACTTCTTTTATTCAGTTGCCTGCTCTCGTTGAGCGCATTTTCGCAGTATACCATCGGTTCTAAGGTAGCGGCCTTTTCGCTTAAGAATATCGATGGTAAAATGGTGGGCATGAATTATCAGGAAAATGCCAAAGGCGTAATTGTAATTTTCACCTGTAACCATTGTCCGTTCAGTATTGCCTATGAAGATCGTATCATTGCCCTGCATGAAAAATATGCTCCATTGGGTTATCCGGTGCTAGCCATCAATCCGAACAATGTGCTCAAATCACCCGATGATTCTTACGAAAAAATGATTGAGCGGGCCGCAGAGAAAAAATTCCCCTTTCCCTATGTGTATGATGAAACACAGGAAGTGGCCAAAGCCTTCGGAGCCAAGCGTACGCCGCATGTATTCATCCTGAAAAAACAAAAAACAGATTTTGTGCTGAAATACATCGGCGCGATTGACAATAATTCAGAAAGCGCTGAAAAAGCCAATGCAAAATATGCCGAAGATGCCCTGAATGCTTTACTGAAGAATAAAGATCCGGAGCCGTCGGAAGTAAAAGCCATTGGCTGCACAATTAAGTGGAAAGACTAATCTCTATTTCAAAAGGGAGTAAAAAAAAGAGAGAACCAGTTGGTTCTCTCTTTAAATATTCTGTGGAACGGGGTATCTCCAAAGATTATTCGGCTGGATTCTTTTTGAAATTTTTGTACTTCGTCATGAACTTATCTACACGACCGGCAGTATCAACAAACTTCATTTTACCAGTGTAAAACGGGTGTGATGTACTTGAAATCTCTACTTTAAAAAGTGGATATTCGTTTCCGTCTTTCCAAACCGTTGTTTCTTTTGTTTCAACGCAGGAACGGGTAATAAATTCGTAATCACTTGAAACATCCTTAAATACTACTAAACGATAACTTTCTGGATGAATTTCTTTGTTCATATCTTCTATTTTTGAGGGGGCAAATATACGGTTTTTCTTATTTGTTGCAAACAAAGAGTAAAATTATTACAAAGTTGAAAGCGAGATGAACGAAATCTCTGTCTTTTTCTCATCTTTAAAGGCAACTTCGAGTCTTTGACCCTTGATATTCCAAACAAAATGTTCACCGTAAGCTTCGGGAGCCACACCAATTTTTTTCGTCAGGGATTCGGTCGTTTCCTTAAAACTGATTCCAAAAGGAAGCGCCCCTTTGTATGCTTTCATGGCCTGCCCGTTTAAATCAATGGCATTAAAGAGGTAAATCTCATACAAGATGGATTCATCCTTAAACAATTGAATTCCGTTGTCGTAACTGATACCGGTTTGGGCATCCACATTCATTTTTGTCACAAATGCCGCCACGGGAGCCTCACTTACCGATTTACCAACCAAAGCAGTAATATCATCCGTGAGCGCCTGCTGAGCCATAACAGAACTTACAGAGGCCGCAACCAGGGCCATAAAAACGAATAATTTCTTCATTTCCATAATTATTTCTAATTTTAATTTTGTTTCGGCGCACTAAAGGTAATAAGAAATTTACCAGCTTACACAGAAGCTTGTATTCAAGTATTGTGCCAAAAACATTCTGCAAGTAACTTACATAATATTGCCATTTGCAAGCTACCGCACGAAAAAAATGAATAATTTCGGGGCCTCATGAAAAACTGCGGGCATTACATATTTCTCCTTTTGTTTTTTTCGGTAAGCAGTTTACGGGCACAAAACCCTTCATTGGCGCAAAAACGCTATGATGAAGCCACCAAAGTGCTTCAGGCCGGAGACCGTGAAAAAGCCATTCCTTATTTTGCAAGGGTTGTAGAAGCCGATTCAACCCATAAAAATGCCCTTTATAATTTATCAATTTTATTGTTGGAAAGCGGAGATCCGGGCAAAGCGCTCAAATATGCCGATGTATTGGTGCGGCGCTATCCCGACCTGCCCAAGGTGTTTGCCCTACGCGGTAAGATTCGGATGGCTGCGGATGACCTTACCGGTGCCTTTGCCGATTTTACGAAACAGAACGAAATAGGTCCGGCCTACGAGGCATACAGCGGCTTGGGTGCCATTGCATTGCAAAACCGCGATTATCCGGGAGCAGAAAGTTTTTTTTCAAAAGCCATTGACCTGTTTCCGGAATCAGCCTCGGCACATAATGACCGCGCCGTAGCCCGTGTCCAAATGGATAAAGAACTGGAAGCCATGGCCGATTTCAGGCATGCTTCCCTCCTTTCTCCCTTTGAAGGCTACATTACCCAAAATTTTGGATTGGCCTACCGTAAATCGGGTCAGTTCATGGTAGCCCGAAACCTGCTCAAAGAATCTTCTGAAAAAGAAGGTACCGTTATTACCTCACTCAACCTGTTGGGGATAATTGAGGTACAGTCGGGTGGAAATCTGAACGATGCACTTGCCTGGTTTTTGAAAGCCATTGAAAACGAACCGGACGATTTGATATCCTTGATTAATACGGGAGCTGTTTATCTGATGCTGAATGATATTGCCAAATCGAAAAAATTCACCGATTTGGCCCTGAGCATAGCGCCTGATATGCCGGAAGCCCTGTTTAACCGGGGCGTGTTATATTTTCTCGAAGAAAATGATCCCGAAGCATGCCGGTGTTGGGAAAGAGCCAGTGAAAAAAACTCAATACGGGCGAAACGTTTTTACATGATTTACTGTAACGAAAATTGAAAAAAGCAATCTACATATCTCTCTTTGTGATTTCCATCTTCCAAGCTGTTCTAGTTTTGGGGCAGACGCACACGGAGTTCAAAGCAAAGAATTTTCCGCCGGAGAAAAGAACAGAATTTACCAAAGCGCTCAGTTCATACAAAGAAGGCGAGAAAGTATACAAAGCCATTAAAGACCAAAGTTCGGTTGATGTAGATTTGGCCATCCGTTTATTTAAATCGGCTTTTGATTTTAATCCGAATCACATAGCACTTAACCGGTATTTAGTTGACCTTTATCAGATTAATGGCAAAAAAAACGAATCATTTCCGCACCTCGAAAAACTTTATGACCTGAAAGAAACCCTAAATGCGGATGAGTTATTCCTTTTGGCTTCGCTGCTTCAAACTAGGGGTTCATTTACACGGGCTGAAATCATTTTCAAACAGTTTCAGGATAAGCACGGAAACAATTTGTTTTGGACGGATGGCCGCCTTCAAAACCCCAAAAAACGGATAGAAGAATGTAAAACCGGTCAGAGTTTGGTTGATGCGCCCCAACGATTCAAAACACGGAAACCCTTTCTGAACCATGTTCCGAATGCGAAAACAGAACATCTTTTTTACAATTACTTTTTTGGCTGGTGGTCATATTCATCACAGGGGATTGAAAAAATATCCACTTTAAATAAAAGGAATCCCGAAAGCATAAATACGAATCCGAGTAATTACCTGTATGCCGACATAAACGCCCGCGTACTTTTGCTTTGTGACGATTCTGTCTTCACTGATGCCAGTCCGGCTGCTTTCCTTGAAATAAACAAGCTTAACGGTCCTTTCAAAAACCGGGATCCATACATCAGCTTAGATTTAAAAACAGTGTATTTTTCGTCCGACCGGCCCGGAGGATTCGGCGGATATGATATTTGGATTGCCCGTTTTGACGAAAAAGGAAAACTCCAATCCACAAGCAATGCCGGAGCACACATAAACGATGAATTCGACCAACTGTCTCCCGTATTTTCTGCCGACGGAGCCCGGTTTTTTATGGCATCTAACGGAATCGGCACCACGGGCGGCTTTGATATCCTGTATACCGATTCGGCATCGATGGGTACAAAAAAAGAAGGCTTTAAAAATATGGGGCTGCGCATCAATTCAGGATTGGATGAAACCGCCATTATTTTTGATATTACCGGTACAAAAGGATTTGTAAAAAGGGTACAATCCGACTCTATTTATTTTATGCCATTTAAAGAAACGGGTAGCGTTACCGAAGCATTATTCATCGGCAGCGGTTTTGAAACAGCATCGGCCGGAACGCTTCCTACCAGTGCTTTTGAATGGCGCATAAATGAATCCATGATTAGCGGGATTTGTAAATTACAGCTGCAATTTCCTTCCGAAACGTCCGGACCGGCCAGTATTGAAATATTTAACCTACGCAATGGCGAAACCATCTACAAAAACCGGATTGAGGATACTTGCAAACATTTAACAGTGCTTCTGCCCTCTCTTGAAAATTACGGCTTACACGTAAATTTCGACAACGGACTTCCGTACACCGCCAATTTGGATTTAAAAACCGATGAAATATTCATGGAACGAACTGTTATGGCTGAGTTCAAAAACATAAAAAAAGGAAATACCATTGTACTGAATAATATTATTTATAACAGGGATTATACCGAAATGGATCCGGGTTCTGCTTATGAAATCAGACGCATGGCTGAGTTTTTACGCAAAAATCCAAAGCTAAAAGTAGAAGTGGCGGTACATACCGATTCACTTTCCATGCACGGCGTGGCTATTGCCGCAGGAGAATCGGCGGCCTTTGAAATAAATGAACTTTTTAAAGGCTACGGCATTGAAAAGAAACGCCTCGACTGGATGTTTTACGGGGCTGAAAAACCGGTAAGCAACGGAAAATCAAACTCAGAAGTGGCCAGAAACCGTCGTATTGAACTTGTAATTACCGATAAATAAATGCAGGAAGATACAGTTAGCATAAAATCTACGGGAGACGGAAGTCATACCCTATTTAATGCGAAACTAAATGAGCATTATCACAGTGTTCACGGCGCCAAAACAGAAAGCATTCATGTTTTTATCAAAAACGGATTGGAATTGGTTCATTCCGAAAATAAACCCTTACGGATTTTAGAAATTGGTTTTGGAACCGGATTAAATGCTTTTCTCACAGCCCGGTTTGCCCATGAAAATCAAAGACACATTGAATACATAAGTCTGGAAACGTTTCCGCTGGGTCCCGAAATCACATCCGGATTGGCGGAAAGCTATACGGCCAACGCAGACGAATTAAGGCTATTTAATCAAATTCATGAATGCCCCTGGGATGAAATCTCAAAAATTCATCCCTATTTTGAGCTTTACAAGAAGGAAAAACGTATTCAGGATTTCAACACGGAAGAAAAATTCAACCTGATTTATTTTGACGCATTTGCTCCCGATAAACAGCCGGAAATGTGGGAACCGGAAATTTTTGCCGCCTGCTTTGATTGGCTGGAAACAGAAGGAATCCTGGTGACGTATTGTGCCAAAGGGCAATTCAAACGAAATCTGAAAGCGGCGGGGTTTGCAGTGGAAGCCAGACCGGGGCCTCCGGGGAAAAGAGAAATGACCATCGGACGAAAACTTCTTTCGGTATGATAATCACCGGCTTTATAACAAAAAATAGAGTTCTGCTGCTTTTGGTCATGAGTCTGCTTAGCTTATTCATGCACCGTAAAATATTCAATAAAGAACTGATGAGTATTCATGTTTGGCGTCAAGCCCAAACACAATCCACCATTATAAGTTTTTATGAGGAAGATTTTAATATCCTAAACCCAAAACGAAATAACCGGGGAAACGGAGATGGCATATTTAGGATGGAATTTCCAATCATGCAATGGCTGATAGCCGGTTGTTATAAACTCTTGGGAAACCATTTAATCATAACACGGATTTTTATTTTTATTATCGGGCTGCTCACTGTCTTGGGCTTGTATTCGCTTATCACAAATGCATTCAACAATCCATCAATGGGAGTAATTGGTGCTTGGTGTCTTATGTTTTCGCCGGCATTTTATTATTATATGGTTAATCCATTACCCGATATTTTTGCATTGTTTACCTGTATTTGGGGTATACGTTTCTTTTTTGTTTGGTTAAAATCACAACATAGCAAACATTTAATTTTCAGTAGTATTTTTCTATGTTTAGCTACACTCAGTAAACTTCCGTTTGCGGTTTCTTATGCATTTCCGGCCATCTATTTCCTGAATCAGCTCTTCATTCACAAAAAAGCAGGCCCATTCATCGTTCAAAGCTCGATTTATTTATTGCCTTTTACTTTACCTATGGCCTGGTACATAAAGGTAATTCCTACCTGGCATGGCAATGGAATTGTTCAAGGGATGACTGAATTAAAAGAATCTCCCGGTATATTGTTTGACTATGTATGGCATAATTTAATTTCAACCCTTCCGGAGCTTTTGCTGAATTACGCCGCAGTAGCTCTTTTTATTGCTGGTTTTTACTTTATCGCAAAGCGAAAATCATTTAAACATAAACTGTTTATTCCAATTTTAGCCTGGTGCCTTGGGCTTTTGGTATACTATCTTTTTGAGTTAAATATGATCGGCAAAGACCACGATTATTATTTCTTTCCTTTTTATCCAATTTTGATGATGATTACTGCATACGGTGCTTTTCATTGGTTAAACATTAAGGTTCAGATTTTGAAATACGTTCCCGTTCTGGCCATTTGCCTGATGCCAATCACTGCTTACCTCAGAATGCATCATCGCTGGAATGAAAATACGCCTGGCTTTAACAGAGATTTATTGGTATACAAAAATGAATTGAGGCAATTGGTTCCGGATGATGCATTGTGCATTGCAGGAAACGACCGGTCAGGGTTTATTTTCTTCTATTATATCCACAAAAAGGGATGGAATTTCACGGGCGACAAACTCCCTAAAGAAGAATTGCAGCGTTATATCGAAAGTGGGGCAACCTACTTATACTCAGACTCCAGAAGCATTGATGAAGATGAGTCTACTCGCCCTTTCCTGAAGGCTAAAATTGCCGAATTCGGAAGCCTCCGGGTTTTTGAATTGCAGAATTAAAATACGAATACTACTTTTTAAACTGGCCCAAATACCAATAAACCGTTCCCGATAAATAGCCGTAATGATCGGTTCCTTTGATACCTGTATTAGGCAGAAAACGGTTCAGTATGAAGGTATGGGTATAACCCAGTCCCAAATCAAAATAATCGTGCAATTTAAAACGTAAGCCAAGTTCAATCGGGAAAATAACGGTATTGCCCGATTTATTTACGATGGTTTCGTATGAAAAATCGCGTTGCAATTCAACCGGATTACCATTTGTTTGGCCCGTTTGTGACTGATCCCGTAAAGAACCATCATCCCATAAATGATAAATACGGTCATCAGAATCACGCAAATCTGATTTGGTTCTGAAATTAATATAACCTACACCAACCGCCACATATGGAGTAACGGCTTCAAATTTTCCGAGTAGGTGATCAAAATGGAAAGCAAAGCGCAGATCTCCCGTAATGAGGCGGCTCTGAAAATTTTCAAACTCCGTGAACGTATGTTTTTCTCCGGCAGTTCTGCCATAAAAAAGATTGGCTTTAGCTCCAAAAAACTTACCGAAACGCTGCTCCACACCGGCATTTACACCCCAGCGTACACCACCAAATTTTGATAAATTTCGAGGGCCTTTAATATTGCCGGTATAAAAAGAAGGACCTGAACCAACAAAAACAATAGGTAACTGGTACCGTGTATCGGCATCAGGACTGGCCATGCCTTCATCATCTATGGAACGCTTTTCTTTTTGCGCCCAAATTGAGCCTGACTGGCCTGATAAAAGTGTCGCCATAAGCACGACAAGAATCTTTTTGCGCATACGCTGATTTCCTATTTTTCCGAAATGTAAAATTAAAAATTCGGTTTCAGCATATATTTCGAGTAGAAATCGCTGATGATTTTTACGGCTTCATCGGCCGAATCGGTAACATGAATCAAGTTCAAATCTTCGGGATTGATATTCCGTTCTTTTTCCAATACGGTTGATTTAATCCAATCCAGCAATCCCTGCCAATAGCTTTTTCCTACTAACACAATCGGAAACTTCCCTATTTTATGGGTTTGGATGAGCGTAATGGCTTCAAACAGTTCATCCAATGTGCCAAAACCACCCGGAAGCACCACAAAACCCTGGCTGTATTTCACAAACACCACTTTACGCACAAAGAAATAGTCAAACGCAATCAGTTTGTCGCGGTCAATGTATTCGTTTGCGCCTTGTTCAAACGGTAAATTAATATGCAGACCCACCGATTTTCCGTTCCCTGCTTTAGCGCCTTTGTTGGCGGCTTCCATAATTCCGGGTCCTCCGCCGGAAATGATTCCATATCCGCCCGCCGTGAGCTTGGTGGCTATTTCTTCGGCTAATTTAAAATACGGGCTGTCCTTACTGGTTCGGGCTGAGCCAAATATCGACACACAAGGACCAATGCGAGACATTTTATCAAAACCACCCACAAACTCACCCATTATCCGGAAAAGTTCCCAACTGTCATTGGATTTAATGTCGTTCCAGTCTTTCTCCATAAAGGCAGAAAGGATTTTATCATCTCTGTTGATTTCCTGGTTTTCCATTTTTATTTCTTTTTAGATTTCTGACTTGTTTTTTTTACTGTCCCGGAAACAGTTAATTCCTTTACTAAATACGGTGCAGTATAGCCCTTTCCGCTTGCGGCCAACTCTTCGGGACTGCCTTCAAACACCACGTTTCCGCCGGTATTTCCGCCTTCCATTCCCATGTCAATCAAATAATCGGCACTTTTTATGATGTCCATGTTATGTTCAATTACCAAAATCGTATTTCCTTTATCAGTAAGTCGATTCAGTACATCCAACAAAATGCGGATATCTTCAAAATGTAAGCCGGTAGTAGGTTCATCCAGGATATACATCGTATTTCCGGTATCTTTTTTATTCAACTCAGATGCCAATTTAATTCGCTGAGCTTCGCCACCGGAAAGTGTAACGGCATTTTGACCGAGTGTTATATACCCTAATCCGATTTCATTGAGTGTATGAATTTTACGGCTGATTTGCGGAATGGCATCAAAAAATACCACGGCTTCTTCAATTTCCATATTCAGCACATCGCTGATGGATTTTCCTTTATACCGAACCTCCAGCGTTTCTCTGTTATAACGTTTACCGTTACAGGTTTCGCAGGGAACGTAAACATCGGGTAAGAAATTCATTTCAATCACGCGAACACCTGCGCCCTGGCAGGTTTCACAACGACCGCCTTTTACGTTAAAACTGAACCGCCCGGGCTTATATCCCCTAATTTTAGCCTCCGGTAACTCAGAAAATAAATTCCGTATATCCGAAAAAACGCCCGTATATGTAGCGGGATTGCTCCGCGGTGTTCTTCCGATGGGAGACTGGTCAATGCTGATTACCTTATCGATAAATTCCAGTCCTTTAATTTTTTTATACGGAAGCGGCTTTTTCAGTGCATTGAAAAAATAGGCCGATAAAACCGGTTGTAAAGTTTCTCTGATCAGGGATGATTTTCCGCTTCCCGAAACTCCGGTAACACAAATAAATTTCCCCAAGGGAAAATCAACCGAAACGTTTTTCAGGTTATGACCGCTGGCTCCTTCCAAACGAAGTTTATGTCCATTTCCTTTCCTGCGCTGCGCCGGAACTGCAATTTCACGTTTCCCTGAAAGGTAATCAGCCGTAATGGTACCCGAATTAAAAATGGCATCTGCAGTACCTTGGGCCACAATTTTACCACCATGGATTCCGGCTCCCGGGCCAATATCCACCACATAATCGGCAGCCATAATCATGTCCTTATCATGCTCTACCACGATAACTGAGTTACCCGCATCCCTTAACTTTTTGAGTGAGGTAATTAAACGGTCATTATCGCGCTGGTGCAAACCGATACTTGGTTCATCCAAAATATATAACACGCCGGTTAACCCGCTTCCAACCTGGGTTGCCAACCGGATACGCTGGCTTTCGCCGCCCGAAAGCGTGCCTGCTGCACGGTCAAGCGTAAGATAATCTAAACCGATATCCAACAAAAAACCAATGCGTTTACGAATCTCCTTCAACACTTCGCGGGCAATGATATTCTGTTTTTCCGACATGCGTTCTTCGATGTCCGAAAACCAGGCATTCAACGCGCGGATATCCATCTGGGAAACCTGAAAAATATTATGGTCGGCAATTTTAAAATACAAAGCCTCCTTTTTCAGTCGGGCTCCGGAACATTCCGGACAGACTTTTTCTTCCATGAAACTATTGGCCCAGCGCATCAGCGGAGCCGAAGAATCTTCTTCTAAACTGCGTTTGATGAAATTAGCAATGCCCTCAAAATTCATGGTAAAACTTTGAATTCCAGTACCGTCTTCCACCTTAATTACTTCATCCGAACCGTACAAAATGGCATTCATGCCTTCTTCCGGAATATCTTCAATGGGGGTTGACAAATTGAAATCATACCGTTTGCCCATGGCCTCAATCTGCTTGATGATCCAAGTGCCGTTTGTTTCTTTTAAAGGAGCCAGCCCGCCTTGTTTAATCGACTTTTTAGGGTCGGGTACAAGTTTTGAAAATTCAATAGATAATACCGTTCCCAAACCGTTACAGCGTGGGCAAGCCCCGTAAGGCGAGTTGAATGAAAATAAGTTTGGGGCAGGCTCATCGTATGAAATACCCGATGTGGGACACATCAGATGACGGCTGAAATGGCGCGGATTCTGATGCCCTTCGGCTAGAATAAGCATAGATCCCTTGCCCGCCTTAAGTGAAACCTGTATGGCTCTTTTGAGCCGTATTTCATTTTTTTCATTCACCGGAAAACTATCGATCAGAATCTCGATATCGTGAATCTTATACCGGTCAAGCTTTAATCCAAAACTGATATCCCTTAATTCGCCGTCAATACGGGCACGGCTGAAGCCCTGTTTACGTATTTTATCGAGCAGTTCACGGTAATGTCCCTTTCGGCCTTTTACCACCGGTGAAAGCACCCGGATATCGGTACCTTTAAAATCCGACGTAATCAGATTAAACATCTGTTCCTCGGTAAAACGCACCATTTTTTCGCCCGTAACGTAGGAGAAGGCCTCTCCTGCCCTGGCGTAAAGGAGGCGTATAAAATCATAAATTTCAGTAACAGTGCCCACGGTGGAACGCGGGTTACGGCCAACAGTTTTTTGTTCAATGGAAATTACCGGACTCAGGCCCGTTATTTTGTCCACTTCAGGACGTTCCCCGGAGCCGAGAAATCTCCGGGCATAGGCCGAAAAACTTTCAATGTACCGACGTTGGCCTTCGGCATATATGGTATCAAACGCGAGGGATGATTTGCCGCTTCCGCTTAATCCGGTAAATACTACCAAACTATTCCTCGGAATGGTTAAATCAACGTTTTTGAGGTTGTGTTCCCTGGCTCCGTAAATCTCAATTTGTCCTTCTTCGTAATCCGTCACGCTTCTCTTTTTTCAAATAACCCGCAAATTTGGCGATTGTTGCGCACATACGCACTATTCCGGCAATATTCCTTTAATCTGTTTTTGGGTCTGCGAATAATTAAAAGCCGGATCTGGAATTTGAATTTCAAACGTTTTGCCATACGTGCTTTTTAAATGCGGCTTGCGTAACCAAGGATTGAGCTCTTTCAACATTTTGTAGCTGGTACCGTTTTCGATAGCAAACGCAACCAAATCCGGAATGGGGCTGCTTACACTTATCGTTTTAGTTTTTACCTGCGGATATAAATCAGCATCCGAAATGATAAATCCGTAGGCCGAAGGATTCTCAAAAATGCTCTTCATGGCTAAAATTCTGGCCACATAGCGTGATGTTTCGGAATTTAAATCGAGGTTATAGTAGGAATTCTGTTTTTGGTCGGCGAGTTTGCCTGAAACACCGGCCATGCCCATGTTGTACGATGCCGCAGCTAAGGTCCATGAATTAAATTTGGCATAGGCCCTTTTAAAATAAGCAGCGGCGGCACGCGTAGACTTTTCCACATCGTAACGTTCATCAACTTCTTCGTTCACCATAAGTCCGAATTCAGGTGCAGTGCCTTTCATGAACTGCCAAAAGCCCGTTGCTCCTGCCGGACTGATTGCATTGGATAAATCACTCTCAATGACGGCCACATATTTTAAATCTTCGGGCATTCCGTTTTCTTTCAAAACCGATTCAATGAGCGGAAACCAACGGCCGGCGCGTTTCATAACCAAAAGCGTGCGCGAATGCGAATAGGTATTCCCCATAATTTCCCGGTCAATCCTTTCCCTTACTTCAAAATCTGTATCGTAAGGTACTTTTTCACCGGCAAAATCAGCAGCCGGGGAAACACGCGGAATACCAATCTGCTGGGGTGATTTGTTGGGATCAAACCCGGTATTGGCAGCGTTATTTAAAACAACCCCGCTGTCAGCCGGCGCTGGTTTTGAAAAAATAAAAAAGTAGGATACAAAACCGGCGAATACAGCCATTCCAATAATAAATACGGACTTTCGCATGCGGTTCATCTGAACCTTCAGTCGATGTAATTCCTCAGAGTTTTGCTCTGGCTTGTTTTGTTCTGGTGACATAATATAAACCTCCTAACACGGCGAAGAAATATACACCGCAAATAATGGTATAGAAAACATTCCACTCGGGGTTTAAATTTACGAAAAAAAGACAAATAAGAGCAGAAACCAAGGGTATGGCCAAAAATACGAAAGCTACATGACGCTGGGCCAAACCAATATAAACCAGAGAGTGCGTGGTATGGTCTCTTCCGCCCACAAATGGCGATTGTTTGCGGAGTAGACGGTTAATCGTTACCGCAGTGGTATCTGAAATGGGACCCAAAAACATGAGGGCCGCCATAATTACCTGCTTTGCCTGAACAGGCTCCCCAAATGAATCTAATCCGTTCCAGAAAACTTTCACACCGATCCAGGCCAGAAATACGCCCAGAAGCTGACTCCCGGAATCGCCCATGTACATTTTACTCGGATGCCAGTTATGATACAAAAAACCCAACAATGATGCACCAAGGCCGAGTAATGCTGCAAACCAAAATGAATCGGTTTGTCCGTTCATCGCCATCAGCCCCAGGGCGCCACCAATAATTCCAAGTGAAGTAACGGTGGTTATGCCGTCCATATTATCCAACATGTTGATGCTGTTCATTAAGCCCACCACCCAAATAATAGTAAGAGCATAATTAGCCCATTCATAAGGTGTTGTTTTAATATAATTGCCCGAGTAAATAAATAAAAATCCGCAGGCAAACTGCACTACAAACTTCATAAACGGCTTGGTGTTATAGGCATCATCGGCCAGTCCCATCATAAAACCCATGGTACATACCGACAAGAAAATAAAAAGTTCAAAGCGTTCTAGTGTGTTAACGGGAAAGTAAGCCAGAAAGCCGGCTACGGCCAAAATCAACATAATAAAAAAAGAAATACCGCCAAGGGCAGGTTTTACCGTAGCGGTCCAGCGCACCACTTCTTCTTGATTTCTTACCCCCATATTGGTTGAAAATTTCAACAAAATTTTATTGATGAGAACCGTAAAAAATACCAGCGTGAAAAAAAACAGAAAGTAAAAAATTGGCCGATAATAGGTAAATAATTCAGACATAGGCTAAAACGGACTATTAAAATGAGATAAAGTTTCGGCTAATTTGTCTTTATCAGATAATATTGGGTCAGTTATATTCCAGTCAATTTTTAGCTGCGGGTCATTCCACAAAATAGCACCTTCTGATTGCTTATTGTAGTAATTGGTGCATTTATATGAAAAAATGGTTTGGTCTTCAAGAACTAAAAAACCGTGGGCAAAACCCGGCGGTATCCAAAACTGTTTTTTATTTTGCCCGGAAAGTACGATTGATACATGCTGTCCGTAAGTGGATGAACCTTTGCGGATATCCACTGCCACATCCAGCACAGAACCTTTTATAACCCTTACTAGTTTTCCTTGTTCAAAGGGCGGGGCCTGAAAATGTAAACCACGCAATACGCCTTTGTTTGACATGGATTCGTTATCCTGGACAAAATCAAAATTCACGCCCATTTGATTTAATAAATCAGCCCGAAAAGTTTCAGAAAAATATCCTCTCGCATCCTCAAAAACAGAAGGCTGTATTTCCAGCAAACCCTCGATGGCTGTTTTATAAATTTTCATTCAATCAGGATTTTTTACCCTTTAGCAAACTAAAGAATTTTGTCTTTGTTTTTTCTGCATTATCAACCAAGCCCGACTCTTCGTCGTAGTATCCAAAACCATATCCGTATCCGTAACCATAGTTATAACTTCCGTAACCGTAGCCATATCCGTATCCCTTATTTTTGTTGATATCAACACTGTTCAGGATACATGAAAGCCGGGTAATTTTATTTTCAATTCGCAATCGGTTTAAATTATTAATGAAGAACTTACGGGAATAATCTGAACGGAATATGTAAATTGGATAATCGGCGCGCTGAAGATTTACAACGGCATCCGAAACCAGTCCTACCGGCGGATTATCAATTACCACAAAATCATAAATTGCTTTTAATTCTTGAATAACCTGTTCCATCTTATTGGTGAGCAACAGCTCGGCAGGATTTGGCGGAATGGGGCCAGCGGTTATAAAATGGAGGTTTTCCATTTTGCTGTGTTTTATACACTCACTAACCGAGGTTTGATTAATTAATATGGTACTCATGCCCAAATCATTATCAGTTTCAAAACCGAGGTGAATTTTAGGCTTACGCATATCACAGTCAATAACAATCACTTTACTTCCGCTGAAAGCCAAAATACCGGCCAAATTGATGGACACAAAGGTTTTTCCCTCACCCGAGATTGTTGAAGTTAAAGAAATTACTTTTGGCCCCGGCTCATTATAGATAAACTGTAGGTTTGTTCTGGCTGTCCGGAACGCTTCGGCAATCAAGCCTTTGGGTTTTTTATCAACCACCAGTTGGGAAACCGGAATATCTTCCTTGTACTTGTGAATCATCCCCAAAATGGGCGCTTCGGTATATTTTGAAATATCGTTGATAAGCAAAATTTCATCTGTTAAGACATAGCGCACGCCAACCAACAAAACCGATAACAAAAGCCAGGCGGCCAAAGCCGTAAGAATGATTACCCTTCTGTCGGGAGCAATGGGTTTTTCAACCACAGATGCAAATTCCAAAATTTGATATTCCGGCGTAAAACCTTCTTTGGCTATGGAGTATTCAGCTTTTTTCTCAATTAGTTGATTAAAAAACTTTTCGTTTACCTCTTTGATTCTTTTCTGCATGGCAGCGCTAATTGAAATACTATCAACAGAGTGCGGACTTCCAGCCGTGGCAATATCATTGAAATTAATGGTACTTTGAAATGCAAGTCGGTCATTTAAAACACCTTCTAAAGTTTGGAGCGCGCCTTCCCAGTTTCTTTTTTGTTGCTCAATCTGATAATTTACTTTGCGTAGAGCCGGACTTTCGCTTGGGGAACTATAACTTAAATCATCATAATTATTAAACAGAACGTTAAACCTCTCTAAATTTCCCGTAAGCGAGGTTTGCAGACTTGTACCTGATATAATTGCAAGAATGTTAACCACATCACTTTTGCTGTTAATAGGTATGTTTCTGATCTTTTTTAGGGTTTCAATGTCATTTTTTATAACAAATTCACGCTCTTGGTTGATCATTTTTTGATCAAAAATTTTACTCTGCTGGTATTCAAATCGAGATAAATCGCCTATGGTATTATCACCGTATTTACTTAATGCATTTTCGTTTGCAGTTAAACTGTCTGAAACAATGCCTAAGGTACGGTTGATGTATTCAAGCACTTTATTCGCGCTCTCCTGTTTTTTTTCCAGGTTAAAAAACTCAAACTCAGTGGCTATACTATTAACCACATCGGAAACTTTATTGGCATTATATCCTGTATATGCTATTTCAATGGTTTTGGCCTGTTCGCTCAAAATATTTACTTCAAGCGTACCCGTTATATCCGAAATGAAATTTTTAGGATCATTAAACGTAAAATAATAATCCTCATCCAGCTTGAGTGGTTTATTAAAATTACGCACAAGTTTAAATTTTGAATCACCGGCATCAATCCATTCACCCAGTTTATGGGTTCCGTCAATGGGAGAAGCTGTTTCGGTTGAGGTTATTTTAAAATTTTCGGCATCAATAAATTTCACATCTATCCGCTTTCCATAATTATAATTGGATATGGAATCATATTCAACAACAAAAGGAGTAGCTTTATAATTTTCAAAATTTAATATCGCACCTTTAACATAATAACTTACATCTAACGGAATTTTTTGAGTTACTCGGGATAAAAACACAGGCGATTTAAGCAATTCAATTTCTTTGGCAATATTTTCTGAATTGTAAGGGTTAAGTTTTTCATCCAATACGTTATTCTCTACTTTTTCGGAGGTAAGTTGAATAACAGCTTTTGATTTATAGATTGGTTTGGTATACCGAATTAGCAAAAAAGCACTGGTAATGGCAATCACAAACAAAAAAAGAACCCAAACCAAGTTTTTACCCAATACATGCACCAGTAGTTTAGGGTCAATATCTTGATTAATTTGGGGAATAACGTTTTCCTTCATTATTTGGCAATTTGGGTAAGGGCATAAATCGTTAAAGCTAAACCCAACGTGGATGTAACAACAGAAATCCAGGGAGCAATATCGCGTGTAAAAAAGCGGGATGGTCTTTCTACGGGTTCTACATAGATAATATCGTCAGCCTGCAAAATCATGTCAGCATTTTTTATTGTTTCAATGGATGAGGCATCTATCAAAAATACATAGGGCTTTTTTAAATTTCCCCGAATTAATTTTATACGGTACGCCTTGCCGTCAGGGTCTATCCCGCCAGCCAGTGCCAATGCCTCAAACAATGTTAAATTAGGATTAACCAGTGGAATAACTTTTGCCGTACCCAAACCTCCCGGAAAAACAATCACACGTTTATTGGAAACGGACAGTTGAACAAACGGATTTTTATATACGCCGGCAAATATCTTTTCCAATGAATCTTCGGCAGCACGCTGCTTTAGCCCGGCGATTTTAAAACGACCCACAACCGGTAATTTGATTGTTCCATCAAATTCAACAGTATATTCTTCTCCCATCATGGAAGACTGCTGCAAATTACCCCCACCTGTCTGCTGCATGCGCTCCGCACCTATTACGTCTATCAAGCGAATTCCATCATTTGCCATCAGGCGCATACGCACAACATCATCTACTGCAATTACATATTGAGAATCGGGTTTTTCGGGAAATTCCTCAAACTTAAAATCTTTGGGAGTACGCAACATAATGCTCGGATTGGCTACTCTGCAACCAAAAAGCACCATGGAAAAAGCGGATAACAAGAAAAAATACTTCAGCAGTTTCATTGTGAAGGCAAATATACTTAAACCTTACAATTAAATAAGCCCCAAATTAAAAGCTTATGGGAACACCGGCGAGCATGGATGAATAAAGCTCAGACATGTCACTGACTAACCTGGAATAATGAAATTTCTCACGTACAAACGGTAAACCGGCCTGAGCCATTTCTTCACGAAGTGATTTATTCTCAATAAGACTCAACATATTGGCCGTAAGTTGGTCGGCATTATTATTCTCCGATAACAGAGCGGATTCACCTTCTATCACAATGTTTTCTATACCTCCTACCCTTGTACTCACAACCGGCTTCCCTGCGGCCTGCGCTTCAATCAAACTTACGGGAGTACCTTCATTGAAGGATGTTAACACCACCATGTCTAATCCGGCCATGGCCCAATCCACATTTTTTATCCAAGACGTAAATACAACCTGATGCCGGGTATTGCCTTCGGGCATGTAAACGGTGTTTAAACCCATACTTTCAGCCCGCTGAAGCAAATCATCGCGCATTTCACCGTCACCAATGATAAAAAAGCGAACCTTGGCTGTACTTGATTTTACTATCCTGGAAGCAGCTTCCAGAAACAAATCGTGGTTTTTAACCGGAACGAGACGCCCTACGACTCCAACCGCTATTTCATCATTCATTAAACCATAACGCTGCCGAAACGAAAAACGTTTGGCGTCCGCATCTGTCCAAAATTTGGCTAAGTCAAAACCGAGTGGAATAACTGAAATTTTATCAGGCGGACAAATTTTATGTTCCAAGGAAAGTTCCTGTTTCTGGCCCTCGCTTATGGCAATAATACGATCTGTGCTTTGAGCCAGGCGGCGTTCAACCGATTTAAAGAAGTAGGTTTTGGCCTTACCGAAATAACTGTGAAATACATGGCCGTGAAAGGTGTGAAATATGAGCGGCACTCCTTCGTTTTTGGCGGCCAACCGACCCAACGCCCCCGCTTTTGATGCATGGGTATGCACAATATCGGGCTTAAATTTGTGGATGATGTAGCGTAATTTACGGTAAGCCGCATAATCATCCCGAAGGCCTATTTCCCGTTTCATGTCGCCAATAATAACCGGCTCAATCCCCAAATCAGATAAGATGTGTGATGAACCTTCTTCGCTCTCTTCGTGCTGTCCGCCTACCAAAAGCGTTTCAAACTCAGGAGGCATGTACTTAGTAAGGTAAGCTACATTATAGGTAGGTCCTCCTAAATTAAAACGGTTGATGATTCTGAGAATTTTTGGCATACAGCATGTTAAGAATGAACGGAATAACTTACATGATTACATGCTTAGGGGTAGAATAAACAAGTAGACATTATAAGACTTCGAACTGGCAAACCGTTCAGGTTTAGTGAACAAATATAAACATTCTGTGAAATGTAAAACAAAGCCTGAAATAAAAGACTCTTTCTGTAATAAAACAAAAAGAGTCTTTTAATGAAAAAATAATATTAAAGGTGAATCACTTCGCCATATGCGGCGGCAGCGGCTTCCATAATAGCCTCACTCATGGTGGGGTGCGGGTGCATGGCCGATACAATATCATGTCCGGTTGTTTCGAGTTTACGGGCAACAACGGCTTCAGCAATCATTTCCGTAACCCCGGCACCAATCATGTGGCAACCTAACCATTCGCCGTATTTGGCATCAAAAATCACTTTTACAAATCCGTCTTTGGTTCCGGCGGCGCTGGCTTTTCCACTGGCCGAGAAGGGAAATTTACCCACTTTAATCTCATAACCGGCTTCTTTGGCCTGTTTTTCGGTCATACCTACGCTGGCCACCTCGGGTGATGCATAGGTACAAGAAGGAACGTTACCATAATCAACCGGCTCGGGGTTTTTACCCGCCATTTTCTCCACACAAACAATTCCTTCATGCGAGGCCACGTGAGCCAAAGCCGGACCGGTGGTTACATCACCAATGGCATATATACCGGGCACATTGGTGCGGTAGAATTTATCGGTAACGATTTTGCCCTTTTCCACCTTCACACCGGTCTCTTCTAAACCGATTCCTTCAATATTGGCAGAAACGCCAACTGCAGAGAGAACCACATCACATTCAATGGTTTGCTCACCTTTTATATTTTTGATGTGTACTTTACATCCCTTCGTTCCGGCCTCTGCTTTTTCAACCGATGTTTCAGTAAGCACTTCAATTCCTGCTTTTTTAAATGACTTTTCGAGTTGTTTTGACACTTCTTCGTCTTCCAAAGGAAGAATGGTCGGCAGGTATTCAATCAGGGTAACTTTGGTTCCCATGGCATTGTAGAAATAAGCAAACTCACTGCCTATGGCACCAGAACCAACCACTACCATTGATTTTGGCATTTCGGGTAAGGTCATGGCTTCGCGATAGCCGATGATACTTTTACCGTTTTGCGGTATGGCATCAATGGCTCGTGAACGGGCACCGGTGGCAATAATGATATTTTTGGCATCCAATACCTGCTTAGTGCCGTCAGTAGCGGTAACTTCTAATTTACCGGTTCCTTTTATTTTTCCGAAGCCGTTTATGACTTCAATTTTATTTTTTTTCATTAAAAACTGAACCCCTTTGCTCATGCCTTCAGCCACACCGCGGCTGCGTTTAATTACGGAAGGGAAATTCACTGTAGCCGATGCCGAATCAAAACCGTAATCGGCTGCATGGTCGAAATACTCTTTTACGTTTGCACTTTTTAACAAGGCCTTGGTAGGAATACAACCCCAGTTCAGGCAAATACCGCCGAGCGATTCTTTTTCAACAATGGCCACTTTCATGCCCAACTGCGATGCCCTGATGGCTGCCACGTAGCCTCCGGGGCCACTTCCTAATACTATTAAATCATACATAATTATGCGTATTTAGTGCGAATGTAGAAAAATCTTCAGAGAGCAAAATTTTGAACCATTGATTTAACTGAATAAAAATTTACTTAAAATTGTACTAAATACTAATCTTATGAGCATTGTTAAAGAATTTAAAGAATTTGCCATGCGCGGCAACGTTATCGATTTGGCCGTGGGTGTGATCATCGGCGGAGCCTTCGGTAAAATTGTATCCTCATTGGTTGATGACATTATTACGCCCGCTATTTTAACTCCTGCCTTAAAAGCTGCACAGCTTACTAATTTGGCAGAACTGGTTGTTCCGGGTACGGCCATCAAGTACGGAAACTTTTTGTCGCAAATTATTTCATTTACCATTGTTGCCTTTGCCCTTTTTATTGCAATTAAAGGTATTAACAAGTTAAAAAAGAAAGAAGCGGCTGCACCGGCTCCGGATCCAGAGCCAACAAACGAAGAAAAACTGCTTACTGAAATTCGCGATTTGCTTAAAAAGTAACCCCCTGCGTAAATTTTTTTAAAAGCCTTCATTTATGAAGGCTTTTTTTATGTCGTTAAAATCTGTTTCAGCAGGTCAATCTCTTCCGTTGAATTGTAAGAGTGTAAAACAATGCGCAAACGTTCCTGTCCTTCGGGAACCGTTGGGGCGTATACGGGTTTCAGAGCCAGGTTATGGTGTTTAGCTGCCAAGGCCAGCTGCTTTAATCTATCTAAACTACCCGGAATAAAAACTTGAACCGCTGATTGGGTACACGGAAAATAAGGTTCAAATTGCTCCTTAAAATAGCTTATGGCTCGCATTAAGGCGCTCCGCTCATGATTGGCATCGGCCACTTGTTCAACAGATGCATGAACAGATGCAAAAAAATGAGGCGAAGGTGCGGTTGAATAAATAAAAGGCCTCGAAAAATTAAGAAGATACTCCCGCAACACAGCAGTTCCCAAAACACAGGCTCCTTCTACTCCATAGGCCTTTCCGAATGTAATAATGCGGATCAAATTTTCATCCATTTCATTCGAAAAACCAAAACCTTTAGCCTCTATTCCGAAAATTCCGGCGGCATGTGCTTCATCCACAATAAGTGTGAAGCCGAACTCTTTTTGCATCGACTGTATCTCGGCCAGCGGGGCAAAATCGCCATCCATGCTGTATACACTTTCTACCAACACATATACATCGGCATCGGCCTTTTGAAGCTTTTGACGCAAATCATTCAGGTCATTATGCTTAAAAGAATAATTTTTAGATACCGATAAACGTAACCCGTCTCTTGCCGATGCATGTATCCATTCATCGTAAATTACGGTATCCGCCTTGCCCGGCAAGCAACTCAGCAAACCTAAATTTGCCGCGTATCCGCTTCCGAAAACCAGGGCGGATTCGGCATTAAAATAATGCGCCAGCCATTGTTCCGTTTGTTCATAAAAAGGAAAATTGCCCGACAATAAGCGGGAACCTCCTGAACCGTTTTTATTCAGTAATTTTTGATTGCCAAGCACTTCAGAAATTCGTGCTTCCAAATGCGTATTGCGGCACATGCCCAAATAATCGTTCGAAAGGAAATCAATACATCCGTCAAACGACTGTAAATTGCGCAATATGCCCTGCTCTTGTCTTTTCCGGAGTTTATCAGACAGTGATTTCATCGGCAGCGTTAACCGATTGGCAACTTTTTCCGTCTTTAAACGGGGCACGGTTGTGTAATCCGAAGAGTTCAAACATGGCCAGGTCGGAAGTAAACTCCGGATTTGGCGTAGTTAAGAGTTTGTCTCCTGCAAAAATGGAATTGGCTCCGGCCATAAAACATAAAAACTGCTCAGATAATGACATTTCCTGCCGTCCGGCTGAAAGGCGAACCATGCTGTCAGGCATAACGATACGGGCCGTGGCAATGGTACGCAGTATTTCCCAGAACGGAATTTTATCCTGCTCGGCCAAGGGTGTTCCCTCTACCGCCACCAGTGCATTAATGGGCACCGACTCGGGATGTTTGGGTAAATTGGTCAGGGTTTGCAGCAAACCAATACGGTCTATTTTTTCTTCCCCCATGCCCACAATACCACCGCAGCACACACTGATTCCGGCATTGCGCACATTATCCAGTGTTTTCAAGCGATCATCGTAGGTACGGGTGCTGATGATTTTTTCGTAGTACTCAGGCGAAGTATCCAAATTATGGTTGTACGCATACAAACCGGCTTCTTTCAAGCGCAGGGCCTGCTGTTCATTTAACATGCCCAAGGTGCAGCATACTTCCATGCCCATATCGGTAACGGTTTTTACCACATCTACCACACGGTCAAACTGTACATTGTCTTTTACTTCGCGCCAGGCAGCGCCCATACAAAAACGGCTTGAACCGCTTGATTTGGCAGCCAGGGCCGATTCAATGATTTCGTTTACGTTCACCATGGGCGTACCTTTTACATCGGTATGGTAACGGGCAGCCTGCGGACAGTATGAACAATCCTCGGGACAGCCGCCGGTTTTGATGGAAAGCAGGGTACTCATTTGCACTTCTTTGTGATCAAAATGCTCACGGTGTACTTTTGCCGCTTCAAAAATTAAGTCAATCAGCGGTTTATCATAAATTGCCGAGATTTCTTCCCGGGTCCAGTTATTGCGAACTTCAGCCATATATGCGTAACATTATATTGAACAAAGGTAAAACTTGTGTGAATATCTCAGCAAAGTAAACCAGCCAGTTTTCAACAAAGCGGGATTATAACCAGATCCAATCTTCATTAAAACGCCCATGAAACACTGAATCTAATTTAATTAAAGCCGTTTCCCGCTCCGCATCACTCATGTTTTTGCTTCGCGAAATGATATCCGCACCTGCCGGGGTAAACAAGGTGGGCTGAAAACTGATGAGCATCAGTTCAGCACCCGGAAATATAAAATCAATCTGCCATTTGGATCTGATGGGAAACAACCATCCGCTGCCTCTCCATACAAAAGAAGGCGGTTCTTGTGCAATCAGCCGGTCTTTTCCTTTGATGCATTTCATTTTCCCACCGGATACCGAATAAAACACTTCATCTTTCCAAAGTCCCTCGCGGATTTTCGTGTACCGGAAAAATGGGTTACGCTTATCCCCTTTCTTCCACATGGGAAAAGTAGTTCCCAATACATGCCAGTCTCCTTCAATAGCCAAATTCATCATAAGCCTTTATTTACGGCATCAACCGCCTTTCTTACACTTCCATGGGTAAGTAAAAGCGATTTTGCTTCTTCGTATGATTTGCCGGTCTGCTCCATAACCATGCGCGTGCCCCGGTCAACCAGTTTGTGGTTACTGAGCTGCATATCAACCATTTTATTGCCTTTTACATGCCCCGTTTTAATCATGGCCGTAGTTGAAATCATGTTCAGAACCAATTTTTGGGCGGTTCCGGCTTTCATGCGGGTACTTCCGGTCACAAACTCGGGGCCGGTGATTACTTCAACCGGAAAATCGGATGCGGCGGCCACCGGCGAACCGGCATTGCACACAATGCATCCCGTGGCAATCTGCTGTGTGCGGCACCAACTTAAAGCACCCGAAACATAGGGCGTGGTTCCGCTGGCGGCAATGCCAATCACCATATCGTTGGCGTTAATGGCAAAAGCATTCAAATCGGCAATGGCGGCTTCAGGACTGTCTTCGGCAAACTCAACTGCCTTGCGGATGGCCGCATCGCCACCGGCAATGATACCGATTACCAAGCCATGCGGAACACCGTATGTTGGCGGCAATTCAGAAGCATCCACAATACCAAGGCGGCCGCTGGTTCCGGCACCGATATAAAAAATACGTCCGCCTTGTTCCAGCACGGAAATAAATTTCTCGCTAAGCTTTTCAATTTGGGGTAAAGCCGCCTCTATGGCCAGCGGAACGGTTTTATCTTCGGCATTTATTGACTTAAGCAGTTCGGATACCGAACGGTTTTCCAAATCATCGTAATTGCTGCTCTGCTCAGTAGTTCGGTTGATGGCTGACATGGCAAGATTGTTTCATGCAAATAAACGGAAAAACGGTTTCAATGAAAGCCAGAAACAAGAAAATCAATTACAATAAAGTAGGAAGTAAAATGAATGTTTTAAACCTGAACAGTGCTTTCAGCCTCTTTGATTTCTTTGGTTTCCACTTCACTTGTGCGGCTGACCGATTTTTTACGAATCAGCATAATTACGGCAAATACAATAAGTAAAGCCTGGGCCAGCATGGCGGCCGAATAGAGATAAGTGTATCCAAGACGGTCGGCAAGCGCACCAGCCGAAGGCATGAACACAGATCCGGCTAAAAAAGCCACCGCATTTTGCAGGGTAAAATCCGTTCCTTCTCTTCCGGGGCGTGAAAAATTCATGTATAAGGCATACGTGGATGCATGGATGGCGCCCGAGAAACCGCCGCCTAACAGAACGGCCAACCATAAATACGCCGGACTTGTGTATCCCAAAGTGGGTAAAATTAACGCCGGAAAGGCCGTTAAAGTACCAATTAAAATTAGGATAAAAGCTTTGTAGGTACCTATTTTTTTCATCAAATAACCCGATAACAGGGACACTAAGATGCCCGAGGCCATTCCCACCAAACCTATGTAAAAACCAATATCTGCCGTTGAAAGCCCAGCATCCGTTAAAAAGGGACGAAATTTATGATATGCAGCCTGCAAGGGAATTCCGGCAACAATGGCTACAATAATGAGCGGATAGATGGATTTTCGGTCAAAAAATCCCCATAAATCTTTTAAAGAAGCCCTTGACTTAACCGGCAAAGCCGGTTCATGTAAAAAGAAAAGCGGAATTAAGGACAAAAGTAACAAAGCGGCCATGAGTATTATGGTAAACTCCCAACCCAAGCGGTCATAGTTAATCAGCATGATTCCGCCCCCCACAAAATAACCCACAAAAGCGCCGGCAGCCTGTAAACCGTTTCCCATTCCCCGCTGTTCGGGTTTTAAAATACGGGTGGCAATGGCATCCACGGCAATATCCTGTGTGGCTAATGCAGTAATGCCCACAAACAATAAAGCAAACAGGGCCATCATATGATCACCAGGTTTAATCCAAACAGCGGCCAAGGTGATCAGCGCATAAATACCGGTCATGATAAACACAATCTTCTTATAGTGATTCGGGTTTCCGGCCCCACGGTCAATAAAAGGCGCCCAAATAAATTTAAGGGCATAGGGAATGCCAAGGGCATACAAATAACCGATTTGTTCCAAGGTAAAGCCTTGTTTACGCATAATTACTGGGAGAGCAGTAATAAAAAAGGCAAATGGCAGAAACTGTGTAAAATACAAAGATGCCAACAGGAAATAAGTATATGCCTTCTGATTCTTCTCCACGCCCTTATTTAGATTAATTCTAAAGCTGCAAAAGTAAAAGCAAAAGCCGGTAGGCTCATCCCCTAAACAGGTGAAATACCTAAAAAATACCTACCTGCCTGCAATCACCAATTTCCGGAAGGCGATAATTCCGTTATAGTTGAGTTTCACCTGATAAACGCCCATGGGTAAATCGGCAAGGGGCACATAGGCATCCGGACCTAAATTTTCGTGGCGGGCTATCAATTTGCCATCGGCGGAAAAAATTTCAAGCTGCTGGCTTTGGAAATTACTTTTCAGGAAAAAACCGTCTGATGCCGGATTGGGCGCAATATTCCACTCCTCCAGTCCGGGCTCCTTGATGGATTGGGTAGATAAATCATACACATTTATGTCATCGATGTACAAATTATTTCCGCCACCCGAGTAAAACTCAAACCGGACGATGATGTTATCGGTTTGGTATAAACTCAAAATTCCGGTTACCGTAATTTCTTTCCAATCCTGCGCCTGAGGCGAAAACGGTGAAGAAACCGGGTTTGAAACGGTAGCCATTTCAGCTGCCGTAATGGTTCTGCGGGTAATCCAGGTCTGACCGCAGTCCTTACTCAGTTTTACCAACAGTTTATCGGTATTGGAAGTATCTTTTTGGGCAAAGGCATATTTAAAGCGGACAACCGGATCGGGGGTCTGTGCTAAATTCAAGCGGGGCGAAGTGATCCGGTAAACCAATCCCGAATCGCCCGAAAAATTATCAATCCAGATGCTTTTTTGTCCGCCGGAGGCAAACTGTGTGTTCAACTCCACACATTCAGCGCCTTCGCATTCCAACATCCAGTCGCTCTCATTCAACGAATTCCAACTTTCAAATCCCTCAATAAAGGGCATGGGTTTACCCGCTGTTTCCAAAACTTTGATGTAGCCTGGCCGGCTGATGGATTCAGAAGCCGTTCCGTCAGAAACCGTAAGGCCGATATCGTATTTTCCTGAAGCGGGATAAACGTATGTTGGGCTTGCTCCGCTTAGGTTGGCACCGGACCCGGTTGTCCAGTTCCAGGAAATTGGATCATGATACGATGCATCATAAAAACGCACCGTTTCATTTGCACAATAAATACGTTTGGATGTGTAAAAGTCAGCCACACAAAGGGGAGCATCCACAGTTAAGCCGGTGGCATTTAAATTGGCCGGTGTCCACAAATTGTTGCGCTGGGCTATCGGACTGTTCAAGGCTGCATGCACGCGCTGTTTCTGGCCCTGGGTAAACATTCGGGCGCAGTAGGCATAATCCATAAAATTCTGTACATTATCCTGCTGCCCGTCGCAGGAAACCGAATTCAGGTTACATGAGCTCCAGCCGATGGTTTGCGGTGTATCGGAAACCGAATCGCCAACGGCACAATTGGCCTGTTGCCCCACCGGCAAATAGTAAAATTCGGGTACGTTGTTTCCGCCCCAGATATGGTATAGGTTTAGGTAATGGCCTACTTCGTGTGAAAGCACCACCGAGCGCAAATCGTTTGAAGTACCTATGTTTCCGAAATAATTACCCTGCATCACGATACCATCCCAGCCGGGCAATGAATCGGCCTGAAAAGGCATCAACGCATGACCGGCCAAACCGGCAGCATTACGCGTAATATAAATGTTGAGGTATTTTTCACGAGGCCAGTGGATTAAATCCTTCACGGCATGGTCGCCGGTGGTAGTCAGACCCGAACGAATGCGGTTGATGCCTTTGGTACAATTTCCCTGCGGATCTAACTTGGCCAATTCAAACTCTACTTCCATATCGGCGGCAATGGGTTTGAAAAGGGGAACGATTTCTACCGTATCCGGATTTTGTTTTCGCCAGTTGCGGGTAAGAATTTCAATTCCGTTCTTAATCTGTTCATCGCTGATGTTTTCCGTTCCATCGGAGTGAATCACATGCACAACTACCGGAATGCGGTAAGGAGTTTGGGCTTGCATGGCCTGAAAAGGCAACATAAAAATCAAAGCCGGAATAAAAAAGGAGTACCAATTTTTCATGGCGAAAAATACATAAATATTCTGCACCCGGAATCTTCCCCAGCTCAAATTCCCCCAAATTCCGCCTTCTTTTAAACAGATGTAATTACCTTTGAACCATGCGCCGGATTGTATTCATTTTCCTTTTCCTTTCGGGAACTGCCTTTGCAGGAGCTGAGGCAGGTTCTGCGCAAAATCCGGGAAACCTGATTATGGAACTCCATGCAGCCCAGAACGGGAACGGAAATTTCAAAAAAGGGATTTTCCCATCTTACCGCGTTCATCCCATCATTCAATACCGAAAGGAAGACTACAACATATTTTTCTCGGCCATCATCGGATTGCGCTTGAAGCGCCTGGAAAACAAAATTCCGGCAGTTTATAAAAAATATACCAATGAAATATTGGATAATATCCGAAGCGCTTCCATAGATTACGAAAACAAATACGGAAGAATCAGCTACAATTTCTGGGAAACGAAACCGGTAAACCAATTTCCAAACGATGCCTACCTTTCAAAAGCCGGCCGTTTCCATATTCCGGATGATGCTGATGACAGCGTTTTACTCTTTTACCTGAACGGAGCCAGCAAATCAAAACTGGATTCGCTCCGGCAGATGATGGTAGAAAACGTACCCGGTAAAAAGCGAAAAATAGGCAATACACTTCCTCTCTTTAAAAAATTACCGGCGTACTCTACCTGGCTTGGCGACCGCATGCCGCCCGAGTTTGACTTTTGTGTATTGGCCAATATATTATACGTTTTCAATGCCTATGGTTTAGAACCCAATAAACACGATTCGGCTTCTTATCAATTTTTACGGACAAGTTTTGAAAGAGGCTTTCTGAACGGAAAATCGCATCGCATTTCGCCCCAATATAAAACGGAATCTGCCTGCCTTTACCACCTCTCGTTTTTGATTTCGGCCGATGCCCGTTCTCCCCTATCCGATTTAAAGCCGGCCCTGAGCGCCCGCCTGCGCGAAAAACTGAAACATACACCCAATCGGAACGAGGCCCTTTTGCTTTGTAACGCTCTTTTATACATGGATGAAACTTTGCCCGCCAACTACAGGCTTCCCGAAACACGGTTGGTTTATCCGTTCTTCTTTGCGAACATGGCCAGCGTGAGTCCGAACCCCTTTAACAGTTTGTTGACAAACAGCCCCTTATTGCAGTTCAATTACGAATGTAAGGCTTGGGAAACGATGCAAGAGCTTGAATTTATGCTACTTACCCATTAGGGAAATTTAACATCCCAAACTGACCAATTCGGTTATCTTTGTTCTCCCAAAAAAATGGGCTTTAATTAATTTATCGAATTGATATGGCAACACAATCATGGGTATCCGTTCCGTCGGGATCTGATTTTCCGATTCAGAATTTACCGTACGGCATATTTCAAACAGCAGGCAAACCGGCCCGTGCCGGCGTAGCCATAGGTGATTTCATTTTTGACCTTTCCCTGGCATTTGAAGCCGGCTTATTGAATGAATGCGGCTTACCGGCCGAAAATTTGTTTGCCCAAAGCACCCTGAATGCATTTATTGATTTAGGAAAGCCGGTTTGGACTAAGACCCGCAACCGCATCAGCAGCTTACTGGCTGATGAAGGTTCACCCATTGAAGGAAAAACAGAGTTTCTAGTAAAACAGAGTGATGCACGCATGCTCATGCCGGTTCATGTTCCGGATTACACCGATTTTTACAGCAGCCTGGAGCACGCCTCCAACGTAGGCAAAATGTTCCGTCCCGACCAGCCCGCTTTGCTTCCCAACTGGAAACACATGCCCATCGGATATCATGGAAGGGCTTCATCCATTTTCATTTCCGGAACCGATTTCCACCGCCCGAAAGGACAAACCAAGGCACCAACGGCTGAAAAACCAAGTTACGGGCCATCAAAACAACTGGATATTGAATTAGAAATGGCCTTCATTATTGGCCAGGGAAACCCCATCGGCAGCAGCATTTCAACCGATGAAGCCGAGAACCATATTTTTGGCATGGTACTTTTTAACGATTACAGTGCCCGCGATTTACAGAGCTGGGAATATGTACCGCTCGGTCCGTTTTTGGGTAAAAACTTCTTCTCATCCATTTCGCCCTGGATTGTAACCCTGGATGCACTGGAACCATTCCGCACCGAGGGCCCGGTTCAGGATGTGGAAGTATTGGATTATTTGAAATTCAGCGGTAAAAAAAGTTTCGACATCAAACTGGATGTGTACCTGAAACCCGAAAACGGGGTGGACAATCTCATTTGCCATTCGAACCACAAACATTTGTATTGGAACATATCACAGCAATTGGCCCATCATACGGTAAACGGCTGTAACATGCGTACCGGCGACATGTGTGCATCGGGAACCATAAGCGCAGCCGACGAAAACGGATTCGGAAGCATGCTTGAGCTCAGCTGGCGCGGAAGCAAACCCATTCAGATGGCCGACGGTAACAGCCGCAGCTTTCTGGAAGACGGCGACAGCATAACCATTAAAGGATATTGCGAAAAAGATGGACTGCGGATTGGTTTCGGACAGGTTGTAAATAAAGTACTACCGGCAGTTTAACTAAAAAAACGGCCCGTTCATCAAACAATTTTTAAGTCTGAAAAAAAATAGTTGTATATTTAGTTGCCGGATTAAACAATTTGGCAGAAAAATTGCAGTTCAGACGAATCAGAATTTAATAAAATACTAAATATATGGGAGTTTCCACTGAAATTTCCTTAAAGGAACATCTGAAAAAATACTTCGGGTTCGGCAAATTCAAAGGCCGTCAGGAAGAAATTATTCAAAACGTGCTGGCCGGTAATGATACTTTTGTGATCATGCCAACCGGCGGAGGTAAATCACTGTGTTACCAGTTGCCGGCACTCATCAGCGAAGGCACGGCTATCGTTGTTTCGCCGCTCATTGCTCTTATGAAAAACCAGGTTGACAGTATCCGGGCTTTCGGAAGCAACGAGGGCGTGGCGCACTTTTTCAACTCTTCGCTGAATAAGGGAGAACGCGATAAAGTAAAAAGCGATATCGTGGCCGGGCTCACCAAGATTCTCTTCGTGGCACCCGAAAGTTTGACCAAAGAAGAAAACATTGAGTTTTTACGGAGCATCAAAATTTCGTTTTTCGCCATTGATGAAGCCCACTGTATTTCGGAATGGGGACATGATTTCCGCCCTGAATACCGTCGTCTGCGCACCATCATTGAAGCCATTGAACGGGTTCCGATTATTGCACTCACAGCCACGGCAACACCCAAGGTTCAGCTCGACATCATCAAGAATCTGGGCATGCAGGATGCCACCCTGTTTAAAGACAGCTTTAACCGCGAAAACTTATTCTACGAAATCCGTCCCAAGCGGAATGAAGTAAAAGAAATCATCAAATTCATCAAACAAAACGGCGGAAAATCGGGTATTATTTACTGCCAGAGCCGCAAAAAGGTGGAAGAAATTGCCGCCACACTCAGCGTAAACGGTATCAATGCCGTGCCTTACCATGCGGGTATGGATGCCAAGTCGAGGGCCAAAAATCAGGATTTATTCTTGATGCAGGATGTGGACGTAATTGTTGCCACGATTGCCTTCGGGATGGGAATCGACAAACCGGATATTCGCTTTATCATTCACCATGACATGCCCAAATCCCTTGAAAGTTATTACCAGGAAACCGGGCGTGCCGGACGTGACGGCGGCGAGGGACACTGCGTTGCTTTTTACAGTTACGACGACATACTGAAACTGGAAAAACTCATGGGTGGAAAACCCGTGGCCGAGCAGGAAATAAACCGGCTCCTGATGCAGGAAGTGGTTGGTTTTGCAGAAACTACCGCTTGCCGCAGAAAAGTGCTGTTGCATTATTTTGGCGAATACTACGATGACGAAAAATGCAACAAAGGCTGTGACAACTGCGCAAACCCAAGAGAAAAATACGATGCCAGGGAACAACTTGGTCTGGTGCTGAAAACCTTGGATTTGATGAAAGACGGCTTCAAAGCCAAACAGATTGTAAACGTGATTACCGGCAATATCACCAATACGGTAAAAACCTATCAGTTTGATCAGCTGGAAACCTTTGCTGAAGGAACAGAAGAAGGCGAACATTTCTGGATGAGTGTCATCCGCCAGGCCATGGTGAATGATTTTCTTACTAAAAACATTGAAAAATACGGCACACTGCTGCTTAGCGAAAAAGGACATAAATTCCTTCAAAATCCATACAGCATCCTATTCTCTAAAGACCACGATATATCTTCCGATAAAGGTGGAGATGATGACATTATCCTCAACGGTAAAGGTGGCGGTGCATTAGATGAAGCACTCATGACCCTGTTGAAGGACTTACGTAAGAAAATTGCGAAAGAAAACAAGGTTCCTCCGTTTGTTATATTTCAGGATCCATCCTTGGATGAAATGGCCACTCGTTATCCTATTTCCATAGAAGAAATGAAGGAAATTAGCGGCGTAGGCGAAGGAAAAGCCAACAAATACGGCAAACCATTCGTTGAACTGATTGCCAAGTACGTGGAAGAAAACGACATTGAACGTCCGCAAGACCTCTATGTGGTAAGAAACCTGGCCGGTAAATCCGATATGAAAGTGTATATCATCCAGTCGGTTGACCGTAAGATGCCCATTGAAATGATAGCCAAAAACAAAGGGCTGGAGATGGATGAGCTGCTTACCGAAATGGAATCTATCGTAAATGCAGGAACCCGCTTAAATTTGGATTATAACATCAACAGTTCGCTGGGCGCCGATGAGCAGGAAGAATTGTTTGATTATTTCCGCACTACCGAGAATGCAGATCTGGAAGAGGCACTGAATGAATTTGATGATGTTTATTCGCAGGAAGAAATCAGACTGATGCGCATTAAATTTATTAGCGATCTAGGAAATTAAGCCATTATGAGCAGCATGCGATTACGGGCCGAAAACCTGATCAAACGGTACAAAAACCGTACGGTTGTAAACAATGTTTCCTTTGAAGTAAACCAGGGTGAAATTGTAGGATTACTGGGCCCGAACGGTGCCGGTAAAACCACCTCCTTCTACATGGTGGTAGGTTTGGTGAGTCCAAATGAAGGCCGTATTTTTTTAGACTCAGAAGATATAACAAATCTGCCCATGTATAAAAGGGCACGTAAGGGTTTGGGTTACCTCCCGCAGGAAGCTTCGGTATTTCGCAAAATGAGCGTGGAAGACAACTTAAAAGCCGTGCTTGAAATGACCGACCTGAGCAAAAAGCAGCAAAAAGATAAAATGGAAAGCCTGCTCGAAGAATTCGGACTGCTCAAGGTACGAAAAAGTGCCGGCGAAGTACTCTCCGGTGGAGAACGCCGGCGTACCGAAATTGCCCGTGCCCTGGCCGTAGACCCTAAGTTCATTCTGCTGGACGAACCTTTTGCCGGCGTTGACCCGATTGCCGTTGAAGATATCCAAAACATCGTATTTTCGCTAAAAAGCAAAAACATCGGTGTGTTGATTACCGACCATAACGTAAACGAAACCCTGAGTATAACAGACCGTGCCTATCTCCTTTTTGAGGGAAAAATTCTAAAAGAAGGTTCGGCCGAACAACTGGCAGAAGATGAACAAGTACGCCGCGTTTACCTGGGCTCAAATTTTGTGCTGCGAAGAAAACAGGCAAACCCTGAAATTCAAACCGAGAATTGATACATTTGTCAGATTAAACTCCTGACATGCGTAAATTTATACTCGGCCTTATCCTTTTTTTATTTCTCGGAAACATCATTTTTTCGCAACAATGTGAAAGTTTCGCCTTTCAAGCTTCCACCCCAATTTTAGATAATAATCCGAGCGGTTCGGATGCCATTTTAAACGTAAACCTGCCCGGGAATCTGGGACAAGACTACGTATTGGATTCCGTTAGAGTACAAATCAGCCATACCTATGTGGGCGATATCATGGGCATACTCATCAACCCGGCCGGTGACTCCGTTGTTTTGTTTGACCGTCCGGGCTATGTTAACAGCGGTTTTGGTTGTGGAAACGACAATATCCTGGCAACCTTCAGCAATTATTCAAACGTATTGGCCGAAAACTTATGTACACCCGCGCCCGCCATTTCCGGGCATTTAAAACCCGTTGACACGCTTGAAATTTTAAATAATGGAACAATAGCCGGCAACTGGAAATTTAACATCAGCGATTGGGCCGGTGGCGACGTGGGCGTGGTGGAGGTAATCACGCTATATTTTACTCCGCTTTGGTATACCGATGCCGATAAAGACGGTTTCGGGGCCGGAAATGGTGTGCGCACCTGCGCCAATCCGGGTCTTTATGTTTCTCAAAACGGCGATTGCAATGACAACAATCCCGATGTATACCCGGGAGCACCCGAAATTTGCGGAAATAAAATAGATGAAGACTGCTCCGGCGAAGACACCGATTACCTCTATCAACCTGAAATTTTTGCCAACGGAAGCACCCAATTCTGTGCCGGCGACTCAGCGTTGTTACTCATCAGTCCGGTTGAAAACGGCGATCCCATTTATTGGTACTTAAACCAAAATCCGCTAAACTCCGGAAGCGGAAACTTCCTTTACGCCAACCAGGCCGGAACATACTCAGCATTAATCGTCATGACTAATGGGTGTAATTATTATCCACAGCCGCTTATGGTAGAAATGCTTGCAGCACCATCCGTTGCCATAAGCATAAACGAACAAGGATTATATGCCGGCAATTTTGACACCTATGCTTGGTTCTTAAATGGGAATCCCATTGTGGGCGCCAACGATCCATATTGGATGCCGATGGAAAACGGGACCTATTTGGTAAGTGTTGTTGATTCAAACGGATGTACGGGCATTTCGGCTCCATATCAGGTAAATACGGCCTCGCTCGCTGAATTAAATACGAATGCCGAGCTTCGTTTTTATCCCAATCCGGCCCAAAATCAAATCTACATTCAACTCGGAGATTCGTTCGAAACAACATTCTCTTTATATGATTTACAAGGACGATTGCTTAAAAATTTCACCCTAAACGCTTCCGCAACACTTGATTTGAGTGATTTAAAATCAGGAACTTACCTACTGAGTAACGAAAAACAGTCGGCCATACTAATCATTCAGAAGTAAGAGGGAAAATCAGGAACTGTGGTCAACCACGATGACCCATTTTCCGTTTTTCTTTTTCCAAATCAAGGAATAAAAACCGCTGAGGTTTTCATATTCGCCGCCTCTTTCCAGTAGCCAGCTGCCAATAACAAAAACCGTTTCCCGGTCAATAAATTCAACCGAAAGGTTCGAAAACTTGAGTTTTCCCATGGCTGATCCGTTGGGATAAGATTGCTGATAATTTTCAAGGGTAGCCTTCCAGCCCATGTTAACTCCGCTTTTTCCAATGAAACGCAGGCTGTCACTGTTCCAGTAATGTTTCATAAAACCATTAAGATCGGCCCTGTTCCAGCAGGCCTCCTGCTCCAGCATGGCATCCGATATATAGGCAATAACTTCTTTAGACCCTTTTTGGGCAAATACTCCGGACGATAGGCAAACGAAAAAAAGAAGAATGAGTTTTTTCATATCACGAAGTTGGGAAAAATAACCCGTTTTATGGAACGATATGCGTCAAAAGTGCGCCATTGATGAAATTTAAGGAACTGATGCCTAGTCAATAGCCCAAATCACTTTCATTAACTGTGGAATTTGAATTAATATTACAAACTGAACAGATAGAATATGAATGTAGCTGTAATAGATTGCGGAACCAATACCTTTAACCTGCTGATTGCCTCACTTGAGGGAAGCAGGTATTCCCTTCTGCACAGTTCAAAAGTTGCGGTAAAAATTGGTAAGGGCGGCATCAACAATGCACAAATTTTGCCCGATGCCATGGACAGAGCGATAAATGCCTTAATACAACACCGCGAAAAAATTGATTCGCTGGGCGTAGATAAAGTGCTGGTATTTGCCACTTCTGCCGTGCGCAGTGCCGACAATAAGGAAGAATTTATCAGCAGGGCCAAAAAGGAAGCCGGTTTTGATGTTACCGTAATTCCGGGCGAACGAGAAGCAGAACTCATTTACGAAGGCGTGAAAGAATCAGGTTCTCTCACGGATGAAACCTGCCTGCTGATGGATATCGGCGGCGGAAGCTGTGAATTTATAATCTGTAACAAACAGGAAGCATTTGCCCGTTTCAGTTATGAAATCGGGGTAAGCAGGCTCATCGATAAATTCAATCCGTCTAATCCGGTTAAGGAGGAAGAAGCTGAAACAATCAACCGTTATTTGCAGGAAACATTGGCTCCTATGTTTGAACAAACCAAACACTTCCGGCCCAGCTTTCTGGTAGGTTCATCCGGAACCTTTGATACGTTTACCGATTTACTGCTGGCCGAGAGCGGACACGAGGGAAATAAGCCCATTGAATTTGAATATTCGGTGGATGATTTCCGGCGTATTTATGCAAAAATTATGAGCAGTACGCTTGAAGAACGTTTACAGATTCCGGGTATGGCGGCTTTCCGGGCCGAAATGATAACGGCTTCGGTAATTGCCGTAAAAACAGTGGCAGACCAGTATCAGTTCCAAACCATCAAATCTTCGGCCTATTCCATGAAAGAGGGTATTTTGTTTGCCCTTCGGGATGGAAAACTTTAAAATTTTAGCACATCATTCCGTATGATTTGAGCGCCATTCTGTGTACCTTTGAAGAAAAATTACCATGAAGGAATTTTTGTCAAAACTTAGAAAGGATTACGGCATCATGGGCTTAGATTTACCCGATCTGAATCCCGATCCCATTAAACAGTTTGAAACCTGGTTTACGGAGGCTGCCAATGCTGAAATTGTGGAACCGAACGCCTTCACCCTATCAACCGTAACGGCTGATGGAAAGCCCAGTTCGCGAATTGTGCTGCTCCGTAATTTTGAACCGTCCGGATTTACTTTTTACACGAATTATACCAGCAAAAAAGGCCAGGACATTGAAGCTAATCCGAATGTATGCATGAACTTTTTTTGGGCAGATGTGGAAAGACAAATCCGGATTGAAGGGATTGCCACCAAAATAAATACCCTTGAAAGCATGGAATACTTCAAAAAACGTCCAAGGGCCAGCCAGATTGGTGCCTGGGCTTCTGCACAGAGCAGTCCGATTGATTCTAGAGCCGATTTAGATAAACGCATAGCCGAAATTGAACAGCAGTTTCAAGGCAAAACGGTTGACAAGCCCCCGTTCTGGGGTGGATACCGGGTTATGCCCATGGCTATTGAATTTTGGCAGGGCCGTCCAAGCCGCCTACACGACCGTTTCCGCTATAGCCTCAACCAAGACAAAACGTGGAAAATTGAGCGTTTAAATCCGTAAGATTATACTAAACAGACTATTAGTACATAAATTAATAATATTATTTTTACCACCTTTAGAAAAGCAAAACACAAGAGATGAAAGAAGTTTATATTGTTAGTGCCGTACGTACGGCAATCGGAAGTTTTAACGGACAATTTTCGGGCGTAAGCGCCACTAAATTAGGAGCCGCAGCCATCAAAGGTGCCTTAAACCGCATCCAATTGGATCCTTCACATGTTACTGAAGTACTGATGGGAAATGTGTTGCAAGCCGGAGCCGGACAAGCTCCCGCTCGTCAGGCTGCAAAGTTTGCCGGTTTGGCCAACGAAACACAATGCACCACCATCAATAAAGTATGCGCCTCGGGTTTGAAAGCCGTGATGTACGGAGCCCAGTCCATTATGCTCGGAGAACACGAAACCGTGGTTGCCGGCGGGATGGAAAACATGACCCAGGTTCCCTATTACCTTGAATCGGCACGTAACGGATACCGCCTCGGAAACGGCGTGGTAGTAGACGGCTTGGTGAAAGACGGACTTACCGATGTGTATAACAATTACCACATGGGAAATGCGGCCGAACTTTGCGCCAAAGAGTGCAATATCAGCCGTGAGGAACAAGATAATTTTGCCATCGAAAGTTACACCCGCTCGCAAAAAGCCTGGGCCGAAGGTAAATTCAATGCCGAAATTGTACCCGTGGAAGTTCCGCAACGCAAAGGAGATCCTATTGTGATTACCGAAGACGAGGAATACAAAAACGTAAAATTTGATAAAATCCCGGGACTGAATCCGGTTTTCCAAAAAGAAGGAACCGTTACCGCGGCAAATGCATCTACCCTAAACGACGGAGCTTCGGCTCTGGTGTTGATGAGCAAAGAAAAAATGGAAAGCCTGGGTTTAAAACCACTTGCCCGAATCATCTCTTTTGCCGATGCCGAGCAGGCTCCGGAGTGGTTTACCACTTCTCCGGCTAAAGCTCTTCCGAGAGCAGTTGAAAAAGCGGGGCTCAGCATGGATAAAATTGATTATTTCGAAATCAATGAAGCCTTTTCTGTGGTGGCCATTGCCAATAATCAACTCATGAAATTAGATCCGGCCAAAGTAAATGTGAACGGTGGAGCCGTATCGCTCGGACACCCGCTGGGAAGTTCAGGTTCACGCATCCTGGTTACGTTGATACACGTTTTAAAGCAGAACAATGCACGCTACGGAGCTTGCGGAATCTGTAATGGCGGTGGCGGTGCATCTGCCATGGTCATTGAAAATTTATCATAAATACTAAAAAGAAAATGCCTCGGTTGAGGCATTTTCTTTTTTCATATTAAGTCCATAATGAAGGAAATGAACGGCATCTGTTTGGTGAGCTGTATCCCCGGAAGGGCACAGGATTCAGATAAAAGTGAAATGATTACCCATCTCCTTTTTGGTGAAACCTATACGCTGCTTGATCATACATCCAAGAAAAATTGGATAAAAATCCAATGTAAAGCAGATAACTACGAATGCTGGATTGACCGGGGCTTGCATACCGAGTTATCAAACGAAGAGTTTGAACGCTGGAATACGAATGCAAAAACCACTACCCACCGCCTGATTACCAAAATTGAAAACACCCGTACCGGTCTGGTATTCCCTATTCTTCGCGGCAGTACCCTGCATGAAACAGAAACATTTGAATTTTCAATAGCCGGCGATACATTCAGTTATGAACAGGATGAAGTGCCCAACCGCAGCAAACAAATGCCTGCGGCACTTACTGATTTTGCCATGACTTACATGAATGCGCCCTACCTCTGGGGAGGCCGCTCACCTTTCGGGATTGACTGTTCCGGATTTACCCAGGTTGTATTTAAATATGCGGGTATTCAATTACCCCGTGATTCATACCAGCAGGCCGAAATCGGGACAACCGTGCCCTTTGTATCCGAAGCCCGTGCCGGAGACTTGGCCTTTTTTGAAAATTCCGAAGGCCGAATCATCCATGTTGGAATTGTGTTAGACGAAGGATTGATCATTCATGCCTCATCCAAAGTGAAAATCGGAAAACTGGATCATGAAGGCATTTTTGACTTGAAAGAACAACGCTATACCCATAAACTACGCATCGTAAAACGTATTTTTTAATCAGATGGCCAACTTGAAGCTTTCATTAAACGGAGTAAATTACCTGAACATCGGACTCATGTTCATTTCCTTGGTAATGGCAGTTACCTTTCCATTTGAACTGTTTCTTTTTGCCTATGCCGTGCTGGGACCCTTGCACTATATGACTGAGATTGGTTGGTTACACAATCGCAATTACTTTGCCCTTGAAAAACGTGATTTTATAATCCCAACGATTTTATGCACATTTATAGGTATTTCCATGTTATTAGGCCTGGCCGATGGTTGGGAAAGCACCAAAGAAATGATGGTCAGCCTACGTGCCGGGGCATTCGGTTCGGTACTTGAACTATTTGACCAATACAGTACATCTTTCATCTTTTTGGCATTTACATCGGCCATTTTTATGGTAACCGTTAAAAACAGGTACCTGCGATACGGGCTAATTTTGGCCATGATTGTTCCGGCCTATTTTTTAGAAAGCTACAAAACCTATCAAAATTGGTTTGCCATCTTTTTGCCTACCATCATTCATGTGAGTCTGTTTACCGCCCTGTTCATTTTATTTGGGGCATTGAAAAGCAAAAGCATAAGCGGTTATTTGTCGTTTGGATTCTACTTTTTATGTGTGGCTTTAATTTTTATGTTTGATCTGGATCCCAAGAAATACATTTTAAGCGAAGAATTGTATATAACGTATCAAAAGAGCACGTTTGCCTCGCTAAACATCGGTCTTTGGGAAGTATTGGCTCCTACCTCGGAAATAAAATCGGTTGAAGCTGCCGGCATGAATTTGTTCAAGTTTCTTAACCTGAAGCTGGTGCTCAAAATTCAGGCGTTCATTGCGTTTGCCTACACCTACCACTATTTAAACTGGTTCAGTAAAACCGAAATCATCCGCTGGCATGATGTGTCTAAATCCTGGCTGGCCGTTACGGGTGTGGTTTGGATTGTTTCGGTTTCTTTGTATTACTATGATTACCGCACAGGCCTTTTGGCTCTATTTTTCATCAGTATGCTGCATGTATTTTTAGAGTTTCCGCTTAATGTGCAGTCTATCATCGGTATTGGAAAAGAAACCCTTGGAAGATTTACCGGTGGGGCTGCCGTGGCCGGTTCGGGAAAAAAATAACTAGAACAAATCGTTCAGCGAAATATCCATGAACTCTTCTTTCCAAAACCCAAGGGTTGAAGATGCTTCGCGGCCAATTACCGATTCCATGATGTTGGGCGCGGCTATATTATCATTAAACAAAAGACTGAATTGATCATAATTGATAAGTTCCGGAAACCAAACCGAAATAAAATTCTTGGTAACGGGTTCAACCAGTTTTTTCGGAATTTCAATCGGGAATATGGCTTTCTTCGCAGAGCCAACCGAGGTAATCTCCAACAACTGTTTAAAACTGAGCGGATCTTTTCCTACCACGGGAATCACACGGTTTACGTTTTCGGCCTCGCAAAGTTTTAAAACGGTTTGGGCTAAATCAATTCCCATAACCGGCTGAATACGGGTTTCTAAAAATCCTTTGGGCACGATGGGTCTGTTGGCCAATAACCTGGACATAAAAACCAGCCATTTGAATTTTTGAACCAACAAATTTTCCGGTAAACACAAGATGGAAGGACGCAGAATATACGTATCTGGATTGGCTAAAAGTAAATCATCGGCAATGCCTTTTGTTCGAAGGAATGCAATCTGGTTATTCATATCGGCGCCCAGGGCTGAAATATGAATAATACGCGGATTCCCCAGCCTGAGCCGGTTGGCCAGTAAGGTTTTTACCAGCTCCACATGCACATGTTGAAAATCATCGTAACGGCTTTCGCGAATGATTCCCGCACAATTGATGATGACATCAAACTGCCCCAAACCGGACCAATCTTCCGAATTAAAATCAAAAGCCGTAAAGCCCGGAAGCGCATGTTTTCCGCCCAATCTGGCAAAACGAACCAATTCAATACCGGGTTGCATGGCAAGGCCTGAGCCTATTACAGTTCCCAAGGTACCTCCTGATCCAATTATACCAATCTTCATCTGCCGGCAAAGTTAAACATCCAAACCATTCAACGGATAAACCAGTTCGCTCATTTCCGGAATGCGGGAACTTATCTGGAACTGTTTGAGCAGTCGGGCTGTTTCATCTAATGAACCCGTAAAGTTCCGGTTTCCGTTATAATATTTTACGTTCGCAAACCACTCATTTGCATCCTCGGCTGCGATTTTGTAACGCTCTACAATCAATTCAGGAGCATTTTTCATGGCTTTGAATGCTTCACCGGCCGCCGATACAGCCCTGCACAACCTATTATGGATATCTTTTCCTCTGGGTTCATTATCATTTCGCATCACCAGCACAAAACTGTTCCAGGGCGGAGTAACCTCGCCCACCTGCCTAAACTCTCCGCTCAACACCAAGGGCCGGGTCATGTATTTTTCCCAAAGAAAGAGATCTGCGTGTCCTTCAAGTAAAGCTTTGCGGGCACCCGATAAATCATTGGCCGGGTAAAAATTTTTCATGCTCAACTGAACACCCGACTGAAAAGCCAGGTACTGAGCCATTAAATGAGATCCGGAATTAAAACGGCTGATGGCAAAAACCCGTTCCGCTAAATTCTGGATATCAAAAATAGCATGAGCCGTTGATGAAAATATGCCCCAATAGAGCGGCGATTCCACAAATGGGCAAACAATTTTATAATTACAGCCTCTGGAAATTTCGGTTACGGCTCCTTCCGTCAGGATAACCGAAGCATCCAAAAAGCCTGATTTAACGGCCTCTGACATGGCTCCCGTACCACCGGGGAATTCAAAAAATTGAACATGAATACCTTCCTTTTCGAAGAACTTGCGGCATTCATCCAGTTCCCATAATAAATTAAAATGCTCAGGTACTCCTCCAATTTTCAGCTCTACTTCTGCTTCCATTCGGTTTATTCAATATATACTTAGAACAAAGAAATAAAGAATTCAACGCAAAAAAGGTTCAGAAATAAATATTTCACCATGATCAGAGTTTTGACCGAAACCGAACCTGAAGAGTTCTATACTTCTTTTCGGGTAAATTCACCGTTAAGCATATCGGTTACGATAAACAGATGCCCGTCTTCAAACTCCACGAAACCATAATCAAAACAAAAACGGTAAAATTGGTTCTTTTTGTTTGCATAAAAATGGGTAAGTCGTTCAAAATCATAGCCTCTTTCAATCAGCATTTTTTTCGAAACCTTCTTTTTGCCCGAATTGTACAACTCATCCAAAATACGTCTGTTCTTTTTTAAGGCCAGAATAACTTTACGCATTTCATTATTCGTTTCACCCGATATACGGTTATTATAGGCATTACGGCAAATATCGCCACAAAATTTCTTATCGGCTCGGCCAATGATTCGCTCGTTGCATTCAATACAATATCTTTCTTGCATAAGGCAGAGTTGGTATATTAAAAGTCAATTATTTCAAAAATACTCTTTTTCTTAATTAATTATACCAAAAATTTCGATTAAAATGCTTGCCCATTGTTTATTACTGGTGTTATTCCATTTATATTTAAAAGAAGAAAATCAAGGAATTTATTGTTGGATAAATTTAACTAGTAGTGTTATTTCAATCAAATACAAAAACAGTAAATTTTAGAAACAATAGTGCATTAAACGTCAATAAAATTATCTTTGATAACCATGGGGTAAAATATAAAATAGAGAGCTATTTCTTGAATGAGAAGAATCAGTTTGTTAATATCTTTTGGCTTGTACCGATTTCCTTATTCATGAAAATCCGGCCAACACATCAAAATTTAAAAGTTTGAACCCTTTAGCTCCAAAATGCGTTTAAAACGGATTAGAACTTTACACTGGACTGATTTAAGCAGGGATTTGAAGAACTTATGGAAAACTTCCCCATTTTAGGATTTTGCTGAAGGCCTAAAACCGCTTATTTCATGCATTCAGGTATAAGTTCGGCCATTTTCATGCAGATAAAATTTACTTGCGTGGAAATAGATTATATTTTTGCAATCTCGGTAATAGATAGAATAAACAGGTTTGGATAAGAAAATTTACATACTGCTCGCTGCACTTATATTGGCTTTCGTACCAAAAGGTACCGGACAAATCGTACCCAAAAAGTATTTGTTTAACCAAACACCTACACATGCCGAACTGATCAGTACCTACAAAGCCCTTGAGTTGCGTCACAATACCACCTGTAAGCTGGTGGAATACGGGAAATCGGATGCCGGAAACCCGATTCACCTCTTCATAATTGATTCTGACGGAGAATTTTCTGCTTCCGAAATAAAAAGAGCCGGCAAAAAAATCATCTTCATGATGAATGGCATACATGCGGGCGAACCAGACGGGATTGATGCCTCGATTGAGTTTGCCGAGGATGTGATGCTCGATAAAGAATTAAGGGGGTATCTGGACAACGTAACCATCATCATTATGCCCGTATATAATGTAGATGGCATGCTGAAACGTGGAAACACCCGCGTAAACCAAAACGGTCCGGAAGAATATGGATTCAGGGCTAATTCGCGGAATTTAGACCTGAACAGAGACTGTATTAAAACAGATAGTAAAAATGCACAAGTGCTGGCCCGGTTCTTCACCGAATGGAGTCCGGAGTTTTTTATTGACACACATGTCAGCAACGGTGCCGATTACCGCTATGTAATGACCTTGATTCCGACCGCCCCCGACAAACTGGAAGAACCCCAGAAAATATACATGCGCAGCGAATTGCTTCCCAAACTCTTTGAGGGCATGAAAAAATCGGGGTTTGAGATGGCTCCTTATGTCAATATGAAGGGCGCCACGCCTGATTCGGGTATTTTAGCGTTCAATGATAGTCCGCGGTATACCATTGGATTGGCTTCGCAATTCGGAATTCTCGGTTTTACTACTGAAACCCACATGCTCAAACCCTTTGCAGACCGGGTGAAAGCCACCAAAGCCTTTATTACCCTTCTATACAAAGAACTTGGCCAGAATTACGACAAAGTGAGCGTGCTAAAAAAACAAGCAGAATATGCTACCAAAAAATCAGAAGGTTTCTTTTTGAATTTCGAAAACGATCTTTCACGCTCGGAACCCTTTCTTTTCAAGGGTTATGAAGCTGAATATAAACCCAGTGAGATAACCGGGGCAAAACGCTTGTACTACAATCATAACCGGCCTTTTGAACGCGAAATTGCCCATTATGCTTATTTGAGAGGAAAGAATTTCAGTTCAAAACCTGCTTATTACCTTATTCCGCAAGAATGGCCTGAAATTATTGAAAAACTTCAGTTAAATGGTGTTCTGTTGGATGCTCTGGAAGAAGACACATTGGTATCGGCAGAAGTGTATTTGATTGAAGATTTCAAAGACCCATATGTTTATGAAGGCAGAGCCTTGGTTCAGCCCCTTAAAGTAAATACCATCAAAAAAACAATGAAAGCTAAGGCAGGCGATGTAATGGTGGTGATGGGAACCGAAAAAGACAAATTTGTGATGTCCGTTTTAGAACCGATGGCTAAAGATTCTTATTTACAGTGGGGGTTCTTTAATTCCGTGCTTGAACGAAAAGAGCACTTTTCAGCTTATGTGTTTGAAGATTTGGCATTGGATATTCTGAAGAAAAACCCGGCCCTGAAAGCACAAATGGATGAATATTTCAACAAGAACAGCGACCTGAATACACCCGAAAACAAACTGGAATACATCTACTTACATTCCGGTTATGCTGAACCCGAAAAGGGCGTATATCCCATTTACCGTGTAATGCCCTAAGCATTGTTAAATGCAAGTTAAGAGCCACGGTTCGATTTTTGATTCTATAAATTTGTAGTGATAAAGCATTTGATTATTATGAAATACTTGGTTTTACTAGGGTTTACGTTTGCAATCTGTATGTCTTCCGCACAAGCGCAGACTGCCGCAGGTTCCGGGTACAACATTAAAATTACCCTGAAAGACTCCAAAGCACCCGAGATTTATTTAGGCTTTACGATGGCCGATAAAAAATACCTGAAGGATACAGCCAAGGTGCAGAAAAATGGACTGTATGTATTTGAAGGTAGCGAAAAACTAACCGGAGGCGTATTCTTTATTTACACACCTTCGAAGCAGTTTTTTGAAATTATGGTTGACGATAACCAGTTTTTCTCTATTGAAACCGATACGGTTAATTTTGTGAAGAACGCCAAAATCAAAGGTTCAACGGTTAACAGTGTGTTTTTTGATTTTGTGAGCAAAGCCGGTCCGCTTCAGGCCGAAATGGCTGAACTGAACAAGAAAATAAGCAGCTTGGATAAGGCCACCCAAGCCGATTCAATCAAACTGTTAAATGATAAGTTAATTGCCAAAGATGATGAACTGAAGGCTTTGCAGGATAAAATCATTAAAGAAAATCCGGATTTATTTTTCACCAAATTGCTATTGAGTATCCGTGAACCGGAAGTACCTAAAGAATTACCCTTAAATTCCGACGGAACCAGGGACTCCAGCTATATCCTGCGCTACTACAAAGCCCATTACTGGGACAATTTTGATTTCAATGAAAATAAGATGGCATATAGCGAAGTATTTCAGAATAAGCTGAAAATGTACTTCGGGAAATTGGTTCCGCCCATTCATGATTCATTGATTGCTGAGGCTGATTTATTTCTGAATAAAACGGAGAAAGCGCCCGAACTTCAAAAATTCCTTATCAACTTTTTATACACCTATGGCGATACAACCAAAATGCTGGGTGGTGAAAATCTGGCGGTTCACATCGGAAACAAGTACTTTATAACCAACAAAGCACCTTGGATTGAGGCCGCCCAATTGAAAAAAATTCAAGATCATATCCGTTCACTCGAAAAGGTAATCATCGGAAAAAAAGCACCTAACCTTCGTTTGGCCGATACGAGCGGAGTTCAATTTTTGAATCTGCACGATGTAAAAGCCAAGTATACCGTTGTTGTTTTTTGGGATCCAACCTGTGGTCATTGCCAAAAAGATTTGCCCAAACTGCAAACGTTTTATGAAGAGTGGAAAGCCAAAGGCGTAGAAATTTATTCGGTGTATACCCAGCGTGAAATTGCCGAATGGAAGAAATTCATAAAAGACAAGAAACTCAGTTTCCCCAATGTGGCCGTGCATCCGGATATGGCTGCCAACCCCGAAAAATACATTTATGAAATGAAGGTGACTGACATTGAAAGCTTAAACATGCATAAAACCTACTACATTACCAGCACGCCCCAAATTTACCTGCTGGATGAAAATAAAATGATTGTAGGCCGCCGTTTAAGTCCCGAAGGCCTTCCGAAACTGATCGAAGCATTTGATAAGCAGAACAGTAAAAAAAATAAACCTTAATATTTTGAAATGAGCGTAGGACTGCATAATTTTGCGCTCCCAAATACAAACGGTGGTCATAGCTCAGTTGGTTAGAGCGTCGGATTGTGGTTCCGAAGGTCGCCGGTTCGAACCCGGTTGTCCACCCCAAAAAAGGTTGTTAATGCTAACAACCTTTTTTTATTTAAGCGCTTTGCATTTCTGGTATAATGCGTAATTTCGCAGCCACAATTAGCAATTCAATGAAACATATCAAATTAATCGCCGCCACCATTTCTGTTGCTGCCATTATCTCAGCCTGTAGCAACGAAAATAACTCCTCAAACTTTCCGGTGTTGAACACCCCCGCCGACACCAGCCATCACGGTGCACACGGAGAAGAAAAAGCCACCGGCTCTTTCGGCGAAAAAATTGATGAATCGGGACTTATTTCTTCCGCAGATTTATTGAAACAATTAGAAACCAAAGATTCGGTTGCCGCCAAAATTTCGGCCCCAATCAGCCATGCCTGCCAGAAAAAAGGATGCTGGATGATGGTTGACCTGGCCGGAACCGAAATGCGCGTAACATTTAAAGATTACGGCTTCTTCGTTCCTAAAAACAGTGCGGGCCATACGGCTACCATGCAAGGAGTTGCCAGTAAAGAAATCCTAAGCGTTGAAACGCTCCGCCACTATGCCGAAGATGAAGGCAAATCAAAAGCAGAAATTGCAGCAATCACAGAACCAATTACCGAATATTCGTTTGAAGCGGTTGGTGTGATTATCAAATAACGATTTACTATCCATATTAAAAAAGACGCTTTCGGGCGTCTTTTTTTTTACTTCACTGTGTACCCTAAACTTCTCAGGAAATTCGTTACTAATTCACGCTTATCGCCCTGAATTATAATTTCATTATCCTTCACGCTGCCACCGCTGCCACATTTATTTTTGAGTTGTTTACCCAATATCTCCAAATCCTCAGCTTTACCAACGAAACCGGTAACCAGGGTTACTTCCTTCCCTCCCCTATTTTTTTTATCCAAGGCAATTTTTAAACGCTGTTTTTCATTTGGAAGAGTGTCCGGCTCTTCTTCCCCCTCATTTTCGGGCGTAAAACCCGGGTTGGTACTGTATATTAAACCGCCAAGCGATTTTTTATCCTTTTTCATTTTGCGAAGTAAATAAATAATAGGAAATAACGGTAGCTCGTATTAGAGAGAACGTGTATCAAGTAGCAAGTATCAGGTAGCAGGACGATATGCCTATTGCCTATTCCCCGATAGCCATCGGGATATTGCCTATTCCCTATTGCCTATTCCCTATTCCCTATTGCCTATTGCCCATTCCCCGATAGCCATCGGGATATTGCCTATTCCCTATTGCCTATTCCCCGATAGCCATCGGGATATTGCCTATTCCCTATTCCCTATTCCCTATTCCCCGATAGCCATCGGGATATTGCCTATTCCCTATTGCCTATTGCCTATTGCCTAATACATAACCCAATAATATACCAATTTCAAATACTCCTCATATACCGCCAGAAAACCAAATTCATTACGCCACCAATAGTCTGCATCATAGCGTTTGGGAGCTACTCCGTAGGCTTCTATTTCAGTCCATTCGTCGGCATATTCACGAAAAATGCCTCTGGCACGGCGGGTGTGTGATTCCGTGGTTATGATGAGCAAAGTGCTGCGGGATTTATCTTTAAAATAGGTATTCAGGGCGTTTACTTCCTCGCGGGTTGAACTGGCGTCTTTCAACACAATGATGGCAGAATCGGGCACGCCCAGGCTCAATAAACGATTGCGGCTGGCTTCGGCTTCGGTGGTCATAATACCGACCGCTTCTAAGGCATACGGAATTTGTGAACCCGTACAAATCAATTGTTTTATCTTGCCCTTATGGTATAACTCGGCCGCTGCCGCCGGACGATACAAGGGTTCTCCACCCAGAACTAAACCATACGCATATTCCTTTTCGGGATAAATGCCCACATGTAAAAAGCTGTATGCCGATTGTAAAAGAAATACCCGAAAAATATACGTAGCCAATAAAACGAGCACAAAACTAAACAGTAGCCAGTAACGCTTCTTTCGGATTATATTGGAAAAGAAACTTTTCATACCTGGCGTATGTTACGCGTTATGGGCGAAAATTCCGAACAAAATTACGGATGGCATTTGCCGTAGAATCACCCGGTTTAGCCAGCGGACCACGAACGATATCGCTACCGTAACCCATTTCGTTAAGGGCTGTTTTTATACCACCCGGACTTCCATCCGTAAATAAGAGTTTGGTAAAATCAAACAACGCATAATGCAGTTGGCGGGCCGAAGCAAAATCACCATCCAAACAAAGTCTCACCATACTAGAAAACGTTTGTGGATAAGCATTAGCCACTACCGAAATAACACCGTCACCACCGGAAGCTATGATAGGCAAAGTAAGATTATCATCGCCGGAAATAACCATAAAATCAGGCTTTTTATCCTTAATGATTTGTGAAATCTGCTCCATATTACCCGAAGCCTCTTTTACCGCCACAATATTGGAATACTGGGAAGCCAGCTTGAGCGTAACCTCAACGGGCATATTGCTGCCGGTACGTGAAGGCACATTGTACAGAATAACCGGTAATGGACTTTTTTCGGCTACGGCTCCAAAGTGCTGGATTAAACCCGCGGCATTGGGTTTGTTATAATAAGGCGAAACCGAAAGTACCGCAGTGGCTTTGCTGAGATCAAACAAATCGAAATTTTTAAGCACGGCTTCCGTGTAATTGCCGCCGATACCGATCACCAGCGGAACACGTCCCGCAATTTTTTCTGCACAAAAATCAAAAAGGGCCACTTTTTCATCCTTTTCCAGCGTAACACTTTCACCCGTGGTTCCCATCACCACCAGGTATTCAACTCCTCCGGCAATCCAGAAATTAATTAATCGTTCAAGTGTGGTAAAATCAATCTGCCCGGCTTCGGTAAACGGGGTAACAATGGCAATTCCGGTTCCTCTGAGTGCTTTCATGTTTAAAGTGTGGTAACGTATTTATGTATGTTTGTGAGTAATATATTCAGTTCTGAAAGGTATTCATTTTTGTTGAGTTCCGTGGATTTATTCAAACGCTCCGATTCAAAATATAAATCACAGAACGGTTTCGATTTTAAGCCGCCTCCCACGATGAAACCCGCTTCCGAATCAGCCAGTACCTGAAGCAGCACGGGGTTTCCGTTCAGATTGAGATCAAATAGCAAATCGAGCGGTTTTGAAGTAAAATTTTTCACCACCGGATCGGCAGATTTTAGCGAAAAACTTAAGTTTTTTGCCCCGAAAAAATCCAAACTTAATTTTGATTTTGGGACATCTTCGGACTTTTTGGTGTTTACAAAACCAAGGGCCTGCACATTTTTTTGAGCGGTGCGCAGTTCAGTTACCCATTCACGCACGCGTTCGGCAATGTCACGGTCGCTGGCATCGTATAAAATGCCGATGGATTTTGCACGGGAAAGATCACTCACCGTCCGTTTCCGGCCGGGTTTTGCCTTTAACCCCATCATGGCCACTGAGGCCCTTGCTTTATCCAAAATTCCCATTGCTACAAAAGTAAACATTGTCTGTACATGTTTTCAGCTAATGCCGATGATAAATTTAAAATAGTACAACCGATTTGACGAAAGGAGATTCCGTCCCGATAGCGGATCAACATACTCCATTTTTCACGAATTATTTTGATACATACAATATACATATCGTCGCTATAAATTATACTTTTGTTGACGGCCGGTTTTGAATCGATTTAAGCCGGATTTAATCAATAAACGCATTTCAATTCATACGATATGACATTTCAGCAAAGCATTCCGGCAGTAGACCTGCATGATTTTACCCAAGGCAGCGTCGAACAACGCCTGCAGTTTGTGAAAAATTTAGGTAAAGCATACGAAGAAGTAGGTTTCGTGGCTGTTAAAAACCACGGTTTGAGCGATGAACTGAGAGATGCGCTCTATCAGTCGGTAAAAGATTTCTTTGCCCTGCCGGTTGAAACCAAACTCAAATACGAAGACAAAGAATTGGCCGGACAGCGCGGCTACACGTCCTTCGGAAGAGAAAAAGCCAAAGACAGCAGCGTGGCCGACCTCAAAGAATTCTGGCATTTTGGCCAGGAAGTAAGCGACAACGACCCCATCAAATCCGAATATCCGGATAATATTTACTGTACCGAAGTACCGGCATTCAACCAATATGGCATTGAAGCCTACCGCCGGTTGGAATCGGCCGGAAGGGAACTGCTCCGTGCCATAGCCCTGTTTTTAGATTTGGACGAAAATTACTTTGATGCCAAAATCCATAACGGAAACAGCATTCTCCGTCCCATCCATTATGGGCCGATCAAAAGCGAACCCCAAAACGCCGTACGTGCGGGTGCACACGAAGACATCAACCTGATTACCCTGCTCATGGGCGCATCGGCCGACGGCCTTGAAATTCTGAACAAAAAAGGAGAATGGGTAGCCGTAACCGCCCTGCCCGAACAGGTGGTGGTAAACGTGGGCGATATGCTTCAGCGTTTAACGAATAACCGTTTAAAAAGCACCACGCACCGGGTGGTGAATCCGCCGCGCGAACAATGGGGAAGCAGCCGGTATTCCATTCCGTTTTTTCTGCATCCGCGCAGCGAAATGCGACTGGATTGCCTGACATCATGCATCACGGATGAAAATCCGGTTCAGTATGAGCCCATTTCAGCTGGTGAATACCTGGATGAACGCCTACGTGAAATCGGACTAAAAAAATAGCCGGTAAACGTCTTCATTTTTAACCTGTTTATCGAAAGCCGGAATTCCGCTTTACCGAAAATAGTATCTTTGAAATCTATCTAATTTATATGAAATACAGATACATAAACTACGGAATTTATTCCGCAATAGTGGCCACCGTTATGACAATGACAGCCTGCAAACCAAAATCCGGCGAGGACGCCAAAAAAGTGCCGGCATTCGACATGTCGGCCATTGACAGTACCGTAAAACCTTGCGATGACTTTGACCAGTACGCAAACGGAAACTGGAAAAAGAACAATCCCATCCCGGGAACCGAATCCCGCTGGGGCGCTTTCAGTATTCTGGATAAAGAAAACCTGGAAGTGAAAATCAAAGGCATCATTGATGAACTCCTCAAAAAAACCGACCACAAAAAAGGATCGGATGAGCAGTTGATTGCCGATTTTTACCGCTCTTTTATTGACACCACCAATATTGAAAAATTAGGCGTTAGTCCGCTTCAACCTTACTTTGACAAAGTAGACGGCATCAAAAACCTGGATGAATATGCAGCCCTTGCCGGCGATTACCAGCGTTTTGGTATTGCACAGTTTGCCGGTTTTTATGTGTATGCCGATGCACGCAACAGCAAAATGAACGCATTGTATGCATTCCAATCCGGACTTAGCCTGGGTGAGCGCAGTTATTACGAAAAAACAGACGAAAACATGCTGAGCATCCGCAAGGAATTTGTGGCCCACGTGGATAAAATGTTTGAACTGGCCGGCATCAAAGCCGACAAACCTGGCGAAACCATCCTCAAATTTGAAACCGGACTGGCCAAATTGCAACTGACCAACGTAGAACAGCGTGATCCGGTGAAAACCTACAATAAAATTGCATTCAGCGAGCTGGGTAAAATTGCCCCTAAATTTAATTTCGCCACATTCGCCGAAAAACAAGGCTTGAAAGTAGATACCGTAATTGTTGAAAGTCCGCAGTATTTAACTAAAGCCTCGGAATACATTGCCGGTACCGATTTGAATACGCTGAAAACCTGGTTCAAATGGAATCTGCTCAGCGCACAGGCCGGTAATTTGAATAAAGCCATTGCCGATGAAGACTTCCGTTTTTTCAGCACTGTTATGCGTGGCGTAAAAGAGCAGCGTAAACGCGACGAGCGTGCCCTTCGCACTACAAACGGAACCATTGGCGAACCGCTCGGAAAAATTTATGCCGAAAAATATTTCCCGAAATCTTCGCGTAAGCAAGTGGAGGAAATGATTGAAAACGTTCGTGCCGTTTACGGAGAACGTATGGATGCGCTGAAATGGATGAGTGCCACCACCAAAGAAAAAGCCAAAGAAAAACTGAAAGCCTTTACCTATAAAATCGGGTATCCTGACCAGTGGAAAGATTACAGCAAAGTGGATATCTCCCCTACCAATCTGGTGCAGAACAGCATCAACATGACCATTTGGGAACATGAGTATAACGTGGCCAAAATTGGCAAACCGGTTGATAAAAATGAGTGGGGAATGACTCCTCAAACCGTTAATGCTTATTACAATCCATTGTTCAACGAGGTCGTTTTCCCGGCCGGTATTTTGCAGCCGCCCTTCTTTAATCCCGATGCGGATGATGCCATCAATTACGGCGGAATCATGGCGGTTATCGGTCATGAGTTAACCCACGGTTTTGACGATCAGGGTTCACAATTCGATGCACAGGGTAACCTCGTTAACTGGTGGACGGATGAAGACCTTGCCAATTTCATGGCCCTGGCCGGAAAATACATTGCCTACTTTAATAACATCGAAGCTATGCCGGGCGTAAACATCAAAGGTGAACTCACCATTGGTGAAAACATTGCCGACCTTGGCGGATTGACCCTCGCCTATTATGCGTTGGAAAAATCGCTGAAAGGTAAACCTGAGCCACCGCTTATCGACGGATTAAACTGGAAACAACGTTTCTTCCTCGGATGGGCACAGGTATGGCGTATGAACACTACGGACGAAGCCCTGCGGAACCAAATTGAAACCGATCCGCATAGTCCGGCGCGTTACCGCATCAACGCTACCCTTTCGCACATGAAAGAATTTGAAGATGCCTGGGGTAAAAACGGAGGAAGTTCCATGTTCCTGCCCGACTCTGCCCGTGTGGTGATCTGGTAATTTATATCCAACTTTTTAAAGACTGCCCTGCAAGTGGAACCATCTACCGGCAGGGCAGTTTTTATTTCGTTGAGTTGAAAAATTGGGGCAATAATTTAAAAACCGGGGCCACCCTTTTTTCGTACCTTTGAGGCACTAAACCTTGATAAGATGAGTGATGTAATGCCATGCCCTAAATGCCATTCTGAATTTACGTATCCCGACTCGGATAAGATGGTATGTTCACAATGTTTCCATGAATGGGATCCGAATGAGGCTGCGGTTGAAACCGAAACCGGCCTCAAAATAGTAGACTCAAACGGCAATGAATTACAGAACGGTGATTCGGTAATCGTGGTGAAAGATTTACCCGTAAAAGGAGCGCCCAAGCCCCTGAAAGCCGGCACAAAAGTGAAAAACATCCGCCTGGTGGATGGAGACCATAACATTTCATGCAAAATTGACGGATTTGGCGCCATGGCCCTCAAATCTGAATTTGTGAAGAAAGCCTAATTTAAAAGACACTTTTTCAATCATTTAAAAACTATTTTCATTTTTTATTTTGCGCAACCAAATATTTGCGCATATATTTGCAACCATATTATTGCATAATAAATCATGGAAACGCGAAGAGATGTATTTCAGGCCATTGCCGACCCCACACGAAGGGCTATCATCCTGCTGTTGGCGGCGGGTTCCATGACACCCAATGCCATAGCGGAACATTTTAATAGCAGCAGACAAGCCATTTCAAAGCACATCCAAATTTTAAATGCCTGTGAAATCGTACATCAGGTTCAGGAAGGCCGGAGCATCCATTATCATTTAAACCTGCAAAAAATGAAAGAGATCGAAATCTGGCTGGAGCAATTTAAAAAGCTGCTTTCTACCCGTTTTGACCAACTTGATTCCGTACTTGAAAAACTCCAATCCAATACAAAATGAACAAAGCAATTTTATTCAACTTTACGGTTGACAAAGCCAAAAATCAAATTCAGGTAGAACGCAGTTTTAACGCACCCATAGACCTGGTCTGGGCCGCCTGGACCGAGGCCGACCTGCTCGATCAGTGGTGGGCTCCCAAACCTTTTACAAACAAAACCAAAACACTTGATTTTCGTGAGGGCGGAAAATGGCATTACTGCATGCAGGGGCCGAATAAGGAAACATTCTGGGCCATCTTCAATTATGAAACCATAAAACCCCAGTCCTACTTTTCAGGTAACGACGGCTTTTGTGATGAAAACGGAGTAATAAGCGATAATAAACCCACCGTAAAATGGGAAAACGCTTTCCAGTCCAACGAAAATGGAACGACGGTTAACATATTGCTGCATTTTAAAACCCTTGAAGATTTAGAAACCATTATTGAAATGGGCTTCAAAGAAGGCTTCACTGCCGGACTTGAAAATCTTGACCAATACATTGCCGCCCAATTTTACCTGCGGAAACAAAATAAACCAAACAATGAAGCCCGGGTTTCTACTTACTTAAATTTTGCAGGAAATACAGAGGAAGCTTTCATTTTTTACCGAAGCGTTTTCAAAACGGAGTTTATAAACAGAATTCACCGCTTTGGCGAGCTGCCGCCCAATCCGGAGCAGCCACCCCTGGCCGAGCATTTGAAAAAAATGGTATTACATGTAGAATTGCCCATATTTGGCAATCACATCATTATGGGCACCGATGCTCCCAAAGAAATGGGATTTACGGTAAACGGCGGAAACAATATGCATATCAACCTGGAACCCGAGAGCCGGGAAGAAGCAGACCGTATATTCAATGAACTGTCTGCCGGCGGAAAAATTGAAATGCCTATGCAAGACATGTTCTGGGGCGCCTATTTTGGTAGTTTCACCGATAAGTTCGGGATAAACTGGATGTTGAATTATCAGAAAAAATAACGCATGTTGTTTAAAAAATTTAGATATTTATTCTCTTTAAATTAAACAAATGAATACCGTTAAAATAACCGTTGAAGCGCCAATACAAGCTGGAATTCAGCAAGTTTGGGACATGTACACCGGCGTTGAACACATTACCCAATGGAATTTTGCCAACGAGGATTGGATTTGCCCGAGTGCCAGCAATGATTTGCAACAGGGCGGTAAATACACAGCCCGTATGGAAGCCAGAGACGGAAGCATGGGCTTTGATTTTGAAGCCATATACGAAGAAGTCGTTTCACCGGAACGCATCCGCTATGCGATGACAGACGGCCGAACGGCCCAGATACATTTTACGGAAACCGATGGAACTACCCATGTACAAATTACGTTTGATGCCGAAACTCAAAACCAACCGGAGCTTCAACAGCAAGGTTGGCAGGCTATTTTGAATAATTTCAAAAAATACGCGGAATCTAAACACTAACCCTTATGCAAAAAAAACAGTACAGCGTTGACGTAAACGCAAGCGCCGCCAAAGCCCACGACATGATGTTGGGCATTACGGACAAAAGCACCTACGAGCAGTGGACGGCTGTTTTTAACCCCAGCTCCACATTTGAGGGCAGTTGGGAAACCGGAAGCAAAATTTATTTCATAGGCTGCGATGAAAACGGAAAACGCGGCGGCATGATTGCCCGCATTGCCGAAAATACGCCCGGCAAAACGGTTTCCATTCAGCATTACGGCATACTCGACGGTGATAACGAAATTACCGAAGGCCCGCAGGTTGATTCCTGGGCGGGAGGATTTGAAAATTACTATTTCAGCGAAAAAGACGGCGTTACCCAAATATTGGTTGAAGTAGATGTAATGGATGAACACCTCGATTATTTTGAAAATACCTACCCCAAGGCTATGCTTAAATTAAAGGAAGTGATTGAGGGTTTGGTTCGGTAAAACAGATTGCTATTTTAGTAAGCCGTTTTGTTTCCAAATTTGGACACAAAGCGGCTTTTTAATTCTCCCAAACAGTTAATTGCTCAGGTGAAATAGCCAACTGGGTAGTTTATAAAACTGTACATCTTTAATCTAAAATCCATAAATCTTGAGCATTTTTGATGGAAAACTCCAACTCCGTCTGGTGCGGTGTTTTAATAGTCAATAAACAAACCTGAAAATTGAACTCCTGCGAAGTGGCATTTACTTACAGAAAGAGGGGGATTTATATTTAAACGTATCTAATCCAATAGAAATCATTGAATCAACGGAACATATCAACACTAAATTACTATTTTTGAAATGTTGTTTTAACCAAATATATAAAATCAATGCCTGAATGATTTTAATTCCAATATGGTATAAATATTTATCCTATAGCAGATTTAAAAAAAACGAAGAAAAAAACAATAGTAATTTGAAAATCAACCAATGAAAAAAATAGTAATACTAGCGTTTATCCCATTTCTATTTGCATGTGATAGTAGAAAAACGAATTACGACTATGAAAAGAGTAAAATCCAACACTATTTTGCGATGGATGATATTAAACAGGCAGACTCCTTATTATCTGAGCTTTTTAAAGAGGCTTATGAGTCAGATTTTGATTTTTTTTACTATTACGCATTAACATCTATCCATTTAGGTAACTATCAAAGGGCTGATTCAATCCTTGAAGTGTGGGATGAAAAATCAGGTGAGGATTATCGGATTGACTACAGCTATGCATATTATTATTCTGAAAAAGGAAATTATGAAAAAGCCTTGTATTCTATAAATAAATCCCTTGCATTAAAAAGCTTCGACCACTCATCTATGAATTTAAAAGGAAGTATATTATCTAATTTTGAAAAGGATGATAGTGTTTTTAAAGAAGCCAAGAATAGCTTTGAAAGAGCATATATATTATTTCCAATGCCTCTTTATAAATTTAATCTTAGCCAGCTATATTCTAATTACGAAATTTATGATTCCTCAATTAGTATATTAACAAACCTCATAGCTAATGATAAGGAAAACTATGAATTTTACATTTCCAGAGGAGCATCATACTATTATAAAAACAAATTTAAATTGGCCGAATTGGATTTTATCCAAGCAGATTCCATAAATCCGATTTCCCCTTCATCAAAATATCATCTTGGGCTTATTCAGTTAAAAAACGAAGACTTTGAAAATGGTTGTATAAACATATTAAAATGTGATTCACTTGGAGGACACAAGGATCACATGATTCTCCTTAAGCAATGTAAAGAATATGGTTGGTATGATTAAACACTAATGTTTTCGTACACCTACCTAGCTTGCATCAGTAAAAGCTATGCCTGTTATCCCCAATTTTATTACGGGAATAAAGCTACAATTAGAAAACCCCAGTTTCTTGTACTTTCAATTTTAGCTTTTTTTTCTTTATGGCAATTATTCCCATTTGGGCATTGTCATTGGCTTGCCAGAAGCGTAACAAATATCCCTTTTTCATTTTATCAATTTTATATAATACTAAATAGTCGTTTTTCCTACCTTTTAAATACGAAGATGACCTAACACCATATTTTATTTCATTTGGAAAGCTATTTACAATTATTGATGGTTTATCAAGTATTTTAATATCGCTACAATTAAAAAAACCTAAAGTATCAACTATAGTTAAAGAATCTGTTGGCCTTTTTAGCCAATGAAAATGCTTAACTGCTTCATCAACTTCTAAAATTGATTTTAAATCATCACAATTAAATTTGCTTGATGCGTTCTGCGCTATATTTGGAAGCGATAATAAAACAAATATTATTATATAGAAGATTTTCATTATTATTTTTATATCTCTTAAAACGCGTGTACGGAACGTGCCGCACAAAGCGTCGGCATTTAGGTTGTTTTCCCGATGAATTAAGCTCAAGTTGGGTGATACCTTTCGTTTTGTTATATACCACAACCTGCGTCACATGAAACAAATTGGGCGGATAGAAAAAGCCATGCAAAACTAAAAACGAGCCGCCACCTATCGGCGACAACTCGTTTTAAAAATAAAAATTACCTTTTATTTCATGGAATGAAAACCGATTGTATTGCCTTCGGTATCCATGCCGATGGCACAGAATCCGTATTCGGAAATAGGTATTTTAGGCTGCAGTATTTTGCCGCCGGCAGCTTCTACTCTTGCAATTTCAGTAGCACAGTCGGCACAGGCAAAATAAACCAAGGTGCCGCCGGGCCCGGGTTTAAAATCGGCCATTTTTACAAGGGCACCGCTGATGTTTGAAGCACCTTCAACCCATGAAAAACTGAGCATCTGCATTTCACCCATGCCTTCGGGAGCATGCATTTCAACCAGTTCAATCTGAAGTACGGATTCGTAAAAAGCCCGGGCACGGTTCATGTCATCTACATAAATCTCTACCCAGGTAAACGGGTTAATAGCTGTTTTTGTCATGTTTTGTATGGTATGGTTTCAACGAAAATAATAATTTTTCAATTTCTAGCTTTTACGGGCAAGTAAAATGGCATGTTGTTCTGCTTCGTCATCTGACTTTTCATAATTTAAGAGCCAACTTTGCTGCAGCTTAAACCCATTTTTCAATAGTTCCTGCTGAATGGTTTCATTACGGTGGTAATAAAAATAACAGGAATCACCGCCACTTCCGGTTTTATATCCCGATTTTTCAGGATCTCCCGGCACGTAACTCAGGTAGAAAATTCCTTCATCATGTAAAACGGCAGCAGTATCTACAATCAGCTTAGCCGCATCTGTTTCAGACAGGTAAGGCATACAAAAACCCGCTACAACTCCATCAAATTGACTGTTTAATTGGCTGATGTACCGGGCATCCAAAAGCTTACACTCCAATCCGGGATTGTTTTTTTTAGCCAATTCCAACATATTGTATGACATGTCGGTGGCCAGAATGCTCAAATCGGGACGCATTTGCAATAAGTAGCGGGTGATATTTCCGGGACCACAGCCCAGTTCAAGCAGCTTGGCCTTTTGCGGTAAAGCCTGGCATATGGCATTATAGGTTTCGTTATATAGTGTCAAATCCATAAACTTTTCCTGATATAGCCCGGCTATTTTATCCCAGGTTTGGGCTGTTTGGATATATGGATCCATGGTATCTTGCCGTTTCGATTTATATGCTAATTTAGCCTTCACAAACCAGAAAACAAAGTATATGCACCCAATCCTACGCAACATACTGGGCTTTATAGCGGGCCTGTTCATCGGCTCTATGGTAAACATGGGCCTCATTATGATCAGCGGTTCCATCATTCCCCTACCGGATGGGGTTGATAATTCAACCGAGGAGGGCCTGAAAGCCGGCATGCACCTGTTTGAACCCAAACATTTTATTTTTCCTTTTCTGGCCCATGCGCTAGGCACATTTGTTGGAGCCTTGGTAACAGCCCTCATTGCGGGCAGCCATAAAATCAAACTGGGCATGTTGATAGGTATCCTTTTCCTTGCGGGAGGCATTTATATGGTTATTCTATTGCCCGCACCGCTCTGGTTCAACCTGCTCGACTTGAGCCTGGCATATTTACCCATGGCCTATTTGGGCGCCAAATTGTTGACGAAGAAATGATTCTGTTGCAAGGGTTTATTCAGATAAACACGTTTAAAATTTAGATTTCATAGCAGAGGGTAATGAATGGAATCGTATAAACGCAAAAAACGGGTTTCAGATGTTGACATCGGAAACCCGTTTTTGTTTGTGGGCCCACTTGGATTTGAACCAAGGACCACCTGATTATGAGTCAGGTGCTCTAACCAACTGAGCTATAGGCCCTGCTTTTCGTTGTATTGAAAAGGGATGCAAAAATAAGGATTTCCCGCATTTCACAAACGCCTTTTTTAATATTCCGTAAACTTTGTATTTACTGTCTGATTATCAGCCAGAATAATACATTAATAGGCAGCAAGCTTCAATAACTGCTCCTCAAACCGTTTTTTCGGCAGGAAGTTCCACTCCAACTCCGTGGCAAAAGGCACGGGCGTATCCAAGGCTCCGCAACGCATTACCGGTGCATCCAGGTATTCAAACGCTTCTTCGTTAATTACGGCGGCAATTTCAGCTCCAATGCCACCCGTTAGGGTATCTTCGTGCAATACCAGCACCTTGCCGGTTTTCTTTACCGACTCCAGCACCGTTTCTTTATCCCAAGGCAAAAGGGTACGCAAATCAATAAGTTCGGCGTCAATCTCGGGATGTTTGGCCAGTATTTCCAAAGCCCAGTGTACGCCAAATCCGTAAGAGATTATGCTGAGCTGTTTTCCTTCGCGAAGCTTGGCCGCCTTACCTATTTCCAAAGTGTAATAGCCTTCCGGCACATTTCCTGAAATACTGCGGTAAAGGGCTTTGTGTTCAAAAAATAAAACGGGATTAGGATCTTCAAACGAAGCCAACAGCAGGCCCTTGGCATCTGCCGGAAAAGCAGGGTAAACCACTTTTAAGCCGGGAGTATGAAAAAACCAGGCCTCATTGCTCTGCGAATGAAAAGGCCCGGCACCCACACCGGCACCCGTGGGCATGCGCACCACCACATCGGCTTGTTGGCCCCAGCGGTAATGTATCTTTGCTAAATTATTGATAATCTGATTAAATCCACAGGTGACAAAATCAGCGAACTGCATTTCCATCATCGATTTCATGCCTTTGATAGACAGTCCGAGTGCGGCTCCCACGATGGCGCTTTCACAAAGCGGCGTATTGCGCACACGGTCTTCGCCAAATTCGTCAACAAATCCTTCGGTTACCTTAAACACACCTCCATACTCGCCAATATCCTGGCCCATGAGCACCAACTCGGGATGGCGTTTCATGGCTTCGCGGAGTCCGCTGCTTATGGCATCCACTAGGCGCATTTCGGTTTCGGTACCGGAAGCAGGGGTATGCTTGTACGTATGCGGAGCGTAAACATCGGCCAATTCGGTTTCTGTATCGGGTTTGGGCGCTTCTTCGGCAAAGGCTTTTTCTACGTCGGCGGCAATCATCTTTTTAATGGATGATCGCAGTTCAATGACACGGTCTTCGTTCAATACCCCTTCATTCAGGAGAAATTGTTCGTAATTCATCACGGGATCTTTTTTGGCCCATTCATCAAACAAATGCTGGGGTACATATTTGGTTCCCGAAGCTTCTTCGTGTCCGCGCATGCGGAAGGTAAGGCATTCGAGCAATACGGGGCGCGGGTTTTCACGCAGTGATTCTGCCAGGCGTTTCACCGTGTTATATACTTCCAAAATATTGTTTCCGTCAATAATCACCGATTCCATGCCATAACCTTTTGCCCGGTCTGAAATATATTCGCAGCGGAACTGCTGGTTACTTGGCGTTGAAAGGCCATAGCCATTATTTTCGATGGTAAAGATTACGGGCAAATCCCATACGGAGGCTACATTTAGGGCTTCGTGAAAATCGCCTTCACTGGTTCCGCCGTCACCCGAAATGACCAGGGTTGCTTTTTTCTCATTACGTAGTTTTGAAGCCAGGGCAATTCCATCGGCAATACCAAGCTGCGGACCCAGGTGCGAAATCATACCCACGATATGGTAATCGTTATTTCCAAAGTGGAATGAACGTTCACGGCCTTTGGAAAAGCCGGTAACTTTTCCCTGGAACTGGGCAACCAACTGCCAAACAGGCATACCGCGTCCGGTAAACATACCCAGGTTGCGGTGCATGGGCAAAATATATTCATCGGGTTGCAAGGCCAAGGTGGCTCCAACGGAGATAGCTTCCTGCCCTATTCCGCTAAACCATTTAGAAATGCGGCCTTGACGGAGGAGTACGAGCATTTTTTCCTCAATGAGCCTGGGCAGCAAAAGCTGCTCATAAATATGAATCAAGGTTTCGTCTGAAATTCCGGTACGGTCATACGCCATATGCGCGACAGCCTTTTCCATGCAAATAAATTTTGCCGCAAAGCTAAGTCAAATTTGCAGGGAACGATGCGGGTAAATCCGAAATTATTAACGCACCAGTGTAATTGTTCCGATATACTGATACTGCTTACCGGCAATATCGCGTGTATTGGCTTTAAATACATATACATCCGAAGGCAGTTCTTTACCTTCATACTTGCCATCCCATAGAAAATATGGATCTTGAGTGCTGTATAACAATTCTCCCCAGCGGTTAAAGATGGAAAGCTGCATTTCTTTCATGCCCATGGTAGAAACCGACCAATACGGATTGAGCTGGTCACCGTCAAATGGCGTGAAAGCGTTGGGTGCAAAAAAGTTATACGCAGGGGTAACGATAAACTCCTGCTTGGCCAAATCGGTACAGCCAAATTCATTGGTAACCTCTAGAGAAATGATATATGTGCCGGTAGTTTCAAATGTCCAGAGTACATTTTGCTCATTGGTTGAGCCTACCGTACCAACAGTCCATAACCATTGGTTCGCTCCGGTTGATAGGTCTATAAATTGCACTTCCGGCTCAAGTAAAGTGGTATTGGCCGGCGGGCTCGTTACAAAATCAGCAATAGGATTAGGAAACACGTCGAAAGTATAACTGGCGGTATCGGAACAGCCAAATTCGGTAGTGATAATTAAGTTAGCCGTGTAATTTCCTGGGTTAGCATAGGTAAGTGCCGGCAAAGGATTGGTCGAAGTCGTGTTATTTCCCAAATCCCAGTTCCATGAAACAATATCGCCCGAAGAAACACTTGAATTATCAGTATACAGGGAAGGCGCATTCAAACAAACAGAAGTGACGGAAAAATCAGCTACCGGAACGGCATATTTGGGTACTTGCTGGGTAAGCGTATCAAAACAACCTTCGGCGGTACCCACAATCAGGGTAACAGCATTAGTATTGTTTGAAACATAGGCATGAACAGGGTTTTGCGCCGTACTTGTATTTCCGTCGCCGAAGCTCCAGTTCCAGGTATTTATGTTTCCGTTTGCTCCTGCCGGGATGCTGGATTCGTCGGTAAAAACACCTGTCAGACCGCAAGGTTCGTTGAATGCAAACGATGCCGTAACATCATTTGAAATCGTAACTGTTTTAACCAAGGTATCGGAGCATAAATTATTTACTGTTGCAATAAGGGCAACGTCGTAGCTACCAACACCCGGATAGATAATGCTTGGTGAAGCTTGGGTAGATGTTACTCCGGCATAGCCAAAATCCCAATTATATGTACTGCTTGCCGGTTGGGTTGAATTGGTGAATGCCGTAATTCCGCCCACACAGGCATTATTAAAATCAAAATCAATTACGGGGAATTCATAAACAACCAAATTTCGGGCAGTGGATGCTGAACACCCTTCGGCCGTTAACACGGTAACCCTTATGGAATAGTTTCCGGCTGGAAAAGCCTGATTAACGATTCCGGTTTGGGTGACATTGTCGACTACTCCATCATCATTAATATCCCAACGGTATTCAACAATTACGGCTCCGCCTCCCACTGTTGAGCCCGAAGCATCCAGGGTAACCAATTGATTTTCGCAGGCTTGAGGCTGAACAGTTAAATTAGCCACCGGATTGGGATATACCGTAACCTGTTGATTGGCAGTATCCCTGCAGCCATTAGCGGTAACAATCACAGCCGTGTTGTAAACTCCTGCTACAGGATATGTAAACTGGGTATTGGGAACGGTTGTAGTTTGATTCACCACACCACTATTATTAAAAACCCATTGATAGGTGGAAATAGATGCGGCCGGTGTTGAACCCACGGCACTGAAGGAGGCTGGCTGCCCAAGGCAAAGAACCGGATCGGCAGAAAACGCGGCAACCGGTTTAGGATTTACGATTCCGTCGATAAAGGCGGTATCCGCAGCGGTTGGACTGGTAACGATAAGTGTGTACACCCCCGAATTGGCAACCGTAGCATTTGGAATGCTCGGATTTTGTTGAACAGATGCAAAACCATTCGGCCCAGTCCAAGAATAAGAAGCCCCCGGAACCTGAGTAGCAGTTAAATTAAGTGTTTGTCCTTCACAAATAGGGCCATTAGATGAACCGCCGGCCAAAAGTCCGCAGTTGGTAGTGCCACTTCCGCCGGTTTGAGAAAAAGTAATTGTACCGCTTTGGTTAGAAAAATTGGTGATGAGCATTATGTAATACTGCCCTGCAGGTGCGTTTGGAATATTCGCCGTTTCGGTTGGTGCAGCAGAATAACTGCAATCTACCGGAGTGCCGGCAGGAAAAGGATTTCCACACCCGGCCGCCAAAGAAGGAAAGGGTCCCCATACGGCAAAGTCTACATCCAAACCGCCACCACCGGCATTTGTCTGAGACATAAAAATATCAATGTTACCTGCAGTTTGAACCTGAAAATAATACCAAATCGGATTCGGTGTAGAACCTAAACAGGCCACATTTCCCAAACTGGGAATTCCCGTACTGTTTGGAAACGTATAGTTGGTACCGGTACAAAACGGGAGTGCGTCGTTGCAATTAGCTCCGGTTTGAGCCAAAACCCATGAACCGGGCAAAATGGCCAAGAGCAAAATTGAAACTTTTTTCAAAAATATATTCAACACAATAGGGAACTTAAATTAAAACTAAAGCATAAAATTAATACAATAAAAGGAAAGAACCCCTATAATCGTGTTGTTTACCTTCTAAATCACGCACCCAGGCACGGTAAACATAAACACCCTGCTGACAACGTTGCCCTCTGAAGGTTCCGTCCCAGATAAAATACGGATCGGCGGTTGTCAGTATCTCTTCACCCCAGGCATTGTAAATGGTAAAGAAAATGTCTTTTACACCGCTGTGGTAAGCACGGAATTCCGTATTTAAATTATCACCGTTAAAGGGTGTAAAAGAAGCCGGCACGTAAAAATTATAGGCAGGAAGTACGTCGTAACTTTGTGATAATGCAGCTTTACAGCCATCCGAGTTACTTGCAATGAGCGTAATGGTGTATGCACCTGAACTGGTAAACGTATAAAGCGGATTTTGATCAGATGCACCGCCCGATGTTCCAAACAACCAAGTCCAACTGTCTGTATTGGTTGATAAATCAGTGAATTGTACATCAGGTGAAAGCATATCGGTGAAATTTGGAGGATTTATCTCAAAATTAGGCACAGGCTGCGGATATACTTCGTAATTGGCAGAAACCGTATCTGCGCAGTTATTTTCCGTTACCACAATCAGGGTAACCGCAAAGTTTCCATCAGCATCATAACTGTAAGCCGGCGAAAAATCAGACGAAACCTGCCCATCACCGTATGACCAGGCCGATGCGACAATCTGACCCGAACTTACGGATGAAGTATTCGCAAATTGAGTAATCTGACCAAAACAAACCGGTTCTGCAGAAAAAGAAGCTACCGGTGTGGCGTAACGAGGCACTTGATAGGTAACAGTATCTTTACAACCTCTGTCTGTTTCAACAATAAGGGTAACGCCATAAATACCGTTGTTTGTGTATTCATGGGTTGGATTTTGATCTGTTGAAGTGGAGCCATTTCCAAAATTCCAGTTCCAGCTGTTAATTGTACCTTCTGAACTTGCCGGAACGGTTGATAAATCCGTATAAATTCCAGTGAGCAAACAGGGATCATTAAAACTGAAATCGGCGTTTACCGTGTTTTTAATTTCAAATGTTTGACTGATTGTGTCATAACATACGTTTCCATTATTGGCAATGAGCGTTACGGTATACGATCCGGCACCCGGAAATATGAGGCTGGGATTTTGAGCCGTTGAATTTTGAATACCGGCAAAATCCCAATTCCAGTTGGTAACCGTGCCTTGTGATTCATTTGCAAATACGGTGGATTGACCTATACAGGCATCATTAAACGAAAAGCCTGCCTGTGGAACTTCAAATACGGTGGTATTCTGAATTGAAGATGCAGCACATCCGGCAACTGAGGTAATCGTTAATTTTACGGGAGTTAATCCAGCTGTGGATAAAGTATAATTACCTTGTGTCTGGGTGGTGGAGATATCTACCGAACCATCATTTCCAAAATCCCAGTCATACGTATCAATCACACCAGGAGCGGGAATGGTTGCCGCAGAGGCATCAACGGTGAATTCGCTTCCGGCGCAGACCTGAGATGGCAGCGTAAAATTTACTTGCGGCGGATTTGAAACCACCACCTGAACGGTAGCCGTATCGGCACAAATACCGGCTGTGGTAATCACTTTTGTATTGAATGTTCCCGTTACCGGGAACGTAAATGCGGTAGTTGGAACCGTTGTGGTTTGATTTACCACACCAGAATTATTAAAAATCCATTTGTAGTTAGTAATGGGCGTAGTACCTGAATTTGTACCCGAAGCATCAAACTGAACAGGGGTACCCACACAAGCCTGAATTGGATTTGCAGTAACAGCAGCAACAGGCACATCATAAACCACCACATTTACGGTATCATAACACGTATCGGCAGAATGGGCATACATTAACACATACTGGGTATCATCCAAGGGCTGAACAATTCGGTCTGGTCCGCCTTGGGCTCCGTTATCAAGCCACTGAAAAGTTATGGTTCCAGGGTCAGGAGGAGGTCCTCCCACAAATATATTATCCAAACCCCAGTGGTCAAAACTTCCAATTGAAATCGCATCCTGGTACCAACGGAATCGGGTACAGGTGGTTTGGGCTGCAGGCGGAATGGCAAAATTATAACTGTTCCATACAGTGGTGGGAACTCCGGCTCCGCCCCCCAATGGGTCAAAATATTGAATGGTTGTCCATGTGGCTCCAAAATTTGTAGAATACTGTAAATAAACACCTTCCTCTGGCAGATCGGGTCCCTCACATGGGGCTGGCTGTCCTTGAATAGCAAAGCGTAAATCAAAAGAAATATTACCTCCGGCAGAAAGGTTAAAATCCACTGAAACTAATTCCCGCTGCCCAACACCCGAGGGACCACCAAACCACAGATAGGGCGTACCGTCAATTCCGGCTGGTCCACATGGATTATTAAACATGGCATTTATATTATTAGTAATCCAACCGTTACCAATGGTTTGCCCATTAAAGTCGTTATAAAGTGCTGCTGAACCACCGTCAGATGTTAAGGTAATCTGCTGACCTTCGCAAATCTGTATAGAAGACGCATCGGCATAGGCATAACAGCTGCCGGAAAGACACTGTGAATAGGAAATATTAGGGATTAGGATAGTTAAAAAAAGTGCAGAAACTGAAAAATAACTTTTATATAATTTACCCATGATGAACAAAGGTATAAAAAAAGTTAATTTGCTCCTAATTCCAAGGCAAATTCATTCACTTTAATAATCAAAACACCCTTGTTATCAAAACCTCCACCGGGTATTTTAACCAATTTGAAAGGAGCCATCAAATACCGGTTCGTGTCAAAACGTAAACATTCCGGAAGCGCGTTTCCATAGCTTTCTAACATATCGGTAACAAAACAAGCGGCATCAAAACCCCTAAAAGCGTATACTTCCGGATCTGTTTTGTATGCTTCGCGAAACGCTTTTACAAAATCTTTATACTCCTCTATCTCCGTTGAAACAAATGAAGTTACCGGCACCTGCAAACTGACATTATTGTAATAGTCCGGATCAAAATTTTTAAACCGCAACCAAGACTCATCCCCCATCACGGTTATCTTATCTGATTTCTTCACTTTGCGCATGCCTGTCAAAAAACCCGAAACCGTTAATTCCCGTTTGGTTGGATAGTATATCAGGTTTCGGACATTCGGCTTAACCATATCCATGGCCGACGTTTTTCCGGCTTCTGTATAGGAAACCGTTTTATCCGTCCGTTTACCTATCAACGTTTTTAGTTCGGTTTCCAACAGTTTCATATTAACCGAATCAGTAACGGAAGCTGGTTCAACCAAAATAATATGATCAAAATTAGCCAACATGTATTCCGAAAGCCCTGAATTAAATGACTCCGGCGAAGGCGTTGCTTTTACAACATAAGGATTTCCTTCAATCACCTTTGAACTGCGGACGGTTGGGGCTAACATCGGAATTTTGTTTTTGGCAGCAAACTCTGCCACCGGAAAAACACCCGATGAATACAATGGACCAACGATAAAGTCGAAGCCGGCTAATTTTCCGGATTCAATAAGCTTGAATACTAATGCCGAATCATCCGTGGAGCCTGTATTAAATACTTCCCAGTCAATATTTACGCCCTTGGGTTTATATAATTTTTGTGCCGATTCAACTCCCGCAAGGAAGTGAAACGCTACCCTTGCTCTTTTATTTTCAGGCTTGGCTTCTGTTCCGAATGGCAACAAAAGGGCCACCTTATAGTTGCTTTTTTTGCTGGGATTGGATAAACATTCTTTCTGCGTTTTGTAGGCATAAACCAAATCAGGAACCGTATTCGTAATTAGGGGTAATTCTTCAGGTTTCTCTTCGGGTTCTTCGTCTCTGATTTCAGGCTTGGTTGGTTCAGCTTCTGTTACAGGCGAACTATCCGATAACACAGGAATACGCAGTTGCGACCCTGTTTTCAATCCCTCTGCAGCACCCGGATTGGCAGCAAGAATGGCATCTACCGTAACTCCGTATTGTTTTGAAAGTCCGTACAGGGTTTCACTGCGCAAAACCGTATGCATGGTGTACTTTTGCTCCGCCGGTTGCGGGTTTTTAACGGGGTTGTTCTGAACAGGCTGTCCTTTGGTTGGAATCAACAATTCTGAACCGGCCTTAATTCCGGCCTCTGCTCCCGGATTGGCGGCGTAAATTTCTTTATCGCTTACCCCGTATAGTTTGGTAATGGCATATACGGTTTGTCCTTTTTCAATGGTATGCACCAGGTATTCTTTTCCGTTCACGGTTCGTTTCACGGTTGAAATCTGGGCCGATAAACTGCTGAAGAAGGCTCCGCAACAGATTAATAATACGCTGATATAAAATTTCATGCTGTGTGCTGATTTAAGCTGGAATCAAGTACTACAAAAACTATTCCCATTCTATGGTAGCGGGCGGTTTACTGCTGATATCAAATACCACGCGGTTTACGCCTTTCACCTTGTTGATGATTTCGTTTGAAATCTGGGCCAGAAAATCATAAGGCAAGCGGCTCCAATCGGCCGTCATTCCGTCGGTTGAAGTCACGGCCCTCAGGCAGATGGCATTTTCATAGGTACGCTCATCTCCCATCACGCCTACCGATTGCACGGGCAAAAAGATAGCTCCGGCCTGCCAAACTTTATCATAGAGTCCGGCCTTTTTCAAACCTTGGATGTAGATATGATCTGCTTCCTGGAGAATGGCCGTTTTCTCGGGTGTGATGTCACCCAAAATTCGAATGGCCAATCCCGGACCGGGAAAGGGATGCCTTCCGATTAATTCTTCACTGATACCCATGCTTCTGCCCACCCGGCGAACTTCATCCTTAAATAAGGTACGAAGGGGTTCAACCACTTTCAGTTTCATTTTTTCGGGTAAGCCACCTACGTTATGATGGCTTTTGATGGTAGCCGAAGGGCCTTTCACCGATACGGATTCAATCACATCCGGATAAATGGTTCCCTGGCCAAGCCATTTGGCATTTTTTTCTTTTTTAGATTCTTCGTCAAAAATTTCGATAAAAAGGCCGCCGATGATTTTGCGTTTTTTCTCGGGATCACTCACGCCTTTCAGCGCTTTCATGAAACGGGCTTTTGCATCAATGCCTTTTACGTTCAAACCGAAATCTTTGTATGAATGCAAAACAGCTTCGTACTCGCCTTTGCGAAGCAGGCCGTTATCCACAAAAATGCAGTGTAGGTTTTTTCCGATGGCTCGGCTAATCAGAGAGGCAGCAACAGAACTGTCAACCCCGCCCGAAAGCGCCATGATTACCGTATCATTTTTGAGTGTCTTTTTCAACTCGGCTACAGTTTCCTCTACAAACTGACCCGGTGTCCAGTCGCCGGTGAAACCCGCAATTTTGTATAAGAAATTGGATAACAGTTTGGTTCCGTGCTCACTGTGGTACACTTCGGGATGAAACTGTACACCATATACTTCTTGTTTTTTGATTTTGTAGGCAGCCACCGGCACATCTTCGGTAGAGGCAATAATCTTAAAATCTTCGGGAAGTTCAATAATGGTATCGCCGTGGCTCATCCAGACTTGCGAATCCTTTTTTATCCCTTTCATGAGTTCGTCCTTTTTGTGTACCTCGCTAAGATGTGCGCGTCCGTACTCACGTGTGGCTGATTTTTCCACTTTTCCGCCCATCTTTTGGGCCATAAGTTGGGCTCCGTAGCATACACCAAGCACCGGCCCGGTGCTGAAAACTTCATTCAGTTCCACCGTGGGGGCATTTCTTTCCCTAACCGAGTGAGGGCTTCCACTCAAAATCACGGCTTGAAAATCTTTCAACGAAGGAAGATTATTGTATGGCCATATTTCACAATACACATTTAATTCACGTACCCTGCGGGCAATCAGTTGGGTGTATTGAGACCCAAAATCAACAATTAGAAGTTTTTGATGCATGCTTTATTGAACTTGCGCAAAAGTAAGGTTTTCCGGCAATACGGTATAAAGCCTTTATCAACATACTAATATTGAAAAGCATCCTGTTTTTAAAACATTTAATGATACACGCAGTTTTTATAGTGCAGAAAGAATAGCCTGTACAATGCTTACCTTTGCAAAAAAATACCTCGTGGAATTTCAGCTTCATTCACCATACAGTCCAATGGGCGACCAACCCGAAGCCATTAAACTGCTGACGGAAGGCATTCTTCGTGGTGAGCGCTTCCAAACTTTATTGGGAGCCACCGGAACAGGAAAAACCTTTACCGTGGCCAATCTAATTCAGGAAGTGCAGCGGCCAACCCTGGTGCTGAGCCATAATAAAACACTGGCGGCACAGCTTTACGGAGAGTTTAAACAGTTTTTTCCGCACAATGCGGTAGAATACTTTGTATCCTATTACGATTATTACCAACCGGAAGCCTATGTACCCAGTTCAGGCGTATATATTGAAAAAGAACTTTCTATTAATGAAGAAATTGAAAAGCTGCGCCTAAGTACCAGCTCTGCCCTTCTTTCGGGCCGACGCGACGTAATTGTGGTTTCTTCGGTTTCCTGTATCTACGGTATGGGAAATCCGGATGATTTTTATGCCAATATCATTACCGTTAAAAAGGGCATGAACATTGGCCGAAATAAGTTTCTGCTTAAACTGGTTGATTCCCTTTATTACCGTACCGAAGGGGAATTTAAACGGGGTACATTCAGGGTTACGGGCGATACCGTGGATATTTTTCTGGCTTACGCCGATAATGCCGTACGTATTTATTTTTGGGGAGATGAAGTGGAGCTGATTGAGCTGATTGATCCGCTGACAGGAAAAAAATTTGAAGAACAGGAACAGTTCGTAATCAACCCGGCCAACCTTTTCGTTACCACCAAAGAAAGGCTGAAAGCAGCCGAATTCATGATTATGGATGATTTGGTGAAACAGGTGGAATTTTTCTCGGAAGAACAAAAATTTCTGGAAGCCAAACGTATACAACAGCGCACCGAATACGACCTGGAGATGATTCGGGAACTGGGTTACTGCTCGGGTATAGAAAACTACTCCCGTTATTTTGACGGACGCAAAGCCGGCACACGCCCCTTTTGCCTGCTCGATTATTTCCCGAAGGACTACATGATGATTATTGACGAAAGCCATGTAACCCTGCCTCAGGTAAGAGCCATGTACAACGGTGACCGCCTGCGGAAAACCAATCTGGTGGAATACGGTTTCCGGCTTCCATCCGCATTAGATAACCGGCCTTTAAAATTTGATGAATTTGAAGGCATGTTGAACCAGGTGGTTTTTGTAAGTGCCACACCGGCTGATTATGAATTGCAGTGCACAGAAGGCGAAGTGGTTGAACAGGTTATTCGTCCAACAGGCATTGTGGATCCACAGATTGACATACGGCCTACCGTAAACCAAATTGATGATTTACTGGAAGAAGTGCAGCGCCGGGCCGAAAAGGACGAACGGGTTTTGGTTACCACACTCACCAAACGTATGGCCGAAGAGCTTACCAAATACATGGCTAAAGTGGGCATTCGCTGCCGTTATATACACAGTGAAGTAGATACCCTGGAACGGGTTGAAATTCTCCGTGATTTACGTCTGGGTCTTTTTGATGTACTGGTTGGCGTTAACCTGCTTCGCGAAGGACTTGACCTTCCGGAAGTATCGCTGGTAGCCATTCTGGATGCGGATAAAGAAGGTTTTTTGCGCAACCACCGATCACTTATTCAAACAATTGGCCGTGCGGCAAGGAATGTAAACGGAACCGTAATCATGTATGCCGACCGTATTACCCAAAGTATGCGTAAAGCCATGGATGAAACGGAACGCAGACGTGAAAAACAGATAAAATATAACATCGATAACCATATCATACCTACACAGGCAGAATCGGATAAAGACAAAATAAAAAATCAGTCAATCGTGGGTAGCGGAACCCGTGAAAAAACAAAAGGCCGTAACGAGTACCTATCTCCTGATGAAGTATCCATTGCAGCCGAAGATGCAGTAAGCTACCGCACTAAAGAAGATGTTTCAAAGGCCATTGACCGCATTCGCAAAGGCATGGAAAAAGCGGCTAAAGAGCTTGACTTTATAGCCGCCGCCAAACTGCGTGATGAAATGTTTGAACTGAAAAAATTACTGGATGAATGGAACGGCTAAAGTGAATAGCCTTTTATTCCCAAGGTTTTATACGTCTCTATCAAGGCTTCATGATTATCGGTAATAACCAATAGCTTATCATTTTCGTGTAAGGCTGTTTTACCATTCGGAACAAAAAACTGGTTATCCCGTTTCACCATAACCACCACCGTTTTATCAGGCAGCGATAGATTCATCAGCAAATTACCCTTTGACAGCGCTTGAGACGTTAAGGTTATTTCCGTGGTTACGGATTTTATTTCGTCGGAAAACTCTAAATCAAAATTTTTGAGTTTACGTATTTCGGTAGGTCTTTCGGCCAAACCAAGCCAGGTAGCCATTTTAGAAAGCGAAGTACCCTGAAAAATGAGTGAAACCAGGGTACAGAAAAACACAATGTTAAAAATATAACGGGCCTCCGGAAGATTCTCGGAGAGCGGTAAGATGGCAAAAATAATGGGTACTGCACCCCGCAAACCTACCCAGGACACAAAGGTTTTATCTTTTACCGGCATTTTGGTAAACGGTAAAAGCGAGATGAAAACACTGAGGGGACGGGTAACAAAAATCATCAAAAAACTGATAATTAAACCGGGTATAATAATGGGCACCAATTCCCTGGGATTTACCAATAAACCTAAAGTTAAGAACATAAGCAACTGACTCATCCAGGCCAGACCGTCGAAAAAATTAAGGGCTGAGCGTTTGTGAACGAATTTGGAGTTTCCGATGACCAAACCGCCAATGTATACGGCCAGATAGCCGTTTCCTTTCAAAAAATAGGTGGCCGAAAAAATGAAAAGGCAAAATGTAAATACTAAAATCGGGTAAAGTGAACCGTTATCAATATTGAGTTTATTGATCAATTTCACGGCTAATTTCCCGAAGGCATATCCGCAAACCGCACCAATGAGTAACTGGAATACCAACATCCCGGCAGCCATCAGATAATCGGGACTTGAACCCATTTTTATTATCTCAATCAACGTGATGACCAGTACATAAGCCATGGGGTCATTACTTCCACTCTCCAGCTCAAGCATGGGACGCAGGTTATTTTTAAGATGCAGACCTTTAGAACGCAGAATGGAAAACACCGAGGCAGAATCGGTAGATGACATGGTAGCTGCCAGCAAAAGTGAGGTTAATAATCCAATTCCTGCCGATTCAACGGTCATTCCGGAAACCCACCATATAGCAACACCCGTAAATAGAGCCGTGAGTAAAACACCCACGGTTGCCAATACAATTCCCGGGCCTAAAACTGGTCGTATATCGGCAAATTTGGTATCTAATCCGCCCGAAAAAAGGATAATACAAAGTGAAACCGTTCCGATGGTTTGGGCCAACTGAATATTTTCAAACTGAATACCGAGCCCATCGCTACCCGAAAGCATTCCAACAACCAAAAACAACAATAAGGTGGGCACTCCAAATTTATAACCCGCTTTACTGGCCAGAATGCTCAGGAAAAACAAAATGGCAATCGACAATAAAACTAACTCAATTTGAATACCCATTTTTACATTTCTAATTTGAATGCAAAAATACGCATTTACAATTTAGGCTTATCTGCTTAAATATGAGATGCTAAGATAAAATCGAGCAGTACATCTTTATTGGAATGCGGATTGACTTAGTGTATATCAACTAAAAAAGGAAGCGATACCGAAATCGCTTCCATTTGTTATGGGAAATTAAAACATTAAGATTTTAAATCAAAACGGTCAGCATTCATCACTTTTACCCAAGCTTTCACAAAATCACGAACAAACTTTTCTTTGTTATCGTCCTGGGCATATAATTCGGCATATGCTCTTAATACCGAGTTCGATCCAAACAGTAAATCAACCCGTGTGGCCGTCCATTTGGTTTCGCCCGTTTTGCGGTTTACAATGTTATATACATTTTCAGATACCGGCTTCCACGTGTAACGCATATCGGTGATGTTCACAAAAAAATCATTGGTCAAAACACCTACATGATCTGTTAACACCCCATGTTTCGTACCGCCATGGTTTGTTCCCAAAACCCGCATCCCACCAATTAAAACGGTCATTTCCGGTGCAGTCAGACCCAGCAGTTGGGTTTTATCCAACAGTAATTCTTCGGCCGATACTACATAGTCCTTCTTCAGCCAGTTTCGATAACCGTCGTGAACGGGCTCCAATTCAGCAAATGAAGCAGCATCCGTCTGTTCATCGCCGGCATCCCCCCTACCCGGACTAAAAGGTACTTTTATGGCTATTCCGGCTTCATTTGCGGCTTTTTCTACCGCTGCCGTACCTCCTAATACAATTAAATCAGCCAAACTTACATGAATGTTCGATTCTTTTTGAACGGTTGACAATACATCCAACACTTTTTGTAAACGTTCCGGTTCATTTCCCGGCCAATCTTTTTGGGGAGCAAGGCGTATTCTTGCTCCATTTGCGCCGCCACGGAAATCAGACTGCCTGAACGTACGGGCACTGTCCCAGGCTGTATTAATCAATTCGGTGCTGGATAAACCGCTATTTAAAATGCGAGTTTTTAGTTGTTCTATTTCTGCCTCCGTCAATGCATAATTTCCAGCCGGTACCGGATCTTGCCAGATTAAATCTTCTTTTGGCACATCAGCGCCCAAGTAACGGCTTTTGGGGCCCAAATCGCGGTGGGTAAGTTTAAACCATGCCCTTGCGAACACCTCTGAAAAATAAGCCGGATCTTTGTAAAACCGTTCCGATATTTCACGGTAAGCCGGATCTTTAATCATGGCCATGTCCGCATCCGTCATAATTGGATTTTGACGTAAATGCGGGTTATGCGCATCAATGGGTTTGTCTTCTTCTTTAATATTAACGGGTTCCCATTGCCAGGCTCCTGCCGGACTTTTCTTTAATTCCCATTCATAATTAAATAACAAATAAAAATAGCCGTTATCCCATTGGGTAGGATGGGTGGTCCAGGCGCCTTCAATGCCGCTGCTCACGGTATCGCCGGCATTACCTGTACCTTTGGGATTATGCCAACCGAAACCCTGCTCATGAATGGCTGCTCCCTCCGGACTCGCTCCCAAGGCACCTGCATCTCCATTTCCATGTGCCTTTCCAACCGTGTGGCCGCCCGCAGTGAGGGCAACGGTCTCTTCGTCGTTCATGGCCATGCGTTTAAATGTGGTACGAACATCCTGCGCGGTTCGCAAGGGGTCGGGCTTACCGTCCACACCTTCGGGATTTACATAAATCAAACCCATTTGCACTGCTGCCAGCGGATTTTCAAGAGTATTCCGGTCGGCGTCATTTTCATAACGGTTATGGGTGGATGCCAACCATTCCTTTTCCGATCCCCAGTAGATGTCTTTTTCCGGATGCCAGATATCTTCTCTGCCACCGGCAAATCCGAAGGTTTTTAAGCCCATGGATTCATAGGCCATATTTCCGGCCAAAATCATCAAATCGGCCCATGAAATTTTATTTCCGTATTTCTTCTTGATGGGCCATAACAGACGCCGAGCCTTGTCGAGATTCACATTGTCGGGCCAACTGTTCAGCGGGGCAAAACGTTGGTTTCCGGTATTACTTCCTCCCCTACCGTCTGCAATGCGGTATGTACCCGCCGAATGCCAGGCCATACGAATCATCAAGCCGCCATAATGTCCCCAATCGGCAGGCCACCACTCCTGCGTGTCTGTCATCAGCGCTTTCAGGTCGTTTTTGAGTGCTTCTAAATCCAGTTTTTTGAATTCTTGGGCATAGTTAAACTGTTCGCCCAAGGGATTGGTTTTGGAGTCATGCTGATGAAGAATATCCAAATTTAAAGCCTTTGGCCACCATTCCATTACATTGTTGCGCATTTCGGTATTGGCGCCGTGCATAACGGGACATTTACCTTTTGATGAATTATCCATATTTTATAATTTTAATTAAAATAGACGAAAAGAAAGGAATTATATCTTTTCTTCTGCGTTTTTCAAATGTAAGTATAATAATTGCTCCAGCGGCATATTTAGGCAATAAGAAAAATTGATAGAAAAATAAGCACTACTTATAGCAAAAAATAAAATTGAAATTTATTATATTTTTTCCAATTATTTTATTCAATAAACACCAAGCCCAAATCAGTTTAATCGGTGTTGGCTATAAAAAAATCCCGGCTGTTTAAGCAACCGGGATTTTTTTTTATACAATTCAGCTGATGTTTAATTCAACCATATTTTCTTTAAAACAACACCCTTAGTAGAGGTGATGCGGAGTATATACGTTCCTTTTGCCATTCCCTGAAGCGATAGTGAATTGATTTGTCCTTCTTTAGAATAAACCAATTTACCTGTTATACTTATCAGTTCCACTTGTTGAATTTCTGCCCCTTCCGCATTAATGTAAACCACATCTTCTGTAGGATTGGGATATACAGATACTCCATTATTTAAACTTTCGTCAATCGAAGCCGATACAAGCGCTGCACAGTCCGATGATGTTTCACATCCATTTTCGGTAACAGTCACCGAGAATAAACCGTTGATGGAACTGGTATACGATGCCTGTGTAGCTCCTGCAATGGGGCTATTTCCGTTAATACAGTCATACCATTGATATGTGGCTGATGGCCCTCCTGAATAGGTTGAAAAAACCGTCATTCCGTTTACCGAAGTGCTGACGGTATTGGATACAAATTGAAAAGACGTAGCTGATTGAGAAATACCGTTCTGGCTATAAACCCTGATTTGTCCGCCGGAATTTAAAGCTGAAGCATTAACCGTAATCAGTGTATCCGAAACGGCATTGAATGTTACGGATTGATTTCCGAAAACTACAGAATCAACCGTTCCAAAATTAGTACCTTTAATTTGTATGGTTTGATTAGATCCTCCGCAGGCCGAAGAAGGTGTTACAGCCGAAATGGTGCACCAAGTAACAACCACCACGCCCGAAGCACCTGGGCCACCGTTGCGGTCGTTACTACCATTGGCACTTGAACCGCCGCCGCCGCCACCGTAATTTCCACCCGGCTGGCCATTCGCTCCGTCACCACCGCCAGGGCCTCCGTTGCCGCCTAAATTGGGCCTTGCGGCTCCGGCTGTAACCTGTCCGCCGTCAAACCCGTTTCCGGTACTTCCGGCAGCCCCGCCGCCGCCGCCGCCATCGGCATCACCTTCGTCTCCATTTCCGCCTTTTCCGCCACTGAACACTAAGGTACCCAATGAATTGGCTGCCTGACCTCCGTCAACTCCTGCCTCTATATCATTTCCTGAACGGGTAAGACCGCCGGCTGCTTTCACAACAGTTCCGTCTGCGAAATAGGAATCACCCCCATTCGCGCTGGTTCCGGTATTAAAACCTCCGGCTCCAACCGTAACGGGGTACAGATTTCCAGCCATAACCGGCACTAATGCCGCTGCATAAGCACCGCCTCCGCCTCCGCCGGCAGCATCGGTATCAAAAGCATTTGAAGGCGTTACCCGTCCACCGGCACCGCCGCCACCCACACACTCTACCTTTACGGCCAAAACCGATGCCGGAACCGTAAAATCAGAAGTTCCGACAGTAGAAAAAGTTTGACTTTGCGCCATGGCCCCGATGGCTGAAAATAAAAACAGGGCAGAAAAACATGAGGTAGATACTGATTTTCTCATCTTTAAAGAATTGGTTTATTTAGTTAGAATGATTGAATACGATTTAGATGAAGATTGGTTTCCTAGGCGGATAAAATAAGTACCTGCCTCAAAGGTTTCAAGTTGAATTTGGGTTATTTGTTTTTGAATGGTACCCGAATAAATTTCTTTTCCGTTTACGTCAAGTATAGTAAAAGACTTACCCCATGCCGATTCGGCAGCCTTGATATTAATAAAACCATTACTTGGATTAGGATATGCCATAATTTCGGCATTTTCATCCAATTCATTTACCGAGGCAGTGTTTACAAATGCGTATGGTGCAGTTTCATAGGTACAACCATTGGGAGCTGTTATGAGCAAGGTATAATTTCCGGTAAAAACAGGAGTGTAATACACGCCGTTTGCACCCGAAATCGGATTGCCGTTAATTAACCACTGATAGGTATATCCGCTGCCCAGAGCCGTAATGCCCAAAGTTCCGGGAATTACTTCAGTGAGTGTAATATTTGCTTCCTGTAAAACCTGAATCTGAGCTGTTTGAACCTCAACCTGACCGGTAAGTAAATCGGTTACACTAACCGAATACGAAACGCTGGAATTAGGAGATACAGATATCGTTTGGGCCATAATACCGCCCGGACTCCAAACAAACTGGAGACTGTCCGAACTTCCGGTGTAATTGGCCGTGAGCACGACCGAATCGCCGGCACAAATGGTTTGTGAAGCAATCGGAGCCAAGCGCAAATCCTTTTTCAGAATGGTAAATTCATCAGCAATTTCTCCGTTAGATTTTAAATAACGTCCGTCCAGGCGATTGCGCTTCACATCAATGATAAATGAACCCATGCTGCCTGAACCACCGTGGTTGTAAGCCATAACCGGATGATTAAGTGCGGGACCGGATTCGGAACTACCCGAATTCCCACAAACTACATACACGGTACCCTCCGGAGTTGCGTTAGTGCTGTCTTTCATATACGGACTTCCTTGTTGAAAATTCCCCATCGTTCCGTTCATAAGCATGGTGGCAGCATCATATTCTGCTGAATTTCCGTAGTGTCCTTTTATCAGATAACTCCTTTCAAACACGTGACTGTGGCCACACACAACCAAATCTACATCAAAACTTTCTAGCACGGGAATTATTTTTTCCCGCATGGCCTTCATCACCAATTCGTATGCATCATCACTGTTGTGGGAACCTTTGCTGTATGGTGGTTGATGAAAATAGGCAATCGTAAATTTACGCGTATTCTGTAATAAATCCTGCTCAATCCATGATTTCATCTGGTTTATTCCCTGATAACTGAACGAGTAATCAAATACCTCGGAATTGAGTGAAAGGAAATGCACATCGCCGTAATCAAATGAATAAAACACCTCATGCTGACTTGCAAAACCTCCTGCTTCAGCGAAACGAGGCACTTCCACCATGTCGAAATAAGGGCCTTCATGATCGGTCAGCGGAATATTGGTATACGGAATGCCCAACAAAGTACTTTCACTCCAAACGGTATTGTAATCGTGATTTCCGGGTGAAGGCCAGAAAGGCGTATGGGAAAAAATATCACTGAATCCGGGAACCGCGAAAACATGGTTCTGGTATTCGGCATCCGTACCGTCCTGATAGGCATTATCACCCAACCAGAGCCATACATCGGTACCCCGCGTTCCGGTAAAATTTTCGTAGGAGGTCTTTACTTCTACTTGTCCGGCATTTCCACGGCCAAAATCACCGATGGCCCAAACCCGAACGGGAACATTGGAACCGGGTAGCGGATGCGTATTAAAAAAATGCTCGGATGTGGCTCCAGCAAGGGTAGTACTTCCGTGTCCTACTGAATAATAATAGCGGGTGGAAGGCGTTAAACCGGTTAACTGAACAATATGATTGGTGCGGTTACCAGCCACAACCACCGATTGGGTTAAAGATGCAGAATCTGTTCCGTACCAAACCGTTGAGGGCACTGCGGTACTGGTTCGCCACATCACTTTAATACTTTGGTGGGTAACACTTTGCAGGTAGGGACCGCGCAAAACCGTTTGAGCCTGCAACGAAAACAAGCCTAGGAGTAGTATAAGCGATAAGTAGATGTTTTTATTCATAATTGAATTAATATGATTGGCCAAAAATAATGTTTAGTGTTGCCTTGCAGGTGAACATTGTGTTAATTTAATGGAAAGAAATGCATGTAAATATTCCTACATATTCTTTTGTTTCTTTTCTTTGTTTGCATGAAGCGCATGATTTCATTTTACATTTTTTTGTTTGGTTTAAGCACCCTGCATACGCTAAGTGCCCAGAAAGCTGACCCTAAAGTAAAAGAAAAAGTTTCAGTTGAGATACTTTCATCCTTAAAAAAATTCAGATCGGAAAACCTTAAACAACTGCAATTAGTTGAAAACAAAGAAAAAACACGTTCACAATTGCGTAAAACGAGGCAAGCTTATAAACAATGTGAATATTATTTGGGCATTGGCAATGCTATTGAATTCAGAAAAATAAACGGTCCAAACCTCAATTATGATGCCTTCCGTGGTGGGGCATCCCAGCTTGTTCAGCCACGCGGGCTGCAAAGTATGGAAGAAATTTTGTTTCAGGATACGTATGATGCCCTTGCCTATAAACGCGAAGTAGAAAAACTGGATACGCTGCTGGGACAAATTTACGGAAGGGGAAAAAATTTAGATAAGGTACCGGATGAATCATTTCATCAAATTATTTGGGAGGCCCTAAAGTTCGAAATTTACCGCATTGAAGCTTTAGGTATAACCGGCTTTGATACCCCTTTCTCACAATGGGGAATAAGCGAAGTAAAACCCGCGATGGAAGGCATGTTAGGCATAATTAAGATTTATTCCGGCTCAAAATTTCTCACCCAAAAACAAGCCACAGATTTATCTGAACTTCTAACTTCAAGCATTAAATTCACCCTGAAAAACACGGATTTTAATTCGTTTAACCGCCTGTATTTTCTTCAAGAATATTTGCATCCTGTTTCAGAACAGATTCATCAAATTCAAACAAACAACGGTTGGATTTATCAGGTTCGAAAATCAGGCGTAAATCCGCAAGCCAGGAACCTTTGGGATTACCGGTTTTTTGAAAATGATTTTTTCCGATACCGCTCCTCTCCCAGCCTGGTTGAAGCCGGCCGCACCCTTTTTCATGATAAGCGCCTTAGTCCGGGTAATCAAATGAGCTGTGCATCCTGTCATATCCCTAAATACGGATTTGGAGACACCACGGCTTTCAGTACATCCATTTCCGGCAAACCTCTACGCCGCAATACCCCGGGATTGTGGAACCTGGCTTTCCAGACAAAGTTTTACCTAGACGGCCGGGTTTTGCGCATTGAAGACCAGTTTATGGAAGTGATTCATAATCCGGAAGAAATGGGCAGTTCATTAGATTATATTGCGAGCTATGTTGAAAACGACCCGGCGTATTTAGCACTGTTTAAAAATGCCATGGGCCGCAAACCCGGTAAATTTGAAATCCTTGCCGCTTTGGAGGCCTATGTACGTGGTTTATTTAGTTTTAATTCGGCATTTGACCGATATATGCGAAAAGAAAGCAAGGATTTAAAGCCTGAAGTAATAAACGGATTTAATTTATTTACAGGCAAGGCAAAATGTGCCAGCTGCCATTTTATGCCGCTCTTTAACGGACTTTTGCCTCCATTTTATGATGAAACAGAATTTGAAGTGCTGGGAACACCCATGCTGGTAAACGGCCAGGCAGTTGCCGACACCGACATGGGGCGTTATGAAAAAACCGGTGTGGAATTCCATAAGCAAGCCTTCAAAACAAGCGGGATTCGAAATGCCCATCTGAATGCGCCATTTATGCATAACGGCGTGTTTAAAAGCTTGAAAGAAGTAGTTCTATTTTATAACAACGGAGGCGGTAACGGTAATGGAATTCCCACGTCCAACCAAACGCTTCCCTCCGATTCACTCAAGCTTAGCACAAAGGAAATTCAGGACATCATTTCGTTTATGAATGCATTGGAGGACACAAGTTCAAGCTTATCATTAAGGTGATTTTATTGAATAAGCACTTTCGTATAAGAATCAGCAATCCGAAGTATATAGACGCCTGCGCTTAATCCCGCAGTATTTATTTCATTCATACCTTCGGATAAATTCCCTGAACGTACCACCTTCCCATTCAAGTTTATGAGCGTATATACTTGTACTTTTTCAGCCCGAACCATTAATGATTCCCCCGAATTTACGGGATTGGGATATACCGATATTGGATTGTCTTCTTGATATCCAGCAACAGATACCAATTCAACACGGCTGCAACGATATTCAGACCGGGTTCTATTCCCGTAATATCCTAAATTGGGATTCCATTGATTTCTAAAATCTTCAAATAGTAAATCATTGTCTGCATTAAATTCCCTGAATAAGAAAAAGATGTTTTGCCATGCCGAAGCCGATTCATCCCAATCTTCCTCAAAAATCGATGTCTCGTTTTCGTTGATATCATAAGTGTATGTAGACTTGCTGTTATTTACCCAGATACTTTGAGCATTGTTCCAATTGAGGCGCAACGACTGTGTAGTGCTTGGGTTTGTAAAATAAGTATTTACCACTCTGATATTATTTTGCCATAACGAAAGGTTTGCATTCCATACTTGAAAAAGAACCTCGGTATATTGATCAGAAGCATTTAGCGTATAATTTGCCTTTTGAGAATTTTGCCAGGTGCTGTTTAATGTATTCCAGTTTTGATCTGTAAATTCAATCAAAAGATTAGAGCCCTGGGAATATGAACTTGTTCTTTGAAACTGAAACTGCCAGTTATTGGTCGTGCCATTCCAACCCTCACGGGATTCAAAAATTCTATTTCCAGAGGCATCATACTGGTAACTATATCGTTGAGAATTATACCATACATCAAAAAAATTATCCCACTGTTCATTTATCATTTCCGTCTGATAGCCCTCCGCATTTAACGTGGAGCTTCTTCTGCTGTAATTCTCCCACACATTATTTGTATTATCCCAATCTTGTTCTACGGTCACTTGCTGAGGAGAAACCGATGAATAAGAATATAACGTTCTGCCATTTGGTTTCCAGGTAGATGTGGTTGTATTCCAGTTTAAGTTGATGAGTTCAGTTAGTTCGCCCTCATTATTGTAGGTATAATTATAACGGGTGGTGGAAGTGAATACGCCCGTGGCATCGTTATAGGATTGAAATGTGCGTTGCAACAGCTTATTATCGGCCGTGTAATGATACAACACCCTTGATGTTAAATATCGCACTTCAGAATCGGGAATATATTGATACACGTTTAATGTATCCAGCCGGCACTCGGATTCTTGAGCAAAAGCAGCTTGGGTGAAATAAAACAAAATTGCGATTGCTGAGGTAAAAAACCTGTTCATTTGCGAATGTTTTATTGAATGATAAACTTAATTGTCTTATTTCCTGCCTGAAGAAAATATACTCCCGAAACAAGCGTATGGGTTTCCAATACATTATTTCCTTCCTTCAGATTGCCCTGCATGTATATTTTTCCTAAAATATCCCGCAACGTATAAGCGGTAGATTTTGCAGATTGCACATTGAACCACTCACCCTGCATCACCGGATTGGGGAATAGGGCAACATCACCAGTGAGTACAAACGATTCCAGGTCAGTAACATCAATGAGCGAACATCTATATTCCATGCGGGTTCCATAATCATATACTTCAGTTGATACATTCCAATTGCTGAATTGATTACGGGCAATCAACACATCCAAGGTACTATATTCATAGGTTTGTTTACTCTGATTCTGCCATGTATTGCTTCCACTGAGCCAAATCTGTGTAATTTGTTCATCTATTTTATTTGCCGGCGTATAAGTAAAATCTGATTTTCCGCTTTGTTCCCAAGTATTATTGGCCTGATTCCAGTTAGCGTACAGCTCTTGGGTGAGCAAATTGGCGGAATCATAACTAGTTAGGGTTCTGTTGTAATTTAGCCACATTGAAGTACCCGCATTCCATTCCTGAACGAGAAATTCACTCTCCAACTGATTGGGATTATACGTCCAAAAATAGCGTTCCTGATTTTCCCAGTTGTTGATTAATGTACTCCATGATTTAATAGTTCGGGAGGTTTGATTCCCTTGTGAATCAAATTCAAAATCGTTCACTTGGTTATTGACCCATGAAGACGATACCCAACTTTGTATTAAGAGCTGCGTTTGATTCCCCTGCTGATCATATACCGAAAAACTGCGTCCACTGTTAGTCCAGTCATTTGAAGGAGAATCCCAAGACTGACTTAACGACTCTATCACTAAATTATCCGAATTATATGTTCGTGTAATTCTAAAGTTGTTTACCCAACTATTTGCAGCCCAATTCAGAATCAGGTGTACCGTTAAATTGCCGTTTGTATCGTAGGTATAGGTATTCCAAGTCTGATTCACATAGGAGTTACTTCCATTATCCCAATTCTGAAAATAACGGTTGCTTAGTTGAGATTCGCTATTGTATTGATTTATGGTTCTTCTAAACGGGAGGGTTACATTTGTACCGGTTACATAAACATACTCATATACTGTATCTGCCTGGCAGTCAAAAGTCTGATTAAATCCGGTTTGAACAAAAAACAAACATGAAACGAATAAAACGAATAGCTTTTTTTTCATAATGAATTTAGTTTTTGATGAATTTGATGGATTGTGTATTCATCTGAATAACGTATAAACCCACCGGCAAATCATCCAGATATAACGAATTGAAGCCGGCGTATAATTTACCGGAAAGCATAACTGTTCCGTATCCGTTAATGAGTTTATAATATTGTTCTGCGGGCGATTTAATGGTTAATGCTTCTCCCTGGGGCAGCGGATTGGGAAATAAAATCACTTCTTCGGTCTGAGAAGGCTCTTCAATTTGGGCCATTTCAACCGGAGTGCATACAAATTCTTGGCGCGTGTGGGAATCATAGTAATTTGCAGCGGCATTCCATCCGGATTTGTATTCAAATACGACCATAAAATTATTTGCGTCAAACTCACGAATTTGTTGAGAACCGTTTTCCCAATCGGAGATGGTCGAGTTCCAAGATTTACCATCAATAAGAGTATTGTTTCCGTTTGAATCGTATATATGATCTGTTTTACTCAAATTTATATCATAGGCTCCGGTTGTTGAATTCCAATTCTGTGTTAAACTCTGGATTATAACATTATTTCCGTTGTACGTATATGAAAATCGCTGCCCGCCTGTCCAATCATTGGTAAATTCATTCCAGTTCTGCGAAATTTCCTGAACTTTATTTCCGCTCAGGTCATACTGAATTGTTCGTTTATTATAATTTTCCCACGCGCTTGTCAATACATCATAGTCAAACATGAATAGTTGTGTTACCTGATTATTGGTATTGTATGTCATTTCAAGCTTATAATCATATTGCCAGGCAGATGAAGTTGTGTTCCAATCCTGGCGGACATATTCTATTTGGTTATCATTCAAATCATACTGCATGAATTCAAGAGATGAGTTTTGCCAGCTTGAGCTGCCCGTATTCCAGACTCTCCTGAACTCTTCAGTTTTATTCCCATTCGCATCATAGGTGCGGTCAAGTCTAACCCAGTTTAGCCATGCATTTGAGCCCGTATCCCATTCTTCAATCAGAAGTACCGTATTATTTCCTTGGGCATCGTAAGTAAAGTTCTGTCTTTCATCCAATACCCATGCATTTAACACCTGACTCCAGACAGAACTTATAATTTGTGTGTTCAGGTTATCTGAATTATAGGTATAGTTCCAAATTCTGATGTTAACAAACAGATTATTGGTATTATCCCAATTTTGTCTCAACATTTGGGTCTGATTCTGATTGATATCGAATGTATATACTATCCGGTATTGCAGTTCTTTTACCGATGTGCCCGGAATATAAGTGTAGTAATTCACCGTATCCTTTCTGCATACGATTGTTTGGGCTGAAGAGAAAGGCAATAAAAAAGTGAATAATAAAAAGGAAAAAAAGGCTGATTTCATATGGGTAGGATTTAATTTTTAATAAAACATACCGAACCGGTTTCCGTTTGAAGCATATAAAACCCGGGTACTAACTGGTCAATATTCAAAGCGTTAGAGCCTTTATTGAGTTTACCGGAAAGAATTTGTTTACCATATAAATCAATGATGGCAAACGATATAAATCCTCCCGCTTCAACGGTAAGAAATTCACCCATTTGAACCGGATTGGGAAAAACCCTCAAATCAACAGGCGTTTGAAATTCGCTTATGGAAATCGGTTCAATTTCCGATTGATTTTCAATAGCTCCCATGTCAATTGTATCTTCATCAATTCTTGTATTTCCAAGAAAATCTATGATTTCATAAGCACTTAAATAAAAATCATTGTTCCCTGCATTTATGCATGGGCTCAAAGGCAATAAGGCAAAGTTTCCATTTTCGGCATCTACAAAAAGGGGATTGTTATTACCGTCAAATCCAATATTTCCATCTGAAGCATCTGAAGAACCGGTTTGGAAAAGGTTATGTAGAAACGTAGAACCAGTTGCATTGTAAAATCTTACATCGGCGCCGGGAGCTGTTGTACTGTTATTTATTTTGTTATCATAAAAAATACTGTTTAGAATATGATGAATACCACCATCCATATATATTCCGGCAGCTCCGTTGGCATTTGATGACGTATTCTGATAAAATGTGTTATTAACAAAATGATTTTCAGGAGCACTTCCCTGGCAATGTATTGCTGCCCCATAACCCGTGGCTGTGTTCTTATCAAATATGTTATTGGTAGCCGTTAAATTAGTACTTAATGCCGAAAATGCCGCTCCGTTTCCTACACTTTCATTGGCCAAAAAACGATTAGCATTAACGATATGCGTTCCCTGAATATAAATTATTGCACCGCCAGCACCATGCGATACGTTTGCGCTAAACACACATTTACTAACTATAGAGTTAGCCATTGAAAAACCCATGGCGCCACCCGAACATACTTGCACCCCCGTGGGTAAAAAGGTAACATTATTAGCATTAAAATTACAATTTTGAATGGTATGGCTTCCACCGCTTACATAAAGGGCTCCGCCTTGAGCATTAGTGCTGTTGTTGGGCACTTGAGCAGAATTCGATTCAAAGGTATTATCATCCAAAATAAGATCAGCGCCGGAAGAATAAATGGCTCCTCCATTTGAAGTTAAAGGTGCAGAAATCATGGGAAAAGGATATTGTGATCCCAACTCAACTAAATTCTGAACAAAAAGGTTTCCGGTAAAGGTTTGTTCCCCTCCGCTACAAAATAAAGCGCCACCGCCGGTTCTGCCGCGGTTATTGGTAAAAATATTATCCACAAATTCATGATTACCATTGCTGATATATACAGCACCGCCTTCGCGAATGGATTGGTTTTCCCAAAAAGTACAATTTTGAAACAAGTTACTCCCTCCTATTACGTATACTCCTGCACCCTGGTAATTAGGTATATCTTCTGCAAGATAACTTACATTCGTGAGGTGATTATTGGTATTTGTATTTCCATTGGCATAGCCTGCGCGTATGGTAAAGCCATCCAAAACGGAATTGGAAGTATTGGGGAAGAAACATACATGAAAACAGTTATCTGATACATTGTCCACTACACCGATATCACCCGACAAAGTACTTGAATGTGTGCTGAAATTTCGGTCGTTCATGGTTGGTGATCCGCTTGCCGGGAAACCTCCATAAACTTTCACACCGGACTTCATGGTGAATGTGCTGTATCTATTTACCAGAGCTCCGCCTAAGTTTAACGGATCTGTTATAGGGGAAGTAGGCTTATATTCACCCGCTCCCACCCAGACCTCATCTCCCGGAGCGGAAGCATTGATGGCATTTTGTAAATTCCCGGTTGCAAATTGCCATGCAGAGCCATCGCCGGTTCCACCGACACGGACATACCTTATTACCTGGGCCTGTGAGGATAAAATAAATGTAAAAAGAAATAATGTAAAAATTGCTTTCATACCGTATAAGTTTGAAGCAAAATTACCGCTACCATCAAACGGGCACAATACCCAAATAATGTGATACGTATCCAGTAAAAACCAAAAAAATATGAATATTTTCTTAAACTATATTTTCACGTATGGCTTTTACGATAGCCTCAGTTTGGGAATGTACGTGCAATTTTTCGTAAATACGTTTGATATGGGTTCTTACCGTATCAATACTGATGCCTAGCTCTGAGGCTATCATTTTATAACTGTTGCCCTGGGCGAGCGAACGTAAGGTTTCTGTTTCACGGTCGGTAAGTTCATAATCGGTTTTAGGTACCTGTGGGTGTTGCAGTTTACCGATAACCATTCGGGCAATACTCGGACTCATGGGTGCTCCGCCTTGCAGGCACTCTTCCATAGATTGAAACAACTTAGATGAAATGTATTTTTTCAACAGATAACCGTTTGCACCACCGTATATGGCATCAAAAACATGGTTATTGTCATCAAAAATGGTTATCATTAATATTTGAACTTCAGAATTAAATTTCCGTATGCATTTTACGGCTTCAATCCCGTTCATATCCGGCATGTCAATGTCCATCAGGATCAAATCAGGACTGTGTTCCTTAACCTGTTCAACCACCTTTTTACAATCGGGAAAAGCACCAAGCACGGCAAATTCATCCGATAAATCAAGCATACTTACCATGCTTTCCCTCAGTCTTGGATTGTCTTCGTATATTAAAACCTTGGCGGCCATTCCTGTATTTTTCAGGTTATAAAATTACGATACAATTTTCAGATTCACATACCCTAATCATGTGATACCCGTTTCGAAAACAAAATCACTGTTCCCACGCCTTCACTTGATTTAATTTCAATATCAGCATGAATCGTTTTAGCCCTTTCACGCATGTTTTTAATTCCATCACCCAATCTTACGGACTGCTCATCAAATCCTTTTCCGTTATCTTCGATCCTGAATTCAAATTTCTGGTTGTTCAGACTGATTAGAATGTGAATTTCACTTGCACGACTGTATTTTACGGCATTATTTACGGCTTCTTTAAAAATCAGAAAAATATACTTCCGTTCTTCGGAAGAAATGTTTCGTTTGTGGCCTCCCAAATGGGTTTCAAAATTACAAATCATACCGGCCGGCTCAACCAATTCAACCGCAAATTCTTTCATTCGCAATATCGTTTGCTCAAAACTGTCATGATTGGGGTTAATGGCCCAAATGATATCACTCATACTGTCCATAATTCGTCCGGACTGTTCATTTATCTTTTGCAGATAATCGGTATGTTTTGGCGATTGTTCATTCAGCAACAACTTACTTAAAATATTGATGCTGGTAACCGTAGATCCAATTTCATCATGCAAATCGCGGGCAATATTATGCCTTAATTTGTCTTCGGTAATCATTTTAGAAATACGTCCTGAATATATGGTAACTACCCTTTCCAGTAATTTTAGGTGCCTGGGTGTGTAAAAATCACGTTGTGCGTTTTCAGAATCCAGCACACCGAAAACTTCCCCGTTTACCCAAATCGGAAGAGCCAATTCCGATAAACGGAACATATCATCTACAATATACCTTGAATCGTTGGAGGTATCCGAAATGATTTCGGCCTTGCCTGAATGATAAACAGCCCCAACAATACCCTTGGAAAACGGTATTTCAATCGGATTGTATATTTCGCGTCCCTTTACCGGATTTTTATGCCCGGCGGCCGCATATTGAACCAATACCTTCCGTTCAGTATCGGCCAAATAAATAACACAATCATCAAAACCCAATAAATCAATGGTATTTTGAGCAAGATTCCAGATAATATCCTCTAAGGTATTGTTTCCCAGCATAGATACGGCAAACTGATTTACAATACGTTCTTCCTCAATTTCTCCCGCAATCCGGGTTTGTTTTTTCTCAAACTCCAATTTTTTATCGAGCTGAATTTTATTCCATAACAACCAGATAATTAAAAGAGAAGCAACAGAGACAACTATTAGAAAATAAATCCAAATTTTAGTTCGCTTTTTCTGGCTATCATTCAGTTCATTTTGAGTTTTCAAAAGCTCAATTTCCTGCTCCTTTTTATCGTTTTCATACCGTTCAGCTAATTCTTTTGCTTGCAGCGTTTGTTCCTGTACGTTCAGGCTGTCGCCCAAAATTCTGGCCATTTGAGAATATGTAAAAGCGGCCTGCCAATCTTGCATGAACTCATATAGTTTGGCCAGTTCAATGGAGGATTCGTGTTTGTAATTCAATAAATTTAAGGAATCACTTATGGTATGGGAACGCAGCAGGTAAGCACGGGCTTCTTGATACTTTTCCAAACGACTATATGATTTCCCTACATTCATGCTTTCATAGGCCAAATCGGCCTGGAAATTCAAATCAGAAAAAATAGAATAAGCCCTTAAAAAATTAAAAAGAGCATCTTCAAATTTATTCAAGGAAAAATACGTTTCACCGAGGTTCTCGGCAATCATAGCCAACTGATAATCAGAAAGTTTATTTTTACCATGTTCTTTCTCAAGTTCAATTAGCAGATTCAGACTTTCATCTAATTTACCGATACGCCTGTACAAAATACTTAAGCTGATACCGGTGTTAATATAACGGTAAATATCGTTTTGGGTTTTAAAGCCCTGCATTGCCTTTTTAAAGTAAACAGAGGCCTTTTCATAGTATTTTAACTCGCGGTAAACAATGGCAAACTGCCTGTATAAATCAGTTTGTAAAGCTTCATCTTTGTTGTTTATGTTGAGTTTATCGGCTTCAAGTAGATGAAAAAGTGCCTTTTTATAGTTGCTTTTACGGCAATATACTTCCGATAAGTTTAAGGAAACCTGAATAATTTCTTTATCTTTCTCAAGCTTAACAAACAAGGATTTGGATACTTCCAGATTGTACAATGCGGAATCGGTATCGCCATTATGAAAAAAAGCCCAACCCAATGAATTTAATGCATTCGCTAATGCAAAATCATCATTCACCTGCCGTGATTCATTCACCAGTTTCCTGGACAATTGCAAGGCATGGCCGGCATCCTCAAACGCTAACTCAAAAGCCAGCTGACTTCTTTCAATGATGGATTCGCTGGGATCTGACTGCTGTGCAAACCCCGCTATATTAAGGAACACCGCAGCAAATAAGACGAGTATAAAATCACGGAAGGGCATGATTTAGAATTAAATTGAATGAGTCAATATTACAAAAAATAAGCAGAATTCTTAAACGATTTAAATGCGGATACCTCATGCAGTCTTAGGTGTTAAATAGTTAAAATACCATTCCGAAAGAAAACAATCATTCAAAATGATATGTGCCCGACAATTATCCTATTGATTTACACCGGCAATTTTATTCACCATTCCCTGAAAAATAAAGCCATGGAAAATACGAAATGTCTACCTATATAAACGGCTTATTTCGCAAATGAAGCATAACTACATCATGGTTATTTTTAAAATAAAGAGAGACTAAATTTTAGTTAGGAAAGTACAATACTAACTCATCCGGAATGGATTTGTTTACATTATAACACCCGAAGCAAGCCTGTTACTTTACTCAAACCGCATATTCAGGGCTTTTGGATAGGTTACCGAAAAGCCGAATCCCAGTTTGCGCTGCTCTCCGGGCTGAAGGGTTATTTCCCAGGTTAATAGCCCTTTATCTCTGTCAATTTGGGCTCCGGAAAGCTCTTTGGCCAATTCAACTTTAATTTCTTTTTCAGTTGAAATCGGAAACGGTTCTGTAATGGTGATGCTGAGCGCGCCAGAACCCGTATTCCGGATTTCGGTTTCCCAGCGGTATGCACTTTCTTTATTGGGTAAAATACCGCCTCCGGTGGTTTTCTGTGAAAGCAGATTCCGGCTTATTTTCAGGTTGGGATTTTTACCCATTGAAAATACCAGACTATCACTCAAATTAGCCAAACTGATAACCGATTTACCAGAATATGCATTGCCAAAATATAAATTCACTTCTCCTTCGAGTAAATTTAATTTTTCCCATTCGGGGATAAATAGGGACAAATAAGCATCCTTCGATAATTTTGGAAGCGCTTCATGACGGTATCCGGCCAATACTTCCCGTTGCATAATCTGGCTGCTGTAAGGTCTTCCATCCGAAGGAATATTTTGTTTTTCCTTCAACGTGTATTCAATGCTAACCGTGGTTCCACCCTCATTTACGTTGGAACTGATTTGCTTAAGGGCCTCTTTTTTATAATCGGTCTTATTGGGCGATGGGGCTGCGGATTGTCTTCTTGTTTCAATATCTGAAAAACCTGTAGATGCGATGACAACGCTCTCAAGCATTTTAACCTGCTCATTTAAAACCACCCTTAATTCATAATTTCCAAGCACTACCGATTGATTTTCATACCCTACCGAACTTACAATTAGGCGTTGTGTTCCGGCAGGAACGGATAGATTAAATCGTCCTTCAAAATCGGTACTCGTACCCACACTGCTGTTTTCAACCCGAACGGCGGCATACGGAATAGGTTGACCGGATTGGTCAGTTACGATTCCTTTGGCCTTGTTTTGTTCGGCCAGAGGCTTGAGTACATCATACGAAAGCCGGTAATTTTGTTGGTTTATATACCAAGGTTTCACCACCGGAATTCCCGAATTGGCTCCCGGATCGGTGGAGGAAAGCGTAATTTCCACATTCTTCCAGTCGTGGCCGGAATTTTGGTAAACGCTGGCCAGGTAATCCATCTGCAAGGGTGAATTCAAATCCGTAACCCTGAAATCATATGAAGGAAACCAGCCAGCCTCATTGATAAAGTATTCGATTTCAAATTTTGCCGTGCCTGCTCTGTCGGCCTGAATGCTTACTTCAATTTCGGAACTGGGATATATATTTTTCTGTGCACTTTCATTAATCTGGCGGGTAAGCTCGGCCATGCGTTTATCCGTTTTAGCCAAATCGATGCGTATGGCCTGCTCTTTCGAAAGGATATCCATCAGACGGGCACGAAAAAAATCGGCCGTGAGTTTAAGTTGCTCGGGATCAACCCCGTCTTCGCCACCGATGGATTTATTGGTGAGAATCATCTGCTTCTCCTCTGCGTAAATCGTCAACTCATCCTGTTTATCCTTCCGGTATTCAGAAAGTTTGGTCTGTTCATCTTTCAGTTTCTGGATTTCTTTGCTGAGTAATTCCAAGTCCAGGTAGTTTTTTTTTAGGCTTACCGACAAAATACGGCAACCCTCCGGCTTAATACGGATACTTTCGCGCAGCACATCATAAGACAAGCCGGTAAAAAGTAAGGCAGACTTTCCGGCCGGCACCTGCGCCGAAGCCGAATTACTGAGTAAAGCGCCGCGTAAGTATACCTTGGCGGTTTTAATTTCAGAACTTACCTTCATTGGCTCTGCAGCCATCGCATTGAAAAAGAGAACGGAGAATAGAAGAGAAAATACAAATTTCATACACGAATTATTTTAGCTGAATACAACATTGTACCCAAAACGTTCAACCTTTGTATAAATTAAAGTGCATTCAGTTTGGCAGCGGCAGCCCTGGCATGCTCAAGCTGTGCTTTCAGTGATGCTGAACTTGGATTTTTTTGTAGCATTTTTTCTTTTGCCAGGGAAATCTTTGTGATTTCAGAGGCCATAAACGGGGTAATACCGTATTGCTGATATTGAATGCCTATATTCATCAAATTATCGACCAATACTTTGTTGGATGCTTCATCATCACTTTCTACAACCCAGTTATAGCCTTTTTCAAGCAATTCCTGATCCTTGCCTTCATCCATAAAAAAGTAATTAAAGGCCACTCCGGCCACAAATGATAAACCGGATGGATCTTTTTCTTTGATATAAATTTCGGTAAGCTCGTATGAAAATTCATTTTCACCCGGTTTTTCATTCAGTGTTTTCACATAGGCCAAGGCCTCTTTTTTATCATTGGCATATAATCCTTTTAAACCCCCGGCCATCACACTGTATGACTTTACATTCAGGGCTTCGCGGAATATGGGTACATACTCTTTATTGCCATGTTCGGCCAATAAACTGATGGCCAATCCCCTTACAATATTATTTTTATCCGATTTGGCCATACTTTCGAGCGAAGGCAGCGCCAATTTATAGAATGGTTTATCAGAAAAATCAGCATTGCCCAAAATATCTTCCCGAATTCCAAAATACGGATCATTCAAGGCTTTAGCCAATGCCTCACGAACGCCCTTTTCTTTCTGAACCTCGTATAATTTATCCAAGGCTTGTATTTTATCCAAATAACGGGGTGCATTACCCAATTGATAAATATACTGTTCGGTTGTTTTGTTCTCCGTAATCTCACATAATATAACACGATCGGCATCCGCATTCACCAGTAAAGGCGACTGTTCCGATTTAAAAATAAAAGTTTCGGATGCCTTACTTACCCGTATTGGGAAACTCTTTTTACCGGCAGCCGTATATACATCAACCGTTAAAGGAAAATTGAATAGTTTAGCCCCCTGCGTTTGTGTTATAGAGAGACGTATCTCCCTTGACATGGCATCATATTCTGATTTTACATCAAGTTTAGGATGGCCGCTGCCAAAATACCACTGGTTGAAGAAGGGATTCAAATCGCGGCCGCTAACTTCTTCAAGCGCCAAGCGAAGCTGATGGGCTTCGCCGGTGCCAAATTTATTGTCTTCCAAATAACGCTGTAAACCGGCAAAAAAAGCATCATCACCCAATTCATAACGCAACATGTGTAAAATGTGTCCGCCTTTCTGGTAACTTACGGCATCAAACATATCTTCTTTATCCGCATAATAAAAACGGATCAAATCTTTCGAGGTATTTTCCGGATTCATATAGGCTTGGTCATCCGAAAGCAGCAGCGCATCGGCATGGTCGCGGCCATACTTATATTCGCGCCACAAATATTCCGAATAGGTGGCAAACGATTCATTTACGGATAAGTTGCTCCAGCTTTCGCAGGTTACATAATCACCAAACCAATGGTGGAAAAGTTCGTGGGCGATTACATCTTCCCATACATTTTCATCGGCTAATTGTTTATCGTTCTGATTGGCGGTTTCAGCATGTATAACAGCCGTGGTGTTTTCCATGGCGCCACTTACGTAATCGCGGCAAATCATCTGGGCGTATTTGGGCCAGGGATAAACCACCCCTGTTTTGGCAGAAAAAAATTCAATCATTTCGGGAGTAAGGCCAAAAATGCCTTTGGCATAGGGCTCAAATTCTTTTTCTACATAATAATCAACAGCAATATTTTTCCAAGTATCTTTTACTACCGAAAATTCTCCTACACCCATGTAAAAAAGGTAAGGCGCATGCGGCATCATAAATTTCCAATAATCGGTGCGGGTTCCGTCGGCATTTTTATTTTGTGATTCAAGGGTTCCGTTGGATAGGGTTACAAATTTATCCGGAACGGTTATATAAATTTCCTGGGTTGTTTTTTGGTTGGGCGCATCAATGGTCGGAAACCAGCAGCTCGAAGCTTCCGTTTCGCCTTGTGTCCAAATTTGAGTAGGTTTATCCGGGTCTGAATAATCCGGATCGATAAAATACAGGCCTTTAGCCGATGAAATGGCGGCACTTCCTTTTTGGGCTACCTTTTCGGGGTTGGCCACATATTTAATATACAGGGTAAGTGAATCATTCCGTGTATAGGTTTTATCCAGCGTAATATTCAGTTTGGCACCGTCATTTTTGTATACCAATGATTTTTCGCCCAGTTTAAGTTCTTTAATATCCATGGCCTTGGCATCAAGAATCAGGGTTTCCTGCGGATAAAAATGCGGACGGAGCGTTATCCAGGCTTCGCCAAATAATTGGCGTTTAGGCAAATCAAAGCTCACTTTGAGTTTGGTATGGCGCAGGTTGAAGAATTTTTCGGGTGTACTGCGGTAATTTTCTTTCCAGTTTTTATCACGGTTACCATGGATACTCTGGGCACTTACGGCATAAAAGCCCGTTAAAAATACAAAAGCTATCAGCAGGAACTTTTTCATATATACTTTTCGGATACTTCCGTTTTTACGATTTATGGGAGACAAAATAACGAAAACCGGTTTGATTTATTTAACCTGGCTTTCATTTCATTAAAAAACTGGAACTAAAATCAAAAAACCGTTCCAAACAAACGGTTTTTTGAACAAGCATAAAAATAAAAAAGTATCCTAAATATTGGGCTGGGGCGTAGTTCTGAGATACGGTTTAATTTCTGTAAACCCTTTCGGGAATTTAACCGGAATATCTTCCGTTTTAATTGAAGGAACTACCACCACATCATCACCTTGTTTCCAGTTAGCCGGTGTTGCCACCTGATAATAAGCCGTAAGTTGAAGAGAATCAATCACCCGAAGAATCTCATCAAAATTCCGTCCGGTTGAGGCCGGGTAACTAATGATAAGTTTAACCTTTTTGTCAGGACCGATAATAAATAAAGAACGGATTGTGAATACTTCTGAGGCATTGGGATGAATCATATCATACAATTCAGAAATCCGTTTATCCGGATCGGCAATAATCGGAAAATTGACCCGGGTTTGCTGTGTTTCATCTATATCCTTAATCCAGCGTATATGTGAATCCACAGAATCAGTGCTGAGGGCCAGTACTTTTACATCGCGGCTCTCAAACTCCTTTTTTAATTTAGCCGTGGTACCCAGTTCGGTAGTGCATACAGGCGTAAAATCAGCCGGATGCGAAAACAAGATTCCCCAGGATTCTCCAAGGTACTCGTGAAAACGGATTGTACCCAAACTGCTGTCTGCCTGAAAATCAGGTGCGGTATCGCCAAGTCTTAATGACATATTTTTATCGTTTTTAAATTATCGGATACAAAAGTATATATACTCTATAAATATAGTAGATTATTATTGTTAAAATTAAGAAAATTCGATACAATAAGCCATTAATCAAGTAAATCGGCTAAGGTTCTGTTTTCCAGAATTTGAAGGGCACTGTCACGCACATCCATCATAATGCTACGTAGTTTGCATGATTTTTCATTAGCACAATCACCGCAGGGTTCGTAATAATGAAGACTAACGCATGGAACTAGGGAAATGGGGCCGTTTACCAGACGGATAATTTTAGACAATTGGATGTCAGCGGGTGCTTTAATGAGATAATATCCGCCGCCCTTCCCCTTTTTGCTTCCGCAGATTCCGGCCTTACGCAATTCGAGCAAAATATTCTCAAGGAATTTCTTACTTATTTTACGATTTTCAGCAATCTCTTCAATCAGCACAGGCCCATTTCCTGCATGGGTGGCCAGATATGTGAGGGCAGAGAATGCATATTTCGTTTTTTGTGAAAGCATAAGCTTGGATGAAAATAGGTATTATTATTCAAACAATACAAGTGTAAGTCCGTCAAAAGCAGCAAAAACCATGGATGGTTGCGAATCCTGGTATCCAAAATTTCCATGTTTATCTAAAGCAATCGCCCCGGCAAATCCGTCAAATTGGGCCAGTTCGCCAAATGTTTTAGCATACGCGTCCATCATGGATTGCCCATCGCTTACCCGGGTAACGATTTTGGCAGCCAGGGCCACCCTTAAAATATCTTCGCCCACTCCGGTGCAGGAAACCCCGCAATAATCATTCACAAAATTACCGGCCACGGTAGCCGAATCGGAAATACGTCCGGGAATTTCAAACCCTTTTCCGCCGGTTGATGTGGCTGCGGCCAGTTTGCCATCGGCATCCAATGCCACACAGCCTACAGTTCCCAGACCTGCCATTCCGCGTTTTTCTTGATACTCGGCCAAGCGTTGGGCAGTAGCCGGGTTGTACGCCGGTATACCCTGTTTTTGGGCAAACCGACAGGCTCCTTCCCCACCCAGCACGGCATCGTCTTCATTCAGCAAAAGCTTTGCAACCTGAACCGGGTTCTGCACATTTTCGATATTAATAACGCCGGCAAATTTTTTACTTGTGCCATCCTGTATGGATGCGCTCATTCGCACCACGCCGTCGCTCTGAATCTGCGAACCCGTGCCGGCATTAAACAGCTCATCATCTTCTAATAAAGATACTACATGGCTTACTGTTTCCAGCGCTGAATGGTTCAGCAAGTAGCTATACCCTTCACGTACAATTCGTTCCATGGCATCCTGTTTGGCTTTTTTGGTAAGCGGATCCGTAGAAGATTCGCTAAAAAAACCGCCGTGAATAATCAATTTAACTGGCATGATTAGGCTTTTTGTAAGGTTCCGGGATCGGTGTGGTGAATTTTCATGGTATGTTTTTCTAAATCATACCGGTCATATTTAGACATTACATGAACCACCAAATTTTCGATGGAAACGGGCTGCCCCAGCTCCACTTCTGTTATGTTGGTATTTTTTATCCGGCGTCCGTCAACCAAAATAACCAGGCCCGAACCGATGGCTTCCATGATACGACCGCCTTTAATCAGTAATCCGGTATCCTCACCCAAACCGATTCCAAGCACCCTGGGATTACTCACAACTGCCTGAAACAAGCGGCCTATACGTCCGCGTTGTACAAAATGAGTGTCAATGATTACATCATCAATTAAACCCAGACCACCGGTTATTTTAATTTCACCTTTTAAGAGGGCTTCGGAAGCTGAACCCTGATAAATCATATTTGTGCTGCAGGCTGCAGCACCTGCAGATGTACCGGCAATTACAAAATCGGTATCCCGGTATTTGTCTTCCATAATTTCATGAAAGCGGGTTCCCCCCAAAATAGAAGTAAGCCGGAGCTGGTCACCACCGGTAAACATAAGTACGTCGGCTTTTTTAAGTCGGTTAGCCACTTTCGTACTGTTTGCCGTTTCACGGTCTTCAATATCGAGCACCTCAATGTCTTCAACCCCTAGGTATTGGAATGCTTTACGGTATTCTTCGCCAACTGTTACAGGACTTTTTGATGCAGTGGGAATGATCTCGATGCGTGATTTTTCCTTTTTTGTCGATTCATTGATTATCCTACGTAAGATGCCCTTTTCAAAGAAATTCAGGTTATTTTCAATACCGGCCTGATAATCTTTTTCGGTAAAACTTCCTTTATCTACCGCCCCCCCAATTACGATCAGTTTACCTTTTGGTATCATGTTCTGGCTTAAATCAAAGTTTCTAAAATTGGGTAATGTTAAGACCAGTTTATCAAATTAACAAACCCGGTTCTTAACTACATTTTCAACTTATTAAAAATCAAATAAATAAACATGAAATATTATTCATAAGAATTACTGGGGGCTTTTCTGCTTTGAATACTTGACTGACATACCAGTTATAAATTGAAATTGGCTGCTCATAAATTGAATTTTTACCAGATTGAAGCAAAAACTACATTTGATAAATTTTACATCCATGAAAAAAATAGCACTTATCTTATTCGCACAGGCCTGTGTTTTCGTTTCATTTGCCCAGAATGCAAGTCAGGCTTTATACGATTTGTTTCCGGCTCTTCCGGCCAGTATGAGTAATGAAGAAATCATACGTTTAAAAGACGGAAAAAATCCCATAGACAAATCCTATTCTGAGGTACTAAAAATTAATGGTTATAATACAGAGGCATTCCCCGTAGGAAAATTCGTGAGCGGGAAAACCATTCATCTACTTTACGCCAACGTAAGTTATTACATGGGCGATAAAAACGATTACCTGATTACTTTTACTTCGGCCTCATTCAACCAAAAATCGGGCGAAATGGTGGTAGCCGGGTTACAACATTATCTAGCCATGAGCGGACAGGATGCGCTGAAACGTTCATCAAATTACAGCCTTTCGGGCGATTTAATTACGTTTACCATCATCAGCACCGACAAACAGGGCAAAACAGAAACAGAAACCACCACCTATAAGTTTGGGAAATTCCTGGAATTTGTGGGTAGACAATAAGGCTTCGCGCCTTTTTGACAAAAAAAGTTCGGGTAAGGCTTTCATTTTTGAAAATTTGCTACTTTGTGAGGCAAATAATGCACACAAAATAGATGAAGATTCTAAAAATACAAGCACTCCGCGGCCCTAATATATGGAGTGTAAGCCGTAAAAAGTTAATTCAGATGCGTTTAGATCTGGAAGAGCTTGAAGAACTTCCCACAGATAAAATTGAAGGCTTTGCCGACCGCATGGAGGCCATGTTTCCAAGTATGTATTCGCACCGGTGTTCAGAAGGAGCGCCAGGCGGGTTCTTTTCCCGTGTACGTCGGGGAACTTGGATGGGCCATGTAATTGAACATATTGCCCTTGAAATTCAAACCCTGGCCGGCATGGATACCGGTTTCGGGCGTACCCGCAGTACTAAAACACCGGGCATTTATAACGTAGTTTTCAGCTACCTGGAAGAAAACGTAGGCCTATATGCTGCCGAAGCATCCGTCAATATTGCGGAAGCGCTTATTTCAGGAGCTGAATACGATTTGGCACACGACATTAAAAAAATGCGTGAAATCCGTGAAAGAGTGCGTTTGGGCCCAAGTACGGGTTCATTGGTTGATGAAGCCGCATCTCGCGGTATTCCGTGGATACGCATGGGAACCAATTCACTCATTCAACTCGGATACGGAAAAAACCAAGCCCGTTTTCAGGCTACCATTACCCAAAATACCAGCAATATTGCGGTGGACATTGCCTGTAATAAAGAACAAACTAAACGCATGCTGGATGATGCTTCCATTCCGGTGGCCAAAGGCTCTATATGTGTTGATGAAGAAGATTTAAAAGCGACCATCGATAAAATCGGGTATCCGATCGTTCTTAAACCTTTAGACGGTAATCACGGAAAAGGGGCTTCCATAAACGTTACCAAATGGGAAGATGCGGTGGCCGGCCTGGCCTTTGCCCAAAAGTATTCCCGTAAGGTAATTGTAGAAAAATTCATTACGGGATTTGATTTCCGGATGTTGGTCATCAATAACCAACTGGTTGCCGCCGCCCAACGCGTGCCTGCCAAGGTTACCGGAAACGGGGTGAATACCATTAAGGAACTCATTGATATTGAAAATACCGATCCGCGCCGGGGCTACGGGCACGAAAATGTACTTACCGAAATTGAGGTAGACCGTGATACCGAGGATTTACTCAGCAAGCTTGGCTATACGCTGGAAACCGTTCCGGCCAAGGATGAAACCGTTTATTTAAAATCAACGGCCAATTTAAGTACCGGCGGCACTTCGGTGGATGTAACCGAAATGGTGCATCCCGAAAACATTTTCCTTGCAGAGCGTATTTCACGGGTTATCGGGTTGGATGTGTGTGGAATCGACATCATGGCGCAGAACCTTACACAGCCACTGAAAGAAAACGGCGGCGTAGTGCTAGAAGTAAATGCTGCCCCGGGTTTCCGCATGCACCTGGCTCCTTCTGAAGGATTACCGCGTAACGTGGCCGCACCCGTGATTGACATGCTGTATCCTCCCGGAAAACCCTTCCGTATTCCAATTATTGCCGTAACGGGTACAAACGGAAAAACAACTACCACGCGATTGCTGGCCCACATGGTAAAAAACGTGGGATACCGGGTAGGTTTTACCACTTCTGACGGTATATATGTGCAAAACCACATGCTTGAAAAAGGCGATACAACCGGGCCTATCAGCGCTGAGTTTATATTAAAAGATCCTACCGTGGAATTTGCCGTGCTTGAAACAGCAAGAGGCGGAATTCTCCGTGCAGGGCTAGGATTTTCGCAATGCGATATCGGTATCATTACCAACATACGCGAAGACCATCTGGGACTAAATGATATTGAAACCCTAGATGATTTGGCCCGTGTAAAATCGGTAGTGGTAAAAAGCGTGAAAAAAGACGGCTGGGCCGTATTGAATGCCGATGATGAACAATGTGTAAAAATTGCCTACGAACTGGATTGCAAAGTTGCGTTTTTCAGTCTGGATGAAAACAGTCCGATTATTCAGGCGCACTGCAAAAAAGGCGGAATTGCGGCCATTTATGAAAACGGCTACATCACGGTAAAAAAAGGCGACTGGAAAATACGCATCGAAAAAGTTACTACCATTCCGCTTACGCTGGGCGGAAAAGCCAAGTTTATGATAGCCAATGTACTGGCCGCCGCATTAGCGGGATACCTGTATGGTTTCCGTACGGAAGGAATCCGTTTATCGCTTGAAACCTTTATCCCTTCTCCTGCCCTTACGCCGGGCCGGATGAACATTTTCAATTTCCGGAATTTTACGGTATTGGTTGACTTTGCCCATAATCCGGCGGGATACTTGGCTATTGAAGATTTCTTGTCGGGTGTGAAAGCCAGCCGGAAAATAGGCATTATTGCCGGCGTGGGCGACCGCCGTGACCAAGACATACGTGAATGCGGACTGATTGCCGGACGCATGTTTGACCACATTGTTATCCGTCAGGAAAAACACCTCAGGGGCCGTACCGCCGAAGAAATTCTGGATTTAATTAAAGAAGGAATCAAATCAGCCGGAAGGGAAGTAAGCTACGAAATTGTACCCAAGGAAGTATTGGCCATCGAACATGCCATTTCGCTGGCTGAGCCGGGTGCCTATATCGTTGCGCTGAGTGATGTAGTTACCAATGCCATTGAAATTGTACAAACCCATCTGGATAAAGAAGTTGGACTTTAATCAGCGCAGTTAGACAAAAAACGGACAGAAAACATTAAAGTATTCAGAATTCTCATTTACAGAAATATAAACCTAAATTTAGGAAAGCATGAAAACACTGTATCTATATGTAGCCGGATTGCTTCTTGTTTCCAGCATATATGCCTGCCGGGGCGATTGTTTCCGTTGCGATATGGCCGGTGCCCAGAGCCAGACCTATTGCGAGGGCGATTTTACATCAAACGATGCCTGGATGGATCAGGTGAATGGATTAGATAGTTTAGGCTGGGATTGTTACCCGAAATAAATCAAGACATCGGCTATGTTTGATGGTCTGTTTTGAACGAAAATTGTATCTGCTGCAATTGAACTTATTCATAAATAAAGTTTAAAAACGAAGGATGATTTTCAGTTTTATGACTGACATTAGGTTTTTTGATACTTGTATAAAAACTTCTTTATCAAATCATTAAATCATTGTCCTATAATTGTCCGCTCCAGTTTGAACTATTCAGCATGCTATTTCTTAAAATTCCTTAAATTTGTCGTTTAAGATTCTAACGGATATGCTATTCACCAAGCGACTTATTCTTTCCTTATCATTGGCTCTTTTCGCTTCAGGCTTATTTGCCCAGACTTTTGTTTTTGCCGAACTTCAGGGACAACCCACCATGAACACGGCCGGTTGGAACTTGACTGGGGCTGCTTATGTTGGAGAAACAAATGGCGATGCTGATTTTGACCCTAATGAACTAATACTTACCGATCCTGTTGGAACATCAAGCGGTGCCATTTTCTATAATCAACCCTTGAATCTGTCCATATGTACCAAATGGACAGCCGAATTTGAATTTAGGATTTGGGAAGGTTCCGGAGCCGATGGTATTGCTTTTTGTTTTTTGGATGTACCACCCACCGGATTTGTTTCGGGCGGCGGTGTTGGTATTCCGGTAACGGCTAACGGTCTGAAAATCGTTTTTGACCCCTATGATAACGGCTGCGGAGCCAATCCTGAAATTCAGCTACTTAATGCCCCGGGCTATAATGAATGTGATCCCACCATCGTAAAAGTGAATAATACCGGTGGTAACTTAAACTTCATACGCTCAAATGCTTATAATTCAGTTCAAATCATTTACAACAACGGAAATATTACGGTAACCGTAAATGGAACTACCTGGATAAACACATTTTCACCGGTAAACTTTTCGGGATACCTTGGTTTTACATCCAGTACGGGAGGCAGCAACGACCGTCACTCCATTCGCAACGTAACCATTTATGCCGATATTGCCGAGTCAGACGCCGGTCCTGATATTGCGCTGTGTACGGGAGTTCCGGGACAAATCGGTACTGCTACCAATCCAACCTATACCTATAGTTGGACCCCTTCGATCGGTTTGAATCAAACCAATATTTCAAATCCTACGGTTACACAAACCAATACCGGCACTACCCCACTTGTTCTCACCTATTACCTGACCACAACCATAACAGGCACCAATTCATGTCCGAATTACGATACCGTTCAGGTAACCATTTATCCCAATCCAACCTCAACCTTCACCCTATCAGAAACCATTGCCTGTTTAGGCGAGCCGGTTACCGTTACCTATACCGGTACGGGTCAAGCGAATGCCACTTATGCTTGGAATTTTGGAACCGCAACCGTTATTTCCGGTTCCGGACAGGGCCCTTACCAAATTTCATGGAATACGCCGGGGCCTCAGCAAGTAACGTTGTCAGTTACACAAAACGGATGTCCATCAAACGTAACCACCCGTAACATTACCATTCAACCCAATCCGGTATTAACCGTAAACGGCCCAACGGCCATCTGCCTGGGCGACACAGCTTTATATACTGCCAGCACCGATTTACAAAATACCGTAATCAGTTGGACTCCGGGCAATCTTACTGGAAGTCCACAGCTTTTAAATCCAAGTACGAGCACTTCATACACCGTTCAAGCCGTTTCTGCATTTGGATGTTTATCAAACGACACCACATTTACACTCACGGTTAAGCCCATTCCGGTTGCCCAAATTTTGGGAGACACACTCATTTGTAAGGGCGACAGCACATTGCTGGACGGATTTTCGTCATTGGCCGGCAGCAGTTTCTTGTGGTTACCGGATTTGGATACTACGGCCAATATATGGGCAAATCCGCTTGAAAATCAAATTTACGGCCTTGTTGTAAGCAGCGACGGTTGTATTTCTGATACCGCACAATTTTTACTTCAGGTAGATTCCGTTCCCAATATTCAGGGACCCGATTCACTAAGCATCTGTAAAGGAGAAACTATAAATGTAACGGTTAGCACCACCACGCCGGATACCCAATTTTTATGGCTCCCGGGCAATCTTACCGGTACATCAAACATTCTTGGCCCCGACTTTACCACTACCTATGAAGTATATGCATACAACGCCAACTGCACATCAGATGTAAAGCTGATTGAATTAGAGGTGATTGAAAACTGCGATTGCGAATTAGTCATTCCCAATATTTTCACGCCTAATGGAGATCAGGTTAATGATGAATTCAGCGTTCTGAATCCGCAAAATTGCAATGTAGTTTCTTTTGACTTTAAACTGTATAACCGCTGGGGCGATCTGGTTTGGAAAGGCACCGACATCAATCAGCCGTTTATCGGAAAATGCCTGATGGGCAACTGTTCCGATGGAACATATTACTGGGTATTTGAGTACAGTTACGCTCCCGGCGGGGGAAATACCACTAAAACAGTAATTGAAAAAGGTATTCTAACTCTTGTAAAATAAGCCTGTTATTTATAAAGATTAAAAATTGAGATTCAGAATTTGGGATGAACTGTTTAAATGGTTTATCTTCATGCCTCAATTTTTAAAAATTGCAGCACCGCATCTTATATCTTTTTTCTATTTTATTGATTATTCCCGGTTTTTCAACAGCCGGCGTATTCGATCCTGTTTATACCGCTTCAAAAAGTGAACGATGTCAGCTCGCTGAGGATCTGTTCATTGAATTTAACTCAAAAAAAGTTGTTAGTGAAGATGATATATCAGAACTGAAAGCGTTTGCAGAAAAAAAATCAGACAAATGCCTGATACTTGCCGCACTAAGTTTCAATGCCAGGCTGGAAGACAGTAAGGATGATAAAATCAAGAATGAAGACAGCATTTTTGTAAGACTCAAACGCGCACTGACGTATGCTTCAGAAAACGGATTTGCCAAACAGGAAGCCGACCTGACCTATCGGGTAGGAATGAAGCATTACCATAAAAAAGAGTATCCGCAGGCATTTGAAAATTTACTGAAATCGTATGATAAATTTAAAAGCTTTGGGTTTGAAAAATTTCCATGGATGCAGTTTTACCTTTATAACATCGGTAAAATTTATTATGAATTTGCTGATTATCAGAGTGCACTCCCCTATTTCAATCAATCATTACAGTTTCCGTTCCGAAATGAAAGAGATAAAATACACACATACAATATTTTAGCTCTTACCCACAATGCCCTTAAAAACAGAGATACCTCACTCTATTTTTACCGTAAGGGACTAGATGTAGCAACAAGCACAAAAGACTCCGTATGGGTAGGAATACTCAGCGGGAATATGGCTTCCATATTTTTAGCTGAAGGCGATGTAAAATCAGCCAAACCCCTTATCCAAATGGACTTTAGGCTGAGCAAACAACACCGTGAATGGCAGAGTGTGGCAAACTGCCTATTGTTACTGGCTAATATCAACATGGATGAAGACAGCCTGTCAGCCGCCGCCGCCAGAATAAAAGATGTGGAAGACCTGACTGAACTGAACTGGAGTAAGTCACTCAGGAGAAATTACTTCCATTACAAAAGTAGACTTGCGGAGCTCAGGGGAGATTTTAAAAATGCGTATGCCTACCAAGATTCTTTTATTCATTACAAAGATTTGGTTGCCGCTGATATAAACCAAGGCATAATCAGAAACACAGAAGTTAAAGTACAAACAGACAAGTATTTATATGAAATTCAACTACTCGAGGACAAAAAACAACGCGAGTTGATGCTACGAAATTACCTGATTAGTGCGGGTGGTTTGGTCTTGATTATTTTGCTTTTATTGTTCTTTAATCAGCGGCAGCGCCGAAAAAAAGACAAAGCCCTTTTATTACTGGAGAAAACCAAGGCGGAAGAAGAACTTAAATCGGCAGAGAACGCACTGCAATGGTACATGAACAGTATCTTAGAAAAGAACCGCATGATTGAGCGCTTCAAAGAAGAGGCGGACGAATTAAAAAAAGTGTCGGATAAAGCAGTTGATAAAGAAAACGAACAAATAATGGACAGGCTTTATGAGGCCACCATTTTAACAGAGGAAGACTGGACCAAATTCAAACGTATGTTTGAGAAAGTACACGGCGATTTCTTTCTTCGGCTAAAAAACAAGCATCCGGACCTTACATTGGCAGAAATCAGACTGTTGGCTTTGGCCAAGTTAAACCTCTCGGTGAACGAAATTGCAAACATGTTGGGCATATCGCCAGACTCAGTAAGAAAAACCGGAAGCCGGATGCGTAAAAAACTGAACTTACCCAATCAGACAAGTATAGCTGAAATAGCTGCCGACATATAATCAGTCAAAAACAGGTAGACAAAATACATACACCTATCATCTAATCTACTGATTGAATAGAACTTACTCTTTGTCCGGTCTTTGTCCGGGGCAAAAATTTAATGTTTGATTTAACATCCCTTAACTTTGAAGTAGTGGTAAATTTATGATTGATGAGCTTAAATATGTTCAGCATGATTAAATCCCATCCTAGTCCAAATTTTATTTAAACACCAAATGAGACAAAAATTACTTTTCAGGGCATTGAAGCCCAAGGTTTTGGGAGTATTACTAGCAGTTTCGGCATTTTGCCAGAACGCCTCAGCCCAGCTGAATACGCAGTATAATAGAACCCCTTTAAGTGGCTTAACTTACACACAAATCAGCGGTGGTACCGAAATTAATACGAATGCCGGCTTGTCGGCAAGTATGGCTGGCACCCAGGATGACGGAGCAATTTTGGTAACCTTACCCTTTACGTTCACATATATAGGACAGACCTTTACCCAAGCCACCATGTGTACAAATGGATGGTTAGGTATGGGTAATCAGCTTGTCGTAACTGCAGTACAAGGCAGAACCCCGGGTAACCTATGGACAGGAACACTCCCTAATAACACTTTAGCTCCTTGGTTTGGCGACGGTGGAGCTAATTTCCCTACAGGAAACGGAAGAATGGTTCACGGAAATGTAGGAACAGACATGTATGCCTTTGAGTGGAGAAATGCAGTGAGTAATGGTTTCGCGCAGAACAATAATACGAATGTAATCAACTACAAAATTATACTCTTTGGACCTGCTTCAACCAATCCCGGAAGAATTGAATTTCACTATGGATCAACCATAGGAACTGTGAATACGGCTCGTGCCATAGGCATTGAAAACGCTATCGGAGGCACCAACAACTACATAAACGCGTTAAACGGATCTTCAAATAATACTGCCACGAGTACGGCTTGGCCCGGAAATGGAAACGGTTACCGATTCGACCCAATTCCACCGTGTGTGGGTGCTCCTGCTCCTACGGCAACCATAAGCACGGCAAACCCGATTTGCCCTGGTATTCCTTTTACACTATCACTTGACCAGCCCCTGATTTTCCAAGGCCTTACATTCCAATGGCAAAGTAACACAGGCTCAGGCTGGACGAATATTGCAGGAGCTCAATCTTCTACTTATGCTTCCCCGGCAGTAAGTGCAAACATAGATTTCAGGTGTGCAATTGTTTGTAATGCAACCGATACCACTTTTTCAACACCAATTACTATTACAGTTGCAGCCCCTACTGTAGTTACTGTGAATCCAAGCTCAGCTATCAGCTGTGCATCAGAGGCAGTAACACTTACAGCCAGCGGTGCAGACACTTACAGTTGGTCTCCGGCAACTAACCTGAGTGCCACAACAGGAGACGTTGTTACCTCTACAGCAGCATCTAACCTCACCTATACGGTTACAGGAACCAATACTACCACGGGATGCGTTGGAACAGCGTCTGTAAACGTAACACCAATAGCAAATTACAGCTTTACGACCAGTGTAAGTCCAACACAAATTTGTGCTTCCGGAACACCGGTTACCTTCACACCGAGCGCAGCAGGATTCATTGCGGGTGGTGGACAAATCGAATACCAATGGTACGATGTCACAGGCACCAATATTGTGCAGGCATGGTCAAGCTCGGCCTACACGTTTACCCCTACGGTTGATTCTATTTTCAACTTTACGGTAAAAGCACGCCTCAGCAGCTGTCCAGCTACAGAAACGGCTTTGGTTACGGCAAATGCAACCGTAGGCTTTAAGGCCAATGTGGCGGTAAACAATATTTTCTGCGGTCAAACAGCCGGTTCAATTGTTTTAACCAACGGATTTGGACCAATTGGGGTAAACACCTGGTATCAGAATAATTTTGCATCGGCAGCATTAAATCCTGCACAAGCGCAGTTATATGGTACATCTGCTAACATTACCGGAGGACGTCTTGTTTTAACTCCGAATACAGGCAGCCAAAATGGTGCCATTCAAATTTTCAATCCAAACGGAATCAACCCGGCCAGCATGAACGTAGATTTCACACTTACTGTGGGTGGTGGCCCAACCAACTCAAACGGTGCCGATGGATTAAGCTGGAGTTTTGGCCCCGACGTGGTTCCTATTCCAACCGCAACAAATGCCGAAAACGGAAGCGGTACTGCATTAAAAATTGGATTTGATGCATACGGTTCCGGAGCTAACGGACAAGCCGGTATTTACCTGATGTACAATTGCACGGTATTGGATCAAACACCAACCACTCCAGGCGTATTGCAATATGTAAACAACCTTTCATGGAAAGGCAGCACAAACAATATCAGCATTACGATTGATGGTTCTGGCCGCTTAACCATGAAAATTGGAAACAACACCATTTTCAATAATGTACAATTACCTCCTGCTTACCTTGCCGCTGACAAATCGACATGGAGACATGTGTTTGTCGCCCGCACAGGCGGCGTTAGTGAAGCACACGAAATTGACAATCTGAACATCACATACAGTACATCCAGCTTAGCCTATGGTATTTCCTCTGTAGGTGGCGGCGTACCTTCTGCTTGGCAAGCAAGTGGCACATTTTCTAACCTGGCATTAGGAAGCTATGATGTTTACATGGCTGATAACCTGAACACAGTATGTAACAAACTCATTGGTACTTACGAAATTGAAGATGCACAGACCCCGGTTCCCGGAAACACACTGAGCAATGTGGCTTCTATCTGTGCAAATAGCAATTCACCCATTACACTCTCTCTTCAGAATAATTATGCCGCATATTCAGGAATTACATGGCAATGGCAGCTGTTTGACGGTACAAACTGGACCAATATCCAGGGCGCTACGAACTCAACCTATACGTTTACCGGCTTGCCACAAACAACCGATTATCGTGCATTGGTTTCTTGCGATACGAATTTAACCGGTGAATCAAACTTAATCACATTGATTTCAGTAACACCGCCAACGGTTAGCGTTACACCTGATGCCGTAACACTTTGCACAAGTGAAATTGCCAGTTTAACGGCAAGCGGAGCCGACACATATGTTTGGGGACCTGCAACCGGCCTCAGCGCCACCACGGGCTCAAACGTACAAGCCAATCCAAGCAGCTATCAACTGTATACCATTACGGGTACTGAAACAGCTACCGGTTGTAGCAATACAGCCACTGCCTATGTAACTCCGATTGAGTTTTTACCCGTAACGGCTGCCACCATTCCTGCTTCTATCTGTACTGCCGGTAACCCGGTTACCATCCAGGTTACATCCATCCCTGATTATGTGGCCGGTTTTGGCAACATGGAATACCAGTGGTTAGATTCAAACAACGTAGTCATTCAAGATTGGAGTTTAGACTCTACTTACACTTTTACACCAAGCAACGAAGGGTATCATGAATACCTTGTAAATGTGAGAAGTTCTGCATGTGCCAACGTCCCATCTACCAAAACCGTAGGTTTCTTTGTTGGCTTCGGCGGCGAAGTAAGCACCATTGATATTGACTGTTATACACCAACCGGTACCATCAGCATCAGTGATTATTTTGGTCAAGGCTCTGCCAGTCCTTGGTATTCAAATGATTTTAGTTCGGCAACATTAATTGCCACACAAGCCACTTTGCATCAAAATGCTTCTATCACCGCGGGCAGAGCAGTTTTAACACCATCTGCAACAGCGCAACGCGGAGGATTTACCATATTAAATCCTGCGGGAATTCCCGGAACGAATGTGGATTATAACATTAGCTTTAATATGACCGCCGACACGCCAATTAATGCATTTGGTACCGGTGGAGCAGATGGTATTGCTTATTCTTTTGGACCGGATGCCAACTATTCAAATACCACGGGTAATCCTTGCCTCAGGTTTTGGAAGCAAACTGCGTGTGGTATTTGATGCCGCAGGTAACAGTAATCAAAATGGAAATGTTACGGGTATTTATGTAACCTACGGTTACGGCGGTACTGACCAAGTTGGCCCGGTTCAACCAACTACACTCGGATTTACTGGTGATGTTAGTACTTGGAAATTAAAAACAGACGTTCCCGTAAACATTAGTATTACATCGGACGGTATACTCTCTCTTACAGTTGACAACATTGTTATATTCAATAACATTCAATTACCTGCCGAGTTCCAAAGTTCAGACAAAACAACCTGGAAGCACGTATTTAGTGCCCAAACAGGTGGTGATGCCATGCGTCAGGCTATTGATAATCTGAATATCAGCTATTCTGCTCTTAATTTTGGTTTAGCTCCGGGCAACTCAGCTACTCTACCAACCACATGGCAGCAGGCTACTAACTTTACCGGTTTAACGGCGGGCGATTATGATGTTTATGTTTCAAAATTAGACGATGAATTGTGTAACAAATTCCTCGGTACATATTCAATCATCGACCGTAACCCGGTGGTTAACTTCCCGAATGACACTATTCTTTGTCCGGGTCAATCATTTGTGCTGGATGCAGGAAATGCAGGAAGCTTTTATGAGTGGAATACCGGTCAAGTGGGTACCGACGAGCAGTTTCTTACCGTTACCGGACAAGGTACATACTTGGTTGAGGTTACCGACACCATCGGTTGTCAAACATCCGGAATCATAAGCGTTACTGCCGGTGTATTACCCGTAGTTGAATTGGGTAATGATACCTCCATTTGCGACGGTGCATTTATCATTTTGGATGCTGGCGGCGACGGCGCTTCATACCTGTGGAATGATAACTCACAAACACAGATTTTAACGGCTGATGCCAACGGAACCTATTCTGTTGTGGTTACCGGTTCTGACGGTTGTGCAACTACAGACGAAATTACGATCAATGTATTGGCCATTCCTTCGCTCAGCGGCTTGGGAGCTACCGTTAACGGATCTAGTGTTGCCTTTGTATCACAAAATCCGCAAAATGCCACCACTTACGCTTGGAACTTTGGCGATGGTAATACCATCACTACCATTTCTCCAAACATCAATTACAACTATGCCAATTGCGGAACTTATTCCGTAACGGTTACATTGGATAACGGCAATGGTTGTGGAACTGATTTTGAAAGCACTTCAGTTGAAATTGAGTGTGTAGGCTTTACTGATTCTGAAGTAAACGGTGGATTATATGTGTATCCGAATCCGGCTACCGATTTCATCGCCATTGCCAATCCAAACGGAATGAATGTTGAACGTTTGAGTGTATATGACGTGGCAGGCAAACAAATTTTCCAATCGGCTAATGCTGGCAATTTAATTCCTGACATTACATCTTGGACTCCAGGTTTATACCTAGTAAAATTGGAAGCCGAAGGAAATACGTTTGTACAACGTATCATAATCAGTAAATAAAAATGCTTTACAGGTTAAAACTGTTAAGTAAGTAAAACATAAACAGCCGGCAGGCGTGCTTGGGGCACACTGCCGGCTGTTTTATTTTAAAATATAACAGCTAAGTAATTCAAATTACTTATCTTAGCGTGATTTAAAAAAATATGAGTTATTTCAGATACATTGTTTTAGCCTTAGTTCTTCTACCCTTCTGCAAGGGATTAAGTGCGCAGACTTACGTATTTGCCGAACTTCAGGGACAACCCACCATGAACACGGCCGGTTGGAACCTAAACGGTGCTGCCTTTGTGGGCGACACTCCGGGTGATGCCGATGCCTTTAACAATGAACTTATTCTTATTCCACCCGTTAACAGCACAAGCGGTGGCATTTTTTATGCTCAGGCCATAAACCCCGGAATCTGTAACCGCTGGACAGTAGATTTTGAATTCCGTATTTTTGATGGAAATGCTGCCGATGGCCTTGCATTTTGTTTTTTACAAGTTCCACCGGCCGGATTTGTGGTTGGTGGAGGCGTGGGTATTCCGGGTGCAGCCAATGGTTTAAAAGTGGTATTTGATACCTATGACAACGGATGTGGAGCCAATCCGGAAATTCAAGTATATAGCGGCATTGGATACGATGAATGTATTGGAGGCATGGTTAAAGTAAATAACAATGCAGGCTCTCTAAACTTTATTCGCTCCTCAAATTATAACAGCGCAAGAATTATTTATGATAATGGAAATATTTCAGTAATCGTAAATGGTACAACCTACATTTCAAATGCCTATTTCCTTATTAACTTTTCAGGATATATGGGCTTTACTTCCGGCTCGGGAGCACAAAATGACCGACATTCCATCAGAAACGTAACCATATACACTGAGCAGGCTCCCTCCAATGCTGGACCCAATGTGAGTATCTGCTCCGGAAACAGCGTGCAAATCGGCACCGCTTCTAATCCAAATTTCACCTATTCATGGTCACCAGCCAATGGCTTAAACCAAACCAATATTTCAAACCCAACCGTAAGCCTCACCAATAACACGGCCAATCCAATCATTCAGCAATATATAGTAACCACCACGCTAACCGCAAACGGGCCTATCTGTCCTTCTTATGATACAGTAGTGGTTACCGTTAACCCGGTTCCAACTTCTACATTCAATATTGCAGATACCTCTCTCTGTACCAATGAGCCGGTTACCGTAAGCTATACCGGCAATATGAATGGCTCGGCTACGTTTAATTGGAATTTCAACGGCGCCACCGTAATCTCCGGTACGGGAATTGGCCCCTATCAGCTTTCCTGGCCTACGGATGGCCCAAAGCAAATCCGATTAATCGTTTCCAAAAGCGGATGCACGTCCGATACCACATTCCAAAATTTATCCGTCTACTCCATACCCACTTCCACATACACAAAACCTACCGAGGTTTGCGCGGGTGAGGAAATTACCGTAAACTATACGGGAACTGCCTCTTCAACGGCAAACTACAATTGGAATTTTGACGGCGGAACAATTATATCAGGCACTAACCAAGGCCCCTATCAAGTGTTATGGGCCAATGACGGATTAAAAAACCTGAGCCTCGTGGTTACCGAAAACGGTTGTGTTTCGCCCCAAACGGATGATACCCTACGTGTGCATCCCATTCCCACATCAAGCTTTAGTTTAGATTCGGCTATTTGCGAAGGCACAAGCGCACAGGCCCTTTACCAGGGAACGGCAAATCCGGCGGTTTCTAGCTTTACTTGGTTGAGTTCGGGCGGAAACCTGACTCCCACACCCGGCAATCCGACACAAGCCGATTGGACCGGTCCCGTTGGGAATCATAACATACAGCTTGTGGTTGAACAATACGGCTGTATCTCCGATACCGGCCTCGCCAATATAACCGTTCACGCGATTCCCACGAGTACTTTTACACTGAACCCGGAAGCCTGCACCGGCGAAGACTTGCTGCTTACTTATACCGGTACTGCATCTGCGGGAGCTACCTATACCTGGCAGTATACCAATGCCAACCTCATTTCCGGAACCGGACAAGGCCCTTTGACGATTGACTATACCAATGCAGGCAATTTCAACGTATCGCTTACCGTAACCGAAAACAATTGCGTTTCACCCGTTCATACCGAAAATATAACCGTACATGCCATTCCCACATCCACATTTGATTTAGCGGCGGGCATATGCGAAGGACAAACCAGTCCGCTTACCTACACGGGTACGGCCGGGGCCGGGGCGAATTTCAATTGGAACTTTGATGCTATTGAAGTGGTTTCCGGAACCGGAATTGGACCTTACGTATTGGGCGATGCTGTTTTGGGAACCTTCCAGATAAGCTTGGAAGTGACCGAGAATAATTGCGTCAGCCCCCTAAGCAGTCAAACCTTTATTGTGTTACCTTCTCCATCAACCGCATTTTCGGCTACACCGCTTATTGGCTGTACGCCGCTGCCCGTGCAGTTCAGCAACCTCACGCCTACCCAGCCCGGACTGGTGTACGACTGGAATTTTGGAAACGGCAACAGCTCAAGTGAAGAAAATCCTTTACATGTTTATACCCAGGCCGGAAGTTTTAGTGTTACACTCACCGCAACCAATGGTTTTGGCTGCGCCACAACAGCAACACTGCCTAATTATGTAAATGTAACGGCTCATCCTATTGCCGGATTTACGGTAAATCCGCAAAAAGTGAGTATGGATAATCCGAGCATTCAAATTACCGACAATTCGGTTTATGCCGAAAGCATAAGTTATGTTATTAGTGACGGTGCAACGTATATTATACCATCACCCAACCATAGTTTTATTTCCGAAGGCGAATACTGGATTACCCAAACCGTTACCAACTCACTCGGATGTACCGATACCATTGGCATTTTGGTTCCCGTTATACCTTTTACCAATGTATTTATTCCAAACACATTTACGCCGAATGCCGATTTTGTGAACGAAACCTGGAATCCGGTAATCAGTTATTTAAAAGAATACGAATTGATGATTTTTGACCGTTGGGGATTAATGGTATTCCAGACTGATGACATATTCCGGGGTTGGAACGGAAATTACTATAACAACGGAAGCCAACTACCCCAGGGCCTCTATGCATACCGCATCCGCTACACCGAATTTTCAGGCCGCAAAAAAGAAGTGTTGGGGCATTTGATGCTTATGAGGTAGGTTTGGATGTTCGGATGTTTGATTGTTCGATCGTTCTAATGTTCTATTGTTCGGTTGTTTGATTATTCCGCTGCGCTCCGGTTTTTTTAGACCGCTTCGCTGCAAGAATCAAGAACCAAGAGTCAAGACCCTATGACGTTACCTAAATTTGGTTGACAGTTTTTACACTAATGTCTGCTTCTTGCTACCTGATACTTGATACCTGATACTTGATACTGTTTTTATTGTTCATCTGTTTGATTATTCCGCTGTCGTTGCAAGCTCAGGTTCGAGTGTTCTCCGGTTCGCTTGTTTAAAATCATATCCCCCTCGTCCTGATTACTCGCTTCAGTCCGATAGCTATCGGACGTGCGCCGCTTTGCTTTGCCCAATACCAACTACTCAATACTATTTTTGTTGTTCAACTGTTTCGCTTGCGCGTTTTGCTCTGGGCTTGCTTTGTTCTGCAATTGTTTTTATACCATCAGGAATAACTATAAATCAATAACCGCATTTTCAAATTCTCAAATTTTCAAATTCTCCATAGCGAAGCGGAATAAATTACCAACAAATACGAGCCCGCTCTTCCCCTATTCAGGCAAATTCCTATTTTCGCAGCTTATAACGAATAAACTACTTCATGGAATTCTCAAACGGTGAGTACCGGATCGGGGGCCTTAGTGCCCGGGAAATAGCGGAACAATTTGATTTGCCGCTTTATGTATATGATGCCCAAATTATGCGTAACAAGTATAAACGCATGACGGATGCATTTGCCGGTACACGTTTGAAGATTAAATATGCCTGTAAAGCCCTCACCAATGTAAATGTACTCCGTCTATTTAAGGAAATGGGCTCCGGCCTCGATACGGTTTCCATTCAAGAAGTTTGGTTAGGACTGAAAGCAGGTTTTGCGCCTTCCGATATCATCTATACGCCCAATTGCGTGAGTATGGATGAAATTACCATGGCCGTTGAAGCCGGCGTACGCATCAATATTGACAACATTTCTATCCTTGAGCAATTTGGAACAAAATACGGTTCATCCGTGCCTGTTTGTATACGCGTGAATCCGCACATTATGGCAGGCGGAAACTCTAAAATTTCGGTAGGACATATTGATTCTAAATTCGGTATTTCCATTCACCAGATGCGCCATGTGGAGCGCGTGGTAAAATCAATGGGTATCAAAATTGAAGGCATACACATGCATACCGGTTCCGATATTTTGGACGTGGATGTGTTCCTGGCCGCCTCTGATATTTTGCTGGAAACAGCGCTCCGTTTTCCGGATTTACAATATGTAGATTTCGGCAGCGGGTTCAAAGTAGCCTATAAACCGGGCGAAATGACCACCGATATCGAATACCTCGGAAAACGCATGACGGAGCGTTTCAACGCCTTTTGTGATGAATACGGCCGGGAACTTGAAATTCACTTTGAACCGGGTAAATTTTTGGTGAGCGAAGCCGGTTATTTCCTGGCCAAAGTAAACGTAATCAAACAAACTACGGCTACCGTATTTGCCGGTATCGACAGTGGATTGAATCACTTGATCCGCCCCATGTTTTACGATGCTTACCATCACATTACCAACCTCAGCAATCCCGAAGGAACCTTACGCGTATACACCGTGGTGGGTTATATTTGCGAAACGGACACATTTGCCTGGGACCGCCCACTGAACGAGGTGCGTGAGGGAGATATTCTTTGTTTCCAGAATGCCGGCGCATACGGCCACGTGATGAGCAGTAATTATAATTCCCGGTTCCGTCCGGCCGAAGTGCTGGTGGATAACGGAGTGGCCAAACTCATCCGCCGCCGCGAAACATTGGAGGATTTACTTGCCAGTCAGATTATTGACTAAACGATTGGAATAAAGAATTACCAGTTTTAAAACCTTTTGAATGGTACGGGGTTTCTTTCAAAACGAATATCGTGAGAAAGGAAAACGGAAAAACGCTATTGATTGACGAACTGCTTCCCCACCCAAAAGGAATTACCACACTGCATGACGACGCGCATGACGAAATCGGAGATGCCCATATCGGAACATCCGCCGACACGCCGCTGCGCGCTGATGCTTTTGTGCTGAGCGATAAACAGAAAATTCAGATTATTGAAAAGCATTTCAGGGAAATCATGCTTACCCTGGGCTTAGACCTTACCGATGACAGCCTGAAAGGCACACCCAAACGGGTTGCGAAGATGTACGTGGAAGAAATTTTCAGCGGTTTAAATCCGGCCAACAAACCCAACATTGCCTTGTTTGAAAACAAATACAAATACGGCGAAATGCTGGTGGAGAAAAATATAACACTCTTCAGTAATTGCGAACACCATTTTGTGCCCATCATGGGTAAGGCTCATGTGGCTTACATCAGCAACGGTGAAGTAATCGGATTAAGCAAAATCAACCGCCTGGTGCAGTATTTTGCAAAACGTCCGCAAGTGCAGGAACGCCTGACCGTTCAAATAGCCGAAGAGTTAAAACGGGTACTCAAAACCGAGAGTGTGGCCGTGGTAATCGACGCCGAGCATTTGTGCGTTTCATCGCGTGGAATTAAAGATATCAACAGCAGCACGGTTACCTGTGCCTTTCACGGCGCATTTCAGGAACCTGATGTGCAGAAGAAATTCCTGCAATTTATAGCCTAAGCCATAATTTCCGATATTTTTGAAGCATGATTCTGTTTGAAAATATCGGAGCACTGCACGGTGCGTATAAGCAAACACCCGCCGTTTTAAAAGGCGCTGAGCTGGCAAACTGGCCCAAAATTGAACATGCATTTCTTTTTATACATGAAGGAAAAGTAGTTTCGTTTGGCCCTATGGCTGAATTAGATAATGCGCAGATTCCATTTGATGACAGCCGCCTGGAACGCATAAATGCGCAAGGGAAACTGATCTTTCCGGGCTTTTGCGACAGCCATACACATATTGTTTTTGCCGGTAGCCGCGAAAACGAATTTATCGATAAAATCAAGGGACTGAGTTATGAAGAAATTGCCCTCCGCGGAGGAGGAATTTTGAATTCGGCCAAAAAACTGTCACAAACATCCGAGGCGGAACTTTTTGAAGAGTCGGCCGAGCGTGTGCGCGAAGTAATCGGTATGGGCACCACGGCCCTGGAGATTAAAAGCGGATATGGATTAGATTTAGAAAATGAACTGAAAATGCTGCGGGTTATCCGCCGCCTGAAAGAAAGTTTTCCCATTCCCATCAAAGCCACGCTATTGGCTGCCCATGCCCTTCCCGAAGCATACAGAGGAAGACGCGAAGCCTTTGTAGATATGGCCATCCGGGAGTTTATTCCGAATGCGGCGGCCGAAAACCTGGCCGATTTTGTGGATGTATTCTGCGAACATAATTTTTTTACCGAGGCCGATACCCTGCGAATTTTAGAGGCCGGAGCCAAGTATGGCATGAAAGGAAAAATACACGGCAACCAACTGGGTCATTCGGGTGGAGCCAAAGCCGCCGTTGAAGCCAAAGCTTTGAGCGTGGATCATTTAGAATACCTGAACGAGGATGAAATAAGTACCTTGGCCAATTCAGATGTGATATGTACCGTATTGCCCAACTGTTCCTTGTTCTTGCGTATGGTTTATAGTCCGGCCAGGGCAATGTTGGATGCCGGACTTCCGCTTTGCATAGCCAGCGATTTTAATCCGGGTTCAGCTCCTTCGGGAAGCATGCTCATGGCCATATCGCTGGCCTGTATACAGATGCGTTTATTACCCGAGGAAGCCTTTGCGGCCGCTACCCTGAACGGGGCTGCCGCCATGGACCTATCGGCGGAATACGGCAGCATTAGCCCGGGTAAAGCCGCCAATTTCATTCTCAGCCGAAACGCACCTTCATTGGCCTTCCTACCCTATCGATTTACCAAGCCACATATTGAAGCGGTTTACGTAAACGGAATGAAAATGGTATACTAATTCATAAAGCTGCATCAATCAGTAATCGTTTGAGTTTAATAAACCATTTTAGCGGCTAAATCATTCTTAAATTTTCGCACATCGGGATTTAATTACTTTGATAAGAAGTTAAACCCAAATGTAAAATAGTTTCACAAAAGGAAACTAATTTACATCTTTGTACGTAGAATAATGAAAGTTAGGTTATTTAGAAGTGATACGATTGTTCTATTTGCCATGAAACACGCCAACTGAAAAAGACATTTCAATCATTTTCTTACCGCAATCCATTATGCCGACTGGAACGAACCGGCGGATATTACCCGAACGATAAAAGGAAATCTTTTGGGAAATGGGTCAAACCGGGTAGTTTTTGATATTGGGGGCAATGGCCCAAATGCCTTTCGGATTATTTGCGAATATAAGTTTGGGATGTATTACAAAAAAAGCAATGCGTTCAAGGTGCATTTATACGTAAATTGGATTGGTACACATGAATCTTACAATCATCTTAATAAGATGGAAAAATTAAATATTGATGAACTCTAAAAATAAACCAATGACTTCTTTTAAAATTATAAAATCACATCAGCAATATTTAGCATATTCTGCTCAGTTAAAAAAACTATGGGAAAGTCCGGACAACTCCAACGAAGACGAACGTGAGTTACTTGAATTATTAATTGATACATGGGAAAAGGCCCATTTTACCCTAAATCAGGAAGATCCGATTGAGCTCATTAAATTTTTAATGGAAAATCACAACTTAAACAGATTGCAGATGATGGAAATCCTCCAGATTAACAAGGCAACACTTAGCAAAATATTAAACTACAAAAAGGGGCTCTCAAAAGAAAGTATCCGAAAATTATCGGCCTATTTTAACGTGTCACAGGAAGCGTTCAACAGACCGTATCTGATGCAAACAGATAATACAATTAAAAATAAACCGATAAAAAAAAACAAAACTTAGCTCTGCTTAATATCTCTTTTACCTACTCCTCCATCAAAATCCATAACACACCGAAGCCGTGAGAGCGTAATTCTGGCTACTCATTCCGGAATGCATTGTATAAACGGCATCACGCGAAGATAAACCCCTGAACTCTGCACGCAGCAGGACGTTTTTCCGGGGCAGATAGTCAAGATTAACAGAATATCCGAGGGTTTGAAAACCATTGGCTGTTCCGGTAGCGATAACAACCCCGTGTGGATCCATGTATAACTCGCCCCTTGCGGCCACCCGCAGTTTTTGTAAGGGCGAATAACGCAAAATGAAAACAGGCGAATACCAGGGATACCATTTCCCGGATGCAATCGGTGCAGCTTGTATTCCGATGTCAAAACCGGCCGTTATATCCCATTTTTTGGCCAGGTTTAACTGGGTATAGAAGTTATTGAAAAAACGCGAAACGGAACCTGGACCCATTTTTCCGGCAAAAGTGCTCCAATTAACTAAAAAGCGGGCATTGGGCTAATACACAAACCGGGTTCCGAATGCGGGACCACTAAATCCTTTCCGTATTTGAATTTGTTGCCAGCCGTTGAGATAAAGGGCAGCCACGGTAAATTTACCCGTTGAATCCTTATACTCAATTTTGATTCCCGTTTCCACATAAGGCGAATTGTCGGCAAGCATACTCCGGCTCACATTCCAACAATCTGCACCGATAGCACTTTCAAAACCAATATGCGAAGGCAGGATACCCGCATCAATCCATAAGTTTAGTTTTTTGAACGGACGTACGCCAATATTAGCTTCCCATATATTTTTAAGCAAACCCGGTTCTGCAGCCAAGTTGACATTGGGGTCGGTACCCAGCATCAATCCGGCATTTCCCCTGATCCAGCGCTCATCAAATGTGGCCTTAACCATAGCCAGATTCAGGTTCAGTTCATTATGCCGGTTGAAGCTGTAGAAAAATCCGGGCCTGTTTTTAGAGGCAGGATTACCAAAATCATAGGCATAATACGCTTCGGCATAACCTGAAAAACGGATGGGAAAAGCTTTCTTCTTCAAGGAATCCGGCCCTTGGGCACGTATATGGAAAAATCCAAAACTCATGAAGACGAAAACTAGTAAAATTTACTTTTTCATGATAGGCTTAACCAATTATACATCATTTCTTTCCCAAATTCCGTCATGATGGATTCGGGGTGGAACTGAACGGCAAAAATGGGCAGACTCTCATGGCGAATGGCCTGCAACGATTGGTCATCCATGGCATATCCGCAGGGAAGCAATTGGGCCGGCAAGGTTTCTGGATTAATCATCCAGGAATGGTAACGGCCAATTTTAAATTGTTTGGGAAGTCCCGTAAATAATGACGATTCATTGTTCTGCTTCATAAAAACCGAAGTACGGCCATGCATGGGAAAAACACCGTTTATCAGTGAGGCCCCGAAAAACTCGCCGATGGCCTGCATGCCCAAACATACGCCCAGTATTTTTTTTTGCTGCCAATGAGCCGAAAGTATGGCATTCATATTACCGGCATCCTTGGGCAAACCCGGACCCGGCGAAAAAAGAATAGAATCAAATCCTGCTGCATAGGCTTCATCCACTTCATCATTCCGTTTTACTTCGCAGTAAATACCCGGAAACGTTTCGCAATAATGGTAAAGGTTATACGTAAACGAATCAAAATTATCAACGATGAGCAAACGGCGCGTCATACCCGGTTGGACTTATCCCAGAATTTATCAAGAACCAAGGTATAGAGAATGGCTCCCAGCAAGGGAAACACGGAAAGATATTCGAGGCCCGGAAACAGATTAAATCCGCCGTAGAAGAAAAATAGGAAAAGGAAAATATTTGTAGCCAAATACAGAAAATACCCAGCCTTTTTTCCTTTATTCATCAACAGTGCCGAGATTAGAACCAAAATGCTGGTAATCAATAAACCCCAAATAAAAGGGGTAATGGTTCCGCCCATATTTTGGGCCATGGAATCCGAGTGAATCAGGCTTTCAACACCTGCCCCCGAAATAATGATTTTAGCCAAAGGAATTGGATTAATCAGGTTATAAAGGGCAAACAAAACCTTAAAAACGCCGAAGCAAACCGTAAACCAGAACAGCGGCTTAAAAAATCGTTTCATGTTGCAAAGGTAAAAGATAATCGAACAAAGAAAAGCCTTCGGGATGCTTATCAGTTCCGCACAAAAATAGGATTGAAACGCACTTTGTTTACCCGGTTAAATTCAAGCGTGGGTGACGGTATTTTAATAAACTGGATGGCATGTCCGAGAGTGCTTAAACCACGGTAATTGGTGGGAACCCTTGGAAGGTCGATATCCATGCCGATGTAATACTGCCGGTAACGTTCAAATTTAACCTGCCTTCCCATAACGTCTTTCATTTCGGGGTTTTTATGCCCGCCCACCATGCCGTTTCCGCTGTAACCCACGGCAAAATTGAGCCAGCGTGGAAAATCGGGACCTACCGGAACCAAGGATGCAATATTGAAGGATAACCAGGCCTGCTGTCCATTATAATCTTTCAACATTTGCTGGGGGATTGATTTTCCCAACAAATCAGGACGGTAACCGGCATAAATACTCTTTCGCCAGCCAATTTTCATGCTGATGCGCTGATCCTGCCAGCCAAACTGCTGCCCCATAAAAAGCCCTGCTCCGGCCAGATTGGCCGCCATATCGCCCCAGGAGAATCCCCAACCGTCGCTATACCCGTCGAACACCTCGATGGAGGTAAGAAAAATAAGTCCCACCGCACCGCCTATCCAGGCCGATTCATTGTTTTTCAGTCCAGACCAGCGCATCAGATCGTAATAACCGCGGCCAATGTTATAGGCAGCAGAGGCATGCCCCAGTTTGTCCATGAGCAGCCATTCCCGGTTATCATTAAAAAAATGAAATTTCGACATTTTGTGGCCCTTATACCAGGCTCTGTAAAGAAAATACATAGACAGGCCATACAAAACAGCCGTACCCACCGAAACCCCGATTACCCTACCCTTGTTAAACTCCGGAGCGGGTGTAAAAAAGGTCTGAAGGCCGCTTTGGGCATAAACATCCCGGCCTAAAAAGGCAAATACCAGGAGGAGGCATACCATTTTGCGAACACGAGCCATGTAACAAAGATATTTTTATTTTCGAAAGGAAGTTTTACATGGTACTAAAGGAAGCATAAAAAAGCCGGTCTGCCCACATAGTGAACAGACCGGCTCCGCCTTTTGGCATTCTCTGCGCTTTAAAAGCTATTGCTTAATGAATTTAGAATAGAGTTGTTTTCCGTTTACACGTAAAGTAAGCGTATAGATTCCGGCATTCAACTGGTTTACGTTGAGTGTAAGCTGTTGCTGTCCGGAGCTGATTAAGGCAGGAACCTGCATGACTGTTTTACCGCTGATATCGGTGATACTGATATTCCCGTTTCCGGCCTCTGCCGAATTAATGGAGAGCGTAATGGATTCAACGGTTGGATTCGGATAAAGGCCATCAACGCTGAACTGCTCATCCTGCATACCCATGAAAATACCGAAGCCTAAGTTAAAATTGGCATAATCGTACGTTTCTGTTTCAGGCGAGATGGTAACAAGTATCGGATAGGTCAATAATCCTGGAACTTCCGGATAAATACGGTACGTGCCGTATGGCAAATCGGCGAAAGAATAAAACCCTTCGGAATCCGTGGTAACGGCGGCAATCGGATCGGCATTCATATCCAAGAGGAACACGGTAACCCCCACAACCGGATCTCCGATGGCTTTATCTTCAGACCAAATAATGGTACCCGAAATTTGGCCAGGACCTTGAGAACTTTGTCCATTGAGCAGGTTGATGCAGTTGGCTGAGTAGTTATTGAATACCGTTGTATCAGCATTCTGCCAAAATAACTCGTTACCAAGATAAGTTGGTAAAACACCATCAGATACCATAAGCGCTGCGCATGGCACCGCTAAAACAGTATAATTTACATTGCTGTTCATGTTTATGTTATTGAAGCAATAACCATTTGGTGTAATTATCGTAGTATCAATAACGGCGGCTCCATTATTCATTGGATCCAACTGAATCAGGTAGGCTTCACCGCAACCGGCATTCAAAATTTGGCCGGGAGTATTTCCCTCATAGGTAACACAACCACAAATTGAACCCTGTAACAGCGGAGCAATTGTAATTGCCGTGCAACCAGTTGCAATGCAACCCGTGCTGTAAGTTACTTCAACACAAGCGGTATACGTTCCCGGTTGTGCATACGTATGCTGTCCACCATTCGGATAGTTATTGGTTATAAATCCGTCGCCCAGATCCCAGACTACTGACTGTACCGAGCCGCCATTATTTGAGGACCCATTAAAGCTGAAGTTTACCGTGTTATTTCCCGTTAAAACCAACTGCGGGTATGCAAAGCAAGAATCTGGAGTTGTGTTGTTTTGACAAATAATCAAATTGAATGTCTGCGTTAATGTATTGGGATTAAAATACAGAGAATCTGAATAAGTCTGGCCGCACCCAATTGTACTTATCTCTGCGCCAAAAATAGAATTACAGGGACCTGTGAGGGTAAGGGCATAATATCCGTTGGGGTCAGAGAGAGCCGTGAAAGAGTTACCTAAGGAATTGGTTATGGTTATCATCTGGTTCGGAGCCGGCGCATTCGTCTGAGCATTTGTAACCATACCCGTAACTGTATAGGAACATAAGGGAGATGGTGGGATAATAACCGTTTCGCAGGATGTTACCACACAACCACTTGTATAGGTAACCACTACGCAAACATTGTAAGTATCAGCAAAAAAGTAGGTATACGAACCACCATTGGGAAAATTATATGAATAATTGTTGTTCCCAAAATGCCAAACTACCGATTGTACAGAAGCACCACTTGAAGAAGATCCCGTCCATGAAAAGTCAATGGCGTTGTTACCTGCATAGGTAACATTGGCATTTGCTGTGCAGGAATCCACCGGGTTTGTATTTCCGCAAATTGAGAAATTATGGGTATAATTCGATGTGTTTGGGGTCAAACTTATTCCGGCGGTGAACGTCATTCCACATCCGTTGGCCGTAGCATAAGCAGTAAATGGAGAATTACACGGCCCCAACACTGTTACAATGTAAAATCCGTTAGGATTAGTTTGTGTATTATAGACTCCCATTGGCGTTGAAACAGAGATAACTAAACTAGAAAGAGGTTGCCCGTTTTGAGAATTAGTGGCCGTACCGCTAATGATGTAAGGACAAACGGCTGAATTACCAACCGTAATGGTATCACAATCGGTAGATTGACAGCCATTGTTCCAGGTAACCGTTACACAGGCAACATAGGTACCCGCATTCGCATAAGTATGTGTGCCTCCGTTGGGATAATTATTGGTTACATAGCCGTCACCCATATCCCAAACCACCGACTGAATTGAAGCGCCTGCGTTAGAGGTACCCACCTGGTTAAAACTTACCTGATTTCCGGAAATAGTATCCACCTGAGCCTGCACTAAACAGAAAATAGGCGTAGTGGCACAAATACTGAACGTATTAGAATACGTTTGGGCATTTGGCGTGGCATTTACGGGCACACTATAATACTGGCCGCAGGCCGATAAACTCACCACAAAATTAGCCGGGGTATTACAAGATACGGGAATCGTAAAATGATACGACCCATTCGGAGTAGTGGTTGCGGTTATTACATTGTTGGAGCCCCAAATGGTTGAATCCAACAATACGGAAACCGTTTGCCCGGTTACGGGAGCGTTTGTGTTTGCATTCAATACCTGACCGGTAAGAACATAGGAGCATAACTGCGCCTTGGCTGAAACTGCAGTCAGCAGGAACATGAGCAGAGAACCCAGGACTGTAATTGTAATTCGTTTCATATAGCTTTTGTATTTGTTGGATCAAAGTTGCTGCAAATAAAGAAGCAGAAAAAGTCAAACTTGATAAAATATTACTCATCAAAATCAATAAATAGAACTTAATATAATTATTATAAGCATATTATGAAAATAATTCTTACTTTAAATTATAAAAACTTAATCCCAATTCAGCCTTAAGTTTACTTTAACCTAACTTTAAGTACAAAATCTGAACGAAATCAGTCCCTATCCCGTTTAGCTAATGAAAGTAAAAATAAATTTGGCAAATACGTTCAAAATACCTTACATTTAAGAAATCGAAATCAGAGCTTCGAAAAGTAAATAAACCAAACAAAAACAAATCGTTATTTAATTCAATCGTATGAAGTTTTTCATTGACACGGCCAACTTAGCACAAATTAAAGAAGCACAGGATTTAGGCGTATTAGACGGAGTAACCACCAACCCATCCCTTATGGCCAAAGAAGGCATTAGCGGTGATGAGGATGTAATCAAACATTACTTAGCCATTTGCGAAATTGTTGACGGAGACGTGAGCGCCGAAGTAATCAGCACTGATTTTGAGGGCATGATAAAAGAAGGTGAAATGCTGGCGGCGCTTCATCCGCAGATTACCGTAAAGGTGCCCATGACCAAAGACGGAATCAAGGCCATCAAATACTTCACGCAGAAAGACATTAAAACAAACTGTACCCTGGTATTTTCAGCCGGTCAGGCCTTACTGGCCGCCAAAGCCGGTGCAACCTACGTATCGCCGTTCATTGGCCGCCTCGATGATGTTTCTTACGACGGGATGGAACTTATTGAGCAAATTGTACACATTTATCAAACATACGGTTTTGCCACCCAAGTGTTGGCAGCTTCCGTAAGACACCCCGTTCATATCATTAAATGTGCCGAAGCCGGTGCCGATGTGGTTACTTGTCCGCTCAGCGCCATTCTGGCCCTTTTAAACCATCCGCTCACGGATATAGGATTAAAGAAATTTCTGGAAGACCACGCGAAAGCCGCTGCTGCCAAAGCATAGCCAAGCTGTTGCTTCCTTGTTAATAACACCGCACAAAGCGGATTGTCTAACTTAAATGGTAAAGCCATGTTGTTAAAACTCAATTCCATGCATCCGAGCGATGCGCAGATTCAAAAAATTACGGATGTGCTGAAAGACGGAGGCGTAATCGTGTATCCAACCGATACCGTGTATGCCTTTGGTTGCGATGCCCATAACCCCGACGCCGTTAAAAAATTATGTGAACTGAAAGGAACTTCGCTGGACAAAGCCAATTTCTCGTTCATTTTTGCCGACGTAAAACTCATCGGCAAGTATACCAAACCCATGGACAACCAAGTGTTCAAAGCACTTAACCGCTATCTGCCGGGCCCGTTTACCTTTATTTTGAACGCCAACGGTTTAGTGCCCACCATCTTTGGTTACAAAAAGAAAACCATAGGCCTGCGTATTCCGGATAACCGTATTTCACAGGCATTGGTAAAAGCCTTGGGTAATCCCATGCTCTCTACCTCCGTACACGACGATGATGCCGTGGTGGAATACACCACCGATCCGGAACTCATCCACCACCGTTGGGTTGACCGTGTAGACCTTATGATTGACGGCGGTTTCGGAAACAACGAACCCAGCACCGTAGTAGACTGTACCGGTGAAGAAATTACAGTAATCCGTGCCGGACTGGGCATGGAAATGCTGGAAGATGAAATTGCTTAATTTATAAAACCATAAATGAAAAAGCCGCATCAAAAAAATGCGGCTTTTTCATTTTATCTCATTTTTCAGAAAAATAATTTTCTTCAACATCAAAGGAAGCTTGCGGAATAAGCAATTTTAAACGTTGAATTTTTTGAAGCTGTGAAGCTAAAAATTTACGGTGCGCTTCGGTATCCGGAAAATTGGGTTTATGCCGGAAAGCCGTAACCACTTCCCTCACCTGTTCACATAATTGCCGGGTTTCTTCCCCAAAAAAGGTTTGTTCAAACTGCTCAAAAACAAAACGGGTTGCCGCAAAATTAGGATGAACCAAGTCCGCATCATAAAAGCGGTAATCACGAAGTACATCAATTACCAACTCATAAGCCGGAAAATAATATACGTTTTCATGTGTTTCGCAAAGCGTGTGAACAGATTCAATAAGCCTGGCTTTACTACGGTTATTGTTTACCACACCCTCGCGTATATGACGAACCGGACTAACCGTAAATACCAATTTAAGCTTCGGATTGATATTCCTCAAGTCGGCAATCAGCAGGGTAAAACGCTTTATGATTTCATCCGTTGTGGCTAAACTTTTTGAAAAAGTAGCTGCAGGGAAACGGTGGCAATTTGCCACTTCCCTTTCTGAATCAGCCAACCGGTAATAAAATGCGCTTCCTAAGGTAAGAAACAGGATATCGACCTTTTTTATGGTTTCTGCCATTTCCCCCAAAGCCCGGTTGATTCGTTCTAATGTTATATTCGGATCGGTTGAAGAAAAATCAGTATGAAAATTAAAGCTATGCCAAATCTCATCCCGGCAAACCAAGTCTTCGTGGGTATATTCTTTGTTTTCAACTGCTTCGTGAAGCTGACGGACCACACTGAAGGGATCAAATAAAATGCCGCCGGGGTTATGACTTACCCGAAATTTAAGGTCTTCAAGCTGCCTGCCCACATTTGAAGTAAAACAGGAACCAATCAACAGCAATTCATCAGCGTGCGAAATCTGAAAAGGCGGCGGAGTAATATCCGGTTTAATGAAAAACTCCGAATCCATCGCTTATTGGTTTACGAGTACGGTTAACTTCTGGCCTTTCGTTCCAATCCAAAAACCCGACAAACTCTTGCCGTCGGCAGAAAGCGTAAGATCAAAGGTACCGGTTACCTTTCCGTTTACCGATTCGGAAAGTGTTATATTATTTCCGTTCCGTTTTCCGGTTAGACTGATCTTTTTATCCGGCCCCTGACTTTGGTAATAGTAGTTACCGCTTAAATCAGTGGTCCCGCTGAGCGATAGGGTAATCTTCAAATCGCCCCGTATATTTCCCTTGAACGTACCGTTCATTGCTTTTAATCCCGCACCGGCATTCGGATTTGCTTTGAGCAATGGAGCCAATGCACCATCGGGTTTAATAAAATCCAGCACATCAGCATAGGGAATGGTGAAGGCCGGTGGCGGCATAGACCATGGCCCCACTTCGTAAGGATTATAATAGAAATAAATTCCCGAAGGGCCGAATTCATAATTCTCGGAAAGCACCATGCCTTCATAAAAACCCTCATATCCATAATCGGACAAGGATTGTTCCGGATCTATGTTTTCACTTTTGCGCAACAGTTTTTCGCCCAGCTCTTTGGCTTTCACATCAAAACCGGCTTTAAAAACATCGGCCAATACCAATTCTTTTGCCGTGCGGATATCATAACTTTTGGTTACTGATGAATACATGCCGTGTGCTCCGCAGCAATACTCCGAAAAAGAATAGGTCAGGCTCACCACATTACCCGCTTCGGTTAAGTTAACGGTTTCATCCAAGGTACATTCCGGACAATCGCCCAGCAAACCCACTACTTTCGGATTGGTTTTGCCATTCAACTGCTTCAGTTCCTGCACGGAATTCACAACAGGGGCATCCGAATATTGGGATGAAAGAATCATGGTAGTAATTTCTTTCTGCAAAAACGAACGGATTTGCTCATTGGGTGCCGCAGTAATTTCAGGCCAGTCAAGTGAGCCGGAATCGCCAAACTTGAGTTCGGCACGGTTAAATTTTATTTGCTGCGCGGATAAAATGCAACTCGCAAAAAGTGTGAGGCTGGTTAAGAGTATTGTTTTCATCTGTTATATAAATTCTGAAATTAAAGCTTGTATCAAACCAATCATAAAGCCAAGTATGGCACCGATTACCTCAATAAAGCGAAATTCTTTTTTTAGGATAGAATTCAATAATTTTTCGAGCATCAGTGGATCCAGGGCTTCTACTTTTTCACGCACCATGTCTTTTACGTCAATCTGCTGATCTATATTATCGGCATAACTGGATAACAATTCCGGAATGGCCACATGTACTTCTTCCAGCAAATCATGTTTAATCTGGGCTTTGCGTTTGGCACCGAAAAAGATAGACGTAATGGGGTATTTATCCGGAAAGGTGTTCAGCAGGTAATCATCAATTTTGTATTCCACCATTTTCACGATGGTATCCAGGTTATCACCTCCCAACAGCCGGTCTTTAATGTCGCCTGAGGAGAGTAATTCATCGGCCACCAGGCTTCCGAGCTGCTCAGCCAGGTATTTTTGGCGTTTGGGAAAAATACCCTGAAAACGCAAGCCTAAAATCTTCACGGGGTGGCGGGGACGGAATAACATCAACACCGCTATATAGTTTGTAAACCATCCAATTAATCCCGCAATGAGCGGCAATAATACATACTTCATTCAACCAAAAAGTTTAATTCTCCACAAAGCGGGACGAATACAAATATAAAGTTTCGGAAAATACGGTGCCTTTATTTTTTACGAGATTTTAGGGCAAAACGGATAGAATGTCGCCGTAAATACCCCGCCCAGCCAAACGCCGTAAAAAAAGTAAACATGGCATAAACGGCTGCCGGAATGGCCATCAACTGATTATTGAGCAGGAATACGGATGTGGCTATAGCTATGGCCAGACCTGTGTTTTGCATCCCTACTTCCACCGAAATGGTCATGCGGTTCCGGTTGCCCAGTTTAAACAACTTAGCCATAAAATAACCCAACAAAATACCTCCCAAGTTTAACAGCAATACCCAGGGCAAAACCTCTACAAAAACATCGGCTCCCAAACTTACTTCATCCTCCTTTTTCTCAAAAAATATGGCCGAAACCATGCCAAAAGCCATCAAAACGGGCATACTGTAGTCCATTATTTTACGGGTCTTTTTTACAAAATTTGGGAACTTGTTATTGATTCCAATTCCTATGGCACAGGGAATAACCGTCATAAACACAATATGGATGATGGAATCCGTCAAAGGCAAACTTACGCCCTCGCCTTCACCCATAAACAGATACAAACCTAAGAAAACCCAAGCCGGAATGCTAAGCACGGTAAGCAGACTGTTCACAATGGTAAACGACACACTCATGGCCACATTGCCTCCAAATAAGTGAACGATGAGGTTTGAAGTGGCACCGCCCGGACAAGCCGCCACCAAAACAATGCCCGCCTTTAATGCCGGACTCAGCGGAGCCAACCAGGCAATCAAAATTGAAAACAGCGGCAGCGCAATCATCTGTCCGCCCAAGCCCACCAATAATCCCCTCGGAAATTTGAAAATATTTTTAAAATCCTTCACCGAAAGTGAGGTTCCAATCCCCACCATAATCAGGCCCAGTATGACAGGCAACAATATCGATGAAAAAAATCGTGTCTCAAACATGCGCTAAAAGTAAGAGATTTTGGGAAGGAAAAGTACGTTGGAATAGTATTGAGTAGTTGGTATTGGGTATTTAGACGATTGGCTTAGGTTTTGTATCCCGCGAACTGAGGCATACCAATCAAATTGATGAACAATAAAAACAGTATCAGGTATCAAGTATCAAGTATCAGGATGTAAATTGATATTAACCAAGCGAACTGTGTTTGCACTAATAAAACATCCGAACAACCAAAAATAGTATTTAGTATAGGGTATTTGGCAGAGCAGAGCGGCGCACGAGTGTAACGAGATAATTTAGACGAGGGGCATAAGTTTCATATCTGGCGAACTATTCCCTCAATCCACTCTAATGACTGTTGCTATTGACAATTGCCTTCTGCCTATTGCCTATTGCCTCTCAAAAACCTACCCAAGCAAAGCCAAAACCGCTTTCCGGTTCAGTTTGCCGGTTTCGGTGTAAACGAACTGAGGAACCGGATGGAATTCAGCCGGCCATTCAAACTTATCCAATACCGATTTAAGAACTGAAATATCCGGTTCTTGGGTTTGTTCTTCGTATATCAAAATGGGTCTTTCACCAAATTGGGAATCCGGTTTTGAACTGATGAAAAACGGAAGATTTTCCCAGCCGGGCAATTGTTTGATCTTTTTTTCGATGCGTTCGGGATGCAGTTTTACGCCGCCCGAATTAATTACAAAATCGTGCCGGCCCAGCCATTCAAAATGCATCTCGTCCACTATATTCACCACGTCGGTGGTTTGTAGTGTTTCATCTGTAAGGTTTGGGTCTTCAATCTGCAAGCAGGAATCGGCATTCACGCTGATCCGGGTTTGATTAGAAATGAGTGTGTAAAAAGGCTCTCCTACCCTTCGCAGTGCAATGTGCGAGAGCGTTTCCGTCATTCCGTAACTTACGTAAATGGCATTGGGAAAGCCGGCCAGTTTACGTTCCAGTCCATCATCCAAAGCCGCACCGCCGATGATGACGGACTTTATCTGTTTGAATTTTTCAGCCGTTTCGGGTTCAGCCAACATTTCGTGAACCTGCGCCGGCGTGAAAGCCGCAAAATCAAGCCCTGAACAGTCGAGGTGTTTTATGGGATTTAAGCTGGGCTGAACCACACTGAGTTGCATACCCGAAACCATGGCCCGCACCAGCATCATTCGTCCGGCAATATAACGGGCCGGTAGTGCCAGCAGAGCATTTGAATCGGCATTTAGGGCAAAGAATTGTACCGTTTTGCGTGCGCTGTAAATCATGCGTTTTTTTTGCACCCAAATTTCTTTGGGCGTTCCCGTGCTGCCCGATGTATAACATTTTACTTCCTGCGATTCGTCCGTAAACGCATGCAGGAACTGCAAGACAGGTTCATCCAACACGGCATTGGGCGCAAACCTGACGGGTATGTGGACGGGCCTTTCCATTACGCCTCAAACAGCCAGGATAAATTCCATTTCACACCCGGATCGTACTGCATCAAATCGCCCTGTAAATACAGCGGACTGTCGAAATTCCGTTTGAACAGTTTTCCCGTTCCCAGTCCCTGTGGCAGCGGATTTTGCTTGGTGTATAACCATTGGGCAATGGCATTGAGTCCGATATTGGTTTCGAGTGCCGAGGTAGCCCACCAGCCAATTCCGAGTTCCTCGGCGGCGGCCAGCCAGTCTTCGGCGCCTTGCAGACCACCGCAAAGCGTGGGTTTTAAAATGATGTAGGAAGGCAAAACCGTTTCCAGCATTTCGGTCATGTGCTCGTAACTGCTGATGCCGATGAGTTCTTCGTCCAGGGCCACGGGAATGGCGCTGTCCCGGCAGATGTCCGACATTTCGTCCCATTGGCCGGCTTTGATGGGCTGCTCAATGGAGTGGATACCGTATGCGGCCAATTGTTCCAATTTCCGCAGGGCTTCACGGGGTTTGAAGGCCCCGTTTGCATCCAAGCGCAACTCAACCTCATCGGGCGAATACACGGAACGTATCTGTTCAAGGATATGACATTCTTCTTCAAAATCAATGGCGCCGATTTTCATTTTCAGCACCCGGAAACCCTGTTCCAGCTTTTCGTTGATTTGTTTCACCATGAAATCCGGTTCGCCCATCCAAATGAGGCCGTTGATGAGCAGCGCTTCTTTCCCCTCGGTGAAACGGGATGGAAACAGGATTTTATTGCCAAAATTATCTAAATCGAGCATGGCCGTTTCGAGCGCAAACTTTACCGAAGGATAATCATCCAGGTCCGAGAGCCAGTCGGCATACTGGTCAATAGATCCGGCCACTTCGTTGAGCATAGTTTCGGCCGTCACAAAATCCGGACTAAGCCCGGGCAGCGGTGCGCACTCCCCTACGCCCATAAAATCGCCGTCGGATACGGTGAGGAACCAAACTTTTTTCTCGTTCATTACGCCGCGTGAGGTACCGGCCGGATTCACAAACTCCAGGGTTTTACACTCTACCCTTGCCTTTAAGCCTTTAAAGGAAAGGTTGCGCAACTGGTTGAACAGGTCGAAATTATTGCTCTGGTTGGTATAAAAGATCTCTGGTGCCATAGTACAAAGATAGGGCCTGAAGCGCAAAGCCAAGGCAAAAACGGCTATTTTTTATGAACGGAAATTTATGTAAACTTGTGATTGGAAATGAAACCGATTCAAACAAATAAAAGGAACCTAAAGTGCGCCAATCCGCCCAAAAATGGAGAGATAAGTGCACATTTGGTACGCCAAAAAATAAGTTGTGTGCTATTATAAAAGACAGAATAGTGCTTTAATGAAATTATGAAAAGTTGAAAACTATATGATAATGGAAACAATAATAAAACTTGCGATTGAAGTAATCTTATTCTTAATTGCTTCATATTTTATTTTTTATAAAGCATGGTTGAAATCACTCGGAAAAGAGATGGCAAAGCTGATAACTATTGAAAAATTCACGCAATTAAAAGAGAGTGTTAAAAAAGACTTTAATGAAAGTTTAGAATTGTATAAATCAAAATTAAACGAAGAACTTTCATTAAAAATTGAACCTTTAAAAGCTGAGTTGAATAAACAAAATATTTCTTATCAGATACAATATTCATTTTTACATCAAGAACGAGGAAAAGTACTTGTTGACTTATATAAGAAATTACAAGAGCTATATTCTGCAATGGCTGATTGGACAGCGACTATGCATCCAGTTATTGAAAACGGTGATAAAGAGATGAAAGAACGAAATATCAGAGCAAATACAGCATTAATTGACTTTAGAAATCATTTTGTACTAAATAAAATATTTTTCTCAAAATCATTTTGTAAATCTATACAAGCATTGATTGATGTTTATTGGGATAAAGGTTGGGACTTTGGATATGCTCAGAATAGAATATTAGAGGGTAACCTTCCTCATGATTATTTCAAAGATTATTCGACACAATTAACTGCAATTTCAAAAGAACTTCGGGTGAAGATTCCGCCTATGATTTCAGAAATCGAAGATTTGTGTAGAGATATATTAAATGTTAAAAAAGAGGAAAAATAACAGCACACAACACGCGGTATAAAAAATTAGCGGGGCAGTAGGTTATTCAAGGGTTGCAGCCCGCTTCAACATTTGTGTAACTTGATAGGAAATCGCCCGCAATCGGCAACTTTTCATACCGCCAAACGTAGGTAAAATAATTTTAAACACAAAACCATGAAAGCAACTCAAGAAAGACTTCTAGAAGACATTGAAAACGGTAGAAACACTCTTCAAACTGACAAACTAGATATGTCATTTGGAGAAATTATGAGCATGTACGAAAAAGGAGAAATAATAATCAATCCAGAATTTCAAAGACATTATCGGTGGACAGATTATCAAAAAACTAGATTTATCGAGTCGATAATTATTGGCATCCCCGTTCCTCCTATTTTTGTAGCAGAAGACAAAGATGGTCGTTGGGAGTTAGTTGATGGCTTACAACGGCTTTCCACAATTTTTTCTTTTTTTGGAATACTAAAAACAATTCCTGAAAAAAATAACTGGATAATGATTGATGGCGATTTAATTCAATCATTAGACCAATTCATGTGCAAAGATTTACCTCTCAAAATCCAACTTAACATCAAAAGAGCTTCATGTAGAATTGAAATTATAAAATGGAATAGTAAATATGATTTAAGATTTGAACTATTTAATCGATTAAATACAGGCGGTTCCCCTTTAACAAATCAAGAAATAAGAAATTCTTTATTCAGAGAAATTTCAAGCGAGTTCAATACTTTTTTGAAAAAACTAGGCTCAAACAAAGATTTTATTAAAATAATTAATATAAATCAAGAACAACTTGATGAGTTATATCATGAAGAACTTGTTTTACGATTCATGTCATTATACCAAAACTCCAAAAACGTAAAGAAAAGCATTGCGCAGCACATGACTGATTTTATGCGTGAATCAGCAGAAAACAAGAATTTCAATTACAATTTATATGAAACCGTTTTTACAAAAACAATCAGTATTCTTTCACCGCTAGGTTCAAACGCCTTTAGAGCAAAAGGAAACAATTTTTCAACTGCAGTTTATGATACAACAATGATCGGGATTTCAGAAAACATACATCTTTATGGAAGTGCAAAAGTCGAAAAAATACGTTCGAAAATTGACCTTATTAGAAGTGACGATAAATATCAAGCAATGACTCGCTCAGGCGGGAACAATTCAGTTGAACGTGTGAGGAAAAGACTTCAATTTTCAAAAGAAATATTTGGAAAACTATGAGCTGTATTTCTGATATTCAAAACGATATAAATTGGCGCATGTCGGAGCTAGGATCCTTGAAATCCATCCCTCTGCGATATAACTTGCTAGATCATCATCGAGATATGATAATTAAATACAATGTTCCTTCAATCTATGCATTATGGGAAGGATTCGTTAGAAACTCATTTAAATGCTATTCAAATGAAATAAATTCTAAAAATCTTAGATATCTAGATATTCATATTAATTTATTCGTTCATGGGATAACTTCAATTGACAAATTAAAGCTTGAAAATGCCAGATACTCTTTTAAAACCAAAAAGGAATTCACGGAACAATATTTAAATTTTTTATCAAAGCCATTTGAATTACCCGAAATTATCCCAACTAATTCCAATGTAAATTTTGAAGTAATAAATAATATTCTGCATCTATTCAATTTGGAATTACTGCCTAAATATTTTGAAAGACCTCTTACAAAATTAGTTAACTTTAGAAACAGTATAGCTCATGGTGAAGTTAGAATTCCAATTAAAATAAAAGATATTGAAGATTTTACAAAGCTTTTGAATGACTTAATGGTAGAAATTATTCTACGTATTGAACAAGGAATAAATAAACAAACATACAAAAAATAAAATGGCAATAATAAACTTTGACAATACGACAACAAAAAAGTCAACTACTTCAGCTGACAAACCTGTTTTGAATATCAGCAAAATAGTTTTTGTGACAAACGACAAGAATTGGGTTCAGCGACTTTTCAATGCAATGCTTACAATTAAGTTTGCCTGTATTGGGGCTGACAAGAAAGAGAGAAAAACCTTTCAACAACAAATTGTAATTAGTTCTTACATCACACCATATCACCGTCAAGCAGTATTAGAACCGAATTTGTGGCTCACCTTTGAAGAAAGTTTCAAAATTACCAAAGACAGTGAATGTGACCATTGGAAAACAACTATTGAGTTAAGTAATTTACCTTTTAAGGCAAATGAATCACTGCAAATTACCTTAATGGATAAAGACCATATTATAAAGCGAATAGCTGATTGGAAAAAACGAGTAAGCAACCTCTATAAAGAAACTAAAAGCTGGATCAAGGCGAAACCTGACTTATCAATTACTATTGGCAATCCGACACCAATGTATGAAGGAATGATGCAAAGTTTCCAAATCAAGCCAACAGAAGTTGATACAGCAGACATTTTAAAGGGGAAAAAGTTTGTATTGTCCTTTAAACCGAAAGGTTTATGGATGATTGGGGCTAACGGAAGAATTGACATCATTTCAAGAGCTGGTAACTACATTTTAATCGACACCTCAGACCAATTTGGAACTCCAAATTGGCATATATTCAGAGCTGACGATAGGCAAAATGGTAGACCATTCAATCAAGCGGAATTGTTTAACCTCATAAATCTATTACAATGATTTTTGACGAGTTAGCAGAAATTTATTTTGAGATTGACTATGACTATTCTGTCAAGGAAGCTGATGCAAGAGCAAGGCATTATAAAAGAATTGAAGCAAGTTACAGGAGAAAAAGAGAATTAAATGACCAAGCGTATTTCCTTTTTATGTTCACCCGACTTGAAGACAGAATTAAAAAATTATCTATTGAGTTAATTGAAAAAAAGTATAACACTCTTACAAATTGGAAATACAGAAGAACATGGGAAATACTTTATGAGCGAAGAGAAAAGAACATCTATTTTCTTGACCGCGTTGCTTTGCTTACCGAAATGGGGCAAGCCGACTATGAGCTGATAAAAAAGTATTACAGGCAACGAAACAACATTGGACATGGCGGCAATTCCTTCACAATTACAATAGACATTTCAACTGTGGTTGCTGACATGCAACGGCTATATTATGACTTGAAATAAATTATTACGACTCGGACTAAGTACATCCAAAATTCCAGATAACCAACTTCGGACTGAAAGTAGAGCAGTCGGTACGCGTGCACAACTCTCCCAAAATCAAAAATTGAGCTGGCTTTGTAAAGAAAACGACGTAAATACAAGCATTTTAAGGACTTTTGATGTTCAAAAGTCCTTTTTTAATACCAAAAACAAGATGCGCATATTACAAACCACCTCAAAATTAGTAAATTATAAACATACTTTAGTAATATTTGCGGAGAATAATGACTTTATTTAACGCAACATCAATTAAAGCCAGTGGCCTATTGCTGTAAGCTCTCCCAAAAATCATTCTCCCCTATTCAAAATTTCGTATTTTGCCGTTTATAAACGGGATAAATAGAGGCATGTTAAAAAAAATAATTCAAACAGATTCTTCAAAAACAAGCATCCTCATCCGCTTAATTGTAGGTGCCGTGTTTTTATCAGAAGGCATACAGAAATTTTTGTTTCCCGCCCTTCGCGGAGCAGGGAGGTTTGAAAAAATAGGCTTGCCCTTACCCGAGTTTTTGGGCAGTTTTGTGGCTACGTTTGAAATCATCTGCGGAACATTGATTTTAATTGGTTTAGTTACGCGCCTGGCTAGTATTCCGCTCATTATCATCATGCTTGTTGCTTTTGCCACAACCAAAGCAGAAGTTTTAGCCGACAAAGGTTTTTGGGAATTGCTGCACGGCAGCCGAACAGATTGGTCCATGCTACTCGGCAGTATTTTTCTGCTGATAAAAGGTGCCGGGTATTGGTCTTTAGATAATAAACTGAATGGAACAAAACAATAAATGGAGATTTTAATCATATCTACGGCGGCCTTTTTAGTGGCCATTCTTACCTTCTTTTCGGGTTTCGGACTTGGAACCATCCTCACACCTGTTTTTATGATTTTCTTCCCGGTGGAATTAGCAATCGCATTAACCGGAGTGGTTCATTTTTTTAATAACATCTTCAAACTGTTTTTAGTTGGCCGGAATGCCAACAGGGAAGTTCTGCTGCGTTTTGGTGTACCTGCCGTTATTGCTGCCATTGCCGGTTCCTGGATTTTACTGAACATTACCGATTTACAACCCTTGTTTTCGTATACCGCATTTGGCAAACACATGGAGGTATATCCCCTGAAGTTTATCATTTCCATTTTGCTTATCCTTTTCGCAAGCATGGATTTAATTCCCTATTTCAGCACCCTACAATTCGGTAAAAACAAACTGCCTATCGGCGGAATTTTGAGCGGTTTCTTTGGCGGTCTTTCCGGAAACCAGGGTGCATTGAGAAGTGCATTTTTAATAAAAGCCGGTCTATCAAAAGAAGCCTTCGTGGGAACCGCAGTAGTAGTTTCTACTTTTGTTGATTTCACACGCTTAAGCATTTACGCCACACGGTTTACCACATCAGGACTGAGCGACAACCTTACTTTGGTGATTTGCGCCACTTTGGCCGGAATTGCCGGATCATACTTGGGCAACAAACTTTTAAAAAAAATAACACTACGGTTTCTGCAAATAAGCATTGCGGTGATGCTGATTATCATTTCACTTGCTCTGGGTGCGGGAATAATTTAAGAATGAAAATATGTAAATTAAATTCTTAAATGCGGAATAAATTAAGCATCTTTCCTGCAGAATAAACGACACATTATAAATTGTTTACAAAATTTAATCTCTATGAATTCTAAAGAATTTTCTGAACTAAGCGACAAGGAATTACTGGAAAAGATCAAAGCAAACAAACCATCGCCCATTATTGATGCATTTTTTATTGGTTTTCTGATCGGAATATTGATTTACAGTGCAGCGCAAATACCTGGGGTTTGGTTAACTTAGTGCCCCTGTTTCTTATTTACTTGCTGCTCAAAAAACCCAAACAATACGAAGCACTTAAAAAAGAAATGAAAAACAGAAACATAGAATAAAGTCTACAGGCCTTTAAGTGTATACTTCATGCGTTGTTTCGGTAAAAATCAAACTTGACAATACGCGGACGCTAATAGCTAAAAAGACTTCAACTGATATCCAGAATAGGCCAAGCACTGTTGATGCATTGAATTTTCATTACTTTCGGTATTGAAAGAGCAACACAATATCCGCTCATTCGGAAATATAAACAAATGAAAACAATCAAAATACATTTTATTTCCGGCCTGTTCATCAGCCTGTTTGTGGGAATGCATTTATTTAATCACGGGTACAGTATTCTAGGTCCCGAAAAGCATATAGAACTCATGCTGAGCTTGCGTAAAATTTACCGCAACTCATTTATAGAAACCCTGCTCCTATTGGCTGTTTTGATGCAGATCTATTCCGGTTTTAAACTGCTCAAAACACATTGGAAAACCGCAGATTCGTTCTTTGAAAAACTACAAGTTTGGACAGGTCTATATTTGGCCATTTTCCTCATCATTCACCTAAGTGCAGTTTTGGCCGGACGCTTTATCCTCAAACTCGATACCAATTTCTACTTCGGCGTGGCCGGATTGAATCATTTCCCAACAAACTTGTTTTTTGTGCCCTATTATGCCTTAGCCATTCTTTCCTTTTTTGGTCACTTGGCGGCTATCCACAGCAAAAAAATGAAATACAAGCTATTGGGAATCACCCCCTGGATGCAATCCATATTTATCTTGGTACTGGGCATCGGGCTTTGTCTTTTTATTTTTGCGGGACTTACAAATGGGTTTAAAGGCTATGAGATTCCAAGTGAATACCATGTGTTGATTGGGAAGTAAGGTAAAAAACAAATCATTGCTTCAAACAATTCTGCAATTTAGACACATATACATAAAAGGAGCGATAGACTTCTCAGTATACAAATATGTATTTTTATCTTTGTTCACATGGAAACACAAGAGCAAGCCAGTTTACCCCTGCTGAGCGCCGAAGAGCTGCGCGTGCTGGGTTCACTCATAGAAAAAAGCCGCACTACGCCCGATTATTACCCCATGACGCTGAACGGGCTTACGGCGGCCTGTAACCAGAAGACATCTCGCAACCCGGTGGTGGAATACGATGAACAAACCGTGGTGATGGCGCTTGATGACTTAAAAATGAAAGGCCTGGTGGGTACCGTAACCGGAGGCGGAAGCCGTACCCTGAAATACCGACATACCTTGGCCGTGAAATATCCGCTGGATCTGGCTGAAACGGCTTTGCTGGGCTTACTCCTGCTCCGCGGTCCTCAGACACCCGGTGAGCTCAAAACGAACTCGGGCCGCATGTTTGAATTTGAAAATTTAGATGAAGTAAACAAAGTACTGGAAGCTCTGGCCGGCTATGAATTGCCTTTTGTGGTGCAGCTTCCGCGAAGACCAGGTCAAAAAGAAGCCCGGTTCATGCACCTGCTGGGCGGAATGCCCGACATGGAAAATGTAGACCTTCCGGAAGAACCGGCCCGCAAATCGGTAAACGAAATGGAAGCCCGCCTGGCCAAAGTAGAACAGGAATTAGCTGAGCTCAAAGAATCGGTAGATAAACTCCTGAAAGAGCTGCTGGGTTAACTATTTCAGGCCGTACTTGGCTTTATAACGTTCATACAATTCGGTTTGATGATTGCTCAACCGAATCAAGCGACCTTGTATAAATGCCATTTCCACCTGGTTGCTGATTACATCCAGCGCATCTCCGGTTGAAATAAACAAAGAGGCATCTTTGCCCGGCTCCAAACTACCGCAACGGTCATCAATACCCAATATTTTTGCTGTATTTAGTGTTATAGACATCAAGGCTTCCTCTTTTGTTAATCCAAAACACACCGAAGTACCCGCCAGAAACGGTAAATTCCGGCTGCCCATGGCTTCCATATTTCCTGAATACGATAAGGCATACAATACCCCGGCATCTTTCAATTTTTTAGGCAGTTCGTAGGGTAAATCATAAGCATCATCACTTTTAAAGGGTAATGAATGTAAACGTTCTAACAATACCGGTACATTTTCCACTTTCAAAAAATCAGCCACGAGGTGGCTTTCTTCTCCACCGGAGATTACGATGTTTTTCACTCCCAATTCCTTAAAAAACAAAACCGACTCCCGTATTTCCTTTGCCCGACTTACGTTGATATACAAGTTCTTTTTACCGGTGAATAGCGGTTTCAGGGCAGCCAAATTTAAATCGTCGGTACCTTCTTCGGCTGCCTTGGCTCTTTGTAAAATGTGTTTTATTTTCTCCAGGTCTTCCTTCCGTTTTTTATTGGGTTCGTCCTCGCCGGGTTCGCCCCACCAGCCGGTGCGGAAAAGTTCTGCCGGCCAGTTCAGCCATATTCCGTCATCCCGTTTAAGGGCCGCATCTTCCCAGTTCCAGCCGTCTAACATCATCACCGAGGAAGTACCCGAAATCAATCCGCCACGCGGACTGGGCTGACAATATAAAACCCCGTTACTGCGGATGGTGGGAATTATTTTACTATCCGTGTTATATCCAACCAGGCTCCGGGCACTTGGATTCATTTCGCCGGTTTCATTAAAATCGCGGGTGGCACGCACGGCGTCTACCTCAGTTAAACCCAAAATGGTATTGGGTAAAATAAAACCAGGATAAATATGTTTCCCGCTTGCATTAATCTGAAAATCATATACCGAAGCATCTGTTACGCTTGTGCCCACTTCGGTAATTTTTCCGGCTTTAAATCCAATTTTTCCGTTTTCAATTACTGTTCCGTTGCCCACGTGAATGGTGGCTCCGCTGATTAATACCGATACGGGTTTCCCCGGCTCCGGCAGGCTGTTTTGACCAAAGGCAAACACCTGCACAAGGCAAAGGGCCAAAACCGGTAAACTGATCTTATATGTTACTGCTATCTTACGTTTCATCTTGCATTCTTTTTTTAGTGGTTACCTTCATCGTCCACATCATCGCAGTGATAATGGTGTTCTTTTTTATCCGCCGGTTTTTCGGCTTTTCCGTTTTTAACGTCCGGATCGCGCAGCATTTTGGCAATGATACGGGTACGTTCAGCCTCCAGCGCCTGCCGGAGTTCGGCATCCCGGTCACGGTCAAAATATAACAAACCGTCAACGAAGGTTTTTTCGGCACGTGCGTAAATACTCAAGGGTTCGGCGCTCCAGATAACGATATCGGCATCCTTCCCTACTTGAATTGAACCCACACGCTTATCAATATGCAGCATTTTTGCAGGGTTGATGGTGACCAAATTCCAAGCTTGCTCTTTACTCAGTCCTCCGTATTTTACCATTTTACCTGCTTCTTGGTTCAGGCGCCGGGCCATTTCAGCATCATCCGAATTTATGGCAGTGTTTACACCCACTCCGGTTAATATGGCCGCATTATAGGGAATGGCATCATTCACCTCCATTTTATAAGCCCACCAGTCCGAAAACGTAGAAGCATTGGCTCCATGCGCCTTCATCTTGTCGGCTACTTTGTATCCTTCCAAAATATGGGTAAAAGTGTTCACCTTGAAACCCAGGGAGTCGGCCACACGGATTAACATGGTGATTTCGCTCTGCACATAACTGTGACAGGAAATATAACGGGTACCTTTTAAAATTTCGAGCAGCGTTTCCATGCGCAAATCTTTCCGGGAGGCATCGCCTTTGGATTTACGTTCTTTTTCGTAGGCTTTGGCCTTCAGAAATTCATCCATAAAAAACTGTTCCACGCCCAAGCGGGTTTGCGGATAACGCCAGGATTCACGGTCGCCCCAGTTACTTTGTTTCACGTTTTCGCCCAAGGCAAACTTGATGAAGCCCGGTGCATTTTCGAAGCGTAATTCTTCGGGAGTTTTACCCCAGCGCATTTTAATAATCGAGGATTGCCCGCCAATTGGATTAGCCGAACCGTGCAACTGCTGAATGGTAGTTACCCCTCCAGCCAGATGCCGGTAAATGTTCGGATCATCGGCATTGATTACGTCGCCCATGCGTACTTCAGCCGATATGGCCGCGCCAGCCTCATTCACGCCTCGCGTAAGGGCAATATGCGAGTGCTCATCCACGATGCCCGCCGTGATGTGTTTACCGCTGGCGTCTATAACAATCGCACCGGAAGGGGCAGCCAAGTTTTTGCCGATTTTATTAATTTTTCCATCCACCAATAAAACGTCCGTTTCGTTCAGAATACCATCCGCTTCACCGGTCCAAACCGTTCCGTTTTTAAGCAGATATACTTGTTTTTCGGGTTGTTTTTCAAATCCGTAAGCCGTTTGCGGATACCAGATTTTGCCCGGTTCCGGCTGTGTATCATTTTCTTTTTTTGGCGTTTCGGGTTTATAGGTTTCGGTTTGGTTAGCCGTCCAGTTGAATCCTTTTCCGGCCAGGGTAATTCCGCTGCCCGTCCAGGTTTTTCCATCATACAAACCTTCCATACGCAACATAGAAAGGCTGTCTTTTCCGCGCAGCGTGAAAACCGCCCGTTTACCCGAAAGATTGAAATTCCCTTTCAGGGTTTCATCAGCCATATTTTTAAATTCGGCTTTGGGAGCCTGACGGCTTCCTCCTAGTTTCATGCTTACCTCCATAAAATTCGGAATCTGCAGGCGGTACGTACCGCGCACATCCCATTCCGGAATATCGTTCACCGGGTATGAAACACCCTGAATCCAATGGTTTACGATGATGGAAGAATCATCAAACACATCACCGTAACTCATGAAAAAATTGGCGGGTGCGCCTGGTTTAAGGGTTCCCAAAAGTATATCGCTTCCCAGCCAGGAGGCCGGTACACTGGTTAAGGCGGCCAGCACCTCTTCGCGCGGGATTCCCATTTTAACCAACTCTCGTAGTTTTTCCAGAAACTTATCTTTTTCTTTTTCCTTTAATCCGTCGGATGTTAGGGCAAAACGGATACCGGCTTTATGCATCATCAGCGCATTGAAAGGGGCATTTTCCCAATGCTTCAGCTCCGCCATGGAAACCCGCATGGCATCATAAGGGTCGTTCACGTCAGGTGCTTTCGGATAGCTGAGCGGAAGGATGATTTTCATGTTTTTGGCTTTAAACACATCCAGCCGCTGATACTCGTCACCGTTGCCTTTTACGAAATAATTCAATCCGAATTCCTTGGCCAGTTCTGCCATGCGGAGTAAATCATATTTATCGCGGCCCTCAAACAGGAACGGATTTTTCTTGAATCGGTTCAATTGCTCAAGCGAAATGTTCCGTTCCACATTTTTGCCATGCGTTTCATACCAGGCGGCATCTAAAAAAGTTTGGCGTATAAGGGCTATGGCACCCGTTAACGAAGTGGGATAATTTTGTTTGGAACTTCCCTTTTGGAAGGAAATACCCGATACCAAATCCGACAGCAACAATTCTGTCCGAGCTTCTGAGTTTCCGGTGCTCACCAAAGCAGCCGTTCCTCTCAAAATACCGTCGCGGCGAAGACTGAGCGTAAATCCGAAACCATTTTTTCGCAGGGCGGATGCTTTTTCTGCTTCGGGCTGGAAATGGCGGGCGGCCTGAAAATCGGTTTTGAGCGCATCATTCCAGGCATAGGCGCCCGCGCGCGCGCTTTCGTATGAGGAACCGCCTTTTTTTTCGGCTGGGGTATCACTTTTTATGCCATAATCAGAAACGAGTTCAATAAAAGAGGGATATACAAACATGCCGGCACCGTCTTTCAATACCGCATTTTCGGGTATGGCCACACCGGCTCCGGCTTTCAGAATTTTACCTTCGGCAAACAAAAGCACGGCATTGTTTTCGACCTTTCCCGGTTCTATAAACAAACGCACATTTTTGATGGCATAAACCGTTTTATCGGGCCTTTCAGGACCGTTTCCGGGAAAGGTGCCCTGCCCCAGCGCGCCGCCGCATAGCCCAAAAGCGAATAACAGATAGGCAAATTTCACGATACTCCTCATCGTACTTTTAATTAATTTCGGATGTGAAGAACGTAATTTTTTTTTAGCCGGATTGCGGTCTGAGTTGAATAATTGAGTTCACAATGTCATTTTTATTTGTGAACTTCGCAAAAAAATTTAGCTTATGTTATTACACGCACATTCCGGCTTACGCTGGGTAGTTTTAGCCTTACTGTTGGCCTCTATCGTAAAGGGATTTATGGCCGCTTCGGGCAAAAAACCATATTCAAAAGGCCTTTACGCGGCTACCATGGGATTTCTGCATATTCAGGTTGTGATTGGTCTTATTCTATACGTTCCCATGCTTTCGGATATGTTGGATGCCCAATCGTTTGGTGACATTATGAAAGATGAAATGGCACGCTTTAAAGCCGTTGAGCATATCAGTATGATGATTATCGCCGCATTGATTGCCACCGCCGGATTTTCAATCGGTAAACGGGCGCAGACAGACGAATTAAAAAACAAGCGTACGGCCATTTTTTACCTCATTGCCCTCCTACTCATTATTGCCGCCATTCCTTGGAAATCAGGCGGAATGTTCTAAATAAAACGGAATATGAAACTGAGAATTTTTACGGCCCTATTGGGTGTTCTGCTGCTGGCTGCCTGCGGCGGAAATACGAACGAGGCAGAAACGAAGAAGGAAGAGCATCCCGGACAATCGGTTTACAGTAAAAACTGTGCCACCTGCCATGGCAGCAATGGCAAAATGGGACTCTCCGGCGCCAAAGATTTATCGCTTACCAAACTGAGCGTAGAGGAGATGGTTCCCATTATCACGAACGGTTCATCAGGCGGAATCATGCCTGGCTTCAAAGAATCGCTGTCTGCGGAAGAAATTAAAGCCAGCGCTGAATACATCGAAACACAATTAAAAAACTAAATCCCATTTTGGAGACTCCTAAATTTGAAAAAGCGGTACTGGTTGGTCTAATCATGCCCAACCAGCCTGAATCCAGACTCAAGGAATACCTTGATGAGCTGGAATTTTTGGTGATGACCGCCGGAGGAGAAACCATCAAACGGTTTGTTCAGAAAGTAGACAGACCCAACACGGCCACCTTTGTGGGAAAAGGAAAAGCCGAGGAAATTGGCGAATACGTGAAAGCCGCAGAGGCCGACATGATTGTGTTTGACGATGAACTTACCCCTACCCAGGTAAAAAATCTGGAGCGGATGTTTGAGGGCGTGAAGGTATTAGATCGTACCACGCTCATTTTAGACATCTTTGCATCCAGAGCTCAAACGGCGCATGCCAAAACGCAGGTTCAGCTGGCCCAGCTCCAGTACCTCCTTCCGCGCCTTACGCGCATGTGGACCCACCTGGAACGCCAAAAGGGAGGAATCGGTATGCGCGGTCCGGGAGAGAGCCAGATTGAGAGTGACCGCCGTGCCATCCAGCATACCATTTCATTGCTTCGCGATAAACTTAGAACCATTGACCGTGTAATGGCCACCCAGCGTAAAAGCCGCGGAAATATGGTGCGCGTGGCTTTGGTGGGTTATACCAATGTGGGCAAAAGTACCATCATGCGCCTACTCTCCAAAAGTGAGGTATATGCAGACAATAAACTCTTTGCCACCCTCGACACTACGGTGCGCAAAGTAACCATCGAAAATCTGCCCTTTCTGCTTTCAGATACGGTAGGCTTTATCCGTAAGTTGCCCACCAGGCTTATTGAATCGTTTAAAAGTACGCTCGACGAGGTGCGGGAAGCCGATATACTCTTGCATGTGGTGGATATTTCGCACCCCAACTACGAAGAACAGATCAATGTGGTAAAGAAAACCCTGGATGATATTCAGGCCTTGGATAAACCCGTGATTTTGGTTTTTAATAAAATTGACGCCTACGAAAATGAAGCCGCCAACGATTATGAACTGGAAGGCGAAAACCAAAAAATGTCGTTAACGGAGCTCAAAAAAACATATATGGCCCTTGAAAATTCGCCCTGCGTATTTATTTCAGCCATTGAAAAAGACAATATCGAGGAACTCAAAACCATGCTGTACGATATTGCCATAAAAATCCAAAAAGAAAAATATCCGGGGGAATTGTTATACTGATTTGCGGTTAATCTATAAGTTGACTTTTTTCATTAATACTGTCGAGGTTTCATCCAATCACTGCATTTTCGAATATAACTTTTCAATTAGTTAAAAAGAGCGTATTTTAACATTTCCGGTTATAGCCCAAAGAAGATGATTGACTTTGAGCAAAAAAAAATGCACCGCCAATTGAAATGTCTCTCAGGTATGCAGCTCAACGGCGAAATGGAGCAGGAATTTCCTTACGCGCGAAACTTTCAATGATTTCAGATATACGTTTTTGTCGGGTTTCAGGTCGTTTGGCCAGCACGAGCCATTGTAACATCATTTTTTTGACGGACTTGCTTAAACTTAAAAAATACGTTTTTGAACCTTCGAATTTGTTAAATGCTTCATCCAAATCTTGCGGAATAATAAGTTCTTCCACCTCGTCTAAAACTGTCCAAGAACCGTTCTGTTTGGCTTTTTCAATGCTATCTGAACCAGCCTGTGTCATTAGTCCCTGTTCTATGAGTTGCCTTACTTTTTCTTTATTGATTTTTGACCAGGTGCTTTGGGCTTTTCGTTTGCTGAAAAATTGATGTGACGTTTCTTCGTCAATTTTAATTTTCTTGCTGTCTATCCAACCATAGCAAAGGGCCACATCCACCGCTTCGCTCCAAGTAATTGATTTCTTTGTAGAGCTCTTGGAATAAAAGACAAGCCAAACAGACTGTTTTGACACATGATTTTTGTCTAACCACTGCCTCCATTCTGCTTGGCTTGCCGGATAAAATTGTTCTGTTTCCTGCATGATTACGTTACAACCTTTGCTGCGGGTTCGATGGGCAAAGTTGCAAAAAGTTCTTTAACACCAAGCAGGCTTGTAACTTGTTTAATCCCGTACTTTTGAATGAAGGGAACGTAAACATCCAGCATAAGGACGAAGTTCAAAAAGATAGACGACAGCATACACAAGGAACTGTTTGATAAAATGCACAAAAAACTGAAGGCAAACCCGGAATATGCCAAAAGGATGAGTAAAATACGGAGCCGGACGGTGGAACCGGTGCTGGGCACGCTGCTTAATTTTATGGGCATGAAACGGGTAAACACAAGGGGCATAAAAGGAGCGGAAAAGCACGTGCTTATGGCCGCCCTCTGTTATAATCTCAAAAAATATATGGCCTTTGTCCGCAAGAAAAGAATAACAAAACCTGCCGTAATGATAAGGGAAGATGCGGCTTCTTATTTTAAAAATAGATCAGACCTCGTTAAACGCATTTTGATGCGAAATGCGCCACTCATTTTTGGATACTAAAAAAGGGCTTTTGAATAGCAAAAGCCCTTAAAACGCTTGCAATTGCGTCATTTTATTTACAAAGTCAGCTCAATTTTTCATTTTGGGAGGGTTGTGCAACAGCTACCCGTGTTATGCGTTCGTTGATTTTTGTCCTTTTTAAATATTGAGCAATGATTGTTAATTGTCCTTAGTTTACTTTATCAAACCTGTGATGCATAAGTCTTGAATATCTTACATCAAAACCATCTACCTGTCCCTTTTTGTTTCGGGTGAAAGTTATTACCGTATATACAAAATATCCGCCCGTATCTGCCTGTAATAAAAAGCTGTTCTCTCCGTAAGGCTCTAACTTTACGTCTGATAGTGTGGGTCTTTTAACGATGAGTTGGTCTTTTTCATCGAGTACAACACGGAAGTAATAATCGAGGTGTGGGCTGTAATATTTTCCAACAAATTGCTGAAGCTGTGGCTTGTTTATTTTCAGATTATTTTCATGTTGTCGGTAAACCTTGACCTCACCATTGGGCAACCATACCTTGAATTGCATAGTACTATCTGGGTTGAGTCCGGAAAAAATGATAGGAACATCCTCCTCCATATCTTTAAAATGGCCATTGCCAAATGCCGTCAGGGGAAAGGAAGCACCGGGTTGGTAATAGAACTGCAGACTATCGCCTTCTGCCTTAATATCGTAATAAGCGATCCTACTCACATGGCTGTTGTAGCCCTTTACGTTGTGTTCAAAATACCTGCCTGCGTATTTTTTCAATTCACTGTTAGGCAGCACCACGGCAGTTTCGGGAAACATTGGCCTCTCAGCTGAAGGAGCAGGTTTAGGTGGCAGCAAGCTATCCGTTAATTGCAACAACCCGGCAATACTGTTGCTACTGTTGCCAAGAGCAATTACTGCAATTCCCTGGGATGGTATCCGAACCATATAAAAACCATCATCTACACCGCCGTGAAAGACATAGGAGAGGGTGTCTCTTTTTCTCCATTCATGGCCAAAGGTATAGTGCTGTTCCGGCGCCATCACAGGAATTGATCTTGCATCCTGGTAAAGTCTTTCAAAGGCTTTTGCCAGTACAGAAGAGGAGTCTGCTGCTGCCAAAGCCCATTTTTCGAGGTCATTAGCAGTTGTTACAATGCGGTAATTGCCACCGGGTGAAGTTTTGTAAAACCTTGCTTTACGAAAGGGCCCGTTTCCATAATAACTTTCTGCAAAGCCAGGTATTACGGCCTCTATATCATCATTCATAAACGTGGCTGACATACCCAATGGGGCAAATAATTTATTTTTCAGGTAAACTGCAAGATTTTGTTTGGAAGCCATTTCCGCAATCATTCGCAGTAGGGCATAATCTGTATTGCAGTACATATAACCTTCGCCCGGCTGCACCTGTGGCTTGGGTTGGTTGTACAGCAATGTGAGCATTTGTTCCTTATCTACCCGGTTTCTCATGTCGGCATGCATGAGCAGTAGCAGCGACCATTCATCATCAAAGCCGCTACTGTGATTGAGTAAATCCTGAATGGTTACGTTCTTGCTCCATTCCGGTAATTTAGGCAGATAGCTTCTTACCTTGTCATCAAAGCGCAGGAGGCCTTCGGCTTCCATAATAGCGATACCGGCACTCATAAATTCCCTACCCATAGAATAAGTCAATCGAACGGGTGATTGGTGCGTAAATGGTATCGAATGTTCAAGATTCGCTAAGCCGTAATTTTTCTTTATAATTATTTTTCCATTTTGCAATACTGTAACAGCTACTCCAGGAGATTCATCTCGGTGCAATGGCTTAAATATGGTGTCTATAGTTTTTTCTATCCAAGAATTGTCAATTGTTTGAGCGACAATTTGCATGTTTAAGAAGCAAAGAACCGATATGAAAAATAGATGCTTCATTTATGTGTTATTTGTTGATGTTAAATCGCATTTGTTTTTATCAATGACGCACAACGGTTCTCAGCTATACGCAGGCAGGGATTTTAACCACTGAACTTCTTACGAAGAACTGAACTGCAAATATAGCACTTTTCTGTCCTACGAAGCACGAAACCCCTGCTTGCTTATAGGTGATGTTATAAGCTGGCCTTCTTATCTGTCGAGGTTGTAAAGTCCTTGTCCGCTGTGAGTTTCGCTGTCATTGTCGAGTTGCGAATGGGTCTGTTTGTGTCGGTTGTGAGTAGCGGTTTTAAAAATTTAAGAAGGGAAGGAAATTTTAAAAAATAATTTTTCTTTGGGTGGTAAAGGTGTAAGCTCTTTTGCAATTTTTGGTCTGTGCGTTGGCTTGTGCGAATTGCAAATGTGCTTACACCTGTGCGATGGCTTAAATGTTTTACATATAAATCACCTTTACATTAATTGTCTTGTTTTCTTTCAACTCAAAACTTGCTTTTGAAAAATTAGGTCAGTTTGTCAAGCCAATTGATCGAAAATTTGAGAAACCAATACCTTCTATCGGCAAAATAAATCCTTTGTCAATTTTGCCATTTTTGTTTTCATCGTGTAAAATGTTAACAGCATATTTTCCAGATGGAATGTTTTTAAAAGTAATTGTTGATGAACCATTCACAATTTCGCCTTTTACAATTTTGTAATAGTTTTCATAATCTTCATCCGGGATTGAGCCGTCTTTGTTATAAAGTGCAAATTGAACTACTCCTTTTTCATTCCGTAAATTCTTTACCTCAATTGTTAAGGATAATGTTTTTGCATTCGGTTTGGCAAATGAATAAAGTGTGAGTGATAACGCAAATGCGAGTAGTGTTATGATTGTTATTTTCATTTCAATTATTTTTTACGATTTATTTTTTCTTTCGCTGTGTCAACTAAATAATAGACCATAGGCACTAAAAACACAGTCAAAATTAAAGATGATAGAAGTCCGCCAATGATTACCCAAGCAAGTCCGTTTTTCCATTCTGCTGCTGTTCCTGTTGCCATTGCAATAGGAAGCATACCTACAACCATTGAAAGAGTTGTCATTAGGATTGGTCGCATACGACCTTTTCCTGCAATGATTAAGGCTTCTTTAAAATGTTTACCTTCTGCTTTTAATTGATTGGTAAAATCGACAATTAGAATAGCGTTTTTTACCACTAAGCCCATTAGCATAATTAAACCCAATAAGGCGAATAAACTCAAATTGCTTAACGACAAATTCAATGCGAAAAACGCCCCAATTGCTGCAACTGGTATAGAAAACAAAACTACAAATGGATAAACAAAACTGTCATACAGTGCCACCATAATCAGGTAAATTAGCAAAAACGAAATGAGTAAAACAGAACCTAATGCTCCAAAACTATCATTCTGTCTTTTGATGTCACTTCCCCAAGTCATTTGTATTCCGTTTGGCAACGGATTTTCTTTGAGATATGCTACTACATCGTCTGCTACTGTTCCTGATGGTCTGCCTAATGCGTCAGAAGTAAGTGTAACTGCTGGTTGTCGGTCTTTCCTTTCTAATAAGGAAGGGGAATTGTCTTGCTCAACAGTTGCAAATTGTGAAACTTCAACTGGTATCCCCATTGGGTTAATGATAGAAAGTTGTTGAACATCTTCAAAATTTTGTCGGCTAAATTCATCTAACCAAATTCGCACAGGATATTCCGTTCCGTTTTCGGTTAGGGTCGCATCATCATTTCCTGTAAAGGCAGTTCTTAGGTTCAATCCAACATAAGCGGTTGTTAAACCCAATCGTTGCATTTTATCTTTGTCGGGAATTATTTTGTATTCGGGACTACCTGCTTCAACGGATAAGCGAACATTATCCGCACCGGGAATTTTTTCAATAATCCCCTTTAATTCGTTGCCACTCCTCATCACTTGATCTAATTTGCTTCCGCTTAAGGTAATTTCAATGGGTGCGGAACGTGGTATTAAACCCAATGCTGCCATTGAATAATTTATACTCGGAAATTTTGTTTTTAATTCCTCCCTTAATTTCTTCATAAATGTTTCGGTCGGCACATTATTAAGTTCCTTTTTGGACTTCAACTGAATGGTAAATTCTGTTTTGTTTGCAGAACCAACACCCAAACTTCCAATGCCTGTGCTTGGTCCGCCAATGTTGCTGAATACCGTTGCTACTTCGGGTTGTTGATTAATGTATGTTTCAATTTGTTGAGCAATTAAGTTGTTTTGCTGAATGGAAGTTGATTTGTCAAACTCCAAAGCCATTCTGAACTTTCCTTGGTCGCCTGTTGAAATTAGTTCTTTACCAATAATTCCTTGTTTCATAATGCCTGCCGTCATTACAAAAAGCAACAAAACAATTCCTGTGAAAATTAATTTATGGCTCAAAACCCATTCTAATCTGCGACCATACCATTCATTAAAGTTTTCTAATTGAATTTCAAACCATAGTAAAAAGCGATTGAAAAAATTAGTTGGTTGTAAATCTTCTTTCTTTCCAATACGTGAAGCCAACCAAGGTGTAAGAGTAAAACCAACCAATAAACTGGTGAGTGTTGAAGTTACTACAACTACCGAAAATTGTTTGAGCATATCGGCAACAAACACTTGTAAAAAAAGAATTGGTAAAAATACCACTACGTCAACTAATGTAATTGACAATGCAGCAAAGCCAATTTCCATACGACCATCCATTGCAGCAGTTCGTTTATCTTTTCCTCTGTCTAAATGTTTTTGAATATTTTCTAATACTACCACTGCATCATCCACCAAAATGCCTATGATTAAAGACATTGCAAGTAAGGTCATAAGGTTTAGCGTGTATCCCAAAAGCCACATTACTGCAAACGCTGTAACTAAAGAAGTCGGAATGGCAACTATTACAATCAATGAGTTTCTGAAACTTCTTAGGAATAAAAGCATCACCAATGAAACTAATATTACCGCCAAAATCAAATCAAATACTACAGAATTAACTGCTGCAATAGTGTTGTCTGTGCTATCGTCTGCAATAATAAATTTTACACCTGCACTTGCATTTTGTTGCTCGATAGATTTGAATTTTGCACGCACCAATTTTGAAACATCTACAGCGTTTGCATCGCCTTGTTTTTTCAGTAAAAGACCGATGCCATTTTTACCATTGTAACGACTGATAGAAGTAGTTTCTTTTATTCCATCAATTACATCGGCTACATCTTTTACATAAACAGGACTTCCTAAAACAGGCATAGCCACCTGAACATTTTTAATATCTTGTAATGAGGTAAATTTTCCTGTTAAACGAACTGAATTGTTTTCTTTTTCGGTTTGCACTTTTCCGGCAGGTAAGTCTAAGCCCGAACGATTAATTGCTTCAACAACCTGAACCATTGAAATTTTGAAAAGCTTCAGTTTGTCCTGATTTACTCTTACTTGTATTTCTCTTTCTTCTCCTCCTAAAATGGTAATTTCTGCTACTCCTTTTATTTGCTGAATTTGTGGCAGATAATCATCTTTCATTTTTTGATAAAACTCAGTAGCAGATAAATTACTTGTTGCACTGATGGACATTATCGGTAAATCATTTGGCGAAACTTTACTCATTACAGGACTTAAAATATCCTGTGGTAAATCTTTACGAATGTTATCGATGTAGCGTTGTGCATCTTGCATTGACTTATCCAAATCTGTTCCGTATTTCAGATTTGCAATGATGATAGAAGCATTGGGTAAAGATTTTGTAACCAAATAATCTACACCTTCCAAGTTGGATAAAGCATCTTCTATTTTTCGTGATACAGAAGTTTCTACTTCGTTGGGTTCGGCACCCGGATAAACTGTTTTTATTACAACTACCGGCTGGTTAAAGTCGGGCATTAACTCGTAACTCAAATTTTTATAGCCTATAATACCCAATAAAGTAAATACGCTGAAAAGCACTATTATCAGCGAAGGACGTTTGATTGATATTTCTGTAATATTCATTTTTCGCTGATTTTATTTAACAGTTACATTCGCCCCATCAAAAAGATTGATAAAACCATTCGTTACAATTACATCACCCTCTTTCAAACCACTTGACACAACTACTTTATTCTGTATCTTTTTTGAAATAGTGATGTTATGCAATATAGATTTACCGTTTTTAATCAAATAAATTTGTGGTTGATTAGCAGAGCCTACGATTGCAGATGCAGGAATAATAATGCCCTTTTCTTGGGTGGCATTTTTCAAATTTACTTTACCAAACATCCCCGCTTTTATTTTCAAATCGGATGTATTGTTTACCGAAAACTGAACAGGAAAGCTACTACCCATATTAGCTTTACTACCAATCATAGTAGTTTTCCCAGTCAATAGAATTTCAGAATAAGCATCTGACGAAAGAGAATAATTTTGATTTAATTTGAACTTGCTCAATTCATTTTCTGGAACATTTACAGTGAATTTTAGAGATGTAATGTCCATTATTTGAAGCAATGGAACTCCAGGTGCAGCAAATGCTCCTTCTTCACTCAGTTTTGCCGTAACTACTCCGCTAAAAGGTGCTTTAATAGTGGTTTTGTTTATCTGCTCCAACAAGGTTGCTTTCTGAACTTTTGCAGATTTCAAACCTAACACCGCCTTTTCTAATTGAATTCCTTGAATGGCATCTGCTTTAGCTAAAATCGTATAACGATTTACGTCTGCTTCCAAGCCTTCAATTTGCACTTCAATAGTTTGTAGTTGCAATTTTAGCAATGAATTGTCCAGCTGAATTAAAGTTTGACCTTTACTTACAACGCTTCCAGCATCAACTAAAATTGTGTTGATTTTCCCTTGTAATTCGGCACTTATTTTAGTTTCCTTATTGGGTTCAAATGTGCCTGAATAAGAAAATTCTGCATTTACATTTTCAAGTTGCAATGTGTCTGCCTGAACATTAATAGCTTCTTCTTTATCGTATTGATACACTTTACTCTGTGTGACATCTTTGTTGCTCTTCAGCTTGATTACTGCAATGGCAATCAATACCAATGGTATGATAATGTATAATGCCTTTTTAACGATTGACGATTTTGTATTCATTGTAACAATTATTTAGTTGTTGAAATATTTCCGGTTAGCTTTTTTAGTTCTAAATCTGCTTTTAGATACTCAATTACCGCGTTGATGTAAGTTTGTTGTGCTTCACGCAAAGCATTGTCTGCAAGCAATACATCTGTTAGGTTTGCTGTTCCTTGTTTTTGTTGAAGTAAAGTTTGCTCGTAAATTGTTTGTGCCAATTCAATCTGTTCTGTTGTTGTTTCTACTGATTTTTTTGTGACCATTATTTGCAGTTTTGCATTTTCAACCTGCATATTATTTTGTTCGGTGTTCAACTCAAATTGAATTTCACTATTTAGAATTTCAAATCTTTTCTGATTAATCTTTCGTTGCGTAACCGTCCCATTAAATAATGGATAGGATAGTTGAATACCTGCAAAACCGATAGGATAGAATTTTAGAAAATCATTCGGTTGTTTGTCATATCCAAAACTTGTTGTGCCATACATTCCGATAAGATTAAGCGAAGGCAAAAACCTTGATTTGTTTAGTGTGCTTAGTTCACTCGACAATAAGCGGTTTTGAGTTTTTATGATACGAATATCTAAAGTTGATGCAGGTGTATATTCATTTGTATTGTGATATTGAATGTTTGGTTCAATTTGCAGATTTTGTTCAATAGAAATGCCCATAGCAAATTTCAAGGCATTTAAAACTTGCTCGTATTTACTTTTGATAGTTTCCTTTTGAGTGGTTAACTGTGATACCTGCAATTTTACCTTGCTCACATCTGTTCCTTTAGCAAGTAATTGCTCATTGAGCAATTGCATATTTTTGAGTAGTCGTTCAGCATTAATCAGATTGCTGTCAATAAATGCCAGTTGATGATGCAAAATCTGAGCATTGTAATACAGATTTGAGATTTCAAAATAGATTTGCTCTTCGGTTTTCTGGTATTGCAATTTTGTTAATTCCGAAGCGATTTTTGTTGTTTGAATAGCCCCATAAACTTGTGGATTATACAATGGCATTGAGAGTTGCAAGTTGGCGTTGATGTTGTGGGGGACGCCAAATTGGGCTTCTTTAAACTGTCCTTCAGGTGCTGTCGGATTAAATGTTGATAGAGGCATTAACTGATAAGGAAGGTTTGTGAAATATTTATAGTCGGCATTAGCAGTTACCTTTGGAATTAAATTCGCTTTCGCTTCTTTTTCTCTTTGTTCACCACTTGCAATATTGTTTCTACTCATTTGCAGGTTTTTATTGTGAACCTGTGCTGTATCAATACATTGTTGCAACGACCAAGTTTGTGCCTGAGCAGATTGAAATCCTATTATAAAAAGCAATAGGACTAAAAATTGTTTGTGAATGTTTACTAACTTCATTGGTCAAATTTTTTTTACTTAACGAGTATTAATTGACTTTCAATTGTTCCTTCAACCCAATGTTTTACCATTGGTTCAATGTTTATATAATCACCCGTCAGTAGTGTTTCTTTTATACCCTTTTCATTTTCAAAAATCACTTGCCCTTCTATACAAATCAAAAGTGCTGGAGTTTTGGTGATATGTTCTTTTAGTTTTTCGCCTTGCAAAATTTGTATGGCAGTTACATTGCCTAGTTCACTTTTAAAAAGAGAAGTTGCTGAAACTGGTTTTTCTTGAGTATGTAATTCTTTTATGTTCATTGGAAATATTGATTAAACATTGTGAATGAAGTTTGAATATTATGAAATTGTTTTTCTGCTTCGGTTTCGTCTTTAGCTTCTGAAAGTTCTTTTACGATATCAATGTAGGGCAATAGCCACTTATGCAGTTCATCGTGTGCTTTGCCTTTCATTGTGCAATTAGAAGTAAGTAAATCAATGTTTGATTGCAATTTTTCACCTAATGATTTGTAGTCTTTTTGCTCAACCTTAGCAAAGGAAACAACATCGTTTTCCATATTGCGAATATGGGTTAGCATATTGGCATCAACTTTCCATTTTTCCCCATTGTTCAGTTCGATGATTTCACTTTCCTCATCATGCTGATGTTCCTTGTGAGTAACGATTTCGGTTTGCTCTTTTGGTTTTTCCTTCGAAGTATTGCCACAACTGAAAAGGAACAAACTGATTACTGGAATTAAAATTATTATCTTCTTCATAATTTCTTTTTTGTTATGGTGAAATAGGCAAGGATAGCAAATACAAAGGTTACAGAAATTCTAAAAATCATTGCTCCAACTGTTTTTGTTTCATAAATACCACCTGAATTAATGTGACTTTTAAGACCTATAAATGCTCCAATAAGTATAAGTGTTGAAATTCCTAAGAGTGTAGCTGTCCATTTTTTGTTTTTAATAAAACCATAAGCTGCAAAAAGATATAGAATGCTACTGATGAAATTTGCCCAAACCACAAACAGAACATAATTGCCCTCTTTGGCTCTAATACCAAACAAATCAAATATCACGGAAGTGCTTAGAAACAATGTAAGCAAACCAAATCCTGCCAATAATGTGGATAAAATGTATGGAATGTATTTTTTCATTTTTCTATCATTTTTAGAAGTCCGTTTAATACATTTTTCCCATCATTTACTAAATTGGATTTGTTACCCGAAAGTTTCCATTTTAAAACAACCATTCGCATACTGCCCATAATAATTGTTGTAATAGTGTCAGCCCCCAATAGCTTTCCATAAACACCTTCGTTTTGTCCTCTTGTAATAAGTGCGTTAATGTTGTTTTGCATAAGAGCCATCATTGTTGAAACCTTGTCACTTAGTTCTTTATTAAATTGAAATATACCTTCGGAAAAAATCACGCTAACTATGGCAGGTTTTTGAACAAATGTGTTCAGTTGCGACACAAATAATTTTTTCAAAAGTTCAGAAGGTTGTTTTTCTTCATCTTCTATTATTACAGCAAGTCGCTCGTTCATTTCTAAAATAAAATAGGTCAAAAGTCCGAGCAATATTTCATTTTTACTTTTAAAATGGCGATATAATGCAGCTTCAGATAAACCCAGGTCAGAAGCTAAGTTTTTTATTGTTAATTCCTGTATTCCGAATTTATCAATTCGAAGCGTAGCGGCTTCCATTATTTCTATTTGCCTTTCGGTAAAATCTTTATTTTTCATTGTTTAACTTTAAATTAATAAACGAAAACCCTAACCATATTACAGATGCAGTCATTGCAATTGCTCCAATTAATACTAATGCAGGAGGCAAACCAAAATACACCTCTGTTAATATTCCTATTGGCATTAATAAACCTGTAAGTGCCAACCAAGAAATGGCTTTTACGTTTTGAAGTTTGTCTCTGAAATGTAGAAGTAAATAACCAATTAGGATGTTTAGAAAGGCGAACAAGTTCCCGTGAACGTGAGCCAGTCTGCTTTCAAAATGCTTACCAATGCTGTATGAGTTTACCCATTCTTCTTTACCCGGAGCAAAGTCCCGAAGGTAAATAAGTAGAAAACCATAAGCCATAAAAAGCCCCATTGTCAGGAAGCCTATTGCGATGTTGTTTTTGCCGTTCATTTTGCTTGTATTTATTATGTAAGTGAGTATTCGCTTACAAAGGTAATTGAATTATAATCACACAAGCAAGTTTTTTTTGAGAATACTTTAAAATATTACGAAAATCATTTGGTGCGTTGGGTAATTGGCTCTTTTGGGGTTTGCCTGTGTGTCGGCTTGTGTGTCGGGGTAAACCCCAAATGTGCCAATGTGGGGAGGCTAAAATTATTTTTTAAAATGTGCGGTGGGAAAATTTTTAAAACCTTGCGTTGGCTTGGGTGTCGGCAAACTGGTCTGGTCGGTGTCAAGTTACAGTGAAATTGTCAACCGAGTTTTGTCGCCCGAAAGTTTGTTTGGAAGTCAAAAGTCTGGTCGTTTTGGTGTCCGCCTAATAGTTGCAATGTTGTCTTTTAGGCTTGCTTATAACGGTTTGCGGCTTGGCGAAGGTGGCGATTTAACCACAAATGTTCATACGAAGCACACACTTCAAATTTACGAAAAACTGTCATACGAAGCACTGAACCGCCACTTTTGCCAAACCGCTGTTAGTGGCTGGGCTTCTTTGTTTTCCGTCTGTCAGCAACATTTTTTGTCCTGCTGAATTGGTGGACAAGCAACACTTCCGTAGCTACAATAAACACAGCAGTCGCCTTGTTTTGGTTTTA